>Ga0209068_10000002_pt1 | contig 528576 bp, 441 predicted proteins | sample ColStrG_CSR_2012_FD_187200 | JGI IMG/M metagenome (GOLD analysis project Ga0209068, IMG submission 187200) | Freshwater sediment microbial communities in response to fracking from Pennsylvania, USA - Cold Stream Run_MetaG_CSR_2012 (SPAdes)... | ecosystem: Environmental > Aquatic > Freshwater...
CCGTGAAGATCGCCACCACCACCGTCATGATCGCCAGCAGCACTTTATTCGCCTGCGACGACGACTTCACCCCGGCCAGGTTCAACCCGGTCATCGCCGCGACTACCACCGCCACCCAAATCACAAACGGGACCTGGTGCGCGTAGCGCTCATGCAGCGCAGTCGCAATCCACACCGCGCTGATCAGCGGCTGCAACAGATAATCCAGGATCATCGCCCACCCGGCCATAAATCCCAGGTGCGGGTTCAGTCCGCGGCCCACATAGGTATAGGCCGATCCCGCCGTTGGATAGAGCGTCCCCATGCGCCCGTAGCTGACCGCCGTGATCATCATGGCAAACAGCGCGATCAGGATGATGGTCACAAAGTGGCCATCGGAAAGTTTTTGCGCCACGCCATAGAGCGGCACCGGGGCGATCGGCTGGATCAGCACGATGCCGTAGAAAATCAGGTCCCACAAGGTGAGCGTACGACGCAGACGCGGGGCGGCGGAAGACGATTCAGTGGAAACAGTCATAGGCTCTCGAATATTGAATGGGAACACGCCGCGAATGTCAATTATTAAAACGTTTCTGTATCCGGCCCTGCCCGCGGACTGCCCGGCTCACCGCATTGCATGGCCCTGTGATACGCTGTAATATACGCTCATGCAAAAGCAAACGATCAGTTTTCGCCTTGCCTCTGATCAACTGTCCGCCTTGGACGCACTGGCCGACTCGCAGGATCGTGATCGCACTTATGTGCTGGCCGAGGCCGTCCAATCGTATCTGGATATGCAGCAGTGGCAACTTGAGCAGATACGCCAAGGCATCGCCGAGGCCGACGCCGGCCACGTCATTGACCATCGTAAGGTAAAAGCCGCGGCATCCCGCTGGCGACCCCGCAAATGAAGGTTGTCTGGACCCGCAAGGCCCGGCACCACTTGCGGGCCGCCTACGATTATTGGGCCGACGAGACCTCCGCCGATTCCGCTCATACCATGCTCGGCCGCATCTTCTCCGCCGTAGAGCGGTTGGAAAAGTTTCCTGAAATCGGCCGTCGCGGCCGAGTCGCCGGCACTCGGGAGCTCGTGGTCGTCCCAACTCCGTTCCTCATCGCCTATCGCGCCCACCCTGGCAAGATCGAAGTGCTTGCACTCCTGCATGGCGCGAGGAAATGGCCGGAGAAACTTTGATCTTCGGCTTCCCAACCTCTCAAGGAATTGTCATCCTGAGCGACGCGAAGGATCTCCGCACGCGTGGCCTATTTCACTTCGCCCCATAGTCGAACCAATATCCCCGGTCCTCACGTCCAGAAACCTGGCGCGTGTTGTATTCCAGCAGATAGTTCAGGTGCGAGTCGTCGAGCGGGAAGGTCTTCTTCGGCGCATAGGGATATTCGCCCATACTGAGGAACGGCAGCGGGGCCACGAAGTCGCCTTCGGCGGCGTAGAAATCCATGTCTTTTTCATAACCGTTCGCCGCGAAAAAGTAGTCGCGCACCCAGCCTTGCGGAAGCGCGGGCAGGTTCGACGGATCGAAATCCAGGCGCACTTCATCCCCTGACCCAAATACGGCCAGTTTGTCATCGGTCGCTGTTAGGAGTGGCAGCACATCGCCGTAGCGCGTATACATGCCCGCCGGACGCGTGTAGGGCCCGGTGGCACTGACTTTCTCGTATTCATATTGCACGTTGCCGGCGGGCTTGCCTTCGGTCTTCAGTGGAAAGCCGTGATAAGCGAGGTCCGCGCGAACCAGCGGAACGGTCGCGATATTTGTCCCACAATCAACTCTGTCATTCCGAGCGAGCGCGCCGTTTGCGCGAGTCGAGGAACCTGTTTTTTGGCATGCGCCCCCCTGCGCCGTGCGGCTCACCAGGATGCTGTCCCAATAGACCTGCAAGTTCGTTGTGATCCGAATCTTGCGCGTGCCGCGCGGCAGCTTGCCAGAGAGATCGGCAGTCATGGTGCGTGGACCGCCCGCGGGAAAGCCCATGTCTTCCACTACGCGCACCCACTTTCGTTGGGCATCAAGGGCCTCGACGTAGGGAGAAATTGCCTGCACGCCCGCCTGCGACGCGGCATACATGCTGTTGGCGGAAAAATATTCTACTTCGCCGTGCAACAACAGCCACAGCGGCCCACCGTCATACGCTTCGCCCAGATCGAGCGTGAGGCTGTGCGGCTGGGCGAATCCCTGAAATTGCGTGAGCGCGAAATCGCCGAAGTAACGATGCGCCAGCAGGTTCGGCAGGACATCGTGCCCATGCTCATCCCACGCACCCACCGGGGGCTTGGCATCATGGCTGACAACAACTTTGAACTCCGGATAAGGGGGATTCGACGCAAAATACTCGTTGGGATAAACCTCGATCCCGGCGGGATGATCCACCGCCAGCAGCCGCACCTGATCGAGATAGACGGCTTCCTCGAGCGGCTCCATGAAGCGGAAACTGAGAGTCGTCGTTGGTCGTTGGTCGTTTGTCGTCTGCGAAGACTCACGAGGGTGCCCCGCCCTTGCCGCGTTTTGTGCGACAGGGTGGGGATTTTGATCTTCTTTCTCCTGAATCATGCCGCGATCAATCTTGATCCATTCCACGGGCCGCGGAATATCGCGCTGGCCCGGCCCAATCCAATGTCCGACGACTCCTGCGCCAAGCATGTCGGCGACAAACTCATAGCGCTCGCCATTCCATACAAATAAAGTCGGGCAGGAACTGCCGCGGCGGTCAATCTCGAGGAAATCCTGCTGCTTGTCACCGGCGACCTGAATTTCATCCTGCAAGACGCCCGTAGGCCACAGCATGCGTACGATGTCCGCTTCTTTCGAGTCGCCCAGACCGACCGTGAGATATGGCGAATTCTGGCCGAGGTAGCCGTTCGAACCGTAGATCTCAAACTTCTGGCGATTGCCGCCGGCAAAGACTTCAACCTTGGTTCCAATGGCGCTCTTGTTGTCGGCCAGCCCCTTGAGCGCGAGGCGCAGCCAGTGATTCTGATTGCCGCCAGGATTTGGCTGAATAACGTTACGCAGCAGCACAGCAGGGCCGTGATTCTGCGTGATCAACAGGTCGGTGGCGCCGTCGTTGTCATAGTCGCCGGTGATGATGGCGCGCGGGTCTTTGAGCTGAATCTTGTCTAGACCAACGTCAGCGGTCACATCTTTGAATCCGTCGGGGCCGAGATTGCGGAACAGACGCACTTCACCTTTGCCGTCTTTGGTTTCACCAACGGCCACGAGATCAACCCAGCCGTCATTGTCGTAGTCGAACGCGGCCACGCCGAAAGAGCGGACCCAGTTGGTTTCGGGGAGTTTCACTTGCTCGAAGGATTTGCCGTGGTTGTTGCGCCAAAGAGTGAGGGCGGGGGCACCCATGCTCGTGAAGACAAGATCCACCCAGCCATCGTGGTCGAAGTCGAGGGCTGCAAGACCCCCAGCGAGATCGTTCCACAACATATGTCGCTTGAACTCTCCCTCGCGGGGATTCTCAAGTACAACAGGCGGCATCCCGGCCACGACCAAGTCGACAGCTCGGTCATTGTTGTAGTCTGTCCCGATTGCACTTGTGCTCGGGGAGCTATCAAGACCGCGGGAGGTGGCTACCTCTGTGAAGGTTTGGTCGCCATTGTTCCTGAACATCCTGCTGGGTACGAATATTGTCTTCCCAGCTTCATGCGATCCAGGAGCCGGCTTTATACCCTGGGCGCTGACATACAGGTCGAGGTCACCGTCATGGTCGTAGTCGACAAAGGTCAAACCCACGCTAAAAAGGTCGGCATATATATCGCCCTTGATGCCCGCAGCTTCTGTGACATCCTTAAAGGTGCCGTTCTTCTCGTTATGGAAGAGATGAATCCGTCGGGCAAAACGAGTGGAGGGGGCCGGGCGGGGCTCAGAATAGTTAATGTTGATCGCAATGTCGGTCGCCCCGTCGTTGTCGTAATCTCCGGCCACGCAGCTAAGACCGTGCAAGCTCGAATCAAGCCCCGATGTCCTTGTCACGTCTTCATACTTCCCCCCGAGGTTATGCAACAGAGCGACGCCACCTTCCGGTCCGTTGTCCGTAAGAAGAATGTCAATTCGCCCGTCGCCATCGTAGTCAAGAAAGCACACGCCCGGACCCACATCTGAAACGTGGACATCGCTCGTTCGCGGCAAAGGCCTGGAAGTAATCGCAGCCTCTTTTGTCACATCCACAAACTGCACCTTGATCTGCGCAGGCGCTCTCAACATCGCTGACGGCGATTCCACTGCGCGCGAGTACTGGCCCTGCTCGCCATAGGCCAGGCTCATGGGGGAACCGAGCTTCTTTTCAGTGATGTATTGAAACTTCTTCAGATGCTCGCGGGCGTGGTCCGTATCGGCAGATTGCTGGTAGGCGCGAGCCAGTCCGAACTCCGCGGAAGCATGCAGCGGGTTGATCTTCAACGCATGTTGGAAAGCCTCGATGGCCTGCGGAAACTGACGGGCCTGCGCGCTGGCGGTGCCAAGAAAATACCAGGTGTCGGCATCACCGGGAGCAAGCTCGGAGACGCGGCGAAAAGCGTCCATGGCCGCCGGCGCATCGCCGGTGTTTTTGTAGAAGAGGCCGAGGTTGTACCACGCGTATGGGCTTTCGGGATCGTTTTTCGCGGCGTCATCGAGCGCGGCCTTGGCCTCATCCATCTTCTGCAAGTTCAGGTACGCGACGCCCTCGTTCAATCGCGCGGTGGAGAGCTTGGGATCGAACTCCGCCGCTTGCTGGAAGGCGTTCAACGCTTTCTCGAACAGTTGTTGATTCATGTAGGCGCAGCCGAGGTTATTCAGGCGCGCGGCTTCGCCGGGATCAGGTTTGGGCGCGGACTGCACGCCGGCGGCAGCCAGCAGCGTGGCAAAGAGCGTGGCAACAACTCGGGAAATCATTTCACCTCGATTTAATCACAGCCGGTGCATGCCTATCTGACTTCGTCATCCTGAGCGCCTGTCGTCCTGTGAAGCGCCTGTCATCCTGAGCGTAGCGTTGACTTCGCGCCAGCGAAGCCAATGCGGAGTCGAAGTATCCCTATCGCCATACCGGCGCTTGGCGGTCGCACGCCGGCTGCGTCGGACTGAAAGGGATCCTTCGACTGCGGACAGCGATTCGCGAAAAACGCGAATCGTTGTCCTACGCTCAGGATGACAGACGACAGACGGCAGACAACAGACGACAGACGGCGGATTACTTTTTCGCTGAATCTGCCCGCCCCTTGCCGTACGCCCGGTTTGCCACCACGCCCTTCCCTTCCTGTACGGTGATGGTCTGTCCGGCGTTGATATTCGCAAGCTTGTCCAATTGTCCGCTCGGCCACTGGATCTCGATACTGTCAGCTTTCGATTGCTGGCCGAGGCCGAAGGTCAGCACTAGTTCGCTCTGCGAAAGATAGCTTGATCCAGAGCGCAGCATCTTCCACTGCTTGTCCTTACTGCCATCGCTGCCCGAGGTCACACGCACGACCGAGCCGATACCATCACGGTTGGATTTCGTCCCCACCAGCTTCACGCGGAGGCTGTGGTTCGAGCCGCCCTCGTTGTGAAACAAATGCGCGGGGCCGGCGTTGGTCGTCATCAGCACATCCAGGAATCCGTCGTTATCCACATCCCCGTAAGCCGCGCCACGCGCTACTTTTGGAGCGGCAAACGCAGCGCCCATTTCAGTGGTCACTTCCTTAAACTTCCCCTTGCCCAGATTGCGGAACAAATGCGGGGGTTCGGCATAGGTGACACGCTTCTGCACGTGTTCGATCTGGTCTTCGATGTGGCCGTCGGCGACGAAGATATCGGGCCAGCCGTCGTTGTCATAGTCGAAGAAGAAGCAGCCGAAGCCGAGCGTGATCAGCGTGGCGCGGCCTGCTTCAGACTGCGGAGCTTCGTCCACGAACAAGCCGTTGCCCTCGTTGTGGTAGAGCGAGATCATTTGGTTGGCGAAGTTGGTGATGAGGACGCTGGCCTGACCGCTGCGGTCGTAATCGGCCGCGTCCGCGCCCATTCCGGCGCGAGCGACCCCATCTTCGCTGAAGGCAATACCGGATGCGATGCCGCGCTCCTCAAAGGTTCCGTTTTTTTGGTTGATATAGAGTTTGTTGGGTTGGGTGTCGTTAGCAACGAGCAGGTCGGGCCAGCCGTCGTTGTTGGCATCCAGAACAGCAATGCCGAGGCTCTTTGAAGTTGGATCGCCGAGTCCGGATTTCTTGGTCGCGTCTTCGAATTTGCCGTCGCCAAGATTGTGCCAGACGCGTGCCGACGTGCCTTTGTAGGATTCAGGCGTGCAGTAAGACTTCTTGGCGCCGTCGAGCGTGCAGTAAAGGTCGGCTTGCGGGCTCCATTGCACGTAGTTGGAGACGACGAGATCAAGTTTGCCGTCGCGGTCATAGTCCACCCAGGCGGCGCTCGTGGAAAATTCCTCTGGGCCTAGCATCCCTGCGGACTTGGTCACATCGCTGAACGTTCCGTTGCCGTTGTTGTGAAAAAGATGACTCTGGCCGAGCGCAGTGATGAATAGATCGTCGAAGCCGTCGTTGTCATAGTCGCCCACGGCCACGCCCAGGCCAAACATCGGCACGGCCAGACCAGCCTTTCGTGTCACGTCGGTGAAGGTGCCGTCCTGATTGTTGTGGAACAGATGCATGGTGCTGGCGCCACCATGAGGATGACCGGGCCAGTCATCGCCATTCACCAGCAGGATGTCGGGATAGCCGTCGTTGTCGTAATCAATGAAAGCGCAGCCCGGTCCCATGGTTTCCGGCAGCCACTTCTTGCCGAACGCGCCGTTGTTGTGAGTGAAGTGAATGCCGGCGCGAGCGGTGATGTCACTGAAATGGATTTGGGCTTGCGCAGTGATAGTCAGCAAAACCAAAACCCACCACGGAGACACGGAGGCGCGGAGAAAAACCAGATGAGAATTTCTGTGGAAAAGAGTCGTGCTTTCTCGGCATGTCTGTGACTCTGTGGCGAAAAGCATTAGCGTATTGCTCCATATCCGGCAAGGTACGGGCTTCCACCAAGCATGCCTAGCGCTGGCAAAGGTATCGAAACATGTTCATGCACCGACTGCCGCTCGTTGTTGTCTTCGGGATGTGCCTGCCGATAAGGGCCGGTGATAGCTTGTGAAGATTCGTCGGCCTTGAAGCGCAAATAGCGGGCCTGATGCTCGCGGGCGAGTTTTTCATCGCCCAGTCCGTTGTAGCAGAGCATGAGGTTGTAGTGGGCTTGCAGATCCTCGGGATCAATCGCCAGAACTGACTGGAACGTGTTCACCGCGTCTGTGTAATTTTTCTGCAGGAAGAAAATGCGCCCGAGGTCGTTCAGAGCAACGCGGTCGCGCGGATACTGGGCCAATACTTTGTGGAGAGACTGGGCCGCGCCGGCATAGTCGCCCTCGGCGCGCTGAACGCGGGCCATGAAATAGCTTGTCCGGGCAAGGTTGGGACTGAGAGAGAGAGCGCGTTCGAGCACGGTGCGGGCGCGCTGCATATCACCTTCCTGCACAGCAACACGGCCCAGGTTGACCCAGCCGTCGGGATTCGCGGGATCGGCCTCAGTCACTTTTTGAAACGCGACCGCGGCGGCCTTCAGGTCGCCTTGAAGAAACAAACCAATCCCGTAATCGTTCCAGCGCTGCCATTCGTCCTTGCGGGCGATTGTGCTGGGAGCAGAGACGGCGGCTGTGCGCGCGACCACGGGGAGCGTTACCGTGTTCTCCGCCACCGTGACGATGGGAACATCGGGGATCTCTTCGTTGCGTGCGGAAACTCCGCTCAGCGGGGCCGTAAACACGAACGGGCGGTCGTCATAGTCGGCGGTGACCATCGCACGCGACAATGCGTCGGCCTGACCCGCAAAGGCAAACTGCGTTCCCCACCAGGAAAATTTCCGGTAGCACAAGCTCGCGTGCAGCGTGATTTTGTCACCGGCGGTCGGCGGGATGTATATGCGGTAGTGAACGGTATCCGCGGCGCCGGGCGGAATCAGCCGCACGTAGACAACGGCGCGCGTCGCCCACGCATTTCGCTTGTTGATGGGATTTCCGTGGGCGTCCACCTGCAACGAACGGTAGAAGTGCGCTCCGGGATCTACCGGCCCCTTGCCGCCGTCTCGGGCAGCACCGCTCCAGAAAATGGTCTGGCCTTTGTCGTCGGTGGCTTTGAGTTCGAGCCAGGTGTCGTAGGCATCCACGGTCCCACCGGGGAAAAAGTGCCCGACCTTCTTTGTACGGACAACAACATCAACGCGTTCGGTGTCGCCGCGGCGGACCGCAGGTTGGACTTCGTTCAGCGGCGCGGAAACCGGGGACACTTCCGCGGAAGACGCCGCGGCAATCTTGCTCTCCGCTTCCTCGCCCACGGCAAAGGTCGTGGAAAGCTCCTGTTCCCCAGACCCTGACGCCTGAAGCGGACTCTGCGCCGCCGAGATGGCAAAGATGTCCACCGTCAGCGCGCCGTTGCGAAGAAAATCTTCGGTGAGCTTCAACTGCGCCGCGTCCTGGTTGGCGATGGGAAGCGCAGTGTTAGCTCCGGGAAAACGATGCGAGTGCACCTGCCCGTTAACATTGCCAAGGTCATGCGACGACTCCATCGGCATATGGCAATCGGCGCACTGCTGTGGCTTGGGAGGATAGTAAAACGAGCGCGCTCCCTGGCCGGAGACGCCGCTGGCCTGCCAATTGTCGTACTCGTTAAAGCCGCGAAACCAGCGGTAGTGGTTCACTGGAACGTCCAGGTGGACCTTGTGACAAGACGAGCAGAATTCCGCAGTCTGCTGCCGCATGAAGGGCTTGAGGAACGTACGGCGATGAGGCTCTGGGTTGAGCCTTACGACAAAGTCATGCAGCGCGCGCATGACCGGATTTTCGCTGGCCGCCAACTCGTGAAGGCGCGGATATTCGAGATAAAAGTCCCCCTGCCCCATGGTGCTCTTCACGTGCGCGATGGAGTGGCACATCATGCAGCCCAACCCGGCCTGCGATTCCGGACGATGCACGATCTGCTTGATGGGAGTATCCATCAGACCGCTATAGAGCACGGCGGGGTCGTGACAGCCTCCACACCACTTGGATGGCGTGGTCCCCACCGTGTCCTGCATATATTCAATGGACTTGCGATACCACTGATTGTTGAATGAAGAAAAGTGGTGGGCCGAGCTGAACCACTGGTTGTAAATATCTTCGTGGCAGCGCTTGCATGCATCGGATTCCATGAAAAACTTGCTGGGAATCTTGTCGGTGCCAATGACCTGGGCGGAACTTGGGAAAAACGCGCCTTGGGGGCCGTCACCTTCGGCGTTCATGGTGTCGGGCGGCATGGCCGGATTCTGAATGCGGCTTCGCGTGGACCAACTCGCGCGGGCGTAGTGCGCTCCGTAGCCAATCACAGCCAGCACGGCAAAGCAGGCTGCGGTGCGCACGACTGCGCTGGCCGGGGCTGGCCCCATCCATCCGCGCTCGTAGAGCCAGACGGCAAGTAACAAGCCAACGCCCGCCATCGAGATCAAGATGTGGAGATAGAGCTTGTTCCACTCAGCGCGGGAGGTTCCAGTCTTGATGAGGACCAATCCCAGCACCGCACCTGCTGCGACCAGCAGCCAGCCTGCGCGAGACGTGAGGCTGCCCGTACGAAGCAGACGGAACAGGCCCGGAACAAGCAAGACTGAAACGAGCACTCCTGCCAGCGCGTGAAAAAGTACGATGCCCGCGTATGAAACATTGGCCTGCGGAAAAGCGTAGAGGTAGGCAGCGGATATCGCAAGAAACAGCACCAGCCACGGCAGCGCGCGCGCGACCAACCCGCGGGATGTTGGAGTTTCGGGCATGAACCGGACGCGACACGTGCCACGTAGGCATCAATCAAGTGTTGCAAAAACACGCACAGGGAATGTTATACAGGCCTGCGGCGGCCCGGAATAATACAAAAGCACTATGCGGCTGCATGGATGCTGAAGATCAAAACCACTCGCCGAATGTCAGCGGAACGGCGGGGGCTTCCACGCTCCACACGTTCTCTCGATCACTTCGGCAACCGACAATACCTGTTCCTCCTCCCAAGGCCGGCCTACGACTTGGACGCCGATGGGGAGACCCTCAGGCGAGGAACCGACGGGGACTACCGCCGCCGGATTGCCCAAGAGATTGAACCACTCGGTGTAGCTCCAGGCATCGAGGTATTCGACGGTCTTGCCGTCCACGTTCCATGATCGCTCGCCGTGACGAAAAGCCGGAATGGCGGCAACCGGACAGAGCAGGATCGGGAAGTCGCGCATCTGGCGGAGGAATTCGGCGCGAAGCGTGTCGCGGCGTACCCAGGCTTGCAGCAGCGATTCACCGGTATGCGTTGGGCTTGCCGCGACTTGATCGAGATGGCGTTTAAGAAGCGGAGACATTTCCGCTTCCCGCCCTGCGAACATGGAACCCAGCAGCATGCCGCCGGCGACGCCAAAGAATTGCCACCAGAGTTGGCGAGCTTCCTCAAGTCCACTGGGACGAAACGGTTCAACGTCAAATCCCGCAACCCGAAGGCTCTCGGCTGCGGATCGTACGGCGAGACGAGTTTCGGGAGTAACAGGCGTGCGTCCATCGTCTTCGAAATAGCCGATGCGAAGTTTTCGGAGCTCACCCGGCTGTGGCCAACGAACTGGCACAGGAACAGAGCAAGCATCGCCGTCGTCGGGCCCTTGCATAATTTCGAAGAGCAGTTTCAAGTCAGCCACGGATCGCGCCATGGGTCCGACCACGCCGATGAGCGAGAACGGGCCGCCGGATGGCGGAAAGTGGCCGGTTGAGGGAATGCGTCCGGGAGTCGGCTTCAGTCCGCAGATTCCGCTGAAATGGGCCGGAACGCGGATGGATCCGCCGCCATCGCTGCCAACGCCGCCGGCGGACATTCCCGAAGCGATTGCTGCCGCTTCTCCGCCGCTGGAGCCGCCGGGCGTACGCTCCAGGTCCCACGGGTTGTTGGTGCGGCCGTACATGGAGTTGTCGGTCTCCCATGCCATCAACAGCTCCGGCGCGTTGGTTGCACCAAGAATGATGGCTCCCGCCGCGCGCAGGCGAGCGACGATGGGAGCATCTTGCTTCGCGACAAATCCCGTGCGCAAACGACTGCCCGATTCGCAGCGCAGCCCCGCAACCTCGACGGAGGATTTGATGCTGATGGGAACGCCATGAATTGGGCCGGGCGACTGTCCGTCGCTCAGTGCTTGATCTGCCCCGCGGGCCGCGCGGAGCGCGCCTTGCGTATCTACTTCGACGAACGCGTTAAGCCGCGGATTGAGCCGCTCGATCTGATGGAGATGTGATTCCACCAGCTCAATGGAGGTGACGGAGCGTTCACGGACCTGCTGGGCCATGGCCGCCGCGGTGTGAAACAGTAAGTCGCTCATGCGGGTTTTGACCGCCTTCCACGGAGGCTGGGAGTGCGATTGGCTGAAGCGGCCCGCAGCGCTTCATCGAGCGCGCATTTCTCTTCCTCGCTCAGCGGACGGGTCGCGCCCTTGGCGAGAGTGCCGAGTTCAAGCGGGCCGATGGCCACTCTCACCAGTCGAAGGACCTCAGCGTCCTGGGACTTCAGCATTCTGCGGATGTGACGGTTCCGGCCCTCGTCGAGAGTAATCTGCAGCCAGCAGTTCTTGGCGCCACTCCGCAATATGTGAGCGCGCCTGGCCCGCAGGAATTCACCCTGGTCGTAGATCCCCTGTTCCAGTGCCGCAATCAACTGACTGTTCGCGATTCGGTCAATCTGAACATGATAGGTCTTGTCCAGATGAGATTCCGGCGCGGCGAGCCGGTGGCCCCATTCCGAATCGTTGGTAAGGATGAGCAATCCTTCGCTGGCTTTGTCGAGCCGGCCGACGGGTGCGAGCCAGGACTGATTGGTGTCTTCCAGGAGGGCGTAAATCGTCTTTCGTCCTTTCTCGTCCGAGGCGCTGGTGACGAGACCGCGCGGCTTGTTCATCGCCACGTAGACAAACTCGCGCATCCGAACGACCTGGTCGTCCACTTCGATCTGATCGCGATCCAAACGAACCGGGCATTCCGCGGATCGGCGTGCAACGCCGTTAAGTTTGACTCTGCCCGCGCGAATCAACTCCACCGCCCGAGAGCGCGAACAGTGGCCGAGTTTGGAGAGCGAGCGCGCCAGTCCGACCCGGCGAATGTCTTTATCAAGCGGCACGAAATCATGCTAAGCCACGAATGGCCGACGCGTCACTTGGAAGATTCTGTTGAAGTTCACCAAGCGACAAAGCAGGGTCCTCGACTGCGCGGTCTTGCCGGCGGCAGGCACCGACGGAGAATCCATCGCCCAGCTTGTATCATTGTCGGGAGGAGTTCTCCCATGGCCATGCAACATGCTCAGCGTTTTCTTGCGATCGTGAACGATGCGAAATCCCGGGTTCGCGAAACCACGGTGGACGAAGTCAAATCGCGAATGGACAAGGGCGAGCGATTGGTCCTGGTGGACGTGCGCGAGGAGAGTGAGTTCGCCAAAGACCACCTGCCGGGCGCGATCCATCTTGGCAAAGGCGTGATTGAGCGCGATGTTGAGTCGAAGGTCCCCGAGCTCGCCGCGCCGTTGGTGCTCTATTGCGGCGGAGGATTTCGCTCTGCGCTCGCGGCCGACAACCTGCAGAAGATGGGCTACACCAACGTCATCTCGATGGACGGCGGCATTCGCGATTGGCGCGAGAAGGGATATCCCCTGACCACCGCTTGATGAAGCGGGCAGTCCAGGCTGCCCTGTCGCAAGCATTCGCCCAAGCGTCCGCAAGGCCCATCCTCTTGCCCCCACACGTTACGAAACCTCTGAACGAAGACCGTCCCCGGAACAGCGGGCAATCCTATTCCGCTCGAAATGACAAAACTGGACTGATCCAGAATCTCCTTATATCCCAAAGAAACTCTTGACAGGAACGGCCCCGCTGCCGACAATACAATATATTCACTGTCATGCATATTTATCCATTCTGAATGATGATTGCCACCCAACTCGACCATCAGCGCTCGCGGGAAGTCCGGCCGCAAACCAGGCTTCGGCCTGCGGTGCTGGGCGCGGCCGGCTACGCCGGGCAGGAACTGGTGCGCATTTTGTCGGGCCACCCAAAAGTGGAAGCGCCCGTCCTGCTAAGTCGGCAGGAAGACAGTTCCGACGCGACTCCCCAAACTCCGCGCCCGCTCGGCTGGGACACTTTGAAGGAAGAAGGCGTGGACCTGCTGTTCCTGGCCACGCCGCACGACGTTTCCCGGCGGCTGGTTCCGCAGGCGCTGGAGTTGGGGTTGCGTGTGATTGATTTGAGTGGCGCGTGGAGGCTGCGACATGCCGCGAATCGCTCGGTGTATCAGTTTGAAGACGAAGGCACGGTCTCGGAGAAGCTCGCGGAGCGGGCCATCTACGGGTTGCCAGAGTTGCATCGCGCTGAAATTGAGACGGCGGACCTGGTTGCAAATCCCGGATGCTACGCGACTTCCATCATTCTTGCGCTCGCACCCTTACTGAGGGCCGAGTGTGTGGACATCGAGCACGGAATTATTTCTGACTCAAAGTCCGGAGTCTCAGGCGCAGGCAAGGCCTTGAGTAAACGCACGCATTTCATGTCAGTGGCCGACAATTGTTCGGCATACTCGCTGTTTAATCACCGGCACGTGGGCGAGATCGCAGAGCAACTGGCAATCGAGTCCACAAACCTGACGTTCACACCACATCTGTTGCCAATACCGCGCGGAATTCTTTCCACCATTTATGTGCGACTCAACCGCAAGATGACGGCGGCCGCGGTTGACGGCTGCTTCCGCGACTTTTATGCAGGCGAACCCTGGGTGCGTGTGCTCACGCCGGGCACGTTGCCGGAGATTCATTCCTCTCTGCAGACAAACTATTGCGACATTGGATTTGGCGTTGCCGACGATGGCCGGCGGCTGGTGATGGTCAGCTGCCTGGACAATTTGCTGAAGGGCGCTGCCGGGCAAGCCGTACAAAACATGAACGCGATGTATGGATGGGACGAGAAAGAAGGGCTGGCGTGAAGATTGTAGTGAAGATTGGAGGAGCGGCGCTGGAAGATGCGGGCACGCTGGCCAAGTGTGCGCGGGGAATTGCAGACCTGGTCCAGGACGGACATCATCTCGTGGTGGTCCACGGCGGCGGAAGGGCGCTGACCCGCCTTCTCGACAAGCTGGGAGTGGCGAGCCGTTTCGTGGACGGACTGCGAGTCACCGACGCTGAAACGCGCGACGCTGCGTTGATGGTGCTGGGTGGGATTGTGAACAAGAAGCTGGTTGCGGCAATCCAGTCGTGCGGAATCCCGGCGCTCGGATTGTGCGGGGGCGACGGCATGGCCTTCCGCGCTCGTCGAAAGGAGCACAAGGGTCAAGACCTCGGCTTTGTCGGGGAAATCTGCCACGTGGACACGTCCTGGATTGAAGTGGTCTGGCAGCAGGGCGGAATTCCGGTGCTGGCGTCGCTGGCGCTGGGCAACGGTGGAGAATATTACAACGTGAACGCCGACGAGATGGCGGCGGCGTGCGCGGCAGCATGCAAGGCAGATGCGCTGATCTTTCTGACGGATGTGCCGGGTGTGCAGGATGCGGGCGGATCGGTCATTCCCTGGCTGAACACAAAAGAAGCAAGCGACCTCGCGCAGGGATCGGTGGTGAGCGGAGGCATGTTGCCGAAGCTGGACGCATGCGAGCAGGCGCTGCGCCGGGGGGTGGGAAGGGTCAGAATCCTTCCGGCGGCGGAGGCCCAGATGCTCGCGCAATTCTATTTCGCGAAACTCGCGTTGGGAACGGAGGTCACGCGCGCATGACATCGGCAGCCACGACGCAGCGTCACCCGGTCCAGCGAACGCGAAAGGCCACACTCCCCGACGCGGAGCAAGTGCACGGGTTGATCTCCGCCTATTCCGGTGACGGCACGCTGCTTCCACGAACGTTGCCGGAGATTTGCGAAAACATTCGTGATTTCGTTGTGCTGGAAAACAATGGAACGATCATCGGGTGCGGCGCCCTGCATTTATATGGAACGCACCTTGCGGAAATCCGCTCCATCACGGTCTCGCCGGGGGTGCAGGGACGGGGTGGTGGTGGACTGCTGGTGAAAGCGCTGCTGGCGGAAGCAAAGCGGCATCGCGTGAAGTGCATCTGCCTTTTTACCCGCAAGCCGGATTTTTTCGCGAGGCAGGGATTTGTTGTCGCACGGCGCGAAGACATCCCTGACAAGCTGTACAAGGATTGTCATGTCTGTCCCCGGCTGCATCGCTGTGACGAAGTGGGCATGGTTCGGGGGGAATTGCCGCAGTTCGCAATCCTTCCCCAACCAGCAAACTGGCTGGTGCAATTGCAGGCGATTGCGCCGGCTCCAACTGAGTCGTTGTAGTGTTGCCGCTATATCTCTATTTTGGCGTGGGCGCCTTTATCAGCAACGGCAACGCTATTTTCCCGACGACGCCCTGCCCTTCGCGCAGGGAGTAATAAACATCCACATGAACACAACGCGAGTCGAAGAAGTCTAAGTGGCCGTCGCGGTCATAGTCGACCCAGGCCGCGCCGGTGCTGAACCCGCTGCCACGCGGAATCAAGGCGCCTTTGATTCTACAAGGACTGCGCCACGTATTCGCGGGCCGAGTGCAGCGCCTCCGCGGGATCGCCAAGAGATTCAAATTCCATGGCAACGTGGCCGGAATATTTCAGTTCGGCCAGCTTGCGGAAGATATTGTGATAATTGATTTCGCCGGTGCCGGGCTCGTGTCTGCCGGGGACATCGGCTATGTGAACAAGTCCGACGAGGTCAATGTTCTTTTCCAGTTTCTCGATCAGGTTCCCCGCCGCGATCTGCTCGTGATAGAAGTCGTAGAGAAACTTGACGTGCGGATTATCCACCTCGCGAATGACCTGAAAGCCTTCGGCGACTGTGCTCAGGAAGTATTTCGGATTTTCCTCGGGATCAATATTTTCCAGCAGTAGAGAGATTCCCTGTTTCGCGGCGAGATCGCCGGCACGCTTCAAGTTGTCCACGCAGGCCTGATGCTGGGCCTGGCGAGGCACTCCGGGCACGATGTCGCCGGAAAGCACAATGACCGATGCGCATTCCAGCTTTTCGGCAATGGGGAGAAAGCTTCGAATATACGTCTGAAACACTTCCATAGAGGCGGGGTCGGCGATTCCCTTTCCGACCGCGGCGACTGCGTCAAATTTGATCCCCAGAGAACGCTTGTGATTGTTGACGCGGAGAAATTCGGCTTCATCCCACGCCAGAAATTCGTCCACCAACTCGACGGCGTGGTAGCCGGCGTCGGCCACTTGTTCCAAGCGATCAAGAAACGGGAGCTTCCGGAAGACGGTCCAAAGCATCACCGAAAGCGGAAACGGGATCGTCGAAGCAGCAGCGCGTGCGGAAGATGCAGGCGCTCCCAAGGCCGTGGCGAGACTTGTTCCCACGACGCTCTTGCCGAATTGCCGGCGATTCATCACAGTGCGCTCTCCACGATCTGACCGGAACACTTAGAGGTTAGGCTGGCTGGGCCGGCGGTGGCGGACATCCAGGGAACCCGCCCCGGACAAATTTATTGCCGATGTAGCCAAGGTCCTCGATGCCAACCTTACTACTGAAGAATGCATCTACCGTCAATTCACGAAGGAAGGCAAAGAACTCGACGCCCGGCCGCAAAGCGGGATCAGCATCGGCGCTCTTGCGGAAAGCGATCAAATCGAGGACTTCTTTTTGTTGATCGGCGCTGCTCTCGTCAAAGGGATGGCCAAAGCGGTTATCGCAAGCCGCATCCAGCCACCTTAGCCCGCCACTGAGCTTGAGTGCATAGTCATCGTTTTCACTGCACAGGAGATCAATAAACTCGGGAGCACCCGCTTCCATCGCGCCTTTCGATCGATCATCCGCGGGAATGATGACCTGAGTGAGATCTTGCAGCGTCTTGTAGGGGCGCTCATGGAAGAACTTGGGGGCATACCTGCCTGTCGGTGAGGCTGCCTTTTCGTCGGCCACGGTCTGATGGGCATGCTGGGCCGCTGCCTCGGGAACCATGCGGAGGACGGATCCTGCGGCGACTCCCACGGTGAGCGTTCGAAGTACATCGCGGCGACTCATGCTCATAGATGCCCGCTCCTGTTACAAACTGCCTTTCCTCGCCTGGTCGAGCAGAAATTCCGACGCTCGCCAGGTCAGCGCCATGATGGTCAGCGTCGGGTTCTTGTCGGGATTGGTCACGAACGCGGCGCCATCGGTGACAAAAACATTTTTCACGTCGTGAGACTGATTGAATGAGTTGAGCACAGAGGTCTTGGGGGTCTTGCCCATGCGCGCCGTACCCAACTCGTGAATGATGACGCCACCGTCGGCAATGCCGTGCGGGTTGTCACCGCCGGAGTTCGTCCTGGTCAGATACTGGCCACCGGCAGCTTCCACGATCTGGCGGAAAGTTTCCTGCATATCGCGGGCCATCTTAATTTCGTTGTCGTCCCACTGCCAGTGGAAGCGAAGCACGGGGATTCCCCACTGGTCCACGACATTGGGATCAATCTCGCAGTAGGTACGCTCGTTGGGAATCATCTCGCCGCGCCCCGCGAAGCCGATGACCGTGCCATAACGGCTGCGACACTTTTGCTTGAGCGTCGCACCATATCCTTCCTCATCATGACACACGTCGGAGAACATGCCGACGCCGGGCATGTCGCGCCCACCGCCAAATTCGATGTGGTATCCGCGCAGGAACTCATTCTTACGATCGAACTTCCACCACGGCATATAAAGATGCGGGCCACCGGTGCCGTCGTGGTTGTGTGCGGGCATGGACTGAAACTGCGGAAAGTACCCAGCACCGTCGCTGCCGACGCTGTCCATCAGGTAATGGCCGATACTGCCGGAGGTATTGCCGAGGCCGTCCGGGAACAATGCGGACTTTGAATTCAGCAGCAGACGCGCCGACTCACATGCGCTGGCCGCGACCATGAAGGCCCGTGCATACACGCGCTGGTCCGACAGCGTAGCTTTGTCCACGTAGGCAACGGCCTGGGCCTTGCCATCTTTGCCGACTATGATTTCGCGGGCCATCGCTCCCGTGATCACAGTGAGGCGTCCGGTCTTCATTGCCGGGGGAATCATGACCTGGCTTGAGCTGAAGTTAGAGGCGGTGACACATCCGCGACCGCACTGCGCGCAGTAGTGGCACGCGGGACGTCCGTTAAGCGGCTTGGTGAGAATGGCAAGCCGGCACGGAATACAGGTGATCTTCAGCTTGTCGCAGGCGTTCTTGATAAAGACTTCGGTGCAGCGGGGCGTGGGCGGAGGCTGAAATATTCCGTCCGGAGCGCTGGAAATATTTTCCTTCGATCCGCATACGCCAATGTAGGACTCGACTTTGTCGTAGTAGGGCGACAGGTCTTCGTAGGTGATGGGCCAATCATCGCCCATGCCGTCGGACGACCGGGCACGAAAATCCACCGGAGCAAATCGCAGTGCGATGCGGCCCCAGTGGTTGGTGCGCCCGCCCACGATACGGGAACGGAACCAGCGAAAGCGCGAGCCGGGAGCAACTGTGTAAGGTTCACCCTTGATCTCCCAGGCCCCGTTCGGCGCGAGGAATTCGCCAAAGTTTTCCGCCTGCTTGCCGGCCACGCCCACGCCGCGATGCGGCAGTTCGTAGGGCCACATGTGCTCCTTGAAATCCTCGGAAGGATTCAGCGGCGGGCCGGCCTCGAGCAGAACGACGCTCAGGCCGCCTTCGGTAAGGATTTTGGCGGCGGTCCCGCCGGAGGCCCCGGAGCCGATGATGCACACATCGTAGGTCTGGCGCGTTTTGGCGGTTTGCAGCAGCACGCTTTCTTTCCTCACTTGCCGTTTCAGTCTAAAAACGCAATTCGTGCAAGTAGGTGTAGCTACCTTTCAAAAAGTCGGCTTCCTTCGGGTAGTCGTTCTCGACGAAATAGTGTTTGACTCCGGCCTTTTCCGTAAGTTTGAAAAGCCGCTTCCAATCTATGACGCCGTTGCCAACGATGGTCATCTCGGGGAACACCCGATCAAAATCAACCGGCTCGGGGCCCGTCTTTTCGGGGATCTTTTTCACATCCTTCACGTGGACCATTACAAAGCGGCCCGGCCATCGTTTGAAATATTTCTCAGGGTCTTGTCTCGCGACGCTGATCCAACACAAATCCAGTTCCATCTTCACCAGTTCGGGGTCAGTCTCTTCGAGCAGTAAATCGTAGGCCATGCGGCCATCCACGGGCACAAACTCGAAATGGTGGTTGTGATAGGCAAATTGAATGCCCGCCTTGTGCGCCGCAGCGGCGGCACGGTTGAACGTCTCAGCGGCACGCTTCCAGCCTCCCGGCTGCTTGCGAATGTCGTCGTCAATCCACGGACACACAATGTACTTGTGCCCAACCGTGTGACAATCCTCAAGAACTCCGGGCCACTTGTCTCCAAGCGCATCGTAGGGGATATGCGCGGATGGAGCAGTGAGACTGTAGCGATCGAGGATTGCGCGGATGTCTTTTGGGGAGCGATCAAAGTATCCGGCGAATTCCACTTCGGTGTATCCGATCTCGGACACGCTGGCCAGCGTTCGCTCGAGATTGTCCTTCATCTGGTCGCGCACGGTATAGAGCTGCAGGCCAACGCGGTCAAGTTTGCCTTTCGAACTGGCCCAGGCAAGGCGTGAAGAAGCGGCGACAGCACTCAGCGCAAGCGACCCCAGGAATCGGCGGCGGTTCATAGTTCTCCTTTTTTCATCAGCCCCACCGCGTGATTGCATGCGCGCGCGGTGAGCGCCATGTAAGTAAGTGATGGATTCACGCAGGCCGACGACGTCATACACGCTCCGTCGGTCACGAAGAGGTTCTTAAAATCGTGCGCCTGATTGTGCGCGTTCAGGACCGACGTTTTCGGGTCGCGCCCCATGCGCGCGGTACCCATTTCGTGGATGGTGAGGCCGGGCGCGTTGTCTTCCACGAAAGTTTCGATCTTGGTGGCGCCGGTGGCGGAAAGCATCTCTGCCGCCGTTACACTCATGTCTTTCAGCAGGGCGCGCTCGTTTTCGCCGAAGGCCACATTGATTCTGAGTGCAGGAACTCCCCATTTGTCTTTCTTTTCCGGGTCCAACTCCACAAAGTTGTCAGGGTTGGGCAGGCATTCGCCAAATCCGTAGAAGTCGAATTCCCAGGGGCCCAGCCGGCCCAACATCTGTTTGAATTCAGCGCCAATGCCCGGCAGATCGAGTCCGCGGCCCCAGCCCGGACGGCCGCCTCCTCCTTGAAAGCCATAGCCACGCATCAAGCTCGGGTGTTTGGTCTTCACATTACGGAATCGCGGCACATAAATTCCGTTGGGACGCTGGCCTTGCGACTCACGGTCTTCGTTGCCGGGGATGACTCCGCGCGCGCCACCGCCCATCACGTGGTCCATGACGTTGCGGCCAAGCTGTCCGCTCGAGTTGGCGAGACCGTTGGGAAACTCCGTGCTTCGAGAATTCAACAGTATGCGGGCCGACTCCAGCGCCGACGCGCAAAGAAATACGATGCGCGCTTTGAACTCCACGGAGTCTTTGCTCTGACCGTCTATCACCTGCACGCGGTTGATGCGGCGCGTTTGCGGATCGAATCCGAGACTGTGAACCACGCTATGCGGACGCAACGTCAGTTGGCCGGTGGCCTCGGCCGCGGGCAAAGTGGCGTTGAGACTGGAAAAATAGGACCGCGTCGAGCATCCACGATGGCATGGCCCGCAGTAGTGGCAGGCCGCGCGGCCACGATGCTCGCGGGTGAGGACTGCGCAACGCCCGATGGTCATCCGGCGCTCGTCGCCGAAGTATTTGGCCACCGCATCCTTGACCAGCAATTCCGAGCAGTTCATCTCCATGGGCGGAAGAAATTTTCCATCGGGAAGCTGCGGCAAGCCCTCGGCCTGGCCGCTGATCCCGGCAAAGTCCTCGACATAGTCGTACCAGGGAGCAATGTCTTTGTAGCGGATCGGCCAGTCCACCGCGATTCCATCGCGAAGATTGCCTTCAAAATCGAGGTCGCTCCAGCGATACGACTGGCGTCCCCACATGATGGAACGTCCACCTACGTGGCGGCCTCGAATCCACTGAAATGGCTTGCCGGGTGTTGTCGTGTAAGGATTCTCGACGTCGTTTACGAAGAATTTGCTGGCCCACTCGTCACATGCGTAGCACTTGGATTGCGTCGGCTGGGTAATGCTCGTCTGCCGGCGGTCATTCATTCCGCGAAACTTCTGCTTCCACACCGGCACATGCTCGACATAGTCGCGATCAGGGTCAACCGGCCCACCTGCTTCCAGCACCAGGGTGTCGAGACCGTTCTCGGTGAGTTCCTTTGCGGCCCACCCGCCGGTGATGCCCGAACCGATTACGATCGCGTCGTAGATTTTCTGAGGCACTTAGTCGGCCTCCTGCGGTTCGATGGGAGCGCACTGGATGTGGCTGCTGGGAACGATCTGGTAGTGGAGGGTGCGCGCGCCGACTGCCGATGTGTAGTAGCCGATCAGCGTCAGCCGCTTCATCATTGCGAAGAAGGACGATTTCTTAAACATCGGCTCGTCTTTGTCCTTGGGGTCTTTGGGCCGTCCGGCTTGGTCGGCTACATCAACCATAAATTCTTCGTCGAAGCCGCGAACAATCTCAGACTGCCGAGCGAGGTTGAGGGCCGCAAAGTCTTTGGCAAACAGCTCCTGGCTCCGGCGATCCACTTCCGCCAGTCCGTCGAGGAATCTTCGCCTTTCCGCGTCGTCTGCCCAGTCGGCAAGAACGATGTCAATAAATTCAGCCACGCTCGCGGATTTTGCGCCGGGAGTGTGGGTCTCTGGAATAATGATTTCCGCGATGGTTTCTACGATTGCATTCTGGTGCGGATCAAGCGCCTTGCCCTGATACTTCGAGGCCAACTGGGCGTGCACGGCGCTGATTGCCGCCAGCGCGTCGCCGTGGAGTAGAGGCCAGGCCGCGGCGCCAGCCAGCATTTTCAGGATTTCGCGCCTCCGAGTGGCTAACAAATCGCTTCTCCAGGAACACAGAAGACTAGCTCCGCCGAGGCCCTACGTCAATCGGAAATCCACGCGAACTGTGAATTTGCGCGAAAACTGGCGTTACGCCTGACGCTCAACATGAACACTAGGGCACGGTGGGAATCGGCGTGCCATAGGCGTAGGACTGCGCCTCCTCGGCATCCATGGCGGCCTGATCAAATCGGAAATAAGTCCGCGGCGGCAGGATTCCCCACGTGTTTGAGGAATGAGGATCATCGGGGAAATGTCGGGTCTCGTGGTCTGATGGCAATTGCTCAAGATCAGATAGGAGCTCGATAAAGAGATTTTCTTCGCGCATGCGAAAATAGCTGAAGAGATTACGGGCCATGCCGTGCCGTCCTGGGCCCCAAACAATATGGCGCCGGCATTTGGCAAGATGGTCGAGCGCCACCCGCATCTCGCCCCAATCCACCAGCTCGAAGGCAAGGTGGTGAATGTGATTCACGCCCTTATCGAGGAAAGCTAGAACGTGATGGTCTGCGTTGACGTGCAGCCACACACCCTCGTCACCAATCCAGTCGGTGACGCCGAAGCCGAGCACCTGGGTATACCACTCCACCTGCCGTTTGACGTTGGACGTAAGAAAGTTTACATGCCCAAACTTTCGCGGATGCCATGCAGGGATGATGTCGGAAAAGCGGACCTCCGCCGGACGCGTGTCCTCCGGGCGCACGCGCTCGACCAGAACGACCAAGTTGCCGTCCGGATCAGGCAGCAGCACACCCTTGCCCCGGACGGGCACTTCGATTTCGGAAACCTTCTGCCCGTGATCGGACAAGCGCTTGCTCGCGTCCAACAAGGAGAGCCCGGGAGCGAGTTCATAGCAGACGTAGTTTAGAAACGGCTTCCCTTCAGACTGTTTCAGCAGGATCGCATAATCCTCGAAAGCGCAGCGCAACAATGCTTCGTTGCGGCTGATCTTTTCGCCATGCAGCCCGAGCAGCCTCGACCAGCGATCGAACGCCTCGTCCAAATCAGCCACTGTGAGCGAAGCGTGGTGCAAGGCCGAAACCAAGGGCTGTGACTTCATCTATTTTCTCCGTTCGCGGAACTGGTATTCCGCAACTCGCTGCCGTGCTTCTTCTTCGGGCATGGCAAGCGCGACGTGCAACGTCTGGTCCGTGACGCGGGGTTGATCACCGACTGAAACCAGGCTACGTTCAAGTTCCACCACAGTGTTTTCGAGGCGTCCAATTCCGTCCACCTCGACCGCGACCACATCGCCTATCTCCACGGGACGACTGTGTGCCGGCGTGCCGGTGAGCAGGATATCGTTTTCTTCGAGCGTGATGAGCCGGGAGATGTCGGATATTTGATAGGCCACACTGAAAATCAGGTCGGTTCCGGTGTGGGCCTCCTGCACCTTTGTCCCGTTAACGTAGGTCCGCAGCCAGAGATTCGCGGGATCAACATCGGTCGCGTCCACCAGGTACGGGCCAAGTGGACAAAATCCGTCCTGGCCTTTCACGCGGAACATCGCACCGCGGTCGGCGTGGCGGAAGTCATGGACTCCGAAATCATTGGCGATGGTGAAACCCTTCACACATTCCAGTGCCCGCTCCAAGGAAACATTGCTACAGCGCTTACCAATAACAGCCACGATCTCGCCTTCATAATTCAAGAACTTGCATCCTCGCGGACGGGCGACCGTCGCCTTATGGTGCGAAACCGAACCCAGAGGCTTCATGAAGTAGGACGGAAATTCCGGGGGCGCCTTCATCTTGTATTCGTCGCAGCGGCTGCGATAGGTGAGATGAGTCGCAATGATCTGTCGTGGAGAGATCGGAGCGAGAAAGCTGGCTTCTGATTCAGGTACGCGCGTTCCATTCGCCAGGAGGATCATTCCGCCCTCGACCACGCCGTCGGCCGGCTTCCCCTGCCAGAGAATGCGTGCGCGCTTCAACGGTGCGCCTCCTTGTCGTGCTGCAAGAGGACTTCCCCGCCCTTCACGGTATAGGCAAAGGTAAAGCGATAGCCTTTGAGAATTTCCCGAGGCGCAATCGCGCGGAGGTCTTCAATTGTGTTAGCTCCAAGGCGCAGCGTCGCGTCACCTTCCCAGATTTCGGTGATGCTGCGGTCGTAGCCGCCCGCTTTCACGAGTTCAAATACATCCGGCACCAGGCCATCGTATGCGGGAAAGTGCCGTGAGTTGTGCATCGGCGGATCGTTGACCGTTGGCCCAGTTTTCGAGATTCCGCGCAAAGTCACCGTGGCGTGTGCGATTTCGCGGCTGCCGGACGTGCAGGTTGCTCCGAAACGGCCGCCCGGCTCCAGCTTCGGCGTGGCTCTGCCGATGGGATACGTCCGAGTCATGTGGATCGAGCCCAGCTTCTTCGGAAAGCCCTGGATCCAGCCGCGGTACATGGCGAAATCTTTGTCCACCCAGATGTGAACGCATCGGCTGGCGGGCTTTCCCTGAAATTTGCAGCCGACGACGAGAAAAAACTCTTTGTATTGAGACTCGACCGGATCAAGCAGTTCGTGGCCATCGTCGGTGCAGGACTGCCAGTCGGCAAAGATGGCGGCGACCGCACCCGGATCGTCCGCCGGCTCAAGCTCCTTCGGGAGCAAGGCAACCACCGCGTGTGGGTCGGTGCGATATTCGACGATAAGAAAATCCCCAGAGTAGTGCCACGGCGGCGGGGGGACTATGCCATCGCGACCGCTGGGTGACAGCGGTGCCGTGTATCCCTTTGGGTAAGAACGGTTCAAGTGGTCCTCCTCGCAACTGTCGAGTTTCGCGTAAACTCCGCGAACACGGGATTAACCATGGATTGCATGCGGCGATACCACGGCTCACGCCCAGCCGCCAAATGCATGTTCGTAGTAATCGCGATCACAAGCCCGCACGAGGGATCGCAGATCAGTTCGCAGCCGCTGGCTCCTCCGTGACCAAAGGTGGCAAACGACGCAAGCTCCGAGTAGAGGCCGGGTACGCGGTCTGTCTGCAGCGCGAAACCGATCGCCCACGGAATGCGCGCATCGGCAGCGTAACCCTTCATGGACGGATGCTCTCCCGGAACATAACCAGTTTGGTCGGTGGTCATCGTGCGCACCGCCGCTTCCGACAGAAACCTGGGGCCTCCGGGCATAAACATTGATCCGAAGCGCGCAAGGTCTGCAGTCGTGGACCAGACGCCGAATGCGGGGTGCGCCAGATCGCGCGCGTAACGGGAGTTGTACATCGCACCATCAGTGCCCTCGGCCAGCACGCCATGAATATACGCCAGGCGGTTATCGTCCTCGTGCCTTGGCGGCATGAACGTGTGCGAGAGTCCGGCTGGCTCCAGCACCAGCGTTCTCACCAGTTCCGCCAAAGGTTTTCCTGTCACAACTTCGGCGATATGGCCTGCAATCAAGTAGTTGTAATCCGCGTAGCGGAGCTGCGTGCCCGGGCGAAACAGCAACGACGTCTGCAGCGCCTCGTCCACCAGATCGGACATCGCGGTCTTCGCCTTCAACCGCGCAACCACTTGAGGAGATTCGTAAATAAACCCGGCGGTGTGAGTCAGCAAGTGGCGCAGGCGCATTTCTTCACGGCCCGCGCCAACGAAGGCCGGCAAAACAAGATGAACGGGCGTGTTCAGCGTTAGCACACCTTCTTCGACTAGACGCATAATCGCGGCAGCCGTATAAACCTTGGAGATCGAGGCCACCGGCCAAAGAACTTTCGTCGAAGAAGCTAGACCTGGCGCGGCATCGCCGGCGTAGTGCTCGACCACGGTCTGTCCGTCCTTGAGCACAATGATCCCGCCACCGGCAAAGCCACCTTCACGGACGTGACGTTCCAGCGCGCTGCAAGCGGGACTGATAGAGGCTGTAGGCATATTTCTTAAACTTCGCTCGTTAGACCCATGACAATTTCAGTGGCAGGTGCTTGATGCCAGAGATGAAGTTCGATCTTAACCGCTCGACCTTTCCATGAACCTCAATCTTGGCCAGCCGCGGAAGCAACTCCGCCAGCAAAACGCGGATTTCCACGCGGGCCAAGTGTTCGCCAATGCATTTATGAGGGCTCTTCAAGCCAAATGCTAGATGTTCGTTGGGTGAGCGTTTGATGTCGAAGCGGAAGGGATCGGGGAATTGCCGCTCGTCGTAGTCGCCGGAAATAAACCACAAAAGCACTTTGTCCCCGGCTTTGATCGCCTTGCCCGCCAGATCTGTGTCCGTGGTCGCGGTGCGGCGGAAGTGCATGGTCACCGTGCCCCAGCGTAGGATTTCTTCGGTCGCACTGGGCAGCAACGACGGATCATCGCGCAATTGCGCAAGTTGTTCGGGATGTTCGATGAGCGCGAGCAGGCCGGCGGCCATTGAGTATCGCGTCGTGTCATTCCCGGCCGCAACCAGCAGCGTAAAGAAATTCTGGAATTCGTGATCGGTCAAATGTTCGCCATCCCGCTTGGGCTGCAGCAGCCGTGAAATCAAATCATCCGAGGGCTTCTCATGTCGCGACCTCGCTTGTTCCAGAGCATACGCAAACAGATCGCGGCTCACCGGACTGCGAAACGGCAGGAGCCTGTATTCGTCGGTATCCACTTTGTCTACCGGATGAGTGGTGAACTCGGGATCTGTATTGCCGATCAACGCGTCTCCCTGCCGAACCAGCCACGGGCCGTCTTTGTCTGGAATCCCCAGTATCTTTCCCAGGATGCGCATGGGGAGTTGGCGTGCAATCTGGTCCACGAAATCAATTTCTGATTTCCCAGATACGTCGTCTACAACCGCCTTTGCCAGCAACTGAATGCCATTCTCGACCGCCATCACTTCCTTGTTGGTAAAGGGAGGCTGCACGATGCGACGGTAGGTGGTGTGCTCGGGCGGATCCAACTCCATCATGGTGCGACGCGCGTGCAGCTCATCCTCTTTCATGTCCTCCAGCCGTATGCCGCGAGCGCTGGAGAACACGCGTGTATTGTGACTCACCGTGAGAATGTCCTGATACCGGGTCACTGCCCAAAAACCCGACCCTTGCTCTTCCTCCCACCAACTGACCGGGTCGTCGGTGCGCAGACGTGCGAACGTCGCATGGGGGACGCCATTCAGGTAAGCGTCCGGGTCCACGATGTTCGCGAACGCGGTTCCGGGTTCTGTCGTTGTCGGAGACATCCGTCACAACCTCTTTACAAAAATGGCAGGTAGTAGTTCAACTCCCAGTCGGTGACAGCGGTACGAAACTTCTGCCACTCGACTTGCTTGATCGCGACGAACAGAGCGGACATCTCGTGGCCGACAGCCTCGAACAACTCGGTATCGGCCTCGAATGCCTGAAGCGCGCAACCCAGATCATCGGGAACATGACGTTGGGTGCTTTGGTGTTCGAGGCAGTCTTGCTGCTCAGGAGCGGGGGACTGTAGCCGATTTACGACTCCAAGCCGGGCCGCCTGCAACACCGCAGCAGACGCCAGATATGGACTGGCCGCTCCATCCGGCATGCGGTGTTCAAGCCTGGTTGCCTGGCCGCGCTCTCTGGGCACGCGCAGCGTCGCTCCGCGATGGTCATAGCCCCAGTTTGCCCAGTAGCCGGCGAGTTGCCCCGCGCGCAGCCGCTTATAGGCGTTGACCGTCGGCGCACACAGCGCCGACAACCCTTCGTGATGCGCGATCAGGCCGCCGATACAACGATGTGCGAGCTGAGAAAGGCCATCTTTTGCCGCAGCATCGGCGAATACGTTCTTTCCCTTCTTGTCCACCAGAGAAACATTCACGTGCATGCCGCTTCCACTGCGGTCAGTGTAGGGACGCCCGAGGTAGGTAAGCAGCAAACCGTGCCGCGCGGCAACTTCGCGGGCCATCACTTTGAAGAGAAAAATATTGTCCACCGCCTGCAGCGCTTCGCCAAATACGAGCGTCAGTTCCCACTGGGGCGTGTCGTACTCGGAATTGATGGACTCAACCGGCAAGCCGCACTGCTCCGCGGTCCGCATAATCTCTTCAAAGAGTCCGACCGGATCCACCGCAGTCCCCGTCCCATAAACATATGCGCCGGGCGTGTCCCAGGGCTTCCAGCCGCCGTTTCCGTCCGGTTGCATGATGTAGGCTTCCAGCTCAATGCCAATGTTGACGCGGTATCCAAGCGCCTGCCAGTCCGCAATCGCGCGGCGGAGGGTGTGGCGGGGAGAAATCGCCAGCGGCTTGCCATCCGTCTCAAGATCGGCAACAACGACGCCCGTGTCCGCCTCCCAGCCGCGGCGAACTTCGTCAAGCGAGAACGTGGCGGTGCAGTCGGGCAGACCTTCCAGCATCTTCGCTCCCGGCGCGGGCACCATCGTCCGGTCAAGCGTCAGCGCGAAGATACCAATGCAATGGTTGGCGTGAGTCGCACGATTCGCGGTTGGCAAGTATTTGCCACGCGCCAAACCCAGATGGTCCGGAAATAAAACACGGACCCTCTTGTACGTTTCGACTTTGCCCGGCTTTCTGGCCATAGCTCCAACCTTCCCCGTCGGCGAACCGACTACGCGAACGTTCCTTTCCGATGGACGATATTCTTCACATCACAGTAGAAATCGAAACTCCAATGACCACCTTCACGTCCCACACCAGAATGCCTGGACCCACCAAAGGGTGCCGAAAGATCGCGCACGAAAAAACAGTTCGTCCAAACGGTGCCCGCCACCAGTGAATCGGCAACGCGCTGCGCCCGCGCCTGGTCGCGCGTGAACAGTGTAGCCGCGAGACCATACTCCGTGTCATTCGCCAACGCCACGGCTTCCGTCTCGTCGCGAAATCGCTGGATCGTCAACACCGGCCCGAACACCTCCTGCTTCAGTATCTCCGCTCCCGGAGGAATATCGGCAAACAGCGTCGGCTCATAGTAGAGGCCTCCGAGTTTCGGCGAAATTCTTCCGCCGTAGATCAAGCGCGCACCGTCACGTAAGGCGCGCTGCACGAACCCATCCACGCGCCGCAAGTGTTCAGCGGTGATCAGCGGGCCAACCTGGGTCTGCGGATCACGCGAGTCGCCCAGGCGAGTCTTCGGTGCGTCTTCCGTCATGCGCTCAAGAAACTTGTCATAGATCACCGCTTCCACCAACAAACGCGTGCCCGCCAGGCAAACCTGCCCGGCGTTGTCGTATTGGCCGATGGCAGTTTGCACTGCCAGGTCGAAGTCGCAATCCGCAAAAACAATGAATGGAGACTTTCCTCCCAGCTCAAAACTGACGGGAGTCAGGTTGCGCGCAGCGGCCGCACCGATGAGCCGTGCTGTTCCCGGCGACCCTGTAAATGAGATCCGCTTCACGCGCGGATCAGCCACCAGCGCCGCACCTGCCTCTTCGCCGATTCCCTGCACAACGTTGAACACGCCCGCGGGCAACCCCGCCTCTAGCGCCAGGTCTGCCAGCATGGACGCGGTCAGAGGTGTCCATTCCGCCGGCTTCAGCACCACGGTATTCCCCGCTGCCAACGCCGGTCCAATCTTCCAAGTAGCCAGCATGAGCGGAGCATTCCACGGAGTAATAAGCACGGTCACGCCGCTTGGATCATACTTCACCTGGTTCGTCGCGTTGGCGCTCTCCGTGTCCCAACTCGCGCCATGCAGGGTCTCCGCCATCTCGCAGAAAAAACGGATGTTGTGCGCACCACGCTTCATCACGCGCAAACGGCCTGACTCAAGTAGTGACCCATTATTCGTGGTCTCGACCAGAGCCAGGGATTCAACACTCTGTTCGATCAGGTCTGCAAAGCGGCGGAGATAGGCTCCTCGTCCCTTGGCGCCAAGCGCAGCCCAGGCGGGAAAAGCCGCCTCGGCGGCAGCCACCGCTTCCCCTGCCTCGGCCGCGCCCCCGGCGGCAAACGCGCCTAGCAGAGCGCCATCCAGCGGACTATGCACTTCGAATGTGCGCGACGATCCCACCCTTCGGTTGGCGATGAAATGCTCTGTCGAGATACGCGCACTGCCAATGACAACTTCCGCCACGCACTGCTCCCTTAGACAACCTGGACTTGTTGTTGAGGCGTGTGACAACGAACTATTTCGGCACCTGCTTGATCATTTCGGCGTCAATCGTAATGTTGACATCGTCACCCACCACCACGCCGCCGCCATCCATGTTGGCGTTCCATTTCACGCCATAGTCTTGCCGGTTGATCTTCGTGGTTGCGCTCACGGCCACGCGCTGATTTCCCCAGGGATCCTTCACCGCTGCGGTGGGCCCGTCCACGTCGAGAACCACTTCCTTGGTGACGCCGCGAATGGTCAGATCACCCGTGACCTTCAGCTTTCCAGTTCCTGCCTTCTCCACTTTCTTTGACCGGAACGTCATGGCCGGGTAGTCCTTCACGTCAAGAAAGTGGTCGCTGCGCAGGTCCTCGTCGCGGCCCGGCTCCCGCGTATTCACAGTCGTTGTGTCTATCGAAACATTGACCGACGACTTGGTGACATCGGCTTCGTCAAATTGGATGGTGCCCGTCACCTTGCTGAACTCGCCGCGCACCGTCGAGATCATGAGGTGACGCACAGCAAACTGTGCCGAAGAGTGGGCAGGATCAAGTTGCCACGTCGAGGTGGCGGCAAAGGTTGGAATCGCCAACAGTAAGGCGAACCCAGCCAGCATCAGGCAGCGAATCGGTGAAACCTTCATATTTTTCTAGACCTCTTTCTCTTTGGTATGGGGCCGGACTCGCTCCGGCGTCCACCGCACTAGAAGAATAGCGCAAAGTGCGCTGGCTCAGCGGGGCATGCGTCAAATTCTCGGGGTGCGGGCTTTCCACGAGGCCCGCGGGAAATGAAGTGGTGAGCGCGGTAGGAATCGAACCTACAACCTACTGATTAAGAGTCAGTTGCTCTGCCAATTGAGCTACGCGCCCACGGAGGGGATCCAGCGGGATCAGACAAACGCTAAGTATATCACGGTGCGCGGAGCACAATCCGCACATCCCGCGCGCTTCCCGTTCCCAACACTGGCTGGTGTACACTCGCTCCGCAGCTCCTTCGCAATCGTGCGATGCTTGCAGCATTAGTGAGGATTCTACGATGCCAGTATCCGTTTTTGTCGGCGCCAGCGTAGACGGCTTCATCGCGCGGACGAACGGCGATCTCGACTTCCTTCCTCCGGGCGGGGGCGAGCCCCACGGCTACAGCGAGTTCATCGCAACCGTGGACGCTATCGTGATCGGCCGCAAGACCTTCGAGACGGTTCTTTCCATGGACCCCTGGCCCTATGGCGGCAAGCGCGTCGTGGTGCTGAGCAGCAGTCGGGTTGACGTGTCCGCTGCCGGTGGCCCTGTGGAGCAGATGGGCGGAACTCCCGCCGAAATCGTCGCACAACTTGCCGCCAGCGGCGCCCATCACCTTTACGTGGATGGCGGGATCACGATTCAGGGGTTCCTGCGTGCGGGACTGGTGCAGCGCCTGGTGATCACTCGTGTACCGGTGCTGATTGGCGAGGGAATTCCACTGTTCGGCTCGCTGCCTCGCGACGTTCGGCTTCATCACGTCGCCACGCGCCACTATCCCAGCGGCCTGGTCCAGAGCGAGTACGAGGTAAACGCCTTATAGTCCAGATCGCGCGGCCCGGATTTCGACGAACGCCGAATCGCTTTCGCCTAGGACCGCGGACTGGCCTCAGCCGGCATAATTCGCGGCTCCGACACCGTCACACTGATGGCCGGACGCCGGGGTGGCAGGGCCTCCGCCCCCGAAGGTCGGCGTTCGATCGTGCCAATCACCGGAGCTTCCGTCACGTCCGAGTATGCCGACGACGCAAATCGCTGCTCCGAGCACATGCGTTCGATCATCAACTGCTGCCGCGAACTCAACACAGTATGAGGAAGCACAGAAAAATTGCGAAACATCCACATCAAATAAATACGCTGCTGCCACGACAGCACGAGGTATCGCGGTCCGATTGCCGTCTGGACCCGCACCACGCCCGCCGCTAGTCTCTCCATCCACATGGGGTCATCACCTAGCGCTTCTGGAATTTGAGTGCAATTCAAGGGCCGCCATTATTGCACCAGAAACGCTGCATTGGGAAGCGCTTTTTCGCGGTTTGGACTGCATTCTTACAAGTCCAGCCCCTACTGCTGATTTCCAGTAGGGCAATTTTGGCCTAGCAACACGGCAAATCTGCACTGCGCTACAGGCCAATTTCCGGCAGGACATCCATCCTCCGGATGCGCGCGGCCAGCCCAAACTCCGCGCCCTTCGGTTCCACTCGCACCACGCTGGCCTGGCAGCACACCCAGCACTTCTCGCCTCCGGTCAACTCCTCGGGCAGCACCAACACCAGCTCCACCTCCGAGCCGGCTTTGAACTCCGCACTGGTATAGAGGAATATCCCGCTCTCGCTCAGGTCTCGCGTCGTTGCCGAAAACTCCGGCGCCTCGGGCCCAACCCGCACGCGCGCGGGCAGTTTCCTTGGAATGCGATGGCTGGTTCGGCGTTCGGATTTCTTGAGCATACCCTTTAGGCCCTCCACGCTACACCGTAATCGCGGAAATGCCAAGCGGCAATCCGCGAATCACGCCGTGGAAGGGAGTTTTGGACGAGACAGTTTGGCAGCCCGGGCATCCAGAACGTCCTGCCGCCCAGGCCCTCGATTTAGATTTGCGGACGCCGCGCACGCGCAGCGGGAACGACCAGCGCCTGCTCCAGAGTGGGCAGGTTCGTCCCGCGCAGCCGCGCCTCCAGTTCATGCAGCTTCTCAGGCTGGTTCGCCTGGTAGTACGCCTGGGCCAGCAAGTCCATGGTAAAGGGATTGTCCTGGTCTTCTTCTAACTCGGCAATGGCCTCGTCAAACTTTTTCTGCTCGACCAGCACCGCCCCCGCCGCCCCATGCCAGTTGGCCAAAATCGTGCGGTTCCGCGTGCTGGTGGCCAGCGACTGCAACCGCGCCATCGCCTCGGATGACAGCTTTGCATCCCCTGAGCGCACTACCCGGATTCTCAATATCCGCGACAGCTCCTCGTTCCGGTCCACGGCTGAAATCGTGTCACGATGCCCCAGCGCGTCCTCTGCTGAAGCCGCGTACTTCAGAGCCGTCCGGTCGTCCGCCTGATACTCCGCCATCTGGCGAAGGGCCTGCGCTTCCTGCAAGTCCTGCTCTTTGGCATGTGCCGTGGATGCGATCTGCTGCAGCGCCTTGTCCGCCTCGGCGTACTTCCCTTCCCGCACCCAGGTCGTCGCCTTCTGCATGTCATAGGTGAGCCGGTCCGCCTCAGTGTGAGCGAACCGGATCGCCTTGTCATACTCCACCCGAGCCTGTTCCTGATTGCCCATCAACGCATACGTATCGGCCAGTCCCAGCTGCGACGACACAAAATCCGGATCAATCTTCAGCGCCGCGTGATAACGCTCCAGCGCGACATCGAATTTCCCCGCCATCCGCGATAATTCCGCGTACGAATCTTGCGGATTCGGCTCTTTGGGCAGCATCGCAACATACCGGTCCATGAGCTGCAACGCCTTGTCGAATTCTCTCCGCCGGGCATAGAGATACGCCAGATCGTTGACCCCTGGGGCAAAATTCTTGTCCAGCGCCAGCGCTTTCTGCATGATCACCAGCGCCTGATCGTCGCCGTTTTCCAGCATCAGCCAATTGCCCGCCAGATAAAGCACGTGCTTGTCTTTGGGATAGAGCTCCATCAGATCATTCATGGCGCTGATCCCGCCAATGTAGTCGCCCTCCTGCGGCTTGGCGATCCACGCAATCATCAGCTGCTCACCCGGCGTCAGGGTCGCGGCCAACGCTCGCGCTTTGGCGCGGGCATCGCTCACTTCCTGCGGATTACCGCCGTTCCATGCGATCATCGCCCAGGCCAGCGCAAACTTCGGGTCTTCTTTGACCGCGGCGCGCCAGTCGTCGTTACAGCGCTCCAGATACAGGTTCTCGAAGTCCGAGATGCCCTTCTCGTAAAGTTCGCGCGCCTTGGCCGACGAGGTCGTCAGCGGCAGGGTCGAGCTAGCCGCTTTCTTCAAATGATGCGCGGTGGTGGGTACGGCGAAGCCCAAGCCTACAGCCAGCACAGCTACAGCACAGAGTGTACGGCGCATGGAATTTCTCCAGAACTAGATATTTCGGGGAGCAACATCGTGGAGGGTAACAGCGTCGTAACCTCTCATCCAGTAACCGAAGTCACTGTGGCATGGTGGAACCGTGAGCGACGGGGTGTTGTGGATGGTAGAAAACAGCCCTGTCATTCCAAACCGCCCAATTTTGATGTCATTCCGAACCACCCAATCTTGATGTCATTCCGAACCGCCCAATTTTGATGTCATTCCGAACCGCCCAATTTTGATGTCATTCCGAACCGCGTAGCGGCGAGGAACCTGCTGTTCTCTGCACCGACGATGAGTTTTTCACAAGCATAGCAGCGCCTTTAGTGACGAATCTCACCGCAATAACCCAACGAATCGTCTACAACCGCAGCATGTCTCTGGAGCGCAGCTACTACGTCTACATTCTGTCCAGCAAAAGCCGGGTTCTCTACGTAGGCGTTACCGGATCGTTGATGGTCCGCGTGCTGCGCCACAAAGGTGCAAAGGACCGTAGTTTCACCCAGAAATATCGCGTGAACCGCCTGGTGTAGTACCAGAGCTTTGCCTTGGTCGGGGACGCGATTGCGCTCGAAACAGAAATCAAGAAATGGCGGCGCGACAAGAAAGTCGCATTGATTCGGGAAAACAATCCCACCTGGGAACATCTGGCTGCGGACTGGGGCAAGCCTTTTACCTTTAAGCAAACATCTCGAACTGCCCCAATACCATGTCATTCCGAACCGCGCCAGCGGTGAGGAACCTGCTGTTCGCCGGCAAGCATACATAAGCCCGAGGTGATTTCGCCCCGTGTCTTGGCCGCGGAACTGCTGTTCACCGAACCATCGCGCTCCCATCCGGTCCGCCAGCCAGACGCGTCACGGAAGGCGCATCACGCCTTTGCACGGTGCGTCCATGGCGCAAAGGAAAGCAGGTTCCTCACCGCCTGAAGGCGGCTCGGAATGACATCTGGAAATTGAGTAATTTTCCAAACAAAAACCCCTGCCGCGAGCGGCAGGGGTCAAGACTCAAACAACCGGACTAGAAGAGGATCTTCAACCCCAGCTGCATGTTGAAGGCTTCACCAGGCCCGATGCCAGGGGCTCCGTTGAAGTCGCCGATGGTATCGCTGATCACGCCGCCTCCTGGCCCGGTAGCACCAGAGCCAGAAGCTAGATTGATGCGATTGAACAGATTAAACATCTCGATGCGGAGTTGAGCCTTGACACGCTCCGTGATCGGAATGTTCTTAAATACCGACACGTCCACGGCGGAGTAGCCCGGGCCGTAAATCTGGTTCCGTCGAAGGTTGCCGCCGAAAACGTTTGGCGCAGAGGCGGGACAAGCGCCCAGCTGGCCGATCGCCTTACCGCCGTCGATAGGCGGCAGACAGAACGCACTGGTGTTGAGCCACTGAACGCCTGGCAGACTCTTGTTGAAGCTGTGCGAAACACCCGCAAACGGGTCGCCAATGATGTCGTAACCCGTGCGGAATTGATCCATAGGTTGGCCCCCGTGGAAGGTCATCAAGCTGTTCACGGCCCACCCGTGAGTAAGGAATCTGGGACCACGCGATGATCCGGGAATGTCCCAGGTGAGGGTAGCCGAGAAGTTGTGGCGAGTATCGAAGTCGCCGTTGCCATACTCGGCCTTCAAGTTGCGGCTGTCAAACGGTTGTGCCGCGCGATAGGCGGTGATCTCGTCTAGCGCGTGGGCCCAGGTATAGGCGAACTGCGAACTAAGTCCATGCCATGCTCGCAAACGCAGCGTGCTTTGCAGAGCGTTATAGTTGGACGTACCGATGCTGTTGAGCTGGTTGATACCACCAAAATTGGGGAACTGTGTCAGAGCACCATCCGCGTGTGTATTGGGCAGCTGATTGATGTCCAACAACACAGAAAGCTTGCGGCCTTCGCTACCCACATACCCGACCTGCCACACGGCCATACCATTGCCGAAGCTCTTCTCAACCTGAAAGTTGTAGTTGTAGAAGTAAGGCGTGCGGAAGTTCTGGTTGACCGAGAACACGTCAAACTGCGTCGTCGCACTGCCACAACCCGGGTCCGTTGCGAAGTTACCCGTCACGCAGGTGGTTACACCGGGATAGAGGTAAGTATTCGGCTGCCACTGTCCGGCTCCGAGTGTGTAGGTGGAAACCGGCGAAGGACCGGCCGGGTTGTCCTCCAGACCATCCGCCGCATTCGCTGGACGGAAATCGAGGAACGGATTCATATTGATCTGGTCGTAGAACACCCCGATACCTCCGCGAACGACCAAGTCGGCTTTGTCAGTGGGCTGATACGAAAATCCGAAACGCGGGGCGAAATTGTTCTTATCAGACGGAAAAATCTGGCCAATTCCATTACCCTGTACTTTGATGCCGCCCGCCTCCGGGATAAACACTGCCAAATCTTTGGCGGAGCTGTGAAGTGGTCCGAAGTAGTCCCAGCGCAGACCCAGATTGATGTTCAGTCTGCGCGTGACCTGCCAAGAGTCCTGGGTGAAGAAGTCAAAACCGTTTACTACCACTTTTCTTTCGGCATTACCGACGGCGATTCCAGAGGACACAAATTTACCTTGGAGGAAGTCGGCAAGAGCCAACGTATTCGGGTCTGTGCACTGTGTCGCCGTAAGGGTGCCGCACTTAGTCCACGTTCCTTGCGAACCATCGAAATTGAACGCACCTCGGGAGTGGCGGAAGTAAAACTCATCCACGTGCCCCTGTCGCATTTCACCGCCAAAGCGGAACTGATGCTTCCCCACGTTATACGAAACCACGTCACTTAACATTCCCGTGATATCGTTGCGCCCTGAAGGATTGGTGATTCCCACCTGCTCGAATCCGCCGATCGTTATAGTTGGCGCTCCCAGAATTGACTTGCCATGAATTAGCGCATCCGGGCTGGTGTATAGGCCGTCCGCGTGCACGTCAAAGCTGTGATTAGCATCATTAAAAACCTGGTTGAAATAGTTGACCCCAAACAGGATCTGGTTGGTCACGCGCGAACTGAAAACGGAATTCAGCACGGCGGAGTAGTTCTGAAGGTGAATCGGCGCCTTCTCGAAATAATAGATAAGGTTGGAACTGGCCGTCCCTAGCGCTGCGCTCGCGCCCAGTGGCGCAATCTGGTCGCCCTGCCCGTTGAATGCACGCAGCATCAAGTGATGCCTGTCACTGAAGTTATGATCCAGTTTGAGGTTGCCGTTGTAACTGTAGCCAATGGAAGGGTCGGTGCCGAAGAAATTTCTAGGAGTGTCCGCTCCTGCGGCGGTGTTGCCCGTAATAAAAGTGGGCCACAGAGGATTTGAGCCTAGCAGGAGATTCTGGGAAATCGTACTCTCCTGCGCCAGAACACCGTTGGCCGCTTCTAGCTGACGCGCATCTGCTATGTAAGTTCCTGTCGGCTCCGTTGCCCGGCCCGACACGCTGATTACGTACCGCTGCTTCTCAAACGTCAGGAAGTAAAAAGTCTTATCCTTGATGATCGGCCCGCCGATCGAGAAACCGAAATTGTAATTGCGAATTTCGGGCTTATGGACCCCGGAAGGCACGAACGGCGTGGGCTTCCCGTAAGCTTCGTTGCGATTGAAGTAGTACGCGCTACCGTGAAGCTGGTTGGTACCTGACTTCAATACCACGTTCACGATGCCACCGGCGTTACGTCCGGCTTCCGCGGAAGATTGCGTCTGCGCCGCAAATTCGTCAATCGCGTCTAGGGGCATGATCGTGCCCGCGATGCCCGAAACTCCGCCCTGGTTCACGGCGGGAATGTTGTGCCAGAAGTCGTTGTTGTCCACGCCGTCAATCTGCCAGTTCATCTGGTTGGCGCGGGTGCCGTTGAGCGAGCCGAATCCGCCCACCGAGTATCCGCCGTAGCCCGGCTGCACGGCCGCAAACTGCGTGAAGTCACGGCCGTTCATAGGAACGTTCTGCACCGCTTCAGTGGGAATGATGTTGCTTTGGGTCGCCGTCGTGGTATCGAGCGACAGCGCCTCGGCCGATACTTCCACCTGCGTCGCCGAGGAACCCACCTTGAGCGTAACCGGCAGCGTGTAAACCCCGCCTGCGGTGACCGACACATTGTTGACCGTAACCGCACCGAAGCCTGCCGCCGTGACCGAAATCTTGTAGGAGCCCAGCGGGAGATCCTGGAACGAAAACTCACCACCCGTGGTGGTGGTCGAGGTCAGTGCGATTCCGGTCGCATTGTTCGTGGCCTTCACTTCAGCCCCGGCCACAACTGCGCCTGTGGGATCATTGACGGTTCCATTAATTCCACCGCGGAAGGTCTGGGCATATCCCGCCACCGCAAACAGCAGAATCGCCACCAGTACGCCTGTAAGTTTTCTCATCGCTTAACGCTCCTGTCCAACGTTGAAGTGATCAATCCAATCCCGACCAGACTTCAGATACACGTATATTGCTTGATTTGCAGTAAGGGTGCACGTGGGCAACCAAACTGGCATACACATAAACCCATATTTATCAATGCGTTAGAATTGTAACTACAGATGGATGGCTGCGGTAAACTGTAGCGCACTCCTGAAATCTATGGATATTGGAATACTCCTGCTCAGCATCGCGTTGGCATCAATCGAAGCTCTCGATGCGAGCTAGAAAGAAAACGCCACGCCACCGCGCACTGAGCGCGCGGACTGGACCAGGTAAACCGTCTGACCATCCTGCCCAACCACCGGCACATAACCTTGCGCCAGCAGATTGCGCAAGTCAATCAGGGCCTCCATGTGGGGAAGGAAGCCAAGCGTGGGGATCGGCTGGCGAATAAACAGGTTTAGATAGGGATCGGCCTGTCCGGGAGAGGCGTTAAACATATCCACCGGCGTCAGGGCCGGGCCGTTTACCCAGCGATAAGACGCAATCCACTTGGTGTGGGTGCGCGGCAGCGCTCCGCTAAACTTGGCCGCTACCGCATGCCGCCGCTGCGTGGAGATCCAGCGATGCGCATCGCCGACGCTCACGTCCGGGCGGGTAAGATCCAGCACTCCGCCATAAGCATAATCCAGGGTCGCGGTCAGGTCGGCAGAAAACTTCCGCTCCAGCACCACGCGCATACCCTGGGTGTCCAGCCTGCCGCCGGCATAGCTGAACGTGCCCGAATAAATATCGGGGAGCAGTTCGCCGCCCGCCGCGTTGACCAGGCCGACGCCGGTAAGCGCGGTGTTTGAAATTCGGTCGGTGAATACCGCCGCCTGCACGCTGGTGCCGCCCAATCGGCGGGAAAGGCTCAACTCCTGATGGTGGGCGCTCTCCAGCCGCGGCGAAAAACCGGTCAGGCTCACCCGCGGATCAGTCTCGGTGCGGTCGGCGGGCGAGGAATCAAACCCCTTCTCTCCGCGCGTCCTGGGCAAGGACGTGGTGAAGCTGTACTCAAGCACCGTATTGGGGGAGAGGTGCAAATCGGCGGCCCCATACGGACGAATTGCATTCATGTGGCCGAGAAACTGGATCGCCTGCAACTCGCTGCCGAACTTCAACTCGAGGACATCGCCGATCGCAATGTCATCGGCGGCTGAAAACGTCAGCGCCTGCAGCGCCGAGTTGCGCAAATTTGGGTCCGAAGGCGCAAATCGCCGGACGGTCAGCGCCATGGACGGCTCCGATCCATTCATCAGGTGGCGCTTGTAAGTCGTACGCAGGATTCCGTCCGGAACGCCGTCGCCGTAGCCAAGGTTCCCGCTCAACCCCACCGTCCCATTGGCGAATAGAGACGTTTCCAGCGCAAACCCGGTGTTCACATCCGAACCGCTTCCGTAGCCGTCGCCCACGGAGCCAGCCAGAAATGAGAGCTGGGTCTTGATGTCGCGGACTTGCTTTTCTTTCGGCGCGGAAGGGTCGTCAAAAATGCGCAGCACCGGACGGCTCGCCACCGAACGCAGCGCCCACTTCCACCCATCGTCGTCGGTATTGGCGCGAACCGGCCCGAGCCGGACGGCTTCCAGCAACGACTTCAGGGTGAGGTTCAGGCTGAGCGCAGCCCCGGAGTTAAGGCTGATCTTTTCCCGCAACGCCGGCAGGAACGACGGCGCGGACACTTGCACTGCGTAGGTCCCAGGCAGCAGGCCAGCCGCGGAGTAAAAACCAGCGCCGTCGGTAAACACGGTCAGATGGCGCGAAGCAGCGCCCAGGATCTCGACCACTGCGCCCATCTGGGGAATTCCGGTCGTGCTGCGCACGTAGCCTGAGATAGACGCAGGCCTCTCCGCCGCCCACAATGGGATCCCGACTCCGGCCAGTACTGCCCAAGCGAATGCCTTGCGCAGCATTCCAACCACCCCCAGTAGAAGGAAAAACTCTACTCCACCGAAAATACGGCGGAGGGTTCAATCGTCTGCTTGGATACGTTGTCGCTCACTTTGATCTGCACTCGGTATAGGCCCGGCTGCAAGTTCGCGGAAGCGATGGTCTTCTGCAGCGTCATCTGTTCCCCAACATTGCCCATGGTATCGGTATTCTCGGTTTTCTGAACCACCGATTTTTGCGTGGCAACGTTCACGATATTGTATTCAACGGTTGCGGAAGGCTTATGGGTCTTTTCGTCCGCGGTCAGATTATAGACCTGCATCCAGAAATTAAGCTTGGGGTCGCGGTCGCGCTTGAAGATCGCGGGCTTGCCGTCGGCGGGGGCCACGCGCGGGCGCACCTTCATCGTCCCAATCACAAAGCTGCCCGTCCCGATGGTCTTGGTGGGGACTGGCTCCATCTGGTCGGCCACGATCAACGTCGAGCTTGCCAGCTTGTCGTCTGAGAAATCAGGTACCACGATACCGCGGCTCCACGAACCCTTGCGGTCCCCGTTGACGTCCTTCACCGCCACATCCAGCTTGTATCGGCCAGGCCGCAGCGGCAGGGCCTTCCAGTACACCGAGGAATTTTCCGCCGTCCGCGGCAGCAACTCCGCCGGAACATCCACCTGGACCGTATCTTCGAAGGTCTGCACCACGCGGTTCGTTAAAGTGCTGACGCGTCCGAAAATGTTCACCGTACCGCGCTGCACGCCGTCTTTGTTGGCGAACGTGATGTCCCGGTTTTTCATCTGCACCGTGACCGGGACCAGCACCGTGTCGTTGGTCACCTTCACAAAATCGGTGCGCACATCGAACGGCATCAGGTTCACGATGATCTTGGTGTTGACGACCTCTTCCAGATCTTTGAACTTGACCGGCGGAGGTGCCTGCAGCTTGGCGAACTGCTCGAGCCGGTCAAACTGCTTGGTCGCCTGATTGGCCGAATTGGGGCCCAGCCCAAGCTTCTCCAATCCACCATTGAACCGCGACGCCTTTTTCGACATCCCCATCTGTTCGTACTGCGTGAGGCCCGCGTTGGGCGTATAGAGCAGCGCGTCTTTCTCGGACCGGTCCATCGTCATGTGATAGTCGCCGCACATGCACGTGTCCACGAATTCGATAATGATTTCCTGGCCGATGCCCTCGATATAGCGATAGCGCCACTGCTCGAACGGATAGGTCGAGGTCTCGCCACCGCCCTCTTCCATGGGCCGCTCGTAAGTTCCGCCAGAGGGATGAGACTCGATCTCGTCGGCCGGGCCGTAGACGATGTAAATCCGTCCGCGGTCCGTTTTCCAGCCGGGGATGCCGGCGGGGAAATGCTCGTTGGCATAGGCGATGCGGCGGTAATGGTCTTCCTTGTACTCGTTTTCTTCGGTGTCGGGAGTGGGGTCGCGGCGCTGCCAGAACGATTCGATGAATTGGTCGCGCTCTTCGTCGTTCGAGAGCTGCTTGAAGGCCGCCCGCTCCTCATCCGAAATGATCCAGATGACGTCCTCGTCCAGCCATTTCTTGTAGACGCCTTTGAGTTCCTGCTTGTAGGACTTGGCGTTTTCCTTCTTGCGCTTGTCAGGGATCGGCCGCTTGAGCGGATCCACCTCATCCGAGCTTTGGGCCGAGGTTTGGGTTGCCGGGGCGGGCTGGTCCTTCTGGGCGGCAGCCAACCCTACCAGTGCCACTACGGGAATACCCAAAATTAGAACCAGGAAACGACGAAAGCGAGCCGGAAGCATCAGGGGGACTCCTACCAGATTACAACTTTAGATTCTAGGCCCCGGTGCGCCTCAAAAGCAAGGCTAAGTCGCCCTCCGAGAACAATTTGAGCCAGAGCCGTCCTATACGTTAGAACCTCGGCCCAGGAGCCGAGTTGCCCGGCTCTTGGAATAAGCCTGTGTGCTTCCCACAACGGGAACGACTTCGCGTGTTCCCGCCTCCACTCACAGTTCCCGCAAGGCCGTCGCTACGTTGGCCCGGGCGGCGCGGATAGCCGGCGCGACACCACCCAGAATTCCCATCAACAAGGCAAACACCACCCCGGCAATCATCAGAGCGGGGGTAATCTTGAAGGCAAAGGCCAGATGCGAAAACGTCTGCCAGTTCATGGTTCCGGTGGTGAGGCCGTTTAGCGGCAGAACGCCGACGCAGCCAATGATCCCGCCGATCAGCGCGATGCAGGCAGCCTCGAAAACAAACGAGACCACAACGGCGGGCGCTCCAAATCCCAGCGCCCGCATGGTCGCGATCTCGCGGCCCCGCTCAGAGATGGCGGAGTACATCGTGTTCAGCGCGCCAAGAATCGCGCCGATTGCCATGATTCCCGCCACCATGCTTCCCAACACCGTAATCAACGTCGAGACCACTCGCGACTGTTTCTCGTAATACTCAATTTCCCGGTCGGCCTGCACCGTGACCCGGGGGTCGGCCGAGAGCGCGTCCCTCACGTCGGTCAGGGCAGCCGGCGACGTCAGTCTGGCGGTGGCGGACTGGTAAATATTGGTCGGACGTTTGTAGACATCGTTGAGCACGGTGGTGTCGCACCACAGCTCTGAATCGAAAGCGCTGCCGCCGGCGTCGAACACGCCGACCACGGTCCACGTGCCCCCGCCGAACAGCACCGACTGGCCCAACTCGAACCCGGCATAGGCCTTGTTCACGTTGCTGCCCACAATCAGTTCATTCAGGCCGGGACGGAAAAATCGTCCCTTTACGATCTTCACCTGTTCGCGGACTTTGAGGACAATCGGCGAGACTCCGCGCACCTGCACATTGGCGTCGGTTCCAGTGGATTTGAGCGGGAAGGCGGCGATGACCACAACCTCCGGACTCACCAGCGGGCCGTCCGCATCACGCGCAACGCCCTTGGCGTCTTTCAAAATGCGCACCTGCTCGATGTCGAACCCGCTATCCATTTCCGAGGTCGCTCCGGCGCGCCGCACCAGCGCATTGCCCGCCGACCCCGAAGCGGCCAGGGTTGCCCTGAATCCCTTGGCCAGCGACATCATGGCCACGAAAACGCCCACCGTGCCGGCAATCCCCAGCACGGCCACAACGGTCGAGGCCCAGCGAACGCGAATGCTGCGCAAGTTGTAACTCAGTGGAATCGCCATCAAACCCTCCGCAGCGCGTCAACCACGCGCATCCGCATCGCCGACATCGCCGGCAAAAGTGTGGAAAGAACGCCCGCGCCAATCGCAAAAACCACGCCTAACGCGGTATCGCCGGGCAACAACACCAACGGCGGCAGCAGTCCGGCAAGCGCCTTGCTCATCCCCGGAATCACCAACACCGCTAACCCTAGTCCCAACAGTCCGCCAATCACCGCGATGGTCAGACCTTCCGCCAGCACCAGCCACAGCACGAACTGGTCGGAATATCCCAGCGCCTTGAGAACCGCAAGTTCGCGCACCCGCTCGCGAATGGCCGTGGCCATGGTGTTTCCCGTGACCAGCAGCAAGGTCACAAACACCACCGCTCCAATCGTCATAATGATCAGCTTGATGTTGCCCAGCTGTTTGCCCCAGCTCGCGGCAAATTCCTTTTCGCTGTCAGACTTGGTCTCGAACGGTGAATTGCTGAAGGTCGCGTCAATCGCCTTCGAAATCTGCGCCGAGTCATCGGGATGCTCAATCCGCACTACGTACCAGCCGATTGTTCCTTTGCCATAGGTGCGCTTCTCTTCGAGATAGTCCTCATGAAAGATGAATGGCAGCATGTCTCCCGCCGCAGCGTCGCCCTTGGCGATGCCTACGAGGTTGAAGTCCCACGCGCCCTGGAAGATGACGCCTTTGATGGGAATGTGATCACCGACCTTGAAATGAAAACGGTCCGCGATCGAGCTGCCCACAATGACGCCCTGCCGGTCGGCAACGAACGCATTCCATTCCGCATCCGTCACGCCAATATCGGTCACCACACTGCGATAGGTGGGAACATCCACCGCCATCTGGGGAAAGAAATTCTTTTCGTCCTGATAAACCCCGCCAAACCAATTCAGGAACGTCACTTCTTTGACGCCAGACAGGCGCAACATCTGCTCACGGTAAGAAAGCGGCAGCGGCTGAATGATGGAAGTCTTGTTGCGGACCACCAGACGGTCCACACCCGCCACGCCCGCTCCCTGACTGAAGGCCACGCGGACGGCCGCCAGAACTCCAAACAGAAGCAACGCAATGGCGAATGAACCGATGGTCAGCGTGGTACGAATCTTCTTGCGGAAAAGATTGGCGAAAAGAATGCGCGAGTATTTCATGCGATCGCCCCTTCCCTGACCCCTTCCATGAGCACGCCCTTGTCCATGTGCAAGGTAACATCGGCGCGGGTTGCCGCCAGCGGGTCGTGCGTCACCATCAGAATCGTTTTCTTGAAGTCCTTCGACAAGCGGTGCAGCAAGGTGAGCACCTCGTCGGCGCTTTTGCGGTCAAGGTCGCCGGTGGGCTCGTCGCAGAGCAGAAAAGTCGGATCCGCAACAATGGCGCGGGCAATCCCGACCCGCTGTTCCTGTCCGCCGGAGAGCTGGTTTGGCGAGTGGTTCATGCGGTCCGCCAGTCCCACCATCTCCAAAGCCGTTTCCACGTGGGTGCGGCGCTGTGCTTTCGACAGATTGGTAAGCAGCAGCGGCAGTTCCACGTTTTGGAACGCGGTCATCACGGGGATGAGGTTGTACATCTGAAACACGAAACCGACGTGACGGGCGCGCCAAGTGGTCAGCTTCGATCCCGACATGCTGGTGATCTCATCGCCGGCCACCGTGATGGTGCCGCGCGTGGGCACATCCAGTCCTCCCAGAAGGTTCAGCAGCGTGGTCTTGCCCGAACCACTGGGCCCCATGAATGCCACAAAGTCGCCGGCGTCCACATCCAGGTTCAGGCGCTGCAAGACGTGGATCTCTTCACTGCCGCGCCGGTATACTTTGTCCACTCCGCGCACTTTGACCAGACTGTTTTCGCTTTTGCCATCCACTCGAACCATGAAGACCACACCCCCCTCAATTAAGATGTCGCTCCAAAATCATATGCCAAGCCATTAGGCTTTCCTATTGACGTTTGTCATGTACGACGCAGCGAAGTTCAGAGCGAAGTTCAGAGCGACGTTCAGAGCGAAGTTCGGCACGCAGTTCAGCGTGATGAATGAGAGAGCAGCGACGCTCTTTGGTGCGCCGCGGGAGATCACTGCTTGAGCTCCACAGCATCTCCGTCGTGCAAACCTTCCGGGCCTTTGACCACCACCTGATCGCCGTCGCGCAGGCCGGCGAGGACCTCGACTCCAGCGTCGCGGGTGTTGCCTATGCGTACGGCGCGGCGCTCGACGCGGCCATCCCGGTATACCAGCACAATCTGCTTGTTGTCCTCGCTGCGCACGGCGGCGGCGGGGACGAGCATGGTCGCGCCCTGTTGCTGCGCCGGAGTTTCCTCACCCAGGAAAGTGACCTTCACGCCCATGTCCGGCAGGATTCTCGGATCCAGCTTATCGAAGCTGATGCGGACCTTCACCGTGGCCTTCTGCCGGTCCGCGGTCGGAATCACGGTGCGGACTTTCGCCGGAATCTGCCAATCGGGATACGCATCGAGCACCGCGGTCACCGGCTGCGCCGCCTTGACTCGCGAGATGTAGGACTCATTCACGTCCACTTCAATTTCGATGGAGTTCATGTCCACAATCGTCGCAATACCGGTACGGGTAAAACCGCCGCCGGCGGAGATCGGCGACACCATCTCGCCGCGCTGCGCGTCCTTGGAAACGATGATGCCGGCAAATGGCGCGCGGACCGTGCAGTTGTCAATGTCCTGCTGCGCGACCTGAATGCGGGCATCGGCGGCGACCACTTGCCCCTCGGTGGAAGCGATGCGCGCGCGCAGACTGTCAGCGGCCGTCTGGTCGCGGTCGAGGGCTTCCTGGCTGGCGACTCCACCCTGAAACAAGCCTTTAGTGCGCACAAGTTGCTTGTCCGCGTTGGTGAGGTTGACCTTGAGATCGGCAAGTTGCGCCGAGGTGGCATTGCGGTCGGCCTTGGCGGAAGTCATTCGGCGTTGCGCATCGGAGTCATCGAGCCTGGCCAGCACCTGGCCAGCCTGCACGCGCATGCCTTCGTCAATCAGGACCTGGTCCACGCGGGCGGTAATTTTGGCCGCGATGGTGGCGCGCTGGCGCGGCGTCACGTAGCCGCTGGCGTTGAGTAATGCGGCACGGCTCGACCCAGTGACCGCATGCGCCGCAGCCACTTCAACCACGGGGGCGCGGTGGCGAAGCAAATATAAACCGGCAGAGGCCAGCAGCAGAATGCCAAGCCCGGCAAAAATCAATGTCAACCAGTTAAAATGTTTGGCGCCGCGCGCCGAGTCGTCAATACGCAAGCCGCTCAAATCGCGGCGCTTGGGGGGTTCACTCAGGGCAGCCATAAGGATGACCCCGCAATTCTTACACGGGCAATCGGAAGTGGGCAACCAGCGATTGCGCGGGCTATGGATATAATGGATTTCCAGGGCCGACGCTGGTCCAACCCCGGTTTCGCGGGGCTGGAAACGCAGTCGCCGGCGAGGGAACCTTTCCAACGCCGGGCACGTACCCTATAGTGGCGGCAGGATTTTCTCGTCTGATCGCGAGAACGGGCACAGCGTTTTAGAGGCAATCGGGATCTTAAAAACTTTGGACAACGAATGAAGACGTGGCAAAAAATTGCAATCGGAGTGGGGGCCCTGGTGGTGGTGGGGGGCGTGGTGCTGTTCACCGTGTCGCAAAGCCAGAAGAACGTGGTCACGGTGCAAACCGCGAAGGCGAAGCGGGAGAGTCTGGCCTCGACGGTAAGCGCGTCGGGCGAGATCAAGCCCAAGACTTACGTCAACATCGGCGCGAACGCGTATGGAAAGATCACCCACCTGTACGTGAAGGAAGGCGACCACGTGAAGAAGGGCCAATTGCTGGCGCAACTGGAGAACGTGCAGTCCTCGGCGGACGTGAGCGCGAACCAGGCGTCAGTGCAGGCTGCGGAAACGGACGCGATTGCCTCCGACGCCGGACTGAAGACTTCCGCCGCCGATCTGGAGCGGGCGAAAGCGGACTACGCACGCAATAAGCTGGATTGGGACCGCGCGCAAAGTCTTTTCAAGGATGGTCTGATCTCAAAATCGGATTTCGATAGCCGCCAGAACGCCTGGGCCACCGCGGACTCGGGGCTGGTGCAAGCCAACGCGCGTGTCGCCCAGGCCAAGGCCCAGAAAGATTCCGCCGACCGGCACGTCGCGCAGGCCCGCGCCAATCTCACCCGCGTGGCGGATGTCTTGCAGAAAGCAACTTACTCGGCCCCCTACGACGGCGTCATCACGAATTTGCCGGTGCGGGAAGGCGAGTCGGTGGTCATCGGCATTCAGAATGCGCTAGGCAGCACGCTGATGACGCTGGCCGATATGTCGGTAATTACCGCCGAGGTCAAGGTGGATGAGACCGACATTGTCAACGTGCATATCGGTGAGAACGCCGAGGTCACCATTGACGCGATCCCAAAGAAAATTTTCCATGGCTTAGTTTCCGAGATTGGAGACAACGCCATTGTCCGCTCCACCGGAGTGGCCACTTCGCAGCAGAATACGGCGAGCGAGGAAGCGAAGGATTTCAAGGTCGTCGTGACCATTACCGATCCTCCCGCGGAGTTGCGGCCCGGGTTGTCCACCACGGCGAAAATTACCACGGCCACGCGGCAGGATGTGTTGGCCATTCCAATCCAGGCTTTGACCATCCGCAGCCAGGACCAGTTGCAGGCAGCTGCGAAGGGGTCAGCAACGGGGTCAGCAACAAAAAGTACGGCACCAGCAGCGACGTCCCCGGCGGCTACATCCAAAGATGCAAGGGACGATGTGCAGGGAGTGTTTGTGGTCCGCAACCGCAAAGTCGAGTTCGTTCCGGTCACCACCGGGATCATGGGCACCACCGACCTCGAAGTGGTCAGCGGACTGAAAGAATCCGATGAAGTGGTGACGGGCAGCTACAAAGTTTTGCGCACGATCAAGCCCGACGCCAGCGTAAAAGTAGACAACTCCGCCCCGAAGAAGGAAGAAGAAACGTCGTAACGTTCCGCGTTCCGGTCCGTCCAATGGAGAGCCTCCGGGGGGCCCTGCCGGCGGACCAGATGGGACCGGGAATGGAGAGTCGAAAGTGGCCCAGTCGGACCAGGACCAGAGAAGTCAGGAGAAGACCATGGCAACCGCCGAACTGTTGAGCATGACCAATCCCGCCGCTCCACCGCAATCGTGCATGATCGCGACCCAGGACTTATGGAAGACCTACGACATGGGCTCCGAGCAGCAGGTGCACGCCCTGCGCGGCGTGAATTTGCAGATCGAGCGCGGAGAGTATGTCGCGATCATGGGCCCGTCGGGCTCGGGGAAATCTACGCTGATGAATTTGATCGGCTGCCTGGACTCGCCTTCGAAGGGACAATACTGGCTGAACAGTCAACTGGTCAGCGAGTTGGATGACGACGAGTTGGCGCGCATCCGGAATAAAGAAATCGGGTTCGTGTTTCAGACTTTCAACCTGCTGGCCCGGGCCACCGCGCTGCACAACGTCGAGTTGCCGCTGATCTATGCCGGCATTCCGACGCAGGAACGAATTCAGCGCGCCCAGGATTCGCTGAAGGCAGTCGGCATGGAATCGCGCATGACCCACAAGCCCAACGAACTCTCGGGCGGACAAAGGCAGCGCGTGGCCGTCGCCCGGGCGCTGGTCAACCGGCCCTCGATCATTCTCGCCGACGAGCCGACGGGAAACCTGGACTCGCAGACTGGCAACGAAATCATGGCACTGTTTGACCGTCTGCATTCAGAGGGCAACACGATTGTGCTGGTGACGCACGAGCACGACATCGCCGAATATGCGCGGCGTGTGATTTACATCAAAGACGGCGTCGTCGCCAGCGACGAAGCCAAGGGCCCGCGGCGCCCGAAATAGCCTTTCAGGAGCCGGCGGCTTTCCAATTCCCTGCCGGCGGAACCCCGCTCTCGGGCAGACTCAAAACGGGCGCGACCATGACCAGGTCGCGCCCTGCGTTTTTTGCCTGATAGAGAGCGGCATCGGCGGCGGTGAGCAAGTCTTTCGGCGTCATGCCATGACGGGGAAATTCGGCCACACCGATGGACGCGGTGACGCGTCCCAGGGGACGCCCCTGATAGACCGGGGAAAGATCATGCAGGCGCAGGCGCAGACGTTCGGCGCGGGCCTGCGCCACCTCGGCCGTCGCGGTGGGAAGAACAACCACAAATTCCTCGCCCCCGAAACGGCAGGCAATGTCCTCCGACCGAATGCTGGCCGATAGGAGCGTGCTGGTTTCCCGCAAGACCGTGTCGCCGGCTTCATGGCCGTTGGTGTCGTTGAAACGCTTGAAATGGTCAATGTCGAGCATCAGAATGCTGACCGATTGATCGGAGCGCCCGGCACGGCGGACCTCGCGTTCCAGTGTTTCGTCCAGGTAACGACGGTTGTAAAGACCGGTCAGCGGATCGCGAATGGACTGCGAGCGAAGCGCCTCGCGCAACCGAAGGTTCGCCACTGCAAGACCCACCTGATCGGCGAAATTCGTGGCCAGGGATATTTCGGAGTCGGCGATCACCCGCTCGTCCATGCCTTGAAAATGCAGTATGCCGAATGCCTCCCCCTGGGCGAGGATGGGTACGCACAAATACGACCGATTCAGGGGCCGGAAATGGCCACATTCGGCGGTGTGGTCGCCGGCCTCGACATAATGAACGCGGCCGGTGCGCAAAGCCCAGCAGGATTGCGAGTCCAGCGCGTAGTTGTCGCGCTCGCAATCGGACCATGTCCCGACCACTTCCATCAGCTGGCGCGAGGAATCCAGCAGCATGAGCGCTCCGCGAAACTTTGGGAAGAGTCTGGGCGCAAGCCCGGCACGACTTGAAACGCTTCATTCAGGTCGGCGCAACACTGCAGCATTTGCGCCAGACGGGCCAACAGGCCCGCCCGTCGCGAGCGCTCTCTCAGTTCCTGCACCATGTGGTCGTTTTGCAGATTGAGTTCCTGTTGGGCGAGGTCGCGCTGCTGGGTTGCCTGCTGCAGCCGCGCTTCGGCGTCGTCTAACGCGTTGGATTGTTTGTCGAGTTTGGAGCGCAGCTGATTGGCATTTTTTCTTGCCGCAAGCGCGGCAGCCAGCGAACCGACTCCTCCTGCCGCGATCACCAGAGTCGCAGTGATTGCGGGAGACTGTATCCAGTAGAAAAACACGAGTTCCGGCGCGTAGCGGAGCATCGTCTTAGTTCATCGGCGGGGCGGAGTTGCGGCTTCAATCCCGGATTGGGAAGGGCTGTTCTGAAAGGCAGTGAGCGGCGTCTGTGGAGCAGCCGGGTGTCTCGACTTCGCAAGATTGCCCGGAAACGGGCAATCGTATACTGCGCTGGAAATACAAAACGGGAGAATTAGTTTCTAGGGGCGCGCGGAAAACCGGGCCGCCGCAGTGTTGGAAGGCAGCGCCGGAGCGGCGGCAAAAAAGCTGTGATCGTAGAGGCTGCGATACATCTTGCCGGCAATTTCAGCAGCTTTCGGTCCAAACGTCGGACGGCCTCCCTGCAGAAATACAACTACGACGATGCGCCCGGCGGAAGTGTTCGCGTAAGAAGCAAACCAGCCATAACGCGTGCCGGCATGGGAGCAGGTGCCCGTCTTGCCCAGAATTGATTCCTCGTTGAAATTTAATTTCAGCTTTCGCGCCGTGCCGTAGTCCACCGCTCCCGCCATGCCGTCGGAGAGTTCGGGGATTTCCGGGCCAATGTCGAGCTGACGCTTGATGCGAGGTTGATAACTTGCGACTTGCTCAGGCGAGGACGGGTGCTGCATGTAATAGAGCGTGCCGCCGTTGGCAATCGCCGACACCATGGCTCCCAGCTGCAGCGGCGTCATCGAGATACCCTCGCCGAAGGAGCACATTTTGCCCACCCCGCCCAATCTTGCCGGGATCGCTTCGTCAGGATAGGTCCCCGCCTGTTCGCCGGGAATGTGATAGCCCGCCAGCTCGCCGAGGCCATACTCGTGAGCGTAGTAGGCGACTTTTTCAAAGCCCATTTTGCGGCCTAGGGCTTCAAAGTAAGCGTTATTGGAGTGCGCCAAAGCTTCGGTCAGGTTCATGCGGCTGCGCCGTCCAAGCGTAATTTCGGTGTCGCGCGTGACCAGACCCTCGCTCAACGCCGCCAATGCGACCGACAGCTTGATGGTTGAGCACGGCTGCGCACCGCTCGACAGCGCCAGCTTCTGGTTGACCATGGCCAGCACGCGGCCATTGTCCGGTTCGACGGCAACCACGGTCCCATTCATGTTGCCGAGGGCGTCAATTGCGGCCTGGCGCACGATGGGGTCTTCCCCGGCGGTGAGGTCGCCGGCGGTCATGTCTTCGGCGAACGAACTGGTGTGGAAACGCTCATAGTAGCGGCGGCGGTGACGCGCGTGAACGGTCGCGCTGCGGCGGCTCTGCGCCAAACGCCCCATGCGGCGGCGGGTGCGCTGGCTCTCGTGGATCCTGGCGGATTTCGTCCGCGTGGTGCTGGGAACGCGGGTGTTTACGTGCGCCGCTCCCAATGCCTGCACGCACAGCAACCATCCGATCAAAACCCCGAGAAACCCAAATCTGCGCGCGCCTTGCCTGGTTGTCATAAGCTTTGCTGGAACCCCGCCTTGCACATGTTGAGATGCACGGACCGTGCCACACCCGCAGCCTCTCCGGCCCTTCGTGCTATGTTCGCGATAGTATGGGACTTATCGGAAACAAACAATCACAAAGTTTACTCAAACGGAATCAATGCGATTGCGGTTAAGTTGTTATTTTTCATTTAGATACAAGACAATTACGCAGGTTCCAGCGTCTTTGGTAATCCGCAACTAGTTACTATAAATATGCCTGCCATACTGCAATCTGTTGCACATTCTTCTCCAACCCCGCTTCTCCAGGCCCGGCGTTCTGCACTACCGCCGCAACCAGCGATCCGGCTACATCACCTCGGCGCGTTTGCGAAGGAAGGCGGGCACGTCCAAATCATGCGCCTCGAAATCAGGCCCAATGCTGGCGCGCATCGCATCCAGCGAAATAACCTCGGCGGTGTGATGGCCCCCGCCAGCCGTCTCCGCCGCATACTGCTCGACTGCACCCGCATGGAAATGCGGCTGCTCGGGCGCAGGATCGCGGTGGATGACGGGATCAGGAAAGTCCATCACCTCGCTGCGGGTGGCGGACACCAGCTCGCGGCGATCAAATTCGTGCCGTCGCGACGGCCCCACGCCGCGGAAGCCGGTGGCGATCACGGTGATCTTGACCTCGTCCTTCATTTTTTCGTCGGCAACGGCGCCAAAGATGATGTTGGCGTCTTCGTGAGCGGCGGCCTGAATGATGCTGCACGCCTGCTGCACTTCGGCGAGCTTGAGCGAACTGGAGCCGGTGATGTTGATCAAGATTCCGCGGGCCCCGTCAATGGCTCCATCCTCGAGCAGAGGGGAGGCGATGGCGCGTTGTGCCGCGACCATGGTGCGTTTGTCGCCGGATGCGGTCGCCGTGCCCATGACGGCATAGCCCATGCCCGCCATAATGGTTTTCACGTCGGCAAAATCCCGGTTGATGATTCCGGGGATGGTGATGATGTCGGAAATTCCCTGCACCGCCTGACGAAGAATATCGTCGGCCACGCGGAAAGATTCGAAAAAGCCCGCGTCTTCGGCGACCGAGAGCAGTCTTTCGTTGGGAATCACAATCGTCGTATCCACGGATTCCATTAACTCTTCCAGACCGCGCTCGGCCTGGTTCATGCGGCGCTTGCCTTCAAAGCAGAATGGTTTGGTGACGACGGCGACGGTCAGCGCGCCCATTTCGGTGGCCAGCGAGGCGATGATGGGAGCCGCACCCGTGCCGGTGCCGCCGCCCAGGCCGGTGGTGACGAACACCATGTCGGCACCTTCGAGCACTTCGATAATTTTGTCGGAGTCTTCAAGGGCAGCCTTGCGCCCGACTTCGGGATTGGCGCCGGCGCCGAGGCCGTTCGTTAGCTTGACTCCGAGTTGCAGCTTCACCGGCGCGCGCGAAGTACGGAGCGCCTGCAGATCGGTGTTGGCGGCGATGAATTCGACGCCTTCCACACCAGCGTCAATCATGCGGTTGACGGCGTTGTTGCCACCGCCTCCGACCCCGATCACCTTGATCTTGGCGTCGTTGCGCGCTTCCTCGTTGAAGCTGATGCGAATACCCGATTCGTTTTTCATGGTGTCCACCTGTGTTGAAATTTCGTTCACTTAAATATTCATTCCCGATCCCTGACGCTCAACGGTTGCTTCATCCCACCAGCAGCGCCTTCAATCTCGCTCCCCAGCGGTCTTGCTGCGCGCCGCGCGCGATACGCGAGCGTTGCGCGTACTGAATCATGCCCAGCACCGTGGCAAACTCCGGTTCCGCCAGCACCGACGGCATCCTGGCCAATGGGACCGGCCATGAGAGCCGCACCGGGCGGCGCAACACCGACTCGGCCACTTCAAAAATTCCCGGCAGTTGAGCTCCGCCTCCGGTCAGTACCACCCCGGCAACGCAGCGTTCCGATGTACCGCTGTGCCGCAGGGTCTCGCGCAGCATCTCAAACAGCTCGCGCGCGCGGGGCTCAAGAATCTCCGCCGCCACGCGTTGCGACCACATGCGCGATGGACGATCGCCCACCGACGGCACCTCGATCTCATTCCCCTCGGGCACCATCGTCACCACCGCATGTCCATAAGCCTTCTTGATTTTTTCCGCCTCCGCAAGCGGCGTGCACAATCCAACCGAGAGGTCGTTGGTGAAATGATCGCCGCCGATGGGGACCACTCCGGTGAATGCGATTGCGCCTTCATGGACCACGATGAGCTCGGTTGATCCCGCGCCAATCTCGGCCAGGCAGACGCCGAGTTCGCGCTCATCGGAGCGCAGCGCGGAATCAATCGCTGCGAGCGGCTCAAACACCGTGTCCTCGACGTGGATTCCGGCTTTGTTCACCGCGATCACAACATTCTGAACAGCGCTCGAAGCCGCGGTCACGATGTGGACCCGCACTTCCAGCCGCGACGCCATCATGCCGAGCGGATCGTGGACGCCGCCTTGATCGTCCAAAATGAATTCCTGCGGCAGTAGGTGCAGCACCTCGCGGTCGGGAGGGAGTGGAATGGTGCGGGCGCGCTCGACCGCCTGCTTGATTTCGTCGCGGCCGATCTCGCGCGGACGCGTGCCCAGGCTGATGCCTCCGTGGCTGCTCAGCCCGCGCACATGCGAACCGCCAATGCCGACAATGGCGCGCTCGATGGGCGCTCCGGCGACGTTTTCGGCGCACTCCACCGCCCGCTGGATGGAGGCGACCGCCTTGTCGAGTTCGACGATGACGCCCTTGCGCGATCCCAGCGACGGCACAACTCCGTGCCCCCGATATCGCAGGCCGCTCTCGGTGACTTCGGCGACCAGGGCGCACACCTTGGCGCTGCCTACATCAATCGCCGCAATCAGATTCTCTGGTTGACTTGCCATTCTTGGAGTCCTATTTCCCTTCCCCGTTTGCCATGGACTGGTTCGCAGCCGAAATCGGCGGCGCTTTGGCCACTCCCGCGCTGGGTTTCCGCCCCGCTGGGTTCGTACCGACTGCTGCTGGCGGTGCTTGCGTTTGCGGCGAGGCCTTGGCTACCGTGGAACCTGCCGGCACTCGTGGACCTGCCGGCGCTGGCTTCTTGTGTATCGCGCGCGCCTGCACCGTTGTCTTCGACTTCGCTGCCTTCTTCCTGGCGTGTGCGTTCTTCGGCTTCTTCTTCAGCGCCGGTGGTCCGAACACCGGTTTGGCCGCGGGCCGGACGGCCGCGATGCGCGTCACCATCGCCGCCGGCACCACTCCAGCCGCCACCGCGGCTTTGGCCGATGCTGCACTCAACGCGGCTTCGTGAGCGGAATGTTCAAACTCTGGATTGACGATGATCTGATTTTCGTAACGCAAGTCCACTGATTCGACCTTCTGAAACTGCTGCCGCCATCCCTGGATGTGCGTGAGATAGACCTTGTAGCGCTCGGCGAAATTTGAGGAACCAAGCTCGACCAAAACGTCGCCAGCCGGATCGTTCACCCGGACTTTGGTGTCTTCCGGATCGCTCAAGTCCACTTCGCTGAGGTCATGCGAGTAATGCGCGCCCCCGGAGTCAAGCTGCGACGTTAACTCGGCATAGGTCTTCATGCGCGGCGCACGCGTCGAAACCGGCTCCCCGGGATTCATCCCGAGGATCACCGGGAAGGAATATTTGTGCCGGGGAGGCAGTTCCATCAGAACGCCGGTCGCGTCAATCAACTGGATGCGCGGGCCCACCCGGGCAAATGCCACAGGATTGCGCTCGCGAATTTCGACGCGTAAACGGTTGGGAACAAAGCGCATCACGCTGGCCGACTCCACCCACGGGACCTGCTCCAGTTGTTCCTTCTGCTGCGCCAGCGGGACAAAGAAAATGTTGCGGCCGATGTCGGCGCCCATGACTTCCATGACGCGGGCCTTGCTCACGTTCTGCGTGCCCATGATCTCGATGTTGTCGCTGGATTCGATGCGGAACCGCCAGGAGCGCTGGCCGTAGTCGTACAGGCCCGCGCCGATCAAACCAGCGGCGCACAGCAACACAGCGGCAATCGCCGCCCACTTCAGATAGTTGAAATTTTTCCGGGAGATGGACCCACGGCGCGCGGAAATGCGCTTTTGCCCGCGCAGAAACGGGGACTGCTCCTCCACATCCAGGTCCACCAGGCGGGGATCGTCAAAATCCTCGCGCACGGACTCCGATGCGTAGGGCAGTTCATCCTGCACGATGGTAGGACTTGCCTTCCTCGCCATCAGTTCAGGTCAATTGTCGCTGGTGAATCGCTGAGCTATAAAACTATAACTTCATTTCGCCGAGAGAGATAGACAAAATCTTGGTTCATTTGCACAGGTGGACGTTTGTGGCGGACTTGGGGTGACAGGAGTGGCCCTGCGGCCTTCGGGATCCGAGGATTTATCAAAAAATACCGGGCACGGCTGGATGCCATGCCCGGTCCAAGGATCCGCCCAGGAGGTGACGAAACTGGTTCGCCGGTTCAGATTTCTGCGCTCGCCAATGTCACTCGCCTACTTAGACGGATGTCAGGAATGAGAGTTAGCAAACGGGTGGGTCCCAGCTCGACAGACAAGAACTACGCGTTGCCCAGTATTTGCCATCACGCAAAAAAACGGGCGCGGCTGTTTGCGCCGCGCCTGCTCTTCCATGAAGCCTGTAACACATCAGAACTAGACTGGCCCAGCGCCCATTTCCACATGCACCACCGGAGCTGGCATTTTCAACATTGGCAGCTGCGGGATGCGTATGCGGGGAACACTGACATGCACCTGCGGACAAGTGACATGAACTCCGACCGGGTTGAAGCTAGCCGGTAACAAGCGAACCCGCGCCATTTGCGCCTCGAACCGCGCGCGCCTGGCTTCGAGTCGCGCTATTTGCGCCTCTTGCCGCGCCGACATCACATCAGAGTCGCCAAATCCTGCTAAAGGGCGCGTGATCTGGGTTTGCACCCGCACCAATGCGGTCGCCAAACGGCAGGAGGCAGTTTCGGCCTTTGCAACTGTAAGTTCGACTCTTTCCACGAATCGGTCAATCCGCTCGGAGGCCATGGTCACCCATGCGCCCGAACGGTCCGCGATCCGGTGCGTCCAATCCGCGCCGCGGTCATGAAACGAACTGTTCAATCCCAAGGCCAGCACCCCCGCCGCCAGCCATCCCCATGTTTGTGCCAGTGTTGATTTCATCGCTGTAACCCCACCTGTCCAATAGACGGGGCGTGGTCGAGTCCGTTAGCAAGGGAAGATGCTGAAACACGGCGCTCCGTCCGATTCGTCATTCCCGGTTATTCGAGCCGCTTACGCGACATCATTGCCGCAGTCTCCCATTGGGCTTCCAGGCGGGTGATGCGCCGGTCGTGCTCGCGAACCTGTTGAGCCATATCCTTCAACTCTTCCGAGGTCCGGCGCACCTGGTCGGAGAGCCTCAGTGCCGCTTGCACAGCCGCGACCGCTTCCGTGAAAACACTCATGCGCGATTCTCCGAAGTTGCCTTCCGCTGTTGTTTCAACTCGCGCAGAATTGTGCTTACTTCATCAAGATTGCGCTTCACGGAAGCGCGAGTCTCCGTCACCTGCTTGCGGAGAAGCGCCGTCAGCGCCGCCAGCTCAGCTTCCTCCTTGCTATCGGCTTGCTGGCAGCGGGAACGCACCAGCTCGCCAACGCTGACTCCGGCACGCTTAGCCTCTTTGCGGAGCCAGTCCCGGAACTCAGGCGTGGCCAGGACTTGCAGGCGAGCAGTTTTCAAAGGATGCCTCCGACGTGGCGAGTATGAGCATGCACCTGCTCATCCCGGATTCTACCTGCAAGGCCCCTTCCGCAGCAAGAAGCCACGGCCGCAACGAGTTACCGCCGGCGCTCGCTTCCATGAAGGCCGCTACTGAGCCTTTCAAGGACCATCGGCCCAATCTGCGAAACGCTGCCCGCTCCCAGGGTGAGGATCATATCTCCGGATATTGCCGCGCCCACGGCGAGCTCAATCGCAGCATCAAACGATGACGCATATCGCGCCGCTCGCCGGGACTTCGCGGCAATCTGTTCAGCCAACGACTGTCCAGTTACCCCTTCAATCGGCGTCTCACTGGCTGCGTAAATATCCAGAACCGCAAGCGAGTCGGCATTGTTAAACGACCCTGTGAACTCTTCCATCAGATCGCGGGTGCGGGTGTAGCGGTGAGGCTGAAAGATCACGTGAATCTTGCCAAATCCGCATTGCCGGGCTGCAGCCAGCGTGGCTTTGATCTCGGTGGGATGGTGGCCGTAGTCGTCAATCACGCTGATGCCGCCAGCCTGTCCGATCAACTGGAACCGGCGGTCCACGCCGCGGAACTGCTCGAGAGCCGCGCGAATCTGGTCTGTCTGAATATCCAGCCCAACCCCAACCGCAATGGCTGCGGTGGCATTGAGCACATTGTGCAGGCCGGGAACGTGCAGCGTGAACTCGCCCAGGTCCTGCTTGCGATAGGTGACATGAAAACGGTTCAGCGGACGCGCGTCGCCGCCCGTGGACTTTCCTGGCGCGAGCGTTTTGATCAGGAAGTCCGATCCCCGGCGCGTTCCATAGGTGACAATGCGTCGCTGCACCTCTGGGAGCAATTTCCGCAGCATGGGGTCGTCCCCGCAAGCCACCACCATGCCGTAAAACGGAACTCGGTCCATGAACTCGACAAATGTTTTCTTTACGTCGCGCATGTTGCGATAGCAGTCCATGTGCTCGCGGTCAATGTTGGTAACAATGGCGAGAATCGGCGAGAGTTTGAGAAACGAGCGGTCGCTTTCGTCGGCCTCAGCCACAAGATATTGCGACTTGCCCAACCGGGCGTTCGAGCCCATGGCGTCCACTCGTCCACCGACCACAACGGTCGGGTCCAGTCCACCCGCCGCCAACACCGCCGCCACCATGGACGTGGTCGTCGTTTTGCCGTGCATGCCGGCGACCGCGATGCCGTACTTCAGTCGCATCAACTCGGCCAGCATCTCGGCGCGCTGAATCACCGGGATGTGCAGGTTATGCGCTTCGCTTACTTCGGGATTCTCCCGCGCAATCGCCGAACTGGTGACTACGACTTCGACACCCACGACGTTCTCTGCGCGATGTCCTTCAAACACGATCGCTCCTAGCGACGCCAGCCGTTGCGTGACGGCGGAACTTCTAAGATCCGACCCGGACACCTTGTAGCCGAGATTCAGCAGCACCTCGGCGATCCCGCTCATGCCGATCCCGCCGATGCCTACAAAATGGATGCGCTGTATTTTGGCAAACATAAGTCAAATTCTCTTGCCACGGATCTTCACGGATTTGCACGGATCAAAAACGAGCAACGATAAACTATCCGTGCGAATCCGTGTGAATCCGTGGCTGGGTTTCCTCAATCCCCGCCACCCGCGCGGCCATTGCGGCAATCTCCCGTGCGGCATCCGGATGTGCCAGGCTCCGTGCCGCCGCGCTCATCCGCTGCAGATGCGGCGGGTCGTTGAGCAATGCTGCAATCGTTTCCGCCAGCCAGACGCCCTCCAGCTTCGATTCTTCCACGACCACGGCCGCACCGGCGTTCGCAAATGCCTCCGCGTTCACCCGCTGATGATCGTCCGCGGCCCGCGGGAAAGGCACAAAAATCGCCGGCTTGCCGGCCGCTGCAACTTCCGCGACCGTGCTCGCACCCGAACGGCAGACCAACAGGTCAGCACGGGCAAACGCCGCCGGCATGTCCTCGATGAACTTGAACACTTCCGCGGAATCGTTGGCATCACGATATCGCGCCACTGCGTTCTCGTACCCACGCTCGCCCGTCTGATGAATGATGTGAATTTCCGGCGATTGCCGCCTCAATTCCGGCAACGAACGTAGCATAGCTTCGTTGATGGCTTGCGCTCCCTGACTACCTCCAAACACCAGCACCGTTGGAGGCCCAGCTGGGCGCGGTTTTCCCGCAAGCTCGAAAAACGCAGGCCGCACGGGTACTCCGGTGACTTCCGCCCGCCGAAAATATCGCGCAGTCTCCTCGAAATGCACGGCTGCGGCCGACACCATCCGCGCCACCACGCGATTCGCAAAACCCGGGACCACGTTCGGCTCAAACGCCAGTGTTGGAATATGCTTCACGATCGCCGCCAGCATGGCCGGCCCAGACGCGTATCCGCCCACGCCGATCACCACATCGGGCGCGAACTCGTTCAGCATTCCGGCGGCGTTCCAAACCGCACGCGGCAAATCGAATGCAGTCTTCAGCCGCGTGATCATGCTGACGTTTTTCAGCGCGCCCACCTGCACCAGCCTCAGCGGATAACCCGCCGCCGGGACCAGCCGATTCTCGATTCCGCGCGCTGTACCGATGAACAGCACTTCGGCACCATAGCTTTTCTTGAGTTCGTTGGCGATGGCGAGCGCCGGAATCACGTGCCCGCCCGTCCCTCCGCCCGCCAAAATTGCACGCATGGGAGCACTATAAACTACCGAAGACTTGGGACAGCACGAATGGAATTGCTGATTGATGTTTGCTGATTGTTGATTGGGTTTTATGCCTTTCAATCATCAGTCTAAAATCGTCAATCGACAATTTGTCTATTCCGCTTGTTTCGTAATATTCAGCAAGACCCCCACGCACGCCAGCGTGACGAACAACGACGATCCACCGTACGAGACAAACGGCAGGGGAATGCCCTTGGTCGGCATCAACCCCAGCACCACGCTGATATTGATGAAGGCCTGTAACACAACCATGCTGGTGATTCCAACGGCCAGGTACCGGCCAAACGGGTCCTGCATGCGCCAGGACGCGCGCATGCCGCGCCAAAGAAAAACCGCGAACAGCGTGACCACAATCAGCGCGCCGACCAACCCCAATTCTTCCGCCGTCACGGCGAAGATGAAATCTGTATGAGGCTCCGGGAGGTAAAACAATTTCTGTTTGCTCTCCATCAGCCCGGTGCCGGTGATCCCTCCCGTGCCCACCGCGATCAGCGATTGGATGAGGTGGAACCCGGCCTTTTGCCGCTCTGCGTAAGGGTTCCAGAACGCCAGCAGGCGGTCGCGACGCCAGCTCACGCGAAACAATAGAAAATACAAAATCGGAGTGGCCGCGGCCAGCGCATAGCCAAAGTAGCGCAGCCGCATGCCCGCTACATAAAGAATGCACGCCGCAATCCCCGCGCACGCAATCGCCGTACCGAGATCAGGTTGCAGGACGATCAGGCCCAGAAACAGACAGACCGGCAATGCCGCCGGGACCAGCGTGTTGCGCCAGTCGTCCATCACGCGGGTGCGCGTCTCGAGAAAATAAGCGAGAAACAAAATCAGCGCTGGCTTGGCCAGTTCGGAAGGCTGAAACGAAAATCCGCCCGCATGAAGCCATCGGTGAGTGTTGTGGGAGCGATCGAGAAAGAAAACCGAAATCAGCAGCAGGGTGGTGAATCCCATGAACGGAAACACGATATAAGGCTGCTTCAGCCAACGATAGTCGGTGCGCATGGCGACGGCCATCGCAATTAATCCGGCGACGGCCCAGACCAGTTGCTTGGAAAGGAACGCGTAGGGCGAGCCAAAACGCTCCCGCGCCATCACCGCCGATGCCGAAAACACCATCACCAGGCCGATAAACACTAATAGCATGGTCACGGTGAACAGCCAGCGATCAACACTTACTCGCTTTGCCATGGAAGTTCATTTCACCACGGGGCGGCAGCGACGGGAGAAGGAATTGATGATTGTTGTTTTTTGATTGTTGATTGTCTTGGTACAGGAGCGGTGGGCGAAGGCGCAGGGCGCACTACCCGACTCTAGGCGCAGAGCGGTGGCATATGTTAGCCCAGGACGTAAGTCCTGGGTAAGGCCGAAAAAATGGAATCAAGTCCCGTCAGGGACGGCACGAGGCCTCGGAGAGGCGAATTCGTCCGCGCCGATTCACTTCGCTGGCAAGCTCATGGACATCCTGCTCGGTCCTGATGACTCGCCCTTCGCCGCGGGCCAGGGAAGCCTCCGCCGCATCTACCGCGACCAAGATTTCTGCTCGAGTACGCTCCCGCTCCTCCCACAGCAAAAGAGCTTCAGCGACAGCATCGGACTCGCTGTGGTAACAGCCCGAGGCAATTCCTTGCCTCACAAACGCTTCCTGATCGGGGGTTAGGCGGACTTCCTGCTGCAAGGGTAAGAGGCGGGAATCGCAGTGTCAAGATCACTTTGCGAAATTAACCCTTGCTCGGACTGAACCCGCCAGAAACCCCATTCACCCCAGCCCCCGCACCATCTCTTTGAACATCTGCCCGCGCTGCTCGTAGTTTTTAAATTGATCAAAGCTGGCGCAGGCCGGGGCCAGCAGCACCACGTCACCGGGTTGCGCCGCGGCGTGGGCCTTGTGGACGGCGTTCGCGAGGGTTTCGGCGGACACCAATTCGGTGTGTCCCGCGATGGACGCGGAAATTTGCGACTCGATCTTCCCCGCCGCCGATCCAATCGTGTACACGCGCTTCACCCGCTGCCGCAACAGGTCGTTGAGCAACGTGTAGTCGCTGCCCTTGTCCTTGCCGCCCAGAATCAAATGGATGTTCGCGGGAAAGGATTCCAGCGCCTTGATGGTCGCGTCCACATTCGTGGCTTTCGAGTCGTTGTAGTAATCCACGCCATGCACCGTCGCCACAAATTCTAAGCGGTGTTCGACTGCTTTGAATTCGCGCACTGCCTGCCGAATCTTTACTGTCGCGCAGCCCATGAGCGCACCCACACAGACCGCCGCCAGCACGTTTTCCAGATTGTGCGCGCCCTTTAGCGGGATTTCCGCAACAGGAATCACTTCGCGCTCCTGATTGCCGTCGCGAAAGACGATGTTGCCGCCGCGAACAAATGCACCTCGCTCCACTTCCTTCTGTCTGCTGAACCAGAACACCTGCCCGCGGGCCCGCGCAGCCATGGCCACACAGGCGGGGTCGTCGGCATTCAATATCGCGAAGTCCCCAGTCTTCTCGTTCTGGAAAACCTGGTTCTCGAAAATCCGCGCTTTCGCGGCAGCATAGGCCTCAAATGTGCGATGGCGGTCCAGATGGTCGGGCGTGACGTTCAACACGACCGCAACTTTGGGACGGAAAGTCTCAATTGTCTCCAACTGAAAGCTCGACACCTCGAGCACAATCACGGTGTCTGACTTGGCGCGGTCGGCAAACGAAATCGCCGGAGTGCCGATGTTGCCTCCTACGAGGGCGGGAAGGCCAGCTTTCTCCAGAATTTCACCGGTAAGCGTTGTGGTTGTCGTCTTGCCGTTCGATCCGGTAATGGCGATGATGGGGCCGGGCAGAAATCTGGCGGCCAGTTCGATCTCGCCGATTACCGCAATCCCCATCGTGCGTGCCTGCGCCAGCGGCGGCGCATCCACGGGAACTCCCGGGCTGACCACAATTAAATCCTGCCCCCGGAACGTGCGCTCGCCATGGCCGCCGGTTTCCACCGTGATGCCGTGATCGAGCAGGACGGGAATTTCATTGCGCAGTTCGTCGCCGCTCTTGGTATCGGACACGGTCACCTGCGCCCCGTGCGCCTTCAGAAACAGCGCCGACGCGACCCCGGACTTGCCAAGGCCAACCACCAGCACGCGTTTGTGTTTAAGATCCATGCTCTAAGTCAATCGTTGATTTTTGATTGCTGATTGTTGATTGTTGATTGTTGATTGAAACTCCGCTGGCCTCTGCGTCTTTAAATCAGCAATCAACAATCAACAATCAACAATTCTTGCCGCAGCTTGCAGCTAACGCAGTTTCAATGTGGTCAGCGCGAACAGTGCAAACACCAGCGACGCAATCCAGAAGCGCACGATGATCTTCGACTCCGACCATCCCATGAGTTCAAAGTGATGATGGATCGGCGCCATTTTGAAGATGCGCTTCTTGCGCAGTTTGTAAGAACCGACCTGCAGCATCACCGACAGCGCTTCAATCACAAACACGCCGCCAATAAACGGCAGCAGCAACTCCTGCTTGATGATGACGGCAACCGTCCCAATCGCTCCGCCCAGCGCCAGCGATCCCACATCACCCATGAAAACCTCGGCTGGGTGGGCGTTATACCAGAGGAAACCGATGGACGCGCCGACCATCGCCCCGCAAAAAATCGTCACTTCTCCGACTTGCGGCATGCGTTGCAATTCGAGATAGGCGGCGAACGACGCGTGGCCGCTCAGGTAGGTGAGCACCGTCAGCGCGCCGGCTGCGATCACCGTGCAGCCAATCGCCAGGCCATCGAGCCCATCGGTCAAATTCACGGCGTTGCTCGACCCGACGATCACCAGCACAACAAACAAGACAAACGGCAGAAACGCGAGCGGCCACAAATGCGGATGATGCAGTAGCGATTCACTGACCAGGTCGGGACGGAACTGCTTGAAGAACGGCACGATCAACTTCGTCGAGTACAGTCCGTAGGTCTGCATGGTGATGAGGGCGATGGCGATGACCAGACCGGTCGCAATCTGCAAACCCATCTTGGCGCGTGCGGTCAGGCCGAGATTTCGGCGATGCGCGACTTTGGTGTAGTCGTCGGTAAAGCCAATCGCTCCGTATGCGATCGTGGAGAAAATTGCCAGCCACACAAAACGATTGCTCAAATCGGCCCACAACAGCGTCGGCACGATGATGGCAATCACGATCAGCAGGCCACCCATGGTCGGAGTGCCCGCTTTTTTCTGGTGGGCCTTGGGGCCTTCTTCGCGGATGTATTGGCCGATTTGAAATTCCTGCAAGCGGCGGATCACCAGCGGCCCCACGATCATCGCCGTAAATAACGCGGTCAGACTGGCGAACGCAGTCCGAAACGTAAGGTAACGGAAGATGCGAAACGGCGGGAAGTAATGTTGCAGCTTCAAATACAACAGCCAGTAGAGCAATGCGCCTCCCTAGATCAATCCTTCGTTTGAAATTATTTCCATCCTCGCAGCATTTTCCATGTTTCAAGGGCTTTTTCCAGCTTCACACCGCGCGAAGCTTTCAGCAACACCACATCGCCTTGGCGTGCTTCCCGCGCCAGCCACTCTCCAGCTTCCTCAGGCGTAGCCACAAACCGCCCCTCGCATCCCGCTTTCCGCGCCGCATCCACCATGTTCTGCGCCAGGCCCCGCACTCCGATCAGCAGATCTACTTTTCTTGCCGCGATGTGCTCGCCAATGGCCCGGTGCATCTCTTCTCCGGCCGGCCCAAGTTCCAGCATTTCTCCCGCCACCACAATGCGACGCCGCGCAGGCATGTCCACCAGCGCATCCACCATCGCCGCTAGGGCCTTCGGGTTGGAATTGTAGCAATCGTTGACCACGGTGATGTTATCCAGTTGTACGACCTGCCCGCGCTTGTCCGGCGCGGTCAAGGTGGCGAGTGCGGCGGCAATCTCGATTAAAGGCATTCCGCGGTCCAACCCAACCGCCACTCCCGCCAGCGCGTTCAACGCATTGTGTTCGCCCACCAGCGGCACTTTGACGTGCTGGCGTCGCCCGCAGGCGACCACGTCGAACTCCGAGCCTTCATAGCCGAGCGAACGGTAATCCTCTGCGCGTACGGTCGCGGTTTCGTGGCGGCCATAAGTGATCACCCTGCCTTTGAAATTGCGCCCGAACTGGGAGACATATTCATCGTCGGCATTCAGGACCGCCGTCCCGTTGGCCGGCAACGATTCGATGAGCTCGTACTTGGCGCGCGCAATTCCCGCAATCGAGTCAAAGTATTCCAGATGGACCGGCGCGACATTCGTCACCACGCCCACGTCGGGCCCGGCAATCCGCGCCAGCGCTGCGATCTCCCCCGCATGCGACATGCCCATCTCGATCACGGCCACGTCGTGTTCCGGCTGTACCTTCAAGAGCATCAGCGGCAAACCAAAATGATTATTGAAGTTTCCTTCCGACTTGAGCACGCGGAAGCGAGAAGCCAGAACATGTGCGATGGTTTCCTTGGTCGTGGTTTTACCCGCTGAACCCGTCACGCCAATCAGCGGCTTGCCCCACAACTTTCGCACATAGGTCGCGAGTAACTGCAACGCGGTGAGCGTGTCCTCAACCATCAGCAGCGGCACACCAGGGGAGTATCTTGCGGTCTGGTCCGCGCGGACCACGGCCGCGATCGATCCGTTCGCAATCGCTTGCTCCACGAAATCGTGCCCGTCGAGACGTTCGCCCTTTACCGCGAAAAACAGTTCTCCGGCGCGGATGGTGCGCGAGTCAATCGAATATCCCGTGGCCACCCGTTCGGCACCGAAATCTCCCTGCGCGTTCGTGGCGGCGGCGATCTGGCCCAGCGACAGATTCATGGTGCAACTCCCGGAGGGGACGGGGCACACTCAAAGCCGGCTTTGCGCATTTCATCCCGCGCCACTTCCACATCGTCGAACGCACGCACTCCGTCGCGCGAAGTCTGCGTTTTCTCGTGCCCTTTTCCGGCGAGCAGCACAATGTCCCCCGGACGCGCCTCACCAATGGCCAGCGCAATGGCTTTGCGGCGGTCCGGCTCCACCGAATATTTTGTTCCCGTCTTCTGCATGCCTACCAGCGAATCATTGATGATGGCCAGCGGGTCTTCGCTGCGGGGATTGTCCGACGTCAGCACCACAAAATCACTTCCCTTGCCTGCCGCTTCACCCATCAACGGCCGCTTGGCGCGGTCCCGGTCTCCGCCGCAGCCAAACACCGTAATCACGCGGCCATGCGACGGGCCGCGGTCCGCAAATCCACGCGCCAGCGACGTCAGATTGCGCAACGCGTCGTCGGTGTGCGCGTAGTCCACCACCACGGTGAAAGGCTGGCCGCAGTCCACCCGCTGAAACCGTCCGGGAACGCATGCCAGTTCGCGCACGCCGCGGGCGATCTCATCCGGCTTGCATCCGCGGGCTTGGGCCGCAGCCGCGGCTGCCAAAATGTTGTACACATTCACCCGGCCGATCATCGGCGAAAACATGTTGATCGTCCCCTCCGGCGTGACCATATCGAATCGCGATCCGCTGGTTTCGATTTCCACGTTCTCGGTGTGAAACTCACCGCGCTCCCAACCATAGGCAAGCACCAACTCGCTGCGTTTTCGGCTGCGCCGCGCCAGTTCCGCTCCCTGTTCATCATCCGTATTGATCACCGCGGCCCGCGGAGCATCGGTCCCACAGCCCTCAAACAAAAGGCTCTTCGCGGCCAGATATTCCTCCATCGTCGAGTGGTAATCGAGATGGTCGCGCGTGAGGTTGGTGAACACGGCCACGTCAAACGGCACGCCGTACACCCGCTGCTGCGCCAGCGCGTGCGACGAAACCTCCATCACGGCTTCCGTCGCGCCCTGCCCTAACGCCTGATTCAAAATCTGATTTAGTTCCAGAGCTTCCGGCGTGGTGTGCGGCGCGGGAAGCACCTTCCCAACCACGTGATATTCAATGGTCCCGATCAGAGCGCTCTCGCGACCCGCCGCGCTCAGGATCGCCTCTACCAGGAATGCCGTCGTGCTCTTCCCATTCGTCCCGGTAATGCCCGTCATGGCAAGCCGCTCGGCGGGACGTTTGTAAAAATTGGCGCTCAGCCGCGCCAACGCACGCCGTCCTTGGGCGACGACCGCCCAAGCCACGCCCGGCCGTTGTTGTTCGGAGGCCGAGTCCGTAACCACCGCAGCCGCACCTGCCGTGATCGCCGCGTCAATAAAGCGATTGCCGTCGCTGACTTCGCCTCGCATCGCCACGAAAATGAACCCCGGCCTTACCCGCCGCGAGTCGTAATCCACGCCGGCGACCGCCGTATCTCCGCTCAGGGCAACAACTTCCGCCCCGTCTAGAACTTCCTGGAAGGTCATCTGCCCTGATTATAGGACACACACAATTCAGCGCTGGAAACCTCGAACCCAGCAGATCAACGGGCACTCGTGACAATCGGACGGGAGGACAAGTACCAAAGGAATGTGTTTTGACGGCTCGTCAGAAGCTACAGTGCTGACATGGCAATTGGAACGACTACGGCGAAATACCGCTGCATGCAATGCGAGATGCCCGAAAATCAATGCGACTGCGAGAAATTCTGCTGCCTCTGCCAGTCCGGGCTGGACATTCGCGTCTGCTCAGACGGCCTCATGTACTGCGAGCCCTGCCGCACCGCGTGCGACTATAAGACCTCGGACTAAATCACCACCGCTTCTTTGTACTCCCCAAACACTTTTCTCATCGCGTCCGAAATCTCGCCCACGGTGGCGAAGGCTTCCACTGCGGTCAGGATTCGCGGCATCAGGTTCTCGCCTGAGCGCGCCGCATCCTCCACCTGCCTCAACGCATCCTTCCAGGGACCGGCGTCCCGCTTGCCGCGCAGCGCCCGCAAACGCTCGACTTGCTTCGTCTCCGCTTGCGGATCACTGCGCTGGAGGGGGATTGCCTTCTCTTCTTTCATGGTGAAGCGATTCACTCCCACCACAACGGCTTCCTGGCTATCCACCGCCTGCTGATACTCATACGCCGCGTTTTGGATCTCCTGCTGCACGAATCCGCGCTCGATCGCCTTCAACATTCCACCCATCCCGGCAATCTTCGCGAGATATTGCCCGGCCCGCGTTTCTATTTCATCCGTCAGCGCCTCGATGCAATACGATCCGGCCAGCGGATCAATTGTCTGGGGCACGCCCGACTCGTAAGCGACCACCTGCTGCGTACGCAATGCGATGCGCGCCGCCTGTTCGGTTGGCAACGCCAGCGCCTCATCGTAAGAATTCGTGTGCAGAGATTGCGTCCCCCCCAGCACTGCCGCCACCGCCTGCAGCGCGGTCCGTACAATGTTGTTTTCCGGTTGCTGCGCGGTCAGCGTCGAACCGGCCGTCTGGGTGTGGAAGCGCAGAATCCACGAGCGCGGATTTTTTGCCCTGAAATGCTCGCGCATGATGCGCGCCCACATGCGCCGCGCGGCGCGGAATTTCGCGACTTCCTCAAGAAAATTGTTGTGGGCATTAAAGAAAAACGAGAGCCGCGGAGCAAACTGGTCTACATCCAACCCGGCCCGTACCGCGGCCTCCACATAGGCCATGCCGTTACCCAGCGTGAACGCTACTTCCTGCACCGCCGTGGATCCCGCCTCGCGCATGTGATAACCGGAGATGGAAATCGTATTCCACTCCGGCACGTTCGCATTCGCCCATGCGAACATGTCGGTGATGATCCGCATCGCCTGCTGCGGCGGATAAATATAGGTCCCGCGCGAGATATATTCCTTCAACACGTCGTTCTGTACGGTGCCCGACAATTTGCCGATGTCTCCACCCTGACGCCGCGCCACCGCCACATACAACGCCAGCAGAATTGACGCGGTCGCGTTGATCGTCATCGAGGTCGAAATCTTGGTCAGCTCAATCCCGTCAAACAACCGCGCCATGTCTTCGACCGAATCAATCGCGACCCCAACCTTGCCCACTTCTCCGCCAGCCAGCGCATGGTCCGAATCCATTCCAATCTGTGTCGGCAGGTCAAACGCCACCGAGAGCCCGGTCGTACCGTGGGCCAGCAAATATTTGTAGCGTTTATTGGATTCCTCGGCGTCCCCCATGCCGGCATACTGCCGCATGGTCCACAGCCGCCCGCGGTACATTGTCGGCTGCACTCCGCGCGTGAAAGGATACTCGCCGGGAAAGCCAACCGCCGACGCATCCAGCCTCTCCTCCGGCGGGCGATAAACGGGTTCCACTTCGATGTGGGAAGGGGTCTCGATGCGAGGCTGGTTCTTTTCGCTCATCGTCCGGAATCCCTCTTGCGCACGCGCCAGAACGAACTCAGCCCAAACCACGTGAAGACCAGCGTGAAGCACATCGCGACCACAACCCGCCCCCTGGTCCCGTGCCCGGAAGCATATTTTGTGTAGGAGCGGCCCAGCGCAATCAAGCCGATCCCCGCCATCCCCAGAAAAACCGAGCCTGTCACTTCCAGCCACAGTTGATGGACAACGTGGGAACACGACCTCACGCTTGCCGCAACCCCCGACCCCAGCGCACGAAGCCAGCGATTCTGGCCGGCATGCTCCATCGCCAGGCGATATCCAGCCCCGATCTTCCGTGCTGCGGAAAGCGTGCTCACGGCCTCGATTTTATCAGCCCGGCAGCGATACAATAGTGAGACCGAATCTGCGGATGCCACCGAGCCTGTCCTTCGGCCATCCCACACCTGCAACTATTTCGGGAGCCCGGAGGGTTTGCGTGGACCAGCAACTCAAGCAACTGATGAAGGAACTCGGCGAAGCCATCAACGAGTCCCTCTCCGACTCCGAGTCCATTGCGGAAGTTGTCGCCCGCATCAAGGAAGGCGGCTATGACATTTTTCTCGTGCTCGAAGCCACCATCGGCGTCAGCAAGACCGGCGAAAAGAACTCCGACAAAACCTCGCTGGTCACCACTCTTTCCACCAATCCCGAGCTCAAAATCAGCGAGCAGGACCTGAAGTTCCTGAAGCAACTCCGCATCCGCATTGAAGAGGAAAACGAGGCCTGACTTCGTGCCCCGGTCAGCCCTGTCCCCACCTGCCCCGCTGTGCTACCATCTGGTCGCCCGGAGCACCTGAGGCCGGCTACGGAGTGTGCCATGAAAGACGCGATGGGAGTTCTGTTGGCCGGCGGCGCCGGTGAGCGCCTTTACCCTCTCACCCGCGACCGGGCCAAGCCGGCCGTCACTTTTGGCGGTATGTATCGCATCATAGATATCACTCTCTCCAACTGCATCAACTCCGACCTGCGCCGCGTTTACATCCTCACCCAATACAAAGCGTTGTCGCTCAACCGCCACATCCGCGAAGGCTGGAACATCCTGGGCGCGGAGATGGGAGAGTTTGTCGAAGTGCTTCCTCCCATGAAGCGTGTCGGCGAATCCTGGTACCAGGGCACGGCCGATGCGGTTTACCAAAACATTTATTCCATCGGCTCGGAACAGCCGAAGCACGTCTTCATCCTCTCCGGCGACCACATTTACAAAATGGACTACGGCAAGATGATGCAGCAGCACCGCGATTCCGCCGCCGACATCACCCTCGCCACCATTCAGATTGATCCCTCCGAGTCAGCCCGCTTCGGCGTGGTGGACGTGGACAAAGACAGCCGCATCAACGGATTTGAAGAGAAGCCCAAAGAAACCAAGCTGCGCTCTCCGCTGAACCCCGAGAAGGTCGCCGCCTCCATGGGCATCTATCTATTCAATGCGGACGTCCTGATCCCCGCGCTGCTCAAAGACGCCGAAGAAAAGGATTCTACGCACGACTTCGGCAAAGACATTTTGCCGCACATGGTCGAGGACTTCCGCGTCTTCGCTTACGAATTTGTGGATGAGAACCAGAAAGAAGCGCTTTACTGGCGCGACGTCGGGACTCTCGAGGCCTACTACGAGGCGAACATGGACATCGCCGCGGTCTCGCCAATCTTCAATCTCTACGACAAACACTGGCCCCTGCGCACCCACCAGCGCCAGTATCCGCCCGCTAAATTCGTGTTCGCCGAGGCCGGACGCACCGGCACCGCCCTGGACTCCATCGTCTCCAACGGATGCATCATTTCCGGCGGCACCGTGAAAAATTCCGTGCTCTCGCCCGACGTACGCGTCAACTCTTATTCCGAGGTGGACTCCTGCATTCTGTTCTCGCATGTGGCCGTGGGACGCCATTGCCGCATTCGCCGCGCCATCATTGACCGCGACGTGCATCTTCCCGAGGGCACCACCATTGGCTTCGACGCCGAGGCCGACCGCCAGCGCTACTTCGTCACCGAAAGCGGCATCACCGTCGTCACCCGCGACTATTCATTGTTCGAGAACCCGGTCAACGTGGACTACTTCACCAGCGAGTAGCGGCGGGCTTTGGGGATGCCAAGCCGGGTGGCTCAGGCTTTGAACTCGCCGCCATCAAACACAAAGTGGGTGCCCCGTCCTTTGCGCACTTTTGCGCACTTTGCAAAGGGCGGGTAGCACGAACGCGTAGGCAACGGGGTCGGTCCGGGAACAGCAACAACTCTATCGGCTGCATCGAAGCCCGCCCATGCAAAAACGCAAGGGTGGGCCAGCCTCAATTTGAATGGAGCAAGCAAAATTCAAAGGCGGGCCCGTGCCCAACTTCCGCAAACCGCGGAAGTTGGGGTAGACCGTTGTCCTGGTCGCGCAAAGCTGGGCCTGGCCCCCGTGGATCGTTACCGCCCAGCGTCCGCGCGAACCGTGTGCGACTTTGCCTGGCGCGCCTCTTTCACTTTCTTCATCATCCCGGGATTGCGGGCCCACTCAATGCCCATTTCTTCGGGCGCGCCGTAAAGTTCGGGATGGAGGTAGTGGCCGCGCTCTTTCTCGTTCTTCTGCTGCTCCACCGGAGTTCGATGCGCATTGGCCCAGGCGTCCTGGCGGATCCCGGTCACCTGCCATGAGATTTCCACATTCGGTTTGTCGGTCTTGATGGTGAACGAGTGGTTGGAAATCTTGGACGCAATCCACGCCTGCGCCGGTTGGCCGATGGTTGTCAGTTGATAGCGGAAGTCCCGATTGAGGGCCTCAAACCAGTCTGGCAACTCGACGACCGCTTCGCCGCTGGCATCGGTGGTGACGTTGCCGTCATAGATGTTCTTCATCTCCGACGATTCGATGGTCGAGTGGGACAGGTATTTGTTGGCTGGATCGAGCGGATGGTCTATGTACATGGAAGCAGCGGGCTGGTAGCTGCCGTTCTTCACGAAGAGGGTGCCCTGAATGTCTGCAGCGTAGTTAAGTGGAAAGCAAGTCGTACCAACGCACTCGGTCGTGCCACCGTAAACCACAATTCCCTCCCCGATCAATCCTGTAGAGCCGGCACTACCACCGCTAAACAGGCCGCCCGTTCCGCCGTTGCCGGCGCCATCGCCGGTATTGCCGTAAGAATCAATGCCGTCGCTGCCGTTCTGACCTGACCCGGGGGTGGCCGAGCCGCCCTGGCTGTAGACTCCGGGACCCGCGTTGGAAGAAGCAACCACGCCCAACTGCGCCCCAGGACTGGCCGTGCCCACCGCGACTTGCCCGTTCTGCAGGATGGACATGCGGCGGGTGAATTGGGTGTAAAAGTCGAGGCCATACTTGGTGAGGCCGATGACACGATTGGAGGCGATGCCTTCGCCGCTTGATCCACCGCCAAAGCGAAGTCCCGGAGTCACGCCACCGGCGTTCTGTCCGAAGCCGTCGGCATCGATGGTCGCGGCACCGGCGGTGGAGGTGACGACCAGCGTGGCGGCATTCAATCCTCCGGTGGCGGTGAGATTGGTGGTGTTGGTGTTGCCTTCCAGGTAGATCGTGCTCTTGCCGGTCAGGTCAGTGATGCCGAGATTGCCCGCGCCTTCGGCGTTTCCGGAGCCGGCCGAGATGATGTTCCACGTGTGGCCTCCGGCGCTGGTGTTGGCTAGCGCCAGCCATGTGCCGAACGAGGTCGCACCGCCCAACGACAAGGGTGTGTAGCCGTTCGCCATGGGCGCGGTGCCAACCCCGACGGCGCCTTTGAACTGCTCGGTCCCGGTGAAGGTGTTGTTGGTGATGAGTTCGGGGACTTTGGTGGTGTCGAGGTTCAGGGTGACGGTGCCGGTTGCACCGCCTCCGGTCAGGCCGGTTCCTGCGGTCACACCGGTGATGGTGCCCTTGCCGGTGCCGGGGAAGGTTTGGCCGGTAGCGAAGGTGATGAGGCCTTTGTTGTTGATCTTGAATCCGGTCTCAGCCGGAGCCGTGGTGCCGGAACCATAGAGGAGGTTGAGGGTGCCAAAGGGCGCAGCCGTGTTATTGCCACCAGCTTCGGCTTGCAGTTGGAAGGTCTGTGGGACGGGCACGGCCGACGTGCTATTGAATGCGGAAGCCACGAAGTCTTCCGGGCGCGAGGCTTTGCCTGCGGTCGCTGTCGCGACGCCGACAGAGGGCAGGTTCAGTTTGCCGGCAACATTGACTGCCGTCGCGCCGGTCTGCGTAAGAATCGAGTTCTGGATGTTAGTCGCGGTTGAGAATAGGGGAATTGTATTGACCGTGCCGCCCGTGGTGGTCACGTTCGACGACGCTGGCGGCAGTCCGGCAACTGCGGCGGCAGCGCTAAAGGGTGCCCTCGTTGACGATGAATTCCCAGTCAATGCCGGCGATGCCAGCATGAAGGCCGAAGCTGGCAGTCCGCCGATGGTCTGCGCGTCCCCAGCTTTCAGGGCGTAGGGTACCGCGACCAACATCACACGCGCCTGCTCCTCCTGTCCCTGCACTCGCACGCCCAACCAACGCGCTTGCCCCGAGGCAAAGATGTCGGTGGGCAGCCCCTGGCTGGTCGTCGAACCCAAGGACACCGTGTAGTGCCCGGTTCGGCTGGGCTGGATGTTCTGGGTCTCCATCCACAGCGGCGCGCCGCCCTGGGGTTCCGCATAGAGCAAAAATGTGACCGCGGTGAGAGTCGAGAGCGGTTTTCCGTTCGCGTCGTTCAGCGCACCACTAAAATTGGTTAGAGTCGGCACCACCGGGTTGGAAGCTGAGGCGATGGATTGCCCGATCAACGAAACCGCGAAAAAGCATGTAAACAGGAGCGCGCTAGTGTGAATCTTGCTGCGGAACATGGAATCCTCCGGAATGCGTCATCCGGCCCCGCACTGGCAGTCGCCCGATGTGTGCGTGACTGTGCCTTAAAACAGCGGCACCGTCAACGAAACAACGCTTTAAGCGTTAATTAACCGCGAAGTCCCTATTCCAAAATGAGTTAGCGATGGCCATTAACTGAAACCGGAGGAGCCGCGGGCTAAAATGCTTCAAACTCCGGGCTGCCGCGACTGCTCTGCGGAACCCCGGCCCCTCGACTGCCGCAATGCGGGTGGAGCGCCTGAGGAGAAATTTTGGCCCGCGACTTGGCCAGCGACAAGCTACGTCAACCAAAGTACGGCAGCCCAGTACGGCAGCCCAGTACGGCAGCCCAGTACGGCAGCCCAGTACGGCGCCCTGGAGGAGTTGATTGCCTGGGAAATACCGGCCCGCGCAACAGGCTTCGGCCTGCCTTGCCGTCGGACGGTGTCCTAATTTGCTTTTTTCACCACAGAGACACAGAGTCACGGAGAAAACCTTGAACCTGTAGGAATCAGGACAGAAAAGCCTTGCCAAGCGGTTGGGATTCTCTGCGCCTCTGTGTCTCTGTGGTGAAAAACTAAATTAGGACACTACCTGCCGCCGGGCGTGCTTGCTTCAGCATTCGCCTTGTGCTATTGTAATAGTCGCTAAGTTTGACTCACAGTTCGTCGAAGGCCGGTACCGCCAACCAGCGTCACCCCTCCTACAGCAGCGAATCTTCTCAGCACATTTCAATCAACAAGAATAGGAACATTACCATGGCAGAACAAGGAACAGTGAAGTGGTTTAACGATGCAAAAGGATACGGCTTCATCAGCCGTCAAAATGGGGAAGACGTTTTCGTGCATTTCTCCGCGATTCAAGCGGGCGGCTTCAAGAGCCTCCAAGAAGGCCAAACGGTTTCGTTTGACGTGACCAAGGGCCCCAAGGGCTGGCAGGCGGAGAACGTTACCGCCATCTAGGTGACGACGAGCTCTACGCAATAACCAGATGCCCGGGAGTCGAAAGATTCCCGGGCATTTTTGCGTCTGCGATGTTTGCGTCTACAATACAAAGTCGTTGCAAAATGTATTTTTGCTCAGGAGGAAATGCAAATGAATCGTCGGGATACGGGAAAACTCACTTTGGTCTGCCTGCTGCTGGTGACCGTGCTGGCTGCGGGCAGCGACACCGGCAAGCCGATTTCGGTGAAAGGCTACGTTCTGGATTCAGCTTGTGCGTTCACCAAGGGCCTCCACAAGCCCATCAGCGCGGAGTGCGCCGTGGCCTGCGCCAAGGCTGGGTCGCCGCTGGTGATCCTGACCGCCGACGGCTCGATCTATTGGCCCATTGCCGACACCACACCTTCCTCCGGTCAGAACGAAAAGTTGCTGCCGTTTGCCGGACAGCAGGTCACCGCCGTAGGCAAGGTCTACAAGCGCGGCGGTTCAAGCGCGCTGGTGATTGAGAAGATCGAGGCCGTGGCAGGGCAGAAGTAAGTTCATTCCGCAGGTTCCGTACCTTCTTTAACCATGCTTGAGATACGAGGACAAGGAAATGAAGACCAACGCAATGAAGAAGTTTAGATTTCCGATGCTCGGCGCGGTAGTGGTGATGATGCTGGCATCAAGCGTAGCGCAACCAGCCACCAAGCACCTGTTGAGCGGCGACGAACTTAAGAAGGCGGTGCCGGTGGAGTATTTCTTCCGCGGGCAGAAGGCGACGGTGCAGGTACGGAACGCCGGCGGCGCGCAGTTGGCCGACGGCCGGATGGTGCTGGCCGCGTTGGTGGACGCGTCGGGATATTCGACCGCGATCCAGCAGAAATATCAGGGAATGCTCATCACCGAAACCAAGCTCAAGGTAGGAGGCTTGGAGCTCGCGCCCGGGCAGTATGGATTTGGCTTCACCGCCGAGGGGAAATTTGTGGTGATGAACGTGGCCAACGAAGATGTTCTGAGCACGGCATACCAGAGCGATGACACGCTGAAGCGCCCGGTACCGCTGAAACTGGTGGAGGACGGCGACGGCTACAAGTTGTACGGCGGAAAGAAGTGGGTGGCGATTAAGGTGGAGTAAGGGGAATACTTCTCTTCGTGCGCTTTGCGGAAGCGCTTTGCGGAAGGTCCTGGCGGTCGTTGCGGTCAAGGGCTTTTGATCGAAGATCGCGAACGATCCACGAAGTTCGCGCAGAAAACACAACCTACTTTCCCGCGTCCCGCCTCAATGCCCGCTCCAGCGTCTGGTCCAGCGCAGACTTCGCTTTCTCATATTCCGCTTGCGAGATGCGCCCCTGCTTGTGCTCGACTTCAAGCTGGAACAGTTCCTCTTTCATCACCGTAAGTAACATGGACTGCTGAGAACCTGCCGCGACCGGGGCAGACGCGGCAGCAACGGCAGTCCGAGCCGATTGCGCCGCCGGCTGCGGTCTCGCAGAGCGTGCGACGGGAGCTGGTTCGTAAGCGTCCTCTTCGTCATCGGCTGTTCCGGAAATTCCCGCACGGGCGGCCGCCTGCTGGCGCGTGGCCACGTAAACTCCGCCCGCAATCAACGCCGCGCCAAAAAAGCCGAGAATTGGCCAGCGATATTTCTGCAGCGGATCGGGCGCGTCAATCGGCGGCCCCAATCCGCCACCGGGGCGGCTCTCCGCCTGGCCATTGCCATCGCTGCCCGGGCCCTGTCCGTTATTCCCTTCCACTCGGTCGCCAAGCTTTCCCTCGCCCGAAATCTTGAATGCCAGCGACTGCGCCGGCCCCGTAGTGGAAGCAACCTGCACGTTGGCGTCAGGCTGGTTGGGATCATTCATCGGCTTGAACCCCGCGGTGGGCGCGGCCGTGAACTCCATGCCCTTGGGCATAATCGCCACAAAGTGCTCCAGCGGATACACCGACCTGGGATCAATGTTGGCGCTGCCGGTATAAGGCAACTGGTAGGCGATTTCGAATTGCGTCATGCCCGGCCGCAGCGGAAAAAAGAACGCGTAACGATTTTTTTCTCCTTCGGGCACAGGGTCGGTCTTCAGGGGATTGCCATGCGCGGTCATCGCCGAGGCTTCGATGATCTTCGCGCCCTCGGGCAGATAGAACTCAAGATTGCGCTCGTCCATCTGCGTGCGCGGCGGCTTGGATTCGTTCTGCACTGCGAACATGCGCTGCACTTCGAGCTGTCCCTGCTCGGCCTGCACCCGCATCACGTCGGCAACCACGCTCACGCCTTCCACCTTCTTGGCACTGTCGCTGACCTCGACCTCGACCGAGGTGGATCCCGGCGGCGCCATGCGATGAAAGGTCACGCCGCCATGAATGGCGCGAACGACGTGTGGGGACGAAGTATCGTCAATCTTGAAACTGAAGCCGCCTTTGGAATCGGCCTTGGTGTGCCCGGCTTCCTCCATGCCGGCGCCAATCTTGAGTAGCACCACTTCATCGCCCGCGCCCGGCTTTCCAGTGGTGACGTTCTTCACCGTTCCAGACAAGCTTTGGGCCGCGGCAACGGACGCCAGAATCAACAACGCGAGGACGGGGAAGAAAACAGACCTGGTGGTTTGGATTTGCTTCAAGCTCGGGCCCTCCGGGGCGACGGACTGGATTCGATACGGGCAATTTCCGCGAGCAGCGCCGCGGCTTCGTCCTGCAATTGCGATTTCAGCGACTGATAATCGGTCTCCGGCACTTTGCCCGCGAGATATTCAAAATTCAAGTCGCGAAGATTTTCATACACCGCGTCCTTGCGCTCGCGAAGATAAACCAGACGCGATTTGACGCGACCGAGACTGGGCCGTCCGGGAACGACCAGGATGTAACCCAACACCAGCACCGTCACCGCGCCGCAAATGAACCAGATCATAGATCGGTCTCCCGGGAGATCTGGTCGCGGAAGTTGTCGAGGTCGTCGCGGCCTGCCGGCCCGATGCCGTCGGCCAACGCCGGCGCGGGACGGTCTTTCCAAATGCGCACCAGCCACGCGACCAGTGCGAAGCCCGTAAACAGCACGAAGAATGGCATCAGCCACACCGTCCGATTGAAGCCGGTATTCGGCGGCGCGGCCAGCACGGTCGGCCCATACTTCTGCTCAAAAGCCTGTTCCACCAGGCTGTCGCTGTCTCCACGCGCCACCGCCGTCATCAATTCCGCGCGCATTCCGTCGGACGAAGGACAGCCGACGTGGTTACACTCCAGCAAAATCTGCGCGCATCCGCAGATGCACATCATGCGGTGGCCAATGTCTTTGAAGCGCGCAGCTGGATCAGTCGCGCCGGAAAACGCGCACACCGCCGCGCAAAGGAAAATCACCTGCACGACCCTGCCGCCGCGTCCGGCGATTGACTTCCACGGCCCGCCCATCAATCCGCACCCACAATCGCCGGATCTCTCGCCGGCACTCGCACACTCGCTCGTACCGTCGCCTGTGCGTTCGGGACCATGGCCAGTCCCGTGCCGATCAGCATCACCCACGCCCCCAGCCAGATCCACATCACCAGAGCGTTGAGGTGGGCCTTGATGATGGGCTGCTTGGTGTCCTCGTTCATGCCTTCATACACCAGGTAAACGTCTTCCTGGAAATTGGAGTACACCTGCGGCATGGTCGAGGCCTGCTTGCTGGCGGGATAAAACCGGCGCTCCGGAAACAAAGTCGTGATCAGCCGGTCACCGCGGTAAACATCCATGATCGCCCATTCGCTGGAGTAGTTGGGCTTCTCTTCTTCGGTGTAGGAGCGGCACACCAGCGTGTAACTGCCCAGCGTCATCTTGTCGCCAAAGGCCATGCCCGCGGGATCGCTTTCCTTGTCCTGATTGAAGGCCGCGCCCGCAACCCCCAGGATGGCAATCACCGCGCCCACATGAATGATGTAGCCTCCGTAACGGCGGGTGTTGCGATGGGTGAGCTGCACCATGGACGCGAACAGGTTCTGGCCGGTGTGTCCGGCAATCACGCGGCCGCCGCGATAGAACTCGCTGCCCACCGTCAGCGTCACCAGCGCGCCCAGGGAAATCGCCATCAGCGAATAAAAATACCCGACGTCCTTCCACGGCTTCATGCCAAACGGCGAACCCCATCTCTCCGGTGTCAACATCAGAAAGCACGCCACGCCGATAGCGCCCAGCAGCGGCCATCCAAAATTGCGCTTCAGGCTTTCCACCGACGTCTTGCGCCAGGCCAGCAGGGGACCCACTGCGGTCAGCAGCAGAAGCAGCAGAGCCACCGGCACGGCCACGCGGTTATAAAACGGCGCGCCCACCGTGACTTTGTTTCCCTGCACCAACTCGGAAATCTTGGGAAACCACGTCCCCCACAGCACCGTGAAGCACAGCAGCGTGAACAGCAGATTGTTAAACAGAAAACTGGACTCCCGCGAAATCATGGATTCCAGCTTGTGTTCGCTGCGCAGGTGGTCGCGGTTCTTCACAAAGAAAAACGTGAACACCGCCAGCGTAAGAATCAGAAACCATCCAAACCAGGGGCCAATGCCCGATTGCGCGAAAGCATGCACCGAACTGATGATGCCGCTGCGCGTCAGAAATGTTCCCAGAATCGCCAGCCAGAATGTTAAAAATACCAGCCACATGTTCCACACTTTCAACATGCCGCGTTTTTCCTGCATCATCACTGAGTGGAGAAACGCCGTGCCCATCAGCCAGGGCATGAACGAGGCATTCTCGACCGGGTCCCAGCCCCAGTAGCCGCCCCAGCCCAGTACTGCGTAGGCCCAGTGAGCACCCAGAAAGATGCCGCACATCAAAAACGCCCAGGTCACCATCGTCCAGCGGCGCGTGACCTGGATCCACTTCTCGCCGGGATATTTCATGATGAGCGCACCCAGCGCAAACGCAAACGGCACGGTGAATCCCACATAGCCCAGGTACAACATCGGCGGATGGATCACCATCTCGGGATATTGCAGCAGCGGATTCAGGCCCGCTCCATCGGCCGGGACCGTCCCGGTCACGATGCCGAATGGATTCGCCGCAAGATTCAACAGCAGCAGGAAAAATGTCTGCACCCCGGCGATGATCGCCGAAGCCCACGCAAACAGCAGCGGATCGGTCGCCGACCGCAATCGCAACACGAACGCATACGCCGAGAGGATCAGCGACCAGAACAGCAGCGAGCCTTCCTGCCCCGACCACAACACCGCAAACTTATAAGGACCGGGAAGGTCGCGGTTGCTGTGATGGGCAATGTAGGAGATGGAAAAATCATCGGAAAATGCGGCCGTGACCAGCACCGCCGAGGCCAGCACGACCACAAAGAACAGCGCGATGCCGGCGCGCCGGGCGGTTTCCGACAGCCGCGATGATCCGGCGGACGGAAATGCCAGCGCGGCGATGCCCGCCAGGAACGAATAGACCGCCAGCCCGAGAGCCAGCAGAAGCGCGTAACTTCCGATTGTCGCCATGGTGGGGGAACCCTAAGGCCATTTTTTCAGAAAGGGCCCCAGTACGCAATGACTAGACCCGATCCTGCACGCCCGGAAGTACCACAGCGTCCCCTGGCAAACCCGACGACGCAGCCAACTGCAGCCGCGTCAAGCCCGAAAAACAGGCACCCCTCGGGCCGCGAACTACGCCCGGCGGCGCTGCTCCCGCGCAGCCAGCACTTCCCGCTCCGCGCGCAGCCAGTCCTCGACTTCATGACCGGTGGAGGGCCCACGCTGCTGGTAAAGCTCGAACGCGCGCTGACGAATCGCTTCCTCCATGCTTGCCGACGAAATTACGGAAACCGTTTTCGCAACCCGGCCCGGCGCAGCTCCGCTGCTCGCGGCGGCGGCCTTGGCCCGCGAGTTCGCGATGGCCCCCGCCGGCACCAGTACCGGCACTTCTCCGGCCGCTTCTATCTCGCTCACGGTTGCGTTGGGCTTCACCGTTTCAGATACGCTGGTGGTTACTTTCACTTCTGGCTTGCTTGGTTGCGCTTCGGTTGCGCGTGGATTGGTCTTGCGGGGCGAAGGTTTTCTCGGCATGACGGTTACTCCTTTACTCCTGAATGGTTTTTTAGACCCGTCTTCCATCTGGTTGAGACACGTACACCTCACCCGGAACGGGTGCGCCTCAACTTATTCAGTTTTGCTGGGTCATGCTCTATTTTACTCAATCCTCTGCGAACCGGCAACGCGACTCCGCGAACGTCAGCGCCTTTCAGCGGATCCATCCCGATGATTTCTCGACCCCACCGCTCCGCAGTCATCCCGACGCCCCGCGTTCCTGCCAGCGGGGCGAGGGATCTCCGGGAAGTCGCGCACAGGCTCGATCCAAATTGTGCCACGATCCGCCCCTGCCCATCTCCCAACCCCGCCGCCGTCCAACGCTCCCTTGATATAATCTGGTGCAGCCGCATGGCGCTATCGTCTAGGGGTTAGGACGGAAGATTCTCAATCTTCAAACACGGGTTCGATTCCCGTTAGCGCTACCAACTATCTTCCGCTATGACCCGCTAGATCAGCGGGTTTTGTTTTTGCTCAAAATCGTTGCTAACACTCGCTAACCGCAATTGGCAGTCACAGTGGTACACAAAATGGTGCACACCTCTTTCGGAAGTCCGAGTGCGAAAATCGTAACCGCATTCCGAACAGAGGTGTTTTTCATTCCAGCGTCCATGAAGGAAGCCGAAACCGCCTCACCGCCGATCAGCCGTGACGAGGCAAGAGGCCTCAGTGATGCACGTCCGTCCCCTTACTGGGCGGCGTGGATCTTAGAGGTGGCAAGAAATAGGGTCAAACGGTGGGGGGGCTAGGAGGTAGAGCGTTTGGAAACTGCCCTCCATAGTAACGAATGGGTAAACAGGGCGCGGCGTGGGGTAGGTCAATGAGTGAAATCGCCTGTTTTCGTCACTTAGCGTCTTGCGGGGTACTCACGAGAGCAAGAAACCTCGGAAAATCGAAGTTATGACATCGGCCCGAAAGGAGCCCTACGCAGCGCCCTTGGTTTGCGTAGTCGCGCGCTCGCCCAGATGCTCGCTTCATCTTCAAGGCTTGTGAGAGTAGCCAGTGCCGATTCAATCTCGCGCCGCTCAGCGTGATGATCAGCGTTGCCTTTCAGGTCTTGCAACCTGTCGGCCACAGCGTCACGAGCAGCGACCGTTGCCCCGGATGCGCTCAAAACAAATGTAGTAGGGCCTGCCGCAGATTATGGAACTGCTACCCCATTCGCGATGAGTTGTTTAGGTCTGTTCCACGCGCCCGATGGCGGACCATGCTTGCCGGAAACAACTGGAGTGCTCCAACGAGCACAAATCGTCGCCGGAGAAATCCGCTACCTGGGCAAAGAAACAGATCGCAAATGGGAAGAGGGCGAAGAAATCGGCTTACTGGAATTCGCGGCAATCGAATATGGGCGCAAAGGCAAAGTCGTAGCTAGCGAGGAAGTGAAGACGGCAATTCAGAGGATCGGCATCAGCGGGTGTGCCCGCGAGAGCGGCTTTGATCGCAAGAACGTCATCCGAAAGTTGGTTCGGGCATCCCCGTAAAGCGCAACTCGTACACCGAATTTGTACTCCTGCAACAATTGCGTCAGACCCTTTCGCCGCTTCAGAGTTAGGCCGCTCCTGCCACGATCTTTGTAAGTGCTTACGACTGCGAAACCATGCTTTTGGGCATATCGCTGGATCGCAGTCGCTTGATATGCGAGGGAGAGCTTCTGTTCGTCCGTCGACATCCGCAGATACTGCGCGGCCCGGGATCGGTGAGTGGAAATCCGTGCCGCTCATTATGGTCATTCTCAGCATCAAAGACCCGCATTTAAGCCTTGTCAATACCAAAAGAAAGCGAAGACCATCCCCGCCTAGGCTTTTCTCGATGCTGCAAGTTCTTATTCTTCGGTTCTTGCCCCCACGCGGGCAACGACCTCCCGGAACGCAGAAAGGTCACTGAGTCGTTCTCCGCGACTCATCCACACGTCGCTTGAAACGAGGTAGAACCTCGTTCGGTGATCCATGTTGGGAAGCACGTGAAAGTCCAAAAAGGAGTTGTTGTCTTGGCTAAGTCTGGCGAAGAGTGTCACAAGCCTCCGCTCATGCGGAGCGAGATTAATCCGCCAATGGATTGCCCCACTCGGTTTTCGCACCATTCGAGCAACGAGTACCGAGACCATCGAGCCGTCGCCTAGTTGGAGTAGGCTGCGCCATTTGCTTCCGCGTCGAACAATCGAAACGTGGTCGGGAAACATCGCTGCGATCTGCCCGACAAGCTCCTCACGCAAGGACGATCTTTTGCGCCTGGAGTCAACCCAAACGGAGTGGGAAGGATTACCATGTCCGATTAACTCATAGGCTCTGGCCAAACTACCAAAGCGTCGAACGTAAGTGGAAGGTGACGCCACGTCGGGCGAGTTCTGGATCATATCAATGGTCAGTATCCCTTGGCTGGAAAGCAGCTTTCGCAAGCTATTCAACAAGTCCTCGTCCGATCTTTTAATGGTCCGCCTTTCCAAGATTCCCTGCGCTTTCAGAAACGTTGCGTCATCTACGATTGGCTCGAACGCTTTCGGTGTTAGAACCCACTCCGACCTCGGCAATCTCACAGAAGGGGTATAGAGTCTGCTGGAGGTTCGACCAAAGACATGACATCCGATGTACTTCGGGTGGGTTAATACAAGATGGGCTGACCTGTAGTCCCACCCTGACTCGCCGACGTACCTAACACCTCTGCGGTTAAGCTCACGGGCAATGGCATGGACGGTCAGCTTCTCGGAAATGAGCATTCCGTAGATCTCGTTGACGCACTGCACTTCGTGAGCTGGGCCGGGAACGAGGATGACCCTGTCGGTTGCTATGCTCTTGTGCTCACCCGTAGCTAATTCCTGCTTTGAAACTCCAGTGGGTGAAATCAGCATCCGTCGAAGACCATAACCGGGGACTCCGCCTTGTTTGAACCCAAGGCACGCCAAGCGCTTCATTCCTGCGAGGACTTTGACGCCCAATTCTCGGCTGTACTCGCCCGCCATTGTTCTCTTCAGCGCTTTCATAATTAGGCTGGAAAGGGACCCGTCGTTGGCAAAGGCCTCGGCACAGTAATGGACCGGAACCCCAGCGGCCTTGCAAACAAACTCGTAATGTGCAGACTCGTCAGTGTCTTGGAACCGTCCCCATCGGCTTACGTCGTATACGAGTACGGCCTTGAAATCAGCAGTCCCGGCGACTACATCCTGGAGCAGCTGTCGAAGCCCCGCTCTGTTTTTTAAGACTAGGCCGCTCTTTGCGGCATCAGAATAGGTCTTGGTGACACAGAAACCGTTTGACTCCGCGTACCTCTGGATCGCGCTGGACTGATTTTCTAGAGAATACTGCTGATGTTCTGTTGACATGCGAAGGTATAGGGCAGCGGGGGTTGGCGAAGATGGTATAGCCATGATAAGCCTCCTTTTTTGAGGCTTATCGGCTGTGGTCAGCAAAGACTTTAGCGGAAAACGATGATTATTTTTGGGCAGGGACTTGGTGTTCGGATTTCGTAACAAATCAAGATTCATAACGGGAGGAAGGGGGAATCTGGCATACTTCCGGTAAAGCAGAAGGCGGCAATGCCCATCACAGCAAAGATCGAAGTCTTGATCGCGGAACTGGCCGCGATTGAGCTGTGGGATGTCATGTATCGGAGCGCTGCCAAACCCGACTTGATGGATCAAACAGCATTCGAGGCACGGCAAGCCCGGCGACAGCATATTCACCACGACATCCAGATGCTCCAAGAGAAGAATCGAGACGAGCGCGACCGTTCTTCTTAAATTCTTCCGGTGGATACTCCCATCGAGTTTCGCTCCATTTGTTTGCTTTTAAAAAACTCGCGCAAGGTCTGAAGGAAACCACAAATTATGTTTTTCTTCCGCCGGTTCACTTCCACAATAGTATTGGCGTCGGTGCTATTGGTTCCGGTGTCTCCGCAGACATCATCCAACCCACCGACACAACAACCGCAAAAGCCACAGCCGAAATGTACGAATAACGGTACCCGACTGCTGAAACAGCCGTCAGGCCCGTTAAGTTTTTACTAATCTATAGTTTACACCTGGAATAAACCCCCGAGGAATGCATCGCACACAATGTTGCCAAAGGTTTTATTGAGTGATGCCAAAGTCGTGCGTCCGTCAGACTCTTGTGGGAATGAACTCTAAAAAAGCCGAAATGGATCCCCGCGTCTTGCCTGCGATACAGGCTGTGGTCAGCTTGTGCGAGAAAGCATTCGACCAGCTAGATCACGCGAGCGTATGGATGCAATCAGTGCACACTCTGAAATACGAGATAGGAATCCAAGGAAAGAGCGCCGTCTTTTATCGGTTCTTCATCCCATTGCTGGGTGTGGCAGTTTTGCCGCCCTTTCCTTCTACCCCGTCAAACGGTTGGGGGGATAGCTATACAGACGGGAAAACTGCTACACCCCCGTGACGTAACTCAACTATGCCACCTCACAGCCCGACGTGTTCTGTTTTCGTAACAAGTAGCTCCCAGGGGCTTGGCTTTTGTCATTGACTGTGAAACCGCTAATTCTGTGCTAGCCGCAGCCAGCGGACGCAGAGGCGGTGCGGTGAGCCGACTTTGCGCGAGTTGGGAGCGCACCATAGAGTCAGTGGGCATGGAACCCTGTTACGTTTTCGTAACAGACACCTACTCTGCGTTTGGTGTGCCGTAGGTTGTGTTATCTTCCCGTCGAAGTGCCTGTGATTGTCGCTAGAGGCCTAAACGCCGCGAGCTATTCGCGTCAAATTGGAGATCGATTACTGATTCAAGCGTGTTTACGATACTGGTCATCGAGAGCGACCAAGATAGCTTGGATGTGGTTAGAGCTGCCTTGGAACAAACAGGAATTCATGTGCTTGGCGCAACCGATGCGCAAGTTGGGTTCCAGACATTCCTTACGTTCCGCCCGCAGCTCGTCCTCGTCGGTACCCCATCGCCGGATATTGGCGGCACCACCCTCCTTGAAAAAATAGTGAACGTCGATCCGGGGGTAGACGTGATAGCAGTCGCCGCCCACTATTCTGCTGACTCTGCGGTTGAAGCCATTCAAAAGGGGGCCTCAGACTACATTGCCAAGCCACTCGACCTTGATTGCTTACGAGGGCAGGTCTTGGCTCGCGTGACGGAAGCGCAGAATAGAGCGAAGACTCTCCGGCTCGACTTGGAACTCCTGGACGCTTGTCAGTTTGAAGGAATGGTTGGCCGGAGTCCGTTGATGCTGGAGCTGTTTGCACGTATACGCAGAGTTGCGCCACACTTCCTAACCATCGTCGTGACGGGAGCATCCGGCACAGGGAAGGAGCTGGTTGCACAAGCATTGCACCGCTTGAGCCCCGCAAGGCATGGCAAGTTCGTTGTGTGCAACTGTTCGGCTCTAGTGGAAGACCTCGCCGAAAGCGAATTGTTCGGGCACGTTCGAGGCTCGTTTACTGGTGCTAACCAGGACAAGATCGGTCTATTCGAACATGCGGACGGGGGAGCAATTTTCTTGGATGAGATAGGGGAGCTCTCTCCTTCCGTCCAAGCTAAGTTGCTCAGAGTCTTGCAAAATCGCCAAGTCCAACGTGTGGGATCCCTGATTTCGCGCAACATCAACGTGCGAGTGATCGCTGCGACCCACCGAAATTTGAAGGCGATGGTGCGAGACGGTACTTTTCGTGAAGATTTGTACTACCGCCTCGCCGTGGTCGAGATCAAGCAACCAGCTCTAATTGATCGTCGTGAGGATTTGCCTTTGCTGGAAAGACACTTCCTGCAGAAGTTTGCAATTGAATATACGAAACCCATCGCTGGTCTCACACGGAGGGCCCAGGCTCGACTTGCGAGTTACCCTTGGCCAGGCAATGTTCGGGAACTCGAAAACGCAATCGGGCACGGCTGCATGATGACCGATGGGACACTCGTCGATATTGGGGATCTCCCGGAGCGGTTCAAAACGGGGATTCTTGAAGACGCCTCATCCGACAACAGACTGCTTCCCCTCGATGAATTGCAAAGAAGGCACCTACTCCGAGTGCTGGAGAGCGTGGGTGGAAACAAAGCCAGGGCGGCGCAAATACTCGGTATTGGCCGGGCGACGATCTATGAAATGCTTGCCAGGATGACCCTTCAACAACGAACTTCTCCTGTGCGCGAGGGTCTTGCATGGAATGGCTGATGGCGGTTGCTGTTTTCGTATTGGGTGCCTCGGTAGGCGCTCTAGTCGACGCCATTCGGTATCGAGGCGAGATGGCGAGTCTGCGAGAAGCGCTTGCCAGGGCTACACCGCGGGAACTAAGTCCTGGAGACTGAACTACCGGCGCCGACTCAGAGCGCTCGAATCGTATGCTGCTTCGACAAGCCCAGCAATGAGATGGGTTCTCGTAAGACTAGAGGCACGCTCGAAGACGAAGGGTGCCGAGGCCACCCGGTCAATCTAAACATCTCATTTCACTGTGAGCATCACGGGCAGAGAGTGCCGCAAGGTACCCGATGTCCCCGTAATTGTGATCGCATAGGTTCCTGGAGGAGTTCCCGATCCCTGTGGCGCAATGCCGGCTCCTCCACCACAAGCACTCATAAGCATCAGAGATGCAATCGCTGTCAGCAGCATCGCAGCACGACGTGTGGTGGCCCTCCTTCTAGGCCGCGCGAACATCATCCCGAACAGACCGATGCCGGACAACTGAATCGAAACGGCATAGATCCACGAGCGGCGCGACTGCTGAGGTGGCAATAGCTGCGCGGTGGCTGACGTAGTGGCAACGGTCATCGTCGAGAGCCCTTGGCTTCCGCCGGGCGTAATTGAATTCGGCGACTCACTACAGGTCGTGTTTGGAGGGAGCGTGCCGCAACTTAGCTTGACTGCATTGGTAAACGGTCCTCCCGTCGCACTGACAGTAAGCGTGTAGATCGCCAGCGACCCGCTCAGAACAGTGTTGCTGCTGGGTGAAGCGGTCAATGTGAAATCTAGTCCTGTGCCGCTGAGCTGCACGGTTTGGGAGTTTGTACCGGCATCATCACCAATCATCAAGGCTCCCACGCGGGTTCCAGGGGCCCTTGGAACAAAAGTGATATTGATTGTGCACGCGGTGCCGGCCGCCAGAATTCCTGCGCAATTATTGGTCTGCGTAAAGTCTCCGCTCACGGCAATGCTGTTGATGTGCAAAGCGGTGCTTCCGGTACTGGACAGAGATACGCTCTGAGGGGTGCTAGAACTGCCAACTTGCACGCTCGGAAAAACCAGGCCCGAGGGGCTTAAGGCGACGTCTGCGCCGGTGGAGGCGTCACCGCTCAAGGTAATGATGTGGGGTGATCCAGCCGCATCATCTCTGATCGAGACGGATCCGGTACGATGCCCCGTCACTATCGGAGCAAACGTAATCGACAAGTTGCAACTGCCGGCTGCGGGCACGCTCGTTGCACAGTCATCAGTTTCCGAAAAATCACCGCCAGCAGTCAAGATCGACGTGATCGACAGCGGGGAGCTACCCATGTTACGGAGAAGTGCCAGTTTAGGTTGGCTGGTCGAGCCTACGGTCTGCGTGGCAAACTGCAGGACTGCCGGACTGATAGCCACGGACGGTGCCGAACTCGCAGCAATCTTGACCACAAATGCGTCGGCGCTTCCCCCGAGCATGCGTTGGAAGGTCGCCTGAGTCGTCGGGAAATCCGGCGAACTCGTTGTGCCGGCTACGTATAAATTTCCATTGGAGTCACAAGCTATTCCCGCGACGGAGTCATCCGCATTGCCGCCAAGGTAAGTGGCCCAAAGCTCGGAGCCGCCGGTTGGATCAATTTCGACCAGCAGAACGTTAGCTCCGCTTGCAGGCGCCTCGATTGCATTTACTGTTCCCAACGAACTACTAGAAGTGGAGCCCGACACGAAGGCATCGCCATTTGTGTCGACTACGATCGATGTGGGGCCGAAGTCATTGTTCGGACCCAGAAATGTGGAGTACGACAGTCTTGATCCCGTCGGGTCGAACTTGGTGACATAACCGTAGCCACATCCGAATCCGGACACTGCAGGATCGCATATGCTCGTGGAGGTGAGGGGGAATGTCCCGTCGCTGTAAGCTGCTCCGGTAATATATGCTGAACCAACGCCATCTACTGCGATCGCATTGATAGTGGTTAGCAGGCCGCTGGATTCATAGAAGTAGGTTGAATACTGGAGACTTCCAGAACTACTGAAGTTGCTGACGAATCCAACGGCGTTGTCCCATTGGGCCGTGTCGTTTGTGAGGTACGCACCAGCTGTGACGGGCAGGTTGTATGTGTCTGTAAAGCCTGCCACATAGGCGCTCCCGGCGCTATCCAGCGCCATGCCGCTGATGATCGTGGATGGGGCAGGCCAGCACGGCGTACCTCCACAGTTGAGTGGTACGTTCGAATTACCACCGAAATAAGTGGAATAGACCAAGGATGATCCATCCGAGTTGAACTTGGTCAGGAATCCATAGGTTCCAAACAGCCCACCTTGATTGGCACTGACGATAGGCTGGTAAGCGTTAGCTATAGGGAAGTTGGTAGACGACGTGGATCCGCCGATGATCATGTTTCCAGTGCTGTCGATCGCAATGCCGGACGGGATGTCGGAGCCGTTTCCTCCGAGGTACGTGGAATACAAGAGTGATGAACCACTGGCAGAAATCTTGGTAAGGAAAGCGTTAAATGCACCGGGATATGTTCCCTGATAAGGATTCACCAATGGGAAATCACTCGACCCTGTGCTTCCGGTGACATATACGTTATTCGAACTGTCCAATGTTAGTGCATCCCCGTAGTCCTGGCTGTTCCCGCCCAGATAGTCGGCATATATGAGGTTTGACCCCGTGGTGTCGAGTTTAGCTACGAACGCATGACGAACTCCGGCGGGTAGCGATCCCAGTGTCGTGAGGGGAAAGTCGGTTGAGTCTGAGTAACCGGCGACGTAGACGCTACCCGTGGTGTCAACGGCAATTCCGCGAGCCACGTCGGTCCCACTCCCGCCAAGGTAAGTGGAGTAGACCAATACTGGATCAATCACAAGCGGCGTGCTGCGCTCGTATTGGGACAATTGAAAGCCAATATGGGTTGAATCGCGAAGCATATATCGACCGAGGACGGGTATGTGCTGTCCATTGGTTTCCTGGTAGACAACCGGACTCTTGAATTGAAGGTCGCCGTTTCGCGTTTCCAAGACGAGGTCGCCGTCATGGTCAATGCGCATCCGCCGAGCGCCTTTGACCTCAAATTGAATCAGAGTGGGATCGGCACCCGGCGCGACCTCGAAATCGTATTCAAGCTGGCGATGATTGCCATAGTACAGCAGATCAACGCCCGGATAGACATCCTTGCTCCGAATCCTCCCGTAGGTTGGCACGTTTGTTTGCCATTTGGCGGGATTGTTTCCAATGAAGTAGTTGACTTTCCCAGGTTGCAGATCTTCGCCCACAACAACCGAGGTCCGATTTCCCCCAACCAGGCTAAACTGCAACGCTACCGCTGGAGGCCGAGGCTCATTCGTGGTCCTTGCACCGATAGTTTGCGGGTTCTCCAGGCTTTCTGTCGGTCGCAGAGAAAGGACTATGCCGCCTGCGGTAAGGAAGGCTGTATATCCATTGCCCCGAGAGAGAAACTTGACTTGGGCATCCGTTTGACCCTGATTGGCTTCGAAGGTCAACGGCAACTTGCCGTAGCTTGCATGAGGCTGTCGGCCCTGGGATATCGACTGTTGCCCGTGGCAGGCTGTTGCCGCCACTGCGGCCCAACACAGCATCTTCGCAACGCCGCGCAATCGCATTTTCTTACTCCTCATATCTAACAATCGTGAATTGGGGTTGGCCACTTACTTGGCTGCGACGTGCTCCGTGTTTCGGTGGGGCGATCCGGCACTGCGAGACTCGTCGCACCTAGAAGGGATGCACGCGCTGTGCCAAATTGGCAGATCGTCAACACAATCTCACTAATTTCGCAGTGATGGACTTTACCCCCGCGAAATATCTAAGGCCGCACTCCGGCGTTGCGCTGTCACTTGTCGCTATCCGGGATTAGTGTCCCATCAATAGACATAAAGCGTGGGTGGCAGCTCCGGTCGCGAATAGCGGACGAGATTTTTGAACAGTTGCGACCTAATGCCCATTGCTGCGGTTTAAGGGATCTTTCCGAAGGGCACTTACGTCTGGATTGTGGATGAGTTTCCGGCGATCAGACACCCCTTCTTCGATTCGAGCCGCTAAGGAATTGGAGCCGCTCAACGACCAGGGAACCCGGCCAAGAGCCTTGTTTCGAGACTAGATGGAAGTTTGTACGGTCGCGACTCTCGACCTTGCCGTTGCGATAAGAAGAGCGCAACGAGCAGCATTCAGCCGAGTAGCACTGTGCGGGGACAACCCCAAGTTAGTCCGCTCGGCCTAACTGATCGCGGTGAACCTAAGCGTACCTTGAAGACCAGACTGCCAAGGTTACCGACCGAAAGTAAAGTCACAGCTTCTTGAGGACTGGGGCCCTCTTGTCGTTGTTGAATTCCTTGCATCTGCCTCAGGGGGTGCATGTTCAGCCCTGTCCCTCCCGCCACGCTTCGCTTGGTACAAGCCGGCATCCGCACGACGCAGCAGCGACTCAATGCTTTCGGCGGGACCAGCAGCGGCGACCCCCATGCTAACTGTCGCGGTTACGGATCCGAGCGTAGTTAAGAACTGGCTGCTCGAAATGGATTCTCGAATTGAGTTGGCTCGTTGGATAGTCTTCAGCAAATCGCAACCGGGCATTACGATCAAGAATTCCTCTCCGCCGTAACGTCCAACGCCATCGTAGTCGCGCAAACTCGCGGACAGCTGCTTGGCGATACCCTGAAGGACATAGTCTCCGCCTTCATGCCCAAGCGTGTCATTCACTGCTTTGAAGTGATCGACATCAACGAGAATGACTCCCAATGGCCGCGCATCGCGCCTCGCGCGGGAGAGTTCACGCTGCAGAAACGTCACAATCGCGGAGCGGTTCCACAGGCCGGTCAGGAAGTCGTGGCTTGCGGCAACCTTCAAAGCATGATTTGCAGACGCCAACTTCTGCTGGAGTCCAACAATTCGGGCACCAACCAATAGACGTGCCTTGAGTTCGAGCGGATCAAATGGTTTGGTGAGAAAATCATCGGCTCCCGCGTCCATCGCTTCCAACATTTCTTGCTTCTTGGTCTTGGCTGTGAGCAAGATACAGTAAACATACGGCTCGTTCTCCGGGCGCGCGCGCAAGCGTCGGCAAAGTTCAGTACCGTCTATTCCAGGAAGAACCCAGTCCAGCAGTGCAAGCTGCGGCGCGTTCGTAGTCTCCAATACCTTCCACGCTTCCAGACCGTTCCTTGCGCAGATGAAGCGTATGCCCCACTCGCTTAGGTGTTCGGTGATCAGCTGGCGGTAGACTGCAGAGTCTTCGGCTAGCAGTACGATCACAAATACTCCCCTTGGTAGTGCTCCGCAGGTTCGGTTTGCTCTCCAGTTGCCTGGTCAGACGGAGAGGGAGGCGGCTCCGAGCTGGGAGGCCCCTCGGGTGCAGGCAGCACGCTTGTGATGGCGCTAATAAGGGCTACCGCATTGTTTTCGAGGTCGAGGGACGACTTCTCTAGATAGGCCGCCGCACCGTCCTTTCTCAACTTGGCCTCATTTGTCTTTGAGAGACCAGTCAAGACGATGACGGGAATTTGTTCAGTAGTCGTGTTGCGCTTTAGCTCACCGAGGACTGCGGTTCCCTCCAAGCCGGGTAACATCATGTCTAATAAGATGAGATGGGGGCGGAAGTCAATGGCAGCTGCCAACGCCTCCCGACCGTCTCCGATGCCATGGACTTCATACCCCGCTTTTTGCAGCGCCTTCTCGATTGCAAAGCGCAAAAAACGGCTGTCTTCGATCAAGAGAATTTTCATTCAAACCACTCCTATTCCAGAAACGCATTCACTCCCACGATGGAGGGATGGAGCCTTGTCGGTAACTCTCCGCTCTCTATCAACGGGGCTTCCCATGGAACCAAGCACGTCCTCAGGTTCACCTGCGGTCTTTAGGGGCTGCCTAGTTGAGCGGTGGAAAGGCAAGAACGGCACCATGCGCGGTCGCGCAGGCCCCTGCCTTGTCCCAGCGCACGACAGCATCTTCGACTGAGCAAAAACCACGAATCCCCGTTTGGTTGATCGCCAACGGCGAAGCACTCACAGCGTATTGGATCACCACACCCCCCGCGCTTCCGCCAGGAGCTAGGGTGTAGGTGTAGCCGCTCTTGCCACTTCCACTGGGGTTACCATTGTTGGCCAGCACGCCATCAATCAAACAAGCGGTTGCCGAGGAAGGGGCACAGACCGCCGCGATGGGGCCTCCCAGACTGAGCATCGATCCCGCGAACCCCACGGTCGGATACGTTGAGCTGTATGCGATTTCCGCAGTGTTTGCAGTACGAACGCCAGCAACGGCAGATGACTCATTGGCGGCGATACGAGCCCGCAAGAGATTTGGAATCGCAATGGCGGCAATGATCAAAATGATTGCCACAACGATCAAGAGCTCAATCAGTGAGAAGCCCTGTTCTTGATCTTGAGCCTCGTGCATGGATAGCCCTCCAGAGTCAGTATCGTATTTAGGATTCGATCTGACATTGCAATCTCAGCACCACTTCCGATACTGAGCCTGCGATAGCTTCTATGTTGTAAATTCTGGCCTGCCCTTTAACGCAGGAAGGAAGGGGTGTCTGTGCGGCTAACACAATTCCAGATTGCGGACACTAGCAAGCAGTTCATGGATTGGGGGGTACTGCTTTCCATGAAGCTTTTTATAAATTGGGGGGCGAGGCAGTACGTCTTTCGGTTTGGCGATTGACATGCTGCTCCACGGTTCATGGGACAAGCCAACGTTCGCCTCGACGGCCTTCTCGTATCAACCGATCAGGCATTGCTGCTAGTCGTCGAGAAGATACTCGACAAGTGTGCTATCGCGATTGAAGTCTGTGATGACCTTGATTCGGCTACGTTCGCGCTCACACACCGGCGCTTCGACATAACTATTGTGGACTGGAACGACACCTACCAGCCACCTCGCATCGTTGGTGCCACACGTAGATCGTCCCAGAACAGCAACTCGACGATCGTGGCGGTAGTGGAACGCGGTACCGAGATGTATGCGTTACTTGCGGGGGCGAATTTCATGATCCACAAACCCCTCAACCTGGAGAGTGCCAGCAGGTGTATGCGGGCAGCCTACGGAACGATGCTGCAGCAGCGCCGCCGCGCCGCCCGAGTCCCCGTCAACCTGCCCGCAATTCTAAGAATCATGGACGGCGATCAAATCGGGGCGACGATTTGTGACATCAGCATTGGCGGTGTGGCTTTGACATGCAATCGGGCATTGCATATCTCTAGAAGCGTTTCGATGTCTTTCTGTCTTCCCGGCTCAGATCGGTCACTTTTCCTGGCGGGCACCGTGGTAAATAAAGACGGCACCGGGAGGGTCGGAATTCGTTACTCCTTCGTCTCCGAAGAAGATCGCACGGTTCTGCAGGAATGGTTAGCCGCTGAGTTGGCATTGTTGGATCAAGCAGAGATTCCCCTGGGGATTGTAAACAACGATATCCATTAACGACGAGGTATTGTTTGAGGATTTCGAGGACGGAGAGCAGTGATCATTGAGGCCAAACCCGTTGCAACTGAGTCAGCACCTGAACTGAGTTCTGTGCAAGTCGCCAGTCGTGGTGTTCCGATCACGGTCACAGCGTACCGACTCGGTGACAAATTTCTATTCGACGGACTTGCGGTCGAAGCTAGCCCCGGCCAGATCCTTGCGCGGGTAGCTGGGACCTTAGTCATCGGAGAACTCGTTTGTCTGCAAGGCCCAGCAAGGCCAATCCATCCACGATTCCAGCAGCATGCCTGCGTCCGAGAGAGGCTAGGTGACAGCTACGCTTTCGACATTCTCTCCCTGAACGAAAGGCAACGAGAATGCCTTGAGACAACGCGCGATTGGTATCTTACGCTCGCGCTCGAAACGTAGGACAGGACTCCTCCACAAATGAGTGTCCGATTGTTGGACTGGTGTCTCGTATGCGTACAACGCCCGGAAAACCGAGCGCCCGGTACGGAGCCGTGGCCGCCGTTGCGACCATGCGAACGGAGTAGGGAGCTATGCGTGTCCGGTAGTTTGTTGATGCCACGGAGCAGGGAGCGAATATGACGCCCGATATGGAATTTCAGTGTCTCTTGATTTCGAGTGACCAACAGATCGTTAACACCGTGAACAGGCACCTTCGAAGCCTGTCGATCAAAGCGGAGCTGTGTTTGACTTCGTCCAAAGCCTATGACCTCCTGAAGAACGGTGGTTTTGATCTTACCGTGATCGACTGGCAGGATGACTCGGGCGAACTCGTTAAACAGATTAGAGAGGCCCCCAGTTGGAAGAAGCTTACTGTAGTTGCCATTTGCGAGAGGGAAGGGCCAGCACCTAGTGCCCACTTTGTGCTGCACAAGCCTGTGACCGACACCCACAGCGCTAGCTCGTTGAGGGCCGCCTACTCGCGGATGCTCTTCGATCACCGCCGCCATGCGAGGTTCGCGATTATGCAGAGAGTCGGGGCAACTTGTCAAAACAAACGAACAGTAGATGTGTTGGTTCTAGACATTGGCGATGGAGGTTTTGGGTTAGCAGCAAAGAACAAATTTTTGGTCGGCGATCTCCTGGAAATACGTCTCGGTTTGCCCGGAACCAAACGAGCCATCCACATCGAGGCGCAGGTACGATGGACCCGGCAACACGGCGTAGTGGGTTGCGAATACGTTCGCATCCCACCTGTCGATCTGAATATCCTCCGAGATTGGATTAGAGGCAAAGCGCAAGTAAAAAAGCCTCTACTAGACTTTTCAACGGGGGCGGGTGCCCCAGCTTTTTGAACTCGCCAGGCACCTTAAACACCGTGGATGATTGTGGATTCATTGGGCATCAGTTTCCGCTTTGGGGCACCGGAGCGACACCGACGGATCGCACGGTTGATTCGCTCACAGTGCATCCTATCTACGTATAGGAAAATCAAAATCTCGTGCTCGAAATTTCTCATGACTTTCTATGGCTCCGAACACGATATAGAGATTCGAGAACCCGAACCCCTCACCGTTCCAGCAGCGTGGGACAATTATCGGCTCGTCTTAGCGCCGCGCGCCCGGTCAGACCGCCCGTTTCTCCCGCCTCCAACTCTTGCCAAATCCAATGCGGAAGGCGCACCCCCGACCTAGGGCCAGGGGCCTTGGCATTCTCAATTCAAGCGCTGACTAGCGAATTGGCTTCGGCGATAAGCGTCGCACCCACTTCATCCGGTTACCGGTTCTGTCGAGAAGGGGGTCGCTGTTGAAGGTGTGCTTTATCAACCAAGCCCACGAGAGAGGCTTCGGGCGGGACCTTCGCTGCTGTCCGAAAACGGCAAAAATCGCGTTGGTTGTCTGGTTGATTGCCCGGGGGGCAAATAGCCCGAAACCTCGAACGGAATGCCTGTAGCGTTCCACGATGTGTTGACCCCACCGCTCAACAAACTCTTCCTTTGAACATTGCACTTCGACCTTGCGATTCAACTTCTTGTCCTTGTACCAAAATGCGACAGTTCGGTCGGTAATCAAGGTAATGCGATGCTCCGCGATGGGGGGCCGTCTGGTGTATCGGCCCGCATACTTGAGGAAGTGTTCTTTGTCTTCGAATGACTGAATGTTGATGCTCCACCAGCGTTTCTCCTGCCGGCAGAGGAGTTCATCGAATCGCCCCCTCGGAATCCTTGTGACCAGTTGGCCCGCCTGCGCAGCTGCGCGCAGAATCGCAATCACGGCTCTCTGCCATGACCGCATCAGGGCTTCACTTTCGTAAGGGATACTGGAAACCCAAAGGTCGGAGGAGTCGTGCAGCCCTCCCGCTGTCACCATAGTGTGTACATGGGAGTTGAACTCTAACTTGCCGTTGAATGTGTGCAGAATCGCCAAGACGCCGACACGCAACCCATGCCTTGCAGCCGCCCGCACTTGTATGACTCCTGCCGCGAGGACTGGAAGAGCTTTGGTTAACGCGGGATTATCGCGGAAAATGGGCCAGAGCACGTCCGGCATTGTGAAGGTGATGCCGTGATGGCTCTGGGTGGGAAGGGCCGCCCACCGCTCGCGCCGCCATTGAAGGCTTGCCCGGTGACCGCAACTGGTACAGGCCCTCGACTTGCAGGTGTGATACCGAATGAGTTCCTGATTGTCCGACGAGTACACCTCCGCCCCCAATTCAGCGGTGCGGCACTGAAGTGCGGTGGCAAAGACCTTCCGAACCACACCGCGAGTCCCATCGTGGTCCCATGACGAACGTGTTTCGGTCAAAATTCTTTTTAGTGGATTGCGGTATTTCATTTCAGTGGCAGCTCCTTTTGAGAATTGATTTCAGCGAGCAAATCTTGGCCGACCAGAATGACCGTGCGCTTATGGCGAACGATCCGCACCACAACCGACCCGCAACGCGGTCCTGCGCGGCTGCGTAGTGCTTCGAGCACAATGGCTGGATCGATGCTAATGTCGCCCTTTTGTGGTTGCACGAGGCTGCGGCGAATCACCTTGCTGATTGCCCGTTCTTCGCTGTAGCGGATGAACTCCACCAACTGTTTGGCGTGGGGTGACTTACAAAACTGCATCGCCCGATTGATCTTGAGCGTGCCATTTCCGAGGGCCTCGATCAGGGTCGGGTGAGCGCTTTCAAGGATGGTCTCAACGTTCCAGACATTGCGCGGGCAAGCCCCCGCCATGTCAGCAACCTGTTGCCGTACATCAATGTGTTGAGCTTCTGGTAAATTTGCCAACCCTTTGTACCTGCCCCCTAGGCGCATGTTGTTGAGTGCCGCTTGTTGAAGCGAAGGCTTCAGAGTCAGAGCAAGGCGAATGCGGACGAATGCATTCCATCCGCGTTGGGTTTGATGATGGATGAGTATGAATGCCAGCGAGTCGTCAGCACTTAGCGGGTGTTCGATGCAGTAGATTTCGGGCATCTGTTCAAACACGGCCAGCCGCCAGCGTCCAAAACCGGCCAGAATCGTCCCGTCTGTTGCGATCAAAATCGGATCGTGTATCGAATGCCTCGATGGGCGGGCGGCATCACTAACTTCTTCAACCAGACCGGTCCAAACGATCCTTTCTAGTGCCGGATGCAGACGCAGTGCTTTTAGTGGCCGGACGACGGGACACCCTTCCGCCCGGTTTATCGCGGCGAAAAGTTGAGGCGGGGCAAGGACATTCTGGCTTCGAGAAACGCCTGGTTCCGAAGGAACACGTTGAGTGACTTCCCTGGTGAGCAGATGCATTTGTAGGGCCTTCCCAGATCCCTAATGATTTTGGGCGTGCACAGAAGGAGTCTCAACGTGCAGTTCGGGTAGCGCGAGTGAAAATCGTCAAATGCTCAAGTGATATTGGGCGTCCCCAGGGGCAAAAAGTTTTACGCGCGCGACGCGCGTTGCGCGAGTAAGGGCTTGGGTGGCCGGTCATATGTACCAATCCGCAGGTGGGGCACGATTGGATCGCCCCGCGGCAAGAAATCAGCCGCATTAAACAGCTTTCTTTTCTTTGCAATGCGTTGTAGCATCCCCTGCGATCGCGGACTCGGCCTTTTTGCGGAACATTTCATGGGACATACACGGCTCGGCGAAGTTCCAAAAACACGCAAGTGGAATGAATTAGTTAGGCAGGTTGCTGGACGGGGAATGAGTGGAGGTGCCTTCCCGGCCGCCGCGAGCGTCGGCGCGATTGCGGCCCGGACGCTAGACGCGGCGCAGCGGGGCTTGGACCGGGCTATCGACGATCCCGGTGTGCGATACACCTTCTTTCTTTTGACGCAGGTCGCTCTGGCATCCCGTACCTCGGATTGGGAGGCCGCGCTAGGCGAACACGGAATTCGTCTCTCGGATGACAGCACTATCTTTGATTTCACCGTCGAACTACACGGTGCAATCGACCGCTACATCAGCCGGAATTCGTCCGGTGCAACCGACCTGAGTGAGATTGCCCAGCAATCTGCAGGTGAGGCCCTTACCAGCTTGGCGGGGGTGCGGGCGCTCAACCTGTTTGATGGGAACAAAGAGCAGCTTCAGAAAGCCATTCGAACGCTTTCCACTAAAAAGGGTTTCGGTGAACTAGGCCAGCGCTTTTTTGGAAGATTCGTAGCCCGATTCCTTAACTTTTACCTCAGCAGGATAACCGCATCCGCCCTGGGCAGCCCACGTCTGCCGGACGTGGGAGACGTTGCACTTTTCAATGATGCTCTGAGATCCCACTGCGACCAGAGTGCGCGAATTGTGCGGGACTTCTGCGGGGAGTGGTACTCGAAAACGGAGTATCAGAAAGGAATCAATCTTGAGAACACGTCGGGGTTTTTAGCGATTGCCCTAAAGAAGCTCCGCGGTGAACTTGGCCAGCAGAAGGACACACTTTGATAGCGCCCCGTCTTTTTGTATGCAGCGGGGCGAGGGTTGCCACCGGTACAGTTGCGCTAGGAACGCGGATCGTTGAGCTCGAATCGGTGGGGAACAACGCCAACGTACACATTTGCTTTGAGAATGTCGCCAAGGTTCTTCAGAGCACGATCTCTCCGCGACTCGTGGATTTTCTTGAAATTGCCTCGTATGTGTACAGCGCCGACTGCGCGACAAGTCGGGGAACCGCCTGGTCGGACGATGCAAGTACAGAGCCTTGGGCGCGCGATTTTGCTTTTGTCATCCCGGTACGAGACCTAGCCTTCTGGAAGTCCCCGGAGATTACGCATTGTCTGGCAGAAGTGCTCAGTTTCCTCTCGAATGACAAATACTCCTTCAACTTTGTGCCGTTGGAGCGGGATCGCGCCAACCAAGAATATTTTGCGTTCGGGGACAAGGAAGACTGGCCCTTCTATTCTCCCGAGCGCGTAGTCATGTTCTCCGGAGGTTTGGACTCGTTGGCTGGCGCAGTGGAAACAGCGAGGCGAGGCGAGAAGTTGGTCTTGGTCAGCCATCGTCCTGTATCAACGTTGGCTTCCCGACAGAAAAGACTATTCGGAGAATTCCAGAAAGAATTTCCGCAACAGTTGCTCCACGTTCCAGTCTGGATCAACAAGTCCGGACGGTTGGGACAAGAGTCTACCCAACGAACCCGTTCTTTCCTGTACTCGGCGCTGGGTACGGTTGTCGCCGAGTCAGTTCAGGCGGGCGGGGTACGATTCTTCGAGAACGGCATCGTAAGCCTGAACCTGCCGGTCGCCGACGAAGCGATTCGGGCGCGCGCCTCGCGTACCACCCACCCGATCGCCATGGAGCTATTCACGTCCTTATGTAGTGCGGTCACGGGTCGCAGCTTCACGGTGGATAATCCTTACCTTTTCAAGACGAAGACCGATGTAGTTCAGACCCTCTCGACGACTCGGTCGGCGCACTTGATTCCCCACACCTGTTCGTGTGCGCATTCAATGTTCAAGCCCAAATCACAATGGCATTGTGGAACTTGCAGTCAATGCATCGACCGACGCTTTGCCATCGCCGCCGCCGGTCTCCTGGCGCACGATTCGGATTCAGATTACGTCTCCGATGTCTTCATCGGGCCTCGCAAAGCCGGCTATGAACGGAATATGGCTGCAGACTTCGTTCGACACGGGATCGAACTTTGCCAACGCTCGGAGTCCGAGTTGGCGGCCTTGTTTAACGCCGAGATCAGTCGTGCGATTCGCTACGAACCGAAGCGGAGCGAAGCTGCCGAGAAAATACTGTCAATGCATAAGCGCCACGGGGAAGCAGTTGAGCGCGTTTTGCAGGAACAGCTTGTCGAACATGCGGCAAACATCGTTCGCGGGAGAATTGACGAAAGTTCACTCTTGTCTTTGGTCATTGGAGGGAAACACCTGCTTAGACAAGACGAGATGATCACGGAACCCAAGGAACAGGGATCACCACGCGGCAAGGGCACGGCGACAGGGCTCCTCGACTCGCTCACTTCCAAAATCACCAGGCTGGAGAGTATTACCGATTCCGTATTCGCTAAATTCAGCTATGCACTCCAATCGAAACACAATGTGAAGAAAACCAAGAGAGGGAGGCCGGGAAAGAGAGACACCGTTATCTTTGCCGCGGTTTTGATTGGACACGAGGGGCCGAAATATTGTGCGTTTATTGAAAAGAATGGCGTGAAACCCAAGTGGGCAGATTCGGGCCCTACCAGCTATTCCAAGAGCTACCAAGCCGGCCATCCCTGGCGAAAGAAGGTTCAAGACGAAAAAACGCGCGCGAAGGTGCGCATGAAGAATCACACACGCTCCGAACTGGCAGATGCCATCAATATCCATCTTCCGACTGAGTTTGACGCTGTCAGCCGTCTACTCGCGCAACTCGCACAACGCGAGTAAAAATGCGACCGATCCCAAGCCGCGTAGACACTGGATACCTTGCTGATTTCCACTCGCATAAACTGGAGCTCCTGTTGTACATGAGACTGTTTTTGGCCAACAATCGCCCTGGATCGGGTCATTTGGAGTCCGCGATTTCGGCGCGATTAAGGGGAAATGGTGATGGACGAGCAGAAAAACGCTTTGACCGAGCAAGAAGCAGCGAGGTATGTGGGAGTGAGTCCCGCCGTGTTTCGTCTGTGGCGAGCAGATGGCACAGGGCCGAACTATTTCCGCGCGGGATCAAAGTTGATCCGTTACCTTCGACGCGACGTGGACGGATGGATCGAAGCCCGCCTGAGCAAGCATATCAGCGTCGAAGATCAGGGTTCACATAACCTAGCAGGCTAGGTTATAATGCCTTTGTGAACTGCCTGATCCACAACGTTCCAATGGTTTGCTACTGTCCTGTTTGTCGCGGGTCCGCGAAGTCGAGGCGAAAGGCTGTAAGTTCTCGCGAGAATGGGAAGCTGGGCGGAAGACCAAAGGGCAGCAAGAGCAAACGAGATCAAAAGCCACCAGAAGTGAGGCCCTGAAATGCTGTACAAACGCGGGAAAAGGTATTGGTACAACTTCCGATGGACAATTAAGAACGCGGAAGGAACAAACGCAAGCTTCCGCATCGTGAAGTCTGCAAAGACGGAAAGCAAAAAAGCAGCCAAGGAAGCTGAGGATGAGCATCGGCGGGCGCTGAGGCTTGGGCAGATTCACCCCAATGACCCATGGCCGAAGCCGACGGCGAGCGCACCTCCCGTTCTCCGTTTATTTGCCAAGGAGTTCCTGGAATACGCCAAGACGCACACGAAGCCGGGAACGCATACGTTCTACGAGGGTGGCCTCGGCAGGCTCTTGACGTTCGCTGCCATCGCAGACGCCCCTCTGAACGCGATTACAGGTGATCTGGCAGGCCGTTACGCTCGCCACCGCAAGAGCTTGCGGAAAACTCTGTCGTGACTGTAAACGGCGATTTACGCACGCTTCGGCGAATTCTACATCTTGCGGTTGAATGGGGCAGGTTGGAGCACGCGCCAGCTGTTCACGAATTGCCACAACCCAAGGGCCGGACACGGGTTCTGAGCTTTAAGGAAGAAGCGTTGTATTTGGCGAAGGCCTCAGGAAATCTCCGGGATGCAACAATTCTCGCGGTAGACACCGGGATGCGCCCGAACAGTGAACTGTTCACGCTAACCTGGGCCGATGTAGACCTCTCCGTGCGCCCCGAGTCCCCGAATGGTGCTGTCCACGTGCGCCAGGGCAAGACGGTGAGCGCTCAGCGCTGTCTGCCCTTGACTCCGCGTGCGGCGGAAGTTCTACTGCGCCGCAAGAATGGGGCAGAGGCTAGGGGGAAGCCATCCGTATTCGTATTTCAGGGCGCTGGCAACGCGGGGCACATCGGGTCTCTTCAGCATCCCCATGCCAAGGCGATTGAAGATGCCAAACTGGACTCTTTTGAGTTCTACTGCTGGCGTCACACGTTCGGCACCCGGGCCGCACAGTCCGGCATGGATCGCTTCACGCTTGCCCGGCTTATGGGCCACAGTTCGCCGGCAGTGGCCGCCCGCTACTACGTCCACGTCACAGAAACACACGTCGCCGCTGGGTTCGGCAAGTTTGTGGAATACCAGACGCGCAACGTTGCGGAAGGAATTGCAGCTGCATTTCCAGACACAAGCGCAGCCGTTCAGTAGGGGCGCTTTTTCATTCCCGTGGTACACAAGGCGGTATACACTCTAGTCGAAACATGCTGCAAGGGACTGATAACATTGGCTACGTCATAAGATTCTCAATCTTCAAACACGGGTTCGATTCCCGTTAGCGCTACCAAACTCTTTACGGATTGTCCCCGAACAATGACGCCAACCCTGCCGGTTCGGGAGCGACGCGCGCAGCAAACAATGAAGAGGGCTTTGCTCATCCTGCTCCTCTTGTTGGCGGCGGCGGAGTTTTTCATCCGCGGCCCGCTTCGCTACTTTCGTTCCGGTTTTGGATGGAGCGATATCACTCAGGTCTACGTGCCATCGCGGGCCTGGATCGAGGGCGCGAATCCCTACAGTGTGGACAACTTTATTGCCCTCCATCGCGAAGCGACCAACCAGGTCGTCGACCGGACTGGCTTCCGGAGCCATTCTCCTCACCCCTTGACCACGTTGGTCGTCTTTTCACCCGTTGCCAGTTTGCCTTGGCCCCTAGCGCACAAGCTGTGGGCGATCTTCACCGGCACGATCATTCTTCCAGCCATTTTTTGTCTGGGTTCATTCCTCGGCCCTCGTGCGTTCGACCGCAAATTGGGCTTTGCCGCACTCACGTTGGCTCTCGCTCCTCTGCACACTGGAATTGCCGCAGGAAATGTAAGCGTACCCGCAATCGCTCTTTGTGCAATCGCGTTCTGGGCAGTCGCCCGCAAAGAACATAATCTCGCGGGCGTTCTCATTGCGATCGCCGCCTGCCTCAAGCCTCAGATCGGAGGCCTTTTTGTCCTCTACTATCTAGCACGAAGACAATGGAGAGTCGCTCTGGTTGCCATCGGCGTCAGCCTTGCAGTGTTCCTGGTTGGAATCGGCCGGCTGGAATGGTCGGGATCGCCATGGTGGAACGATTTCCTGGCCAATGCTCAGGCTGCCAAACAGGACCGGCTCATGGATTTTGCCGATCCCGGCCCTCTCCGCTACACCATGATCAACCTGCAGGTGCTGCTTTACACGCTGCTCCCGAATCCCGTCATTGCGAGTGCCGGTGCCCTGCTCATTGGGGTCGCGCTTTGGGGAGGATGGGCCCGTTTTGGCTTGCGATCACCGGCGTTCGCTTCGGATTTGTTGATGGCAAGTGCATTTCTCATAATCGGCCTGCTACCCATCTATCACCGGAATTATGACGCCACGCTTCTAATTTTCCCGCTGTGCTGGGCACTCTCGCCCGAGGCGGCACGATATGGGCGCGCTCGATGGCTCGCCTTGCTCGTCATGGTGCCCTTTCTGCTTCCCGGCCCCACCCTGCTGCAGTCGCTCACCCGGCGCGGATTCCTCTATCCTTCCATCACCAGCGGGTGGTGGTGGGACGCCTTTCTGATGCCTCATCAGACGTGGCTGCTATGCATCTTGTGCGTTCTACTGCTCAGGGCGCTTGCGACCAGACCGGATCCCGCTGTTCGCGCGATTTAGACACATTGTCCTCGCGGCTAAAGACGCGCTCGCAAACACCCGGATCGAAGCACAGTTTTCTGACCAGCTCCTTGTGAAGTGCTGTGCCGCCAAGTCGAATCCTGCTATCATTTCGATACTTCGCGCGGGGAAAACCCGCGCACCTCAGTCGAGAGAGTGGAATCGTGGCATTACCCTTCCGAGCAAGCCAGAGTTTTCCGCCGATCGTCATGCCGGCCAAAGAACCGGAATCCATCGAACTCTCGGTGGTGATGCCGTGTTTGAACGAAGCCGAGACTTTGGAGGTCTGCATCCGCAAAGCGCAACGCGCGATGCGCGAGGCAAATGTCTCCGGAGAGGTCATCGTCGCCGACAACGGCAGCAGCGATGGCTCAATCGAGATCGCCGAGCGCCTGGGCGCGCGCGTGGTGCATGTGACGGCCCGTGGCTACGGCAACGCCCTCATGGGCGGCATCGCCGCCGCGGCGGGCAAGTACGTCGTCATGGGCGACGCAGACGACAGCTACGACTTCGGCCACATCATCCGCTTTCTCGAACCGCTGCGCCACGGCGCAGACCTGGTGATGGGCAACCGCTTCCGCGGCGGCATCCAGAAAGCCGCCATGCCCCCGCTGCACCGCTATTTCGGCAACCCGGCGTTGACCCGGCTGGGACGCTTGTTATTTCACAGCCCGGTCGGCGATTTCTACTGCGGTCTCCGCGGCTTTCGCAAGACTGCCTACGAGACCATGGCGCTGCGCACCACAGGCATGGAGTTCGCCACCGAAATGATCGTCAAGGCTACCCTGCTCAAGCTGCAGATTGCCGAAGTCCCGACCACGCTTTCTCCCGACGGACGCAGCCGCCCGCCCCACCTTCGCACCTGGCGGGACGGATGGCGCACCCTGCGCTTTTTCCTGCTCTACAGTCCGCGCTGGCTTTTCCTTTACCCCGGCCTCGCGCTCATGATGGCCGGCGGTCTGCTCGGACTGTGGCTGCTGCCCGCCCTGAGGGCCCTGGGTGGCGTCGCTTTCGACGTACATACTCTCGTCTACGCGGCGGCCTTCGTGCTGCTCGGCTTTCAGGCCATCGCCTTCGCCGTGTTCACCAAGTTCTTCGCCATCTCCGAGGGCCTTCTGCCCCCGGACCCATCCCTCGACAAGCTTTTCCGCTACATCACGCTCGAAGTCGGACTCGCGGTTGGCACTCTGTTGACGATTGCAGGGCTGGCGACCTCCCTTTACGCAGTGAGCGCGTGGGGGCACCAGCATTTTGGCGCGCTCGACTACTCCCACACCATGCGTCTGGTCATTCCGGGCGCTTTGTTCCTGACCTTAGGGGCGCAAACCATTTTCGCCAGTTTCTTCATGAGCGTTTTAGGGCTGCGGCGGCGATGAAGGCCGAGGCGGAATCGCTGAGTGTAGCCCAACGTGGGCAGCATCCCTGGCGCGAGGTCCTGCACCGCGCCCGCGACCCCCGCTTTGTGGCGGACAGTGCATTGCGTCTGGCCGCGCAGGGTTGGGACCTGATTTCCCCTTCCGAATTTTCTGCCATGTACCGTCAGGTCCGCGCCCACACCATGTGCAGCAACGCACGCCTGCGGGGTTTGTACCGCGCCCTGCATTACGTTGTCGGGCGCGATATTCCAGGCGACGTGGTCGAGTGCGGGACGGCGCGAGGCGGCAGCTCCGCGTTGATGGCCTTGACCCTGCGCCGCCTTGGTTCGCGCCGCACACTCTGGCTGTTCGATACCTTTGAAGGTCTCCCCGCTCCCTCCTCCAAAGACCCTGATTTCGAGCTGGCCGCATTGTTCACCGGCACCTGCCTCGGTACGTTGAACGAAGTCCGCGGATTGTTCCACCGGCTCAACGTCGCCGACGATGTCCACTTTGTCAAAGGATTGTTTCAGGAAACGCTTCCCCTCGCCCCCGTGTCTCAGATCGCCCTTCTCCACATTGACGGTGACTGGTATGAGAGCGTGCGGGCCTGCCTCGACTCTTTGTACGACCGAGTCGTCCCCAACGGCGTGATCCAACTCGACGACTATGGATACTGGCAGGGCGCGCGCAAAGCGGTTGACGAGTTCTTCGAAGAGCGGGGAATCGCAACGCCTCTGCAGCGGTTGGACTACTCCGGGCGGTTTTTCATCAAACCGGCGGCTGTCAGTTCCGTATCAAGTTCGCAATAAAATGCAGCCTTGCTCCAAACACCCAGTCCACGGGACCAGGGTAGAGGCCGAGTTTGGTCACCAAACGTTCGGGCCGCAGTCCGGCTTCCCGCCACCCAGCCTGCCATTCCCGCTCGCTCCAGTAGTTGTAAGGCAGGGCCACGCCAAACCTCGCGTTGCCGACCCAATCCATAAATCGCAATCTTGCATTCGCCGCCAGTCCTTCGCGGAAGTGGTCTTTGATCAGCACCTGCCGGCTGGCCACGCGTCGCGCTTCCCGCAGCAGCACCGTCGGCTCCACGGTGTGGTGCAGCACATCCGAGAACAGGACCACATCAAACGACTCGCTGGAAAACGGGAGCGTCGCACCGTCAAACATTACGACCGGAATGTGGGTCTTCTCGCGCGGCAGCACGTCCACCCCTTGAATGCGGATGTCGGGTCTTTTCTGTTGCAGGACCGAGGAGATCAGTCCATCGCCGCATCCCACATCCAATACGCGGACACCTTGGGGAAGCAGTTCGGCAAACCACCCGGCCAGGACCGCGACCCGGCGGCCCGATACCAGCTTGCTGTGGAGCGCCCCCACCGCGCTCGCGCTCATTGCGCCAGACTCCGTCTTGGGTATCGAATGAATTGCGTACGTCCTCAATCGCGGGTGCGCTTGATCTTTTGAACTCGATTCATTGAGCAGTTTATATCAGACCGCGCGCGGACATAATTTCCACAGCATCCATCCATGCTCAGAAAATATTCGCCGTGATTTTCGCAGGTATCATCAAGAATTCCGGAAATCCGGTTCGCAATATAATTTTCAGTTTGGGCCGGGAGCGATTCGGTCGCTTCGATTCGCAAGAACCGATTCTTGTGCCCGGTTTCTAGTTAATCGTGTGGGAGGGTGATGTCGCACCTTAGCGGGCTTTTCCTGATCGTTGCCATTGTCCTGGCGTTGGTCGCGCCTCGCCTCGGCAACTCCTGGTTCACCTCAGTCGAGACGCGCGTGGCGCGCTTTGCGGCGAGAAAAAAAACTGTCGTTATTCTCATCGCTCTCACCGCGATCCTGGGGCGACTTGCCCTCTTGTGGATCTTCCCGGTCCCCGTCCCGGCCATACATGACGAGTCGAGTTACCTGCTTGCCGCGGACACCTTTGCCCACGGACGGCTAACCAACCCTCCTCACCCAATGTCGTTCTTCCTCGATACCTTCCACGTTCAACAGCATCCCACTTACACCTCAATCTTCCCGCCCGCGCAAGGCGCGGCGCTTGCACTGGGGCAAGTCCTCGGTCACCCGTGGATTGGCGTGTTGCTGAGCATGGCGTTGATGTGCGCGGCGATGACCTGGATGCTGCAGGGATGGTTTCCGCCTCAATGGGCATTGCTTGGCGGCGTCCTCGTGCTCGTGCGCTTTGCCCTATTTAGCTACTGGGTGAACAGCTATTGGGGTGGTGCGCTGGCCGGCGCTGGCGCCGCGATGGTTCTGGGTGCCTTCCCTCGCATCCTCCACCACCAGCGCTCCCGCGACGTCCTCGCGCTGGCCGTGGGTGCCGGCCTGCTGGCCAACACTCGTCCTGTCGAAGGATTGGTTTTCTGCATTCCCGTGATGGGCGCGCTCGTTGTCTGGTTGTTCTCCCGGCGTGCACCCGCCTTTCGGCTCACCGGACCACGACTCCTGTTGCCATTCCTGCTGGTGATGTTGTCAGTGCTGGCCTTTATGGGTTTCTACAACTTGCGCGTGACTGGCAACGCTCTCCGTTTTCCACACGCGCTCTACATGAAGGAACAGTGCAACTGCACGGTATTCGCATGGCAGAAATTCCCCCCGCCGCTCCACTATGCGAATTCTCAATTCGACCATTTCTACAATGCTCGCATCCGCGGGAGATACGTCCCTTCATGGAGCGGCTGGAAACATCGGTCATGGGGAGCGCTCAGGGCATGGTGGCTTACTTTCCTCGGCAGCACACTGTCCATTCCCTTCCTCACCTTGCCGTGGCTGCTGAGGGACCGAAAAATGCGCCTGATTTTAGCGCAGTTCTGTCTCTGTGCCACTGGCTTGCTGCTCATCGTCTGGTTTGAGCCCCACTACGCCGCCCCGTTGGGGGCGACGCTGCTCATTTTGCTGGTGCAGGCGTTCCGGCACCTTCGCCAGTGGAAGTGCGGTGGACGGCCAACAGGGATCGCGTTATCGCGCGTCATCGTGCTCATCGTTCTCGCCAACGTGCCGCTGTACCTGGCCCAAACCATCCGAAAACCTCCACCGGAAGATGATTGGACCGCGGCACGCACTCGAATTATTCAAGAACTGGCCGCTATGCCCGACGCCCATCTGGTCATCGTGCGCTATCAGGACGATCACATTCCCGATAACGAGTGGGTGTACAACGCCGCTGACATTGATCATTCCAAGGTCGTCTGGGCACGCGAGATTCCCGGCCACGACCTTCAACCGTTGCTCGACTATTTCCGGGGAAGGAAGGTTTGGCTGTTGGAGGCGGACGCCGATGATCCAGAAGTGCGTCCCTACTCCCCCGCCGAGAATTAGCCCGCCGCACTCGCTGCATTCCCCGCCAAAGCATCGCCCCCCGGGACATGCCCGCAGATTCCCCCGCCCTAGTCAGACTGTCCCTTTTCCTTTCCGGACGCGCGATTCGGCGGGAACCAGCCTGTCCATCTATGCACCTCTAAGTGCGACCAACGAGACCTTCCTGGTGCCGCTCCCGTCGTCTACCGTGACTGCTACTGGCCGGTCAGCAATTGGATTTTGAGGGACCCCACGATGCGCATATCGGCAAATTACAGCCAAAGATTACTCGCCTTCCCGCTTCTGTTTGCCTCCATCTCCATCCTTACCGGATGCAACGTCCTCGGCAATGGGACGACTTCCAATCCCGCCCCCAAGCTGACCGTCTCCGTGAAACCAGCCGCCGCGCAAGTGCGCGCCGGCGATACGCAGCAGTTCACCGCCACCGTGACCATCGCTCCAGCTTCACAGATCGCAGCCGCCGCGTCCCTGCATCCTGACGTCCAGGCCCCGCCGCCAACTCCTCCGCGACCGCCCGCCCAGCAACCGGTGAAGTGGTCAGTCAATGGCGTGCCCGGCGGCAACTCAGCGGTCGGCACCATCAGCGCGAAAGGCTTGTATACCGCGCCAGCCACGCTTCCCAGCTCTAACCCCGTTCACGTCACTGCCTCCAGTTCCGAGGATGCGGCTTCCACCGCCGAGAGTTCCGTCTCGCTCGAAAACCCCATCCCTGTGGTCTCCGCCGTCTCTCCGACCACCGTCAACGTGGGCAGCTTCAGCCTGACCATCACCGGCAGGAAATTTGTCTATGGCGCCACCGTCGTATTCGGCGGCCAGTTCCTCAGCACCACCTTTGTCTCGCCCACGCAGCTGATGGCCACCGGCTCCGCCACTCCGCAGCAAGTCGGCACCGTTTCCGTGGATGTGCAGAACCCCGATCCCGGCTCCTCCGGCTCGGGAACACTCGCGGTGCTGGTCGCCTCGCCCGCCAATCAAGTGAGCGCCCAGGTCGCCGCCCGCTTCCTCGACCAATCCACCTGGGGACCCACGCCGCAACTGATCTCTCACGTGCAGCAAATCGGGTTGAAGGCTTTCCTCGACGAACAATTCAAAGCTCCCGTCTCCACCTATCCCGCCCCCGGCGCGAAAGATGACGTCGGTTTCGTTGAGAAACATTTTTTCCTGAACGCCATGCAGGGACAAGATCAACTCCGCCAGCGCGTCGCCTTTGCCTTGTCAGAAATCTTTGTCATCTCCGCCCAAAAAATCAACAATCCCAATGCGTTCACCCTGTGGATGAACATGATGCAGAACGACGCATCCGGCAACTACCAGACCCTGCTGAAAGACGTCTCCCTCAGCCCCTCGATGGGCTACTACCTCGACATTGGCAACAACGACGGCTGCAACGGCTGCGCGCCCAACGAAAACTATGCGCGCGAAGTCCTGCAACTGTTCTCCATCGGCCTCGCCCAACTCAACCCCGATGGCAGCCTGCAAACCGACGGCTCCGGCAATCCCATCCCCACCTATACCCAGAACACCATTGAAGGCTTCTCATCCATTTTCACGGGATGGACCTATCCGCCAACGCCGGGGTCGCAGAATGGTTTTTATAACCAGCCCTACTTCAGCGGGCCCATGATCGCGTTCGACAATCATCACGACAGCAAGAGCAAGCTTCTGCTGAATGGCACCACCGTACCCCCCGGCGGCACCACCGCCAACGATCTCACCGCCGGCGTACAGAATATTTTCAACCATCCCAACGTCGGGCCTTTTATCTCGAAGCAATTGATCTTCAAGCTGGTCACCAGCAATCCCAGCCCGGCCTACATCTCGCGCGTGGTTGCGATTTTCAATGACAACGGAAACGGCGTGCGCGGCGACCTGAAGGCCGTGGTCACCGCGATCCTCATGGACCCCGAGGCCCGCCGCGGCGATGATCCCGCGCAAGTGCAATCCACCGACGGCCATCTGCGCGAACCCCTGCTATTCATGCTGAGCGTGATGCGCGCCGCCAACACCACCACCGACGGCGGCGACAGCCTCCGCTACTACGCCAGCAACATGCGCCAGGAACCGTTCAACTCGCCCACCGTCTTCAACTTCTATCCGCCAACCTACAAGATTCCCGGCACCCAGCTGCTCGGCCCGGAATTTAAGCTGCTGAACACCAGCACTACGATCGCGCGCATCAACTTCGTGAACGATCTGGTCTACGGCAACGTCGGCCAGAACACCAAAATTGATCTTTCCAGCTATGTGGCTATGGCGGCGGACCCCAACGCGCTCATGGATTCCCTGTCGGCGGTGCTGCTTCACGGCAGCCTCTCCGACAGCGCTCGCGGCACCGTGGCCAATGCTCTCACTCAAATCACCGACCCCAAGCGGCGCACCAAGGCCGCGTTTTATTTGATCGCAGGCTCATCCCAATTTCAAGTCCAACACTGAGGGAAACTCTATGCGCAGAGTGACACGACGCGACTTCTTACGTAAATCCTGCTGTGCCGTCGGCGCGGGCATGGCCGCCGCCAGCTTTGGACGCCTCGGCCTCATCAATGCCATGGCCCAGAGCACTCAGGACTATAAAGCCCTGGTGTGCGTGTTCCTTTTCGGCGGCAACGATTCCAACAACCTGATTGTCCCCGCCGACAGCAAAGGCTACGCCAACTACGCCAGCATTCGCGGCGGTCTCGCCCTTCCGCAAAACAAGCTCCTGCAAGTCACCCCTCCCAGCATCGGCAGCCCCTTCGGCTTCCATCCCCGCTTTGTCGGGCTGCAACAACTGTTTAACAGCCAGAAGATGGCGCTGCTGGCCAACGTCGGCACGCTTGTCGCCCCCACCACCCGCGACCAGTTCATGCAGGGATCAACCGCCGTCCCACAGAATCTTTTCTCTCACGCCGATCAGCAGCAGCAAATGCAAACCGCCACGCTCGACAACTTTGCCGACATCGGCTGGGGAGGCCGCCTCGCCGATAAAATTCAGGCCGCTTACGGCGGCAGTTTCCCCGTCACCATTTCTCTCGCCGGCTCCAACGTCTTCGCCGAGGGTCTTGCCGTGCGCGCCATCGAATCCAGCGGCGATCCCACGCAACCGCTTTCAGGCTTCTACGGCTCAGCGGAGGACAATCTCCGGCTGGCGGCCCTGCAAAACCTGCTCACCTTCGATACCGGACTGTCGCTGATCCAGTCCGCCAGCACCACCACAACCAATGCGCTGCAAGACAGCCGCGCTCTGGCCACCGCGCTCGCCTCCGGCAAAACGCTGGCCACTCCATTCCCCAATTCCAGCCTGGGAAGCCAGTTGCAGCAGGTGGCCCAAATCATTCAGGTCCGCGCCGCGCTCGGTTTGCCGCGCCAGATCTTCTTCGTTTCCACCGGCGGCTTCGACACTCACAGCGATCAACTGGCCCAGCACGACAATTTGTACGCGGACCTCGACCAGTCCATGACGTCGTTCTACAACGCCACCAGCGAAATGGGCATCGCGCAGCAGGTCACGGCCTTTACGCTGTCCGATTTCGGACGCACCTTCCTGCCCGACAGCACCAGCGGCACCGACCACGCCTGGGGCAGCCATCACATGATCCTGGGCGGGGCCGTCAAGGGCAGCGACTTCTATGGAACCTTCCCCACGCTGGCGCTGAATGGCCCGGATGACGCCACGTCCGAGGGACGATGGATTCCCAGCACTTCCCTCGACCAATACGGGGCCACGCTCGCCCAATGGTTCGGCGTCCAGCCCTCGGACTTGCCTTCCATCTTCCCCAATCTCGGGAATTTCAAGAATCCGACGCTGGCGTTTCTCTAAGTTCAAGCCGGCCGGCTACAGATGCTTCCGCCTTCCGTGCCGGCCGCGCCGCTGCAATCGCGCTATAATTCTTCCCCACGATGCAGAGCAAGAGATATGCGCTGGTCGCTTATGTAAAAAGCGAAACTGGCGAGTTTACCGAACGACTTGGGCGCGAGCTGCATCCCCAGTCCCCCACCCTGTCGGCCCATCTCACCATCCTGCCGCCTCGCCTGCTGCCCGCAAGTGAAGCTGCGGCCTTGCAATGGATCATGGATGTTTGTGCCCGCTCCGCCCCGTTTTCGGTGGCTCTCGGCAACGTTGAGACTTTTCTTCCCACCACACCCACCGTCTACATTCGGGTCACGCAATCGGCCGAGCACATGTCCGCACTCCATCAACTTCTCAACGCCGGCGCGCTGGCCTTTGACGAAGAGTGGCCCTACGTTCCCCATCTCACGCTCGCCAAGCTGGATGAGGATGCCGCGGCCCAATCCGCCGCCGCGCTCGCCGAGCGCCGCTGGGCCGGTTTTCATGGCAGCCGCATCGTGCACCTCAAACAGCTGACCTTCGTCCGCGAGGACTCTCCCAACCACTGGGTAGACCTCGCCCCCATTCCGCTGGGTCCGGCCGGTTGATTTCTGATTGATGATTGATGATTGTTGATTGAGACTCGTAGGCACGTCATCAAACAGAGGCGTCATCCCGAATTTCTGATTGATGATTGATGATTGTTGATTGTTGATTGATGATTGAGACTCGATAGGCGGGTCATCAAACAGAGGCGTCATCCCGAACGGAACCGGTTTTCAGGCGTAGTGAGGGATCTCCACCAAATAGAAATTGGCGGATTACTGACGCCTGATCGCTGACGGCTGATTGCTGATTAGTCGCCCCACATCCCCAAGGTTTTCAATCAACAATCATCATCCAACAATCATCAATCAGCCCCCCAGGTTACCCTCCCCAGCCGGACATGGCCCCAGGTACAGTGCCCTTGCGTGAGTTGCGGCTCCCTCATGTGCGCGATACACAAGATACTAGGCCCGGCTCATCTGTCGCCGCAAACGGGGCTTCCGGCAAGGGTTTACGGCGCAAGGGGATCAAAACTACATGCAGATCGGTGTTTACGGTTCAGGGTATCTTGGAACGGTAGTCTCCGCTTGTCTGGCGGACTTCGGAACGCCGGTCTCCTGCTGTCACCCCGACCGTACGCGCATGGTCGAGATGGCCCAGGGCAACATTCCCTTCTTCGAAAAAAACCTGAAGGAAATCATCCGCCGCAACGTCCGCGCCGGCCGCCTCGCCTACTCCACCGACCTCGAGGGCTTTGCCCGCAAAACGCAAGTCATCTTCCTCGCCGAGGACAGCGCCGACAACCTGACCGACATCGCCGTACGCATCGCCAAACTCGCCGCCAAGCCGCCCATTCTCTCCATCGTCACTCCGGTTGGCGTGGGCACCGCCGAAGCGCTGGAAAAAAGCCTGAAAGCCGCCGACGTGAAAGCCACCATCGTCACCCAGCCCATGTTTTTCACCGATGGTTGCGCCGTCGAAGACTTCAACTGGCCCGACCGCCTGATTCTCGGTTCAACTTCCACCGAAGCCGTCCAGGTCCTCAAACAGATTTTTCATCCGCTGGTCATGCGCGGAGTTCCCGTCATCGTCACCAACCAGGCCACGGCGGAATTGGTACGCGAAGCGGCCACCGCTTTCGTGGCCACCAAAATTTCGTTCATCAATGAAGTAGCGGCGCTCTGCGAGCGCGTCAATGCCGATGCCGTCAGCCTCGCTCTCGCCCTCGGCCTCGATAAAAAGATCGCTCCTCGCTGCCTGCAGCCGGGGGCCGGCATGGGCGGCGTGTTCGCCGAGTCCGACATGGAATCGCTCTCCCAACTCGCCTCCGCCCACGGCGTCTCGCTGCGCGTGCTGGGCGCGGCCCGCGAGGTCAATCACACCCTCACCGACGTCCTGCTCGACAAAATTGCCATGGCGCTCAACACCGTCGAAGGCAAAGACGTGGGCATTCTCGGGCTGGCCTTCAAGCCCAACACGAACTCCGTTGCCGGATCGTCCTCGGTTCGCCTCGCTGAAGGCCTGGTTACACGCGGCGCGCGGGTCCGCGCCTATGATCCCGTCGCCATCCCGCAAGCTAAAACGCTGTTGAACGATACCGTGCGCTATTGCGATAACGCCTACACCGCCGCCGAGGGCATGGACGCTCTGGTGATGGGCACCGGCTGGCCCGAATTCCGCACCCTCGATTTTGAGCGCATCAAACACCTGCTGAAACGTCCCGTCATCGTGGACACCAAAAACGTGCTCGACTCCGTCCGCATGAGGGCCATGGGCTTTGAGTATGTCGGGGTTGGACGCTGACCCGCCGTTCCCCTATTCTTTGGCTGAAATCATACCCAGCTTTGGGCAGATTTTTGGGGAGCAGGTCAAGCGGATGGAGGCGTAGGAAGCCCCGCCCAAGCGGAGCGGCCACCCACCAGTCTCACTTGGATTTAAGATGTCTAACGACCTGCACCATCAGCTGCACGATAACAAAGAACTCCAGCAATGCCAGGCCGAATAAACCTAGGCTCAGATGACCGGCATAGGTTTGGCGAAAGGCGAGGGCAATCCCTAGGTGTAGGACGCTTCCAGCTAGCACACACATAAATATTTGAGACAATTTTGCGCCGACCCTACGTGTTTCTTTAGCCACGAAGTACCCCAACAGGCCCATGTAGGCGGTAACATGGAAGGCAAACTCCGACGGCCACCACATTTGCCGACCGTGACTGTCTGCATAGAAGAAATCTGCCGTGACCAATGCAGCCACACTGAGGCCCACTGCTAAGTAGATAACGTTATCTCGAGTGTTTTGTTTCATTGAGCTTCAGAAAACAGGTAGAGCGGCTGCACACTCGCCGTTTCGAGCCTGCGCCGACACGCCAGGAATTGATTTGCCAGCGGCGTAACCAGCCTCCAGCACGGGCAAAGCCTCGGAAGCCTCCCCCAGGAATTCTGCTTTGCCTATCATGCTCCTAAATACCGACGAGCATCTGGCGCAAATCAGACCAGTTCCGCCGAGCGAGTTCGGACGGCTTGCGGCATACTTCATTGCTCTAGCGGCTTGAGCGGTGCCGGCTGTTTTCAAGGTCTGTTCAGCAGCTTGAGCCTTAAAGAAGTCTCCGGTCAACTCATCTCTAATGTCTCTTAGGGTTTGCCCGGCACAAGTCGGTTTATTGCCTGGACCGCCAGCGAACGTAAAGAACGACATTGTGAACGCCCAAGCCCAGCTATCGTTGGCTGCCATCTGATTGTAAGTGTTTAGCGTCTGGTCGAACTGTTCGAGGGTTCCACCTACGCCGCAGTCGCCGGTGGTACAGCTATAGTTGACCCCATTGACTGTGTAGTTTATTTGGGTCACGACGCCATTTTGCTGAAAAATCCCTGTGATGGTATCGTACTGGTCCCAGTGCCCACCCTGGTCTACGCAGTCTTTTTCCTTAGTGCCGCCGTCTTCCGGTGATGGGCACCGGCTGGCCCGAATTCCGCACCCTCGATTTTGAGCGCATCAAACACCTGCTGAAACGTCCCGTCATCGTGGACACCAAAAACGTCCTCGACTCCGCCCGCATGCGCGCCATGGGCTTTGAGTATGTCGGCGTGGGACGGTAGACTGCATTCCTGGGTTTGGAAAGACCAGACTATTCCGGGAACCGCTCGTTCCGTATCTAGAACGGCCCGTGACACGACCCGCCGCAAGCAAGGTTACTGCATATTCTCACTAACAAACCGGACTAGCTTCGACCAGTCTATCGCGCCGGATTGATCGCAATATTCATTGGTGAATTCCCGGATTAGGCGGTTGTAGGTCTTGTGCTTCTCGGCTTCGAAGTTGTTGTGATGCTCTTCCGACTTATGGCCCAGTGGCTCCACCAAGTCGATATACAAATTCGCATCCCCCGATAGCAGATGCCAAAAGCTCTGACCACCAATGTGGAGGAACTCCCCGTTGTTCTTGGTCTGGAAGTTTCCATAACAGATGCCGAGCGTAGGCTGCAATGAACCGCCATGTTTTGATTGTTTGATGACCTTCACAGCCTTCTTGAAGTTCTGCTTCAACGCGGAATGCTGGGACGCGTTTCCCCAATTCTTCCCGGATTTGACGGCGATTAAATAGCGGATTCCGCCGCGAGTGGCGTCGATGTCGATCCCTTCCGCTCCCGATTTTTGCCCTCCTCCGGTAATGGTAGTCACGTAGATCGCCAAATTTTCCAGAAAGCCGCCGAACGAACCTTCCTCGGAAGATGATAGGCGGGCATCAAGCAAGGCTTTCATTAAATCTGCCGCCAGTGTCAGGTTCTTTGCTCGAAAGAGATAAGGGTTCTTGTTCTTGAGAACCGTGTTCAATTCTAGGTGTTGCAAATTAGTGATTCTTGCCACATGGAAAGCGTCGATATTTTCGTTAACGTAATTTTCAACGAGTTGGGCCGTTTTCTTGTTCATTTTGGTGCGCCCGGTCTGCATCGAGGGCTGTACAGGTCTCTATATCTTTGAGGTTTAATCAGTCAGCAACGTAAGCTGCCGCTCCATTACAGACTCGCGCCAAGACTCATGGTCAGTACCGACATACCGGCTCGTCTTGAGGACACCTTCGGAAGACACCAACTTGTTTTCGTCGAACCCGACAATGTGTGAAGCGATGGCTTTCCCGAAGAGGCACGGTACCGCGTTCCCGATCTGCCTATATTGTTCGGCTAGCTTTCCCGCAAAAATGTGGTCGCATGGAAACGTCTGAATGGCCGCGTACTCCTCCACTGACAGTGGACGCAGTTCCACAGGATGACAAAGGTCTGTGGCCGGCATCGTTGGGCTCGTGACCAGGGTCGGGGCCGGTTTGTCCCAAGCCAACCGGCGATAGAATCCAGTTTTCCCTCCGCCCGCAAACCAACTTGCACCCATTGCCGTAGACTTCACTTCCTCCGGAAGAGACCGCCAGTTCTGGCCCTCTCCAAGCATTCGGTAGTACTTGAGCCTGTGCTCGGGGAATCTTGCAGCGTGGAAGGGCAATCCTTGCAAATGACGTATGGCATCGCGTAGCGACTTCCAGGGGGGCAGACCGTCGGCCCCACCCTCGCTGTGCGTGGGCGACATGTACGGGGCTTTTCTGCCATCTCTCGCCGCAAAAAAAATAACTCGTTCCCTTATTTGGGGCACGCCAAAATTCGCAGTGTTATACAAGGTGAAAGTGACTGGGTAGCCTGCATCTTCAAGCGTGTTCAAAATGTGAAGCAAAGCACCGCCAGGCCTTTCTTCTTCCCGCAGACGTGGGAAGCCCCGGCCTCGTTTTTCGTGGGGCCTGTGCAGGAGTGGGGCTGAGAGCAGACCTCGCACGTTCTCAAAAACGACGTACTTGGGGCGAAGGTTGCGAATCAATTCGATGAAATGCAAGAACACGTTCCCGCGGTCATCATTGAGACCAAGCCTGCGTCCGGCTGTGGAAAATGCTTGGCAAGGTGGGCCGCCAATTACTGCGAAGAGTTCTTCCTGCTCAATCTTCAAGTCTCGCAGAAGCTGCTTGGCGCTGAGTTGACGGATGTCGCAGTCATATAATGCTAGGCTTCCCCGGTTCGCTCTGATGGTTCGGCAAGCAATGGGATCGACATCATTCGCAGCAATACAGTGAAGCCCTGCACTCTCGAACCCGATATCAAGGCCTAGGGCGCCAGAAAAAAAAGATATAAATTTACGATCAAGACGAGGGGGATCGGAGGGTTTTGCGCTTCGTCGCGGTGGAGCATTTTTTTTCATTACTCAAATCGATGGAACAAATTCTCAAATCGAAGCTAAGGAACGGGCGGTTCTCTGATGTTTCGCCACAGCGTTCTAAAATTATGGCTGCGATCCGTGGCAAAAGCAACAAGAGCACAGAGGTCTTGTTGCGGATGGCACTGGTTCGCGCTGGCATCAGAGGATGGACTCTCCACCCGGCAATTACCGGCAAACCCGATTTTTACTTCCCAAAAGAGCGCATCGCAATGTTTGTGGATGGTTGCTTCTGGCACGGGTGCCCATGGTGCGGCCACATACCATCTACCAGAAGATTGTTTTGGCGAGCAAAGATAGACCGAAACAAGTGGCGCGACAGACGGAATGTAAGAATCCTGCGCGAGTGTGGTGTCCGGAGTTTACGAGTGTGGGAGCACAGCCTTTGCGGATCGGGCTCTGTCAACTCAATCATTGCAAAGATCCGATGCCTGCGATTGAGCAGAAAGTTTCTTCGACAGCCTCGTAAGCGCTAACCCAATCGGCCCATCACTCTCCGCCAACCCTCTCCAAATTGCTATAATCAAAAACAACGGTGGGAATAGCTCAATCGGTAGAGCACCGGACTGTGGCTCCGACGGTTGCGGGTTCGATTCCCGTTTCCCACCCCAAACTTCTTCTTCCCTCCCTGGCTCAATCGTTCCATCCAAAACTTCACAACAACACAGAGGACACGGCGGCGCAAAGGAGTTTTGACGGGTTGAGTTCCCCTACGGCCCCCTGCGTCCTCTATGGTCAGGTTGTGGTTAGGTCCTGGGACGTCCCCCAGAGGCCCTTATTTTCCACCCCTTCCGGCCATTTCTGAGGTAAAATTTGCGGTGCACTTCGAGAGGCAAGGTAGAACGATGTTTCAATCATTCTGGTCGCAAGGCGGGCGTTTGGGGCCGCTGGAGCAGCGCTTGATGGATTCTCTGTGGCAGCGCGGCAACGCCACCGTGCGCGAAGTGCAGGAGTCCGGCTGTTGTCCTGAGCTGGCCTACACCACGTTGATGACCACGCTTGACCGCCTCTACAAAAAAGGGCTGCTGGCCCGCGAGGCCGAAGGCCGGGCCTTTCGCTACTCTCCGGTCATGTCGCGTGAGCAGATGCATCGTCACGCCGCCTCGGAAGCCTTCCGCCAGATGCTGGCCGCCAGCGAAGTGCCGGCCATGCCGCTCTCGTACCTGGTCGAAATCGTCGGCGAGCAGGACCACAAGCTGCTCGATGACCTGCGTGACCTGGTGGAAAAGAAGCGCCGCGAGCTGCGGCAACGCGAATCGCAGAACTCCAAGGAGCGCCAATAATGTTTGCCGCTCGCGGCCTGATGCTTTCACTGGCGGTCTTTACGCTGGTCTATGCGTCCGTCTCCGCTCTGGTGGCGGCGGGTTGGAGGTTTGCCGAGCGGAGCTGGCGCGGTCTGAATGCCGCCTCGCAGGCCGACCGCTTCATGCTCTTGCGAATGCTGCCGTTGCTTTCCGCCGCCTTGGTGACCTTGATCTTCACCATCCCATCGTTTGTGATGTTTGAGCCGCGCGGCGGCGACGAGGATTTCGGCGTGGCGCCGGTGATTCTGGGAACCTTCGGCCTGGCGCTTTTGGCAGCGGGCCTCTGGAGAATTGTGGTTGCCCTGGCCCGCACCAGCGAGGCCATGGCCGTCTGCATGCGCCAGGCGCGCGTGGATGGCAGCGGAGAAGTGCCTGTCGTGCGCATCTCTGGAGTGAAGCCCGCTTTAATGGCCGCCGGCATTGCCCGTCCCCGCGTCCTGCTTTCCGAGACTGCTGAATTTTTGCTGACTCCGCGCGAGTTACAGATTGCCTTGCGTCACGAGCTGGGACACATCCGCCGCCGCGACAACGGAAAAAAGCTCGCGCTCTGCGCCATCGCCTTCCCCGGCATGTCAAGACTGGAAACGGCATGGCGCGAAATGTCGGAGATGGCCGCCGACGATGCGGCCGTGGCCAACGAATGCGATGCCCTCGATCTGGCCGCGGCGTTGATCAAGCTCTCAAGGCTCGCTCCCATGGAGCCCGCCATCCTGATGACCGGTTTGCTGCATGGTCCGGCTGCCTGTTTGAATGCGCGCGTCGAACGCTTGCTGGCCTGGCGTGAGCGCCCGCAAACACATTCCAATCGCGCGTGGTGGCAAGGCGCAGCTGCGGGCCTGGCCGTGGTGGCCGGGTTTGCCGTCGTCTACAGCCATCTGCTCATACAGGTCCACACCGCGACCGAGTGGCTGGTGCGCTAGCCCCCGTAAACCGCGGGCCTCGTCGCCACTCCGCTTTGGCATAGGCATGAACAAATGGGACGAGTCACGCCTGTTCGATTCTGTTCCGATGAAACGGCCCTGCCCTCATCGCCCCATTTGCGGGGCCGCATGGAATGCGGCGCATTCGCTGTTTTGAGCCGAAATTGCACCATGAATGGTGCAAAGAATCTGAATTTTTTCTGCACCAATAATTGTGCAAAACCAGCTAAGTATCTATCTTATCTGTTAGATACGGACGCCGACCCTGTGGAAAAACAGGCCTCTAAGTGCTTGAATACAAAGGACTTAAAAAGGCAGTTAAATCGTTTTAACTTGCCCGTGGAGAGCGACCGTTTTTCGAGGCACACACTGCTTGGTTCGCTTCCCCCGCTTCGCCCTAGCGGCCTTAGGACGTCGGCAAATGGCATTCCACGCGGAGGCCCCCAGTCAGGCGCTGAAGCGCGACCGGTACTACTGCACTTGGCGGCGCGAGCAGAAACCCGTGCCCTTCCCAAATCGGTCCGGGAGCTTGCTTCAGAAAACTCCCAGACTGCCGCTTACGAATCGCCCCATCCCTCCTAAGGCCTCCGCCCCGCCAGCCCTTACCAAACCCGGCAAGCGTTGGCGCGGACCATTTTCTGCCCGGCCTTGCATCCGAAAGCGCCGGCGAACTCCGGCATGTTCGAGACCACGTTGTTCACGCGGAACTCGGGCAGCGAGTGCGGATTGGAGAGCACCAGCATGCGCACCAACTGGGGCCGCACGTCGGAGCACCAGGAATAGGCGAACGACAGGAAGAAGCGCTGGCGATAGGTCCAGCCGTCGGCGCCCTTGTCGTCCAGCGTCTTGCCTTGCTTGCGCAGCGAGTTCTCCAGCGCCAGCAGCGCCAGATGGATGCCGCCGTTGTCGGCGGTGTCTTCGCCCTGCGTCAGCAGACCGTTCTGTTTGACGCCGGGGCCGGCCTGGGGCACGTCCTGCGTGTACTCGTCGGAGATACACTTGCCGCGTTCGTCGTACTGCTTGCCGTCATCGGCGGTCCACCAGTCGCGCAGGTTGCCGTGGGCGTCGAACTTGCGGCCCTGGTCGTCGAAGCCGTGAATGATTTCGTGGCCAATGACCATGCCGATGGCGCCGAAGTTCACCGCGTCATCTTTGTCAGCATCGAAAAATGGCGGCTGCAGGATTCCCGCGGGGAAGTTGATGGTATTGAGCTGGGGATCGTAGTAGGCGTTGATGGTGGGCGGAGTCATGGTCCACTCGGCGCGATCCACGGGCTTGCCCACTTTGGCGACCCAGCGCTCAAATTCAAAAGACGAGGCCTGCGACGAATTGTGGAGATAGCTGTCGCGCACGGTCTTGACGTTGGTGTAGTCGAGCCAGTGCGAGGGATAGCCGATCTTGTCCTCAATCCCTTTCAACTTGACGATGGCCTGGTCTTTGGTGGCCGGTGACATCCAATCAAGCGCGTGAATGTCGGTTTCCAGGGCCTGTTCGATGGCGTGTACGAGTTCGACGACACGGGCCTTGCTCTGCGGCGGGAAGGCGCGTTCGACATAGGCCTGGCCGAGGGCCTCTCCCAGGTCGCGATCGGCGGCGCGGACGCAACGGCGCCAGCGCGGCTGCTGCTCCTTGGCTCCCGCCAGCGTGCGCGCAAAGAAATCGAAGTTCTCGTCCACCAGCGGTTTGCTGAGGAAAGGAGCCGAGCGGTGCACCACCTGCCAGCGCAGATAAGTTTTCCAGTGGTCGAGCGGATGCTGGTTGATGAGTTGGTCAAGCGAGCGAAAAAATTCGGGCGAGCTGACAATGTAGTGCTCACTGGCCGGGGCCTTCACTTCTTTCAGGTATTCGTCCCAGGCGATGGCGGGCGCGAGCTTGCGGACTTCCGCCAGGCTCATCTTGTTGTTGATGTTTTTGGGATCACGGCGCTTGACGTTGTCCATTTGCGCCTGCGCCATCGCGGTTTCCAGTTCGAGGACAACGGCCGCGTCGGCGGCGGCCTGCGCGTCCGTCTCGCCAGAGAGGACGAACATTTTCTGCATGTGCTGCTTGTACTTGGCGAGAATTTCTTTGGATTTGTCGTCGGTGTTGAGATAGAAGTCGCGGTTGGGCAGGCTCAATCCGCCCTGGTCAATCTGCGCGACCACTTTGGAGGCGTCGTCGTAGTCCTGCTGGCCGGTAAATCCGAACCAGGGTGAGTTGGTCTGATTGTCGCCCTGCTGCCAGGCCCCACCGTAGAGATGGTGGAGGCGGGCGATTTCCCCGGTGAGCTCCGCCTTGGACTTGAGAGCGGCGATGCGCCCGAGCTCGGGCTGGAGCGGCTTGCTGCCCGCCGCCTCAATCCCGGCCTCATCCATGCATGCGGCCCAGTAGTCGCCAATTTTTTGCTGCACCGGGCCGCGCTTGGGATCGTTGGCGGACGAGGCCTCCAAGGTCTCGCGCAGCAGGGACTCGTTCCAGAGCTGCAGTCCGCTGCCGGTGCCCCAATAAACCTGGTCCGCCGGGATCGGGTTCGCCGTCAGCCACTTGTTGCAGGAATACTTGTAGAAGTCCCCGCAGGCATCCAGCGTCTTGTCTACCAGGTCGGGATCGAAGCGCTCGAGCTTGGCAGCGCCTTTGGCTTCGTCCGCCGGTGCCGCGCCGCTGGTTGGGGAAACACTTGATTGCAGGCCCGAGGTCTGGGCCAACGCGGACGCAGAAAGAGCTGCGCATAGCAAGAGCAACAAAAAAATTCTGGGAGTAGACATGGACCCTCTTGGGCGGAGCATGAGATTCAATTGCGCGGCGTTGCCGCTGTAGGTGTTACGCATACAGAAAGATGCAGGTCCCAGACGGAAACCGCGGGGAGTGTCCGCCGACCAGTGAACAACATACTACAGACGGGCGTGGCGGCGCGAGGTTAGCAGGGGCTGGTCTAGACCAGGGTCTCGGGAAGGGAAGGTTACGGGTTACGAAATCACTAACCCCCAAGGACACGAAGAATCACGAAGGTTCCAAGTTCCAGTATTTCCTTCGTGTGCCTTCGTGCCCTTGGCGGTTAATGATTTTCCGCGGGCTTTAGAACTTGTTCAACGGGACTCGCCGTTGGCGCCGGAATCTGACTCAAAACCTGGTTCGGCGACGGATGATTGACTTTGGAAAGTCTTCCCTCTCCCACCATCCGCCGGTGCGCCTCCTGCCAGGAAGGGAGCTCCGGGGACTCCTGGTTCCAATGCGTGACCGAGGCTTCGTCGCACCAGGACCGCAATTTGGGCATTACCGTGCTATGCGCGCCGGCGATTCGATAGGCGCTCATGGCCGCGTCGTCGGTCCAAGCGGTCATGGTCCAAAATGTGTTCTTCGGATTGCGCATCAAGCGGCCGCCGAGAAAGCCGGGGCTGCGCTCAGCCTGGCGCGACGACTTTGAGGCTTGCCATAGGAACTGCGGCAGATAAAGGAAAGATCGGACCCGCAAACGTGTGATCGAGATAAATGCCAATTTGATTTCTCCTCACGAAGCCATGCTATCCGGTGTTGTGCAGTCCGGCGGCAATGCCGTTGATAGTTGCGCCCAGCGGATACTCCAGCTCGGCCTGGGCTGGTGTTGCCTGCTTGCGGCGGAGAAGCTCCACCTGAATCAGGCTCATGGGATCCACGTAGGGATTGCGCAGACGGATGGAGCGCGCCAGCACCCGGTTGCGGCCCAGCATCTCGCGCTGCGCAGTGATGCGCAGGATCATCTCGCGGGAGCGCAGAAATTCTTGCTCGAGCATGGTGAAGACACGCTTTCTCAGCGCGGCGTTTTTCACCAGCGTGGAATACACGCGCGCGATTTCCAGATCGGCCTTCGCCATTCCCAGTTCGACGTTGCGCAGCATGTCGCCATACAAGGGGAAGTCGCGCATCATCTGGCGCAGCAGCTTCTCGTGGCCCGCGCCTTTTTTTGCGAATGCTTGCAGGGCATGGCCCACGCCAAACCATGCGGGAACGGCATGACGGCTTTGCATCCAGCCGAAGACCCAGGGAATGGCGCGCAGATCGTCGAGGCTGCGGCCCCGGGTGCGGCGCGAGGGCCGGGAGCCGATGCGCGCGGCGTCCAGCTCGTTCACGGGAGTGGCCTGCTCAAAGTATTCAAGAATGTCGGGGTTTTCGGCGATATCGCGGCGGTAGACGCGATAGGCTTCGCTGGACATTTCTTCCATCGCCTCTTCCCAGCGGGCGGGATCACCGGCTTTGCGATGGGCGGGGCGGATGAGCGATTCCAGGCTGGCGGCGATCATCAGCTCGAGGTTCCACTCCGCCAGCACCGGGTCGGAATATTTCCAGTTGAGCACTTCGCCCTGCTCGGTGATGCGGATGCGTCCGGAGAAGCAGCCCTGCGGCTGGGCCAGGATGGCGGCATGTGTGGGCCCGCCGCCGCGCCCCACCGTGCCGCCGCGCCCGTGGAACAATCCCAGCTTCACCTTGCACTCGCGCGCGGCGCGGTGCAGTTCGCGATGCGCCTTGAATAACTCCCAGGTGCTGGTCAGCATGCCGCCGTCTTTGTTGGAGTCGGAATAACCCAGCATCACTTCCTGCCAGCGACCCCAGGAATCGAGCAGAGGCTGATACTCGGGATTGCTCCAGACACGCCGCATCACATCGCCCGCGGCACGGAGCGAGGCGATGGACTCAAACAGCGGGACCGGCATCAGGCCGGGACCGGCGCTGCTCCCAGCGATTTGCACGTCGCAGGCCCTCGCCAGGCGCAACACCGCCAGAACATCTTTTTCGGATTCCGCGCCGCTGACGATGTAGCGTCGAATCGAGTCTGCGGGGTAGATGCGTTTGACCTCGGCGATGGCTCGGAAGGTGTCAAATAATTCGCGGCCTTGGGGAGAGAGCGTTTCGACCGCCGCCGCCGGAATTTTACTTTCCTTGAGCAGCGGCTCGATTTCCCGGAGTACCTGCGAATGCACGCGGGCATGTTGGCGAATGTCGAGCGTGTGCAGATGGAAACCGAAGGTCCGAATCTTCCGCAACAGTGGATCAACGAAACTCCTGGCCAGCCGCTCGCCCCGGTGCGCTTGCAGGCTTTGCCGCACCAGCAGCAAATCGTTCTCAAATTCGTCCGCGTCGGCGTAAGCCGCGGGAGCGTCCACCGCCTCGCGGCTGCTTTGCAGTTTGTGAAACACGTAGGAACAAAAGCGACGGTAAACCTCGGTCGTGTTGTGTGTTCCCCACGCGAGATGCACGCCGGGAATCGTGCGCTCATAATGCGCCAAGCGGGTGAGCAAGGTGGCGGAAACGCCTGCCTGCCGCCGGGAAGAGCTCAGCCGGTCGCTCAGGGCCTCCACATCGCTGAGATATTCGCGCAGGATCACGGCCCGCGCCATCTGCAGCGAGTCCTGGATGCACTCCGGCTTGACCAGGGGATTGCCATCGCGATCACCGCCGATCCAGGAGCCGAACTGTATGAGGTTGGGCAGGGTGGTTGCATTTCCAACATCATCCACCTCGATGCCGTAAACGTCGCGGAACGATGCTGCGACCTCGGCATAAATCCGGGGCAGCGCGGCGAACAGCGAAAGCCGGAAATAACGCAATCCCATGCGGATTTCGTCGTCCACGGTCGGTTTGGTTAAGCGCACCTCGTCGGTCTGCCACAGCGAAGTGACTTCAGCGCGAATGTTTTGTTCGCAGGTTTCCGCCTCCTCCGCGGTCAGCGGGAGCCGATCGAGCCGTTCAAGTTGCTCGGCGATGCGGCGGCGCTTCAAGAGCACGGTTTGGCGCGCAACCTCGGTGGGATGCGCGGTGAACACCGGAATCACCGTAATCTCGTGAAGCGCTTGCAGGGCCCGCCTGGCTGAGATGCCGGCCTTCTTCATTCGCAACAGCGTGCCATGGAATGATCCCGCGGGCGGGGCCTGTTTCCGGTCGAGCTTTCCTGCGCGACGGCGGCGCTTTCGATGGTTGGTCTCGGCCAGATTGGTGAGTTCAAAATACGTCGCGAACGCCTTGGTGACGTGATAGGCCTCGGCCAGCTCCATTTTCGAGACCATGCCTTGCGCCTGCGCCATGAGTTTGCCGGAGGGATTGTTACGATGGCGGATCAACAACCTCCGCAAGCTCTCCACGGCATCGAACAATTCCGGCCCCGCCTGCTCGACCAGCACGTGTCCAAGAATGTCGCCCAGCGAGCGGACATCGCGGCGCAGCGGATCGTCCTTGGCGGGATCGCTGGAGCGCGCCGTGAGCTCGGCGAGGCGCGCGCTCTCGTCGTCGCGCTTCCACAGTGGTTTGGGCTTGCTCATGGATGACCCGGAAACCGGGATAGAACACAGAATAAACGAAATGGATGAAAGCGACCTGTTGGGAGCCCCGGACGCCCCCGTCCGGGGAGCCGTGGCAAATTTTTACCTGATGACTCACTCTCACCCGATGGCGCGCCTTGGGCGGACGAGGGCGTCCGCCGCTCCACAAACGTGCGCTCTTTAACGTTGTTGTATCGCTGCATCCTCCGGCGGATCCGCGCGGCCGAATTTACACCGGGGACTCGAAGCGGTAGCCGATGCCGCGCAGGGTTTTCAGATAAACGGGATGACGCGGATCGTCTTCGATTTTTTCGCGCAGGCGTCGGATGTAGACGTCAATCGAGCGCGGCGTGACGAACGGCGTCTCTTTCCAGACCGCATCGAGCAACTGATCGCGGGTGAGGACACGGCCGCGATGCGACGCCAGATACTCGATCAACCTAAACTCGCGGACCGTGGTGGGAATGGTTTCCCCGCGACGCTGCACCGTCATCGAAGAAGGGTCTATGGCAAGTTCGCCGGCGCGAATGACCTCATCCGGCTGCGGAGACTGGCGGGAGCCGCGGAGCACGGTGCGTACCCGGGCGACAAGCTCGCGTGGGCTGAAGGGCTTGGTGATGTAATCGTCGCCACCCAGCTCGAGGCCGCGGACTTTGTCGGCCTCGGCGTTTTTGGCGGTCAAGAAAATCACCGGCGCCGAGGACAGTACGGGGTGCTGACGGATCTGCCGGCACAACTCGAATCCATCAATACCCGGCAGCATGATGTCCAGCAGAAAAAGCGATGGCGGGTTGCGCAGGGCCTCGGAAATCACCGATCCCCCTCCCACAAAACTCTGCAACTCGAAGCCGGCGGCCTGCAGGTTATGACTGATCAGGCGGGCGATGTCCTCGTCGTCTTCGACCACAAAGATGGTCTGGGCGGGCGCGCCAAAGGTCTTCGGGTCCGGGCTGCGGTCTGTGGGTTCGGCGAAAAATTGCATGGGCCATCGGCCAGCGGCAGGCGTCTGCACTGGACTGGCCAGTCCCGAATCTATTACTGAAAGATTGCGCGAATGTTGCCATCGTGTTAACGGTGTGTGAATTTCGATGGTGAGGCAGGCGTCAACTATCGGCACTCTTTTTGGGCGCGTGGCGCAGGCTACGGCCTTCAATCAGGCTATAAAGTTCCTCGGCGAGATTGGTGGTGTGGTCGCCGGCCCGCTCAATGGCCTGCGCCATCAGCAGCACGTCAAAGCTGGTGGTGTCGCTCTGGGGACGGTTCTGGGCCAGATATTTCTGAAATAAAGCGTGGCACTCGCGGTCAATATCCTTGTCCATCTGCAGGATGCGACGCGCGGACTCGAGGTCGAGGGTCTGAAACCCGGTGTACGCGAGTTCGAGCATGTCGTGCAGGGTGACCGACATCTGCGCCAGCACTTTGGCGTCGGCCGCAGGCAGCTTGGAGGCGCGCGCCTGCACCCGGTGGGCAACGCTCATGGCGAGGTCGCCGATGCGTTCGAGATCGGTGATGCACTTCAGACTGGACAGCAACTGCCGCGCGCGCGCCTCGCCCACCCGCGAAATCGCGCCGGGCAGGCGCTCATCAATCTCGCGCTCGATCATGTCCAGTTCCTTCTCACATTCTTTGATGGTCAGAAACGCCATGCGCGAGGAGTGAGTGAGCAGGTCGCGCAGGTTGAAGGCAGCGTCGCGGGCAATCAGGCACGCTTTCAGGGAAAGCTTGGCAAGGTGGTCCGCGCCGGGGCCGGCATGCGCGCGCGCGGGCTTGGTCTTGACGGAAGACGGAACGGCTGCGGCGGGACGATTCTCGGCCTTGGCTTTGCGGGGTGTTCCAGCTCTTGCCATCCGCTCAGTGTAGTTCACAATTGTGAACGGGAAGTGAAAAGTACGGGACGGGTCACCACCCACCAAAGAGTCACGGACACACGAAGATAAATGGAGTTTTGATTCCTCCCCCGTCGTTAGCACTGGCATCACGCTGCCAACATGAAATTTCCTCCGTGACTCCGTGCCTCCGTGGTAGGTGTGGCCTTGGCGTCGGAGTGGCCGCTTGGCTCAAGCACCGCCATCCGCGTAGTATTTCCACAATGCGAATCTCAACCGTCGTTCTCGCTCTCCTGCTGGCTCCGTGGTTCGCCGCCGCGCAGGACAAGATTCCCCCCATGCCCGCCGCCGTGTCGGGCAACGCGGTCGCCAGTCTCAAGAGCGGGACCGAGCTGTTCTCTTTTATGGGGGTCGGCCCGCGCAAGACCTGGGACGACGTCACTTCCCAGGTCTACATCCTGCATCTGGCTTCGGGGAAATGGGAGGAAGGGCGTGCCGTGCCCGGCGTCGTTGGGCGGATCGCAGCGTCGGCCGCCGGCGCGCGCGGCCAGGTGTTCCTGATGGGCGGCTACGTGGTGGATAACCACGGAATTGCCGGCATTCTCTCCGACGTGAACGTGTATGTCCCTCCCAATCATCGCTGGTATGCAGGCAAAGAGATGCCCACGGCGGTAAGCAACGCCGTGATTGGCGTAAACCGCGACCGCTACATTTATCTGGTGGGCGGGCTTTCGAAAAACGGGCCGGTCAATCTGGTGCAGCTCTATGACGCCGAAATCAATGTGTGGATCCAGGCCACGCCGCTGCCGGGTCCCGCGGTGTTCGGACATGCCGGGGGGATCGCCGACGATTCCATCGTCTATTGCGACGGAGCCACCAAGGGCGAGGCGAAAGACAGCTTTGTGGCTTCGGAGGGCTGCTGGCAGGGAAAAATTGACCGCAAAGACCCGGCAAAAATCGAGTGGAGCAAGATCGCGTCCCATCCGGGGGATGCGCGCTTTGGCATGGCCGCCGGCGGTTCCGAGAAAGAGCGCCGCATCTTGTTCAGTGGAGGCAGCGCCACGCCGTTTGACTATCGCGGCATCGGCCTCGACGGAAAAGCGGCGGAAGTTTCGTCGTACACGTTTGCCTACGATGTGCGCGGCGGAAAGTGGCAGCCGTTGAACGATTCGACTTACGATCCGCGGCTGCAGGCCAGCGGAATCCTCAGCACGCCGCTGGGGGAAATGGTGCTGGGAGGCATGGTCAAAGGGCAGGCGGTGACCGCGCGGGTCACGGTGCTGATGAAGAAATAGGGCCGCGACGGCGTAATGGAAGGAATGCCGCCCCCGGAGGCTTTAGCTGGCCGTTGCAAGCCTTGCCTTAGCTCCTCTATTCCAAGGACAGTGGAGGGCCAATAAGCTCCATACCGTACTCACGCATCACTTGCGCTTCCTGCGCATTGTTGGGATTTGGATATGCACCTCCGCTGGTCTGAAGAATTCGTCGAAAATATTCCTCCATCCTGTTGGCCGGAGCGAAGGCGATCAGTAGTTTGCCATGGGTGTCGCCTACAAAAGCCCATGCGTGCGGTACTTCTCGCGGACCGAGAATGGAATCGCCCGGGTGCAGCCTGAAACGCTCGCTCCCGACTTCAACGACGTATTCTCCTTCAATGGCGTACCACCACTCGTCTTGATTGTGGTGCAAATGGCGTGTCGGGCCGCCCTTCTTCCGGTTCGTATGCTCCATGATAAAGAGACCACCGCCGCTGTCCTGCGTCGAGACCTTGAAATCGGTAGAGCTGACACCGAGGGTGCGGTGTTCGCCAAATCGGTCCTCGCCACTGGAAATGCGCGAAGCCTTTGTTTGCGTTGTCGTCTTGATGGACTGGCCGATTAGAGCTAACGGGAGCGCGGTTATTGCTGCGCCAAGAAAAGCGCGGCGTTCTATTTCTCGCATATCAAGAATCTCCTGTTCTCAAAAAAACGTTGAGGCAGACGCCCAGGGTTCTACCAGCCGGGAAGTATACTCCGCGCGGCCCCAGTTCTTCTTAGGATGTGCATGCTCGACCAAGTAAAGGATTGGGTGGCGTTCCGGTTACTCGACGAATCCGGGGGCGGTTCGAAGCAGAGCTGGTAATTGCTTGTTTTGCCCTCGTTTATGCGGGGGGCGGGTGGGCCGAGCCTTTGTTCTTGATCACTGCTGACGCCGCCAAATGCAAATAAGAGTTGCCGACCAACGACCCAGTGGCGAGCCGATTCCAGGGTTGTGAGTGCTATGGCGATGTTACGCCAACAATCCTTGTAAACTTACGAAGACCCGCCTTAGAATTGCCCCACCCACCCCGCGCGGGCGAGGGTGCCTACTCGACACGAACGGAACTTCGCAAGCCGCCGCTGCGTACCATGTGCGAGGAGAAAGATTCGTGCATATACCCAAGTTTGTTCGTGTGTCGTTGCGTGTAATCCTGGCGCTCGTGGTTCTCTTGCTCAGTGTTGCGCTAGGTGCCGCGAGTTTATATGGCATTGCGCCGCTCATCGACAACCTGTTTCTTCTCGTTGGCATGGCTCTGCTGATTGTGATGCTTGTCAGTGGCTTCGGCGTTCGATGGGCGACAGGGAATCGGGTGGCGGCGCGTATAGCCTTCATTGGGTGGCCGCTCTTGCTGCTATTAACGCTTGCTGCGACGATGCATGCCCCAAGCGCACCACTAATCGCAGTTCCGCCGATGCCTAACATGCAGTATTGGTCGCTGGACACAGGCTCCCACATCGCTTACACCAGGATTCCAGCACAAGGCTTGGTGCGCGCTACGCCCATCGTCTTTCTCCATGGTGGGCCGGGCTGGTTGATCGGGGGCAGTGACATAGCTTTTTATAGCCAATTGTCCAAGCTGGGATTCGATGTATATCTTTACGATCAGGTAGGCTCAGGCCGATCATCGCGCCTGCCGGATATGCGCCAATACAATACGGCGCGGCAGGTGGCTGATCTGGAGGCAATTCGGCAGATCGTTGCCGCTGACAAAATGATCCTCATCGGCCAATCCTGGGGAAATACTCTGGCCGTGGATTATGTGGCGGCTCATCCAGGCCACGTTGAAAAGATAGTCTTTTCTTCTCCGGGTGCGATGTGGGATGTGGCTCGTTTCGACTTTGACTATTCCCATAGTGCGAATGTCGGCGAAGACCCAGGTTTCACGCCGTCCGTCATGGCAGCACTTTTCCTGGTTGCACGCAATCCGGTGATTGCGAAACAAATTGTCGCGGAGTCAGCGATGGAAGCCTTCATGGACGCAATGCCGACCAGCGTCAAAATCGAGAACAATTACTGCGCCGGGGCTGAGGCAGGCATTCCCAGAGGTCCGATCGTCGGCTCCAATGCCTATGTCAACAAGTTGGTATTCGCAAGCCAGAAATCGTATCCAGACCCCCGTCCGGTTCTGCGCGGCAACTCGACCCCAGTGCTTATCTTGCGGGGTGCATGTGATTTTGTACCTCTCGCAGTAGCGAAGGAATACTTGGCCACGTTCTCCCAAGCACAAATGGTACAAATCGAAAATGCAGGGCATGCACTTTACGCTGCTCAGCCGGCACAAGTCTATGCCACCATAGAACGCTTTCTGAACACTTGATGCCCTGAACTCCTTCTTTTTCTCCCAGGTTAGTTGACGAAATCAGGCCATAGCGCTCACGACTTGGACGGTTTCGGATTCTCGGCAGATGACGGGCTACTCAGAACGAATTCTTTAACCTGGCGCTCAGAGCACGACCCCAGGTCACCCATCGGAACTGGCTGTTGACAGTTTTGGTTCCATGCAATAAGTTAGCTTCTACTTTTGTGCAGCCGTTGTTTTGCGGGAGTAGCATAACCTGCGGTAAATGCGCCGGGCCTCCATCCCGGAGATGACGGTTCGAAGCCGATCCTCCCGCCCCACTTTCTTGTCTCTTCGGCCCGCTCTTAACGCGCCCGGGCGAGCACCAGCGTGACATCGTCGGGCTGCTCCTGATCACCGATCCAATCATCCACGGCGGTGGTCACCAGCTGACTGATTTGCGCCAGAGGCAGCGCGCGGTTTTTGCGGGCGAGAGCAAGCAAGCGGCCCTCGCCAAATTCGCCGAACTCGTTTTCCGGCTCGGTGATGCCGTCGCTGTAGGCGAGAAAAATCTCGCCGGGACGCAGGATGACCGAGTCCTCCTCCCACTGCATTCCATCGAACAAACCGATCACGGTGCCGCCGCATTCCAGGCGGCGCACCGAGCCGTCCTCGCCGATCAATAGCGGCGGCAGGTGCCCGCCATTGCTGTAGGTCAGTCGGCGCGTGCCGCTGTCATATACCGCCAGAAACAGCGTGGCATATTTTTCCATGGGCGTGCTCTCGTAAAGCTGATGGTTCAGCAGACGGAGCAATGCCGCGGGCGAGATCTCCGCGCTCGCCGACGGCGACTGAGCTACGTCCGCGCCCAGGGCCAACGCCGCATGAATCTGCGAAACCCCCGGCCGGCTATAGGCCCGCACCGCGGAATGGATCGTCGCCATCAGCAGGGCGGCGGAAATTCCCTTCCCGCTGATATCGCCCACGGCCAGAATAAGCCGGTGCGGCCCGGCGGCCACAAAGTCATAGTAGTCGCCGCTCACCGTGCGCGCGGGCCGGCAGAATCCGTGCACCTCGAGCGATTCCAGTTCGGTCGCCTGTCGCGGAAACAGCTGCGCCTGCACCTCCTGGGCGATCACCAACTCGTTCTCCAGCCGTTGCTTCTCCTTCTGCTCCAGCACCAACTTCTCGATCGAAGCCGTCATGGAATTGAACGAAAGAGAAAGCAGGGAAAGCTGGTCGGTGGAGGTCACGGGAATGCGATGGCTGAAGTCGGCGCGGTCCACATGCTTGGTGGCTTCGTATAGATTGGCGACGGTGCCGGTGACCGTCCGGGTCATGCGCGTTCCAACGAACAGCGCGGCCGCCTCGATCAGCGCAAACACGATCCCCACGCCAAGCAGGATGTATTCCACGCCCTTGGCAAAACTGCCCAGCGCGGCAAACAGGTGGGCGTACAACAGCGACGGCCGAGTGCGGACGTGCACCAGCGCGCTGACCGGTTCGTCCTCCCCGGTTTCCCAGTCAACGTCAGGCAGTGGAGTGGGAAACTGTATCTCACGATCAAATGCATTGCTGGCGCCGGGCAGCGAGCCAACTTGAAACTTCGGATCCAGGCGCGTGCCGTTTGCGCTCACGCCGTTCTGGTTTTGACGAATGACGATTCCGCCCTTGTCTTTTGCGGCTTGGTCGGAAGCGTTGAGGATCGGCGACTTGCCTGGGTCCCCGCCGACATTGGGCGTCGCCGGATCGTCGTTCTCCGCCGCAATGCCGGAGGAGGCGTACAGCGTGATTTCCCCCAGTTCGGTCGCAATCCCCCCGATCAGGTCTTTATCCAGCGGTTCGCTGGTAACCACCGTCAGTTTCTCGCCGTTGACGGGAAACACGCACGCGGCGCGCAAGTAAAGCGCGCCCCGGTCCCGGACCACCTGATGAAACAGCTGTTTCTGGCGCAGATTGCGGGCGTAGATGCCTGCCTCTTTCTCGAAGAACTCTGGAAAGGCAATTCGTGAAGCGCCCTTCGGTCCCGCGCACGCGGGCAGAGCGCGCTTGCCATGCCAGGCGCAGACTTCGCGGCGGGCCCAGCGCGGGTCGCGCTTGCGCAGGCCCGCCAGCGATTCCGGCGAAGGATCCAGTCCATGTTCGAGCCGCGACGCCAATTCATTGGTGATGGCGGCGTTGGCGGATTCCAGATTGCGCAGTTGCGACTCGATCTCCTGGGTGACGACAAAGCTGGCAAACTGTCCTGCAAACAGATAAAGCGTGACCCCGGCCATCGCCGCCAGCAGCAATACCGGTACGACGCCGATAAAAATATAAGTGACGATGAGGCGGTTGCGCAGCCGCCACAAAAGTTTTTTCCTGACCCAGCGAAAGCCAACCGCGCAGAAAAACAGTGCCGCAACCACCAGAAAGAAATTGACCGAACCGCCGACCACTTCCCCCCACGACGGTCGCACCAACTTCAGCAACCATCCCAGCACAAACACCAGCGCCGCCATGCGGACGCAGTACCACGCGATCCGCGCCAGGCGCGTCACCGGCCACAGCCCGGCGGCCAGAAGTTTGCCGCGGATTGTGAAGTAACGTTCGCGCATGATGATCAGCCGCCGTTCCCGCCCGTGGGCTGGGTCCCGGCCGCGGATTTAGATTTCCGGATACAAATCGAAAAACGCTTCCAGACTGGTGCGCAGCTGCTTTTCAATTTCATCTTTGCTGCCTTCCAATACATGCATGGTCACCCGCGCCTCGCGCCCATGCTTCAACTTGACGGGCGCATCGCCCACCGATTCCAAGTCTTCCGCGGGCAGCAGCCTGAGCCCATACACCAGAGTGAGATTTGCCATGCAGGGATTTTACCGCGTAGCGAAGACCTGCGAGCAGGGTGGGCAAAAAGCAGCCTTCTCTGATTCTCGCCGATCACATTTTCGGCCAGGATGACAGAACCTGCTCATGGACTTCTGACCCGATGCCCCGGCACGATAGAATTTGTTCGTGCAGAAACTTCCCGAGATTTTATTTTTGATGGCGAGCGTGTTCGTCTCAACCGCAAGCGCGCAGCAATCCCCCGCTCCGCCTACAAGCGCTCAGCCGCAAGTCAAAGTCAACTTGCTCAACGTGTGCACTCCGTCGGCCGAGGAACAAAAAGAAATTGCCAACGCCTTGCAGCGTGTGCCCAAACAGCCGCTGTTTGCCGCTGATTTCGAGGTTTCTCGCGGCCGCGCCACCCTCGAACAATCCCCCAACTTTCTCCAGCCCGGACAGGGCGCGGTCGTGGCCGGCGAGTCTCCCGTCGCTCGCTACGTGCGCATTCGCCGCGAATTTTCCGTCCAGGCCACGTTTGCCACCGTGCAATATTCCTTCAGCAACGATGGTCAGAACATGGTGGAAACGCTGGTGCTGCACGTGCGCGATCCCAAAGACCTGGTCCAGGTTTCCATCGAAGACACCGCCGCCGCCAGCGTGAGCGCGGCCGCCATGCTGGGCGCTAACACGCCCGCCAGCCGGGTGCGCCTCGAGCGTTTCGGAAAATCTTCCATAGCGCTGGTCCGCTGCGCCGCCCCGGACAATGGCCCCGCTCCCGATCAGTCCGCCTACGAACCCTTGTTCCGCGCCGCTTCCGGCGTGCTCGCTAACTATCGCCACCTGCTCGGCACGGTGTCGCTGGTCCCCTCCGAACTGGATAAATTGTCCCCGGCGGCAAAGACCGTAACCACCAAACCGTCGCCGAAGAAAAAATAACCGGGTGCCCCACCGACTCCGGGTGCCCCACCCTTCCCGCGTTTTCTGCGGGAGGGTGGGGATTTTGGCGTTGAAACTCCCTTTGACCCAGACGGATATTGGCCGTGACCGACTACTTTGCATCCTGCCGCGCGGCGTGTCATCCAATTGTTAGCAATCAGCTCCACACAATTATGGGAAACACGTTCAAGACCGCATTCTTCCTTACCGCGCTTACCCTGTTGCTGATGTTGATTGGCCGCGCCTTCGGTGGCCAGAACGGCATGATGATCGCCCTCGTCATGGCCGCGATCATGAACTTTGTCTCCTACTTCTTCAGCGACAAGATCGCGCTGGCCATGTATCGCGCCCAGCCGGTGACGCGCGAAGAACTGCCGCGCGCCTACGAGATCGTCGAGCGGCTGACCCAGAAAATCGGCCTGCCCATGCCGAAGATCTACGTCATCCCGAACGAGTCGCCCAACGCATTCGCCACCGGACGCAATCCGCAGCACGCCTCGGTCGCGGTGACGCACGGAATCCTCGGCCTGCTAAATGACGAAGAACTGGAAGGCGTGCTCGCCCACGAACTCGGACACGTCAGCAACCGCGACATTCTGATCAGTTCGGTTGCAGCGACGATCGCCGGAGCGGTCACGATGCTGGCCAGCATGGCCCGCTGGGGCATGATTTTCGGCGGCTATGATCGCGATGACCGTGGTGGTCGCGGCGGAGGAGGCATTTCCGCGCTGGTCATGGTCTTTCTCGCTCCCCTGGCTGCGTCGCTGATCCAGTTGGCGGTTTCCCGCTCGCGCGAATATCAGGCCGATGCCACCGGCGCCCACACCACCGGCAATCCCTACGCCCTGGCCAGCGCACTGCAAAAGCTCGACGCCTACTCGCGCCGCCTGCCCATGCAGGCCACCCCGTCTACCGCGCACCTGTTCATCATTCAACCGCTGCTGGGTGGCATGACGTTTGGAAATTTGTTTTCCACTCATCCGCCGATCGCCAAGCGCATCGAACGCCTCACCGGCCGCCCCGCGGAATTTACGCAACAGGCATAGCTATTAGCCTTTAGCAATTAGCTTTTAGCTAAACTCCAAATATCTGCGTTGTTGTTTCCGCCTGGAATTTATTTTCCGCAAAGTGCGGCAAGATCTTTCGATCACGCGCGTTCTTAATCTTGAGCAGCGAAACAGTGCTTCGGATCGCCGAGACTCAGGCTAAGAGTTAGTAGCTAACAGCTAACAGCTAATAGCTGCGCCTCAGTGACCTCGGTAACTCCGCCACAACGCAACATGAAAGCTACAATCTTCAGAATGTCCGCGGAAACCGCAGTTGCCCCAGCCCGCAAGGCGTCTCAGCTCGAAACCGCTCTACGCAGCGTCATTCGCGGCAATGACGAGGTTGTGCGCCTCGCGCTGGTGTCGCTGTTCGCGCGCGGTCATCTGTTGCTCGAAGGCGTTCCCGGAGTTGGAAAAACCACGCTGGGGCACGCGCTGGCACGCGCGCTGGATTGCAGTTTCCATCGCGTGCAGTTCACCAGCGATCTGCTGCCTTCCGACGTGCTCGGCGTTTCGGTGTATTCCGCGCGCAATCAGGAGTTCGAGTTCAAACGCGGGCCGATTTTCGCCAACGTGCTACTCGCCGACGAAATCAATCGCACCACGCCGAAGACTCAGTCCGCACTGCTGGAAGCCATGAGCGAAGGACAAGTCACCGTGGACGGACATTCGTACGATCTCCCGAAACCATTTCTGGTGATCGCGACGCAGAATCCGGTTGAGCATCATGGAACGTATCCGCTGCCTGAGTCGCAGCTGGACCGTTTTCTGATGCGCGTGGAAATGGGATATCCCGCCGCCGAGGCCGAGCGCGAAATCCTGCGCTCAACCGCCGGCGCTTCGCAGCTCGACCATTTGCGGCCCGTGTTGACCGGCGCGGAAGTGTTAGAGATGCAACTGGCGGTGACGCGCGTGCGCGTGGACGAATCGCTGGTCAGCTATGCACTCGAAATCGTGCGCAGGACGCGCGAATCGAAAGAATTGTCGCTGGGAGTTTCTCCGCGTGGATCGCAGGCGCTCTACCGCGCCGCGCAAGCCATGGCGTTTCTCGCGGGCCGCAACTTTTGCACTCCCGAAGATTTCAAACCACTCGCGGTTCCAGTCTTTGCACACCGCGTGGCCGTGAATAGCAATGTCTCCTCTTCTGCGAAGAAGTCGCAGCAGGCGGAACAGATTTTGCGTGAGATTGTGGAGAGTGTTGCGGTTCCGGTGTGAGAGCAGTGGTCCGTTCTCGGTTCTGCGTTCTCGGTTCTCAGTTCTCAGAGTTTTCTTGCCGGACTATAATTCTTGCGTCATGGCCTTCCTGCGTTTTCTCATGCTCGTGTCGCTAGTGGTTTGGATCGGCGGATTGGTTTTGTTTGCTTTGCTGGCTCCCACCGCCTTTCACGTGCTGCCAACCCGGCATCTGGCGGGCAATATCGTTGGGACGATGCTCGGTAAACTGCACTGGATGGGAATGGTTTCTGGCATCGTCTTCCTCATCAGTTCCCTGCTGCACAGCCGCTTCACCAACGGCACGGCCCACATATTTGCAGCGAGGCACGTGCTGATCGTCGTCATGCTGTCGCTGACCCTGATCTCGCAGTTCGGCATCATCCCACGCATGGACACGCTGCGGGCCTCGCTTGGCGAAGTCAGCGCGGCGCCTGCGGACACTCCTGATCGCGTCCAGTTTGACTTGCTGCATGCATGGTCCACGCGCGTGGAAGTCACGGTGTTGCTGCTGGGATTGGTGGTTGTGTGGCTGGTGGCTTCTCGCTTCTAGCCGCTGGCTTTCTCGCCAACGCCGAATTTCCTTTCATCCAGATTCGGCATTTGACGGCACGATCATTTATCCTCAAGTGTTGCTCAACGGACGCTGAAGCCAACCGTGCGTGTCGCCTGAGAATCGCGTCAGCGTCAAATCACAAAGCCAGGAGCCAGAAGCTAGCAGCTTTCCCCTTATGAAAACCGGCATCATTGGCCTGCCTCAGGTAGGCAAGACATCTCTGTTTCGAATTTTGACGAAGGCTCATTTGTCGGAGCAGGCGTATTCCAATCCGCGCGAGGCACACATTGGCGTGGCCAAAGTGCCCGACGACCGACTCGACAAGCTGGCTGCGCTCTACAACCCGAAAAAGTTGACGCATACGTCGGTTGAGTATGTGGACGTAGGGGCGATCGGCCAGGAAGCATTGAAAGACACCGCCTATACTGCCCATCTGAGACAAGTGGATGCGCTGGCGCACGTGGTGCGCGCGTTTGAGGATGCGTCCATTCCGCATGTTGGAGCGATTGATCCGTTGCGCGACATTAAGAACGTCGAGTTCGACATGATCGTCAGCGACCTGGGGCAGGTGGAAAAGCGGTTGGAGCGGCTGGAGAAAGACCTGAAGAAGATGCGGACTCCGGAGCTGGAAAGAGAGTCGGAGCTGTTGACGCGCGCCAAAGCGCACCTGGAAACGGAAAAACCGCTGCGCGAATTGGAGATGACCGCCGAGGACAAAAAACGCATACGCGGGTTTTTATTTCTGAGTGAGAAGCCGATTTTGTACGTGTTGAATATCTCGGAATCCACGCAGCTCGGCAGGGAGATTGAGGAGGCCGTGGCGAAATACGGAGTGACGGAAATCGCGTCGCGGCCGAATGCGGGTGCGACGGCCATTTGTGGAAAGGTGGAAGCGGAACTGTCGGAAATGGCGGACGAAGAAGCGGCCGAGTTTCTGGGCAGCTATGGCCTGACCGAGAGTGGGCTCACCCGGCTGATTCGCAAAACTTACGAACTGATGGGCCTGATTTCATTTTTCACGGCCGGCGAGGACGAGTGCCGGGCGTGGCAGGTACCCGCCAAGTCCCGCGCGCAAAACGCCGCCGGCGCCATCCACTCCGATCTGGAGAAACATTTCATTCGCGCGGAAACGATCCGCTGGGACCAGTTGCTGGAAGCGGGTTCTGAGGCAAACGCCCGCGCCAAGGGCACGCTGCGACTCGAAGGCAAGGACTATATCGTGCAGGACGGCGACGTGATGCATATTCGGCATAGTGGATAAGGAGAGGCAGTTGTCAGCATGATCTGGAAGGCACGATTAAAGGCGATCGGCATAGGAACCGTTCTTGTGGCGGTTGGCTATCTGCGGATACGAGGAGGAACTCAGGTTGTCAGCCATTGGACTGGGCAGCCGATGTTTTCCTTTGGTCTTGTCGCCGGCGGCCTGGTTATGCTCGCATCTGCCGCAATCCCCGAACGACTGATCTCCAAAATCACTGCCATTAAGAAACGTTAGATCGGGAACTGAGAACTTGATGCATCCTATCCTCATCAGCATCCTGCTGGGCCTGACCGCGGCCGCTGCCAATGTGTTTGGTGGCGCGATCATTGTGCAGCGCAACTGGGAGCGCAGTTATCTCCGGTATTTTGTGGCGCTGGGCGCCGGATTCATGCTGGCGACCGCCCTTGGGGAGATGGTTCCGGAAAGCATTGAACTGCGCGGGCGCAGCGCGGCGGGACTGATTCTGCTCGGCTATCTGCTGGTGCATCTGTTTGAGCACACGCTCACTCCACATTTTCATTTTGGCGAGGAGACGCATCGCGAGGAGTTTGTACACGCACACAAAAGTTTGTCGGTGCTGCTCGGACTCATCATTCACACGTTTTTTGACGGCATCGCCATTGCCTCGGGATTTTTGGTCTCGAACTTTCTGGGCTGGGTGATTTTTGTGGCGGTGTTTTTGCACAAGATCCCGGAAGGATTCACCATGAGTTCGGTGATGCTGGCGAGCGGGCGCAGCAAAGCCACGGCCTGGGGAGCATCCATGGTCCTGGGAGGCGCTACGCTGGCCGGTGTGCTGACCATGTCGGTCTTCCGGCATCACGTGGCGGCGGGATTGCCGCTTTCGGCGGGCGTCACGATTTACGTCGCGGCCTCGGACCTGATTCCAGAGGTGAACAAGGAACCGAAAGCGCGGATGGCGTTGTTGGTGTTTGTGGGAGCGGGGTTGATGTATTTGTTGAATACGTTGTTTCGCGGGTAGTGGTGCGGGGATTCTGCCGTGACCAGGCAATCATGTGATCAGCGCAAACCCGTGCCGTCCCTGCGGGACTCACTCTCAACTGTTTACCCAGCACTTACGTCCTGGGCTATCTTATTTCGCCCCGCCGGGGCTTACTCGACGGTGTTTTTGGCGGTGTAGCCTTCGCGGGCGACGATATCAATTTTCACGTCTTTGCCCTTCTGGTCGCGGATTTTGAGCGGGCCGCCGTCGGCCGCAACAATCTGCACTTTTAGTTTGCGGTAGGTGCCGTCCAGTTTGTTATTGGTGGGATGGTAGGCGATGGAGTATTCGTTGCGAATGTCGGTGCCGATGTCACGAAACAGTTCTCCCAGTTCGCCTTCGAAGCGCGGGAAGTAAGCGCGCCCGCCGGTCATGGCCGCGAAGGTGCGCATCTCGTTGTCGGCCTGCAGGTAGTCCATGTGGTCCACAGGAATGCCGAACCCGTGGGAGTAGCCGCGGCACCTTCCGGAGTCGAAACATTCGCGCAGAATAAAACCGACGCTGATGGGGAAGATGGTGACATCCTTGGTGTTCTTGATTTTCTTGGTGACCTCATCCAGACGGATGCGGCTGAAGGTGTCCACGCCGGTGGTCACCAGGATGATGTACTTCTTGCCCTCGACCCGGTCGAGGCGGTCCAGTGTGTCATAAAGCGCGTCGAACAAGTTGGTTTCGGCAAAACCCGGAATGCGCAACTGCCCCAGCGCGGAGTAAACCTGCTTTTTGTCCTGCGTGAAGTCGGACAACAGGTAGGGCTTCATGTCGTAGGAAACCACCGAGACCCAATCGTCTTTCTTGAGCGTGCTGGCGAACGCATAACTGGCCTGCAGGGCCTGCACCATGAACGTATAACTGGTGCTGGCAAACTCAACCAGAAGCACGGCGGTGATGGGGGCCTGGGTCTGGGAAAAGTTGGTGACCGTTTGAGGGACGCCATCTTCGATAATGCGGAAATTTTCCTTCTTGAGGCCGGGAATGAACTGTCCGTCTTTGGAAGTGACGAGCACGTCCACGTTGACCAACGGGACGTTGACTTTGATGGAGTAGTCGGGCATGCCCTCGACTTTTTTCGGCAGGACCGAAGCGGGCGGCGCGGGAGGAGCGGCGTCCTCTTTTTTCTTCGGCACCACGTAAGGGCCGGTATCGCCGGTGGGCCCGCCAGCATCGGTGGGTGCGTCCTGCTTGGGCTTGCCGTTGTTGTCCTGCGCCGGTGGAGGAGTCTGGTCCTGAGCCGGGAGCGGCGCGGAGGCAAGCGCGAGCACGCCCAGCAACAAAGCTCCAGCAATCAATAATTTTCGCTCGAAAACGATGTGAGAATGTGCCCAATCCATAGAGGTCTACCAGAAAATCCCTGTGCTAGTATAGACGCTAAACACGGCCTTGGGGATGTTCGCGGGCCGTACAAACCTTTTGCTGGCAACCTCTTGTGCCTGCTCGAACTCGAACGAAACATACATGTGGTTCCCTGGATTTCTCATGAAGCGATTCGCGTTTGTTCTCCTTGTGCAGTTCTCCCTGGCGTTGAGCATGGCCGCGGCCCAGACGGCGACGACGCCGTCGGGGACGCCGATCATCCCGATGGACCAAATCCACGAAGGCATGCGGGGCGTGGCCTACACCGTGTTTCAGGGCGTGAAGCCGGAAGCCATGGAAGTGGAAGTGCTGGGCGCGCTGCACAACGCCAACGGTCCCAAGGGCGACATTCTGCTGGTGCGCCTGCACGGCGAGAAAGTGGAATACACCGGCGTGGTGGCGGGGATGAGCGGAAGTCCGGTGTACTTTGACGGCAAACTGGCGGGCGCGCTGGCCTTCCGCATCGGCGCGTTTTCGAAAGAGGCGATTGCCGGCATGACGCCGATCGCCAGCATGCTGGAGATCAATACGTTGGACCACAGCGTCGGCAACGGAGCGACCAAAGCAGGCGCGGGGCGGACCGCCGCACCGGGCGACGGCGGCGAGCTTTCCAGCGGCGTCGAAAAGAAATACGCGAACTTGTTGCAACCGATTGAGACACCGCTCACGTTCAATGGATTCTCGGAAGAAGCGGTGCGGCGGTTTGCGCCGGAGTTTGCCGCGGCGGGCATCGTGCCGGTGATGGGAGCGGGATCGGCGAGCGGACTGAGCCAGCCGGAACCGCTGGAGGCGGGGTCGGCGGTGAGCGCAGCCCTGGTGCGCGGCGACATGGACATTGAGGCGACGTGCACGGTGACCTACATTGACACGCAGCGGCTACTGGCCTGCGGGCATCCCCTGATGCAGTTCGGCGCGGTGGAGCTGCCGATGAACAAGGCACGGGTGCTGGCAACGCTGCCTTCACCGCTGAACGCTTTCAAAATTGTGGACACGCGCGATTTTGCGGGCGCGTTTGTGCAGGACCGCCAGACCGGCATTCTGGGATTGCTGAACCAACAGGCGCGCATGATTCCGGTGACGCTGACGGTGAAGAGCGCGGCCGGGAGCAAGCAATATCACTACGAGGTGCTCAACCACGCGAGGCTGAGCGCGGTCGCCATCAGCGCAACCGTGTTTAGCGCGCTGCACAGCATCAATGAGTACGAAGAAGAAGTGACGTACCGGCTGGATGGGCGGGTACGGGTGAAGGATTTTCCCGACATCAATGTGCATAACATGTTCGCGCCGAACGAGACCGGACAGCCGGCGGCGATGCTGGCGGCGCTGACGCTGGGCGAACGCTTCGGCCGGATCTACGACAATCCGTACAGCATGCCAACCGTGGAAGGCGTGGAGCTGCGGTTTGAGCAGACGGGCGATCGCCGGTCGGCGCGCATCGAGACCGCGCGCACGGACGTGATCGAGGCCCATCCGGGGGAGAGCATCACGGTGGAGACAGTTTTGGCACCGTATCGCGGGGAGCGAATGATCCAGCGAATTCCGGTCCGCATTCCGCTGGACGCGCCGAAGGGCACGCTGCGAATTCTGGTCAGCGACGGCGAGACGCTGGACCGCATGTCCCGCGGCAACCCGTTTTTCGCGCGCAAGCTGGACCTGGCGGCGACCGTGGCCCAGCTCAACCGCGAGCACTCCAGTGATCGCGTTTATGTTTCGCTGATGGCTTCGGACCCGGAGGCGCGCATCGCCGACAAGGTACTGCCGACGCTTCCACTTTCCATCATGAATGTCATGGACGGCATGCGCAGCAATCAGGAGATGACGGTGTCGCCGGAATCCAGCGTGGACGAGGCCTCGAGCGTGGCGCTGGACTATGCGATTTCGGGAGCGCAGTTGCTGACGGTCACGGTGAAGTAGGCGCGCTTTGCGCCGCCCGGACAGCCGAGGACGGCTGCCCCCACGCGAGCAATCCCAGCCGCGATCCCTCGACGCGCAAACTATCGAAACAGCAGCGCCGCTTTTTCCATGTGGCGGAAACCATCGGTCTGCACCGCGGCGATCAGCATGAGTGCTCCGTTGTAGCCGATGTGGACCAGCAGGCTTGCCGCAACCGAGCCGGTGGCGGCGCGCACCGACGTCAGCACAAGACCCACGAGAACAATCACCAGCACCGCGCCCCAGGCGTAGGCCAGTTGCATCGAGTGGAGCAATCCAAACAAGACTGAAGTGAACAGGATGGCGGGAACCACGCCGGTCCTGCGCAGCACCGCGGGATAGAGAAATCCGCGGAAGAACAGTTCCTCCATTAGCGGGCCGAGCGAAACTGCAAACAACGATGTCAGGTAGGCATCCAGTGGAGTTTTGAAGAACTGCTCAAACGGCGCGTCCTTGGGCATGGGCAGGATGTGCTCAAGCAGGCCAAGGGCAAACATCATGCCCACACCCAGCAGCGGGAAGCGCCAGGAGCGCGCCGGAAAGTTCCAGCGAATTGCTGTCAGGAAACCCGCGTGATATTTTTCGCGAACCACCCGGACCATATAGAGCGCAACCGCGCCGTACATCGCGAACATCGAAAGCAACGCGAGCTTGGGTTGTTTCGAGAGGCGCAGGCCAATCTCGGCCAGGTCGGCGTGCGGGAAAAACCAGACTTTGGCCACGATGAGCAGTGTCACCTGGGTCAACAGCAAGCAGCCGATCGCGAGCAGTGCGATCAGGAGTACGTCCCATCCGCTCCAGACCGGGTCACGCGGAAGTTGCGGAACGGTGTAGGCAGCAGAGCCGTCGAGGCGCAGCGGTGGCGCAGCCGGAATTTCGACGAGCGGGGAGACGGGGATGACCGGCCCAGCCTCAGGTTGCGGATTGTCGTCGTCGTGCAATGCGGGTCGTCCTTGTCTATCTCATCTATGCAGCGCCGTTGAGCGCCTGCCCGGTGTAGGACTTTTTCACTCGCGCCACCTGCTCGGGCGTGCCCTGGGCCACGATGCGCCCGCCCTCTTCGCCACCCTCGGGACCAAGATCAATGATCCAGTCGGCGCTGCGGATCACGTCGAGATTGTGTTCGATGATGATGACGGAGTTGCCGAGGTCGGTCAACCGGTGCAGGACAGTGAGCAATTTTCTGACGTCGTCAAAGTGCAGGCCGGTGGTGGGTTCATCCAGCAAATAGAGGGTACGCCCGGTCTGGCGCTTGCTCAGTTCGCGCGCAAGCTTGATGCGTTGCGCTTCGCCGCCGGACAGTGTGACCGCCGACTGGCCAAGATGCAGATAGCCGAGGCCGACGTCCACCAGCGTCGCGAGCTTCTGTTTGACGAGTGGAATATTTTCAAGCACGGGAAGCGCGTCGGAGACAGGCATTTCAAGAAGATCTGCGATGGAGTGCTGGTTATAACGGACGGCGAGCGTTTCCTGGTTATAGCGGCGCCCACCGCAGACATCGCACAGAACATACACATCGGGAAGGAAATTCATCTCGATGCGCTTCTGTCCCTCGCCCTGGCAGGCTTCGCAGCGACCTCCTGATACGTTGAAAGAAAACCGTCCGGCTTTGTATCCGCGCTCGCGGGCCTCAGGCATCATGGCAAACAGGTCGCGGAGCGGCGTCATCACGCCGGTGTAGGTCGCGGGATTGGAGCGGGGCGTGCGTCCGATCGGCGACTGGTCAATGCGGATGACTTTATCAATGCTCTCTGTGCCGGAGATGGACTTGTGCGCTCCCGGTTTTTCACGGGAGCGATAGAGCTTCTGCGCCAGCGCGGGATAGAGAATGTCGTTGATCAGTGTGGACTTGCCCGATCCGGAGACGCCAGTCACGACGGTCATCAGGCCAAGCGGGAAGGTGACGTCCACATGCTTGAGGTTGTTTTGGCATGCGCCGAGGACGGTGAGCGCCGAACCATTGGGCGGGCGCCGTTCGCTGCGCGTGTCCACGCGGGCGGTGCCCGACAAATAGGCTCCCGTCAGCGACAGCGGCTCGCGCAGGATTTCAGCGGGGGTGCCGTGGGCGACGAGGCTGCCGCCGTGCCGTCCGGCCCCAGGGCCAAGATCAATCACGTAGTCGGCGCGGCGGATCGTTTCCTCGTCATGTTCGACGACGAGCACGGTGTTGCCCAGATCGCGCAATTCTTCCAGTGCGGCGAGCAGACGGCCGTTGTCGCGATGGTGAAGGCCGATGGAAGGCTCGTCGAGAACATAAAGTACGCCCCGAAGTTTGGATCCAATCTGCGTCGCCAGCCGGATGCGCTGACCTTCGCCGCCGGAAAGCGTGGCGGCGGAACGTCCCAGCGACAAGTAGCTGAGACCGACGGCGTTGAGAAACTGCAAGCGTTCGACAATCTCGTGCAACACGCGGCCGGCGATGAGGAGTTCGCGGCCGGCAAGCTGAATGCCCCGCGCCACTTCCAGTGCGCGTCCCAGAGGCATCGAAGTAAAGTCGGCGATGGACATGCCTGCGACCCGCACCGCCAGGCTCTCCGGCTTGAGTCGTTGGCCGTGACACGATGAGCATTCCGCAGCGGACATATAGTCCATCATCCATTCCCGATAGGCTTCCGAAGAGGACTCTTCAAAGGCTTGCTTCAAATATCCGAGGATGCCCTTAAATCCGGTCTTTCCACTCCTGCCGGCTTCGCCATTCAGCAGCAACTCCTGGATCTTCTCGGGCAGCTTTTCAAAAGGCTTGCTCAAGTCCAGCTTGTAGGCTTCGCCTGTCAGCTCGATCATGCGCAACAGATTCTGCGACGAGGAGCCCGGCCCGAGCGCACCGTCGAGGAGCGGCTTCGACCAATCGTTAATGACCTTCACCGGGTCGAAGTCATACTTGCTGCCCAGTCCGTGACATGCGGGGCACGCGCCATAGACACTATTGAACGAGAACGACCGCGGTTCGAGTTGCGGCACGCTGATTCCGCAATCCGGGCACGCCAGCTTTTCCGAGTAAAGCTGCTCGTCACCGTTTACCACCGCAACCTGCACCAACCCGCCGGCCAGCTTCATTGCCAGTGCGACGGATTGTTCGAGGCGGTGTTCGATCCCGGGTTTGACCAGCAGGCGGTCAATGACGACTTCAATGGTGTGGTTCTTGCGTTTGTCGAGTTGAATTTCATCCTCAAGATTGACCAGTTCGCCGTCTACGCGGGCACGAGTGTAGCCGTGTTTGACCAGGGTCTCGATTTCCTTCTTGAACTCGCCTTTGCGCCCGCGGACGATCGGCGACATCACCATGACCCGGTCTTCCGGGGTCAGCGACATCACGCGCTGCACAATCTGGTCGGCGGTCTGGCGGCTGATGGGACGACCGCATTTCGGGCAGTGCGGCACGCCAATGGAGGCGAATAAGAGGCGAATATAGTCGTAGATTTCCGTAATCGTGCCCACCGTGGACCTCGGGCTCCGGCTGGTGGTCTTCTGCTCGATGGAAATGGCTGGACTCAGGCCGTCAATGGAATCCACGTCCGGCCGCTCCATCTGGTCAAGAAACTGGCGGGCATAAGCCGACAACGTCTCCACATAGCGCCTTTGGCCCTCGGCGTAGATGGTGTCAAAGGCCAGGGACGATTTGCCGGACCCGCTGAGGCCGGTGATGACGGTCAGGGCGTTGCGGGGGATTTCGACGTTGATGTTCTTGAGGTTATGCTGACGGGCGCCCCGCACCGTGATCTTCGTTATGGCCATCCTGGGGAGTGCCCTTCTGTAACATGACAGAGCCCTATGGAGTCGTCTAAAAAGAAGTGTACGCAGCTCTACTCCGTATCTTAGTCGTTAACAGACGAAGGGGTCAAACCGGGATAGAGTGGCGATGGACGTGACCAAAACTTGGGTCGCGTAAGACTAGTAAGACTAAGAGAAAGAAGAATTCACACTCGTGACCGCACTTTTTGCAACGCTCGTTCTCACTGCCGCGGTAGCAGCCGCCGTTGGACTTGGAATCCTGTTCGCCTGGGTTGTCATGGTAGGCATCTTCAGCGTTTTTGGGCGCACCACGCAGCCGGTCAAGACGGAACGTCCACGGCTGGTGCTGGTCCCGACCGAAGCCCACGCCAGCGGCGACTAACCCTACCCGCTTCCGGCAAACTCCGCCCGAATGGCCACGTGTTAGCATTTCCTGAAGGCGCACCTGTGTCTTCCGCTCCGCGTTTCTTTACGTCCATGATTCGCTTTCTCTCTGCCGCACGCTGGCTCGGGCTTGGGACCACGCTTGCCGCCTTACTTCTAACGGCAAACACGGCGCGCGCCTCCGAGCCGGCCTGGCTCGAACTGCATTCCCCGCATTTCACCGTGATCACCGACGCCGGCGAAAAAAGAGGCCGCGAGGTCGCGCTCCGCTTCGAGCAGATGCGCTCGGTTTTCGGGGCGCTGCTGTTGAAAGAGCGGCTCAACCAGACCGCACCCATCACGATTCTCGCGTTTGCCAATGACAAGAATTTTTACCAGATGGCACCGCCGGTGGGCGGCAAACCCATCTCGGTCCCCGGCTTCTCTATTTCCAGCGAAGACCGCAATTACTTCGTCCTCAATCTGTTTGAAGTGCAATCCTGGCGCGCGGTGGCGCACGACTTCGCGCACATTTTTCTAAATGCCAACTATCCTCCGGCACAGGGATGGTTTGATGAGGGCATCGCGGAATATTTTGCCTCCGTGGATCCAGACAACAAGCAGGTGCGGATTGGCGCGGACCCCGAGCTGTCATCGCAGTATTCGGTGGACCTGCTCGACAACGTAACGGGCACGCCAACGCCCGCGAAATCGCTGACCGACCTGCTGGGCGCACAGGTGTGGATCTCGATGTCTGACCTGTTCACCATGACGCACGATACGGCGCGGGAAGGCACGCATCGGACCCTCTATTACGCTGAGTCGTGGATGGTGGTGCACTATCTGCTCCACAACAACAAGCTTCCGGAGGCGGGAACGTATTTTGATTTAACGCTCAACCGGCACGTCGCGGTGGAGCCGGCGATCCAGCAGGCATTTGGCATGACGGCGGCGGAGATGGAGAAGGCGGTCAAAGATTATTTTCACTCGCTGACCGCGTTGCAGGTCGCGTTGGACGCGGCCCGGCAAACCCCAGGAGCGCCGCCCGTGGCGACGGTGGTCTATCAGTTTGCCGCGCCGGTGGGACCGGACGATCTGGTGATTACAACGAAGTCAGCGGTTGAGGCGGATGCGCGGGCGCTGGCTGCGGGCCTGATGACGCGCATTCCGGAACGCCGCCAGCAGGGATTGGACGCGCTGCATACCCTGGCCAACCAGCCAGAGCCGCCACGCAAAGACCAGCCTGGCGCAGCCGCCGCGGGCGTGATCGGGAATGAACTGGCCCACCGCATGCTGGCCTACGATGCCATGGAGCACAGCCAGTTTGAACAGGCTGCCAAGGAACTGGGCGATGCCGCCGCGCTGGATCCGCGTGACGTCTGGGTGCGCTATGACCTCTGCGTGTTGAAGGTGCGGACTGCCGAGACTCTGCACAATGACATTCAAGGGCTCGCTAACATGATGCTGGACCTGCGAGCGGTGCTGGAGATTTATCCGGAACTGGCCGATGCCTATGACTTGCTGGCGCAGGCCCGACTGGCGGGCGGCGGCAACATCACGGCAATGCAGACGGAGCGCACGGCAATGCAACTGGGTCCGCGCAATCAGAATTATCCGCTGCACCTGGCGCAGATTTATGCCGCGTCCAAGCAGTGGGACGCGGCGCGGGCGTTGCTGGAGCGGTTGAAAATGAGCCCGGACCCGCAAGTGGCCGCGCGGGCAAAAGAAACACTCGATCAGCTGAGTTCGAATCAACGCTATGGGACCGGCGGCGTGCCGGCGGGATCGAAGACCTCAGCCCAGCCTTCTCCGTTTGATGTGCTCGATCAGGACGCGGCCAAGCGCGCCGCCGGGACGGCGCAGCCCACCACGGTCGGAGCCGTCGGCGGGCATGCCTCACGGTTCCTCAAAGGACGGCTCATCAGCGTGGACTGCACGAAGCCTCCCGCGGCCACACTGTCCATCTCCGCGAACGGCGGCCTTTACAAGCTGCGCGCGGGCGATACAACCCGCCTGCCGGTGATTGGCGCGGCGGCCTTCTCCTGCGATTGGGCAAATCGCAACGCGTCAGTCAACTACATTCCCGGGCCCTCGAATGACGGCGAGATCCTGTCGCTGGAACTGCGTTAGAGACACTCTGATTTAGCCTAGTATGTCATTTCGAGCGAAGTAAGATTGCGCGTTTACGGGCAATCTTGCGAAGTCGAGAAACCTGCTGATTCTGGGGATGAACCTAATTCAGAGGTTCCTTAGAGGCCGTTTCTCTGCCGCATGAAAAAACCCTCTCGCCTGTCACGAGAGGGTCTCACAACCTGGAAGCAAATTCAGACGGTTGCGCCGCGAGTCACATTTCCAGCCTGCAGGCCTTTGGGGCCTTTGATCACCTCGAATTCAACGGTATCGCCCTCGTTGAGAGTGCGATAACCGTTTTCCTGGATGACGGAAAAGTGGACAAACACGTCTTCACCCGTGGAACGCTGGATGAAGCCGTATCCCTTGGCTCCGTTGAACCACTTCACTGTACCTTTTTCTCTCACGTAAGAAACTCCTTTGCCTGTCGCGAAGAATAGGGCTCCAAATTCTGATCAGAGTTTCCCAAGCGCGGGGCTCTCCTCACAAAACCAGAAGCACCGGAGTTTGTCTTTCTGCGGCCGCCCGCGACCATCCCGCCAAAAACGCAATCAGCCCCGTGAGGGGAACCGCCAGTCAAGACTGGCCGTTGCACTCAGGAGCTGGCTCACGCAATCGCGAAATTTCTCAGGCGACAACACAAATGCAAGACCCGGAACCGCACATCTTCGCCGCCTCCATACGGCGGCGAAGGGCAGATGATAGCAGAACTAAAACGTTTCGCAAGGGGAATATTGCGTATGGCTCCGGGTCATGCACGAGACTTTTACCGTGACTACGCTACGGCAGACGCCGGCGTTTTTCCACGATTTGTCTTGGATGGCCGCGGAGTCGTTGGCGCCGGCGCGCGGTCTGCTAGGATCAACCGCGGTGTCCAGATTGGATCCATCTCCGCGATTTTCTTTCCTGCCCGCGGGCTTGCGGGAGCGGGCCCACAACGCGTCCTCAGGGCTGGCAGGTTCAACGTGGAAGTATCTGATGCGGACCGAGGTGCATACCTTTGCATTTTCGGTGGCGGCCAACGCCATTCTCGCGTTCTTTCCGTTCTTGCTTCTGCTGATGACGCTGACGCGGCGAGTGTTCCACTCGCGCGTGATGTCGGACGTGGTGGTGGAATTGCTGCGGGATTCGCTTCCCACCGGCCAGGATTTTGTAATCCGCAACCTGAGCGCCATGGCCGGGGCGCGGCACCGGGTGCAGATTTTTTCCGTGCTAATGCTGCTGGTCTCCTCTTCCGGCATCTTCCTGCCGCTGGAGGTCGCGCTCAACCGGGTGTGGCGGTTCGCCAACAACCGTTCGTATCTGGCGAACCAACTGGTGTCGCTGGGACTGGCCTTCGGCTGCGGCGTGCTGGCCCTGCTGTCCATCGCCATGACCGCCGGCAACGTGGCGCTGATGCAATTCCTGCTGCGCGGACACGGGTCTTTTTTTGTCCAGCTCGCCGGGTTCTTCGTGATGAAGATGTTTGCCATCGCGGCCAGCATCGCGATTTTCTTTCTGATCTACTGGTTGCTGCCGAACGGTAAAGTACCGGCCCGGGCCGTGCTTCCGGCCGCGATCATTACTGGCCTGTTGTCGGAAGCGCTCAAGTACTGCTACATCCTCGCCATGCCGTGGCTGAATTTTCAGGAGGCCTACGGCCCGTTTGCCCTGTCGGTGAGCATCATGCTATGGGCGTTCCTGTCCGGACTGCTGCTGCTGGCCGGAGCGCACATCAGCGCCGAACAGCATCGCCGCGCCGCGTAGACCGGGTAGTCGCCTTCTGGGTTGAACCGGACCGGCAGCGTGGAAACTTCAGCACTCTGTCGCGAACTGTGCCAGTCCCATGGACTCGACCTGAGGGCCGCTCCATTCGAACTTCCCGGCGGCGGCAGTGAAGCCAGCGTGTATTGCATTTGCGCGCCGTTGCCAATGCTCGCCGAGATGGCGATTTGGATCGGCCCACTCAGCGATCCCACGGACGGCTGGAAGCCCGCAAAGCCGTCACCTCCGCTGGTAACTGCGGACTGGACCACGCCCAGAACCACGGCCTCGCCCTGCCCCTGGGTGCCCCCGTCTCCTGTCACCAGCGGGTTCGCCGCCGGCCTCATCAGCGTGGCCTGAAACGCGACCTGCGCCCCCATCACCGGATGCGGAGGTGTGGATGAGTCGGTGACGCGCAGCACCACCGGAGCGAATGTCTGCCCCTGCAGGATCGCCTGCGCGCCTCCCGACACGGGCTGGAGCTGTGCCGCCGAGGGCAAGATCAGATTGGCGTAAAACGATTGGCACGGCGCATCCTTGGGCGCGACACAGGCGCTGATCTGCACCTCGCTGGCAAACTGCGACACACCCGCAGTGATGCTGGCGTATCCGTGCTGGTCGGTCACCGCACTGGTTCGGCTGAGAGTGGCCGTGCCCTGGCTCAGCGAAAAATTCACCATCACTCCACTTTGCGGCGTCCCCTGGCTGACCACGCGCGCGATTACCGGCAGGTTCAGCGTCGCCCCCTGCAACACGTAGACATACGGCGAGACCACCGCGATGTCTGCAGACGAGGACGACGAAGATGCGGTGAGCGAAGCCTGGACGGATTTCGGCGGAGCGTAAACTCCGGGCGCAACGGTCGCGGTGATGGTGGATGACCCGCTGGCCGTGGGCACGAGCAAGGTGAGCGCGAAGCCGCTATCGTCCGCCACCGAGGAGCACGCGCTTGCGCCTCCGCAAACCGAAAGCGCGGTGCCATTACTTGCACTCCATCCGACGGACGCACCTGCCACCGGACTCACTCCATCGCTCGCAACCACGCGGACAATCACCGCGTTGGTCGCCTGTGTGCCGACGGGGGTCAGCGGATTGGAGCCTTGCACCAACGTGATGAGGTCCGCAGGCGCTGCGCCGGAAGTGAGCACTCCCGTCATGCTGGAAAAACCGCCGGTGGTGGGATCGGCAATGGTGAAGCTCTGCGTACCGTCGGACTGGGGCGGCGCGGCGATCAGCAGATAATCAGCGCCATAGGCAAGCACCGGGACCGGCTGCAAGCCGGAAGTCACGGTGAGCCCGGCGTGAAATCCGTAACCGTTCACCGTCACCGGCGCGCCGGCGGTACTGACGCGGGCCGGAGTCACCGCATCGCCGTAGAGGACCTGGGCATGGTAGCGGTAATCGGGACGTCCGTCGCCGCGAACGTCTGCAATGCCGACGAGAAAAGTGGCCCCGCCAAAAATTTGCGCGTCAAGGCGGCTGATCGCCGGAAAGCCGGTGTTGAATGGTGAGGACGTAAAGGCAGGAGGAGGACTTCCCTGCGGATCAGTCGAGTTCCAGATGCCAATGACCGGTTGCGCCTTCACCTCGCTCGGCGATTGGGACTCATCAAGTGCGGTCACCGCGATCGAGAGCGTACGGTTCGACTGCGCGACCAGCGAAAAGTACGACGCCCGTCCATAGGGATTCAGCGAGCCTTCCCAGTCGCCCCCCGCGGGGACCGGCGCGGGGTCGGTCCAGGTTTGCAAATGGTTGTTAAAAAACGGCAATGGGTCGGCCGACCGGCTCATCAAAACATCCTGCGCCAGGTCCTGGCCGGGGATCAGTGTCAGCAGGATGGGCTGCGCCACTCCCGAAGGAGCGACCTGCCATGGCGCATAGGGGCCAACGCCATCCGACCAAAGCGGATCGAGCGCTTCGACGCTGAGTTGGAAAGTCCCGCTCGTTGCGCCGCCGGGAAATTCGAGGCCCGACAAGTCGAAGAAACTTTCCAAACCTTGGTCCGGCGATCCCCATTGAGAGAAGGGCACGCCGAGAGAATCGTTCAAGCCAGTGATGGGATTGCCCGCATCGCCGGCAAACAGATTTCCACTCACCGACGACGCCGCCACCGAGCGCGATGGCAGGCCGGTCGCGGGATCCACCCAGCGCGCGACGACGTTCACTCCCTGCATTGCCGTCGTGGAATTGCCCGAGAGGCCCGTGAACCAGACCGACCCATGAATGCGGCCGGTGGTAGAAGCGAAAATCTGCCCGTTGGGAAAAGTCGAAACATTTTGAGCAGTAACCGGATAGACGCGGGAGATGCTGGCCACATCGTCCGGCGCAAGTTGCAGCGGATTGGGCAGACAGGCGGTGATGGGCACACAGCTGATCTCATCGGCAAAGTGCATCAGCGGGAAACCGGCGAGATCGTCCGCGGTCGCCGGCGGATTGTTGGTGATGACATTCACGTTGAGCTGGGAATGGCCGACGCCAAGAACCAGTCCAAGTGTCCGCACCAGCCGGTATTGCACGTCGGTGAGTTGCGACAACTGCTGGGCGCACTGCCCATTGAGGACTACGAGCGCATGTTGAATGCCGGCATCGGCGGTGAAACTGTCGGCGCCACCAAACACCGCGTTCCAGAAGCATTGTGACGAGTCGCCCGCGCCACTGCCCAGCAGCGCATCGGTCACCGAACCATCCACGTCGTAAACAATACCGACGGGCGTCCCGGTGGCGGAGGGGGCGATGTCAAGCGGTGCGGTGATGACGCCGTTGCTTAGGGTGAGGTTGGCACCGGTCACATCCTCGGCGAGTTGTCCAGCGGCGTTTACGGTCAGCGCGGCGGTAGGGACGGAGGTCCAGACGGCAAACGCGTTGGCGACTAACTGGTTGGCCGCGGCATTCGGCAAAACCGCGCTGAGATCGCCCAGGTCGGTGTAGTAGTTGATCTGACCGTTGGGCCACAGGACCGGCTGACCGGTGACTTGCGGCGTGAAGTAGCTCGCCCCGGCGACAAATTTTGGACCGCCGCCAAAAAGAGGCGAGGCCAGCAGGAACAGCAGGAAGCTTGCGCGGACATAGAGCACACGCATCCTGATCATGGCAGGTCCTCGCCGACAGAATGCAGCACCGCGCTGGCGAATTCAGGGAACGGAATACGCGTAGCCGCTTTCAGCTTTGGGTCGTTGCCGAAGGCGGCGGCTTGTTGCGGGTTGAGCAAGACGTGACCTGAGGAATCCATCCGAAAGCGTCCGAGCGGCCCGTCAACCGTGCTGGTGAGTCCCAACCGGCTGCGCGGGAACAGGAACAACAACAGGCGCTGGCCGGGACGATAGCGGGGCGCGTCGTTCCAAAGGCCGCGCCACTCGCGAAGGGTGAGGGCCTGGCCGGGAACTGCCCCGCGCATCGCTTGCTCGACATGAAACGTGATGGCGACGGCGGGAATCTCGCCGGGGCTGGTAGCGTCCAGGAGCACTACCGAGGTGACCGTCCCGGAAAAAATTGTCCCGGCATGTTGGGAGAGCCGGCGCAAGCCCGGCGGGCCCGGGATGGTAGGGTCCGGCTGGATGAGAATGTTGTGGACGGGCGCTCCGCTGAGGCGGGCACGCTCAGAGACAGGATCGCCCGGAGCACGGTCGCGCTGCGCGTGAAGCAGCACGGGAAGAACCAGCAAAGCCGATAGCAGACACGAAAGCGTTCGCCCAGTCACGGAACCACCTACCCTTGAAATGTCTGCTCGGAGAATTCGGGAAACCCTTGAGAACAGACTATCGCGCGGAACCAGAATCCGTCTGTGATGGATGTCACGGTCCGGAAGACGGGGCTGTGGATTTTTTGAAACCTGTGTTCTTGCGTCTTCCTTGCTATCCCTGTGTTTATGCGCTAAGTTGTTCCCTTCCAACATTCATGGCACTTCCGGAACAACTCGAACAGCAAATACAACGCTGGATAGAAGCCGGGATCGTGGATCCGCAAACGGCGGGACGGATTCGCGAATTTGAAACCTCACGCCAGTCTCCGGGTATGCGCTGGCCGGTCGTGTTTGCGATTGCGTTCGGCTCAATTATGGTGGCCGCGGGAATCTTGCTTTTCGTCGCCGCTCATTGGGACAATCTCTCGCCCACACAGCGGTTCCTGCTGGTGCTGGGAATGATCTCCGGCTTTCATCTGGCTGCAGGGGGCCTCATGCCTCGCATGCGGTCGCTGGGGATGGCGCTGCACGGCGTGGGAACCATGGCCCTCGGTGGAGGCATCTTCCTGGCCGGACAGATTTTCAACCTCCAGGAACATTGGCCCGGCGGCATCCTGTTGTGGGCAATCGGGGCGATCCTGACATGGCTGGTGCTTCGCGATTGGCTCCAGGGCACTTTAGCCGCACTGCTGGTTCCGGCCTGGATCGCTTCGGAATGGAGTTTACGTGCTGAGCACTTCAATGGCATGGCGCTGTTGCTCGTACAGTTCCTAACCATGGTCGCGTTTGCCTATTTGGGCGCTCGCCACGCAACAGGGGAATCGAATTTCCGGCGCGCCCTGGTCTGGGCTGGCGGACTCGCATTGTTGCCTCTTTGCACAATGCTGGCTGCGGTGGGTGAGGAGTTGGAAAGGGGCGGGTATCTGCCGCCGATGTCAGCCGGGCTGCACGCCTCTGGGTGGCTGATGGCTTTCGGCCTTCCGCTGGTCGCTGCCTGGGTCTTGCGGGGCAGGCTGGTGGGGTGGAACATCGGCTTTGCGGTGTGGGTCTTGGTGATGGGCCTGATGAACGTCCGGGACGTGTTGCAAAACGTGACTTTGTACGGACTGTGCGCGCTGGCTGCCATCGCCCTAGTCGTGTGGGGACTGCAGGAGCAGCGCCGCGAGCGCATCAATCTGGGCGTGGCAGGGTTTGCCATCACCATCATCGTTTTTTATTTCTCAACGGTGATGGACAAGTTGGGTCGTTCGGCCTCGCTGGTCGGTTTCGGACTGCTGTTTCTGCTGGGCGGATGGAAGCTGGAACAGCTGCGCCGCAAATTGGTGGCACGCGCCGTTGGAGGGACACGATGAAGCCACTCACCGCGGCCGTGACCGTTGCGTTGATTCAGGTTCTGATCGTGTCTTCGCTGGGCGCCAAACTCCTCTATGACCGGCGAACCCGCCCGCAGGCGTGGTTTAGAACGCAGCGCTACGATCCGAATCTTCCGATTCGCGGACGGTACCTCAGTCTGCAGGTCGAAGTGAACGATTCACGTTCCCCGGAGGAAGTTGAAAAGAAGTTTAGTTCAGAGATTCAGGCAATCGAGAACCAACGCAGCAAGTTTAGCTATCGCGGCATGTACGATTTCGGTCGGGAATGCGGTTCGATTGAAATGCGCAACGGTGGTGCCCTGGCGGAATTTGATCAGACTCCGAACTGGAACTGCGACAACCTGACTTTCGTGCGCCGAAGGACAGTGACTGGAATGGGGCTGTGGGTAAACGAACCGATTCTATTTTTCATTCCTGATACCGCGAAGGACCTGACGCATCTCGACAATGGAGACGAGCTGTGGGTGCTTGCGACTCTGCCGCGAAAGGGGCCACCGAGGCCCGTCGCCTTAGGGGTGAAGAAGTCGGGTGAGACGAACATCAGGCCACTGGGCCTGAACTAGCCCTTGCTTTTTCTCCGCGGGCGCTGCTTTGCTGAAATGGATTTGATGATGAGCTTGCGGCGCGCTCCCTTCGGCATGGGCACTTTGGCGCGGTTCAGCGCCAGGTTGATCAGCGCCAGAACCTCTGGGTCGTCGAGCACTTTTGCGTCTGGTTCGCCGGCATCGTACAAGCGCACGTTCCGCACCTGATTGCCACTTCCTCGCAAACGCCTGGCCGGGTCGGGCAGGCCCACGCCATAAAGAAAACACAGGCTCACGTAGCGCGGATCGAGCACGACGGAGAAGACCGCCTCGGATGCGCGCTCGGTGGGGCCGAAGCCGATCACGAGAAAATTGTAGTTGTCATAGACCATCTCGATGGCACCGGGGACAAGCTTGCGCATTTTGGCCAGCGCGCGACGGGCGGCAGCCTCGATCTTCGGATCGTACTTGGCGAGAAAGGTGTCGAGTTGGGCCTGGGCCTCAGTTGACGAAACGTCGGTAGACGCTTTCTTGCCGGCTGGCGATTTTGCTTTCCGCATGGGGCCTCATTCACCTGTGCTGTGATTTGGAGTTGAGCGAGTGAACTTGCTTCATGTCGCTGCCTGCAAACAACAGGTTCCTCGTCGCTTCGCTCCTCGGAATGACAAATTAAGAACGGAGAGCCTGTCGAAGCAAACAACCTAACTCACTTCTTCGTCCACTGGTCTACCCAGTCGTTCACGGTTTTATACCAGAGCTGCGCGTTCTGCGGCTTCTGCACCCAGTGGCCTTCGTCGGGAAAATACAGCATCTTCGATGGCACGCCCTGCATTTGCAGCGTGGTGAAAAGCTGGAAGCCTTCGCTCACGTCGAGGCGGTAGTCGCGCTGGCCGTGGATGACCAGCGTCGGCGTTTTGAAATTCTTGGCGTACTGGTGCGGCGACCACTTCTGGTAGCTGGCGCGGTTGTCGTACGGCGTGCCTTTGAACTCCCAGTTGTTGAACCACATTTCTTCGGTCGAGCCCCAGGCGGATTCGGCGTTGAACATGCCGTCGTGCGAGACCAGGCACTTGAAGCGGTCGGTGTGGCCGAGAATCCAGTTGATCATGTATCCGCCGTAGCTGGCGCCCAGCGCGCACTCTCGGTCTTTGTCAATGAACGGATAAGTTTTCTCGGCGTAGTCGAGGCCCTTCATCAGGTCTTCAAATGGAGCGCCGCCCCAGTCGCCGTTGATGGCGTCAATGAATTCCTGTCCGTAGCCGGTCGAGCCGTGGAAGTTGATCATGATGACGACATATCCCGAGCTTTGCGCCGAAGTTGGGGCCGCGAACAGCTCGGGATTCCAGCGATAGCTCCAGTCGTCACCCCAGGCGCCCTGCGGCCCGCCGTGGATGAGGAACTTTAGGGGATATTTCTTGGAGGCGTTGAAGTTCGGCGGCTTGACGAGGAAGCCTTGGACTTTGTCGTCGTGGGCGCCGGTGAACCAGAAGGACTCGAGCGGGGACATGGCGATCTCAGAGAGGAGGGCTGAGTTGGGATTCGCGAGCAACTCGCCGAAGGATTCCGACTTCTTGAAGTCGAAACCTATGTTGTACTTGAAGATCAGAATCGGGTGCTGCAACGACATGCGCGTAAACACAATCTGCTTTCCGTCTGGAGTAATTGTCTGATCGTCGGCGTAGTCGCCACTAAAAAGCACATCTCTCTTTCCATCCAGTCCAGCCCAATACATCGGGGCTTTCCCTTGCGATTCTGCGACGAAGTACAGTCGCTTGGAATCCGGCGCCCATGTGAAGGTTCCCACCCAGGCGTCAAAATCTTCCGTCAGGTTCTTCCTGTCTCCAGCCTTGCGGTCATAGAGCATCAAGCGGAAGCGGTCGCTCTCGTATCCCGGACGCTGCTGGGCGCGGTAGGCGATGTAGCGGCCATCGGGCGAATAGAGCGGCGTCGAGTCGCTGGCGGGATTGTCGGCGGTGATGTTTTTGGCCTGCGCCAAAACCTGGGCGGACGAGGCGTCCGCCGCTCCATGGACTGGGACGATCCACAGATCGTTGTTGGTGGAAGCGGCTTCGTTCTTGTCGTGATTCGAGGTGTAGCAAATCTCCTGCCCGTCGGGCGAGAAAGCGTAGTCGTCCTGCCCGCCGAGGGAGAATACTGGAGCGTCGTAGTCGCCGGGGGTGAGGTCGCGGGCTGCGCCCGCGGGACAGCCGGGGGCGGCTGTCCCCACACAAGCATCTGTGGCAACGACAAAAATGTGGCTGCGCTTGCCTTCTTTGTAGGCATTCCAATGCCTGTAGAGCAGGCGCGTGAAAATCTGCGCCTTCACTTTTGAAGTGTTGTCCTGGCCAAGCCGCTTTGCATTGCAATTCGCTTCTTCTGAGGGCGGACCATCGCACTCCGGGTAAACGTCCGATGTGAATAAAATGTTCTTGCCGTCAGGAGACCAGAGTTCGCCGCCAGCTTCGGTTGCGATGTGAGTGAACTGATGCACTGCGGTCACTGCGCCTGCTGCGCCGTCAAAGTCCGCGATCCAGATTTGCGAGCCACCCTCTTTGGTCGAAAGAAACGCGAAGCGCTTGCCATCCGGTGCCCAGCGCGGGCGGTCTCCGTCTTGATCCGGGATGAGAACGTGTTCTCTCCCCACGTCTCCGGTTCCCACGTCTCGCAAATTCGGCGAGACGTGGGGCACCCCACTTTTCAGGGCACTACTCTCCTCTGTCATTCCGAGCGAGGACGGAGGATTCGCTTGCGAATCCTTCGCCGCAGTCGAGGAACCTGCTTTACCGGAAAGCGGCACGATCCAAATGTGCGGCGTCTTGGTGTTGGCTTCTAGACTCACGTCCACCAGGCTGAAGATCACCCACCTGCCGTCCGGGGAAACTACAGGCTCGCCGACGCGCTTGAGCTTCATCATGTCTTCGAAGGTGAAGGGATGCTTGGCCTGCGCAACGGCAGAGAACGTGAACGCGGCGAGAGCAAGAAAAGAGAAGAAGAAACGGCGCATGAGGTGCTCCTTGGCAAACGAGAGAGTTTAGCAGGAGAGCGGTTCGGTCTTCTAGCGGCTGGCTTTTACAGCCGGCAGCGCGGTTGCCGGAGCCGAGGACATCGTGTTCCCCGGAACAGCAGGTCCCTCCACTGCGCTCGCTTCGCTCCGCTCCGGTCGGGATGACAGGAGTTTTTTCTAAACTTGAATTACGATTGGGAGGGATCCCATGGGTTGACGATGCGCACGCCGCAGCCTTCGAAATCGTCGGTATCGCGGGTCGCCAGTGTTGCGCCGTGAGCCCGCGCGATCGCTGCAATCTGTGCGTCGAACAGGCTGATCGGGCGGCCGTGGGTGCGGCGGTTTACTGCGATAGGCGCGAAGGCGCGCGCGGCGTCTTCGTGGAAAGGGAGAACGCGGGCCGGAAAAAGCCCGGAAAACATGGCTTGCGAGGCGGCCAGTAACCCAGCGCGACGCTTCCCCTGAGGAAGCAATTCGATTCCCTGAAGGATCTCAGCCATGCTGACGCTGCTTGTATAGAGTTGATGGTTCGACTGCTGGGCCAGCCACTGCCGGACCGCCGGGTGAGGCGACGAGGACATCGCCTCCGACAAAACATTGGTGTCGAGCACAATCATCGGAACAGCTTCTTGATCCTGCTGTCGGGAATCAGCTCACGCTTTGGGATTTGCAGATCCACGCCGCCAAAGGGCGCGAATATCTTGCGAATCGCTTCGCCGAGATTTTCCGGCTCAGCGTCGGCACGGGCCAGTCCGGTTTCCAGCAACTCGCGGGCTTCCTGCTCCATGGAACGGCCATTGCGGGCGGCGCGGATGCGGAGCCGCCGCTTGGTGGTCTCGGGAAGCTTGCGGATGGTGATGCTGGCCATGCAATCAATGCTATCAATGATTGCATTGATTGCACAAGGGTAAAATCGAGGACTCTCGTTTGGCCGCCGTTCGTCGTTGCTCGTCTCCGGCAACCCGGACGGCCGATTTCGTCATCCAAGTTCGTAGGCGGAAAGACTGCAGGGCCCGGAGCCGGTTCCACCGAGCGGAGAGCCGGAGGCCGGGCCCGTGCGGTTCTTTCGCGCAGGTTTCAACGTTTTCTACGTTTCAAGGTTTCGCCCAGAGCAGGTCTCTCCATTCCGCTCGCTTCGCTGCGCATCGGTCGGGATGACAGCTTGTCTTGCTACACTTAACTCATGAGTCAGAGATTCTTCACACTTTTGTTCGGATTGGCTGCAGGCCTGGCACTTGCCACCGCGGGAGCGATTGCGCAAGAAGGTGAGCTGGACACCGCTCCGCCCAAAAACATCACGGTCGAGCAAGTCATCCAGAAGTTTGCGGCGCGGGAAAAAGAATTCAAAGAAGCGCGCGACAAATACACCTGGCGGCAGGACATTAAAGTGCAGACGCTGGACGGCGATACCGTGACCGGCGACTACCGCGAAGTGTTTGACGTGCTGTTCGACAATCAGGGACACCGGATTGAAAACGTGGTGTTCGCTCCGGCGTCGTCATTGGATAAGGGCGGGCTGTCGCTGGATGAAGGCGACATGAAGGACTTTCGCAACCGGCTGCCATTTGTGATGACTTCCGATGACGTGGGCGAATACAACATTCTGTACGTAGGACAGCAAAAAGAGGATGACCTGCATTGCTATGTCTTCGACGTCGCCCCCAAACAGATTGTCGGCAAGAAACGGTACTTCGAGGGGCGGCTTTGGGTGGACGACCAGGACTTCCAGATCGTGAAGACTTACGGCAAGGGCGTGCCGGAAGTCGTTGACAAGAAGAAAAAGGGCAAGGAAGAGCATCTGTATCCGAAATTCACCACCTGGCGGCAGCAGGTGGACGGCCAGTATTGGTTCCCGACCTACACACGCGCAGATGACACGTTGAAGTTCGCGCTGCAGGAAATCCACATCCGCGAGATCGTGAAATACAGCGACTACAAGCGGTTTGGGTCGAGCGTGAAGATTATTTATGAAGGGAAAGAACTGCCGCCTGGAGAGAAGAAACCGGGAGATCAGAAGAAGCCTGACGAGAAGGACCCGAATCCGCCGAAATAGGCGTCAGCGATAAGCTCTGCCTTCTTGTTCCGACGAAAAATCTAGCGACTTCCCTGCACGTCTGACGTCATCGAGAGCATGCGACCTAAGGAGATCTGATTAAGGTCAGAAAAGCGAAAAGCAGGTTTCTCGACTACGCAAGATTGCCCGTAACCGGGCAATCTTACTCCGCTCGAAATGACAGAGTAGGGATATTCAGAGTTTCCCTAGCGCGTGGGACGGATGTTCGGTCACCGCGGGAATTTGATGGAAACGGCGTCCGCGCCGAGGAAACTGATGCTAACGTCAGTTTCCGCTTCCGCGGGCTTGCCGTCTAATTCATGACGGCGGTATTGCCAGAGTCGGACCGCGTGGACGGCCGCGTCCGCCAACCGACGGTTGCCGCTCAAAACCAATACCTGCCTTACGCGGCCGTCGGTCCCGATGAGAACCTTCAAGTTCACTTTGCCCGCAAGCCCCGCCTGCGGCGATGCAGGATAGACGAAGCGACCCTCGGGGCTTTCCGCCACCTGCACTCGGGGAACAGCGGGACCAATGCGCCTGCTCGTTTTCCGCGCTGATGTTTTGCGGTGAGGGCGCACCAGGTTTCTGGATGCGGGAACCGGAAGGGGCGCTGACGTCTTCGTGTCTGCCACTGAACCATGGGTGTCTGGTTGCGCCTCCACCCGCGGCACTGGAACAGGCTCTCGCCGGGAAATTTTCCAGTTGCGATAGGTGAGGCTGCCGGCTACGGCCAGAATTATGGCGGCGACGATGAATTGCCAGCCGCTCCGTCCACTGCCTGGGAGGGCATTCATGCTGGCGGCGGGATTGTCGTGTAGTCGCCCGACGTCCGCGCGAGCGGGCACCGGTGTTGCGAGTGCCGGCGAAATCTCGACTGCGGTCGCTACTGTCTGCCCCGCGACAGCAGGGACCAGCGGGACGCCGCAAAAACCGCAGAACGTGTGACCGGGGAAGTTCTCGCGCTGGCACGCAGGGCACAATACTCTCGGAAATTGTGTTCTTGCGGTGTTTTCCGCGGGAGTGAGATCAGGCGTCACCGGCGGCCCGTCGGGCGGCTTCCGTCCCTGGTCTTGCCCTTGCAGTTCGCTCAACAGATCCATTACCGCCTGCTGGCGTTTGTCCGGGGGCGAGGTGAAATACACTTCGGCCCAGCGCCCCATGTTCTCCCCCAAAACCGGGTTCAACAGGGGATTCAACTCTGGATTGTTTGGTTCGCCCGGAGCCGTTGGTTCGTTTTCGACAGGGGACACTAGGCTTTCTCCGGGGCACGTCGGCAAGTCTTCAAAGTGCGGCAGCGCTCTGCTGCCAGATTAAAAAGGTTCTGAGTACGGTCGAAAAAACGAAAAGCAGGTTTCTCGACTTCGCAAGATTGCCCGTGAACGGGCAATCTTACTGCGCTCGAAATGACAAAATAGCACTAAATCAGACTTTCCTTAGACCTGAAATTTTGAACATCGCGTCTAGTAGAACAAATACTTCCTCCACTTGTCGTCCGACCTGCCCATCAAACGCATGATGTGCCTGCTGGTGTGGAGGTTGAAGGAACGCGGCTCGCGCATCAGCTTCATTCCGGCTTCGGCGGGGGACTGGTTGCCCTTGCTGCGATTGCAGAAGTGGCAGCAGGCCACCAGATTTTCCCAGGAAGACGAACCTCCGCGGGAGCGGGGGATGACGTGGTCGAGCGTGAGTTCACCGGAGGGCAGCACTTCCGCGCAATACTGGCAGGTGTTGCGGTCGCGGAGCAGGATGTTCTTGCGCGAGAGAGCGCGGCTCTGGTGCGGGATGCGGCGGTACTCGAGCAGGCGAATCACCGACGGCAGGCGCACGGCCAGGCGCGCGGCGTGAAGAAAGTGGCCGTTTTCCTCCTCCGTCATCGCAACGCCCTTGAGAACGAGGACGAGGGCGCGGCGGGCGGCGCACACGTTGATCGGCTCATAGGATGCATTGAGAACGAGTACGGGGGCGTGCAGGGCGTGAACGTCGTCGGGACGGCGGGCAGCCGAGCACAGCGGGAGCCCGATCGGCGGGCGGCCCGTTGATCTTGCCCCGGATTCCATTCTCAGCGGCATGACGCGGTTCCTGTTCTCAAATTCTATTCGCCTGAGGCACGCGCATGTGCGTCGAGGCTCTCCACTCTTGCCGGCCCTTTGGCGATGACAACCGCCGCCGCGGAAGCCTTGAGCGTGCGGGCCACCGTAGCGACAAAAACGCGACTGGCCCCGGCTCGCTTGAGCACGCGGGCACATTCCGACGCGGTGGCACCGGTGGTGTAGACGTCATCCACCAGCAGGACTTCACGGCCGGCAACCGCCTCGGGACGCGAAACGCGAAACGCACCGCGCACGTTTTCACGGCGCGCGTGAGAGGTAAGGCCGGTCTGCGAAGCGGTCTCGCGCTGGCGAAGCAAGTCCTGCCTGACAAGTTCGAGCTTCACGGATGGCAAATGGCGAATCGCCAGGCGGGCAATCTGCTCGGCCTGATTGAAGCCACGGCTGCGGAGTTTGACGCGGTGCAAGGGCACGGGCAGAAGCAGAACGGGGTCCGCGCCGAATCCGGGCGCAAGCTGGCATATCGCGTCGGCCAGCATACGCGCGAGAACGTCGGCAGCGGGATAAATCTCGTCATACTTGAGCAGATGGATCAGATGACGAATTCCATCCGCGTAGCTGCCGTAGGCTGCGGCGCGATCGAAGGGCAACTCCACACAGCGGCACAAACCGCAGCGGCTCGCGTTCAGATAGTCCGGCAGGTCGGGTAAGAGATCGCCGCAGACCAGGCAGAGCGCGTCGGAGAGGGGCGTCATGCCGGCGAGGCAGTCGCCGCAAACCGGAAGGCGCGAGGCCGTGGTTAGCGGGGCCGAACAGAGACGGCAGTCCGAGGGAAATAGAACGGTGAACAGGCCATCCATCAACGCGCGGGGCCACGCCGGCGGAGCGTTGACTTGTTGGGCCCAGGAAGGAAACGCTTGGGAAGACCGCGAGGAAGAGGACCGAAAAACAACAGGGAATGGAGACCTTGACGATGCAAGGCGGACCCGGGGTACCCGAATTCCCTGCTGACTACTGCTGAAGACGGCCTCCACAGCGCCACGATCTGGCAGCCGCCGCGACCGGCGGCTCGTGCATCCAACGCTTTCAGTATAGCTGCGGCGGAGGATTGAGGCAACGCAGCAAAGACTAAACCAGGTTTCTCGGCTATGATGTACCGCGCCTGCCCTGCGCGCGGTTTAAGGGCAGCAGAGTTTTCATCCCAATCTTCGTGAGGAACGAACTGTGAGCGATCAACCAGCAACCCCGAGCAGTCCAGCCAAGAAACATGTTCCTTTTGTGCCCGAAACCATGGAGATGAAGGAGTTCACGTGGCGGGCGATGCTGATCGGTCTGTTCATGTGCGTGGTGCTGGGTGCGGCCAATGCATATCTTGGCTTGCGCGCTGGGATCACGATCGCCGCGACGTATCCGGCGGCCGTCATTGGGATGGCGGTGCTGCGCGCGCGGAAGGGGTCTCTGCTGGAGGAGAACATCGCGCGTACCGCCGGTTCGATTGGCGAGTCGGTGGCGGCGGGCGCGATTTTTACCATCCCCGCATTCTTGCTGGCACACGCCTGGACTTCTTTCCGCCCCAAGGATGCGTACTGGAAATCCACGGCGTTGATCATGGTGGGCAGCATTCTTGGCGTGCTTTTCATTTCGCTGGTTCGGCGCGTGATGGTGGAAGACCCGGAGCTTCCTTTCCCGGAGTCGGTGGCGGCATCGGAAATTCATAAAGCGGGCCAGCGCGGCGCGCAGGCGGCAAAGTATCTGTTCTGGAACATCGGCATCGGCGGCATTGTTTACATGCTGGGGCGCTTTGGACTATTTGCCGCAGATCAGGATTTTCATTTCACCGTGGGCAATCTTGGCCGCAGCCAGGTGCGGCTCGGAACTACGGGCAGCACAAACATTGTGGCGGCGGGCGGTGCCAGCACATTTGCCGCACCCAGCGTGAGTCCGGCGTATTTGGGAGTGGGTTACATCATCGGGCTAAGGCTGGCGTCCATTCAATTTGCCGGAGGTGTGCTGGCGTGGGGCTTGATGGTGCCGCTCATCATTTTCCTGCTGGGGCCGCAGTTGAAGAACTATCTTCCCGCCGATACTCCAGACAATTGGGCAGCCATGGCAGCGGCGGTGTGGCGGTTTATTGTGCGTCCCATCGCGGTGGGCGGAATGCTGGTGGGCGCAGCCTACACGCTTTACAACATGCGAAAGAGTTTGACGGCGGGACTGGGCAAAGCCTTCTCTGACTTGAAGCAGACGGCGGCGGACCGCGCCAAACTTTCTCGGACCGAGCAGTACATGGGATCGAAGACAGTGTTTGGGTTGATTGGTTTGATGTTTGTATTGATGTGCGCGCTTTACGTCCACATTACGGGCCTGTTCTGGCCGGCGATTTTGGCCGCGGTGGTGATGATCCTGGTGGGATTTTTCTTTGCCACGGTCTCCGGCAACCTGGTGGGATTTATTGGCTCCTCGAATAATCCGATTTCCGGCCTGACGCTTTCGACGTTGCTGATTGCGGCGCTGCTGATGGTGGCGCTGGGGGTTTCGGGCAATCAGGGCGTAGCGGCGGTGCTCGGCGTGGCCGCGGTGGTTTGCGTTTCGTCGGCGGTGGCGGGAGAACTGTTGCAGGACTTCAAAGTTGGTTACATTCTTGGAGGTACGCCTCGCAAGATCCAGGCGGCAGAGTTGATTGCTGTGGTGGTCGCAAGTCTGGTGATGTACTGGCCACTTATGCTGCTGCACGAGGCCAACATCAAAGCCGGCGGCATCGGGTTCGGCGACCGCCAACTCTCGGCACCCCAGGCAGGGCTAATGGCAACGCTGGCGGTGGGCATTGTCGGTGGAGACATGCCGTGGCCGCTTGTCGTGGTCGGGATTTTCTTCGGCATCGGAATGATCATGATGCAAGTGCGCAGCCCCATGCTGGTGGCGGTGGGGATGTATTTGCCGTTTGAAACTACGTTCGCGATTTTTCTGGGTGGGGTATTTCGCTCGGTGGGGGATTGGCTGGCCAAGCGGCGCGGCTTCAACGATGCACAGAGGGCTCGGGTGGAAAATGCGGGAGTGCTGACGGCGTCGGGTTTGATCGCCGGAGAAGCCATTCTCGGGCTGGTTTGGGCGGGCTTGCAATTTGCTCCGGCGTGGGCGCGGCCGCAAGTATTCAAGGACCCGTCGTATCTTATCGGCGGAGTGATGGTGCTGCTGGGGCTGGCGGCATTGATGATCCGGTTGCCACTGACCAGCGCGGGTGATCCGAGCGAACCGGCGCCTCCGACCGCGATGATGTAGCTCACCCAAGCTTGACCACAGAGGACACAGGGGAACACGGAGGAAAGCCCGCGCTCATTGTTCCTCTATGAGACGCTGTGCCCCCTGTGGTTAAGATTTTCTATGTCCGTTTCAGAAAACATCTTTCGGATACGTGAGCAGATCGGTGCTGCGGCGCAGCGATGTGGACGCAGTCCCGATGACATCACGCTCATGGCGGTAACGAAAACTCATCGCGCCGAAACCATTCGAGAAGCGTATGAAGCCGGGCTGCGCGTGTTCGGTGAGAATCGCGTGCAGGAATTCGCCGGCAAGACAATCCCACTGGCTGACTTGCGCGACGCCGAATGGCACATGATCGGGCACTTGCAGACGAACAAAGCGACGAAGACCGCGGAGTTGTTTGGCGCAGTAGATTCGGTGGATTCATTGAAGCTGGCGGAAAAGTTGGATGCCGCGGCGCGAACGCTGGGCAAGACACTGGGCGTGCTGATTGAGATCAACGTGGGCGGTGAAGCGGCGAAGAGCGGACTCGCCGCGGTTTCACAGGACCTGGAAGAGTTGCTGCTGGCCGCGCCTCAGCTTCAGTATCTGAAATTTTGCGGACTGATGACTGTGCCTCCGTTCGCTGACGATCCCGAAGATGCGAGGCCCTATTTTCGCAAGCTGCGGGAGTTGCGCGATGCGATTGCCGCGCGCAGGCTGCCGGGCGTCAGCATGCGCGTGCTTTCGATGGGCATGTCGCACGACTTCGAGGTCGCGATTGAGGAAGGTTCGACCTGCGTGCGGGTGGGGACGGCGATCTTCGGGGAACGGGCGAAGGCTTAACCACGGGGGTACAGAGGCACACCGAGGAAACCTAAGCGAATTTTGAGTTTTCCTGCGAAGGTGTTTGCGCTGTGGTGAAGGATTTCCGATGGTCCAGGTCAACCAAGGTAAATCGGAGGTGACGTTCGCGGTGAAAATACATCCCCGCGCCCGGAAGAACGCCATCACCGGCGAAGTCGGCGATGCACTGAAGGTCTCGTTGACCTCGCCCCCAGTGGACGGCCGAGCCAATGACGCCTGTATCCAATTCTTCGCGAAACTTTTGAAGGTGCCGCGATCTTCGGTTACCATTGCGTCCGGATTGGCCAGCCGGAATAAAGTGATTCGCGTAGCGGGACTTTCGGCGGAGCAAGTCAGGAATCGTTTGGGGTAGCTCTAAACAACAGCAGGCCGCCTACTTGCCCTCACCCCGCGAACGCGGCTCAGGGGGCTCGGGACAACAGACGAAGACCAAATCAGCATTAGGAGCCACATTGACTTTCTCTGAACGCTTTCAGGAAATTCGTACCGGGTTTGAGCGTCCGTTTTGGATTGCCAACATCAGCGAGATCTTTGAGCGGCTTTCCTACTACGGAGCTTTTGCCTCGCTTGCTCTGTACTTGCAGGAGAAGCTGAATTTCTCGACCGAGCAGACGGGGACGCTGACCGGCATTTTCGGTGGCATGGTGTGGTTTCTCGCCATCTTTGGCGGGGCTGCTGCCGACCGCATGGGGTTCCGGCGGGCACTTTCGACGGCTTATTTGATCCTGGCAGCGTCGTATTTTCTGATTGGATCCATTGGAGCGCCCTGGATGGCACCGGTGCGCAATGCCGTGCCGCTCACTTTATTTGTCGGCTTCATTCTGATTCTTCCGGCGTTGGGCGTTGCACTGGTCAAGCCTTGCGTGGTGGGCACGACGGCACGGGCGTCCAAGCCGAACGTACGTTCGATCGGATATTCGATTTATTACACAATGGTCAACATCGGCGGCGCCGCCGGACCTTTGTTTGCCTCCTGGGCCCATCGCAACCTTGGCGTTGAGAATGTTTACCGCGTGGCTGCACTGGGCGTTTTCGCGATGTTCTTTTTTGTTCTGCTCTTCTTTCGCGAACCGCGCCAACCTGGAGACGCGCCTCCGCCGTCCATTGCGACCGTCGCACGGAATTTCTGTGTCGTGGTGGGTAATTACAAGCTGGTGCTGCCCGTCTTGGGAGTCGCGTTGCTGTTGCGCATTGCCATGTTCTTCTTTTCATTCAGCGTGCCGTGGTTGGTATGGATTGGCCTGCTGGCGCTTGTTTTGGCGGGCATCAGCCGGTTTATGTGGTTCCTCGTAATCTTTTCTGGCTACTGGGTGGTGTTCTGGCAGCAATACATCAGCCTGCCCGGCTACATTCACGGGTATATCAGCGCCAAGACCGATGAAAGAATTCTGGTGACCGATGGAGTGACCGTGATCTGCCTCACTCTGCTGGTGAACTTCCTGATTCGCAAGATGCCTGCATTTCAGGCTGTCATTCTTGGGACTCTGGTGACATCGGTCTCCTGGTTGATTCTCGCTTTCTGGCCGACGGTCTGGGGCGCAGTGCTGTCGCTGTTTGTGCTGGCGCTGGGCGAGATCACGCAGCAGCCGCGCTACTACGAATATATTTCGAAGCTGGCGCCCCCGGGACAACAGGGGACGTACATGGGCTTCGCGTTTCTGCCAATCGGGATTGGGTCGCTGATTGGCGGGCCGTTTGGCGGGTTTCTGGCGCATCACTATGCCGAGGTGCAGCACCGACCTGAGCGCATGTGGTGGGTCGTGACTGGCATAGGCGTGGCGACGACGGTGATGCTGTGGATTTATGATCGGTGGTTCCGGAGTGCAGCGGTAAGCGAATGATGCAGAGATGCGCTCGGCGGACAGCCGGGGGCGGATATCCCCAGGTGAATCTTGGCTTTGCGGCTCGATTCGCCGAAACCCGTTCCCCTTGTTTACAATAGACGTTTGCCTATGGACCTCGCTGCCATCCAATCCGCGCTGCGCCAGCGCAATATTGACGGCTGGCTGTTCTACGATCACCATCACCGCGACCCGATTGCCTACCGGACGCTTGGCCTGCCGGAAAGCCTGATGGCGACGCGGCGGTGGTTCTATTTGATTCCGGCAAATGGCGAACCGGCAAAACTGGTTCACAAGATCGAAGCGGGACATCTGGATTCCCTTCCCGGCAGCAAGCGGCAGTATTCAGGATGGCAGGAACTATTTGCCGAACTGAAGACCATGCTGTCGTCGCAGCGCGATATCGCGATGCAATATTCACCCAACAACAGCGTGTTTACGATTTCTCTCGTGGATGCCGGGACGGTGGACCTGCTGCGCGGGTTGGGCAAGAACATCGTGAGTTCGGCTGATCTGGTGGCGCTGTTTGAGGCCACCTGGAGCGAGGAACAGATCCAGAGCCACTTTGCGGCGCGCGATTCGATTGACGCGATTGTGGCGGCGGCGTTCCAGGAAATCGGCCGGCGCGTGCGCAAGGGCGGCACCAAAGAACACGAAATACAGCAGTGGTTCATGGAGGCGTTCGGACGCGAGAATTTGGTGACGGACGATCCGCCGATTGTCGCGGTGAATGCCAACGCTGGAAACCCGCACTACGAGCCGCGTGCGGACCATCCGGTGGCGATCCGTGAGGGTGACATCGTGCTGCTCGACGTGTGGGGCAAGAAGAACTCGCCGGGCGCGGTGTATTACGACATCACCTGGATGGGCTTTGTCGGACCAGCGCCTTCGGGACGGATGCAGGAGATTTTTACGATTGTGCGTGATGCGCGAGATGCCGGGGCCAGGCTGGCCGTGGAAGGCATAGCCTCCGGACGCCGCATGGCGGGTTGGGAAGTAGACAAGGCCACGCGCGATCACATCAAGCAAGCCGGCTATGGAGACTACTTCATCCATCGCACCGGCCATTCGATTGGCACCAGCGTCCACGCCAACGGAGCGAACATGGACGATCTGGAGATCCATGACGAGCGGCAGATCCTGCCCAACTCGTGCTTCTCGATCGAGCCCGGCATTTATCTGCCGGAGTTTGGCGTGCGCAGCGAAGTGAACGTGCTGGTGCGCGAGAAGTCAGCGGAAGTGACTGGTAAAATTCAGCGCGAGATTGTGAACATTTGATGGCAAATTCGATGACAGGAAAGACCATGGCGCCGGCGTTTACGATGATGTCGGTGCTGGCCCCGGCGCTGGCATGGCTGGTCCCGGGCGCGGGCCACATGGCGCAGAAGCGTTGGATTCGCGGCGGACTCTTGCTGGTGTCCATTCTGGGGATGGCGATCATCGGCCTGCTGCTGCGCGGCCGCATGTACCAGCCGATTGGGAATGACTTGCTGGAAATTCTCGGCTTTGTGGGCGACCTGGGTACCGGCGGATTCTATCTTTTGGGGCAAGCCATGGGATGGGGCCAGGCCGCTCCGTTCACGGCCACCGCCGATTACGGCAAGATTTTCATCATCGCGGCAGGCTTACTGAATTTTATTGCCGTTGCCGACGCCTACCACATCGCCATCGGGAAGAAACCATAATGAGCGAGCCTTTGTTGTTAAGCCATTTCGGCGCGGCGTTCTTCTTTGCTCTGTTTGCCTCGGTGGTTTTCGGAATTACGCACCGCGACACCACGCGCGAGATGGTCCGCTACGGATTCAAATGCTTCTTCACTTTCATGGGTGGGGTGGTGGTGGCGGGCTGGGTGATGTGGTTTCTGAGAAGATAGCTTTTAGCCATGAGCTTCTAGCCACCGCTGTCGGCTGCCTCTTATCCCTCCCACACAAACGCGTCGAACAAACGTTTCGACTCAAAACCGAGCCGGTGGTAGAGTGCAATCGCGCGCGCGTTTTCTTCCGTCACGGTCAGCGAAAGGGCGGTGAAATTTCGCTGGCGAAGGTTGGCGATGGAAGTCTCAATCAGCATCTCACCGGCCCCATGGGAGCGGTACTCGGGCAGGACGCACACCTGGGTAATGTGGCCGACGTCGGCGCGAACTCGGGAGCAGAGAATCATCCCGATCAGGGCCCGGGTGCGTCGGTCGAGCGCGACAAAAGAAGACTCCGCATCAAACACGCCGCACCCCGGAAAGCGCACGATGTTGTTGAGAAAGCGCAGGGAGCCGTTCAGGGTCAAATACTGGTCGTTGATTTGCGCGTCCACGTGCCCGCGGTAGGCTGCGGTGATGACGGCGGCGCCGGCCTGAAAATCAGCGTCCGTCCAGTGGCGGATTTCAATCTCCGGATGCTCGGGATGTTGCGGCGGCACCGACGCAGTGAGGGGTAGCACCATAAAGACGCGGGGATGACGTCGAAACCCCTGCTCCGCGAAGGGCTGGGCCACGCTGCCGGCCTCGTGGGCCAGAAGCTGCGCCTCGACACGATGAATGCCGGGCGACTGCTGCAGGGTCTCGATCACGTGGGAGAGCAGCTGGATCTCTACCTCGCGGGCATTGGGCAGGCGCGTTCCGTTGGTTACGAACAGGTCGCCGATGACGCCCTTGCTGCCTTCGTAAACGAAAAAAGAATAGCCAAAAATGCGGCCGCGCTCGATGGCGGCATAGCCGGGGAGAATCTTGGAGTCAACGTAGCGCAGGACCATCTCCGCAGAACCGGAGTAGTCCCAGGTGAGCAGGCGGGCCCAGACCTGCGCCTCGTCTTCTAGAAGAGGACGAAGATCGGCGGAAGAAAAATGTCGGAGGTCGAGAATCTCCACGGGGCCCCTGCCCGGCCCGACCGAGTTGCTTCCCCAGAGGAGCCGCGAAACCCGAGTGTAGTGCTTGAAACCGACGCGGGGCAAATGCGCGGAACAAGGGACGGCAATAGAGTGCGACTCTTACGGAGTTGGAGGGGCCTGGCTTGCGGGGAAAATCCAGTAAGAGTCCAGGTGCTGCGCTTCGAAGCTGCCGAGCAGCAGGGCACGGCGACCGGAAGCAGAAACGCTGGAGTCGTGCGGAACTATGAGGAGATACTCGCTCTGCGGTTGAACTTCTGAGTCAAGGTGCAGCGGCGGTTGGTTGCGGTAGAAGGCGAGGCCAAAGTCTATTTCACGTCGTACGCCCTGCACGGCCAGTGGCATGGGATGCGGTTGATGGCTCTGGATGTCCGCGGCGACGGAACGCGCAGACAGGGATTCATCCACTGTACCGCTTCCGAGCTTTAGAAGAGCCCCCACCGCAAAGACAACTGGGATCATGGTGGCAAACCGCAGGGCCCGAGTGCCCAGCTTTCCCGAGACGGTCATCACGACGACAATCGCAAGGACGGCGCTTATTGCGGCGGCGGCGAAAAGTGGCTTGCCCGGCGGAATACGATGCTGGGTAATCAGGTATTGGACCAGCAACGCGGGAAAAACGGGAGCAGCAGCGACCAGCGAGTGCAGCACGACGAGAAACCGGGGAGGCCGTTGGTTGCCAAGTTCCTGGATATTCTGACGGATATACTCGACCAGCAACAGCGCTCCGGCGGGAACGGCGGGAAGAATGTAAGCCGGCAGCTTCGAGTGAGACGCGGAAAACAACGCCACAGGGACCAGCAGCCACATCAGAGCAAACAAGCTGAGAGCGTTTTCTGGCACTGCGGCGGCGGAGCCTTGTCGCCACATTCTTTCGTTCCACCAGAGCCGTACCGTCCGCGCCGCCGCCGCGAGGACGAACACCGTCCAGGGCATCAGCGCCACCAGAATCACCGGCCCATAGAACCAAAACGGCTGGCGATGGTGGTAGAGATTGCTGGAGAAGCGGGCGAAGTTGTGTTCGAGGATGAACGTCCGGAAAAAAGTTGGATTGCGAATCTGCACGGCAACATACCAGGGTGCGGAAATTGCCAGAAACAGCGCGATGCCGGGCAGCCACAACGTGCGCCAGAGGAAACGCATGTCGTTCGCCGCCATCGCGTAGAGAACAATCACCGCCCCCGCGAGGACGGGCGCAACCGGGCCTTTGGCCAGCATCCCGAAGCCTAGCAGCGCGTAAAAGACGGCCAGATAAAACCGGTTGCCGCATTCGCGCCACATCCACCAGGCAATCAGTGCAATGCCAAACGAGGCTGCCAGAGGCATGTCGGTGGCGGCAGCGCGGCCCAGTCCGACGACTCCGGCGCTGGAAGCGGCGATCAACGCGCCATCCAGCTCATAGCCTCGCCGAAACCGCCGCAGGAAGAAGTACATCGCCAGCACCAGCAACGTCGCGTCCAGTGCCGACGGTAGCCGCGCCACCCAATCTTTCACTCCAAACATGGAGTAGGCAACCATCGCCTGCCAGTAATAGAGCGGCGGCTTTTCCAGCCACGGCTGTCCTCCCAGCACCGGCGTGATCCAATCGTGCCGCTCCAGCATTTCGCGTGCAACCTGCGCATAGCGCGGTTCGTCGGCCCCTACAAGACCGAACTGATTGAGTCCATAGAAAAACAGGAACAGGCAGAAGCCGGCGAGCAGCAAGCCGTCGGTGCGAGTCCTTGCGGGTTGAGAGGTGGAAGAAATGGGCCGGGTCCCTTCAGTTGGCCCTGGGCCGCATCCACGCCCACAGGCTGATCAGCGTCCAAACGCTTTCGAGAACGACGAAGCCCAGCTGAAACGGATGCAACGCGATGTAGCAGAGGATGGCGGATCCGATCGCGTTGAGAACGTTGTAGGTGGCCGAGCGCGGATTCATCCAACCCATCTGGTGGCCGGTGTAGGCGACCAAAATCAGGAGCGCGCCGGCGAAGGAGAGGGCCTGTGTAGCAAATCCAATGTGCATGCGGACTATTGTACGGAACTATTTCGCAGTAGACGCGCCGCGAACCTGGCGCAAGACCTGCTCGACCGCCAAGGGGAGAGGGCCCTCGACCGAACAGCCGCTGGCACACTCATGGCCTCCGCCACCGAAGCTTTCGGCCACGCGCGCCACGTTGACGCCGCCCTTGCTACGCAGACTGACGCGAAAGCGTCCGCCGGGAACTTCGCGGAACAAGATCGCCACTTCCACTTCGCCAATCGAGAGCACATAGTTCACCAAGCCTTCGCAATCTTCTTCCTTGGCACTCGCGTGCCGCATCTGTTCCAGGCTTACCCAGACCCAGGCAATGCTGCCCTGCTGCTGCAGGTTGCGCAGGGCTTCGCCAAGCAACCGCAACTTCGCGGGAGAATGGGCGAAGTAGACCGCCCGCGCGCTGCGCACCGGGTCGGCCCCGGCAAGTACCAACTCCCGCGCCACGTCGAACGTGTGTTCATCGGTGCCCTGAAACATGAACGATCCGGTGTCGGTGAGCAGCGCAGTATAAAGACAGCTCGCAATCTCCGGGGTCACCGGCACTCCCAGTTCGCGTGCCAGACGAAAGATGAGTTCGGCGGTGGCGGCGGCGCGAGGCTCGATCCAGTTCAGGTTGGCAAACGACTTTCCGCTGACATGGTGATCAATGCTGATCAGAAAATTCAGGTCCAGCCCTTGCAGCCGGGTGCGTTGCAGGCTGTCGCATTCGAGCAGGATGACCGCGTCGTAGAGGTGTCCGTCGGGGAGTGACTGGCGTACTTCGGAGGCGCCCGGCAAGGCGCGGTAAATTCGCGGAACGCCGTCATGCAAGACAACGTCGGCGTGTTTGCCCATCCCGCGTAGCACCAGGCAAAGCGCCAGCGCCGACCCCACCGCGTCTCCGTCGGGACGGGCGTGCGACGTAATCACGAAGCGGTGCCGTCCTCGTATCTCGCGAACGACATCCGGCAACCCGCCGTTAACGCGATCTGGGGCTCCCTGTTGCATGCGGCTTCTCTCTTTTTTTGTTGCGGCCCAACAGTTCTTCCACCCGCGCCTGCTGTTGTGATCCCCGGCTCAAACGGAACCAGAGCTCGGGAGCGCGCTTCAAGTGCAGCCGGGAGGCGACCTCGATGCGCACATACGTGCGTGCGGCTTCGAGACCTTCCATGCAGCGGTCCGCCTCGTCGGCGTCGCCGCCGACCTCGACCTGGACCTGGGCGCTGCGCCCGTCGTCCGCCACCACAACGCCGGTCACCGTCACCAGACCAATGCGGGGATCGGCCAATTCGCCTTCCACCAGCGCCTGAATTTCCTCGCGCAGCGCTTCTCCCAACCGGCCGCGATGATAAGTGACTGCCCGCTTCTTTTCCACGTCTCCCAGCTCCTACCCTAAAACGTTTGAGAATATCAGAAATATTCCACGAAAGAGTCCGTGATTTCCGCGCCGTGGTTGTTGGCGATGCGCGCGGCCTGCCGCTCAACATTTTTCATCAAGCCGTCGAGATAGTCGCGCGAATCAGACACGCTGACGACGCCGACGGAGGCCTGGTTCCACAGCGGCGATGGTTCCATCTCGGCGGTGGCAACATTGAAGCTGGCGCGCAGCCGGTCTTTCAAACTCCGCACCACCTGTCGTTTGTCCTTGAGGGATTGCGCCGCTTCAATCCGAAGTTCGAGGGTGAGGAAGGCGATCATGCAGTCGTTGGTCGCTGGTTGGGAGTCGTCGGCCACATCGGCTCAGAGACCTTGGCAGACGACCACCGACCGACGACCCGCGACGTTCTTCTTAGGCAATCACTTCCGCGGCGATCTTCTCCGTCACGAAAGCCTCAATGATGTCGCCCACTTTGATGTCGCCGTAGTTGGCGATGGAGATACCGCATTCCATGCCGTTGCTGACTTCCTTGGCGTCGTCCTTGAAGCGGCGAAGCGAGGCGATCTTGCCGGTGAACACGACCACATTGTCTCGAAGCAGACGGACCTCGGAGTCGCGCTTGAGGATGCCGTCGGCGACCTGACATCCCGCCACGGCACCTACCTTGGGGATACGGAACACATTGCGGACCTCGGCGCGGCCCTGGTAGTGCTCTTTGAACGTCGGCTCCAGCAGGCCGCTCATGGCGCGCTTGATCTCATCCTGCAACTCGTAGATGATCGAGTGCAGACGAACATCCACTTCTTCCTGGTCGGCGAGCTCCTGGGCCTTGCGCTCGGGGCGGACGTTAAAGCCGATGACGATGGCGTTGGACGCGGCAGCCAGCAGGATGTCGGTCTCGGTGATCGCGCCCACTCCCGAGCGCAACACCTTCAACCGGACCTTGTCGTTGGAGAGCTTGTTCAGCAGGTCGTTCAGTACTTCGACCGACCCGTGCACGTCGCCCTTCAGAATAATGTTCAATTCCTTGGTGCCCGCCTGCTCGATCTGCTGCGCCAGGCCTTCGAGCGAAACGCGCGAACTCTTGGCCAAAGTTGCTTCGCGGAATTTCTGGCCACGGTATTCGGAGATGCCGCGGGCCTTGTCGCGATCAGCCACCATGACAAAGGCGTCGCCGGATTGCGGCAGGCCTTCAAGCCCGATGATCTCAACCGGAGTCGAGGGGCCGGCAGATTCAAGAGCGGCCCCGTGGTCATCGAACATGGCGCGCACTTTGCCGAACACGTTGCCCACGACAAAGTTGTCGCCGGTCCTGAGCGTGCCATTCTGCACCAGCACGGTGGCAACCGGACCACGACCGCGGTCCAGTTTGGCCTCCAGTACGACGCCAGTGGCGGCACGATCCGCGGTCGCCTTCAGTTCGGCAACGTCGGCGACCAGGCAGATCATTTCAAGCAGTTGGTTCAAGTTCGTTTTCTTTTTGGCGGAGACATCTACGAAGATGGTTTTTCCGCCCCACTCCTCGGGCACGAGTCCGCGGTCCCCGAGTTGTTTTTTAACGCGATCGGGCATGGCCTCGGGCTTGTCAATCTTGTTCACCGCGACGATGATCGGCACTTCCGCGGCGTGGGCGTGGTCAATGGCTTCGATCGTCTGCGGCATGACGCCGTCGTCGGCTGCAACCACCAGAACCACGATGTCGGTGGCTTTGGCGCCGCGGGCACGCATGCGCGTGAAGGCCTCGTGACCCGGCGTATCCAGAAACACAATCTCACGGCCAAAAGCCGGGGACTGGGTGTCCGTAATGCGTACCTTGTAAGCGCCGATGTGCTGGGTGATGCCGCCAGCTTCGCCGTCGGCAACGCTGCTCAGGCGAATTGAATCGAGCAGCGTGGTCTTGCCATGGTCCACGTGGCCCATAATGGTGACCACAGGAGGACGCTGGGCGGTTTCGACACTGACCTCTTCGCCCTCAGCCGCGCCGGCGGCGTCCATGTCCTTGGCCGCCTGCTCTTCAAAGGTGATGACGTTGGTTTCTGCGCCAAAAAAGCGCGCCATTTCCGAAGCCAGTTCCGCGTCGAGCGTCTGGTTGATGGTCGCAAAAACGCCCTGCATCAACAAACGCGCGATCAAATCCTTGGCGCGGATGTCCAGCTTTTCGGCAAGATCCTTAACGCTTATTCCTTCCGCAATGGTGATGTTGCGGGTGATCGGAAGCGGCTCATTCGACACCACCATGCGTGGCGGCGGCGTGTAGCCCTTCATTGGGCCTTCTTTGATCCCTCGCGGCACGTAGCGCTGACCAGGGCGGCGCGCCGGCCCTCCTGGACGGCTTCCCGGACGCGCCGGACCCGGCGGAGGAAGTCCCGGCCCAACACCGAGCGGGCGGGCGCCGGTCGGAGAGGTGCGCGTGGGATGCATGGGACGGCGCTCACCGGGGCGAAGCGGCGGACGCGTTCCCGGAGGCCCCTGAGGGCGGGTGCGCTGAAAAATTGGCTGGCCCGGCACAGGCTTGCCAGGAGCGGGACGGACATCGCCCGAAGCTGGTGTTCCCGCTGCAGACGTGGGATGCATCGGCCGGATCGGGGCCTTGTAAATGGGGCGTGGCCCGGTCTGAGGAACAATCATGCGCGGAGCGGGCGGCGCAGGTCTGGGCGCGGGCGTGGGCGGAGCGCTGGCGGCAGGTGGCGCGATCGTGGCACTGGCCACTACCGTTGGCGACGCCGAAGCAATCACCGCAGGACGCTGCACCGGCGGAACCACCGGAACTCCAGCGGGCCTGTCCGCAATCGGCGACGGGAGCGGGGGCGCTGACACCGGAGCAACCAGCTTCGCGGGAACACTTACGGGCGGCCTGGCGGCGACCGGCACCGAAACCGGGACGGACGGCTTGGCAGCCACTGGGGCTGGCGAAGCCGTCTCCTTCTTCTGAATGATTGCCTTTAGCACATCCCCGGGCTTGGAGATGTTCGACAGATCAATCTTGGTCCTGATCTCGTTATCGCCGCGAGTCGCGCGGGAAGTAGAGGACGACGGAGCGCCTTCGCCTCTGGAACGAAGCAGCGTGCGAACGCGTACAGCTTCGTCCTCTTCGAGGGAGCTGGAGTGGGTCTTCTTTTCCGTGACCCCGGCCTGCGTCAGCACGTCGAGGATCGCCTTGCTCTTGACTTCAAGCTCTCGGGCGAGATCGTTGATTCGAACCTTGCTCATCCGGCCTTTCTCTGCTCCGCGTTGGGTCGTGTCTAGCGATTCATCGCGACCTCTGGGAACCTTTGCACATCCTGGCGCGCCAGCCTGTAAGCGAACGCGTCATACTCACTCTTTGACTCCAGCGTCGGAGGTTTCCTCCGGGACTGGTTGTTGTTCTTCCGCAAGCGAATGTTCCACGATCGAATGTTCCACGATCGAATGTTCCGCAAGCGAATGTTCCGCAAGCCCATGCCCGGCGGCGGGCGGTTCCGCGGGTGCCGCTTCCGCGGCTGAATCTGTTTCGGCGGCTCCGGCAGTTGGTCCGTCCACAGCTGCGCCAGGCTCTGGCGAAGCTGTTGCGGCAGCAGCAGCTTCGGCAGCAGCGGCGGCGGCTTCGGCCTCGACTTCCGCCGCCTCGGCAGCCGCCTGGGCCGCGTCCAGACTAGCAAAGTAATTACTCACCGCAAGACTGATTTTCTCCACCGTTTTGGGGCCAATGCCCTCGATGGCTTCCAGTTGCTCCGGCGTCATATCGGCGAGCGACTCGACCGTCGTAACTCCGGCAGCGCCCAGCTTCTCGACCAGACCCTCGCCCAGACCCTCCACCACGCTAAGCGGAGTGGCCGCCGTCATGGCGGAAATCTGCTGTTCCACTTCCTGCCGCTTTTCTTCCTCGCTCTTGATGTCAATTTTCCAGCCCAGCAGTTTGGCCGCCAGCCGCACGTTCTGGCCCTTCTTGCCGATGGCCAGCGAGAGCTGGGTGTCGTCCACCACCACTTCGAGGTGCTTGTCGGCCACGTCCACCACAGAGACCTTGCTGACCTTGGCCGGCTGCAATGCTTTCTCGGCGAAAGTCGTGATCTCGTCGTGATACTCGATGATGTCAATCTTCTCCCCGCGCAGTTCGCGGATGATGGATTGCACGCGCATGCCCTTCATGCCAACGCATGCGCCCACCGGGTCCACGTCTTTGTCCTTGGAGAGCACGGCAATCTTGGTGCGCTCGCCGGCTTCGCGGGCAATGGCGCGAATGATCACGGTGCCGTCGTAGATTTCCGGGACTTCCGTCTGGAACAGGTTCTGCACCAGCTCCGGCGCAGCACGGGAAACGACCACCGCCGGTCCCTTCGAGGCCTTGTCCACGCGCGCGATCACCACGCGCACGCGCTCACCCACCGCAAACGACTCCAGCCGCGACTGCTCCTTGCGGCCCATGCGGGCTTCCGCCTTGCCGATGTCCAAAATCACATCCGGCCCTTCAATGCGTTTGACGGTCGCGTTGATGATTTCTCCCACGCGCCCGATGTATTCGTTGTAAACCGTGTCGCGTTCGGCTTCGCGCACCTTCTGGAAAATCACCTGCTTGGCCAGCTGCGCGGCGATGCGGCCGAGAATGCCTTCCGTCGGCTTCTCGATGCGCATTTCTCCGCCCACTTCCAGCGAAGCATCCACCTTGCGAGCCTCTTCCAAGGTGACTTGCAGTGTCGGGTCTTCCACCTGCTCGGGCGTCTCCACCACGGTCTTGGACACGTAGGCGTGGATTTTCCCGGTTTCTTTATCGAGCACGGCGCGCAAATTGTCCTGCGTCTTGTAATACTTGCGCGTGGCCATGACGATGGCATCTTCCACAGCGGCGACGACAATCTGCGGATTGATGCCTTTGTCCCGACTCAGGGTCTCGATGGTGTTGTAGAGCTCGCTTGCCATAGGTCTTTCTTATGATGAAACCTAGATCTCAGGAACCAGGTTCGCCTTCTCGACGTTGGCCCACTCGATTTTCACGTTCTGTTCCGCAACCGCGCCCAACTTCCGGCGCGCCTTCCGGCTGCCCGCGCTCAAATCCAGCGTCAGCTTGCCGTCGCTGAAAGCTTCCAGCCGTCCTTCAAAATGCTTGTTCCCACCCACTGGCTCCCGGGTTGTCAGTTTGACCAGGCTTCCCGCGAACCGTTCAAAATCAGACGCTCGCGTCAGCTTTCGGTCCAGCCCCGGCGACGACACTTCCAGCGTGTACGGCGCGCTGGCCATCGCATCTTCCACATCCAAAATCGTGCCAAACTCGCGGCTGAAGCTGGCGCAGTCTTCGTGCGTGACGCCCGACAGCGGCTCCGGCCCTGCCCCCGGCTTGTCGAGAAAGACCCGCAACACGCGGCTCTTGCCTCCGCCCAAAAGCTCGACCTCGACCACTTCCAGCCCGCTTGAACGGGCCACGCGGTCCGCGATATCGCGCACGCGATCCACGTCAAGCGCCATAATTTCAGCCACTTACCGCTATTGCCGATCTGTGTGTGGGGGCCGAAACGAAAAAGTGGGCTTGCGCCCACTGGTGTGCTCCGCCAATTCCTGCTACACAACAGTTCTCAATTCACTAATATACGCCCGTGGTTGGGAAAAGACAAACCCCGGATCGGGACATTCTGAAGCTCGGAGGCGGTTGGCCGCCCTATTTTTTCATGCGTCCAAGAACACAGTGGGTGCCCCATCCTAACGGCGCGCTTTTTGCGACGTTAGGGTGGGAACCACGAACGCAAGATCATACGCGGTTCTCCCTCAGGGCGGGTGGCCCACCTTTGAACTCGCCGGCACCATAAACACAGTGGGTGCCCCGTCTTTTGCGCACTTTGCAAAGGGCGGGTAGCACGAACGCATAGGCAACGGGGTTGGTCCGGGAACAGCAACAAATCTATCGGCTGCATCGAAGCCCACCCTTGCAAAAAACGCAAGGATGGGGCACCCTCAGTTGGAATGGCGCACACAAATCTCAAAGGTGGGCCACCCGCCAACGGGGTTGGTCCGGGAACAGCAACAAATCTATCGGCTGCATCGAAGCCCACCCTTGCAAAAAACGCAAGGATGGGGCACCCTCAGTTGGAATGGCGCACACAAATCTCAAAGGTGGGCCACCCGCCAGCTTATGGGATAGGCACGGGAATTACTGACGAGTCCGCCGTCGGAGCAGCCAGCGCAGGTGCAGGTTTGGGTCTTACGCTTGCAGATGCGGCCTTAGAGGGTGGCAAGGTGATACCCGTCCTCGGCAATTTTCTCTCGGCAGGCATAGGACTATACGACGGTTATCAATTGGCGAAGACGATTCAAAAATGCTGGTAGGAAAGTTCAAAGGCCTAGTAGTTCATCCCTGGTGAAATACCGATGTTTGATTACGAATCACCAAAGCCGAAAGAACCTGTCGACTACACAGGCCTAAAACTTGCTGCTTTGGTGGCACCGGTATTCTTTCTCGTTACTTTCTTGTATAACGCCGATGCAGGCCTGGCCGCTTATATGGTGGTGGGCGTGATGATCTTCGCCATCAAAATCCGCTGGCATTTAAGGAAACACATCTGGTTCTGGGCAATCATTGCTGTTATCTTGGCGCTCCACGTCCCATTAGTGTTTATGGTTCGATGGCCGCAAGGACACGCGCCTACGATTTTTTACGCAATGCCGATCGGGATCGCGGACTTTCTGGTCATCTCGGGGGCTTTGAAGTTCGCAGAACAACTCCTCTCGAAAAATTCTTCTTCCAATGATGAACTGGGAAGCTGAGGTCTGTGTCCGACGGAATAAACCAGGGACAGACGGAACCTTCCCCATTCGTTCTTCGCTCTTCCCGTCAAGTCTACTTTAGTAGACTTTGACGTACACGAAAGTAGACGTATGTTCCCATAGGAACATTTTGGTCAGGCTCGGCGCACGGGCCGCGTTTTCTATCTCGTTCGCCAGGACGCGCGGGCTAGATTCAGGATGAAGAAAAGGTGGCCGGAAACTTCCGGCCACCTTTTGTTGGTTCGTGTTCGTTCGAGTTGCTAATAGCTGTTGCTACTGGCCGTCCTACTGAACGATCAGCGTTAGGTTGGTGAGGTGGGTCGGGGTACCGGTGCCGGTGCCTGTTGCGGTGATGACGACGGTGTAGGTGCCGGCTGGGGAGCCTGCGGAGCGGTGGTCATCGCATCCGCCAAGGCTGAGCAGTACCGGCAGCACCAGCGCTCCTAGCACGGCGCCCATGCGGCGGCGCTTTTTGTTGCCAGCAAGCATCATGCCGAACACTCCGAGCCCGCTCAAACCCGCCCAGAGCGGGGCGTTCCCCGCCGGAGAGTCTGGACGGCCCGGCTGTGTGGAGGAAATGGTCCGGCCCTGCGCCGTGGTGATGGTGAGGGCGGTGGAAAATGGAGTGACGCCATTGGCGGTAATCGAGGCCGGACTAAACGAGCACGCCGCCCCCGCGGGCAAACCGCTGCACGCGAAGGTGATGGTGCCGCTATAGCCGCTGCTGCCGCTCACGCCGAGATTGAACGTGGCCGGAGAACCGGCAGTGACCGTTGCATTGGGAGTGTCGGGCGTCACCGTAAAGTTCGGCAGAGTTCCGGCACCGCTGGCGTTGAGCAGGACGGTGGCCCCGATAAAATCGTCGCCGGCGGTGACGACATCCATCGCACCGTCGCCATTGACGTCAGCCAGAGCCAGGCCAAAGGCATAGCCTCCAGAAGGGTACTCCACGGGGCTGGACAGGCCTTCGCCGTTGCCGAGCAGGACGGAAACGGTGCCGAACTGCGAATTGGTGACAATCACATCGGCCAATCCGTCCGCGTTGATGTCAAAAATCTTGACGTAGGAGGGATAGGGCAGATCAATGCTGGGGTTCTGCAAAGTGGTAGAGAACGGAATTGGCGATTGGAACGTGCCATCGCCATTACCAATAGCTACGACGACGCCCGTGGGGGTTGAGCCGTCGTCCAGCGTGAAGGCCAGGTCCGCCTTGCCGTCCCCGTTTAGATCGCCCACCGCTACCGAGTAAAGCCAATTGAAACCGGCCGCTACATCGGACTCCGCATTAAAGGTGCCGGAGTTGTCGGCCTTGCCCAGAAGCAGGGCGATGCCGTTGCTGGGGCTGGCGTTGAGGGGCACGATCAGGTCCAGATAGCCGTCGCCGTTGACGTCGGCGGCGGTCAGGTCGTCCGCGGATTGCGAAACCGGATAGTTTGCGGGAGCGGAGAAGTGACCGCTACCGTCCCCGAGCAGCACGCCAACATCGTTGGATGCACGGTTAAACACCGCCAGGTCTATGTGGCCGTCGTGGGTAAAGTCCCCGGCGACAATTCCTTTGGGTGAGGCTTCGGACGTATCGGTGGGGTACGTGGTCGAACCGAGTGTGAAGGTACCATCGCCAACGCCCGTGAAAATGGAGACGGTGCCAAGATTTGAGTCTGCGGCCGCGATGTCCGGATGTCCGTCGCCGTTGAAGTCGGCCACAACAACACTCTCGAGACGCCCGCCGCTTCCATAGTTGACGCCGGGATGCAGGCTACCGTCCGCCCGCCCGAGAAACACGGTAATGCCGATCGTGGTATCGCAGCAATTGCCCATCACGAAATCGGGGATGCCGTCGCCGTTGAAGTCGCCGGTGGCCAGAGTAATGCCAGAGGCGTTGCCGGCGGCATAGTAGTTGAAGGCGGAATGGAAAGTGCCGTCGCCGTATCCCTTGAGAAAGACGTAGCTGAACTCGTCATCGCTGACAACCACGTCGGCCAGGCCGTCCCCATTAAAGTCGGTCACAATTGCGGGAGTGCTAGGGTATCCACCGACGGCGTACCCGACGGTGGGGACGGTGACCGTACCGTCGCCAAGCCCCAGCAGGATGGTGACATCGGAACCGTTGTTGTTGGTGACAGTGATGTCGGCCTTGCCGTCGCCGTTCACGTCGGCGATGGTCGCCGCCTCGGGAAGGACGTCGGCGTTGCTGCTTCCAGGAGCCGAGGCCGCGGCATAGTAAACGCCGGTTTGAAATGTTCCGTCGCCGTTGTTCACGTAGACGGTGACGTTTTCGTCGTCGCAGTTGCTGCTAACGATCTCGGCTTTGCCGTCGCCGGTGAGGTCCCCCGCCGCCAGAGAACATGTGTCATAGGCAGCGTTGGGCGTAACCAGACTCGAGCCGATTTGCTGAAAACCGTTGGACGATTGCAAATAAACGTCCACCCGTTCCGTGGTGTAATTCAATCCGGCAAAATCAACCTTGCCGTCGCCGTTGAAGTCGGCAAACACCAGACCATCGGGAGCGAATCCTGCCAGCGCCGTGGAAGTGCCGTTCAGGAACGTGCCGTCGCCATTGCCCAAGATGGACCAAACCAGGCCGGGGCTGGCGGTGTCCACAGCCAGGAGGTCGAGTTTGCCGTCGCCGTTCAGGTCGGTAAGGATTCCGCCCTGCAGACTGCTGGATGAAATATTGAAAGTGCCACCCTGCACGGCGTGGGCGAACATGCCGTCGCCATTCGAGTCGCTGATCCAAACGTCAAAGGTGGAGGAAGATGCGGAATGAATTTGAATCACGTCGGCTTTGCCGTCGCCGTTGAGGTCACCGACCAGGATTGGGTCACTGTTTGCAAGCGTGGTTAGCAGCGGCGCCTGGAACGTGCCGTCGCCGTTCCCGAGCGCCACCGAAATGGAATACACCGCTCCTTCGCCGTTGTTGTAAACCTGGCATACTAGGTCCTTTTTGCCATCGCCATTCACGTCGGCCTCGAAAATTTGACCTTCGGGCTTGCCGCCGGCCGGGACTTGCACCCCGCTGACCAAGCCAAACGGGTTCACTGAGCCGTTGCCCGCGCTTGAGTTGGCCCGCCGAAAACGGGAATGGGCGGGCCGGGCGGCGCGAAACCCTGCCGTATCACGCCTGGCCGGAGACCTCCCCTGTTTGTTTGGGCGGGGGGACTTCATTGCGTTCTTCGCAAAGGGATGCTTTGCTGGATGAACAACGTTGAACTGGCTGGAATATCGGTTTTGAGGTTGAGAGGCATAACTCGAGAGCGAGGCCAGCGCAAGCACAATTGCTAGGGCGAAACGTTTTCTCATTTGGGGAAAATTCTCCGTTTTGGAAAGTCGGCTAGGGATCGGCACACAGATGTGCCGGCAGCAGCCTTTATCTCTATGCAACGCACACTCCAACTTCGAGCCCTGGCTCTTATTTCTTTGGAACGAAGGGGCGCTGGCTGCGATTTGCCTCCTTCCCTCGCCAATCTCTACAATAAGAAATTACCCGCACACACCCGTGGGTTCCCGAAAAATCTATGATTCATTTCCCGGTCCCCGAAGCCCTTACTTTCGATGACGTTCTTCTGCTGCCCGCGCATTCGGACGTTGTCCCCTCCGAAGCCAACACCCAGACGCAGCTGACCCGCAAGATCACGTTGAACATTCCCATTGCCAGTTCGGCCATGGACACGGTCACCGAGTCGCATATGGCCATCGCGCTGGCGCAGCAGGGAGGGCTGGGCGTGGTCCATCGCAATCTGACCATCGAAGCCCAGGCCAATGAAGTGGACAAGGTGAAGCGCTCGGAAAGCGGCATGATCGTGGACCCGGTGACCATGCATCCGACCGACAAGGTCAGCGACGCGCTCGAGGTCATGCGCAAGTACAAGATTTCCGGCGTGCCCGTGACCGACCGCGGCGGCAAGCTGGTCGGCATCCTCACCAACCGCGACCTGCGATTCGAGACGCGCTTCGACGTGCCGATTGATCAGGTCATGACCAAGACAAACCTGATCACGGTGCCGGTGGGTACGACTCTGGAAGACGCCGAAATCATTCTGCACGAACACCGCGTGGAAAAACTTCTGGTGGTGGACGACAAGTACATCCTGAAGGGCCTGATCACGGTAAAGGACATTCAGAAGAAACTGAAGTATCCGAACGCCGCAAAAGACACGCATGGCAGGTTGCGCGTGGGCGCCGCGATTGGCGCGACCGGCGACTTTCTGGAACGGGCGCAGGAACTAGCAAAGTACAACCTGGACGTGCTGGCCATTGACAGTGCCCACGGCCACTCCACCAAAGTGCTGGAAGCGGTAAAGAGGGTCAAGGCGGCACTGCCGGAAATTGAGTTGCTGGCCGGCAACGTGGCGACGTTCGAAGGAGCCGAAGCGTTGATGCGCGCGGGTGCGGACGGCATCAAGGTCGGCATCGGGCCGGGATCGATCTGCACCACGCGAATTGTCACCGGCGCGGGCGTACCGCAGATCACTGCGATTGCGGAGGCTTATCGCGCCACGCGCGGATCTGGCGTGCCGCTGATCGCCGATGGGGGCATCAAGTATTCCGGCGACATCAGCAAAGCGCTGGCCGCCGGCGCCAGCGCGGTGATGATCGGGTCGCTGTTTGCCGGGACCGACGAAAGCCCCGGCGAAACCATCCTCTACCAGGGGCGCGTTTACAAGAGCTATCGCGGCATGGGTTCCATGGGCGCGATGGCGTCGGGCTCGGGTGAACGCTATTTCCAGCGCATCGAAGACCAGGCGGACATGTCGGTGCTGGAAGCGGAATCGAACCGGCTGGGCAAGCTGGTGCCGGAAGGGATTGAAGGCCGCGTGCCGCATCGCGGGTCGGTGGCCATGATCGTGCATCAGATGGTCGGCGGATTGAAGAGCGGCATGGGATACTGCGGCTGCGCCACGATCCCGGAGTTGCACGAAAAAACAAAATTTGTCCGCATCAGCGGCGCCGGCCTTCGAGAAAGCCACGTACACGACGTCATGATCACGCGCGAGGCGCCCAACTATGCGGTGGAATAACGGGCTGTGCGGTTCCGCGCTCGCGGAGGCGCGTGCCTAGCTTGGATTCCTCGCACAAGCAGTTGCTGCGGGCATGGGTCCCGGCCGTGTTGTGGATGGGCATCATCGCGGTGGAGTCCACGGACTGGCTGTCCGCACATCACACCGGGAGATTTCTCTATCCCCTGCTGCACTATTTATTTGGCGTGACCGAGGAAGGCTTCGCGCCTTGGCATTTTCTGATCCGCAAAGGTGGGCATGTCTTTGGCTATGCGATGCTCAGCTTTCTTTTGTTCCGTGCCTGGCGCGCCACTCTGCCCATGATGGACAAGCGCGGCCGAACGCTGCGCTGGGCGGGCATGGCGCTGGGTATGACTACGCTGGTCGCCAGCCTGGATGAGTGGCATCAGAGTTTTCTTCCTTCCAGAACGGGTACGCCGCGCGACGTATTGCTCGACGCAGTGGCGGGAGTCAGCGCCCAGGTCCTGATTTTGTTGTGCCTTTTGCCGGGCCGGCGGCAAGCCTGAGCCGTCGAAGCCTGCGTGAATTTACGACCCAGCGCGCCGCGCCGTCCCGGACAGGAGCAGGATCGCGGCCGCCGCAGTCGCCAGCGCTGCGGAAAGATAGAACGGCACGCCCGCTCCATATATCTTCCACAAACCTCCGGTGATGAGGCTGGCGGCCAGTGTAGCGACGCTGGTCACGAAGGCATAGATTCCCAGGGCGCGCCCACGCACTGCAGGGACTACGGCATCCACGACCAGCGCCTTCAGGACGGGCTGGGTCAGCGCGTAGTGAAGTCCATAAAAAGCCATCGTAATCCAGAGAGCGCGCGCAGACGGGGCGCGGCCGAAGACGAAATACACCACCGCAAACACCAGGTATCCGGCTGCGGCGAGGAAGCGGCGGGGCACGCGGTCACTGAGCCAGCCCGCCGGCCACGAGGCCAGCGTGTAGGTGATGTTGAACACGAGGCCGAACAATGGCGCCAGAGCAACTCGAACGCCAGCGCCCTGGGCACGCAAGACAAGGAACATGTCGCTGGAGTTGCCCAGCGAAAATAAAGCCGCGGCCAACAACACAAGATAAAAAGCGAAGGGCAATCGCGCTGCGGAAATTGATTGGCCGGATGACGGCTCCATCGGCTTGGGCCGGGCGGAGTGGTCGGTCTCGCGCACACCGAACAGCGCGACCAGAAAGCAGAGCGCTCCCGGCACTGCGGCGGCCAGAAAGACGCCACGCGCGCCATAGTGGGCCATCAGGGCGAGCGCAATCAGCGGACCCGCGATGGCCCCGGCGGTGTCCATGGACTGGATGAGGCCGTAGGCGGAGCCAAGCCGCGCCTTCGGCACGGACTCGGCAACCATCACATCGCGAGGCGCGCCACGGATACCCTTGGCCAGGCGGTCCGCGAAGCGGATGCCGAGTACATACACCCACGACGTGGCGAAAGCGAGCAGCGGCTTGACCGCGTTGGCCAGAAAGTAGCCGCCCACGACCAGCGGCTTGCGTCGCGGAGAGCGGTCCGCCAGATAGCCGGAGAACAGTTTGGCAAACGACGCCACACTCTCGGCAAGCCCTTCAATCAATCCCAACTGCGCCGGGCCCGCGCCCATCGAGGCCAGGAATGCGGGCAGAATCCAGTAGGCCATTTCGCTGGCCGTGTCATTGAGAAAAGAAGTCGTGCTGAAAACGTATACGTTGCGGCCGAAGGAAGACGTGCGCTCCGCGCGCGGATCAGGCATAGAAAGTTGTATCACGCCAGCGGGAGACGCAGAAGGACGCGGGGCAGGAAGCGCAGGATGAAATTGAGATGGGACCTGAGGACCGCGAACTGGCCGCTGACGACTGCTCTTCAATACATCGCGTCGTACTTGGTCACATTCCACTGACCGGCTTTGGGTTCGACGGTGACCGCGAACTGTTCCTCATAAGTGGCGCGCTGGCCGGCATTGCTGCTTCGCTTCCCGCGATAGTGAAGAATGACCAGTGGTGGATGGTCTTCCCACTCCACCAGTTCCCAGGAAAGCAGCGGATGCTGCGCTTCCGACGAGCAAATAAACTGCGCATATTTCTTGCGATAGTCGTGCTCCCACTGACTGAGCAGATCGTCACAGCGTCCGTCCTGCAGCTGGCGCAGAAACTTCGCCGCAGAGCGTTCGATGGTGCGATCACGCAGCGGGTTCAGCTTGATGCTGATCGGCAGGCCGGTCAGCGAGTCCTTCTCTTCCGAGCGGGCAAGCACCGGGCCCTGGTTGCTGAGCCACCACACGTATCCCAGAAAAACGCAGACGAGCAGAACTCCTGCGCCGACGGCAATGCCGATCTGGGTGCGAGTTACAGCCATGCGGATCAATCTAAAGCCCCAGGTGGGCGGAGACAAGGTTACTTCCGGAGCCCGCGCAGGGGGACATGTACCAGCAAGTTCGACGAATAATGGTGCGAAAAATAAAAGGGGCGCAGACTGGCTGCGCCCCTGATGCGGAACTAATACTGTGTTACGGTTTGGGTTTGTCACCGCTGGTAGAGGTCTCGCCGCCGCTGGGGGCAGCGCTGGTATCGGCCTCTTCCATGGCTTTCTTGGCGGCTTCCGCCTTCTTGGCGCGGACTTCGGCGCGCTTTTCGCGCTTCTCGTCCAGTACCTTCTCGCTGCCGAGCAGTTCGATGAAGGCGCCTTCGGCGCCGTCACCTTTCCGCCAGGTGGTGCGGACGATACGGCAATATCCGCCGGGGCGGTCGCCAAAGCGCGGACCAATGGTGTCAAACAGCTTGGTCAGCGCTTCGCTGGTCATCAGGTAAGCCGCCGCCTGACGGCGCGCGGAAAGGTCTCCCCGTTTGCCGAGCGTGATCATCTTCTCGAGAATGGGGCGAATGGCCTTCGCCTTCTGGATCGTCGTCTCGACGCGCTCTTCCACGAGAATGGAAGTCACCATATTGCGGAACATGGCCCGGCGGTGTGACGTTGTCCGTCCGAGTTTTTTCCCAGCTACTTTGTGACGCATGGCATAACCCTCTTTTACTTTTCTGGTGTCAACTTCTTCTTAGTACTGGTCGTCCGGACCGTAAGCCGAAGCCGGCAACGGCACGTTCGACGTCGGACCCGGTACGGCGTTTCCGTGTTCGTCAATCTTCATGCCCAGGCTGAGGCCCATTGTCGAGAGAATTTCCTTGATTTCATTCAGCGACTTGCGGCCAAAATTCTTGGTCTTCAGCATTTCGGCTTCGGTCTTCTGCACCAACTCGCCGATGCTCTGGATGTTGGCATTCTTGAGGCAGTTATAGCTGCGCACCGAGAGTTCCAGCTCTTCAACGGAACGGTTCAGGTTCTCGTTCTTGATCTCGGGCTTGGTTTCGTCCGAGGAAGATCCGGCCTCGATCTCTTCTTCAAAGTTGATGAAGATGTTCATGTGATCTTTCAACAACTTCGCGGAAAGACCCAGCGCATCCGCAGGCGTCACTGAACCATTGGTCCAGATTTCGAGCGTCAACTTGTCGTAGTCGGTGATCTGCCCGAGACGCGCAGCCTCGACCGAGTAGTTGCACTTGCGTACCGGCGAGTGCACGGAATCAATCGGGATGAACCCGATGCCGAGGTCGTCCTCGAAGTTGCGGTCGGCGGAGATGTAGCCGCGGCCCCGTTTGAGCCGCATTTCCATGTCCAGACGTCCGCCCTCGCTGACCGTTGCGATGTAGACGTCCTTGTCGAGAACCTCGACGTCGCCGTCGGCCTCGATCATTCCGCTGGTGACCACGCCCGGCTGGTCAGCACGCAAATAAATCGCCTTGGGCGCATCACCGGCAAGCTTGAAGGGCACCTGTTTGATGTTGAGGATGATGTCAGTCGCGTCTTCGACCACGCCGGGGATGGACTGAAATTCGTGCAGCACGCCTTCCATCTTGATGGCGGTGACGGCCGCGCCTTCGATCGAGCTCAGCAGCACGCGCCGCAGGGCATTGCCCACGGTGGTGCCGAAGCCGCGCTCAAACGGCTGCGCCCAGAACATTCCGTACTTATCGGTGAGGGAGGAGGAATCGCTGGCTAAACGTTTCGGTTTTTGAAAACCCTTCCAAAGCATTGTGTTCTCCTTCGGCCGCGTGGCTCAGGACTGGCATCCCGGAACTGGTCCAAAGTTCCGGTCAGGCGCCAGCCACAGGCTGATTCGGCTCGAATGTAACGGACCGAAAATCGGTCGTTGGCCGTGCGTCGCTTGCCATCAACGGGATGGGCCAGCGCCGAACAACCTTCGACAAACTTCGACAAACGATTACTTGCTATACAGTTCGACGATCAACTGTTCGTTGACCGGCAAATTGATGTCTTCACGTCGGGGCAGGGAAAGAATCTTGCCCTTAAAATTATCGCGGTCCACTTCCAGCCAGTTGGGCAACGTACCGTGGCTGGCGAATTCCTTGGCCATTTCCAGGATCACCAGCTTCAGGCTGCCCTCCCGCACGGCGATCTCGTGTCCGGCATTCACCGCAAACGATGGGATGTTCACCTTACGTCCGTTCACCGCGATGTGGCCGTGACGCACAAGCTGACGGGCCTGGCGGCGCGACTGCGCGAAGCCCAGGCGGAACACCACGTTGTCGAGGCGCCGTTCGAGCTGCTGCAGCAGCAATTCGCCGGTGACGCCCCGCGAGCGCGCCGCTTTCTCAAAGTAGTTGCGGAACTGGCCTTCCTGGGCAAAATACATGCGCTTGGTCTTCTGCTTCTCGCGCAATTGCAGGCCATATCCAACGATCTTGGCTTTGCGGTCTTTGCCGTGCATGCCGGGGGCAAAATTCCGCTTCTCGATGGGACACTTGTCGCTAAAACACTTTGCGCCCTTGAGGAACAGCTTCATGCCCTCGCGGCGGCAGAGTCGGCAAACTGCTTCGGTATAACGGGCCATGTTTCTCCTTAAGATGGGACCGGTTTACAGGACTGGCTTCCCTTCTTCCCGGTCGGTTAACAAGTTCTCAGTTCTTGGTTGTCAGTTCTTGGTTCTCAATCGCTGAGAACGTAGAACAGAGAACCGCTTCCTACACTCTTCGTCGCTTCGGTGGTCGGCAGCCGTTGTGCGGAATCGGAGTGGTGTCGCGGATGGAGCGGACGTCAATTCCCGCCGCCGCCAATGCGCGAACCGCCGACTCGCGTCCGGAACCGGGGCCGCTCACCCTCACGTCTACGCTGCGTACGCCGTGATCGCGCGCCATACCGGCCGCGTTCGACGCCGCCTGTTGCGCCGCGAAGGGCGTGCCTTTGCGCGAACCGCGAAAGCCCAGCGATCCCGAACTCTTCCACGACAACACATTGCCGTTCATGTCCGTAATGGTCACGACCGTGTTGTTGAACGAGGCCTGGATATGCACCAGTCCATGCGGAACGTGCTTGCGTTCCTTCTTCTTGAACTGCTTTTTCTTGCCTTTTTTGTCCGGTGCGGCTGCGCCGCCTGCTGCTGCTGGTTTTGCCATAGTTAGCCTTTAGCTCCTAGCCTTTAGCCTTTAGCCTTTAGCCTTTCGCCATTCGCTTGACGTTGCCGGTTTAAGGCGATCGGCCAAGCGCTAACAGCTCATCGCTGTCTTATGTCTTGCCGGTCGCCTTCTTCTTATTGGCGACGGTGCCCTTGCGCGGGCCCTTGCGGGTGCGCGCATTGGTATGAGTGCGCTGTCCGCGCACCGGCAGGTTGCGCCGGTGACGGAACCCGCGATAGGAGCCGATTTCGATGAGCCGCTTGATGTTCATCGAAGTTTCCTTGCGCAGATCGCCTTCGACCAGGCCCTCGGCTTCGATGACCGTGCGGATGCGGTTGACCTCTTCTTCGTTCAGGTCCTGCACCTTCTTGGTGGGCTCCACCTTGGCTTCGTCCAGAATGCGGCTGGCGCGTGGACGGCCGATGCCGTAAATGTAAGTGAGCGCGATGTTCGCCCGCTTCTGCCGCGGAAGATCCACGCCTGCAATACGTGCCATTTTTCCCAACTCCCCGCCAGCTATCCCTGGCGCTGTTTATGTTTCGAGTTTTCGCAAATCACCCGCACCACACCCTTGCGGTGGATGACCTTGCATTTGTCGCAAATTTTCTTGACTGATGCCCGTACTTTCATAAAACCAGCCTTCCATCGTTCCCAACCGGCTTCTCATCCATCCACCCGGCCGGTCGAACCAGGATCATTTGTAGCGATACACAATCCGTCCGCGATTGAGGTCGTACGGCGAAAGCTCCACCGCAACCTTGTCACCAGGAAGAATACGAATAAAATTCTTCCGCATCTTGCCGGAAACATGCGCCAGCACCTGGTGCTTGTTTTCCAGTTCGACCTTGAACATCGCATTGGGCAGCGGCTCAACGACCACTGCCATTACTTCAATCGCGTCTTCCTTGCTCATTCGCTCCTTATTAGCTCTTAGCCCTTAGCTCTTGGCTTTGACCAAAAGCCAATAGCTAGGAGTTAATAGCGCTGTTACTGCGTTAAAATCACCGGCCCATCCTTCGTCACTGCGACACAGTGTTCGAAGTGGGCGCTAAAACTGCCATCCGCGGTAACGGCGGTCCATTTATCGCCGAGCACCCGCGTTTCCGGCTTGCCGGAATTTACCATCGGTTCAATCGCCAGTACCATGCCCTCGCGAAGCTTGGGACCGTGGCCGCGGGAACCATAGTTCGGGACCTGCGGCTCTTCGTGAAGCTTGGTCCCTATGCCGTGCCCCACAAACTCCCGGACCACGCTGAAACCGTTGGCCTCGACCAGTTCCTGCACCGCCGCGCCTACATCCCCCACCGTGTTGCCGACCTTCACCTGCTCGATGGCCCGGTAGAGGCTGGCTTCCGTCACTTCCATCAGCTTCCGCAGTTCCGGCTTGATGTTGGCCCCGACCGGGACCGTGATTGCCGCGTCGCCGTAGTAACCGTCCAGCACCACGCCGCAGTCAATGGAAACGATGTCGCCTTCCTTCAACGTGCGCTTCTCCGAAGGAATGCCGTGCACAATTTCTTCATTCAGCGAAGTGCACAGCACGCAGGGATAATCGTAATATCCCTTGAAGGCCGGCCTGGCCCCCAATTCCTTGATCTTTGCCTCCGCAGCGCGTTCTAAATCCATGGTAGTCACGCCTTCGGCAACCATGTCCCGCAAATGATCCAACACCTGCCGGACGATGCGGCCACTCTGCCGCATCTTCGCGATTTCATCCGCCGACTTGCAGGTGATCGCCATGCCTGTCACTGCTCACCTTCGACTATGCTGAACAGCCGCGCCGTGACCTCGTCCATCGGCATGTCGCCGTTCACAAACGCCAACCGCCGCGTGCGCTCGTAATAGTCCGCCACCGGACGGGTCTGCCTCTCGTAGGCTTCCAGCCTGGGCTTGATTACGTCCAGGCGGTCGTCGTCGCGGGCCACCAAAGCGGCCCCTTCCACATCGCAAACCCCTTCCACCTTGGGAGGCTGAAAGTGAACGTTGTAAATCCGTCCACAGGAGGGACAAGAGCGGCGTCCGGTAATACGCAGCAACAATTGATTATAGTCCACGTCCAGGCGGACGACAATCGGCATGGCTCGGGTCGGGCGCGGATTGTCAAAGAACGTTTCCTCAAGCAGCGCATCCAGCCATCCCGCCTGCGCCGCGGTGCGGGGAAATCCATCCAAAATGTAGCCGCGCTTACAGTCCGGCAGCAGCAGCCGCTCACGGACCATGTCGCAGACCAGTTTGTCGGGGACCAGTCCGCCCTGCGCCATCACCGCTTTGGCGGCCTGCCCCAGTTCATTTCCACTGCGCACGTTAATGCGCAAAATGTCCCCGGTGGAAACCTGGGGAATCTCGTAACGCTGCATGAGCCGCTTCGATTGCGTGCCCTTGCCCGCGCCGGGCGGCCCCAACAACACCACGGGGCCCACATCGCGAGTTCGCGGCATTGTCAAGCAGGTCCCCAGCCTCCGCGCTTCCCCAAAGGCGTTACCATGTCCGCCGACCGCGAATTCGTCCGCTGCGCGGTGTAAATCCGTCGTAGTGACGCATGATCAACTGCGCCTCGATCTGCGTGACCAAGTCCATGGCCACGCCCACCACAATCAGAAGCGAGGTTCCGCCAAAATAAAAATTCACACCCAGTCCGTTGGTGACCCAGCCGGGAAGCGAATCGAAAAACCGTCCCACCGGTCCCCACAGGTGGTTCAAGCGAATGCCGGAGATGAGCCATTGCGGAATCAGGGAAATGATGATCAGGTAAAACGCCCCGACCAGCGTGATGTGCGTCAGCACCGCGTTGATAAAGTCGGCGGTGCGCTTGCCGGGCCGGATCCCGGGAATAAAGCCGCCGTACTTGCGCATATTGTCGGCCACTTCATTGGGATTGAACACGATCGAGATGTAGAAATAGGCAAAAAAGATAATCCCGAGACAATACAGCAGCGTATAGAGAGGCTCGCCAAACTGCAGCCACTGCAACACGTTCCCAAAGTAGCGGCTGTTCTTCAGTCCCACCGCCGAGCCGATCATCTGCGGCAGCGTAAGAATGGAAGACGCGAAAATCACCGGCATGACGCCGCCGGCATTCACTTTGAGCGGCAGGTGCGTGGATTGTCCGCCCATGATCTTGCGGCCGACCACGCGCTTGGCATACTGCACGGGAAGGCGGCGCTCGCTGCGCTCAACATAAACGATGAAGGCCACCACCGCCAGCATGAAAACAATCAGAAAGGCCAGAAATACCGGCGTCAGCGCGCCCCAGGCCCCGGTCCGCGCTTTGGAGAACAAGTCCTGGACCGCACGCGGCAGGCCCACGACGATCCCGGAAAAAATCAGCAGCGACATTCCATTGCCGATGCCGCGCTCGGTGATCTGTTCGCCCAGCCACATAATGAAAGCGCTGCCCGTGGTAAGGGTCAGCATGGTCATCAGCCGGAACCCGATCCCGGGAGTGGCTACAAAATCGCCGGCTTTTTCCAGACTGACGGCAATGCCAAGCGACTGCACCGAGCTGAGAATGATGGTCAGATAGCGCGTCCATTGCGTGATCTTCTTGCGCCCCAGTTCGCCTTCCTTCTGCAGTTTGGCCAGCGGTTCGTAGACCACGGTCAGCAGCTGAAGAATAATCGAGGCGGTGATATAGGGCATGATGCCCAGCGCAAACACCGTGAGACGCCGCAGATTGCCGCCGGAAAACAAGTCTATGAAGCCGAGAAACGACCCGCGGTTCTGCTCGAAGAACTGTTCCAGCTTGATGAAATTCACGCCCGGCGTGGGCAGGTGGCCGCCAATGCGGTAAACCGCCAACATGGCCAGCGTAAACAAGACCCGCTTGCGCAGGTCTGGAATGCGAAAGATGTTCAGCAATCTATCCAGCATTACTGCAAGACCTCGACCTTGCCGCCCGCTTTGGTGATCTTTTCTTCCGCCGATTTGGAGAACTTGTGGGCGCTCACCGTGAGCGCGGCCTTCAGTTCGCCGTCACCCAGGATTTTGACCTTGTGCTTGGTCTTGATGAGTCCCGCCTTGCGCAAAACCTCGGGCGTGATGGTGGTCTCGCCCAAAGCCGCCAGCTTTTCCACGCTTACGATGGAATATTCCACGCGGAAGATATTGGTGAAACCGCGCTTGGGCATGCGGCGATGCAGCGGCATCTGGCCGCCTTCAAATCCGCGGATCATGCGTGAACCGGTGCGCGAACGCTGGCCTTTATGGCCGCGCGTTGAGGTCTTGCCCATGCCCGAGCCCATGCCACGGCCCACGCGCTTGCGTTTCTCGGATGCCTTCTTCGGTGCTCGAATGTTCGATAGATTCATGGCTTTGTTCTCAAAACCGAAACTGCTGCTATAGCTTCACGTACTCCACCAGATGGGGCACCTTGGCCACCATGCCGCGGATCGCCGCCGTGTCGGGACGCTCGATCACCTGGTTCAGCCGGGTAAACCCCAGCCCCTTGATGACCAACTTCTGCTTCAACGGGGCGCAGATGGAGGAACGCACCCACTTCAGCTGGACCTTGGTGTTGCCGGATGTCTGCTTGCTCGCCGTCATTTTGCCTAAACTCCGCTTTCTCGGTACTTCGGTACGGGGTACTGGTTACAACTCCTGCGTGGACTTGCCGCGCATGGCGGCGACCGACTCCCTGCTTTTGAGTTGCAGCAGGGCGTCAAACGTCGCTCGGACGACGTTGTGTGGATTGGTGGTGCCGATGGACTTGGTCAGCACGTTCTGGATGCCGACCGAATTCATGATGGCACGGACCGCGCCGCCGGCGATCACTCCGGTGCCTTCCGGCGCCGGCTTCAGCAGCACCCGGCCCGAACCGAAGTGCCCCAGCACCAGGTGGGGAATGCTGGTTTGCGTCAGGTTGACCTTGATCAGGTTCTTTTTGGCGGCTTCAATTCCCTTGCGGATCGCCTGCGGCACTTCCTTGGCCTTGCCCGATCCATAGCCCACCACTCCCGCCGAAGGATCGCCGACGACCACCAGGGCGGCAAACGACATGTTCTTTCCGCCCTTGACCACCTTGGTCACGCGATTGATGGAGACCACCTGGTCCTTCAGGTTTAACTTGCCTGCGTCAATTCGTTTGCTGACTATTGGCATTCTTGAACTCTCATTTCCTGCATCCACTCCTCAATTTCCTAAAACTTCAACCCCGCTTCGCGCGCCGCTTCGGCAAGCGCTTTGACGCGCCCGTGATAGAGATAGCCACCCCGGTCAAACACCACCTGGCTGACGCCCTTGGCCTTGGCGCGGTCGGCGATGGTCTTGCCGATTTCCTTGGCGGCGGCCACGTTTCCACCCGTCCGGCGGCCCTGTTTCTGGCCCTCGGCCGTGCTGGCCGCGGCCAGCGTGGCCCCGGCGAGGTCGTCAATCACCTGTACATAGATGTGATTGAGCGAACGGTAGATGTTGAGCCGCGGCCGCTCGGCCGTGCCCTGCATTTTCTTGCGGATGCGGTCATGCACGAACCCGCGCTTCGAATTTTTGGCTGTCTTTGTCAGCATGTTACTTGGCTCCGGTCTTGCCGACCTTCTTCTTCAGGCGTTCACCCACGTAACGCACGCCCTTGTTCTTGTACGGATCCGGCGGACGCAATGCCCGCATTTCCGCCGCCACCTGGCCCACCTGCTGCCGGTCAATGCTGGTCAGCGTGATGCGGGTTTGCTTGGCGTCCACCCCCGCTTCCACGCCCGTCGGCAGCGGATACTCGATCTGGTGGGAATAGCCCAGCGTAAACACCACCATGCCCTTGCCCTTCATCTCGGCGCGGTAACCAATGCCGACGATGTCGAGTTCGCGCGTCCAGCCCCGGGTCACCCCTTCGACCGCGTTGTTGACCAGCGCGCGCGCCAGTCCATGCAACGCCGCCTGCGAGTCGTTCTCGCGGCCGGCCAGCAGATGGCCGTCCTTGTGCTCCAGTTTGATCCCGGCGGGGACGGTGGTGCTCAGCTTGCCCTTCGGCCCCTGCACCGCGACCACGTTGCCTTCGATTTTGACCGTCACCCCTGCGGGGATCGGGATCGGCTTTTTTCCAATTCGTGACATAAGTTTCCGCTCTTGGCTCTTAAGCTTCTAGCTCTTAGCTCCGCCGCCTTCGCTAGTGGCTAAAGGCTAACGGCTAAGCGCTGTTTCTCTACCAGATCTCGCACAACAGTTCCCCGCCCACGCCCTCTTTACGGGCCTGGCGTCCGGTCATGACGCCGCGCGGCGTGGTCAGAATGTTAATGCCCATGCCGCCCAGCACCCGCGGAATCTCCGTCCGCCGCACGTACACGCGGCAGCCCGGACTTGATACCCGCTTGACGCTGGAGATCGCGGCTTCGTGGTTCGCGCCATACTTCAAATACACGCGTATGACTTTGTGGCCCTCTTCCTCGGTGGGCTTGTAGTTGGAGATATAGCCCTCTTCCTTGAGAATACGGGCAATCTCCAGCTTCAGGCGCGAAGCCGGAACATCCACTTTCTGGTGCCGCGCGTGGATCGCATTGCGAACCCGCGTGAGCATGTCTGCGACCGGATCGGTCAACCTCATTGTTTTGCTTCTCCTCTGCCACCCGTTCGCTCCAGCGGCCTAACCCTGCTGAAGAACCCGCGGCGGCTTTCACTTCGCTCGTTCGTTGCTTCGTTGTTAATCTTTTGTTCGTTATCTTTGTTCGTTATCTTTGGTCGTGATCTTTAGGTCGTTGACCACTGGCAATTCGCCCGGCCATTCACTGGTGCCGGCGACCGACCAGCAACGAGCGGCCAACGACGAATGACCAGCGACTCGTCGTCCCTACCAGGACGACTTGGCCACGCCGGGAATCTCTCCCCGCAGCGCCAGTTGCCGGAAACACAGCCGGCAGACCCCAAACTTCCGCAGGAACGCCCGCGGCCGTCCGCACAAAGCGCAGCGGTTGTGCCGGCGCGTGGAAAACTTCGGCCGCGGCTGTTTTTTGTCGCGCGCCGTCTGGAATATCTTCTCGATCTTTGCGTCCTTCACTCGCTTGGCTGTCGTCATGAAATCCTTAAAGAATCCTCTGGTTCGCGACCCTGATATTGAATCCTTGAAAACCTTACTGCGCCCGGAACGGCATCCCCATGTGCTTCAACAGCGTCCGCGCCTGATTGTCGTCGGGAGCGGTGGTCACGATGGTGACATTCATTCCCTTCTGCTTGTCCACTTTCGCATAGTCAATTTCAGGGAAGATCAGCTGGTCATGCAAACCCAGCGTGTAGTTGCCTCGCCCATCAAACGACTTGGTCGAGACCCCGCGAAAATCACGCACTCGCGGCAACACAATCGTCACCAGCCGGTCCATAAACTCATACATGCGGTCGCCGCGCAGCGTCACCATGCAACCAATCGCCTGCCCCTCGCGGACCTTGAAGGCGGCGATGGACTTGCGCGCCCGCGTGACCACCGGCTTCTGGCCGGCAATCTGGCCCAGTTCGTTCACCGCCGGGTCCATGATCTTGGCATTCTGGGTGGCTTCGCCCACGCCCATATTGATGATGATCTTCTCCAGCCTCGGCACCGCCATGCGGTTGCTGAGTCCCAACTCCTGCAATAGCGCCGGCGCAATTTCTTTGTCATAGCGCATGCGCAACCGCGGACGCTCTTTGGCGCTGTGGCGCGGCCGCGATCCCTTGGAATCGTCGGCGACGGCCGCGGCCGGCTTGCCCTTTTTTTCTTTCTTCTCCGTCTTTTCTTTTTCGTTGGCCATGTTCGTCTGCTTTTCTCTCACGGTTTCGGAGTGGGTACCGGTTCGTGAATCACTGTGATGTCGCGCCCGCTGCCGGGCGCCCTATTTATCGAGTACGGTCCCGCACTTGCGGCAGACGCGAACATTCCGCTCGCCCTGCTCTTTGTGTCCGATGCGCACCGGCCCGCAACTTGGGCAGACCAGTTGCACATTGGAAATATTGATGCGGCTTTCCTGCTCGGCAATGCCGCCCTTGATGTTGCGCTGCGGATTGGGGCGCACGTGCTTTTTGACCATCATCACGTGCTCGACCAGCACCTTGCCGATGCCGGGAAACACGCGCAACACGCGCCCTTCCTTGCCCACATCCTTGCCGGTCATCACCTTGACGGTGTCGTTGCGCTTGATGTCCACTCGCTTGCGTTCCGTGCTTACAGTTCTCATAAAAATTCCGTTTCAGCGTTTCCTTCAATTCCTTCGATCTCTTGCAGTTAAATGACTTCCGGCGCGAGCGAAACAATCTTCAGAAATTTCTTCTCGCGCAATTCACGGGCGACCGGTCCGAATACGCGGGTACCGACCGGCTCTCCGACGTCATTGATCAGCACCGCCGCATTCTGGTCAAAGCGGATGTAGGTGCCGTCGCGCCGCCGGTGCTCCTTGCGGGTGCGAACGATCACGCACTTCACCACCTTGCCCTTTTGCACCTGCCCGTCGGGCGCGGCTTCCTTGACCGCCGCCGTCACTACATCGCCCAGTCCGGCATTGAGGCCGGTCGAGCCGCCCAGCGGCAAAATCATCTGCAGCCGGCGCGCGCCGGAATTGTCGGCGACCTGCAGGATCGATCTCATCATTACTGCCATGACATGTTCCTTCCCTGGTCGATCCTCCCGACCTAGCTTGCGACCGCGACCGTGGTCTCCGGCGCCAGCGGCGCCTTGCGCACGATTTCCTTGAGCTTCCAGCGCTTCAGCTTCGACAACGGCCGGGTCTCTTCGATGCACACCACGTCGCCCACGTGCGCCTGATTGGTTTCGTCATGCGCATAAAATTTCTTGTTGCGCGCGACCACGCGGCCATAAAACGGGTGCGCCCGCTTGCGCGTCACCTTCACCACGATGGTTTTCTGCATGCGGTTGGCGACCACTTCTCCAACCACCTCCTTGCGCCGGCCAAGCGCCTTCTGCTGGCTTTCCACTTGTTCGGCCATTACCGTTTCTCCGTTGCCACGGCGCGCTTGCGCTCGCTCTGGATCGTCTTCACCCGGGCAATGTCTTTGCGCAGCCCGCGGATCTTCTTCAAACCGGCGGTCTGCCCCAGGCCCATCTGGAACTTGAGCTTGAACAACTCGTCGGCCAGGTCGCGCTCCTGCGTACCCAGTTCAGCGTCCGTCAAATTGCGTACCTTGTCCGATTTCATGATTTGCTTCCCGTCCCAGGGCTGCCATGCACTCCCGCCCCTTCGCGTTTCACCAGGGTCGTGCGCAATGGCAGTTTGTGCGATGCCAGGCGCATGGCCTCGGTCGCGTCCTGCAGGCTCACGCCTTCCATCTCAAATAAAATCTTGCCCGGCTTCACCACCGCGACCCAATGGTCGGGCGCGCCCTTGCCCTTACCCATACGGGTTTCGGCGGGCTTTTTGGTGACGGGCTTGTCTGGAAACAACCGGATCCAGATCTTGCCGCCACGCTTCACAAAACGCGTCATGGCAACACGGCTGGCTTCAATCTGCCGGTCGGTAATCCAGCCCGGCTCCAGCACCTTCAATCCGAAGTCACCGAATGCCAGCTGCGATCCGCGCCATGCCTTGCCGCACATGCGTCCTCGCTGCTGCTTGCGGTACTTTACTTTCTTTGGCATCAACATAAATTCAGCCTTTGGCCCTTAGCTTCTAGCTCGTTGCTCTTACTCGGTACTAAATACTGGGTACTTAGGTACTACTCCTAGAACGCGCTGGCCGGCGAGGCCTGCAATTCGCGCTTTTTCTGCGGCAGGATCTCGCCCTTGTAGATCCAGCACTTCACGCCAATCACGCCATAAGTGGTTCGCGCCTCGGTGAATCCGTATTCGATGTCGGCGCGCAGCGTGTGCAGCGGCAAACGCCCCTGCAAATACCACTCCGAGCGCGCGATTTCGTTGCCGTTCAGCCGTCCGCTCACCCGCACCTTGATTCCCTTGCAGCCAAAACGCAGCGCCGAATCCACCGACTTGCGCATGGCGCGGCGGAAGCTGACGCGTTTTTCCAGCTGCAATGCGATCGACTCCGACACCAGTTGCGCATCCAGTTCGGGCTTGTGCACTTCGAGAATGTCCACAAACACTTCGCGTCCGCCGGTGCGTTTTTGCAGCTCAGCTTTGAGCTTGTCAATTTCCGCGCCCTTGCGTCCGATGATGATTCCCGGCCGCGCGGTCTTGATGATGATGCGCAACTTGTTGCCCGGCCGCTCGATCTCAACCGCACTGATCCCGGCCGACTTCAGCTTCTCCCGCAACTCGGCCTTCAGCTTGACGTCCTCATGGAGCTGCTTGTCGTAGTCCCGTTCGGCAAACCAGCGCGATTTCCACGGCTTGGTAAAGCCAAGCCGGAACCCATATGGATGGACTTTCTGTCCCATTGCTTCTCCTGGCGCGGGCTTCCCCGCACTCTTACATCCTTAAAATTCTCGCCTCCCGCAAACCACCGGGAGAACTACTTCGCCGCGGACGTCTTTCTCTTATTGCCAGCCGTCTTGCCAGCCGTCTTGCCCGCCACGGCCTTGCCTGCCGGCACGCGCCGCTTCGCTGAAACCACCGGAGCTTCGCCGCCCTTGCCCACCTGCTCCACCCGTACCCGCTCGGCGAGCACCAGCACAATGTGCGAAATGCGCCGCTGATAGCGGAACGCCCGTCCCTGCGGCGCCGGCCGGATGCGCTTCATGCGCGGACCGTCGTTGGCCACCGCCGTCTTGACGTACAACTGGTCGAGATCCACGTCGAGGTTTTTCTCTCCGTTCAAATAGTTCGCATTGTCCACCGCCGACTGCAGCAGCTTGGCGACGTGCGCCGCCGCCCGCTTTTTGGTAAAAGCCAGCGTGTTGCGCGCCACCTCGACCCGCTTGCCCTTGATCAGGTCGAGCACCAGCCGCACTTTTTGCGGCGTCAGCCGCAGGTACCGCAATTCCGCGCGAAATTCCATCATTCTCTCCGTACTTTCCGCCTACGCCTTCGGTGCCGCCGCCGCCGGCGTGATCGCTCCCGGACCGCCCGGAATCCCCGCCGGCCTGGCCGCGGTTTCCGTCGCCGCCTTCATCGAGTGCCCTTTGAACGTCCGGGTGAAACTGAATTCGCCCAGCTTGTGTCCGACCATGTTCTCGGTCACGTAGACGGGAATAAATTTCTTGCCGTTATGCACCGCGATGGTGTGTCCGACCATCTCCGGCACCACCGTCGAGCGCCGCGACCAGGTCCGCAAGACTTTCTTGTCGTTACGCGCATTCATTGCCTCCACCTTCACCATCAGGTGGCTGTCCACGAACGCGCCCTTCTTGGTTGAACGTGCCATAAGTCAGCTCTCAGCTTTCAGCCGTCAGCTTTCAGCTAACAGGCTCTTTACTTGCCAGTGCCCGGTCCCGGTATCCCGGGCCCGCCGCTTGCCTACCCCTTCTTCCGTCTGCTCACGATGAACTTGTCGGTCCGCTTGCTGTTGCGCGTCTTGTAGCCGCGCGTCGGTTTGCCCCACGGGGTCACCGGATGCCGCCCGCCGGACGTTTTACCTTCCCCGCCGCCGTGCGGATGGTCCACCGGGTTCATGACCACGCCGCGGTTGGTGGGACGAATCCCCAGCCAGCGCGAACGGCCCGCCTTGCCGATGGTGATGTTTTCATGGTCAAGATTGCCAACCTGCCCAATCGTCGCCATGCAGTCCTGCGAAACCTTGCGCGTTTCCCCCGAGGGCAGCTTCACCAGCGCGTACTCGGCTTCCTTGGCCACCAGTTGCGCCGCCCCGCCCGCCGACCGCACCATTTGTGCGCCCTTGCCGGGCTTCAACTCCAGATTGTGGATCTGCGTACCCGGCGGAATGTTCCGCAAGGGCAACGCGTTGCCCACAAGAATGTCGGCATCGGGACCGCTTAACACTTTTTGACCAACCTTCATGCCTTCGGGCTGAAGAATGTAGCGCTTCTCACCATCGGCATAGGCCAAAAGCGCAATGCGCGCCGAGCGGTTGGGATCGTACTCAATCGTCGTCACCGTCGCCGGGATCCCGGCCTTGTCGCGCTTGAAGTCAATGATGCGCAGCTTGCGCTTGTGCCCGCCGCCGCGGTGCCACATCGTAATATCACCTGAGTTGCGGCGACCGCCGGTGCGCTTCTTGGGCTCAACCAACGGCTTGTGCGGATGCTTGGTCGTGATGTCGTCGTTGACGATCGTGGTGCGGTAGCGCAACGTCTGCGTTGTCGGTCGGTATGTCTTGATTGCCATAATCGGTCTGCAATTCTGTCGTTGGTCGTTAGTCGTTGGTCGTTAATCGTTGATCGTTGGTCGTTGGTCGTCAGTCGTCAGTCGTTTAGTACTTAGTCGTCAGTCGTTGATCGTGAGCCGTTCTGGCCTTTGCCAACGACGAGCGACCAGCGACCGTTTTAAAGACCCTGCGCGTACTCCGGCATTTTCTCTCCGGCGCGCAGCCGCACATACGCCTTCTTCCAGTCGGGACGGTAGCCGGCAAACTTGCCGCGCCGCCGTTCCTTGCCCGGATAGAGCGCGGTGCGCACCGAATGTACCTTCACCTTGAAAATGGACTGCACCGCCTGCTTGATCTCGGTCTTAGTCGCCTTCGGCGCCACCTGGAAGACCAGCGTGTTCTGGTTTTCCTTGATGGCCAGGCCCTTTTCGGTGATCACCGGCTTCTGAATGATCTGATATGCCGATTTCATCATGCCACCTCCGCCGCTTTTTCATGCCGCGTGCGCCGGCGGGGCGCCGCCAAGGCCTTCTTCGGCTCATCGCTCTCGTTCTTTTTGCGTCGGCCCTTGGGCACCGATTTTTTCAGTGAAATCTGCATCTTCTCAATTGCCGGCTGCGAAATAATCACCCGGTCGTAGCGCAGCAGATGATACGGATGCACCTGGTTGCTTGCCACCAGCTCCAGTCCCTCGATGTTGCGCGAACTCAGTTCCAGGTTGCGGTTGCCGGCGGGGGCGGAGTCCACCAGCAGCACCGTGGAATCCACCTTGAGCGCATCCAGTGCGGCGCGAAAGGGCTTGGTCTTTGATTCTTTTACATCGAACGCGTTGACTACGATCAGCTTGCCGTCGGCAAATTTCGCGGCCAGCGCCGAGCGCAGCGCACCCAGCAGCTTCTTGCGCGGGAAGGCGTAATCGTAAGATCGCGGTTGCGGACCATGCACGGTGTAGCCATGCCGCCACAACGGCGACCGGACGCTGCCGATGCGGGCGCGACCCGTGCCCTTCTGCTTCCAAAGCTTCTTGCCCGAGCCGGAAACCTCAGAGCGCGCCTTGGTTTTGTGGGTGCCAACGTGCTGCCCGGCGCGATAATGCTTGATCGCCTCCCAAAGCAGGTCCTCGTTGACCGCCCCAAAAATCTCGTCGGCCAGCTCGAAGGTCCCAACCTTCGCACCGCTCAAGTTGTAAATATCAATCGTCGCCATAATCGTTCTCGCCGTCCCACTCCGTACTTCGATACTGGGTACTCTGTACTGCCTACGCTTTCTTCGCCGCGCGCTTGGCTGCCTTCAAAGGATCAACCGTCGCCGAGCCTGCAAATCCACGGCGCTCCCGCGGCGCCTTCTTCGATTTCGTGATTACCACATAGCCACCCTGCGGCCCCGGCACGCTGCCTTCCACCACCAGCAGGTTCTCTTCTTTGTCCACACCCAGCACGCGCAGGTTGCGGGTCGTCACCCGGGCGTTGCCCATGTGGCCCGACATGCGCATCCCCTTGAATACACGCGAGGGGAATGCCGAAGAGCCGATCGATCCGGTGATCTGAAACATCGAACCGTGGGACTTCGCGCCGCCGGCAAAATGGTGCCGCTTGACCACGCCCTGAAATCCCTTGCCCTTGCTGACGCCAATGACGTCCACAAATCTCTCGCCTTCAAAAATCTCGACCAGGATGCGGTCGCCCACCTTCACCGAGCCCTCGCCATCGGGCGCGCCGTCCACTTCAAGCGGCACTTCGCGCATGAACTTCACCGGCGGCAGATTGTTCTTCGCCAGGTGCCCGCGCTCGCCCTTGGTCAGCCGCTTTTCTTTTACGAATTCAACCAGGCCGATCTGCGCCGCCTCGTAGCCGTCCTTCACCGCGCTCTTATGCTGGGTCACGACACATGGTCCAGCTTTCAGCACCGTCACTGGCCGCACGTCTCCCCTGGAATCAAACAACTGGGTCATGCCGACCTTTTTGCCCAGAATCCCTGTGACTTTCGTTGGCATCTTTTTGCATCTCCATCCAGCTTGGCCAGGTCTCACAACCCGCTATTGGCTGGGTATTCCATTCATCACAACTAAAACCATTACTTGCCGAACGCCTTGATCTCCACATCCACACCCGCCGGCAGATCCAGCTTCATCAGCGCATCCACGGTTTGCTGCGTCGGCTCGAGAATGTCGAGCAGACGCTTGTGGGTGCGGATTTCAAACTGTTCACGCGACTTTTTGTCCACGTGCGGCGAACGCAGCACGCAGTACTTGTTCCGCATCGTGGGCAATGGAATCGGCCCTGCGATCTGCGCCCCGGTACGCTTCGCCGTTTCAACAATCTCGCCGGTGGACTGGTCGAGGATGCGATAGTCGTACGCTTTCAACCGGATTCGAATTCTCTCTTTTCCAACCATGTCTTCTCTCTTCTCTTGACCCCTTCCGGCTTTGCGGAAGGAAAGAACTGGCGGCAAGCTGCAAGCCGCTTGTTTGTTACGTCACAATCTCGGCAATGGTGCCGGCGCCCACCGTGTGGCCGCCTTCGCGGATCGCAAACCGCAACCCCTTCTCCATCGCCACCGGCGTGATCAACTCAATCACCAGGCTGACATTGTCCCCCGGCATCACCATCTCCGTGCCCGCCGGCAACTCCGCCACGCCCGTCACGTCCGTCGTGCGCAGATAAAACTGCGGCCGGTAGCCTTTGAAGAACGGCGTATGCCGTCCACCTTCTTCTTTGGTCAGAATGTAAACTTCGGCCTTAAATTTGGTGTGTGGAGTGATGGAACCCGTCTTCGCCAGCACCATGCCGCGCTCGACGTCTTCCTTGGCAATGCCGCGCAACAACAACCCCGCGTTGTCCCCGGCCATGCCTTCGTCCAACTGCTTCTTGAACATTTCCACGCCCGTGACGACCGTCTTGCGCGTGTCGCGGAAGCCCACAATCTCCACTTCCTCGCCCACCTTCACCTTGCCACGCTCGATTCGTCCCGTCACCACCGTGCCTCGTCCCTGAATCGAAAAAATATCTTCAATCGGCATCAGGAACGGCTTGTCCAACTCGCGCGCCGGCTGCGGAATGTATTTGTCCACCGCCTCCATCAGCGCATCAATCTGCTTCTCCCACTTCTCTTCCCCGTTCAGCGCGCCCAGTGCCGACACCTTGATCACCGGCACATCGTCGCCCGGAAACTGATAGCTCTTCAGCAACTCGCGTACTTCGAGCTCGACCAGTTCGAGCAGCTCAGGATCATCCACCGCGTCGCACTTGTTCAACGCGACTACCAGATACGGCACACCCACCTGCCGCGCCAACAGCACGTGCTCGCGCGTCTGCGGCATCGGACCGTCCGTCGCCGCCACCACCAGAATGCCGCCATCCATCTGCGCCGCGCCCGTGATCATGTTCTTGATGTAGTCGGCGTGCCCGGGGCAATCCACGTGCGCGTAGTGCCGGTTCGGCGTCTCATACTCGACGTGCGCCGTCGCAATCGTGATCCCGCGCGCCTTCTCTTCCGGCGCGTTGTCAATCGAATCAAACGACCGAAACTGGATCTTCGGATTGTGCTTCGACAATACCTTCGTGATCGCCGCCGTCAACGTCGTCTTGCCATGGTCAATGTGACCAATCGTCCCTACGTTGCAGTGCGGCTTGTTCCGTTCAAATTTCTCTTTCGCCATGTGAGTCGTCTGCCTCGCTGTAATGGTTGAAAAAACTGTTACGAATACCGGTAAACCTTTTTGAACTTGTGCCGAAGCGCCTCGTCCGCCGCTTCCACCCGCGTCAGGTAAAACTCCCGAATCTGCGCCTGGTCGGCTACCACCAACTCGCCATACAGCGCCATCGCGCCTTTCGCCGACTTCGCGCGTTCCGCGTCGGCCACTTCCAGCGCCCGCACCGCCAGCACTGCGTCAAAGTCCCGGGCGCGCACTCCCTGCTTCTCCAACCGCTTGAGGAAGGTCCCGATCCGGTCCGGGCCAAATGCCCGATCAATCACGCCCTTCAACTCTTCAAATTCCCTGATGTTTTCTACCTTCAGGGCCGCTTGCTCGAATGCCATGTCGTTTCCCAACCACGTTCACAATCTCTGGAGCGGGAGACGGGGATCGAACCCGCGACCAACAGCTTGGAAGGCTGTGACTCTACCACTGAGTTACTCCCGCCTTAAACCCAGCTACTAGCTGCTAGCTACTAGCTCACGCCTCAACTCTGGAGCCGATGACCAGGATTGAACTGGTGACCTCTCCCTTACCAAGGGAGTGCTCTACCAACTGAGCTACATCGGCCCGCAAAAACCAGCTGTCAGCCCTAAGCCTCCAGCTTTCCGCAAACCTTTGCCCCCGCTTCACTTCTGATCTTCATCGGGACGCAGCGTTTCGCCGCGGCGCAACACCGACTTTAACGCGAACAACCCCAGCACCACCAGCGTCGTCGCCCGAATGCGCGGATCACTGAGCGTCCCCCAGGCCAACGCACCCAAGACTGCGTAACAAATCAGCGCCTTGGTGAGCCGGTTCATCCAACCACACCCCACGTCAACCCTGCTGCGCTCGACTGCTGCTTCAACTCTGACGCTTCAACTCTGGTGCACAGGGAAGGATTCGAACCTTCGTACCTCGCTAGGAGGGACAGATTTACAGTCTGTTGGCTTTAACCACTCACCCACCTGTGCAAGACCACTGGTGCACGTCCGCCGGGCGGGCCGCCCTACTGCCTTTCAGTGACGCAAGCCGCAGCCTGCCGCTCACGCGCCCGCCTGCGACACGAACCGAAACTCCGCAAACCTCAGTGCGGAAACCGCGCACAAAACAACCTACGGGAAGCCAAGACACACCGGGAACAATCCGAGTGGAGTGCGTTTGGAAAACCGCTGCTGCCTGAGTCCGCCGTCTGCCGGAAATTTCGTGTTCTGGAGCTGACGGAGGGATTTGAACCCCCGACCCTCTGATTACAAATCAGATGCTCTACCAGCTGAGCTACGCCAGCAAAACCGGGGCACGAAAACCCTCTCGGGCACAAAACAGCCCCTGAATCCCTTCCGGATGTCCGGGACAATTTTTAAATTTATCACAGGGGACTGCCTTGGCGCAAACGAAAATACCGACCATGGGGGAACGCCCCTCAGGGCTTGGCGGGCAGCGGCTGCCAGAGCTCAATCTTATTCCCGTCCGAGTCATAGATCCAGGCAAAGCGGCCGTAGGATTCGTCCATCCGTTTGGGATCGATCTTGACTCCCTCTAGCTTTAAGCGGTCGAGCAAAGCATCCATATCGTCCACGATGTAGTTGATCATGAGCGGTTGCGTGGCGGGGACATAGCTGGTCGCGGCGGGAAAGATGGTCCAAACGGTAACGTGTTCCTTTTGCGGGTCGTCGTGTTCGCGCCACGGAAGCATCGCGCCTGAGCCGGTGTCCGCGAGACCAAGATGCTTCGCATACCATTCCCGCATCTGATCGCGATTAGCGGATTTGAAGAAGACGCCGCCGATTCCAACGATGCGCCCGCGCGGCTCCACTTTCACAGGCGGCTTCGACTTTTCAGGCTGCGAAGATTTCACTTCTTGTCCTCCTGCTGAGCGAGCGGTTGAACCGAGCACGATCAGCAACAGCGAGCCGAACGCAATCCTGCTCCAGGGTATTGCTTGCATCGGCGGATTATACATAAATCTCGATTCGACTGGAGAAATCGGTTCGCTCAGAGTTTGCGCGATTCACCCTTTCTAGATCGCGCGGATTGCCGGGTGCCCATTTCTCGCGTTCTTTGCGAGTGGGTCACGGCTGCGCGGCGAGCCCAGAAAAGGCGTCCGCCGGTAGCACGAGCAAGTGATAAAGTGCAGGTGATGAGCGCCATAGGTGCGATGCAGTCCGCGAGGCATGATAGGAGCCATCGTACAGGCAGCATCGCACCCGCCCTTGCATAAAACGCAAGGACGGGGCACCCAGCGTTCCGGAACGGGACAGCAAGAATGACTTCAAAGGCTGGGCCACCCGCCTCTCGGCTACGCGGTTGTAAGGGAAGGGTCCGCTGCATACCATGGAACTTGTACGCCATAGAAGGGAAGGGTGGGCCTGAGTCTCATAGGTAAGAGTTAGGTTTTCGCGGATCGGGAAACATAAGTCCGCCCGGAAGGAGCTTTAGTTGGCATCGTCTAAGGGGAAGGGGAGCATATCAAAGCGAATTATAGACCTGTGTCTTTTGGTTGCCTCGGCGCTCCTGTTCTGCGTACTAATGGTGGGAGCTTACGCAATTACAGAAGTGCACCACATGAGCCCCGGGTGGGTATTCTTCGGCGGTATATCTTTTGTTTTCCTTATAGGAGTCAGGGAGGAGTACCGAAAAGAATTTCGCTCCATCCGCTTCGTTGTGTTCGTCTGTGGTTGGGCTGTGCTCAACTTGCTCGTAGTTGTGGTCGTTCTCGGCTCGTTTGGATGGCTATACCTGATCCCGGCTTTATTGCTGGATCAATTTTTCTTTTACATGACAGCCTATTGGCTGTTCGGTCTCGAACCACCTTCACGCCGTCGTCAGCGTCCCGACTCGGAGTCAGGAAACTCTAAGCATCCGGAATAAGCGGGAGGCCCCCATCGCCGTTCCCATCAAGTCTACTTTCGTGGATTTTGCGCCTACGAAAGATGGGTTAAAAGAGGTAACGACATTGGTAACTTCGGGAGAGCAGGGCGCCTTTTCGAGGCGAATTTTGAATCTATGCCTGTTGATTGGCTCCGCATTAGTAGTGTGTGTGATGGGGCTAGGAGCATTCATATTCGCTGAGCTTCACCACATTAATCCGCTTTGGGTTTTTCTCAGTTTGATATCCATTGGATTCTTTGCCTTTGCGAAGGAGGAATACCGAAAAGAGTTCCGATCCGTTCGCTTCATCTTGTTCGTCTGCGGCTGGGTTGTAATAAATATAGCCGTGGTTGTGATGGTCTTGGCCTCTTATGGCTGGTTGTATTTGGTTCCAGTTTTGCTTCTGGAACAGTTTCTTTTCTACATGTCTGCCTATTGGCTTTTCGGTCTGCAACCACCTGGACGTGGCCGTCAGTCTTGAACCGTAAACAACTAGTCCTTGTCGGGTGGGATGCAAACGCATGAAGGGGCGGGTGGCCCGTCCAAGCTTCTGCTTGGGCGGGGCTTTTTACGCCTCGATCCCCGTTCCCGTCAAGTCCACTTTGGTGGATTTTGCGCCTACGAAAGTAGGCGAAAATGTTCCTACAGGAACACTTCGCGGGCGGGTGGCCCAGCCTTTGATTTCTCTCCTACTATAAACACCGTGGGTGCCCCATCCTTTCGCGTGGTTTGCAAAAGGGTGGGAACCACCAACGCATGGGCAATGGGTTTATCCGCCTCCGACAAAAATTGTGTCGGCCGCATCTCTACCCACCCTTGCAAAATACGCAAGGATGGGGCACCCTCCATTTGGTGATGCAGGCAAGAACCAAACATTAGGCTGGGCCACCCGCCATGGCCACAAATGGTGGTGGACACGCTGCCTCTAGAGCGCCGCATAGATCAGCCCGGCACCCGCTGCCGCCGGGACAGGAGAAAGGATGCGAATCACGAGTGGCGGAAGCCGCTTCACCCACCACGTCCCGTAGGCGCCATGCCACCGGATGGGGGCGACCATGATCAGCAGCGAGGTTGCAACCAAAAGCCACCCTGCAACCTCGAAGAGCAGCGGCAGTTTAGAGGCCGGTGCCCGCGCAATCAGCGCCATACCGGCTAGCACCCGCAATCCCTGCTCAGTGAACTGAAGACGCCAGTTTGAGCGCTCCAGCAAATCTGCGCTCATCTTCTCGAACAGGTGAAGGCAGTAACGCGGGCGCAGGGCCATGAGGAACCCGACCCCGACGAGCCAAAGGCCCGCTGCGGCCACAACGATCAGAGCGATAACCTGCAAGCTATTCTGGCGAATCGTCATATCCACCGTGGGTTCCTGTCGTGGCGAGTCCCGCCAATTCCCACAGTGTCTCATAGCGTCGCTGCAGGACGCCGCCTGAAAGCGGCGCACCCGGCGGCACCTGGCCGTCCAACCTCCAATTGAGCGGGGCTTTTTACGCCTCCACCCCGTTCCCGTCAAGTCCACTTTAGTAGACTTCAGCGTCTACTAAAGTAGACAAAAATGTTCCTATAGGAACATTTTTCGGCCCTGTTCTGGCGGGCTGTTCCACCATCACACCACCACGACTGCGGCAGCCACGACCCCGCCCTGCCCGGTGAATGATGCTCCGAACGTTTCTTCGCCCGTCCACACGTGGAAGTCATGAAATCGCGCCTGCCAGAATCGCTTGCGCCGATTTCAGCAAACTGCACCACGACCCGTTGAATGATGCGCCGCTCGATAGGCCGATTCCCGGCCTTACTGTAAAATATTGGAATTCCCTGGACACCTGGAGCGTCCCCTATTATGTTGCGCAAGAATCGTCTCTTCACCCCCGGCCCGACGCCATTGCTGCCTGCGGCGCAGACCGCCATGGCTTCGTTCACCGCTCACCATCGCACCGCCGACTTCAAGGCGCTGTATCAACGCGTGCTCGCCGACATGAAAGATTTTGTCGGCACAAAAAGTGACGTGCTGGTGCTGGCTTGTTCGGGCACGGGCGTCATGGAGGCATCCGTCTCGAACCTGACTTCGCCGGGCGATCAAGTTCTGGTGCTGACGGCGGGAAAATTCGGAGAACGCTGGACTGGTTTGACCAAGGCATTTGGCTGCACGGCTGACGTGCTGAGCGTGCCGTATGGCCAGACTTTTCAGATGGAAGAAGTCCGCGCACGGCTGAAGCCCGAGGTGCGTGCCGTGTTTGTGCAGGCCACAGAAAGCTCGACCGGCGTGCGCCACGACATTCAGAAACTGGCCAAGATCGTGCGCGCGACGGGAGACGACACGCTGCTGATCGTGGACGCCATCACCGGCCTGGGCACGACCCACCTGGACGTGGACGGATGGGGCGTGGACTTCATCATTGGCGGATCGCAGAAAGCGCTGATGATGCCGCCGGGGCTGGCGTATTGCGCGGTGAGCGAGCGTGCCTGGAAGCGGATGGAGACGGCAACATCGCCGCGCTTCTATTTTGATCTGCGCAAGGAGCGCAAGAATGCCGCCAAGGGCGAGTCGGCCTACACCCCGGCGACCTCGCTGTTTGCCGCGCTGGGGGCCGCGTTGGAGTTTATTCGCGGCATGGGTAAAGGCGATCTTGCCGCGGGCCGGGAAGAGTTGGTGAACAACGCCGAGCTGTGTGCGGCGATGACGCGGGCGGGCGCAGAGGCGTTGGGGCTGAAGCTCTATGCCGCTTCGCCGGCGGCCGCGTTGACCGCGGTTTGCGCGCCCCAAGGTGTAGACTCGGGTGCGATCGTAAAAGAGTTTCGCCAGACGTTCGACGCCGTGGTGGCCAACGGACAGGGCGAGATGAAAGGCCAGCTGTTCAGGATCGCCCACATCGGTTACTACGACTATCTTGACACCGTGGGCATACTTGCCGCTCTGGAGCATGTATTGGCCACGGTGACTGGCAAAGCGGTCGAGTACGGCGCCGGAGTGCGCGCGGCGCAGCTGGTTTATGCGCGGGCGGGCGAAGCAAAGATGGTGGCGGCGGATTGAAGTCAAGTTTCAGCAGCCACAAGGGAGAATTTATGACGGTGAATCGAAGCATGTTGGTGTGCGTGAGCGTGTTGCTGATCGCCGGCACAGGCCGCGCGGATTTCAAATACACGGAGCGCACGCAGGTGACCGGCGGAGCGTTGGTTGGAATGACGAAAACCCTGGGCGTGTTCAGCAAGAGCGCCCGGCAGATGACCGACCCGCAGACCTCCGCGACCTTGCTCAAAGGGAATCGGCTGCGCATGGAACACTCGACCGGTGAGATACAAATCATTGATCTGGACGGGAAACGGTTCATTCACATTGACCCCACCAAGAAAACGTACATGATTACGACGTTTGAACAGTTCCGGCAGCAGATGCAACAAGCGCAGGCGCGGGCCAAAGAGGAGCAGGCAAAAGCCGCCGCCAAACATCCCGAAGCGCAGAACATGAAGATGACGCCGCACTTCGACGCCCAGGCGACGGGCGCAACCAAGACGGTGGCGGGCCTGCCCACGAATGAGCTGAAGGTGAAGATGGAAATGGAAATGCAGTCCGACGACCCGGCAACCAAGGCCAAGATGCAGGGCAACAGCGTCTCCATGTGGGTCACGGCGGATGAGTGGATCGCGCCGTCGGTTCCGGGATACGACCAGATGCGCGACTTCTACGTCAAGATGGCGAAAGAACTGGATTGGCTGCCGGGAGAAATGGGCTCGATGATGGGTGCATCGAACGCGCAGATGGGATCGGCCATGGAAGAGTTTCGCAAGCATGCCGTCACCATCAAAGGCATGCCACTGCTGACGTATACCAGCATGGGGATGGGCGGGATGGACGCGGCGCAGGGCCAGGCTGCGGCCGCGCAGACCCAGGCACAACAGCAACAGCAGACGGACAGCTCGGTCCCGACGAATGCGAAGGATGCGATCATGAAGGGGCTGGGCGGAATGTTTAAGAAGAAACAACAGCAGCAACCAGCGGACAGCTCGGCGAATGCGTCTGCAGCGGGAACACCGCCCGCCGCGCCCAGCAATTCAATGATGGACTCGACCACGGAAGTGACGTCGTATTCGAGCAATTCGCTGGATGCAAGTCTGTTCGAGATTCCGGCGGGATATGCGCAGGTCCAGCCGGATCCAAATCATCCGACGATGGGACGGTAAGCGGGACGCTGCGGACAACCCAGGATGCCCGCAGCTCCGGCTGGTCAAACGTTGATCGAGAGCACCACCGCAAACTAGTTGACGGTAAAAGCCATGCTGTTGGACGTTTCGGGCTGAGTTCCACCGCCATAAATGCCGCCGGCCTTTCCGGGATTGGTAACAGTCACGGCCGCCGTGCCGGTCGCGGCGATGGCGGAAGCAGGAATCGTGGCCATCATCTGGTTTGCCGTCACCGGCGTGGTGGGTTGAGCAACTCCGTTCCAGTTGACGGTAGCATTGCTTAGGAAGTTCGTACCGTCCACAGTAAGTACAAAGGCTGCTCCGCCTGAATTTGTATTGGGTGGCGAGAGTTGCGTAATAGTAGGTACGGTGCCGGGCGATGGCGGAGTAACGGATTTTGAGTAGCCGCATGCCAGGCCCATGGCGAGAAGCCCGGTCAGAAAAACTGTCTTCGCTGTCTTCATAACTTTCCTCCTGAGGTGAACAGATCCCGATAAGGAGAAGTGTAGGGAAGCGTTAGATTGCGAGTGTCAGAGTAGCGTCATTTCCACGTCAACATTTTGTGTCGAGTAACGCCATCCTCCAAAGGAACAATTCATTGAAAATCATCATTGCTGAAAAAATATCCGCCGCCGCAGTCGAACAACTGAAGGAACCAGGCTGGACGATTCTGACCCCGGACCAGGTGGCGGGGAAGCTGGCAGAGCACCTGGAAACCGCCGACGCGCTGATCGTTCGGTCCGCAGTGCAGGCCGACGCGGCCCTGCTTCAACACGCGAAGAAGCTGCGTGTCATCGGGCGCGCGGGCGTTGGCGTGGACAACATTGATCTCGATGCGGCGACGCGGCAGGGAATCGCGGTCATGAACACGCCGGGCGCGAACGCAATCGCTGTCGCGGAGCAGACGCTGGGCATGATGCTCGCCATGGCGCGTCAACTAAGCCGCGCCGATGCCTTGATGCACGCCGGCAAATGGGAAAAGAAGTCGCTGCAAGGCACGGAGCTGCGGGACAAGACGCTGGGCATCGTCGGACTGGGCCGCATTGGACTGGAAGTGGCGCGGCGCGCCAAGGCGTTTGGGATGGAGATTGTCGCGCACGACCCTTTTGTTGCCGCCACGGTGGCCAACGAACAGGGCATTCGGCTGCTGGACCTGGACGAGCTCTACGGCGTCTCCGATTATGTTTCGCTGCACGTCGCCGTCACTCCCCAGACCGCGGGCATGATCAACAAAGAGACCATCCGAAAAATGAAGAAGGGCGTGCGGCTGGTGAACTGCGCGCGGGGAGAGCTGGTGAACGAGTCTGACCTTGTCCAGGCGCTTAAGCAAGGCCACGTCGCGGCGGCGGCGCTCGACGTGTTCTGCGAAGAGCCGTTGAAGGATTCTCCGTTGCAGTCGCTCGACAACGTTTTGTTGACGCCGCACACCGGCGGCTCGACCAACGAGGCGCAGGAGGCGGTGGGGATCCAGATTGCTCGCCAGGTGAAGGAATATCTGAAACAGGGAGTGATTCAGAACGCGGTCAACGTACCTTCGGTTTCCGCCGAGGAATATGCCGTCATGCAGCCGTATATTGTGCTGGCAGAGCGGCTGGGCGCGTTTCTGGCGCAGGTCGCCGAAGGCACGATCGAGGAAATTTCCCTGCGCTACTCCGGCCAACTGGCGGGCTGGAAGACCGAACTGATTCGCAATGCTGCGATTAAAGGCGTACTGAACCAGATGCTGGAAGAGCGGGCAAATCTTGTAAATGCGGCGTCAGTGGCGGCAAGCCGCGGCATCCGAATCCATGAAAGCCGCCAGCCGCAGAGCACATCGGGCGGCGCGGGCAGCGTGCTCACCATCCACCTCAAGACCTCTCAGGAAGAAAAAGTGGTCAAGGGCGCGGTGCTGCACGGCAAGCACCCACGCCTGTTGCATGTGGACGGCATTGATGTGGAAGCTCCGCTGGAGCGGAACCTGATCTACTTGCGCAACCGGGACGTGCCGGGCGTGATTGGCCAGATCGGCACCATCCTCGGCAAGCAAAAAATCAACGTTGCCGACTTCTCGCTGGGACGCCGGGCCGCGGCGGACGGGGAAAGCGGCGAACGAATCGCCGTCGCGGTGGTGCACGTGGACGGCAAGGTACCCGACGACGTGCTCAAGAAGCTGCGCCGGATTCCCGCGGTGCAACAAGCCAAAGCGGTGCGGCTGTTCTGACACGTAAAAGCTTAGGTGCTGGTCTGCTCGCGGCGGAAGCGGCGGCTCTCGGCCAGCAGTGACATCGAGTGCATGAGATTTTGCAGGGTGACGATGCCGACCAGCTTTTGGTCCTCGACCACCGGGATCATGTTCAGCCGGCGCGTGGTCAGCTTGCGAAAGGCCGAGCCCAGCGTCTCTTTCCGTCCCGAGACCTCGGACAGCTTGCTCATCACTCTCTGCACGTAGCCGTTGCCCTCTTCGCGCAGACTCTCCAGGATGCGTTGGCGAGAGACCGCACCCACCATGTCGCTGCCGCGGACCACCGGGAAATCATCCTGCAGGGAATGCACCGCTTTTTCCAACGCGCCTTCCAGAGTGTCTGCCGGGGAGAGCGTGGTGAAATCAGTGAGCATGATTTCCTCAAGCACCACGTTCTCCAAAACCGATTGGAACGCGTGGGAGCGTTCTTCGAGCTGGGCGGCGAAAAACACAATGACGCCGACCAGGGTCAGCCAGGTATCGGTGAAAACGCCGGCCAGCATGAGCACCATGGCCAGCGCACTGCTGACCGAAACCGCCCGCCGGGTGGCGGCCGACAAATCAGATCCCCGGGCGAACACCGCGCGCAGCACCCTTCCCCCATCCAGCGGATAGGCCGGCAACAGATTCAGGCCGGCGATGTAAAGGTTGGCCCACACCAGACTTCGGGGCAAGTTGGTGGATTGAAGGAATGGCCAATTCCAAAGAGAAATGTCGGCCGACACCGCCCGGAAAATCGCAATTGCGATCGCGGCGCAAACGAGGTTGGCCAGCGGGCCGGCGAGAGCAAGGCGCAGTTCGCGCTGCCATAGAGAGACTCCCGGGGCGCGGTCCCGCTGGAATTCGTCATAAATGGTCACGCCACCCAAGGGCAAAAGAATCAAGGCACGTGGAGCCAGCCGCAGTTTACGTCCTACATAGGCATGTCCGCATTCATGCACCAGCACTGCGGCCAGGATGATGGCGCTCATGGCAAGATCACGGGCCGCGTTGGCGGAGCCGTTACGGGCGTTGGCTTCCATCCAATAAGTAAAAAACGGAAGAAGGAGAAAGGTGAAGTGCAACCGCACTTCCACTCCAAACACGCGGGCGATCGGCAGGGACCAGACTCTCATAGTGCTTGCTACTCCATGTATTCTACCTGCAGGAGAAAGGCGATGGCGGGGGCTAGTGCGGCGTGAGGGTGATTGGCGGCACATACCGGAGCCGGGCGCTCTCGACGTTACGAGGCGTGCAGACACGCCCCACGTCGGACCGCCTGCGTGAGACTCTCTTCAACATTCTCACGGCGGGAAGCCCGCAAGCCTTGGCCGGCAGCGTTTGGGTGGACCTTTATGCCGGGACCGGCGCGGTTGGGATCGAGGCGCTGAGCCGGGGCGCGAGGATGGTGCATTTTGTGGACTCGGCCCCGAAAGCGGCAGAGCTGATCCGAAGGAACCTGCTGGGCTTGGACATCCGCGCGGGGTTTGAGGTGCTTGAGAGTGAGTTGCCGCGGGCCTTGTGGAGGCTGCAGCGCCGCCATGTTGCCGCCGATATCGTCTATCTCGATCCTCCCTACAAATCGGTGGACGAGTATGGGCAGACCCTGCGGGCGCTGGCCGATTCGGCAGTGGTGTGGGCCATGTCGCTGGTGATTGCGGAACACGACCGGCGGTTCGATCCGGGAGATGAATTCTCGCAGCTGCGCAGATTTCGCAAGACCGTACAGGGAGATTCCGCGCTCAGTTTCTACCGCACCGGCTCGGCCGCCAAAATTCTGCTGTGAGCCGGGCGGGGCCGGTCACATGATCAGTTCGTCACGGCGTTGCACGATGGGGTGCTGCATTTCCCAGAGATCGTTCTTCACCATGTTCAGTCCGTAGACGCAGCCCTCGAAGTTGCGCGCCAGAGCGGCAAACAGCGGAGCAACCTTGGCATATTCGAAGTGCTCGAACTTTGAAACGATGAAGTAGCTTTCCTTGCCGGTCTTGATCCAGTCCACCACGCTTTCCAGCCGCTGGCGGCGCAAGCGGCAGTGGTTCAGGCTTTCCGGAAACATCCCCGCCAGGAACAGCGTGTAGTCGCCGATGTGTTTTCTCACCTGGCGCTCGCGGTCGAAAGAGGACGCGGGACCATACACCGGGTCCGATTGCAGCAGCATCTCGCCCACATCGGTCAGCGAGCGGCCTTCGTCATTTTGGATTTTGAGGACTTGCTCGGCCTCGTAAAACTCCGCCAACAGGTGCGCGACATAGGCAACCACCTGCGGGTCGCGGATCCCGATTTCTTCGGCGTAGTGCCGGCCCACCAGTTCGAGAAACAGTTGCTGAAGAGGGTGCGATTCCGTGATCACAGTTTGTCCTCCTTCAAACTCCCCGTCCAGCCGGGAGTTTCACCGCTTAGTCTGTTTGAATATCGCAGTCCGTTGCCTGGCACAAGTGACTTTGGTCAGCTGCAAAAACGTGACTGACATTGTGACGCAAACCACCGCCCCGGAGAAGCCCACCACTACATTTTGGCAGCCACCTACTCTGACTGCTAACGGGCGCCGCTTGAGAACAGTCCGGTTGAGAACAGTCCGGTTGAGAACAGTAGCTCTGGCGGCGCGAGCCAGCATGTAAACTAGGGCTTCGCGGAATCGGCAAGGAGAGGAACCAGGCATGAAACGGGAAAACATTTCCAGTGGCGCTCCGTGGGAACCAATCGTAGGCTACTCGCGGGCCGTGAAAGTCGGCTCCCACGTGCATGTTTCAGGCACGACCGCAACCGGGACAGACGGAAAAATTGTGGGCATCGGCGACGCCTATGCCCAGACGGTCCAGACGTTAAAGAACATTGAGTCCGCGCTGCAAAAAGCCGGCGCCGGTCTGAAGGATGTTGTTCGCACCCGCATGTACGTGACGAACATCGCGGAATGGGAAAAGATTGGCAAAGCGCATGGAGAGTTTTTCGGCAGCATCCGCCCCGCCACTGCGATGGTGCAGGTCAGCGCACTGATCTCACCCGAAATGTTGGTCGAGATCGAGGCCGACGCGGTTATCGCCGACTGAGCACCTGCTCGGTGACCCAATCTGTCCAGTAAGCAGCTGCCCCGCTTGCCGCGAGGGGAGTGCCATCCAGCAGGGCGCCTACGAAGTTCTCGACCAGCGGATAGTTCAGGTTCTCGTGCGTCGGCAGCTGCTCGCTTCCTCCCGGATAAATGAGCGAAGGCCCATTCAACGGGGTCAGCTCCATCTCGCCGTTCGTGCCACGAATGCGGCACTCGTCGCGATTCACGTGCGAATGCCAGCGCACATCCACGATTCCGCGCACGCCGTTCGCATAGTCAATTAAGACCGTGGCGTTGTCCTCCACCGCGTAGTTGTGTACGGCATTGGAGAGATGGCCCGAGGCCCGAATGGGGCGCCCGAACAGATAGTTCAGCACGTCAATGCGGTGAGACGCGATGTCGTGCAACGGTCCGCTGCCGGCCATCGCGGGGTCCACCAGCCAGCTGCGGCTGCCAGTGCCGTCAAACCAGCCGTGGCAGGTGAGCTCCGCCACTACCGGCTGCCCGATCGCGCCCGCCTCCAGCAGTGCTTTGGCGCGTTGCACTTTCGGATACAAGCGGCGGTAGTAGGCGACACCCAGCAATTTTTCGCTGCTCTCGCCCGCCTGCACCATCGCCTGCGCCTCGGCCTGGTTCATCGCCATCGGCTTTTCGCAGAGCACATGTTTTCCCGCGCGCAGCGCCTGGATCGTCTGCTCGGCGTGCAGGAACACTGGTGAAGCAACGTAAACCGCATCCACTTCCGCATCACTTAATGCGGCATCCAGCGAAGTCCAGACGCGCGCGTCATAAGCCGCTGCCTTGGCCGGATCGCGTGTCACGATTCCGTGCAGCCGGCTGCGAGGCTCGGCCAGAATCGCAGGAATCACCCGCCGTTTCGTGATGTCTCCGATTCCCACCACCGCCCAGCGAATCATGGCAGCACCCTCGTAGCCCGCATGATACGGCCCCGCAGCGCGCAAAATAATAGGCCGGCAGCAAATGCCGGCCCTATATTTCCAATGCTGTCCACTACTTCTTGGGAGCGATTGCGTCCTTGGCGGCTTTGGCGACACGGAACTTCACCACAGTCTTCGCCTTGATCTGGATCGGCTCGCCGGTCTGCGGGTTGCGTCCCACGCGAGCTTTGCGGTGCGCCTTCACCAGGCGGCCGAGGCCGGGGACTACGAACACGCCGTTTTTCTTCGTTTCTTTGATGGCGGTGTCGGCCAGACTTTCCAGAAACGCCGCCGCCTGCTTGTTGTTGAGCTCATTCTTCTCCGCCATATGACGGACGAGCTGAGTCTTGGTCATTCCTGATGCCATGTTGCCTCCTCTGTTGAGTTCAGTTGTAAAGTTCAGTGAAATCCTGACGAACGAGCGCTATCTTACATCAGCAGCCTGTGGAAAACACCTTATTTTATGCGGGTTTGATCGAGGCGGACTATCGGAAGTCCACTCTCCATGCGGTTTCCCGTTGGTCTGCGTCCCAAAACGGGCATTCGGCGCGTACCAGAGTGGTTACCCGGCCCGGCTTGGCCCTGACTGTAACCCCTCAACCCTGCCTCCGAGGCGAATGCAATAATGCTTCTCAATGAATTCCCGAGGAGGACCCGATTGAGTTGCGCGTTATGCGAGACCCGAAAGGAGCGCCGGTTTTGTCCGGCGGTCCACGGCAAAATCTGCCCGCAATGCTGCGGTGAACAGCGCGAGGTCACACTCGACTGCCCCAGCGAATGTCCGTACCTGCAGCAGTCCCGCGAACATGAGAAGCCCCGCGCCATGACCGCATCGGGGGAAGACCTGTACCTGGCCGTGGATGTGAGCGAACAGTTTCTCTATGAGCGCGAACATCTGTTGATGGGCCTGAGCTTTGCCTTGGCAAAAGCGGCCCGCGCCGACCGCAGTTTGAACGACCGCGACCTCATCGCGGCGTTGCACGCCATGTGTGCCAGCCAGCAAAGGCTGGTCGGCTCCGGCCTTCACTACGCCGACGCGCCGGCCGGGACAGCTCAGGCGGCGGTGATCGTTCAAGTGGAGGAAATGCTCAAACAATACGAGGCTGTGGAACGCGAACATGCGGGCCACTCCACGCTGACGAACTCCGACACGCTCAAAGTGCTGGTATTCATGCTTCGCATGGCCCACTCCAGGACCTCGGGGCGGCCTCGGTCGAGAGCGCTCATTGATTTTCTGCTGGCCCAATTTCCCGAGCAGGAGAAGTCCATCGTCTCGCCTGCGGAAGCCTCCGGCGGAATTGTGATTCCGTAGCGGCCGGTCAATCCGTCACAGTCAGTGAGTCCATCACTTTGCGGACGATCTGCCCCTGCGATGGCAGCGCTTCCAGGAGTTCCCGCATACTGCCCTTGGACAGGGGATGCACCGCCGCGGGCGCGATTTCGGCCATGGGCGCCAGCACAAACCGCCGCTCCTGCATCGCGGGATGCGGAATGCTCAGGTCTGGGCTGTTGCAGACTTCGTTCCCAAAGAGAAGGATATCCAGATCAATCACGCGCGGACCCTTGGACCCCGACCGCACCCGCCCCATTTCTCTCTCAATCGCCAAAAGGCTGGCCAGCAGGCATTCCGGGCTGGCATTCGTTTCCAGCGCAACGGCACAGTTCAGGAACCAAGCCTGCGCGATCACCTCGACCGGTTCGGTCTCGTAGGCGGATGAAACGCGCTCGACGTCGCCCACACTGCGCAGGAGGAAAATCGCGCGTCGCAGGTTTCCGGCACGATCTCCAAGATTCGAACCGAGGGATAAGTAGGCCAGGCTCATCGGTTGCATCGTACCAGCTTGTTGACAGTGGCCAGCGATCGCCGGGTTCGGCTTCCTTCCGCCAACCGCACGAGTGAACACTACCCATGCGGTCCGAACGGCCAAGCCGCCGTGTGTTACCGAGGTCACTTTTTCGAGGGCACGGAAGTCGTTAGACTGAAGCCATGAATCTCGAATCTCTCCTGCTCAGTGCCGACCCCGAGGTGGAGCGCGTGCTGCGCCCCACGCTGGAGAAGTTGGCGATTGACGTGGAGATCTGCCGCAATGCCCGCCATGGCAGCGAGATGCTGCTTTCCGAGAAGTTCGATGCCGTCATCGTGGATTGTGACGACATGAAAGGCGGCATGGAAATCCTGCAGGGTCTGCGCAACACCCCCAGCAACCGCAACTCCATCACCTTTGCCATTCTCAGCGGCAACCAGACCACCACCCAGGAAGTCTTTGGCATGGGCGTGAATTTTGTACTGCAGAAACCACTCAGCGGACTGAATGCATCCCGCTGTTTCAATGCGGCGCTGAACTATATGTTGCGCGAGCGGCGCCGCTACTTCCGCCAACCGGTCAAGACCCAGGTGCACATTTTGGTTGGCGACCAGCGTTTGCGCGCCACCAGCAGCAACCTCAGCGAGGGCGGAATGGCGGTCATGCTGCGCGAAGCCATGCCGAAAGGCACCACTCCGCGGATCAAATTTACCCTCCCGGGCATCAAATCCGCATTTGAGATGGAGGCGGAAGTGGCCTGGAGCGACCTCAAAGGCAGCGCCGGGTTCCGCTTCAAGAATGTTCCCGCCAGCTCTCAGGCGATCCTCGAGCAATGGCTCAACGAGCAGATGGCAAAAGAAATACCGGCCGCCAAGGAAAGTCTCTCCGCGGATTCCGAATCCGCCCACTAATTTCCGTCCTCTTTCGCCTCCGGCGCGCACGACCGGCAGGTACCCGCCTGGTGACTTGCTCCCGGCGGCAGGCCACGTCAGTCTGAATGATACGGAGAATTGCCCTTATGACTGGCGACTTTCAGATCATGCGCTTGCAACAGACGCTCCACCGGCTCGAGCAGGACATCCCTCTTCTCAACATGCGGGTCCGCGAACTTTCCATGGAACGCCAGGAATCAGCGCGGCGTTTTGCGGAAGCCGCAATCGAACACGGACGTCAGGAACTGGCCCGCTTGGTCGAGGAGCGGGAAACGCGCTGGCCCTGGACTGGCGCTCCCTGCGAGCCCGCAGACTAGCAGTGCTCTGATCTAACTTGGCTCTGTCATTCCTGGCTCTGTCATTCCGGCTCTGTCATTCCTGGCTCTGTCATTCCTGGCTCTGTCATTCCTGGCTCTGTCATTTCGAGCGCAGGAAGATTGCCCGTACGGGCAATCTTGCGAAGTCGAGAAACCTGCTGTTCGCTCTTTGAGCCTAATCAGAAATTCCCTAGACGCTCAACCCCGCCGACGCATTTCGCCGCGCCGGCGCAGCCTCTTCTTTTTCGGCTGCCACCGTCACCGGCTCCCACACCGACGAATCCCGCAGCAGCCGCGAGACCAGCGCGGTGTGCATGGCGTGCCCTGCGCGGTCGGCCACCACGCTTCCCAATATCTGTTTCCCCAGCAAGGCCAGGTCGCCGATCAGATCCAGCACCTTGTGCCGTACGAACTCGTCGGGAAAGCGCAGCGGCCCGTTCTCGATTCCCTCCGGCGTCAGCACAATGCAGTTCTCCACCGACGCGCCGCGAATCAACCCCATGTTGCGCATCGCCTTCTCGTCCTCGCGCGATCCAAACGTCCGCGCCGGCGCGATTTGCCGCACGTAACTTCCGTTGGTCAATTGCAGCTCGAACGATTCCCGGCCAATCAGCGGGTGTGGAAAGTGGATGTTGTAGGCCACGCTGTAAGCCTCAGCCGGATAGACGCCGATAAATTTGTTGCCCTCGCGCAGCTCCAGCGTGCGCAATATCTTCATGTAAGTGCGCGGACGCCGCTGCTTGCGAATGCCGGTCTGCTGGATCATCTCGACAAAAGGCCGCGCGCTCCCATCAAGAATCGGCAGCTCCAGGTTGTCGAGTTCGACGATGGCGTTATCAATTCCGCTGCCGACGAATGCTGACAACAGGTGTTCGGTGGTGGAAATCAACACGCCCTTTTTCATCAGGCTGGTTGCGTAGCTGACGCGCGCGACGTTGCGGCCAAGCGCTTCAATCTCAAACCCATTCAGATCGGTGCGGCGAAATACAATGCCCGTTCCCACCGGGGCCGGCAGGATGTTCATCCGGACGGGCGCGCCACTGTGCAGACCTACGCCTTCGCAGCTCACCGCCGCGCGAATTGTTTGCTCTGAAATCAATCCGTATATCTATCTGATGGAGAATGTGCAGGATACGCTCTGGAGGGGAAACATGGCTGTGGTAAGAATGCCACACTCTGTGGCCGCCAAACGGCGCTGGGAAAGGCGTCGGCTTCACATTCTGCTGAGAAGCTTACGATTCGTATCAGGGCACCGCTTTCAGCGGTGCCGCAAGGCCTGAAGATTAGGCCCGGCTTCCAGCCGCTGTCTTCTGATGATTGCGCCGCAGTCTGCTAGCGCTTGCCAGGCTGCTTCGAACTGTACCCGGAGTTGGGGTCGAACATGGCCGTGGGCGGGTTCTGGTTGTAGGAGACTGAATTGAGGAAGCGCTGGTTGGTCATGTCTCCGTTGAAGAAGCGAGTCACGTTATAAGCGGTCATGATCCCGCCCACCAGCCGGTAGTTGTCGTAGGTTTCTTCTTCAAGGTTGAGTTGTTTGTCCACCGGATCGCGCCAGGAAAATTTCTTGCCGAGCGGCAGATGGCTCGCCGGGTCCAGCAGCAGCGTCACCGCGTTGTTGTCGGGATTGACCAGCGTCACCTGCTCCGCCGGACGGTTCCCCGAAAGTGCGGGCCCTTCATCGAACACCGCAACGCCCTTGGTTCTTGACCACTCGCGCAGCACGGTATCGAGTGAAAATTTCCGCCGCCGCAGGTAATCGGAAAGGTCCTTGGCCTCAATCGGACCCACGCCTTTGTAGGTGATCTCGTAACCTTTCTCTCCGTTGTAGACGTAGGCAATGTCCCGCTCTTTGGTGATCTCCAGCCGCTCTTTGTCTGGCAGGGACACGAACCGCCAGAACTGCACGCCGTTGCTGGTGGACTCGCCGTGATGCAGGCTGTAAGTGCGGCCCTGTTGCTGCAAGTCATGCACACCCAGATACGCCGGCCCGCCTAGCGCGTCAATCGCCTGCTGCACCAGCAAGCGGGCTTTCTCCTCGCTCTTCTGGGCCTCCGTCGGACCGGTTGCCGCCAATTTCGCGGACGGCGGCGCCGCCTCCTGCGCAATGCCCGACACCTGGCCGCAGAATGCAAGTATCAACAGCACTCGCTTGATCTTCATAAACATTGGAAAAACAATTTGTCTCGGAACCCCTATCTATAGCTGTTTGATGCAGAGCGTCATCCCGAAGTCCCGCGTTTTTGCCAGCGGGACGAGGGACCTCCACGAGCACGCCGCCGATCCGCAAACAAACTACCCAACCAGCACCGCGCCGCCATTCACGTTAAATATCTCGCCGGTGATAAAGCCCGCAAGCTCGGTGCATAGGAACAGCACCGGTCCGGCGATTTCCTCCGGGCGTCCCACCCGTCCCATGGGGATCGTCCGCCGAATCGCTTCACCCGCGCGCGGATCGGCCAGCGTCGCCGCGCTCATGTCCGTGTCCACCCACCCCGGGGCGACCGAATTCACATAAATCCCGTCCGCCGCCAGCTCGGCCCCCAGCGATTTGACCATGCTGATCAATGCACCCTTAGATGCAGAATAGTCGCAATGAAACGCCTCGCCGCGCTGTCCGCTGGTCGAACTAATGAGGACGATGTGCCCTGCAGCCGCGCCCACCTTCGGCTGCGATTTCATCTGCGCCACCGAGTGCTTGACCAGCCCAAACACCGCATCCAGATTAACGGCCAGCGTCGAATGCCACTGCTGGTCCGCCATCTTCTCGACGCCCACGTCCGCCGCCGGCCAGACGCCGTGGTTCGCCACCAAAATGTCCAGTCGTCCAACCCGCTCGACCGCGGCCCGTACCAGCGGGGCCGCCGCCTCGGCGCTGCTCAGGTCGCATGCGAGCGCCTGGCAGTTCTCCGCCCCGCATTCCTTCAGCAGTGCGTCCGCCTCGGCCTTGGCAGTCCGGTAGCTAAATACAACTTTGGCGCCTGCGGCGGCGAACAGGCGCACCGTGGCCGCGCCGATTCCACGCGACCCGCCAGTGATCAGGGCTACTTTGTTCGAAAGGGCAAGCGCAACGCTCATCCCAGTAGTGTCCCGGTTCGCGTTTCAAAGTGCAAGTCGGGCCGGATGAATGCGAAATGCTTCGTGCCTAAGGCTTGTCGCTGATCCACCTGGTCATCAAGTAGCGCTCATGATCTTCGAATCCCATGCGGCGGTACAGTTCGATGGCTGAGTTGCCGTGATTCACTTCCAGGTGGACGACCGTCGCGCCCAGTTGACGTGCCTGCTCGGCGAAGAACTCCAACGCCTGTGCGCCGATTCCCCGGCCGCGATGGGTCGCGCGAACAAAGAACTCATCCACCCACGCGCCTTTGCCGCGATATTCCAGGCTGTAGTCGAAGGCCATGACGATGTAGCCGATGGTCTGCGCATCTTGCGCGATGCTCCACACTCGTCCGAGGGCGGGATCGCGCAAGAGCTCCTCCATGGCACTGCGGGCAAGCTGCTCGTCGAAGCGGCACGACCAGGGATCGTCGGTCTGTAGCTCCTGCATCATGGCAAGGAGTTCAGGGAGATTCTCTGCCTGCGCTAAATGAAATGTGACTGCCATGTTGCGGGGCATCCGTGGGCGACCTGCGCCGCATCCATCTATGAGCCCGACCTCTGCGTGGTCCGTTCTTCCCGCAACTCCCGCAGCAGCAGCCGCACCAGCATTCCATCAAAGCGGGTGCCGCTCATGCGGGAAAGCTCTTCCAGCGCCTGTTCCGAAGTCTTGGCCGCGGTCAGCGCCTGCTCCGTCGTCATGTTGACGTAAGCATCGGCCAGGCCGATGATTCTCGCCCACAACGGAATTTCCTCCCCGCGTAGCCCCTCGGGATAGCCGCTCCCGTCAAAGCGTTCGTGATGACGCGCAATCGCGTCCCGCATTTTTCCGCTGCCCGGAAGGACACTGACAATCTTGCCGCCGCTCTGCGCGTGTCCCCGCACCAGCGCAAATTCTTCTTCGGTCAGCGGACCGGTCTTGTTAAGAATCCGCTCGGGAACCAGGATCTTGCCCACGTCATGCACCCGCGCCGCGAACGTCAGTTGCTCCGCTTCGTCGGCCGGGATCCGCAGGGCGCGCGCCAGAATCTCGGCGTAGCGCGCTACCAGTTCGCCATGTCCCGCAGTTCTCAGCTCGTGCGATTCCGCCGCCCGGCTCAAGGTCTCGATCGCTTCCCGCAGGCGTGCCGGCCCCGGCGAGTCGCTGTCCGCGCACAGTTTCACCAGACTCGCGGTCAGCTCTTCCAGGTCTTCGGGACCGGGCTGTTCGCGCTGGATAAATCCCTCGATGTAACTCGAAATCTGCTGCCGCTGGCCGGCGAAGTCCTCGCCTTCGGAAAATTCCTGCGCCGTGGACACCAGATTGCCGCCGCTCCGCTTGGACACATACATCCCCGCGTCGGCGACGCGGATCACGTCCTCGATGGCAAACCCGTGCATCGGAAAACTCCCAACTCCAAAGCTCCCGGTGATGCTTCGCTCATTCAGCATGGAATCGCCCGCCATCCACTGCCGCAAACGTTCGGCCAGCACCTGCGCCTGCTCCGGCCCGGTGTCCGGCATCAGAATGATGAACTCATCCCCGCCATAGCGCGCCACCACGTTCGATTGCCGCGATTTTTGCTCCAGCAACCGGCCCACGCGCGCCAGCACCAGATCGCCTTCCAGATGGCCCATCGAATCGTTGACCTCTTTGAACTTGTCGAGGTCAACCAGAACAACTGAAAAGGGGCGCCCGCTTCGCGACGCACGTTTCCACTCCACCGACAACGCTTCCCAGAAGAAGCGGCGCGTCTTCACTCCCGTCAGTCCATCGGTGATGGATTGCTGCTGCAACTTCTGGAATACGAATGCGTTGTGCAGCGCCGTCGCCAGCAGGTCGGCCAGCGTGTTCAGGATCAGCACATCCTGCGGCAGGAACGCATAGTCGCTGCGGCTCTCCATGTTCAGCACGCCCAGCAACGATTCCCCGTAGCTGATCGGAATGCACAAAATGGCCCGCGCATCCGGAAGAATCCCGCCCACTTTGTGTTCCCCTGCGCTCGGCACCAGCGCGCGCGCTCCGCTGCGCGCCACGCGTCCAATGATTCCCGCACCCAGCGCAATGCGCTTCCCGAGCACGTGCGCCGCCGCTCCCGCTTCCGCCTTGATTTCAATTTCCTTAGTCCCATAATCCAGCAGCCCGATCCCGATATGATCGAAGCTGAAGTTCTTCTGGATCTCCGCGGCGATCTGGCCCAGCATCCGCATCGGATCTTCGCTGGAAATGGCGGCCCGCGAAATATTGTTCAGGAACGCCAGTTGGCGCGACCGGCGCTGTTCTTCCGCAAACAGCCGCGCGTTTTCCACCGCCACCGAGACCTGCCCCGCGGCCGTTCGCAGCACGTCCAGATCGCGCTGATCGAAGGCATACTCGCGCTGGTGGCTCAACGCAACAATCACCCCGGCGGGTTTGCCATTCAGCAGAATCGGCGCCGCAATCAGGCACTTCGCCGGGTGCTCCGGCACGTACGTTACGCCCAGCTCGCTCCGCCGCTTCTCCAGTTCCGACTGAATCAACAACGGCTCTCCGGTATGAATGACGTATTCGGTGAACGCGTTCTCCTGCTTCCGCGATCGCTTGGCCAGGATTTTCCCTTCCACCACCTCTAGCTCAAAATGGACTTCCTGGCCTTCCAGAAACGCGATATAGAGATTGCTGGTGTCAAAGATTTTTCCCAGCTCAATCTGGATGGTGCGCAGGATTTCATCCTGGTCGAGATGAGAGCTGATGCCCTGTCCGATTTGCGTCAGCAGCCGGTATTCCTGGGTGCGGCGGTGCGCCTCATGCGTCACTACATAATTTTCCAGCGTCAGACTCAGTTGCAGGGCCAGCCCCACCATCAGTCGCGGCCCGGAGGAACCGAAGGCTTTCCGTTCCGTATGCGGGAACAGCAGCACTCCAAAATTTTGTTCGCGCGTCTGCAAACTGACGGCGGTGAAGTTGTGCACACCGCCCTCGGTCAGCACTTTCTTGAACGCCGCAAAATCGCCGGCCAGTCCGGGCACCACCGGCTCGGTCAGATCGCCCACGTCGTTGGCGGAGAAGATCCCGCCCTGGCGATACGTCAATTCACACAAGTACTCACCCGCACCGCCCTCTTGCAGCTTCGCCAGCAGGCTGGCCGCAAATCCGTGTTCCACCGAAGGCAGCAAATGCCTCCAGCGGCGGTGTACGTAGATCGCCGCGCTGGGCCGGGCCAGCGCCGTCATCAGCCGCCCCAGCGCCGACTCCATGTTCGGGACCAGGTCCTCGGAGCCAAGCAGTTGCCGCGGATCAGCCCCCAGCGTGGATAACGCCAGCGTGCTTTCCTGCACCGCATTGCGCTCCATCTCGAATAAGACCATCACCATGGCAATTCCCAGCAGCATCTGCGGCACCGGCCCCAGGCTGTTGCCCGCGGTGCCGAAACTTGCCGCCCACGCTCCACGGAATTGCCCCGCCCCCATCAACACCGCCCACAGCGCCAGCACGAAGCCAAGCACCTGAAAGGCCAGCGATCGCCGCTTGTGTCCATTGAGATAGAAAATGGCCGAGCAATAAAGCAGCACCACCGAGATGCCCACTCCCAGCCGCAGCGCCGGTTGCAGCTCGACGTGAAAAATTCCCCCGGCCATGTGTCCGCGCGTATCGGCCACGGCCCACGCCAGCAGCGTCAGTCCCAGCGCGGCGTCATACCAGCGCAGCGGCGAAGGCCCCCTCATCAGCCGTGTCGAAACAAAAATGCACAATGCCATCGCCACCATGCACAGCGAGCCGGTGAAGAACCCCAGCGCCGTGACTCCCTGGTAAAAGGCGAGCGCGCTCATCAGGTAATGCAGGGAATAGGCCGCCCACCCCATTTGCCACGCGCGAAAATAAGCCTGCCGGCCCTGTTCGTAGAGGTAGGTGAATACCAGAAACAGCAGAACCGAAACCACTGCCGGCATCACGATCATGCTGAGAGCAACACCAGTCATAGGTTGGTTGAACCTGGAAACCTTTCCGTGGGAGCGAAGGATGTTCTATCAGAATGCTTTCATAGTCGGCGCTTGAACACAACAAGTTTTCAGGCCAGATAACCTTTTCTATCTCCATTAGATACAACAAGATAGAGCTTAGTTGCCCGTAACCGCCGCTTGACTGGAGTTTTCCACCGCCCGTACCATCCAGACAGTCCAGAAATGACTTCCATCGCCCCCAGTTCGCCCCTGTCCGCGGCCCCGCGCGTCCGCTTTGCCCCTTCGCCAACAGGCTTTCTCCACGTTGGCAGCGCCCGGACGTTCATTTTCAACTGGCTTTATGCCCGCCACAACCACGGCACCATGATCTTCCGCCTCGATGACACCGACTTTGGCCGCAACACCGAAGCCTCGGTCAATTCCATTTTTGAGGGCCTGCAGTGGCTGGGGCTCGATTGGGACGAGTCGTACAAACAGTCCGAACGCCTCGACCTGCACCGCAAGACGGCGTGGAATATTTTCGAAAAGGGGCTGGCCTATCGCGACTTCACTCCGGCCCACACTGGCGACAGCGAAAAATCAGGCGCGCAGGGGACGTGGCTGTTTAATCCGGGGATGCGCGAATTGTCGCGCGTCGAAAGCGACCGCCGCGCCGCCGCGGGCGAAACATTTGCGCTGCGCTTCCGCGTGCCCCGCGACGAGTCCACGATGCAAACGTGGGGACAGCCGCCCTCGGCTCTCCAACTGGAAGACGGAAAATGGCAGGTCCGGTTTGCCGACGCTGTCTACGGGGAGCAGTCGAAAGCTGCTGCGGACATCGAGGACTTCGCCCTGCTGCGCTCCGACGGCATGCCCACCTATCACCTCGCCTCCTGCGCCGACGACGTGGACCTGCGCATCTCGCATGTCATCCGCGGGCAAGACCACCTGTCGAATACTTTCAAGCACGTGCTGATTTTCGAGGCCGCCGGCGCGAAGCCTCCGCAGTTCGCGCATCTGCCGCTGCTGGTCGCGCCCGATGGCACCAAGCTCTCCAAACGCCGCCACGGGCCGGTGGTCAGCGTCACCACCTATCGCGATGCTGGATTTCTGCCCCAGGCTTTCATCAACTTCCTGTGCCTGCTGGGTTGGTCTCCAAAGAACGACCGCGAGCAGATGTCATTGGCGGAGCTGAAGGAAATCTTCACCCTCGAAGGCATCAACCGCTCCAATGCCGTAGTGAATTTCCAAGAAGCCGCCCAGAGTGAAGCCGCCCAAAATAGTGATGTCATTCCGAGCCAAGCGAGGAACCTGCTTTCTTATCCCGAGGAAACCTTCGACCCCAAAGCTTTGTGGCTGAACGCTGAGCACATTCGGGCGCTGCCGGTGGACGAACTAAGCGCACGGCTCCTACCGATTGTGCGGTCCGCGTTCCCAAACGCAACGCCCGAAAAAATGCTGCAAGTCACGCCGCTGATCCGCGAACGCATCAAGCTGTTGCGCGAGGTGACGACCGCTGCGGATTTTTTCTTTGTGGACCAGCTCCCGCCCTACGACCCCTCCGAACTCATCCCGCAAAAAGGCGACGCGGCCATGGCGAAGAAAGTCCTGGAGAAGGCCCGCGAGGTTCTTGCGAATGTGGAATTCAAGCACGACCCTCTGGACCAGGCCCTGCGCGCGGCATCGCAGGAACTCGGCGTCAAAGCCGGACAGATGTTCCAACCCATCCGCGTCGCCGTCTGCGGCCGCAAAAACGCCCCACCGCTGTTTGAGACGCTGGAAGTTCTGGGCAAAGAGACGACGCTTAGGCGGATTGGACAGGCGATCCAGAAGCCTTGCTAACCCGCGCTTTGCATCCGCACCTCAGTCACCACAATCCGTGCCCGTCTTGGTGACCGGGCTTCTTGCCGATCACGATTTCCACGCCCCGACCAAGCGCATTGAGAAAGTGAAGGGGCCGTTCGACGGAAAATCCGTCCAGCCGATAGTTGACCAGGGCGGAAATTTTCGACTGGTTAATACCCAGCATGCAAGCGGTCGCGGTTTGCGATCGGCGTTGCGACTGGACGATCGGTTTGACGGCCGCGGCGAGCCGCACTTTTGTTTGCTGGTCTTCGGCATCGCGCAGTCGGAGCTCGGAAAACAGGTTTCCCGAGCTCGGCACCACTAGTTCACGATTTCGACCGTTTGCCATATCGCACCCCGTAGTCTGGGGCGAGCAGCATGCGTTGACGCCGGCGGAATTCTATTGCTTTTTCGCTTTGCCCTGCTTGGCAACCGGTCGCGGGTCGTCTGCCGGATGAATGTACTTAATCTCCCAGGGACCGGTACCATGTAACTGGATGACCGTTTCGCCCCTGGCCATCGCATAGTGATGCATGGTTGGTTCAAGATACGCGAAGCTCCCCGGAGCAAATTCACTCATCTTTTCCGCGTCGAAGGTATCGCCCATGCCTACCTTGAAGGCCCCCGAAATCACCGTCACATGCTCACGGCGAGCATGATGGTGAGGCGGAATCTTGTATCCGTCGGGCATCTTCAAACGCATGGTGTAGGACCCCGGCGCCATGGGATTGCCTTCGAGAACGGACAATTCAGCTCCGGGAGGCAGGACAGCTGGGGCCGCACCCCACTGAATCGCGTCTGGCGTATAGGTCTTTACCTGCTCGGCGGGTTTCTGCGCGACCAGTGTCAGGACAGCAGCGAATAAGAACAGCAACGTTCCAATTTGTCTCATTGATCCACCTCAAAGTTAGGTTTATTCAAGCCGTTAAAATGCGTGCCAGCAAAAGTCCTGACTCGCACCCCGTCTTATATTTCAGACTCTTAGCGCACCCCGGTATTTGTGGTCGTTGAATATTGCTGTAAGTCCACGACGATTGGAGGGAGGTTTCTGCTTATTCCCTTGGCTTTCGGGCAAACAAGTTCGCTCCGCGCACACCGTACTTCCTGGCCGTATTTTCTTTGGTGGTGCCACGAAAGCAGTCGAAGTGGGCGGTCACGCGGACATCCTCAAATCCCAGGTTGCGCAAGAACGAGATCAGCTCTGCCTCCGGCAGAGCGCCGGCGATTCACCCCGTCCACAAGTCTATGTTGCGACGAACGTCTTCGCCGAAGTCGGACTCGACCACTATGTCTGCAAGCTGGAGCCGTCCGCCGGGGCGTAATACACGCCGGATCTCGCTGAACGCTTTGTCCTTCTCAGGGACAAGGTTGAGCACTCCGTTGGAAATCACTACATCAACGCTGGCGTCTGGTAGCGGTAGTGCGGTCGCATCCCCAGGGCGCACTTCTATGTTGGTGAGAGCGGCAGCGACTGCCGAGGCTCGCGCTCGGTCCCGCATGGATTCGGTCATGTCTATGCCGATCGCGCGGCCGTCAGGACCAACGCGGCGGGCAGCCAGCAGCAGGTCGGTCCCGGCACCGCAACCGATATCCAGGACCGTTTCGCCCTGAACAATCGGAGCAATCATATGCGGGTTCGCTATCCCGGCGAACGAGGCCGTGCATTCCTTTGGCAAGGCTGCTAATTCGTCCCGGTCGTAACCGAGAAAGTCCGCGGCATACGCGGGACCGCGGTGGAAATGGAAGTCGCCATCCGGATCATCGGCCACGCGCGAATAAACCTTGGATACCTCGGAACGTAGTACCTGCGTATCCAGATCAATAGGACAAGCAATTGCCATGTCAGAGCCTCGCATGCCAGCGTTCTGCCCAGCGCGGCCCATCGTACACCAACTTCGAGTGGTGAACCGACGAAATGTAGGCGGTCAAAAGCTTTTCGCCCACCTGAACAAAGCCTTTCACCGCGAGGGTCGCGAAGAACATCCGCAAATGCACGCGAAAGGCCTCTGCCGAAGCCTCCTCCTCTCTCCCGGTGACGCCGGACACCAGGTTTAGTGATTTCAATCACAGAACCTCGCCCCCGCGCCCGCCAATAATGCTCACGTGAGCAAAATTGAACATCACTGGCTGTCGTTTCTCAGCATACTTGCAGCGCTGACACATTCCTGTCCGGCTTATCTCAGCCAATCCAGCCGGACGAGGCGTATCCGTCATTGCGCCTGCAAAGAAAATAGGGAAATTAGATGAAGCTTCGCTCCTCTCTCGCGCTTGCTCTGGTGCTACTTGCCGCCGTCTTGACTCCAACTGCCCACGCCGTTCCCAGCTACTCCCGGCAAACCGGGCTCCCGTGTGCGTCCTGTCACTTTGCTCCACCGGAGCTGACCCCCTTCGGCCGGCAGTTTAAGTTGGAGGGTTACACCTTCACCACCAAGGCCCAGGTAACGGATGACAAGAAAGATCACAATGCCGCCCTGCAGTTGCTGGAGGCATTCCCGCTTTCCATTATTTTCGATACATCCCTGACCGCCACCAAATCGCCGCAGCCCGGCACCCAGAACGGCAACTTCCAGTTTCCCCAGGCCGCGTCGCTGTTCCTGGCCGGGGCGTGGACCAGCCACATCGGCAGCTTCGTGCAGGTCACCTACAACACGCAGGGGGATCACTTCAGCTGGGACAACACCGACATCCGCTATGCCAATCACGGCGGCAATCTGTTTGGAAAGCCAATCACCTACGGCATCAGCTTGAATAACAATCCCGGCGTCGAAGACCTCTGGAACAGCACCCCCGCCTGGGGATTTCCGTTTGTCGGCAGCAACGTGGCCCCCGGACCCTCGGCGCGCGCGCTGGTCAATGGAAGCCTGGGCCAGGATGTTGCCGGAGTCGGCGGTTACACCATGTGGAATGATCACATTTACCTGGCGGGCACCATCTACCGCTCAGAACATATCGGAGGCACGCAGCCCAACGCGGGCGCAGGGTTCGCCCACAATATTCGCGGCGTCGCACCTTACGGGCGCGTGGCCTGGCAGACTTCCACCAAGAACAATTATCTGGAAATCGGGGCCTACGGCATCCATGTGAAAAGCACCCCCGGCGCCATTACCGGACTGGAAGACGGCTACACCGACGTTGCCGGCGACTTCGAATACGACCGCACCCTGCCCCGATTCAAGAACGACGTGTTGTCTTTCCGTGGCACCTACATCCGCGAAAATTCCTCCCTGCTCGCAACTCTTGCCGCCGGCGGCGCGTCCCAGATCGGCCACCACTTGAATACCGCTCAAGCCAATGTCGAGTATCACTACGGCACCCGCGTCTCCGGGACCGCCGGATGGTTCAACATCACTGGAACTCGCGACCCTCTGTTATTCGCTCCCGGCTCGGTTTCCGGCAGCGCCAACGGATCTCCACAGAGCAACGGCTACATCCTGAATTTCTCATGGTGGCCGGCCCAGAACGTTGACCTGGCCGTGCAATACACCGGCTACTCCCACTTCAACGGTGCTCGCGTCAACTACGACAGTTTCGGACGCGACGCCTCCGCCAATAACACGGTCTACGTACTGGCCCGATTTGTCTTCTAATTTCCAGCTTTGCTGTAGACTGGCGGCCAGTGAGCTATCTTTGCTGGCCGTCACTCCGGGAACGCAGGAAAACTTCCCGGTGCCATACAACATTTCGAGGAGGTTCCATGTCCAAACTGTTTCTGCGCCTTATTGCGGTAAGCATCTTGTGCTCATTGACGGCGTCACCTGCGTTACGCGCTCAGTCCGATGCCGCAAAAACCTTCAAGGCCAACTGCGTCCTGTGTCACTCTGCCAACGGCAGCGGCGACAGCGCGACCGGCAAGGCCCTGCACGCCAAAGACCTGCGCTCTGACGAAGTTCAGAAACAAACCGACGCCGCGCTGGCTGAGACCATCTCCAAAGGCAGAGGCAAGATGCCCGCCTTCGGCGCCAAGATCAAGCCTGACGATGTAACGAAAATAGTTGCCTATCTCCGCGAGCTTGCCAAGCAGAAATAGAAGCGCACTGGCCGTGAAGACATTTCTATGGAGCAAGCTATGGCTGAAAACGCGGAACCCTCCAGCGGCGCGCCCCTGACAACTTCGACGCAAGGACGCCGCTCTTTCCTCGGCGCCTTGCTGGGAGTGGGCTCTCTCTTTGTGAGTGGCCTGCTTTCGGTGCCGCTGCTTCGTTTCGCAATTTTCCCCTTGTTGCGCCGCACCACCGAGCTTAAGAATTCGCCCGTCGGACAACTCAGCGAGTTCTCGTCACTCACCACTCCCATGCTGCGCACCATTCAGATGGAGCAGGTGGACGGCTGGCGCAAGACCGTGTCCGAAAAAGCCGTCTACGTCACCAAGGACAGCCAGGGCCAGTTGCGCGTCCTCACCTCCATCTGCCCTCACCTCGGCTGCACCGTCCCCTGGAACAAAGACAAGAACCAGTTTGTGTGCCCGTGTCATGGCGGGACTTTCACTCCGGATGGCGGCCGCGTCAGCGGCCCCTCGCTGCGTGGCATGGACACGCTCGAGACCGTAGTTCAGGATGGCCAGCTGATGGTTCGTTTCCAGTATTTCCGGCAGCTCGTTTCCGACAAGCAAGTCATCGGCTAAGGAAGGGTCTCAACCACGAATGCATTCCACGGAAAAACCCGGGAGCGCCGCAACGCCGCAGCCGCAACCCGGATTGTGGGGATGGCTCAACCGCCGCATCGGCCTCGACGACCTGCTGCGTACCGCCCTCTACGAACCCATCCCCGGCGGCGCTCGTTTCGCCTACATCTTCGGCTCCGGATTGCTATTCATTTTCATTTCGCAGGTCATCACCGGAGTATTTCTTGCGCTCTATTACGTTCCCTCCGCCGATCATGCGCACACCACGGTCGCCTACATTACCAAAGCCGTGACCGCGGGCGCATTCCTCCGCAGCCTTCATGCTTACGGCGCCAGCGCCATGGTCGTCGTCTTATTTCTTCACCTGTCCCAGACTTATCTCTATGGATCGTACAAAGGCCGCCGCGAACTTCTCTGGCTCTCCGGATGCATCCTGTTCGGCCTGGTCCTGGCCATGGCTTTCACCGGCTATCTGCTTCCCTGGGACCAGCGCGCCTATTTCGCGACCGCCGTCGGCACCAACGCAGTCAGCGAAGTCCCTCTCATCGGTGAGAGCATCAAGCGCCTGATGCGCGGCGGCACCGAGATGGGCACGCTCACCATCTCCCGCTTTTTTGTGGCCCACGTCTTTCTGGTTCCAGCCTGCATCTTCGCGCTCATCGCCTCCCACATTTTTCTTTTTCGCAAGGCCGGGGCCGCCGGACCCGCCACTGAAGATCCCTACCATCCCAAACAGCAGCCCGAACTCTTCTATCCACGCCAGGTCTTGATGGACTTGTCGCTCACCGCGCTGCTGATCGTCGGGCTCGGATTGCTCTGCTTTTTCGTTCCCATCCAGCTCGGCCCGCCCGCCAATCCTGCGGACGCGCAATACATCCCGCGTCCCGAGTGGTATTACCTGCCCATCTTTCAATGGCTGAAATACTGGCACGGATCGGCCGCAATCATCGGCGTGCTGGTGATTCCCACGCTCATCGCTCTGGCGGTGCTGGCCCTGCCGTTCATGGATCGCAGCCTCGAACGCCGCCCCTGGAAGCGGCCCGCAGCCATGGGAGCTTACGCGTTCCTGCTGTTCTCGCTGGTCGGTCTGGGTCTCCGCAGCCAGTATCTGGACCGCCACGATTCCGGAGTCGCCCAGCAACTGGCCAAGCAGCGCGCCGACGAAGACGAGTACGCGCGCAAGCCCTTCGAGCCCGAGCTGTCGTCCGCATCCCTGGCCGCCGCCAATGTGACACTGGCCGATCCACTCGCCGCAAAAGGCAAAACGATTTTCGAAGCCAATTCGTGCAACGCCTGCCACGGCGATGGCGGCGTGGGCACAGCGGCAGCCCCGGCGCTCACCGGCATCCACGCAAAGCTTTCACCCAGCCAGATCGCCGAACTGTTCAGCCATCCCACCGCGAAGATGACCGACGGCGGCATGCCGCCCGTCACCCTTCCTCCCGATGATCAAAAGGCGTTGATCGCGTACGTGGAGAGCCTGAAGTAGCTCACAGAAGAAATTTTGTGGAGCGGCGGACGCCCTCGTCCGCCTATTTGACGTTGGTTTGGACTTTCCCGGCGCACTGGACACTCGGCCCGGCCAAAACTCTTGGCATCGCGGACTAGGGCTTCTCCGTGAACTCGGCGACGGCGGCGATTTTTCCAAAATAAATCCGCAGGCCGCATTTTGAACCGACATGGGCGAGCGCGAGGTCGAGTTCGGGGACGGTTTCGGTGAGCGCGGTCATCTCCATGGGGGCGCGGGCGAGATCTTGTTTCTCGTCGTACGGAGCACCCGCGGCCACGTTTCTGTTGACGACGAGCGTCCACTTGCCGCCGGGGATGGGGAACAGCGTGTAGGCGCCAACCGGGATGGTCGCGCCGTTGAGCGAAAGCTGTTTCTCGGTGAACAACGTCATGGCCGCGCCGCCCGGGGCCCAGGGCTTGCCGTTGGCCGGCCTCTCCGACTTGGCCGAGACCTTGTTGTAGCGCACGAAAATCTGGCTGCCGTCGTCGAGCGTGCACGATGCCGAGGAATTTGGTTGTGCCGCAGTTTGCGCGAAAGCGGATGCCGCGAAAATCAGAGGCACGACTATGAACGATCGAAACATGGCGCGAACCTCCAAGCGGGCAAGTGTAGCGAATATGGCGGGCTGGGGGAAGAGGCATTTTCTGAAGCATTGCCGATTGCCGGATTTTGGAATTGTTGGGGTTGTGAGACTCGTGTTGACTTGGAGCTTGGCTATGTGCCCGGCTCATCAAGAATCAGCATGGTTAACCGGTGGGCGGGACTGGCTGCCGTGAGGGTTGAGCCAGGGCACTCAAGGAGGTCGCGCTTTCGGATCCTGTGGGCGAAGTGGGAAACGGTTGGCGCTGGCCTTCGGTGACGTGTTCGCGGGGCCGCCGGGTTGATAGGTTGTGGCTGGCGTTGAACCGGCGCATTTGGCCGGAACGCCGGACAGGACTCTACCCAACATGGCGAAGATGAAGCTGTTGTATGCCGAAGGTGAAGTGGACGTGTTGACCGCGCAGGCGGCGGTGTTTGAGAAGGCTGGGCATGAAGTGGAGCGCGCCGTGGGGCGCAAGGGCGTGCTCGAATCAGTGACCAAGGCGAAGTATGACCTGGTCGTGCTGGGGCCGAGCCTGTCGCGCGATGACCGGCATCATCTGGTCTACAAGATCAAGAAGGCGAATGCGGGCACGCGCGTGTTGGTGATGCACACCGACGGCAGCCGCCATCCGTATGTTGATTTGTGCACGGACACGGGCGCGAGCCTGGAGTCGGTGGTGGCGAAGATCGCTGGGCTGAAGCCGGCGGCGGTTGGCGCGGTGGCTGGACGGTAGGTCAACTGCGTTGGCCACGGATTTACGCGGATTGGTACGGATAAAGCTGGGATTTACATTTCTTATCCCACTCAGATGAGAATTCAGCTCTCTTTGTGAGTAGTTGCGCGCTGAATCTTGAAATAACCTTCCATTGTTTACTGCTTTGATTCTCCATCTCTCTGCGCTGAAGAATCCCACTTTGGCGGGCGTTGATGGACGGAATCACGAGCCAAAGACAGCCGTAGCTGCACGAAATCCCACACGTTAACTAGATTGGTTCCTGCCGCGTCATCCTGAGCGTAGCCGCAGTTCAGGCGGAGCCAAGGATCTCGTCTGCTCCGCTCCACTTGCTCGGAGATCTCTCGGCCCGCTGGAAAAGACGCGGGCCTTCGGGATGACGCAGGGTTTAAGTGAAACGCGCGGGCCGTTGGATCAGGAAATTTATCAGGCCTTGCCCTGCATCTTGGCCCACCACCAGCGGACACCAACAAACAAAAAGCGCCAGTCGCTGAGGAATTCGGGAGGCTTGCCCTCAAAGGCGTGGCCGATGAATTGAAATATCCATCCGAGGATGAAAAGCGCGAGCGCGTAGGGCCAGAGACGGTGCGCGAAGATTGACGCCACGAAGACGGCAACCGAGAGCAGGATCAGCGGTATGCCCAGCGTGTGACAGGCGCGGTTGACCGGATGCTGATGGCTGGTCGCATATTGCGCGACCCACTCGTCGCTGGTGCGGTGGGCGGGCATGGCGGGAGGATCATACACCGGGGGGCAGTTCTTTGCCACGGATCACACGGATTAGCGCGGATCAAATCAAGTCGAGCTGCCCTCGACGGACAGCCGGGGGCGGCTGTCCCTACGTCAGTCGCGACAACATAAATCTGTCATTCCGACCGAAGTGAGCGTTAGCGAGCGAAGTGGAGGAACCTGCTTTTCCTTGCCTGGAGAAGACAGCAGGTTCCTCCGCTCCGCCGTCGCGCGCTCCGGCTCCGGTCGGAATGACAGATTTGTCTTGGATTCAAGCGGGTTGAGCCTCTGACTTCCCGCGTGGTAGCATCCTGTGTTTTGGCGGGCGAGGATGGAATTGATTGCGCCTGTCAATCATCGTGCGCACGCTCAAGTCGAGCTGCGCTCGACGGACAGCCGAGGACGGCCTGTCCCCACGCGGACCAAGAAGGAGCCTACCGATGAAAGTCTATTCCGGAGAAAACATCAGGAATGTCGCGATGGTCGGCCACGGTCATGCCGGCAAGACGTCGCTGGTCGCGGCGATGTTGTACACGGCGGGCGCGACGCCCAAGCAGGGCCGCGTGGACGACGGATCAACCGCCACCGACTACGACGATGAAGCGATTGCGCGCAAGATGTCCATCGCGGCGACCGCCGCTTGCGTGGAGTGGGAGAAATCCAAGATCAATATTTTGGATACGCCGGGATTCAACATGTTTGTCCACGAGGCCAAGATGGTGCTGCCGGTGGTGGACGCGGCCATTGTAGTGGTGGACGGTGTCGCGGGCGTGGAAGTGGTGACCCAGCGAGTGTGGAATTATTGCGAAGAATATAAAACGCCGCGGCTGATTGTGGTGAGCCGCATGGACCGCGAACGCGCCAACGCCGAGCGCGTGCTGGAGAGCGTGCAGAACGCGTTTGGCCGGAGCGTGGTCCCTATCGAACTGCCGATTGGCTCCGAGAAAAATCTGAAGGGCGTGATTGACCTGGTCCGCATGAAGGCTTACACCTACGAGCTTGGGGGCAATGGCAGGGGGAAAGAAGTTGAGATTCCCGCCGACATGAGAGAACGCGCGCAGGAAGCGCACGAAAAGCTGATCGAACTGGTGGCCGAAGGCGACGACAAATTGCTGGAAGAATTCTTTGAGAAGGGAACTCTGCCCGAAGAAGACCTGGTTCCCGCTTTGCACAATGCCATTCGCGAAGACCGGATATTCCCCGTGATTTTCGCGTCAGGCCTGGGAAACATTGGGGCCGACCGCGTGATGGACTTCATTGTGGACTACACGCCCGCGCCCTCGGAGCACGACTGGGTGCAGGGAGAGCCGGCGGGGTCAAGCAACGGCGACGTGCCCAAACGTCATGAGACTGATGCCGAGCCGGTGTCCATCTATGTGTTCAAGACGGTCAACGACGCGTTCGCGGGCAGGATTTCGTATTTTAAAGTTTTCTCGGGCGTGGTGAAAAACGAGGCATCGCTGGTGAACTATGCTCGTGGTTCGTCGGAAAAGCTGGCGCACATTTCCGTGATGCAGGGGAAGACTTCGGTTCCGGTGCCGGAGTTGCACGCGGGAGACATTGGCGCGGTGGCGAAATTGAAAGACACGCTCACCGGCGACACGCTGGGAGACAAGGCGGCGCCGATTCAATATCCGCGGGTGAAACTGCCGGACCCGGCCGTCACATTCGCGATTGAGCCGAAGTCGCGCGCCGACGAAGACAAGCTGGGGCCGGGCCTGCACAAGCTGATGGAAGAAGACGCGATGCTGCGCCTGTTCCGCGACGCGCAGACCCAGGAATTTTTGATCGCGGGCACGGGACAGCAGCACATTGAAGTAGTGGTGGCGAAACTGAAGAAGCGCTATCACACGGAAGTGATTTTGAAAGCGCCCAAGGTGCCGTATCGCGAGACCATCCGCGCCAAGGCGGACGTGCAGGGGCGGCACAAGAAGCAGACCGGCGGGCACGGTCAATATGGCGACTGCAAGATCAAGGTGGAACCCATGCCGCGCGGTGGGCAGTTTGAGTTTGTGAACGATATTTTTGGTGGCGCGATTCCGAAGAACTATATTCCAGCCATCGAAAAGGGAATTAGAGATGCAGCCGGCCGTGGATTCCTCGCCGGCTTTCCGGTGGTGGACTTCCGCGTGATTCTGTATGACGGGTCGTATCACGATGTGGATTCGAACGACATGTCGTTTCAGATGGCGGGGCGTATTGCGTTTCGGAAAGCGATGGAAGTCGCCAAGCCGACGATTCTGGAGCCCGTGATGGCGGCTGAAATCACCATCCCCGACGAATTTGCGGGCGCGATCATGGGCGACCTGAACAGCCGCCGCGGACGCATTCAAGGCATGGACAACAAGGCGGGCAACACCGTCGTGAAGGCAGAAGTCCCCATGGCCGAGATGCTGACGTATGGCACCGACTTGACCGCGATGACGCAGGGCCGCGGTTCTTTCAATATGGAGATGCACCACTACGACACCGTCCCGGGCGTGTTGCAGGAGAAGATCATCGAAAAGGCGCGCGCGGCGCGCGGGGATGTTAAGGACGAGGAGGAGTAGCGGCGAGAAAGAAGCTACTTATGTCCAAACGGGAACTTATCAGCAAGGAGATAGAAGCCCTCTACAACGAGGGCGCGAGTATTGCTGTGGCCTTCCAAAAGAGCGAGGAGAAGTCATTTCAGTACGATTATCAGCGCTGGTACACCAAAGCCTTAAAAGTCGTGACGTCGCTTGGTCCCGATCGACTCGCAGAGTTTCGAGGTTATTACGAGGCTGATCCCAAGCGAAAGTCGCTAGGCTATGGCACATACGTGATTCAGGATTTCCTGAAAGGTGTAGCTCCGAACAGCTACCAGTACGAGAACTTCGACGCCCGCCGCCAGGTTCTGACTTGCTTTTTTAATCAGCTCACTATCTTCAAGGCAATCAATGAGCGCGTCGATTCAGTCCTCGGAGACATCGAGGCAGAGCTCTACGCAGAACTGCAAGGCAGCGAAGTTGTGGTCGCAAGGCGCTTGGCTAAGGTCAGCTTGCGAGCTGCAGGCTCGCTAGTCGGGGTCGTTATTGAGGGGCACCTTCAAAAGGTGGCAGCCGCCCATGGCGTAAAGCTCGCCAAGAAGAATCCAACCATTGCTGATTTGAACGATCCGCTAAGGCGGCGTCCGTGGTTGACGTGCCTACGTGGCGGAAGATTTCATTCCTTGCCGACTTACGCAACATTTGCTCTCACAAGAAAGACTCAGATACGACAAAGGAGCAGGTTGGAGAGCTTATCGACGGCGCTGAGTGGCTTACTAAGAATGTCTTCTAGCTCGTGGCACTTGACGGCTACGAGGTTTTCAACCCTGCCGCTTTCGCTAGCTTGGCTTGCCGTTCGTCAAACGTCCAGAATCGTTCAGCCTGGAGTTCCAGCGCACAGGCGACGTGGAGCGTGTCGAGCGTTCGCATGCCGAGCTTCGACGCATATCGGCGGGCCAGGTCGGCGCAGAGGTCGAAGGCGTTGTCGGGCATAACAGTGCTACGCCAAAGGTTGGCGGCCTCGTCCGAAATAAATTGAGCATGCGCGCGTTGGGCCGTTTCTGCCGACACAGTGCGGCGAAACTGATGCTGCCCGAGCGCGTGGGCCCACTCAGCGCGATGAAAGGGAGTCAAAATTAGTGGTGACGCGCCTTGCACGCGTCGCCTCGCATGCGGTGAATGGATATCAGTCAAATATAAGGACACTACAAAACTGGAATCAGCATAAGCGATCAATACCGTCCCCGATCCTCAAGGATGAGATTGGGAAGAATGCGGTCTCCCAATATTTCCCGGGCGCGGACCTCGAAGTCCGGCCAGTTCCCCTGAACTACCGGCGTTCTCTCGGGTACGATACGCGCGATCAATCGGTCTCTCTCCCGAAGCTCGACGGTTTTTCCAGCGCGGAGCCAGCTTTTCAAGCGCTTGGTATCGCGAAGTTGTCGCATATTGACCGACGGCATATATCTAATGTGGCACATTATTGTGTCACATGTCAACGGGGTTCGCCGGTCCCGTGACGGAAGCGGTGGACGTAATGTGGCACATATTGTGTCACATTTCCAACGGCCCGTTACGGTTTCGGCGAAGACCCGGTTTCGAGGCGGAGGGACACTGAGCATTCGGAGCCTCGGACTGCGGTAACCCGTCCTCGTCGTAGCCAAGAATTTCGTCGGCGGTGCGCGAGTCGAGAACGGGAAGGCGGTCAACCCGACGGAGGATGGCGTCTATCTCGCGTTTCATCTTTTTCCTGGCGCTCTTCATTGCCGTAGACCGTCCCGTTGTTCCACTTCATTTGTTACTGTCGGCATTTTACGAGGTGTTCTCTACGCCTTGAATATCTCCTCCACGCTATGGCGGAACAGTTTGGCCAGCTTCAGCGCGAGGGGCAGGCTGGGGTCGTATTTTTCGGTCTCGATGGCGTTGACGGTTTGCCGCGAGACGCCCAGTTTTTCAGCGAGGTCGGCCTGGGTCCATTCGAGCTGAGCGCGTAACTCGCGTACGCTGTTTTTCACTGATACCTCCGCTTGGCGATGCAGGTGCCGACTCCCCAAAGCGCGATCAACACGGGCGCGACCCAGACCACATCGAAGCGGGGCAGGCCGGCGTTTTGCAGGAACCCCCAGGTCAGTGAGATCAGGCAGGTGGCCAGAAAGCTGAACGCCAGACCCTCGAACTGGATGCGGCGTTGCAGTTCGTCCATTGCGCGAAAAAACCGCAGGAAGGCCCACATCGCGAACGCCGAAGGAACAATCGGCAGAAAGGCGATGCCATAGCCCAGCACCGTGCGTTCGTGGCTTTTCAGCAGCCAAACCGAGACCGGAACAATCAGCGAGTAGGCGGCCATCGAGCCGCCGAATTCCCAGTAGTAGCGTTTTGTTGGCGCGTCCATAAATTCTCCTTGGTCAAGTATGCTTGACATGCACAATGTAAAGCGTGCTTGACATTCGTGTCAAGGAAATTCTTAAGGCGCCCGCTGGCCGGTGTGCAAAATCTTGCGCGTTGATTCTTCTCTACTATCGCGCTATAGTTCTCCGCGACTGGAGATGCCGTGTCTCTACTCCGCGAAACGTGCAGCCAGTCGCAGCATTTGAGGTCGAGCCTTTCTGCGCCGGCGCGGTTTTTCCCGTCGGAGTTTCCAGCCGTCCCACTTAAGCCCGAGGAGGATTCCCCTTTTATGATCAACCGGATTGCATCCAGATGTCTCATGGCGGTCGTGACGCCGGCGCTGCTGTTTGCCGCCAGCGCCTTCGCCCAGGTCCCGCTCACGCAGATCAGCAGCGACGATTTCTCAAACACCACCAGCCAGCATGAAACCGAAGTCGAGCCGGCCAGCCATGCGTTCGGCAATACCATCGTGTCGGTATTTCAGGTGGGCCGCTTCACCGACGGAGGTTCCTCCGACATCGGCTTTGCTACATCGACCGACGGCGGCGCGACCTGGACCCACGGACACTTGCCGGGGATCACCACGATTGAAGGCACCGGCCCTTATGACCGGGCCAGCGATCCATCGGTGACTTACAACGTGAAGCACAAGCTTTGGCTAGCGGAGACGCTGGGACTGTCGGAGTCCGGCGGCCCGCACGGCGCGGCGGTCCTGGTCAGCAGCTCGACCGACGGCATTACGTGGAACAATCCGTCCACTGTGTCTGTGGTCGAAGCCGGCGGATACTATGACAAGCCGTGGATTGGCTGCGACAACACGGCGACCAGCAAGTATTACGGGAATTGCTATGTGGAATGGGACGACTTCAGCCTCGGCGATTTGATCGAGATGAGCACTTCGGCCGACGGCGGCAAGACCTGGGGTCCGAAGCGGACCACGGCAGACAGCGCGGCCGGCAATGGCGGCTTGCCGATGGTGCAGCCAAATGGCAACGTCATCGTACCGATTGACGATCCGTTTCTGTCGAGTGTGCTGGCGTTCAAATCCACCAACGGCGGCAAGAGCTGGTCAGCGACTGTCCGGATCACTCCGATCATGGAACATGGAATCGCGGGCGGAATGCGCGCTTCTCCACTGATTGCGGCGCAAATGGATGCTGCTGGCACGATCTACGTAGCTTGGGCAGACTGCCGCTTCCGGCCCAAGTGCACATCCAACGACATCGTGATGACCACTTCCAAAGACGGCGTCACCTGGACAACCACGGCGCGCATTCCCATTGACGTGGTCACCGGCCCGGTGGACCACTTCATCCCCGGATTGGCAATCAAGCCGGGCACTTCGGGTAAGACGGCGCACATTGCCCTCACCTATTACTATTTCCTGCCTGCGGCGTGCTCGGTCTGCACATTGCGCGTGGGCTACATCAGTTCCACCAATGGCGGCGCGACGTGGAGCACCGCGAAAGCCCTGGCCAAGGGCATTGACACCACCTGGCTGCCTTCGACCACGTCGGGGCAGATGGTGGGAGACTATATGACGTCGGCATTCGTGGGTTCGACAGTACACGGAGAGTTTGCCGTCGCAACCGCGCCGGTGGGCGGCACGTTCAACGAAGCGATGAACACCAATCAGGCCGGTCTGGTGGGGGCCGCGCCGGAAGAGCGGCTGTTCAGTGGGGCGCACGACAAGCCGGTGCGCAACGCACACTCTGATGTACCGCGGCGCACTAAACCCTACCAGGAGGACCACCGGTAGCAACAATACGCACTCAGCAACCATCGCCGTCGGGCAAACAAAAAGGCGCTTCCCTTCCACGGGAAGCGCCTTTTATTTCTGAAACATTTACCGCGAGTCTAGTGCGCAGCAAACAAGTCGGACATGACGCTGGTGGATTCGTCGCAGGCGTGGTTCAGGCAGGGCAGCCCGAAGCCGGCTTCCAACGATTTGACCAGTGAAAAGTGAGTGTAGAAAGTGCTGCTCTTGGTGGCGCGATGTCCGTAGTTGGTATCAACGACGGTCAGCACGTGGTTGGTGTTGGGCGCGAAGCTGTAGTCGTTCTCGTCATAGAGCAGCACGATGGCGTTGTGCCCAACGTTCCAGAGCGGAGACCGGTGAATGGCCGTGACGAGCCGCTGCGTGGCCTGGTCGGCGAGGATGGTCAGCGCCGGATTCAATGTAGCCTGGGTGCCGTCTGAACCGGGATCGTAGTTACAGAAGGCGGTACCATTGCCACGGCCATGCTGGTCGTTGCACTGGTTGGGCGCGATAAACGAGTAGTTGGGAGCGCGTCCCGCTGCCAAGTCCGCGTAAAGGGCGTTGAAATCCACGACCTGGTTGAGACTATTGCGCGGATTTGCACCCTGCTGCACGCTCTGGAAGTAGACGAAGGGATTGTGCTTGGACGCATAGAGATGCACGACATTCGCCTGACTGAGCGGCGGATTGAGCTGCGGGTTGATCTGGGTGAAGTCGGTGAGATCGGTAAAGTTGCCGTCGCTGTAAGCCACGTTGTCCGCTCCGGCGATTGGCAGAGATTCCTGGTAAGACTTCCACGTCTTGCCCACAGCCGCGAGTTCGTCGGCGATGGTCATGCCCACAGTGTTCGGATTGGCCGCGTAGGAAAGAACGCCGTCAATGTTGATCAGACCCGGAGGGCCCTGGGTTTCGTCGGTGAAATCAATGACTGGGATGGCGGCGTCGGTGCCGGAGCCGCCGATGGGACAAATCGCGGAGCTGGACGGATGGTCGGTATTGGGGATGCCCGTGGAGAGGTTGGTGGCGCAGGTGCCGTTGTGCCAGTCCGAATTATTGTCGGACTGCACACCGAAGTTCGATGCGCCGACGGCCTCGAGGTAGTTGGTCAGGCTGGGATGGCCCACAGCGAAATAGTTGGTGGCCATATTGTGGGAGCTGGCATAGCTGTTGATGAACGGAGCGTTCGGATTGTTCACAATCTGTCCGTAGCCGTGGTTTTCCAGCATGATGACGAACACATGGTTGAGTTGGGGGACGCCCGTTGGGACTGGTCCCTGTTGGGCGAAAGCGGCCCCGGCCAGCGTGGCCAGCAGGCCCAGAACGACGAAAGTTTTCTTCATGGTTTGGTCTCCTTGGGATTGCCGAACGAAGCAGCACAAAGGGGCGCTGGGTCGCGACGATTGGAACGTAGCAGCCAAGTGTTGTGCGGCGGTTACAGCGGAATGAAGAGTTTGTGAAGGCCGGATTAAGGCCACGTGAACGCGAACATTGCGGCACCGGTTTTCCACAAGCCTGCGCCGGGGGACACCCGATAGTCCGCGTGGTACCATCCGGCGAGTGGAGAGATTGGCAAACACGCAAACGGCAGCGGAGCGCGAACGCGTGATCAGCGGCACGCCGTTGGAGGACGATTCCTCTTTCGAACTGAAGCTGCGGCCCCAGCGGCTCGGGGAATTCATCGGCCAGGGCAAGGTGAAGGAAAATCTGGCGGTGGCCATCGAGGCCGCACGCTCGCGCGGCGAGGCCATGGACCACGTCCTGCTCTACGGCCCGCCGGGCCTGGGCAAAACCACGCTCGCCAACATCATCGCCAATGAGCTGGGCGTCTATTTTCAGCCCACGGCTGCGCCGCTGCTACAAATCAAGGGCGACGTGACCGCCATTCTCACCAACCTGCAGGCCAAGCAGGTCCTGTTCATTGATGAAGTCCACCGCTTGCAGCCCGTGTTGGAAGAGCTGCTCTACTCCGCGCTCGAGGACTACAAACTCGACATCATGATCGGGCAGGGGCCTTCGGCACGGACCCACACGCTCGAGATCCAGCCCTTCACATTTATCGGTGCGACTACACGTGCCGGATTGTTGTCGTCCCCGCTGCGGTCACGGTTTGGGATCGTGTTGAGGCTGGAGTTCTACACGCCCGAGGATTTGCGGATTATCGTGGACCGCTCGGCGCAAATTTTGGGAGTGGAAATTGATCCGGCTGGGGCCATTGAAATCGCCCGCCGGTCGCGGGGCACGCCGAGAATTGCCAACCGGCTGCTGCGCCGTGTCCGCGACTACGCGCAGGTGCGGGGAGCGGGCAGAATTGACGAGCCCACCGCGCAGGCCGCGCTCAAGATGCTCGAAGTGGACAAGTATGGCTTCGACGAAGTGGACCGCCGCCTGCTGCTGACGATTATTGAGAAGTACGGCGGCGGCCCGGTCGGCGTCAATACCTTGGCCGCCGCGCTGGCCGAGGAGACCGACGCCATCGAGGAAATTTACGAGCCGTTTCTGATCCAGGCCGGTTTTCTTGGCCGCACCCCGCGCGGCCGGGTCGCGACCCAGCTGGCCTACGAGTATTTTGGCATCAAGCCCAACGCCCGGCAGAGCTCGTTGTTTTAGAATGAAGGTTGTGGAGTGGAGGCGCATGAAGCATACCCAGCAACTCACGGCGATCATCGAGCGAGAGGGCGAAGGCTATGTGGGCCTGTGCCCGGAACTCGATATAGCCAGCCAGGGAGAAACGATCGAAACCGCACGTGCCAATCTTCAGGAAGCGGTTGAGCTGTTTTTTGAGACTGCGGATCCGAGCGAGATAGCGCGTCGCCGACACTCGGAAGTTTTTGTCACGCGGCTCGAGGTCGAGGTTGGGTAAGCTGCGCGTCCTCTCCGGCCGTGAGGTTTCCGTTGTCCTCTCGCGCCAAGGATTCGCTGAGGTGCGCAGGCGGGGAAGTCACGTCATTATGCAGAGACGGGCCGAAAGTTCCACAATCACCGTGCCCGTTCCCGACCACTCAGAACTTCGCGAACCGGCACTATGATGTCCATCATTCGGCAGTCCCAACTGCCCCGCTCACTCTTCGAAGCATGACAAAACAAACCATTTCCCTGATGGCTCCAATTTCCCCGACCCCCCGCCTAACCTTGTGATCGTCTGCGCGTCTAAAAACATCGAACGGTGCCGAATCCGGAAGCGAATGGCTGTGTGCGCATGAAGTGCTGGCAGAGAACGCTGCGATCGGCCATGGCGCTGCTGTTGTCAGGGTTCACGCTCCTCTCCCTGGCCTCCGCGCAGGAAAGCGCCGGCGAGAAAAAAGAGGTCCCCGCTCCGCACGCCTTCGCCACGCTGCATATTCCCCACCTTGATCAGCGCCCCACCCTGGATGACTTTCTCGACATGCAGCCCTCTCCGGCATTTGCCGGCAAGATGCTGAAGGTGGACGGATTCCTGCAACGCGATCCCAAAGATGGCGCGCCCGTCTCGCAAAAGACCGAGGCTTATCTCGGCTATACCGACAAGAATCTTTACGTCGTGTGCGTCTGCTTCGACGCGGAGCCGAAAAAAATCCGGGCGCGACTGGTGCGCCGCGAACTGATCAACGATGACGACCAGTTCGGCTTTGTCCTGGACACCTTTCACGATCACGTACACGGGTTGTTCTTTTATGTGAACCCTCTGGGTGTGCAGCAGGACGGCATCTGGGACGAAGCCAGCATCAACCAAAACGGCCCGGACTATTCCTATGACATGGTGTGGAACTCCGAAGCCAAGCTCACGGGACGCGGCTTTGTGGCGTGGTTTGAGATTCCTTTCAAGTCGCTGCGCTTCCCTCCCACCGACCTGCAGAAGTGGACCGTGTTTTTCGAGCGCGACATCAAGCGCAATAGCGAAGACTCTTTCTATCCGCACATCACCAGCAACGCGCAAGGCATTCTGCCGCAGGCCGCCGACATGGATGGCCTGGAAAAAGTTTCCGGCGGTCGCAACATGCAGTTCATTCCGTACCTGGTAGGGCGGGGATTCCGCCAACTGGATGACCGTGATCCGACCAAACCCGGTTTCGAAGGCAAGTCTCTTGAGTTGCGGCCGGGCCTTGACGCCAAGATTGTGCTGAAAGACTCGTTCGTGCTGGACGCGACCCTCAATCCGGATTTTTCGCAGGTGGAATCGGACCAGCCGCAGATCACCGCCAACCAGCGGTTCGAGGTGTTCTTTCCCGAGAAGCGTCCGTTTTTCCTGGAGAATTCCAGCTACTTCAACACGCCGGTCAACCTCGTGTTCACGCGCCGCATTGGCGATCCGGAGTTTGGCGCGCGGCTTACGGGCAAAAGCGGTCCGTGGTCGCTGGGCATGTTGCTGGCGGATGATCGCTCGCCGGGCGCCAGCGTGACCTCCTATGATCCCCTGACCGGGCATCGTGCCTACTTCGGCGTGCTGCGCGTCAACCACGACATTGGCCGGGAGTCCAGCATTGGCCTGATCTACACCGACCGGGAATTGCACACCGTCCCCGGCGAGCTGCAGTGCACCGACAATCGCTGCCTGGTGGGATCCAACCGCGTCGGCGGCTTCGACGCCAAGATCAAACCCAACGCGAAGTGGCTCATCACAATCCAGGCGCTCAACAGCCATACCAAGTTCTACGACGGCACCCACAAAGGTGGGCCGGCCTACGACTGGTATGCCGAGCGCAGCTCGAGCAATGTGGAATACAACGTAGAGTACCAGGACACCGCCGCCGGCTTTGAGACCGACACCGGGTTTTTTCGCCGTCCCGATGTCCGGCGATTGAGCCAGTTTGCCATGTACCGCTTCAGGCACAATGGCAAGACTCTGCAATGGCACGGGCCTTCGGTCTTCACCTTCAACAACTGGGACCACCAGGGCACGCGCCTCGAGTGGTTTACCAATGTGAACTGGCGCTTCGTCCTCGCCGGATCGAGCAATTTTGGAGTGTATGCAAACATCGGGCACGAGCGGCTGCGCCCGTCCGACTTCAGCACTCTGACCGCGAACCGGGACTACGAGAACTACCAGCGCGGGTTCTGGTACAACTTCGCATACTGGAAGCCGGTGCTATTGTCGGCGGAAATCAACTGGGGACAGGCCAGCAACTACGATACTTCGGTTGGGCCTCCGGTGTCGGCCCACGCCAATAACATTCAGGCTTCCGCGACCATCCGGCCTTTGCCCGGGTTGACCGTGGACAACACCTACCTGCTGACTCGCTTGCAGGACTTGCGCACCGGCGCCAACATTTTCAACGACCACATCATTCGCTCGAAATGGAACTACCAGTTCACCCGCGCGCTTTCGCTGCGCGTGATCGGGCAATACAGCTCCATACTCTCCAGCTACAACGCCGCCAATCCCCAACTGGCCCTCAGTTCATTGGCTCCGGCCAAGAGCTTCAATGCCGATGTGCTGCTGACCTATCTAGTCCATCCCGGCACTGCGATCTATGTGGGCTACAACAGCAATCTGCAGAACCTCGCCAACCCCCTGACCGTCGATCCTCTGGGCAACCTTAGTCGCACTCCCGAGCACTTCATCAACGACGGCCGTCAGATCTTCGTCAAGGTGTCCTACCTGTTCCAGCGGTAGTGGAATAGCGGTGAAGTTCAAGATTCTTATTTGGACGCAATATGCCGCCTGCGACAACACTCTGGTTCTGGGAGGAAATTGGGAAGGGCACCGGCTTCAGCCGTGCCGTTTTCCTTTGAGGTGCGCTTGCGCTTCAGCGCCTGAGGTTTTGTTCTCGCGCACCGGGTACGATGTCTTCTACTTCACAGCTCGCTGAAAAACTTGCGGTTCGTATCAGCGCACCGCTGGTTCGTATCAGGGCACGCTGGTTCGTATCAGGGCATCCGCTTCAGCGGTGCCGCAAATCCCGCCGAGATGGTCCGGCTTCAGCCGCTGGCCTTCCGCATGCAGCGCCTGAAGGCGCGATCACATGTCCCCATTCTTCGGATTGCCTGAAGGCATACCCTGACACGAAGCAGAAATCTCAAGGGTTCGTATCAGGGCACCGCTTCAGCGGTGCCGCAAATCCCGCCAATCCAGTCCCCCTGCTACGAACCGCATGTTTTTCCACAGACCCTGTTACAAAAACCGAACAAGTAAACAGGGCACGCGGCACTCGCCGTGTCCATGGTGTATCTTGACGAATTCGCCCGTAGGGGCAGAGTCTAGGCTGGGGGGTAGCGAGTGCAAGGGTTCGGGCAGGGCGCGCGGCATTTCATCGGAATCATCGTTGCGTTCCTGATGGCGGCATCGGCTGGACTGATGGCACAGACCGGTGCGCAGCAACTTGCCACGTCCGAGAAAATTGCCGACCATCCCGAACTCACCATTCCCCGCCTCGCCCATGCTCCAGCGCTCGAAGATTTCCTCAGCATGGAGCCACAGGGCGAAACCGCCCTGCAGATGACGCGGGTCACCACCTTCCGGCAACGAAATCCCCATGACGGCGATCCCGTTTCCGAAGCCACCGCGGCTTATCTCGGCTACGACCAGAAAAATCTCTACGTGGTGTTCGTCTGCCACGACGACCCAAAGAAAGTCCGCGGCCGCATGTCGCGGCGCGAGGATGTTTACGATGACGATCAGGTCGAGATTATGCTCGACACCTTTCACGACCAGCGCCGCGCCTACGCCTTTCTCAGCACCCCGCTCGGCATTCAGTGGGACGCCATCTGGAACGAGGCCGCCCGCGGCGAAACCAACGGCAATTGGGACCAATCCTGGGACGCGGTGTGGACTTCCCGCGGCAAGCTGACCGACCAAGGCTACGTGGTCTCAATCGCCATCCCGTTTAAGAGCCTGCGCTTTCCCGCCGGCGAAAAGCAGGAATGGGGCGTCATCCTCTATCGCGAAATTACCCGCAAGACGGAAGACACGTTCTGGCCCTATGTGTCCTACAAAATCGCCGGACGGCTGCGCCAGGCGGCCACACTCAAGGGACTGGAAGGCATTTCGCCGGGGCGCGATATTGAGCTGATCCCCTACGGCGTGATGCGCGGCTTCCGCGCGCTCGACCAGCGCGATCCCGCAAATCCTTATTTTCAACACGCCGTCGCGCAGGGACAGTTCGGCATGGACGCGAAATTCGTCTTCCACGACCATTTCACGCTCGATGCCACCGTGAACCCCGATTTTTCGCAAGTCGAGTCCAACGATCCCCAGGTCACCGTCAACCAGCGCTTCGCGGTTTACTTTCCCGAGAAGCGTCCATTTTTTCTGGAGAACGAAGATTTTTTTCGCACGCCAATTGATTTATTTTTCACCCGCAACATCGCCGACCCCTCCGCCGGCTTGCGCCTCACCGGGAAACAAGGCCCCTACTCGGTCGGCCTGATGACCACCGACGACCGCACCCCGGGCCTCGTCGTCCCCGACTCGGACAAGCTTTCCGGCTCGCGTTCCTACTACACGATCGCGCGCGTCAGCCGCGACATTCTCAAGCAATCCAGCAGCGTCGGACTGCTCTACACCGACTGGGAATATCCGCAGGCCAAACAGTTCAACCGCATTGGCGGAGTGGACGCACGTTTCCGGCTGGGCCCCACCTGGTCGCTCGAAGGCCAGGCCGTGGTGAGTTCCTCAAGCTTCGGCACCTATCAGGCCGGCCCCGCCGACCGGCTCGAACTGAAGCGCGAAGGTCTGCACTTCAGTTATGACGCTGCCTACGACGACGTCAGCCCCGGCTTCACCACCGTCCCCGGATTCGTGAATCGCACCGATATCCGCTCGCTGACGCAGAGCATTGACTATCGCTTTCGCCCCAAAAAAGGCTGGATTGTGGACTGGGGCCCCTCGCTCAACCAGGACCTCGTGTATGACCACGAAGGCACGCGCCTCGACACTTACTACTATCCCTACCTGGCGATCCAGGGACGAGGCCAGACTTACATCTTTCTGAATCCGTATGAAGAGAAGCGCGAACGGCTGCGTCCGCAGGACTTTGCGGCGATCGGCCTGCCCGGCATTACATCCAATTTTGATTATCACCAGCGCTCCACCGGCGGTTCCTTCCAGACCAGCTACTTCAAGATGGCGACGGTTTCAGCCGGATACACTTTTGGCGACGGCGCCAATTTTGTCCCCGCGCCGGGATTGCAGCCGCAATATTTGTTCACGCGCGTGGACCGCGCCACCGGCGGCATCACTCTCCGTCCCATCAAGCCGCTCAAGATTGACAACACCTACCTGTTCGAGCGTCTGCGCGCCAGCGACAGCACCTACCAGTACGTGAGCGCACTGCACCCCGGCGTCGGCAAGGGCATTCTCGACAACCATATTTTTCGCAGCAAATGGAATTGGCAGTTCACTCCGCGTCTTTCCATGCGCCTGATCTTGCAGTACTACTCGGTGCTGGCCAACACGCCGGGAAACACAACCTACGCCTACACTTATCTGCCAACCCAGAAACAGTTCAACGCCGATTTTCTGATCACTTACCTCGTCCATCCCGGCACGGCGGTCTATGTGGGCTATAACAGCGACCTGCAGAATTACGATCACGGACTCGTTCAGGATCCACTGGCCGGCCTCCGGACGAGCAAGGGCTACATCAACGACGGCCGCCAGTTTTTCGTGAAGGTGAACTATCAGTTCCGCTTCTGAAGCCTGACATCCCCTGTTCGCTTGCAGGCTGTTGCCTTGAGAGGCTGGGCAGTTTTCCTGCGAGATCGAGCGAGGTGGTAAGCTGTTGGCGTTACGCCCGTGATCGAGTGGATCAGCGGATGACGTCTGGCCAAGTACCGAATTGGTTTAACTCTTGGGAAGCCTCTCAACTCATAGCTAGATAAGCACTTAAGATTATTTCCGGCGGTCTACGCCCATTCGACATCTAACACGAAGTGCTTGCTCTTGCAATAATTTTGTGGCACAACTTCCCCAGTTGTGACATAAGAGGGTTTGGTTACAAGTTCTGCGGGGAGGGGTGGCGTATGACGTATCGAGCATCGGAAGTCGCTGAGACGATCATAGACCTTTCCCGCAAACGAACCATTTCCGATCTTACCAATCTGAAACTGCAGAAGCTGCTCTATTACTGTCAAGTCTGGCATTTGGCTTTGCATGATGCCCCGCTTTTCAGTGACGATGTCGAAGCCTGGATTCACGGCCCTGCTGTTCCTCGCGTATTTGGGATATTCAAAGAATATCGCTGGAGTGTGATCGAGCGCCCCGTAATTTCGTTGGAAGATGCAGGGGTAGTCCGTCATGTAAACGAGGTTCTTGATTCGTATGGCAAGTATGGTGCAACCGAATTAGAGAGACTAACGCACAGCGAAGAGCCGTGGATTCAGGCGCGGCGCGGTTTGTCTCCCGACGAACCATCGCGCAACGTCATACCGAAAGACCACATGAAACTCTTCTATCGGAACCTCATGGTTCATGCCTAACGGAGAAGATAGGCGCGGGCAGATTCCCGCGCCCATTCTGCCGCCAGCCACAGGCACGCTAAAATTCTCCTTCCGGCATCTTGATACGGAAACTGAAAAATTCCTAATCTCCCAGTGCAATGAAGATTTTCTACGCCAATTGGTACACACCATCAAGGAATTTAGCTCTTGGACGGTCGAACAGTTTTGTGACGCGAACAATCGGGAACGACGGCACATTATTTGGTTCCCTGACACGACCGAGCCGGAGGGCTTTCAAAATCTGGATGCCGAACAACTTGCGTACCACGAGAGTTGGCAGTTTCAACTAACGCGAGAGCGCGACTGGAGAGTTCACGGAATTCTCATTGATGACACCTTCTATGTTGTCTGGCTTGACCCAAATCATTCCCTATACGGCGAGTGAATCAGACCAGCCCACTACCGCTGATGGCTGATCGCGGACGGCTTACATCTTGCCGAATCCTCCCAGACTTCGGTAGAATCTAATGATTGCAGTCAAGATTGGAACCCTCTATGAAGCCAGCGATTCATCCCGCATACAACGAAACTCGCGTCCACTGTGCCTGTGGCAATGTGTTTACGACGCGCTCCACCAGCAAAGAGGGCATTGGCCTGGAAATCTGCGCCAACTGCCATCCGTTCTTTACCGGCAAGCAGAAGCTGATGGACACCGCCGGCCGCATCGAGCGCTTCCGCCGCAAGTATGGAAAAGCCGAGCCGGTCAAGCAGTAAGTCTATCCCTAACAGCCGTTTAGAAAGATTCAGAGCACAACAGTCGCCCCCGCCAACGCGGGGGTTTTTCTTGCTGCGATTGCTGAATCGGCCGCGGCTGGACGTGCCTGCGTAGAATAGAACTGTGCGTAAGTACTGGTACAAACCGGCTGGCGCAGACGAGCTGAGCGCGGGTGAGGCGGAGCCGCCTGTCCGCGACGCCGCGCCGCTACAGCCTGTGCCCGCGCAGTTTTCCATCGGCAACGTCCGGATTGCCCCGGCGACCGTGCTCGCCCCCATGGCCGGCGTCACCGATACCGTCTTCCGCCGCTTCATTCGCAATCTGGGCGGTTGCGGCCTCATCATGACCGAATTCACTTCGGCCGACGGTGTGCTCCGCGCCGTCGCTACCAACAACGACGCCAAGGCAAAACGCTACCTGCATTTCTACGAAGACGAGCATCCCATCTCGGCGCAGTTGTTTGGCAGCGATCCGCGGGTGATGGCCGAGGCCGCCCGCCTCGTCGAGAGCCTGGGCTTCGACATTGTGGACCTGAACCTCGGCTGTCCGGCCAAGAAAGTCGTGAAGTGCAACGGCGGATCCGGCCTGCTGCGCGACCTGCCAGCCATCGGCAGGATTTTTGAGGCCGTGCGCTCGGCGGTGAAGATTCCGTTTACGGTGAAGTTTCGCGCGGGATGGAACGACGAGGAAATCGTCTGCGTCGAGTTGGCACGCATGGCGGAGTCCTGCGGACTGGCCGCCGTCGCGCTCCACGCCCGCACCCGCGAGATGGGTTACAGCGGCAACGCGCGCTGGGAGTGGATCGCCGCGGTGAAAGATGCGGTGAAGATTCCGGTGATCGGCAACGGCGACATTCGCGCGCCGGAAGACGCCTGCGCCATGGTCGCGCAGACAGGATGCGACGCGGTGATGATCGGCCGCACCGCCCCGGCGAATCCCTGGATATTTCGACAGATCCAGCAGTATTGCGCGGGGATGAATCGTGGAGCGGCGGACGCCCTCGTCCGCCGGGGCGGCATGGATGCACAAGACTTGCTGTCGTATGGCGCAACCCCGGACGAGGGCGTCCGGGGCTCCATGTCGAGAGACTCCATGTCGAGGGACTTCACGGCGCGGGGGTCTGCCAGCCGCTACGACGAGCCCAGCGAGGCCGACCGCTACCAGATGATCCGCACGTATTTCGCGATGCTGATTGAAGAAGAACTGCCCGACGCGGTCGGCAAGATGAAGCAGTTCGGCTCCTGGTTCACCCACGGCGTCCCCGGCGGCGCGGGCCTGCGCAAGGCCATCTACGATTCCAAGAGTCCGGTGGAAATTCTGGCGCGGGTGGAAGAATTCTTCGAGGCGCGCTTGCAGCCGTGTGGCGCGGGCACTCTTGCCCGAGAGATGTGAAGACGCAAGCCACCCCGCCCGTTCCTACTTCGGCGAACCCGCCTCGCGGTGGCTGGATCCTCTACGACGGCGCTTGCGGATTTTGCTCGCGCTGGGTGCGGCTGTGGCCGAGGGTAGTTGAAGCTCGCGGCTTTGCCATCAAAGACTTGCAGTCCGCGGCGGCCGACGGCAGCCTCAAGGTTCCCACAGAAAATCTGCTGGACGACATTCGCGTGTTGACGCGCTCTGGCGAATTGGTCTCGGGGGCCGATGCTTATCTCTACGTGGCGCGGCGAATCTGGTGGGCGTGGCCCTTCTATGCGGTCTTCAGTCTGCCGGGATTTAATTGGCTGCTCTGGCAAGGCTATCGCTGGGTGAATCGCAACCGCTATCGCATCTCGCCGTATTGCGCGTTGCCGAAGCCGGGCGATGCGGGCAGCAAGAAAAAGGGCGGCTGAAGAAAAAGCCATGTGGGGCAGGTCGTGGAGAGGCGGACGCCCTCGTCCGCCCGGGCGGCGTTGATGCACAAGACTTGCGGTCGGATGGCGCAACCCCGCACGAGGGCGTCCGGGGCTCCTCGAAATTTGCTTCAGCCGAGCGTGCTCGCCCCGACGGACAGCCGAGGGCGGCTGTCCCCGCTCAAGCTAGATTCCCCGCGCGACCATCTTCCCCGACTCTTCCTTCTCCACAAACGCCCACGGCATTTTCGCGTCATGGGTGAAAACCGTCAGCCACTTCGCCGGCACCGACTGCGCGTAATACTGCTTCTTGCTCGCAATCGTTTGCAGCGGATACAAAAGAATTTCTTAAGCAGAGCTCGTGTATACTCGCGTCGGGATCGACGCGGCGCATACTTGGAGAGATTGCTGTGAAGGATCAAAGACTACAAATAGCGGACATCGTCCGACACATCGATGATGCAACGCAGGGCGTTCTGAACGTGCCTGAATTCCAGCGAAGATATGTCTGGAGAGCGTCCAAGGTGGCCGACTTAGTTGACTCCCTCTGGCGTGGCTACCCCATAGGCACGCTTCTGCTTTGGGAGTCGTCTTACGATTCGCCTCGTACTGCTCTTGGCATGCAAGGCCGGAAGCTCTGGATAGTGGACGGCCAACAACGAGTCACCTCCCTCGCGCTGCTCTTCGGCAAGAAGCCGTACTGGTGGTCGGACGCGTCCCAATGGAACAGATTCTACGAAAAATACAACGTCTTGGTTAATGTCGCCAAGGACAAAGACGACTTGGAGTTCGGCCTTCCAAACCCGGTGCGCCGGAAGTCCAACGAATGGCTCTCTGTGCGGAGTGTTCTTCACTCGACTAACTTGTCGGAGCTTGCAATGCAAGTGAGCGAGAAACTTGGCGACAGCAAACGCTTTGCTGAAGTTCATGAGAAGTTGCAATCCATCAGAACCATCGAGAACGCGCAACTCTACGAGATCATTGTTGACCACGAGCTTGAGGACGTGGCGGAAATCTTCGGCAGGCTCAACACGGCCGGCACGAAGATCAGGGAGAGCGATATCGTCGTCGCCCTGGTTGCGGCCAAGCAGCAGGGCTGGATACGCCAGAAATTCGACCCGTTCCTCAAGGACCTTGAGCTTAAGGGTTTCGAGTTCGATCCCGCGGTCGTGGTTAGAACCCTCGCCATCATCGGTGCCGGCAGCGCCCGGCTCAGGGATGTCCCCCAGTCATTCTGGGAGCCCTCCAACGATTTTGACGAGCATTGGCGCACCACCAAGGAGGCAATCTCCGGAGTCATCAAAAATCTCATGGAGTATGGCATCCTTTCGAGCGACCTTCTGCCGTCTTTAAACGCTCTCATACCGATCTTTGTAATGAGAGCCACTTTCCCTAGGGAATTCAATTTCGCCAAGGCTCTCAACTGGCTCTTGATTGCAACTCGGGATGGCAGATACAGCGGCTCGGCAACCACGGCTCTTGACCACGACACCAAGCAGATAAGGGCGAAAAAATCCTTCGGCGAAGCCGTTGGGGACCTAACGTCGCGGTTATCTGCAACGGGCGTATTCACACCCGATGATTTCCGTGAGGAGTATACTGACAAATTTCTCAGGCTGATCCTCTACCTAACCGTGTTCAACAACCGGGCGAAGGACTGGGTTAGTCAAGATGTTCGAGTGGGTTTTGATAAGGAAGACAACGAACTGAACGATGGTTTTAAGCCTGAGTGGCACCATATTTTCCCAAGGAAAATTGTGAAAGATTCCTTTGACACCGCCCTCGTCGACTCGATCGCCAACATTGCGGTGCTGAACGAGAAGGCCAACCGCTCGTTCAGCGCGAAACCTCCGAGCCAATACCTGAAAGAGCACGAAGTAAGGCACGAGAGGCTGGAAGAACAGGCTGTCCCTAGTCACCTTCTCGAACTGAGCAAATTCGAGGAGTTTCTGAGGCTGCGCTCCGAGAAACTGGCAGGGCTGGCGACAGCGTATGTTCAGGGACTCGCCGCGCAAGACTCGTAAATCGGCCGAGAACATCAAGAGGCTCCTGATCAAGATAGCTGCGGGAAAGCTAAACCCCTCTCGCCACCATCTTCCCCGTCTCTTCCTTCTCCACATACGCCCACGGCATTTTCGCGTCGTGCGTAAAAACTGTCAGCCACTTCTCCGGCCCCGACTGCGCGTAATACTGCTTCTTGCTCTCAATCGTTTGCAGCGGATAGAGATCGAATCCCATGCCCCAGGCAAGGTCTATGTGCGCGCTGGTGGGGATGAGGTCGGAGATGTAACACGCGATCGTGGGGCGATCGTCGTGTTCGGCTCCCTCAGGGGCTGAAGCCCTGGTTCTTTCTTGTGGCTGGGATGGCGCGGCTTGAAGCCGCGCCCTTTCAAAGCCGGGACGCCCGTTGACGATCACCGCCTGCATATTCGCGGTGTGGCCGGGGAACGCGCGGACGGAAATTCCCGGCACAATTTCTTCGCCGCCCTTGAGCAGCGTCATCTGGCCGCTCTGCACCAGTGGATCGTAGTTGTCAGGAATATAGCTGATGGCATCGCGCTCACTGGGATGCCGGCCATATTGCCATTCGCCCTCGGGCGCGTAATATTTCGCGCGAGGAAACGTCGCGACCGCCTTGCCGCTTTGGTTGCGCACCGTGTTCCATCCGCAGTGGTCAAAGTGCAGGTGCGTGTTGATGACGATGTCAATGTCTTCTGGCGATACGCCACCGGCCGTGAGATTTGAGAGCAGTTGCGCCGGCTGGCCGTAGATTTTCACCATGCGGCCTGAAAGCTTGTTGCCCATGCCGGTTTCAACCAGCACGTTTTTTGTGCCGGTGCGGATGAGCAGCGAATTCAGCCCGGCCGTGACGCAGTTGCGCTCGTCGGGTGGGACCCGCTTCGACCACATGGTCTTGGGAATCACTCCGAAGAATGCGCCGCCATCGAGCGGATAAGTCCCGTCGGAGAAGATGCTGAGTTCGAAGTCGCCGAGCGTGAGCCGGTGCATCACGCTAGTGTGCCACAGCGACCCAAATATCCTGGCCACGGATTTACACCGATTCTCACGGATACATCAATCTGCGACAATCCACTCATCATGCAGCGTCCTAGAGGAGTCAGTGTGGTGGCGGCCGCTTTCGGCCTGGCTGCGATCTATCTCTGCGCAATGGGAGGGATCACTCTGGCGTCCACGGAAATTGAGCCGAACCGCGCGGCGATGCTTCTGCTGCTGGCGCTGTTGCGCGCGGGGCCTTACATCCTGCTGCTGGCCGGAACATGCGCCGCGACGATTAGTTGGGGCCTGTGGCGGGTGAACAACTGGGCGCGCCGCGCGGCGATGCTTGCCGCCGCCATCGGCGTGGTCATGCTGGTGCCTGGAGTTTCTTCGCGCGTGTTGGGATGGACGTTCGCCGTCAGCGGCGTGGGAATGATCGCGCGCGTGATGGTGGTCTGGTATTTGTGGCGAGAGGATGTGGCGCAAGCGTTCCAGGGAGAGACGGACGGGCGATGGTCGGGCAGATGACAGATCTTGAGGCAATGGGACCAAATTTCGGGTGCAGCCTGACCAATAAGTCGCCCGCCAGGGCCTCAAGGATGCGTCAGGAAGGACGATCGACGGCTCGGACGAGGTTGAGGGCAGGAGCGGCCTTCGCACCTCTCTATGGGCCTTGGGGCGCTGGGAAAGGCCATCAGAATGTCGTTTATTATCAATGACTTAGCTGTGAACTTTTCCACAGGGACTAAGCCTTGGAAAATCAGCGACTTGCGGATTACGTCCGATAACGGGGAGAATGGGCTGTGGAAAACTAAGACTTTTTGCGTAAAGGCTCGGTTCGGATCAAATCTCTGATGTCCTGCAGGGAGATCCCTCGCCCCGCTGGTAAAAACGCGGGGCTTCGGGATGACGCCGCGGCGGTGGAATCCTACGAGGTCCTCAAGAGGAGCCGTCGCAAAGTTCGCAAAGGAACCTGAGCCACGCCGGCAATCGCAAACGCCGCTGTTACTTCGCGGTCCCCAAATGCGCTGGCTTCTCTTCGACTCTTTTGCTGACTTCGAATTTCATCTTGCCGGCTTTCTTGTCGGCGTCAATGACGATGTGATCGCCGTGCAACACTTCGCCGTCCAGAATTTTCATCGCCAGCGGGTCCTGCACCAGTTTTTGGATTGAGCGTTTCAACGGACGCGCGCCAAAGCTGGGATCGTAGCCTTGCGTGAACAACAATTCGCGCGCCGCGTCGGTGAGTTCAATCGAGATCTTGCGATCGGCCAGCAGGCGGCGCACATCTTCCAGACGCAGTTCAACGATCTTGACCAGCTGTTCCTTGCCGAGCGGATGAAACACGATGATGTCGTCCACGCGATTAAGGAACTCAGGCTTGAAGTGGCCGTGAAGCACTTCGATCACCTTCCGGGACGCTTCTTCAAACCACGGGCGGACGAGGGCGTCCGCCGCTCCATTCTCGCGTTGCAGAAAATTTGAGCCGAGGTTCGAGGTCATGATCAGAATGGTGTTCTTGAAGTCCACCACGCGGCCTTTGCCGTCGGTGAGGCGGCCGTCGTCCATGATCTGCAGCATGACGTTGAAGACATCGGGATGCGCCTTTTCGATTTCGTCGAAGAGCACGACCGCATAGGGACGGCGGCGCACTTGTTCGGTGAGTTGGCCACCTTCTTCGTAGCCGACATAGCCCGGGGGCGCGCCGATGAGGCGCGAGACGGCGTGCTTCTCCATGTATTCGGACATGTCAATGCGAAGCAGGGCGCGCTCGTCGTCAAAAAGAAATTCGGCGAGAGCGCGGGCGAGTTCGGTTTTGCCGACGCCGGTGGGGCCGAGGAAGATGAACGAGCCAATGGGCCGCTTGGGATCGCTCAGGCCGGCACGCGAACGACGAATCGCGTTGGCGACGCGTTCCAGGGCATCATCCTGGCCGAGCACGCGGACGCGCAACCGGTCTTCCATGTTCACCAGCTTTTTCACTTCGCCTTCCAGCATCTTGGTGATCGGAATGCCAGTCCAGCGGGAGACGATCCGGGCCACGTCCTCTTCGTCCACTTCTTCTTTGAGCATGCGTGGGGGGCGGGCAATCTGGATCCTGGAACCCCGGACGCCCTCGTCCGGGGGGCGGACGGGGGCGTCCGCCGCTCCACTTGTGAGCTTGGCCAGTTCAGCTTCGGTCTGCACCAGCAGGCCGTAGCGAATTTCGGCGACGCGCTGCAGGTTGCCTTTGCGCTCTTCGGTCTGCTCTTCCAGTTTGAGCTTTTCGAGTTTTCCCTTCAGTTCGCGCACGTGCGCGATCAGGTCTTTCTCTTTTCTCCAGTTGGCTTTCAGCGCGTTGGATTTCTCGCGGACTTCGGCCAACTCGCGGTCAATCACGTGAAGGCGTTCTTTCGAGTTGGCATCGTCCTCTTTTTTCAGCGCCTGCTTCTCGATTTCAAGTTGAGTGGCGCGGCGTTCGAGCTGGTCAATGTTGGTGGGCAGTGAATCAATCTGGATGCGGATCGAGGCCGCAGCCTCATCGATCAAGTCAATGGCTTTGTCGGGAAGAAAGCGGTCAGAGATGTAGCGATGCGAAAGCGTGGCGGCGGCGACGATGGCGGAATCTTTGATGCGCACGCCGTGATGGACTTCGTATTTTTCTTTGAGACCGCGCAGGATCGCGATGGTGTCTTCGACGTTGGGTTCGCCGACGAAGACGATCTGGAAGCGGCGTTCGAGCGCGGCGTCTTTCTCGATGTACTTGCGGTATTCGTTGAGCGTGGTGGCGCCAATGGCGCGCAGCTCGCCGCGGGCGAGCGCGGGCTTGAGCATGTTGGAGGCGTCAATGGCGCCTTCGGCGGCGCCCGCTCCGACCAGCGTGTGCAGCTCGTCAATGAACAGGATGATCTGGCCGCTGGAGTCCTCAATCTCTTTTAAGACGGCTTTGAGGCGGTCTTCAAACTCGCCGCGATATTTTGCGCCCGCCAGCATGGAGGCGAGATCGAGCGAGATCACGCGCTTGTTCTTCAGCGCCTCGGGCACGTCGCCGGAAATGATGCGCTGGGCGAGGCCTTCAACGATGGCAGTCTTGCCCACGCCGGGTTCGCCAATGAGCACGGGATTATTTTTGGTGCGGCGGGAAAGCACCTGGATGACGCGGCGGATTTCTTCGTCGCGTCCGATGACGGGATCGAGCTTGCCGCGGCGCGCCTGCTCGGTGAGATCGCGGGCATAGCGTTCGAGCGCTTGATATTTGGCTTCAGGATTCTGGTCGGTGACTTTCTGCGATCCGCGGACCGAGGTGAGGGCCTTGAGGATGGCATCGTGGGTCGCGCCATGGCGGGCGAGCAGTTGCTGCGAAACATCCTGCTTCAGGTGCGTGATGGCGAGCAGCAGGTGCTCGGTGGAGACGTACTCATCTTTGAAGTTAGCCGCTTCTTTGAAGGCCTGATCGAGCAACTTGGTGGCGGAGTTCGACATCGTCGCCTGCGCCGCGCCTCCGCCGGAAACTTTGGGGAGCTTCTCGATCTCCTGATAAACGTCGGCAAGAACGCTCTGCGGGCCGATGCCGATCTTGTCGAGCACCGGAGGAACGATGCCGTCTTTGTCTTCGAGCAACGCGGCGAGCAGATGCACGGGCACGAGCTCGGGATTGCCGTGCTCGGAGGCAAGGTCATTGCCGCGCTGGACGGCTTCCTGCGCTTTGACGGTGAATTTGTCCCAACGGATCGGCATGGAGTGCTCCATTTTCGCAATTGTGTAATCGGATAATTTGGCAATCGAAACCTTAGGCCCGGCGCGCGCCTTAACTATTTTGTTTCGTTTGACTTTTGGCGGCGTCTGCCGCCGGTCTCTGCCTCAGACCGCTTGCGGCAAGTGACAGGCTGCGGTCGCGGAGCTTTTCGAGGATCTTGATCTTCTCCGAAAAACTCAGCGAGGCAAGCCGCTTGCGCATTTCCTGCTTACTCATGAATGCCTTCCAGGTACTTGCGCTCGAACTGCTTCCACTTGGTAGTCAACTCATGGCGTTCGATGATACTTCGCAGTTTTCCTCGATCCACCGCGTTCTGCTCGACAAACTGCAATATGCGGATGTGGTCCTTTGACCGTCCCGTGTTCAGCGCGATCGCGACTAGATGTTCAGCCGACATGACCCAAGTGCTGACGCCTTCCACTGCCGCAGAAACTGACTCCGCCACCGCTTCCCGCTCTAAGGCATTGCTCGGGGGAAGAAACTGGACTGGCCAGCCACCGACTAAAACATGTTCGTCTTTCACTGTGCCGCCGCGGGCTGTGAGGTATTCATATAGCGGCGCCAAACTAAGCAACACACTTCCAGGTGCGTCAGGGAGCGACACAAAAATATCCACGTCAAGTGTTGCCGCAGGCTCCAGGTACAGTGTCGCGCCAACCGCTCCGCCAATTGCATATTTCCCAATCACCCCATCGGCTTGCATCTGGTTGATCGCTTCGAGTGTGGCTTTCACGGTTTCCTCGTCCTGCGAACATTGTGAACCAACTCCGCCATGGAGCCAAGTGTTCGCGGTCAAACAAAACGGGAGGCGGTCCACCTCGGCCACCTCCCGGTTACGAATCGAGCTGCGCTCGATGGACAGCCGAGGGCGGCTGTCCCCACATGGACTTTGCCACCCTTCCCGGTTGTGCCGCTATCAGCAAAGAGCGAATCGAGCTGCGCTCGATGGACAGCCGAGGGCGGCTGTCCCCACGTGGGCTTTGCCACCCCACAATGAGCATTGCTGCCCCACACGGGTATCGCTTACGCGGCCTGGACTGCGCTCTTCACTTCTTTGGATCCGGGCTGCTTGCCGTCCACGGTCTTGGCGCTGCCGATGTTAACTTTGATCTGCTTCGGCTTGGCTTCGGCCTTTTTGGGTAACGAGATCTTCAACACGCCCTTATCGTAGTCGGCCGCGACCTTCTCGGCGTCCACGGTGCTGGGCAGGGTGAAGGTGCGAGTGAAGCTGCCGTACTGGCGCTCCACGCGGCGATAGTTCTCCTGCTTCTCTTCGGTCTCGATCTTGCGTTCGCCGTGTACGGTGAGCAGGTTGTTTTCGATGCGAACGTCAATGTCTTTCTCGTCAATCCCGGGGACCTCAACTTTGAGGGTCACGGTGTGCTCGTCTTCGTAGATGTCCACGGCGGGCGCAAAGCTGGTGGCTTCGAGAGGTTCTTCGCGCTCAAAGTTGTCGTGGAACAACCGGTTGATACGGTCCTGCAGTAGCGAGTGCTGGTGGAGGGGCTGGAAACGGGTAAGAACGGTCATGGTGAATTCTCCTTCTAGAAATGGGGCTTCGCGGGCGATTGGTGGGCCGTTGAAGCGGAAATTTGTGATCCAACAGATACTTGGATGCAGTACATCTATGGTCGGATCATAAAATATGAGTGTAATGTTGTCAAGTATTTAAATATGCTTATTTATCAACTACTTACACTTGCCATTACGCACTTCAAGTAGCCAGTTTCCGGCACATTCAGCAGCACGGGATGGTCTTTGGACTGGCCCCGGACTTCGAGGATTCGCAGTTGGCGGTGCGCATCTACGGCGGCGCTGGCCAGCATTTCGAGGAAGTTGGCCTGGCTGACATGGTAGGAACAGGAGCAGGTGACCAGCGTCCCGCCGGGGCGAAGCATCTTGAGGGCGCGCAGGTTGAGTTCTTTGTATCCGCGCATGGCGGCTTCGAGATCGCGCTTGGACTTGGCGAAGGCGGGCGGGTCGAGTATGACGGTGTCATATTGGCGCGTGGAGGAATAGTCCTTGAGCAGGTCAAAAGCATTGGCCTCGACCCACTCAATCTCGCGTTGGTTGAGCGCGGCGTTTTTGTCGGCGACCTCGAGCGCCGGGCGTGAGCTGTCCACGCCGGTGACGGTGGAGCAGCGTGGAGCGAAATGAAGGGCGAAGCCTCCTTGGTAGCAGAACATGTCAAGCGCCTCTCCGCGCGCATACTGGGCAGCGGCCGCGTAATTTTCGCGCTGGTCGAGGAAGGAGCCGGTTTTCTGGCCTTCCAGTGCTTCGTAGTGGAACTTCACCCCGTTTGTAGTGACCACGGTCGCAGTCTTTTCGCCGCGCAACAGACTGGAGGCGCGAGGCGGAAGCTGTTCCAGCTCGCGAATGCGGGCGTCCCCGCGCTCAAAGATGGATGCGGGGGAAAGCTGGCTGGTGAGTTCGGAGAGCACGGCTTCGCGAGCGACGTCGGTGTCCATCGCCTGAGTCAGGACTTGCAGCGAAAGGATGTCGTTATAGCGGTCCACGATGAGGCCGGGAAGAAAGTCGGCTTCGGTGAAGATGACGCGGTAAGCGTCGGTATCGCGGACAAGCGGTGTGCGATAGGCAATGGCGGCGGCGATGCGATCACGAACCAGGGCGGGGAAGTCAGGCACCGCTTCGTTTGAAATCATGCGGACTGCGATTTGGGAAGCGGTGGAGTAAAGCGCGGTCCCGAGAGGCTTGCCGCGATGGTCGGTGACGGCGACGAGTGCGCCGGGGAGAACGCCGTCGGCGGATACGATGTCGGAGCGATAGACCCAGACGTGGCCGTCTTTGAGGCGGGTCGCGCCGCGGGCGGAGACTTTCACTATGGGTAGAGCAGAATGAACAGGCTTCTTCTTTGGCATGCAGTCATCTTAAACGTATGGGCGGGCAGCTCGGCATTTACACAGCGCCTAAAGGCTCATTTGAAATGGGGTTCTTGCGGCACGCCTGAATGGCGTGCCCTGATACGAATCACGAGTTGCGCTCGACCGGACAGCCGGGGGCGGCTGTCCCCACATGAACATAGAACAAAGGCCGAGTTTCGCAAGGGAGACTCTGGTATAGGCCAAAGAGCCAAAAAGCAGGTTTCTCGACTTCGTAAGATTGCCCGTAAACGGGCAATCTTAAATTCGCTCGAAATGACAAAATTAAAACTAAATCAGAATTTCTCTAGCGGGCGGCGTGTTCGGAGGGAACTTCGCTTGTACTGCCGTGCTTGGTCGAGACGCGGGCATTCATCTCGGTGCGGGCGGCGGTGAGGTCGAACACAAGAGTGTCGAGGGCGGAGGTGGGAATCTCCGCACCCCAGGTCTCCATCTCAGCTTCGGGCCAATTGCCGTTCAGGCGGATGGCGCCGGTGATGTCTTCCGGGAAGGCCTGGCGATAGTCGCCTTCGCGACTCAGAATGTCTCCGACCAGGCGGCCGGAGTGAGTGTCGAACACGCGGCGGCTGGATTGACCGCCAACCTTGGTCATGCACAGGAAAACTTCGCCTTCTTCGCCGTAGTCGGCGCGGTAGTACCAGGCCTGCGGCGCATCGAGCTTGGGACGATGGCGGCGGGAGCGCGTGGAAGCGGCGGCTTCTTCCGTGGTTTCGTGCGAGGCGTCGTAGTAGAGAATGCGCTGGCAGGAATCACAGGTGAGACGCGCGCCTCCGAGCAGTTCGTTGTAGAACTGCGGCCGCAGCAGGACCTGACAGGACTGACACTTCTGGCCGCGGACTTCCGCGATGCCGGTGCCACGCAACTTGGAAACGCGCTCGAAGTGGGCCAGCAGGCTGGGATCAATGGCGGCCCGGAGACCATCGCGTTTGGCGCGCCAATCCACCAGTTGGGCTTCATCTTCGGCGGTGCGCTGGCGGGCCTCGACCTTTTCCTTCTCGATCAGCGCGGTTTCCGCCTTCATTTCAGCTTCCGCGGTCTTCACATCGGCGTCGCGCTTTTCGGCGTTGACCATCAACTCCAGAATCTTGTCTTCAGTGGCCTGGATGCCCTGCTCGGCAAACTGAATTTCGTGCATCAGCGCCTTATATTGGTCATTGGTCTTTACGTCAAGGGACTGATCGCGGTATTTGGAAATTTTAGTGCGCAGATCCTGGATGGCGGTTTCGTGCAGGCGGCGGGCGGCTTCATCGGCTTTTACCGCGGTGTGGGCCTTATCGAGCCGGCCTTTGGTGGCGGCGAGTTTGGTCTCAATGGCGGCAACGCGGCGGGGAAGTTCGGCGATTTCATCCAGCAGGCGACGGACTGCCGTGTCGGCTTGCTGCAAGAGCAACAGATTTTCGATGTCTGGATGCATCCTGATGAAAGTCAATTCTAGCACGCGAACCCGACAAAGGGCCGCTGAAATCGCGGCTGGCGCTGGTGATCGCTGGGCGCGGTTCATGTACACTCATGGGTTTGATGAGATCGGCGAGTTCCCGCAATCGTAGAGCTTCGACAAAGGAGATTTTCGAGATGAATCAATTGCAGACAATCCAAGTCCGGGCGCTGGCGGCGCTGCTGATGGTGGCGGTGAGCGGAGTGGGCTGGGCGCAATCGGCGGCGGATACCAAGCCGCTGACCATCGAAGCGATATTCGCGCCGGGAGGACTGAACGGGCGCGGGCCGGAGACGATCGAGTGGAGTCCGGACGGAAGCAAGCTCTCCTATGTGCAGCGGCAGGGCGAACAGGGCGATCTCTGGTATATGGACGCGGCGACCGGGGAGAAGAAAATTCTGGTGAGCGCGGAGACGCTGGCCAGCCTGGCCCCGGATTATGCCAAGGTGAAGAACGAGCGCGAGAAAGAGCGGCTGACGCGTTATCACGTGGCGGCTTATCTGTGGGCACCGGATTCGAAGCATCTGATTTTCGATTCGCAGGGACAGCTGTGGTTTTATGACCTGGCCGCAGCGTCGGCACGACAACTGACCACGGCCGCCGACCCAAGCGGCGATCCCAAGTTTTCTCCCGACGGCGAGCGCATCGCCTACGTCCGCAAACACAACCTGTATGTCCGGCCGGTGAACGGCAAAGGCGAGAAGGAACTCACGCACGACAAAGCCGACGACCTGTTCAACGGCGACATTGATTGGGTGTATGCCGAAGAGTTGGCGGTGCGCAGCAACTATTTCTGGTCGCCGGATGGACGCGACATCGCCTTCCTGCACATGGACGAGAGCAAAGTGGCGACTTATCCCATCACCGACTGGATGCCGCGTCATCCCAGCGTGGACAACGAGAAGTACCCGAAAGTTGGGGACGACAACCCGGTGGTGAAGCTGGGCGTGGTGGACACCGCGAAGGGCAAGACGAAATGGATCACGCTCACCAACGACGAGCAGGCCTACATTCCGCGCTTTGGCTGGGTGCGCACGGGCGTGCTGTGGGCCGAAGTGCTGAACCGCACCGAAGACAAGATGGACCTGTATTTTGTGGATGCGAAATCGGGGAAGTCCCGGATTGTATTGACAGAGGAAACGCCGGGCGCGTGGATCAACTTCGATCAGGTGGAAGTCCGCTTCCTGAAGTCGAGCGGCCAGTTTTTGTGGCCGAGCTGGCGCGACGGAAACATGCATCTTTATCTTTACAGTTTTGACAAGCAGAACCCGCTGGCGGCGGACGCGAAGCTGGACCGGCAGTTGACCAAGGGCGATTTCGCGGTGCTGGGCATCGAAGGCGTGGACGAGACGGCGGGCGCGGTGTTTTTCTCCGCGAACAAAGACGATCCGCGGCAGACCCATATTTTTGCGGTGAATCTCGACGGCTCGGGATTCAAAGCGCTGAGTTCGGAAGAAGGGCAGCACTTTGCTGACTTCAGTGATGACGCAAAGCACTACACCCACTTTTTCGTGGGGCCGACGGCGACGCCTACGCTCTCCATGTGCGCGGTGGGGGGATCGTGCAGTCCGGTGTGGCAGGCGAACAATTCCATCGCCGAATATGGGCTGCGGTCGCCGAAATATCTGGACTTCAAGGCCGATGACGGGACCACGCTCTATGGCCGGTTGTTGCTGCCTGCGACGCCGCCGGCCAGCGGCAAAATTCCGGTGATTGTGAATATCTACGGCGGCCCGGCCGGGCAGACGGTGAGAAAAAGCGCGCCGGATGCGTTTGACGAAATCCTGACGCGCGACGGATTTGCGATTTTCTCCGTGGACAATCGCGGCACACCGGGACGCGACCGCAAATTCCAGACGGCGATCCGGCACGAGTTCGGCGCGATTGAGTTGAAGGACCAGCTTACGGCGTTGGACCAGCTGTTCGCGCAGTATCCGCAGCTCGACAAAGACCGCACCGGCATCTGGGGCTGGTCCAACGGCGGCTCGATGACGCTCTATGCCATGACGCATTCGGAGGCCTTCAAGGCGGGCGTGAGCGTGGCGCCGGTGACCAATCAGCTCAACTACGACACCATTTACACCGAACGCTACATGGGCCTGCTCAAGGAAGACGAGAAGGGCTACGAAATGTCAGACGTGACCAAGGCGGCCAAAGACCTGCACGGATCATTGCTGCTGGTGCATGGCACCAGCGACGACAATGTGCACTTCCAGAACAGCATTCAGATGATCAATGCGCTGATTGAAGCGGGTAAACAGTTCCGGCTGATGATCTATCCCAACAAAACGCACGGCATTGCCGGACCGGCAGCGCGGGCACACCTGTTTCACATGATTGAAGACCACTTTGTGAAGGAATTGAAGTAGGGCGGGCTGTTTTCGTTCTGCGCAGGGCGTCAATCCGAAGCGCAGCGGGGAATGTCGCGTTGGGCGGGTGCAGATGCATCCGAGATCCCTCGGCCCGCTGGAAACGACGCGGGCCTTCGGGATGACGCGTTCTTAGGGGTGTTGGGATTGCGGCACGGCAGGGTCTGCCTGGCTATTTGGATCTCTCGGGTTTCCTGGAAGAGCTGTCTCTGGACGAACTCTCTTTTGAGGAGCTTTCTTTTGCCGAACTTTCTTTTGCCGAGCTTTCTTTCGTGCCCTCCGATTTCGACTTCTCTTCCTTCTTGGAGTCCTTGGAATCCTTGGAGGAGTCCTTCAACGCCGCCGAGCTGTCGTCCTTGGACGAATCGGAGGACGAGGACGACGATCCCGCCGAGGGCTTCTTGGCGTAGTCGGTAACGTACCAGCCCGAGCCTTTGAACTGCACCGCCGGAGCGGAGATCATCTGTTCGACCACGCCGCCGCAGTCAGGACACTTCTTCACCATCTTGTCGGAAAACTTCTGGATTCTCTCAAAGCGGTGACCGCATTTCTTGCACTCGTATTCGTATAGGGGCATTGGGGATTCAGGCGTTCCGCAGGCTGTATGTATGCTGCTTCGATTCTAGGCGCGCGCGTTTGGCGCGTCAATTCTGACGAGGCGTCGGTGTTAGACTGCGGGCCATGAACGAGACGGAACCATCGGCGCGGAAGTTTCAACAAAAAGGCGTGGAGCCCGCGCTCTACATCGTCGCCACGCCGATCGGTAATCTGGAAGACATCACGCTGCGGGCGGTTCGAGTGCTCAAGGAAGTGGATATGATCGCCTGCGAAGACACGCGCCAGACGCAAAAACTGCTCAACCACTACGCGATCGCGACGCGCACGGTCAGCTACCACGAACACAACGAGATGACGCGCGCCGCCGAGCTGGTGAAAGACTTGCAGGAGGGAGCGAGCATCGCGCTGGTGACCGATGCGGGCATGCCGGGAATTTCCGATCCGGGATACCGGCTGATTTCGCTGGCCATCCGGCATCATGTGCCGGTGGTGCCGATTCCGGGAGCGTCGGCATTTTTGGCAGCGTTGGTCGCGAGCGGTCTGCCCACGGATTCATTCCGCTTCAGCGGATTTCTCCCGGCGAAGCGTGGAGAGCGTCGCGCGGCGCTGGAGGCGATCAAGACTTCTCCGCGCACGCAGGTTTTCTACGAAGCGCCGCACCGTGTGGTGGAGGCGCTTGCCGATGTTTGCGAAGTCCTGGGAGTAGCGCGGCACGTGGTGATTGCGCGCGAAGTGACCAAGCTGCATGAAGAGTTTTTGCGCGGACGCGCGAGCGATGTCTTGGAAAACTTGAAGGCGCGGGAAGCGGTGAAGGGCGAGATCACGCTGCTGATTGGGAAGGCCGAGGAGGAAGATGTTCATGGAGCGGCGGACGCCCCCGTCCGCCGAAGCGTGCGGCAAAGAGTAGAGCAGATCATGGCAGAGGACAAGCTGGACGAGAAAGCCGCGCTGAAGAGAGTCGCGAAGGAACGAGGGATCTCCAAGAGCGAGGCGTACCGGGAGTGGCAGCGGGGGAAGTGAGCGAACCACTTCCGCGTCGTCAGGAAACATGTGGGGACAGCCGCCCTCGGCTGTCCGGCCGAGCGAATGCTCGGCTCGCTGGCGGCGCCACTAACTCCTGGACCTCTGGCTTGACAGTGGCCACTATTCAAGCAAGTCCATCAAACGGCCATTCGGGCCCCTTCCTTTAACTTGGACAGACGAACCAACTCATCAATTACTTCATTGCATCGGCCTATGTGCCCCGCGAACGCAGATTCAAACTCCGTCTCCCAGTACTCTCCTTCGTCTTCAACCTTCCGCCGCCAATCCAGCCTCTGAGAATGTCGAGCTGCGCTCGACCGGACAGCCGGGGGCGGCTGTCCCCACATGAACCATTTATTGCTGACCACTACCCCCCCGCCAATTCCCGCTTAACAATCTCGCTGACCATCTTCCCATCCACCCGCATCCCCGCAGCTGCAAAGCGGGCCATGGCGTTCTTCATCACGGTGCCCATCTCCTTGATCGTGGGCGCGCCCATTTCGGCGATGGCGGCTTTCACTCCGGCGACCACGTCGGCCTCGCCGGCGGCTTTGGGCAGGTAGCTTTCGATCATGACGATCTCGGCGGCCTCTTTGTCGGCCATCTCCTGGCGTCCGCCCTTGGTGAACTGCTCGACCGATTCTTTGCGCTGCTTGATCAGCGTGGCCAGCACGGCCTGGGATTCCTTTTCGTCAAGCGGGGCCATTTTGTCCACCTGGCGAAGGTGCAATGCGCTCTTCACCATGCGCAGGGTGGAGAGGCGCAGTTCGTCCTTGGCTTTCATGGCGGTGACAATGTCTTTTTGAATCTGTTCGCTAAGGCTCATGACGGGATTATAGACGCTGGGACGAGGGACACTGGTTCGGAATGAAAGTGAAAACCCCCGAGCGTCAGCGCCACGGTCCTCCCCCCTCGGTGTATGATGCTCCACACGTTTCATGCGCATCCGACGCAGTCTCCCGCTCGTACTGGCCGTGGTGGCAATCGCCGCCGGGCTTGCGCTGGTCGTTCAGCTGCGCAAGCATGCTCCGCCTGAGGCTGCCCGCCTTCTACCCGGTGCCGACGCCTTTCTCTACGCGGACCTGCGCTGGGCCCGCGGATTGAGCCAGCAGCACCAGCTTCCGCCCGTGACCCACGATCCTGAGTACGAGCGCTTTATCCAGCAGACCGGCTTTGAGTTTGAACGCGATCTGGAAGAGGCAGCCTTCGCCGTCCACTATCCATCGCGATGGCCGGGCGGCGGGACCGGCGGGAGCGCGCCCGAGCCGCGGTTTTCCGAGATATTGGTCGGCAAGTTCGACGGCGAGAAGCTGACTGCCTATCTCCGCCAAACCGCCAGCGCGATCGAATCGCGCAACTCGGTGGATATTTTTTCCATCCCGCTCGAAGGCCGCATTCTGCGTGTGGCTGTGCTGAGCGCGGATTCCGTTGCCGCCTCGAATCATGACGATCCCGACGTGATTCGCGGCATCGTGGACCGCTCCCGCCGCCGCGCCTCGCCCTTCGGAGGCCCGCTGCTGCTGCGCCAGCACTACAAGCACGTCCCGTTTGCCAGCCAGGCATGGGTGGTGGCGCGCAACACTCGCGGTCTGGGACTGCTGGGTACTCCAACCGAACTCAGCTTCGATGGAGCATGGGTCCTTTCCGCGCGCTATATTCGAGCCCTCCACCTGCGACTGGAGGCCTTCACGGCCAGCGACGCGGACGCCCGCTCCCTCCTTGAGAACCTGAAGCGGCCGCTCGACATGCTTCGCGCGTCCGAGACCTCGGTCGAGGACCAGAACGCCGATCCCGATGCCAAGGCGTTCTTTGAAAGTCTGACCGTAAGCCAGCAGGGAAGCCGTGCCGTAGGGACGGCGGTGATCCCACCCGCCATTCTGAAGAAAATGTTGACCGGCGGAGCTTCTTCCATCACGAAGGACTCCAAGTAACACGAGGGTTCGGTAGTGGCGCAGTGTGACCCGAGCACGGAGCGGCACGGGAGATCCCTCAGCCCGCTGGAGGAAACGCGGGCGGGATGACGCCGGAGAGGCTGAGGCGCCAGATTCCTTAAACTGCACCGCTGGTTCCGATTTCTCAGCTTCCTTCGTGCGACTTCGTGTCCTTCGTGGTTAATTGCGGTTGAATTCCGGGCGTGCGCGGCGAAACTTCCGCCCTGCTCAAACGTCTTATTTACGGCGCGCGATTTGCTGGTCCTGAGTAACCAGCCGGCGGAGCGCCTCCGGGGTACAATAAGGCGCGATGTCGAACCTTCCACTGCCGCTGGCCGCATTTTTCGCCGGACTGATCTCTTTTCTTTCTCCGTGCGTATTACCGCTGGTCCCGGGCTATCTGTCCATGATTTCGGGCGCGGGCCTGGAAGAACTCAAGGCCCCGCAGTCCCGGCTGATGCGCCGGGTCATGGTGAATTCAGTCGCCTTCATTCTGGGCTTCAGCGTGGTTTTCATCGCACTGGGCGCGGCGGCGACTGAGATCGGCCAGGTGCTGGGGGTTTACAAGCACACGCTGGCGCGGATCGCGGGCATCGTCATCATCCTGTTCGGACTGCACCTGACCGGCATTTTCAAGATCAAAGCGCTCTATACCGACGCACGCCTGCACAGCGTGAAAGGCAGCAGCACCCCGCTTGGGGCGTTCGTCATTGGTTTCGCTTTCGCTTTCGGTTGGACGCCCTGTCTGGGGCCGGTGCTGTCGGGAATTCTCGCGCTGGCGGCGGAACAGAATACTTTGGCCAAAGGCGTCACGCTGCTGGCGGTTTATTCTTCAGGCTTGGCGGTGCCGTTTTTGCTCACCTCGCTCGGTATCGAGCGCTTCCTGAAGTTCTACAGCCGCTTCCGCTCCCACATGCACGCCCTGGAAGTGGCTTCTGGCGTGCTATTGATCGCACTTGGAATTCTGCTGCTCATCGGGAAGTTTACTTTGATCTCAAACTGGTTCTCGTTCCTGAACCGCTTCGCGCTGTAGAATTATCTCTGGGGCCCTGTGACATAGAAGTTTAGGACGGTCATTCAATGGATAACGCAACTGAGAACGCTCCCGTAGCTCCGAAACGCAGTCCGCTGGCGCTGGTGGTGGCCGTGGTCGCCATCGCCGGAATGCTTTACTTTGCGACCCACATGAGCCGCACGCCGGGCGCACACAAGCCTTTGGCCGGCCCTGCCACCGTCGCGCCCGACTTTACGCTGGAATCGCTGGACGGCAAATCCATGAAGCTGTCAGACTTGCGCGGAAAAGCGGTGCTGCTGAATTTCTGGGCGACCTGGTGCGGCCCCTGCAAGATCGAGATGCCGTGGTTCGTCGAGCTGCAGCGACAATATGCCGACCAGGGGTTCCAGATTGTCGGCGTGGCCATGGATGACTCCAGCAAGGAAGACATCGCCAAGTTCGCCAAAGACATGGGCGTGAACTATCCGGTGCTGATCGGCAAAGAAGCGGTGGGCGATGCTTACGGCGGGGTCCCGGCGCTGCCGGAGACGTTTTTCATTGGGCGCGACGGCAAGATCATTGATCGAATCATCGGGCTGAAAGGCCGCGCTGAAATCGAAGACTCGATCCGCAAGGCAATTGATACCAAGGCCGCGAGCGCGCAGGCATCCGGTTCCGCGCCGTTTATCGCACCAAACTAATTTATGTTCATGACCCAACATCGCGATTGGAAGCGCACGGCTGCCTTCGCAGGCGTTGCCGGGCTTTTCGCGGTGCTGAGCGCGTGCTTGCTGGCGCAATCCGCGGGGCCTTCCGTCACCATGGCACCCGTGGGCGTGGTCAGCGCCGCGCGCACCACGCAGACGCCGGTAGTTTTGAACTTTCGCGTCTCTCGCGGTTTTCATATCAATTCCAACACGCCCAAGTCTGAGTTTTTGATTCCCACCGCGCTTAAGATGGACGTCCCCACCGACATCGTTCTCGGCAAGACCGACTACCCCGCCGGCGAAGAGCTCACCCTGCCCTTTTCGCCCGACGAAAAATTGAGCGTGTACAGCGGCGACTTTACCATCACGCTGATGGTGCATCCGCTGAAGTCCATGGTGCCCGGCAAATACGCCATGCGCGGCACGCTGCGCTATCAGGCCTGCGACAACGCGCAGTGCTTCCCACCAAAAACCCTGCCTGTAAACTTTGACCTGAAAGTCGTCAAGGAACCGGCGGCGCACCGGCGTAATCCGGCGCAAAGCCCGCACGTGCGCGGGTAGACGACAGCTTTCAGCTGTCAGCTATATCAGCCCCGTTCGGTAAGCCATCGATCCAACCGCTTCTTTTTTGACGAACGCTGCCGGCGCTCGTAGGATTCTTGTTCATGAAAACATCAGCTCGGTTGGCGGCGGCCCTGGTGTGCCTCAGCGCAGTGGCGTGGGCGCAGGTGCCGTCCCCGTCCGCAACGCTGGTCATTCACAACGTCACCGTCATTGATACGACGGGCGGGGCCGCAAGCGACCGACCGGCGCTGCCGCATCGCACCGTGGTTGTGCGCGACGGAAAAATTGAGGCGGTCCTCGAGGCGAGCGAGCGGATGGGCCGCTACCCCCATGCCGTGGACGTGAACGGTACGGGAAAGTTTCTCATCCCCGGCTTGTGGGACATGCACGTCCACATGGTGTTCGGGGACTGGTTTCCGCGCGGGAAGGAAATCACCTTGCCGCTGTTCATTGCCAACGGCGTGACCGGAGTGCGAGACATGGGCGGCGATTTGGGGACGCTGCAACAATGGCGCAAAGAAATTGCCGCCGGCACGTTGATCGGACCGCGCATGGTGATTTCCGGGCCCATGCTGGATGGGCCGCAGCCTCGCTTTCCCAGTTCGATTGCCATCAAGACTCCCGAAGATGGCCGGCTCGCGGTGGATGACTTGAAGACGCGGGGCGCGGATTTCATCAAACTGCAGTCGCTGGTTCCGCGCGAGGCGGTCTTTGCGATCGCCGACGAGGCGCAGAAACAAGGAATCACTTTTGTTGGGCACGTGCCGGACGCAGTGCGCGCGTCAGAGGCGTCGAATGCCGGACAGAAAAGCTTCGAGCACCTGATTGGAATTTTCGAAGGCAGCTCGCCGCTGGAAGATGCATTCCTGAAGGGGTCCAAAGGACCGGGAAAATTTCTTTCTACCTATGATCCCGCGCGAGCGGCCGCGTTGTTCGCGCTTCTGGCGAAGAACCATACCTGGCAGTGTCCAACGCTGGTGTGGGAACGCGGCGGCAACCTGATCGAGTTGAGTGACTTCGCCCACGACGATCGCGCGAAGTATGTTCCCGCACATTGGAAAGACGTGACCTGGAAGCGGTTCACCGAACAGATTGTGCATGAGTTCAACACCGACGACCTCGCCACTCGAAAGCGCTTCGTGGAAAAAGAACTGGAAGTGGTGAATGCGATGCACCGCGCGGGCGTTCCCTTTCTTGCTGGAACCGATACGCCTCCAGGCGTTTACATTTTTCCCGGCTTCAGCCTGCACGAAGAATTGCAAAGATTCGTGGCCGCGGGCTTCACTCCCATGGAGGCGCTGCAAACCGCAACGCTCAACCCGGCAAAGTTTCTGGGCATGGACGACCGCTTGGGCACGGTTCAGAAGGGCAAGCTGGCCGATTTGGTGTTGCTGGATGCGAATCCGCTGGACGATATTCGCAACACGCAGAAGATCGCCGGGGTGGTTGCGAACGGGCGGTATTTTTCGCGTGTGGATTTGGACAAGATGCTGGCCGGGGTGGAAGCGGCGGCAAGAGCGAAGTAATCACACCCTGACAACATGAGCTGTCGCTTGATGCCTCCCAACGTGCGACTTATTCTTCGTCGTAGTCAAATAAACTTGACATATTGTCATGTATGCTTTACATTTATCTACATGGAAGCACCGCTAGCGAGCCGCTCCCGCTTTACCCGGCCCGTGTTTTTGTCGGCAGCGTCCGGGTTGATCACCGAGTGGACAATCCAGTGGTGCTATCGCCAAGGGTGGCACGTGCCGCGTCCTGTCGGCCTGCTGCCATTGCTGCCGATGGCGTTTTTCGTCGTGTTCTTAGGCCGCACCATCCTGAAAATGGACGAAATGCAGAAACGCATCTGCCTGGATTCGGTACTCATTGCATTCCTGCTGACACTCTCTCTCACCTTCGTTTTTGCCGGACTCGACCGCATGGGCGTGTATCGAGCCACATGGGATGACGCGGGCACCTCCATGTTGTTCCTCTGGGCCTGCGCTTACATCTTTTCTTCCTGGAGATACCGATGACCAACCCGAACCAGCCGCAACCGAGTGAAAAACAATCCTGCACCATGTGGAGCCTCTACGTTCCTTTGTTCGCCTACCTGTTCGGTCTGGCTTTTTTTGTCTACCAGCGCAGCGTGATTGGCACGGTGCTCTGGCTGGTGGTGACTCCGTGCTTGAAGTGGGCCTACATTCACTATTTCCCACGCATCGCGCATCTGCGTGGATATACGCACGTGGATGACAGGCTGCCGCCGCATATCGGGAAGTCCGCGGTTGAGGTGAACTACTACAGTTTTGTCGGCTGCCCATTTTGCCCGATCATGGAGCAGCGGCTCAACACTTTGCAGAAAGAAATGGGATTCACCCTGAACAAAATTGACGTCACACTCAAACCACAAATCCTCATGAACAAAGGCATCCAGTCCGTGCCCGTGGTTGAGGTCGGGGAGAATCGGCTGGTCGGTCACGCCACCACGGAACAGTTAGTCGAGTTGATCGAACGCTCACAGACCCCCAGACTGGCCGTCAGCGCTGCATAAATGAAGAACCGTTTGCGAGTGCTGCGCGCGGAGCAACGCTGGTCGCAGGCCGAACTGGCCGGAAAGCTCCACGTCTCGCGGCAAACCGTCAATGCCATCGAAAACGGGATTTACGACCCCAGCCTGCCGCTCGCATTCCGCGTCGCGCGGCTGTTTGGACGGCCGATCGAGGCGATTTTTGAGGATGAGGCGGAGGACGTCTAGCTCCACAGCATTCCCTTTCTTGGTAGGCAAGCTGACGAAGAGTCTCCGAGGCGGACTCTTCAAGTAACCTTAGCTTCTGGTTCGTTTCTTTCGACAATCGTGTGAGCTGGACAGGCCGATGCCACCCCGAGTGGAGTCGTACGCTCGCGGTTTTGCTTTTTGGCGAACTCTTCTTTCGTCTGTCATCCTGAGCGAAGCCATCGGCTACGCGAAGCGTAGCGGATGCGCAGTCGAAGGATCCCTAGTCCCGCCAAGGTGGCGGCATCATATCACCGAACGTGAATGCCGACATAGTTCGGCGGCAGAGAAACACTAGGGATGCTTCGACTGCGAAACGACCTTCCGTTTCGCGAAGGTCGTTTCTTCGCTCAGCATGACAGGAGTGTTTACGTCTTTCCGCCCTGCTTCTTCTCCGCCTTGGCCCAGGCATCCTTTAGCGCGACGGTGCGATTGAAAATGGGCTTCCCCGGCTTCGAGTCGGGATCGGCGCAGAAATATCCCAGGCGCTCGAACTGATAGCGTGCGCCCGGCGCGGCAGTCGCGAGCGACGGCTCCAACTTGGCCGCAGCAATCACTTCCAGCGAATGCGGATTGAGATTCTCTAGCACGTCCTTGCCTTCTTCGACCGCATTGGGATCTTCTGTAGCAAACAGCGTCTCGTAAATCCGCACTTCGGCGTCCACGGCGTGCGCGGCTGAGACCCAGTGAATGGTGCTCTTCACTTTTCGCCCATCGGGAGAGTTCCCTCCACGCGATGCCGGGTCATAGGTGCAGCGCACTTCCACCACTTCGCCTTTTTCATTTTTCACAACACTCTTACAGGTCACAAAGTACGCATAGCGCAGCCTCACTTCGCGACCTGGCGACAGGCGATAGTATCCCTTGGGCGGATCTTCGCGGAAGTCGTCCTGCTCGATGTAAAGCTCGCGCGAGAACGGAACTTTTCTCTGACCAGCGCTCTCGTCTTCCGGATTGTTCACCGCGTCCATCTCTTCCGTCTGATTATCGGGATAGTTTTCAATCACCACTTTCAGCGGGCGCAGCACGGCCATCACGCGCGCCGACCGCTTGTTCAGGTCTTCGCGGACAAAGTGTTCGAGCATGGCCAGCTCGATCGAGCCGTTGGTGCGCGAAACCCCGGCGGCAGAAACAAAGTTGCGGATCGCCTCCGGCGTATAGCCGCGGCGGCGCAGCCCGGAAAGCGTCGGCATGCGCGGATCGTCCCAGCCGTTGACGTGGCCATCCTCGACCAGTTGCCGCAGCTTGCGCTTGCTCATCATCGTGTAAGTCAGGCTGAGGCGGTCAAACTCAATTTGCTTCGAGGGAAAAATTCCCAGCTGCTCGATAAACCAGTTGTAGAGCGGCTGATGATCGGCAAATTCCAGCGAACACATCGAGTGCGTCACCTGCTCCAGTGAATCCGACTGCCCGTGAGCGTAGTCGTACATCGGATAAACACACCACTTCTTGCCGGTGCGATGATGCTCGGCGTGCAGGATGCGGTACATCACCGGGTCGCGCAGGTTGACATTGGGCGAGCCCATGTCAATCTTGGCCCGCAGCACCCGCGAGCCGTCGGGAAACTCGCCGGCCTTCATGCGCTCAAACAAGTCCAGATTTTCTTCCACCGAACGATCACGGTGAGGACTGTTCTTGCCCGGCTCGGTCAGCGTGCCGCGATGCTTGCGAATCTCGTCGGCGGTGAGATCGTCCACATAAGCCTTGCCGTCCTTGATCAGCTTGACCGCCCACTCATAAAGCTGGTCAAAATAATCCGAGGCATAGTGCAGGCTGTCCCAGTGGAAGCCGAGCCACCTCACATCTTCCTGAATGGAGTCAACATACTCGGTCTCTTCTTTTTCAGGATTGGTGTCGTCGAAGCGGAGATTGGTCTTGCCGCCGAACTCGGCGGCCAGGCCGAAGTCCAGGCAGATCGCCTTGGCGTGCCCGATGTGCAGGTAGCCGTTGGGCTCGGGAGGAAAGCGGGTTTGCACGCGGCCGTTGTACTTGTTGGTCTTGAGATCGTCGAGAATGATGTCGCGAATAAAGTTCGACGGGCGAGACTCGGGCGCGGCGCCGGCAGGCACGCTGGCTAGATTGATTGAGTGCATAAAATTTATGGATTCATTCTATACGCAGCAAAAACTGGAAGTTTCTGGAGATAAAGTTTGTGGAGCGGCGGACGCCCTCGTCCGCCCAGGCGCATCCCATGCCCGCAGGGTGCCCAGTCTGCAGGGGTGCCCCAGGTCTCGCCGGTTTTGCGAGACCTGGGATTTCACAAGCTGGATAATTCGGCAGGGGATAATCCGGAAGTCGTGGAGCGGCGGACGCCCTCGTCCGCCCAGGCGCATCCGACGCCCGGCCGGGTGCCCCGAAGTCTCGGAGTCTCGGGGTGCCCCAGGTCTCGCCGGTTTTGCGAGACCTGGGCTTCCACAAGCTGGATAATTCGGCAGGTGGACAGATGGGACAATCCGGGGGTAAACCGGAGCATCAAGTCGGCGGGTGCAGCATTTACCGCCGCTAGCAGAATGCTCGGGAGTTGCGCTCACGCTTGTCAGCGCTTGGAATAATCGGGAATTCGTATTCCCAGATCTCCATCCTCTCCCCCTACCCAATGCAAGCCCAACCCCTTCGAGCTACTTAACCTGAGAAGCTCCGCCTCAACCTGCCCAAGAGCAAGCTGGAGGGCCTGCAATTCGTCGACTCCATAGATTGTTTGGCAGCGCTCCGAGCCGAATGACTCAATCCGGAAGGAACACATGTACTCCCCATCGGCGGCAGAAGACTTGGCTGGCGCGTCAATCTCTATCGCAGCAACCGGAGTAGAGCCCTCAGTTCCTGCAGAGAAATAATCTCTGCGAGCAATTATCGTTCCCAGTTCATGTTTCATAATTTCACCAGGTTATTAGCGGAAGCAACGTATCGATTGCCCCACCCTAACTCTTCCCGTAGAAAATTCGGTTCTTCTCTCAACGGGTGACTCCCAGCTCTTTCCAAACAGCAGGGTCATCCGTTATATAAAATATCGGCTCCATTTTTCTATGTTCGATAATTTCAGTGATGCCGCTTACAGTGATGACTTCGTAGGCTGGATAGCCGGGACCAAATCCAGGCGGAGGATGTTTCAGTTCGTTAGGCCCTAAGCCTCTCATTTTGCCATGTACCTTTGTCCGTATTAGCCCTTTCGCGTCTTTTAATGTGAATATCGCACTTCTACTCCATGGCATAGAGTAGTAGCTCATCGTAATTGAAACGTCGGCGCGTGTAAGTCCCGGTGGGAGGGTAATCCATTTCGGCAACTTCGACTCATTCGCTAGTTCAAAGGTTGACTCGGGGAACCACTCGCACGCTATCGCTGAACCTAAAATAGTTAGCGCAACAAACAAAAGCAGGAATTTATTGGTGCGCCTAATTCTCGTGAGCATTTGCAGTCACATCCACCGGGAAGTTTATCTGCGTTAAAAAATGCAGCCCTAGCTCTTCCCTCTTAGCAGCTCCACCACCCGCTCATAATCTCCCACGCTGCCGTAGGAAATTTCGATCTTGCCTTTCCCGTCGCGGTCGCGAATCTTTACCCGCAGCCCCAGCACTCGTTCCAGCTCGGTTTGTTCGGCGCGGACGTTCGGGTCCACCCACGGCTCGGGCGCGCTGGCTGGCTTGCCGCCTGGAATTCCCTGCTGAAGTATTGCCGTGACGCGACTGCGCAACTGATTGATCTGCATCCCATGTTTCACCATCTCGTCCGCCAGCTTCACAATGTCTTCGTCATTTTCCAGCCGCACCAGTTCCCGCGCCTCGCTGAAGCGGATCGCACCATTGGCCAGCAGCGTCTTCACGCTGTCCGGCAGCTTTAGAATTCTGATGTAGTTCGCCACCGACTCGCGCGACAATCCCACACGATCGGCAACCTGCGCCTGGGTCATGCGGAAATCCACGCTCAGCACGCGAAACGCTTCCCCTTGCTCCACGCAGTTCAAGTCTTCGCGCTGCAGGTTTTCAATGACGGTGAGCTCCGCCGCCTGCTGGTCGCCCACTTTCTTCACCATGGCGGGCACGGTAAACAGCCCCGCCAGCTTCGAGGCGCGCATGCGCCGCTCCCCCAGCACCAGCAGATACCGCCCCAGCGACCTTCCCGGACGCACCACCACCGGCTGCAACACACCCTGCGCTCGGATGGACGCCGCCAGCTCGTTCAGCGCGGCCTCGTCAAAATGCGTGCGCGTCTGGTAAGGGTTGCTGTCAATCACATCCAGATTAAGGTGCACGACCTGGCTCGCTGGTGGCCGCGCTTCCGCCGCTGCTTGTATGTCAATCACACTCTCGTTCGTCGCCTCCGCGTGCATCGTCCCGGCGGTTTCATCGTGCATGTTCTCGGCGTGCATGGTTCCGGCGTTCGTGCTCTCGGCGCTTGCGGCGGCGCCGTCCAACTTATGCAGGATTTCGCGTCGAACGCTCTCGGAGTAATCTTCCCCAACCTCCGGCTCCGCATCCGGTCGCACCGCGACCGCAAGGTTTGACCTGCGCGCGCCCAACAACGACTCCAGCCCTCGGCCTAGAACTTTTTTCTTTTCCATCTTCGCCTGCTCCTCGTTGTGCGCTCTGTGCGCGGTCAATCATCGCTTCGTATCAGGGCACCGCTTCAGCGGTGCCGCAACCTCCGCCGATTATTTCGGCTTCAGCCGCTGCGGGTCCTCCCACTCGTGCAAAAATCTTCTCGCCGCAACCCGTGACGATCCCTTCCTCATTGCATCCGATCCGCCGCCCTCAACTAGCGAGTGGAGGAATCTGCTGCTCCAACACCTGACGCGCGCCCGCGCGTTCAATGATCTCTTTGGCCAGCTTGATATAGCTCTCCGCCCCACGTGACTTTGGGTCATATTGAAGCACTGCTTTCCCATGGCTCGGCGCCTCGGCCAGACGAATGTTCCGCGGCACCACCGTGGCCAGCAGTTTCTCCCCAAAATAATTCTTCAACTCATCCCGCACCTGCTGCGCCAGGTTGGTCCGCTCATCGAACATGGTCAGGGCCACGCCCTCAATCGCCAGCCCCGGATTCAGCGACTCGCGGATCCGGTCAATCGTGTCCAACAGTTCGCTGATCCCTTCCAGCGCAAAATATTCCCCCTGCATGGGGATCAGCACCGAATCCGCCGCGACCAACGCATTCAGCGTAAGCAAATCCAGCGCTGGCGGACAATCGAGCACGATAAAATGGAAGCGCTCGCGCAGAACCGCCAGCGCCCTCCGCAGCCGGAATTCCCGGTCCTCGGCGTCCACCAGTTCCAGGTTCGCGCCGATCAGGTTCTTGTGCGAAGGAATGATCCAAAGCTGTTCCAGGCTGGTTTGCAGCAGGGCCTCGTCCGCGGACGCCGCGCCCATCAGCAAGTGATAAATGCTGATGCGGTCCGGATCCTTGGCGAATCCCAGGCCGCTCGAGGCGTTGGCCTGAGGATCGCAATCCACGATCAACGTGTTCACTTCAGCCGCCGCAAACGATGCCGCCAGATTGATGGCAGTCGTAGTCTTGCCGACGCCGCCTTTTTGATTGGCAACCGCGATGATGTGTCCCATAGGTTTTGGAGATGGCCTGAGAGCTAGTTGGAAACATAAAGCCAAGGCCGCGGCGAAAGCAAGGCCCGTATTTGGTGCAGAGCAATAAAATGTTCCTATAGGAACTATTTTGGGAAGGAAGGATCAATGTAAGGAAGGATCAGTGTGTGGGCTTGGCGGCCGCGCGGCGAAGCGGCTAAGAATGTTCCTATAGGAACATTTGGCTTCGATCGCAGGCCAAAATATTCAAGTGGAATGCGATGCCAAGCACCCAGAAGCCCGATAACGGCAGAAGAAATGTTCCTATAGGAACATTCATGATTGCCATACCGAGACAACCTTTGCACTGAAAAACTCCCGCCTCGTATCAGGCACCGCTTCAGCGGTGCCGCACGCCCCCCAAGTCAGTCGCGCCTTTAGGCGCTGCGGGCAGGGCGACGCTACACAACAAGCGTCCTCAACAAAGCTCTCTAGCCGCTGACTTCTCGACCCGCGCGAGAATGTTCCTATAGGAACATTCAACCATTGCCCTGCCAAGCCAACGTTTGCTGAAAAACTCCCGCCTCGTATCAGGGCACCGCTTCAGCGGTGCCGCACGCCCCCCAAGTCAGTCGCGCCTTTAGGCGCTGCGGGGCGACGCTAGACACCAAGCGTCTTCGACAAGCTCTCTAGCCGCTGACTTCTCGACCCGCGCGAGAATGTTCCTATAGGAACATTCACCATTGCCCTGCCAAGCCAACGTTTGCTGAAAAACTCCCGCCTCGTATCAGGCACCGCTTCAGCGGTGCCGCACGCCCCCCAAGTCAGTCGCGCCTTTAGGCGCTGCGGGCAGGGCGACGCTACACAACAAGCGTCCTCAACAAAGCTCTCCAGCCGCTGACTTCTCGACCCGCGCGAGAATGTTCCTATAGGAACATTTGACCCGTCCACGTCCTAGCGATCACCCAATAACATAAGCGCCGCTCGGCTAACCACCCGGGATTCGTGCCACGGCACCGCTCCTCGCTGCGAAAACGAAATGTTCCTATAGGAACATTCTTAACAATAACACATTCTCACAGTGAGATTTCTCTAACTTCGTGGGCATACCTACCACTTACTGCATCTATGCGGCACTTTTACACCACAGACACGCGTAACAAGCCCACTACATTCCCACTTGTTACTACTATGGTTCCACAATACACCCGGTCACTCACACTCCGCTCCACGCACGCCAAGCCTCGCCGTCGCAACCCTCCCGCCTGATCCCACCGCAAAAACCTGCCCCGCGCTCGTCGCCAAAGCATTGAACCCCATAGGTGAAACGAACTCCCAAGACTGCAAGCCCGTCCTCGAAAACACGCTCCCCGGGGATCCAACCGCCACCAGCCACGCCTGTCCCTGATTCTTGCGACCAGATGTTCCCCCCGGAACGTATGCGATCGCCGAGAAGAACTTTTGCTGCGGCGCGCTTGCGACCTTCCACGACTTCCCACCATCGTCGCTGGTCGCCAGGTTCGGGCCGGCCAAATCCGGCTGGGCGTAATCTCCGCCAGCGATCACGCCATGCCGCGCGTCGGCAAACGCAACCGAAAAAATCCCCGCCGATGCTGGCCCATGCATGATCGGCGATGGGCTGACCGTCCAGCTCTTGCCGCCATCGGTGGACCGAAACACGCGCGCCGCCGCGCCGCCAGTGACAAACCACGCATTCTTCTTCCCTTGCGTCGCGAGGCAGGAATTGCTCGCTGCGAACGCGCCTTCGCCCGGCAGCGCCTCGGGCATTTTTCGTGCGTCGGCATAACGCCACGTCGCGCCCGCGTTGTCGGTGAGCAAGATCTGGAATTTCCCATTCACCGGATCGCCGACCACCAGCCCGTGACGCTGGTCAGGAAAAAATGCCATGCAGTCTAGAAATCCCGCGGGCTCGTGATTGGTGAACTGCAACTCCCAATGATCGCCGAGATGGGTTGTGTGATAAATGCGAGACTGCTCTCCGGGCCCGGCGGCGAGCAGAAACGCGTCGAAGCCGAACGAAACCACGCCGCGAAAATCCAGCGTCTCCGCACCGGGCACCAGGCGCGCGGTCCAGGTCTTGCCTCCGTCCTGAGTGAACAGGTAGGTGCCGTGCGTGCCGCTGGCCCACACAAAGCTTTGATTGAAGGCGCTGATCCCGCGCAGAGACTCGGTGGAGTGCGTTTCAAGCGGCTGCCATTGAGCGAACACGCAAGAACCGCTGCAAATCAGAAACAATAAAATGCGGCGCATGATCGGGAAGATTAGCACGAGCCGCAAATCACGGCAGCGAACGATAGTGGGGCATTTAGAAAAATCTAACGGCTCAATCCCTACGGCGTCATCCCGAAGGCCCGCGCTTTTTCCAGCGGGCCGAGGGAGTCTCCCGCGCGCGGAAATCATTCCTGGGCGGACGTCCTTTCACCAATCATCAGAATCCGCGACTCCGAGAATGGGATGGGCACCGGCTTGCGCCAGACCCAGCTGGCGAGAATCGCGCGGGCGACCTCGATCTGCGACGTTCCAATCAGCAGACCAAGCCGTCCGCCGGGCGCGACCAAACCGGCCGCAGTTGGGAGCACGGCTTCAAACCGTTCCACGGCCCGCAGCGTGACGACATTGTAAGTTGTTGATAGCAAGTCTTCCGCGCGAAGGTTGAGCACGTTAACGTTGTCGAGCGACAACGCGCGGACCACCTCACGCAGGAAAGTAGACTTCTTGTGGCTCGATTCGATGAGCGTGAGGGAAATCGCGGGGCAGAGAATTTTAATGGGCAAACCGGGAAAACCCGCGCCGGAGCCAACATCTGCGAGAGCTGGCGCGTCTGCAGCCGTCTCGCGGCCTGCCGGAAAAAGATGACACGCCGCGAAAAACGATTCGCCAAAATGGCGCGTGAGCATTTGCTCCGGATCGCGCACCGCGGTCAGATTGATGCGCGCATTCCAGCGCAAAAGCAAGTCGAGATACGCGGAAACAGCAGCGACTTGTTCACGCGAGAGTGTGGTCTCGCCCAGAAAGGGTTGCAGGATGCACGCGATGTCGGGCGGCAGCATAGACGATGCGATTGTAGAGTAAACAGAAACAGCAATCCGCAGACAAGTGCCACGAACGCACGCGCGCGAAGAATAGTGCAATCAAAATCCCCGCCCTGTCGCTGAAGAACGCGACAAGGACGGGGCACCCGCGCCGCTGTAGAAATCTTCTTCGTCTGACGTGTGAACGTTGAACCACAAGGTCGCGAACAATAGCCGCCAAGGACGGGAAGAAGATCAATTGCTAGAATAGGCAAATCAAAAGAGGCGCAGAAATGACTCAGAACGTAGCCGTCGGCGATGTGGACAAAAAGATTTGGGTGACGATGCGGGGATTGCCGTTGACGATCCGGCTGGACTGGCCGTTCCATCCCTCGGGATCGGGCGCGGACTTCTGGGTGCTGCATGGCGAAATCCATCTGGCGAGCGCGGAGGGACGGTCAGCGCTGGTATCGGTGAACCTGTCGCGCACGGTGAAAGATGTGTTGCCGTCGCTGGAGGCGAAAGACGCGGAATCGCCGGCGATCAATGCGCTGCGCAAGGAAGTGGACAAGCGACAGATCGAGTTTGTGAAGTCGGGGAAACTGTTGCCGGTGAATTTTTCCAGCCGGCATTATGACTTCAAGCGCGGCACATGGATATTTGGCAAGGCCACGGATGAGGCAATCGCTGAGTTTCTGGAGAAGAAGGTTTATTGGCAGGCCAAGCTGGGCGGATCCAAGGGAGTGTGGATCGCGAATCCGGTGGAGGCGCAGTATCTGGAGACGACCCCGCAGCACCTGCTGGAAATTGCCGGAAGGCAGGTAGCGGCGGAAGGATTGATCCGGCTGGACGGCGAGTGGGCGGAGCCGGGGCCGGCCCTCGCCGCGCGGGCGGGGAAGATCGAGGAGGCCATGCGGCAGTCGCTGGAGGAGTTGGAACAGAAACACGCGTTCGAGCGCGGGTAAGTCTCTGTCGAGCTCGCGCTCGACCGGACAGCCGGGGGCGGCTGTCCCCACGTAGGCGGAACTACTGCCGCGAAGGACGATAGCGCGGGGCAAGCACGTGGATCGGGAGTCCTGGGCTCTGTGCACTCGCCTTTCGGATTCGTATCAGGGCACCCGCTTCAGCGGTGCCGTAAACGCGGAAAGAATGGATTTCGGCTTCAGGCGCTGGGTCTGGGCCCGCAGCGCCTGAAGGCGGGACTTTTTCGGGCATGGAACCGGCACCGCTGAAGCGGGTGCCCTGATACGAACCATGCTTTTTCTCAGTATCGGGTCACCTCTCGCTTTCGCGCTGCGGAAAAGCAGGTTCCTCCACTTCGCTCGCTTTGCTTCGCTCCGGTCGGAATGACAATTCTTGTTTGGCTTGAGGCTCTAGGCTTTGGGCGGGGAAAACAAGCTAAGGATGCGCGTGGAGATCAGGCTAAGCACCAGCGACGTCACCGTCAGCAGCGAGACAATAACAAGCGAAGCTACGCAGTAGATGCACCACACACCCAGGATGCTGGACTCGATATGCGCGAGGTAGAGGGAAAACGCAAGGCCGGTGGCGGATGCGGCGAGCAGCAGACGATACGACCGGCGCGCTGCGAGCAGCGCCATTACGATGTAACCGACAATGCCGATCACCGCTACGGGCACGCCGGCGATCATGGCGTAAGGGCTGTGGTTGACCACACCGCAATCCCAATGTTCGTTGATGCTGCACGGCGATTCGCCGTAGGGGCGGTAGTGTTCGCGGAGTGCGAGGGATGAGGCGATGATACCGAGCAGCGTGAGGGTGAGGAGAAGAAAGCGCATAGAGGATTGATTTTACTGTGGGTTGGACGCGAAGTGTTGGCCGCGGTGAGCGAGGACTGCTTGGCCACGGATCTACACGGATTGGGGACATCTGCGTGAGTGGGCGCGGATGCCACGAATGTCGAGCTGCGCTCGACTGGACAGCCGAGGGCGGCTGTCCCCACGTGGACATTGCTGTTGCTGGGGAAAAGCAGGTTCCTCCACTACGCCGTCCCCTTCGACTTCGCTCAGGGGTCCGGCTCCGGTCGGAATGACAGTATGAGAGTGGCGCTCAGGCACCGGCGGCGTCGGTGAGCAGGTCGGCGGCGTGCCAGTTGCTGTCATGACGCCAGGTGATGATCTTTCCATCCGGGCCGATCACGGTGGTCGAGAGAGAATGCGTGATCGTGCCTCCGTCTTCCTTGTAAGCAAACGCGAAAAAGGCAGCCAGGCGGGTCAAGTCGGCGGAGCGCGCGGTGGCAAACTCCCAGCCGTGAAAAAGTGCGGGGTCTTTTGTTCCGGCTAGCGAGAAAGCGTATTCGCGCAATATTTTGGGCGAATCATGCGCCGGATCAAAGCTCACGCTCAGTAAATGGATTTTGTTGCTGGCGGCGTCGTGATCGAGTTGATGATAGACCGCTGCGAATTCGTGGCTGACGCGCGGGCAGTAGTCCGGGAATGGGCAGCGCGTGTAGATGAACGTCAGCAGCAGCGTCTTGCCTTTATATTGCGATAGCGAAACGCGTTTGCCGTCCTGGTTGGTGAAGGCAAAATCGGGGACCTGCTCTCCGGGCGTGGGGAGGTGAAGCGCCCCGGATGGCTTTGCTGGCGGTTCTTTCGCGTGGACAGTGACGCGGACTTTTTCGAGCCAGTAGTCGGGAGCGGCGTCATCGTTGCCGGGCTTGGCCTGGACGACGACCACGTCCGCGGAAATCTTATCGCCGGGGGCGAGCTGCTTGAACTCGGCCGCGTCTTTGATCTTGTAGGACATCGCCATCGCGCTCATGAAGCCGGGAATGTCGTCGCCGTTGATGATGGCGGATTGGGAGGATGGATCAAGGGCCTCGATGGTTCCCGTGAAGGCGTAGCGCTTGACGACGGGCGCCTGCGCGCGATGGCAGGACGACAGCAACGCGGCGAGGACAATGATAACGAGAGAGGCGGGGCGCAGATTTCGATTCATGCTATAGCCAATGTATCGCGGAGGCGGCCCTGTTGTCGCGGCGCGGATTTTGTGAAATCCTCAGGCCGATCCATGCAATCCACATTTTTGCCCGCGAGGATTTCCGATGCCATGCAATCCTGAAGTTTTGAAACATGTTCCCCTGTTTTCGCTGCTGGATGCGGACGAGATGGAAGTACTGGCCGGCCAGGTCGAGCTGAAACAGTTCGTGGCGCGCCAGCGCATTTACAAGATCGGCGATGCCGGCACCCACGCATACGTCGTGGTTTCCGGACGGGTGCGCATCACCACGGTGGACCAGGACCATCAGGAGGTGGTGGTGGATGAGCCGTCGCATGGGGAATTTTTCGGCTTCGCGTCCATGCTGGACATGACGGTGCATCAGACCGAGGCGGTGGCCATTGACGAGGCGGAGTGCGTGGAGGTGGACCGCAACGACATCGCGGTGCTGCTGGAGCGCAAACCGATGGCGGGCATGGACATGCTGACGGTGTTGGGGCGTCAGTTCCACGCATCGCAGCAACTGGTGCGGCTGCGGGCCAACCGCAATCCGAACGACCTGATTGAGAAAGACGCGACCTTCGGCGAGCGCATTGCCGACATAGTGGCGGGATTCGGTGGATCGTGGACGTTTATTTTGTCGTTCCTTTTCTCCCTGCTGGTTTACGTGGCGGTGGATTCGCTGCTGGGAAATCGGGGCTGGGACCCGTATCCGTTTATTCTGTTGAATTTGTTTTTGTCCATGCTGGCGGCGATCCAGGCCCCGATTATCATGATGAGCCAGAACCGTCAGGACACCAAAGACCGGCTGCGCGGCGAGTTGGACTATGACGTGAACCGGCGGGCCGAGGCGGAGATCCAGGGGCTGGCGAGAAAACTGAATCTGCTGGGAGAGAAGATGGGCGATGTGGAGGAATTGCTGCGGAAGAAATTAGGAGAGTGATGGTTCCAGGAATGGGGATTTTCTGGGCGGGGAAATCAGTCGCCCCTCCGGGGCTCGGTTCGGACAGAGGGTCGTCACCCCGGACTTCGTCCGGGGCTATTTTCGGTTGCCGCTCCGCGGCAAGGGGGAGCATGAAAAGCCCTGCGCGTGTGCGCGATGGGGATGGCGGGCGCGAGTTTCGAGATGCAGGAGATCCCTCGCCCCGCTGGAGAAAGCGCGGGGCTTCGGGATGACGGAAGGTTGGTATGCCCCGCCGGACAGCCGGGGGCGGCTGTCCCCACGTGAGCAGATTCGCAGCTTGGCGAGCCTCACCCACACTCCGCACACTAACAGTAGGTTCCTCGACTTGCCGTCGCGTTCGCTCCGGCTGCGCTCGGAATGACAGAGTTGGCGAGTAGAGAGATCTTACTGACAACTGACAGCTGATGGCTGACAGCTGAAGTCTGCCAGCCGAAGCAGCTTTAGTAATGAAAGCGGTAGCGAAGCTCGACGTAGACTTCGCGGGGATTGTTCCAGTGGAAGCCGCCGAAGGTTTGGCTGTTGTCGAGGTCCACGCGGCGGTTGGCGACGTTCAGCAGGTTGAGCGAGGCGGAGAATTTTTCGTTGAACTCCTTGCCGAGTGAGAGATCGAACGTCGTGTGCAGCGGAAGATGATGGCCAGGATAGGGCTGGCTGGGAAACGCGTTGCTGAAGCCGGAGCCATAGTAGAGGTTGGTGGAGGCGAAGGCGCGCCAGGGAAGCGTGAGGTCTCCGCCGAGGTTGAGCGTGTTGCGCTGATCGTGGTCGAGCGGGCCGAATGGGATTGTAGAGAAGCTGGTCAGTCCGCCGGTGATTTTGCCGCCCGCCTGGGCGAGCTGGTTGGAATAGGCAAGATGAATTTGTCCGCGATGGGCGATGCGCGGGGAGCGAAGCGTGAGTTCCCAGCCGCTGATGACGGCGCGCTGAATGGTGATGGGGAAGCATGTGCCTGAGCCGATGCAGCTGTGGTCAAAGAAATTGTTGGCGTTGGTTTGGAAGTTGTCGGCGTCGAGGACCCATCCTCGAAATGGAATGGTCAGGCCGAATTGATGTTCTTCGTCGCGCTCACCCTTGAGGGCGATGAAATTGCAATTGTTGCTCTGGCAAAATTGCTCGAGCGGGCCGGAAACCGTCACCAGCGGTGGAGCCTGAAAATAATGTCCGTAGAACGCGCGGAAGGTCCAGCGCAGTTTGGGCAGCGTCAGCGTTGCGCCGAAACGCGGGCTGATGGAATTTTCGACTTGATCGCCAGAAAAGTGAGTGGGGCGAAGGCCGGCGGAGAGAGACAGCCAGGCGAAAGGTTTGAATTTTTCGTCGAGAAACAAAGCTGCGAGACTGCCGGAGGGGCGCTGATGGTCTTTGAGAGGCGTCGAAGATGATGGATTGAAGACGACTCCGAAGAATTCGTCGTTCTGCTGATAGAAGCCGTAAGCGCCCGCCTGCAGGCTGTTCCTGGCGGCGTTGGAATTGAAGGCCAGCTGTCCGCCGGCGTAGGACGACGCGCGATGGTCGGTGGAGGCGCTGGGGAAATCGTCGGGCCGGCTGTCGTAGTTGGCGCGGTTGTAATGATAGAAGGGCGAGACGGTGAGCAGCGTATTGGAGTTGAAGGTGTGCACCCAGGAGAAGTTGGCGAGCGCGTCGGCTTCGTGCTGAGTGTCGCGAAGGCCGATGGTTGGGTACTGCGGCATGAATCCGTTGCCCGCGCTGGGTGCGTTCTCGAGATCGTTGGGGAATGGATCGTAGGGAATCTGATAGAAATCGCGGCGCATTGAGGTGACGAAGCGCAGCTGGTTCGAAGGATCGGCATTGAAAATGAGGGAGCCGAAACCTCCGTAGCCATTCGCGGCATCGTGGACGATCTGTGGGACCGGCGGCTGGAGGCCGAGGCCGCTGCGATTGCCGTTCACGCTGGCGTAGTAGGCGAAGCGTTGAGTATGGCTGCCGATGCTGAGCGCGTCGTTGGTTTGATAAAAACTCCCGGCGCTGAGCACGAGTTCGGCTTCGCGATTGCGTTCGAAGCCGGTGCGCGGAACTACGTTGAAGACGCCGTAGGTGCGGTCGCCCTGCTCGGCGCCATAGCTGCCGCGGCTCACTTCGAGATAGTCAATATCTTTGGGATCGAGCTGCGGGCCGACGTTGGAAGCGATGTTGGTGTTGGGCACGGGCACGCCGTCTATGAGCCAGCTGGTCTGGTGGCCGCCGCGAATATGGAGCTGGTCATGCGTGACATAGGCGCCGGGAACATAGTCGGTGATCAGCGCGACGGAGTTGGAGCGGGCGGCGCCCGGCAGGTGCGCGACGTCGCGGCGGCTGACCAGCGTGGTGGGAGTGGCGGAATCGGTTGGCGCCTGCGCGGGGACATCGGTGACGGTCATGCTCGCGTTTGCGGAGGCAACACGAAGCTGAAAATGCGCGACGGGGACGGCGCCTGAGGCGACGGTGACGCGTTGAGTGGTTTGTTCGAAGCCGGGGCTGGCGACTGCGACGGAATAGTCGCCGAGCGGGACGGCGGTAAATTGAAATTCGCCGGTGGTAGTCGTGGTGGTGGTGGCGGACCAGTCGGACGTGGCGGACTTGAGCATCACCATCGCGCCTTGAACGGGGCGGTGCTGGGGATCGTGAACAATGCCCCGGACAGCGCCGAAGATGGAAGCGTGGGCGAGAGTGGTGAGCAGTAAAGCTGCACCGATGGCGAGGCCGCCGATGGCGAACTTGAGAGTAGAGTTTTTCATCCTGTGATCCGTTGAAAGGCTGGCGGGCTTGCGCCCGCTGGACAGCCGAGGGCGGCTGTCCCCACATGGTTCGGTGTGAATTGCGAAGATGGTTTAGCTGGTTAGCAGGACGGGGGGACCGCGAGTGAACTTTAAGCGCGCGAATTGCGAGGCTGGAGGCGACGAAGGTGAAGGGACACCGAGTGCGGCGGCGCGTTGCGTGTTTCCAGTTGCAGTCGTCGGCTGCGGATGCGCCCAGCGCGCGGACGACGCGGCGCGGCAGCAATTTTGGTTGCAGCAGCCGCTTGCTCGGAGATCAAGGCCTGACAACCGGGAGTGGCTGTCCCCACGCGAGCAGTGTTGAGACATGCGGACACAACATGGGTGCTGCGGTGGAGCGGACCACGCCAGGGCCGCAGGGGCGATACTGCCCAGAGCGGCGAAGAGCAACAGCAGAGTGGCGAGGGTGCGGCGCATTCAGTTCGAGGATAGAGCTAGGGTGTGGGCGAGCGCAAGGGCGTCGTGTTTGCAGAAGGTCGTGTTTGCAGAAGGAAGATCAAAATCCCCACCCTGTCGCAAAGAACGCGACAAGGGTGGGGCAGCCGGTCGGGCGGGGACGGATTCAAGACAAGGGATGGGGCACCCGCTCGAATCGCAAGCGCTACTTCAGATCAAATTTCATGTCGAGGTTGTGGGCGAGGAAGGCCCAGGCGTCGGCGGTTTCATCAATGACTTTGGTGACGGATTTTCCTGCACCGTGGCCAGCCTTGGTTTCGATGCGAATAAGGACCGGCGCGGGGCCGGCCTGGTCGGCCTGGAGCGTGGCGGCAAATTTGAAGCTGTGTCCGGGGACGACGCGGTCGTCATGGTCGGCGGTCAGGACGAGCGTGGGAGGATATTTCGTGCCGGGCTTCAAGTTGTGCAGCGGCGAATAGGCGTAGAGCGCTTTGAAGTCGTCGGCGTTGTCGGAGGAGCCGTAGTCGCTGGTCCAGGCCCAACCGATGGTGAATTTGTGAAAGCGCAGCATGTCCATGACACCGACCGCGGGAAGAGTGGCGCCAAACAGATCGGGGCGTTGAGTCAGGCAGGCGCCGACCAGCAGGCCTCCGTTGCTGCCGCCGCGGATGGCGAGTTTGGGTGTAGAGGTGTAGTGATTGGCGATCAGCCATTCGCCGGCGGCGATGAAATCGTCAAACACATTTTGCTTTTTGGCTTTGGTTCCGGCCTCGTGCCATTCTTCTCCGTATTCGCCGCCGCCGCGTAGATTGGCCTGCGCATAGATTCCGCCCATCTCAAGAAATACCAGATTGCCCACGGAAAACGCGGGTGTGAGCGAGATATCGAATCCACCGTAGCCATAGAGCAGCGTGGGATTCTGACCGTCGAGCTTGATGCCCTTCTTGAAGGTGAGGAACATGGGCACGCGGGTACCGTCCTTGCTCTTGTAGAAAACCTGCATGGTGTCGTAGGGCGAAGGATCGAAGTCAACTTTGGGCTGGCGGAAGATGCTGCTTTTGCCGGTGACCGGATCGTAGCGGTAGATGGTGGTCGGCGACGTGAAGCTGGTATAGGCATAGAAGGTTTCGTTGTCGCGGCGCTTGCCGGCGAAGCCACCGGCGGTGCCGATGCCGGGCAGGTCCACGTTGCGCAGAAACTTTCCGGTGAGATCGTAGACGCGCACCTCGCTGCGTGCGTCCTTTAAATAGGAGAGAAGAAACGAATCGTGGACGACGCCGGCGGATTCCAGCTTGTCGGGGCCCTGCGCGACCAGGGTCTTCCATTGGTCGCGCTGAGGATGGCGGGTATCTATGGCGATGATGCGGCCGCGAGGCGCATCGAGATTGGTCTTGATCCAGAACACGGGGCCGTCGTTGTCAATGAATTGATATTCGGCGTCGAAATCGTCGAGCAGGCGGACGACCTGGGCGTCGTCGCGGGTGAGGTCCTTGTAATAGATGCGGGATTTTGGCGAAGTGCCCTGCCAGACCTGAATCACGAGGTAGTGGCCATCGTCGGTGACCGCGCCGCCAAAGCCCATCTCTTTGTTGTCAGGGCGTTCATAAATCAGTTTATCTTCGGACTGCGCCGTGCCGAGGCGATGGTAAGAGAGCTTCTGAAAATAGTTGGCATCGCGCAGCATTGTGTCTTGTTTGGGCTCGTCATAGCGGCTGTAGAACAAGCCTTTACCGTCTTTTGTCCATGAAGCGCCGGAGAACTTTACCCACTTCAGCACTTCGGGCAGGTCCTTGCCGGTATCAATATCGCGAATGTGCCACTCGGTCCAGTCGGAACCGGAGGCGGCCAGGCCATAGGCCATGAGTTTGCCGTCGTCGGAGATGGCGCGGTCGGAAAGCGCGACCGTGCCGTCGGCCGAGAGCGTGTTGGGATCGAGCAGAATGCGCGGCTCGGCGGTCAACCCATCGGCGACGAGCAGGACGCTTTGATTCTGCAATCCGGTGTTGTGTTCGAAGAAATAGCGGCCGGAGTGTTTCTCAGGCGCGGAGAAGCGCTCGAAGTTCCAAAGTTTGGTAAGGCGTTCGCGAATCTGGTCGCGATGGGGAATCTGGGCGAGATAAGCGTCGGTGACTTTGTTTTCGGCTTCGACCCAGGCGTGGGTGTCAGCGGAATCGGTGTCCTCGAGCCAGCGGTAAGGGTCGGCGACTTTTGTGCCGTGGTAGTCGTCCACCTGGTCGCTCTTTTTCGCTTGCGGATACGTGAGGGCGGATTGGCCCGAAGCGGACCGGGTGAGAGCCGCGAGCAGGAAAGGCAGCAGAAAAGAGATGAGAGCGGGACGGGCGAGCGACATGGGGACCTCAGCCAGGGCGATGTGCAAAGCGGAATTCATTGTGCATGATTCATTGTGCATGAGAGGAGAGGGCCGGGGCAAGGAGCAGGGGGGAAGCGCCTGGAGTTGCTCCAGGATAGTGCCGCCCATAGCCGGAACGAGACTCTGCCACCGCCCAGGATCGGTGACGACGAGAGAGTCGAAGGACTCCAGCGAAAACGGTGATTTGGAAAAAACTGCACACATTGCGTTGCAGTTATCACAACGGCACTTGACAAGGTGCGCGGATCGGAGTGTGAATAGCAGTTCACGAAAACAAATCGCGCGGAAACTTTCCCGCGCGATGAAAATTTTGTGCTAGTCTGTTGCGTCTTTCAGATATTTTTCACAGGGCAACGCCGCGAGACAGAGCCCAGCGCTGTTCGCAAGACAAGCTAAGGTTTTCCGGAAGTTATTCAACAATCTGCACTGATAAACAAGCGCCCCAGGCCATCACGAGGGCGCGGAGAATATTTCATACCATGTCTGTTCCAAGCACAGGACTCCCGCCCAATCCGTGGATGCGCATTTTGGATGCGCTGGAAAAAAAGATCAACCGTCATTCCTACGATACCTGGCTTAAGCCAACAAAATTCAGCCATACCAGCGGGGCGACATTATTTGTGCGAGTGCCGAGCGTGGACTTCCGCCGAGCCGGCGACAAATATGCCGACCTGATCCAGGAAGCGATTGACAATCTGGGCCTGGAGCTGCAGGACGTGAAGTTTGTAACCCCGGAGGATGATCCGGCGGCGACGCCGGTGCGGCACGATGGCGGGCTGTCGGCGGCGGGATCGCCGTCGCAGGCGCGCTTCGACTGGGACGGGGCGGCGCAGTTGAATCCGCGCTACACCTTTGGCGGGTTTGTCATCGGCTCAGGCAATCAGTTTGCGCACGCGGCCTGCCAGGCGGTGGCGGAACGGCCGTCCAAGGCCTACAACCCGCTGTTTCTCTATGGCGGCGTGGGCATGGGCAAGACCCACCTGATGCAGGCCATCGGGCATGAGATCAAGCGGCGGCAGCCGCAGGCTTCCATCTGCTATGTGTCGAGTGAGAAGTTCACCAACGACATGATCAACTCGCTGCGCTATGACCGGATGACCAGCTTTCGCGACCGATTCCGTACCGTGGACGCGCTGCTGGTGGACGACATTCAGTTCCTGGCGGGTAAGGAGCGCACCCAGGAGGAGTTCTTCCACACTTTCAACGCGCTGCACGAATCCATGAAGCAGATCGTGATTGCCAGCGACCGCTCGCCGAAAGAGTTGGCGGAAATTGAAGACCGGCTGCGCAGCCGGTTTGAGTGGGGACTGATCGCCGACATTCAACCTCCTGATCTTGAGACCAAGGTCGCAATCCTGCAGAAGAAAGCCGAGCAGGAGAAGGTGACGCTGCCGGACGACGTGGCGATGTTTGTAGCGTCGAACATCCGCTCGAACGTGCGCGAACTGGAAGGCGCGCTGGTCAGGCTGGTGGCGCACTCTTCGCTGACCGGTTCGGAAATTTCATTGCCTTATGCGCAGCAGGTGCTGAAGAACTTTATTGACTCTCAGGCGCGCAAGGTCACGATTGAATCCATCCAGAAACTTGTTGCCGAGCAGTTTGGGCTGAGGCTGGTCGAGATCAAGGCGAAGAACAACTCGCGGTCCATCGTTTATCCGCGGCAGATTGCGATGTATCTGGCCAAGCGTTTGACGGAAGCGTCGTTGCCGGAAATTGGCAGGCAGTTTGGCGGAAAGCACCACACCACCGTGCTGCACTCGGTGGAGAAAATTGAGCAGCAGCGGCAAATCGACAAGGATTTGAACAGGCTGCTGAATAAGCTGACCGAGCAGTTAGGCGGATAAACCAGCGGTTTGAACTTGTTTTCCTTCTAAGTGAACGTTGCGACGAGTAGACGCTGTGAACAAGCTGTGCAGCCTGTGTAAGGCTGGGCCGGAACCGGACCAATCGCCTGGATGTACTATGGGAGGCGCAGCGAGCGGGACCTGTTTCCCACAATGGGATTCGTGGGAGAGCGCCGAAGGGACGGGGGGTTAGGAGATTTTTCCACTTCTCCGAAGCGCCTACTGTTACTACTGGTTTTATAGGTTTTGTATTTGATATAAGGAAGTAACAAAAGTAGCACCGCGGGAGAGAGGTTTTATGCCGGTTGAAGCGGCGGTAGCGGCGGGAGTCATGGAGATCACAGTCAGCAAGCAGGAACTGTTGCGCGAACTGACCGCAACGCAAGGCGTGGTGGAGCGCAAGACCACGATCCCAATTCTCTCTAACTATCTTTTCGAGGCGTCCGGGGACGCTCTGTCCATTACGGCCACGGACCTTGACCTGAGTCTGCGGGCGTCGTGCAGCGCAAAAGTGAAGAAGGAAGGCTCTTGCACCGTCCCGGCGCGCAAACTGCACGACTATGTGAAACTGCTGCCGGACGCAGAAATCACGCTGAAGCTGCTGGAAAATCATTGGGTAGGAATTCGTTGCGGGCGCTCGAATACGAAGATGGTGGGAATGGCGAAGGCGAATTTTCCCAGCCTGCCGGCATTTCCGACCGCGGGTGTGATCACGATTTCCGCTCAGGTGTTGCGGGGATTGATTGCACGCACCGGGTTTGCGATCTCGAGCGAGGAATCGCGCTACACGCTGAACGGCGCGCTGATGCTGCTGAAACCGGAGTCCATCACCATGGTGGCGACCGATGGCCACCGGTTGGCACACTGTGAACGCAGCGGAGAGAAATTTGAAGGTGTTTCCGGGGAAATGAAAACGCTGGTGCCCAAGAAGGCGATGGATGAATTGAAGTCGCTGCTCGATTCAACCGATGCCGAGACGGTGGAATTTGCCAAGGATGATTCCACGCTGTTTTTCCGCATCGGATCAAGACTGCTGACTTCACGCCAACTCACCGGGCAATTCCCGAATTTCGAGGCCGTGCTGCCGAAGGACAACAGCAAAGTGGTGCCGCTGAATGCGGATGAATTTGGCGCGGCGATCCAGCGTGTGGCGCAGTTTGCCGATGAGCGCTCGCGCGCGGTGCGACTGAAACTGGAGAAGGGCGAGTTGAAACTGTGGGCGTCGTCGAGCGAGTCGGGCGAGTCGGAGGATTCGATGGAAGTTGCCTATACGCTCGATCCCATGACCATCGGCTTTAACGCGCAGTATCTGGAACAGTTTTTGAAGGTGGCGGGCTCGGACGAAGTGCGCCTGGAGTTGAAGGACGCGCAGTCGGCGGGCCAGTTCCGTCCGGCGGAGGGCGATGATTACAAGTACCGGTACATTGTGATGCCCATGCGGATCTGAGGCGGGGCGGGGTAGCCTCTTGCGAAAGGCAAGTTGACGCAAAACGTTCACGGATCCAGACTGCACAAGTGGCTAGTCTTGATGATTGAAACCTTGGAGGTCGGGCACCTCTACTCAAACGAAGAGATCTTCAGATCTCTCAAGGTGTCGAATGCCGGTGGTATCCGCCTGTCCCTGAAGGAAAAAGAAATCCTACGCGCCGTCATCATGACTTCCACTCAGGGGTTCCAGGGTGCTGGAGAAAACCCCTATCACGACAGGCTCGAGGGCGACATCCTCACTTTTACGGCGGCCGGCAAGACCGGCCAACAAACGCTTGCTGGTGTGAATAATCGTTTGACTGAGCAAAAGGAGTTCAGTTTTCCGATCCACGCGTTCGTTTTGATCGCTAGTAGACGAGACAGTTCCATAGGGCCACGACGCTGGAAATATCTGGGACTACTCGAATATCTTCGTCACTATCCAGACACGCAGCTTGGCGCCGACGGTAAGGTGCGCACCGTTTGGCTCTTCGAATTCAGAATTCATCATGAGCCATCAGCCTTCCCTCTTTTGAACGACTCGACGCTAACGAGCCAAATAATTAGCACCTCGAAACTCCGAAAAACGGACGCGTCTAGCGATGACGAAATCGTCAATGAAAGCATCATTTCGCAGAGCGAAGACATGGAGCGCATTGAACATATTCGCGGCCGGCTGTTGGCGATGGAGCCAAGGAACTTTGAGTTTTTTATTAAGGATTTACTGGTCCATTGCGGATTCTCTGAAGTCTGCGTTACCAGGTTCAGTGCCGACGGTGGGGTGGACGTGAACGCAAGAGCGGGTGGTCGACAGTGGATCTTCGAGAACACGTTGGTACAGATACAGGCGAAGCGTTGGCTGCACTCTGTCGGGCGGAAAGAGGTTGCCGAGCTGCGTGGAAGCCTCCAACCGCACGCCCGAGGTGCCGTCGTCACTACCGGACATTTCTCAAGGGCTGCCATAAATGAAGCCGGGGAGGAGGGCAAGAATCCCATCGCCCTCATTGATGGCTTTAGACTTTCAAAGGTTGTGCTTGACGAGCAATTTCGACTAGCGGTGTGAGCAAACGGTTCCTGCAGGACTCTGCGCGGAAAATTATCCGGAGGCATTGACATGCATAACCATGAGTGGTTTAGGGCCCAAGCGAAGACTTTGTATGGCGAAGAAGGGCAGATCGAAGTTGACAAAGACGCGAGGGTATCAATCGGCGATGATGACGGAGCATATGTTCAGGCTTGGCTTTGGGTGCCTTCGAGAACGGAGAAGCCTCGGCTTTTCGGAAGTTAGGTATGAATTGATTCTGTCTGCGGGTTCATCGGTCAAGTGTTGCCAGCCGAGGTGTTCTGTCCCGCGTGGAACAAGTTGCTTAATGGTTTCGGAAATCACGATCCTTGGAAAAGGACGTTACAAACAACAAAGGTCACCTTGGGATACCATCCATCCCGGGCGGGCCTGGGCGGACAAGTTGCGGCGCGGCAAGCCAGAGAAGGTCTTAGTTAGCTTGTTGCAAGATTTTTTCTCGGGGCGGCCGGTTTATACGATCTCAACCGAGGAAGCGGTAATGGGAGACGAGGGCTAGCCGCTTGACCTGCGCCCTTTCCTGTCGTACATTAGCGGCCATTCTTTACTAGGAGGTCTCACCTTATGCTAGATGGCTTTAAGAAATTTATTCTGCGTGGAAATGTGGTAGACATGGCGGTTGGCATCGTGATCGGCGCGGCGTTTGGCGGAGTTGTGACAGCTTTGGTGAAATCGCTGATTGAGCCGATTATCGCGCTGGTGGCGGGCAAGCCCGACTTTTCTTCTCTGGCTTTCAAGATCGGGGATACGCCCTTTCCTTATGGCGTATTCGTGACCGCGCTGGTGAACTTCCTGCTGGTTGCTGCCGCAATTTATTTCTTTGTGGTGACCCCGGTGAATGCGCTGGTGGCGCGCATGAATCGTGGCGAAGCCCCTCCCGATCCGACGACCAAGAAGTGCTCAGAATGTCTGAGCGAAATTCCGCTGGATGCCCGGCGGTGCGCGCATTGCTCCCAGCCGCAGATGGGCCGAGCGGCGTAGGGCTTTCGTTCTCCAATCAAGGACCCCCACCCTGGCGCAAAGAACGCGCCGGGATGGGTCGTCCGGCCGGTTCTTCGGGCTGTGCCTCAGGTAACATGGCGCTATGAAGCTCCGCCGTTTACCTTCCCGTCTCCTCGCTGTTCTGCCGTTGGCTTGCGGGTTAATGGCGCAGACACCCACCCAGTCCTCGTCTGCATCCTCCTCTTCGAAGCACGTGGGAAGACCTGCGGCTGTGGACTCGCCATTGGACGCAGGGGCCGTGAAAGACAATGTGTACCGCAACCCTGCGTTGGGGGTTTCCTGCGAGATTCCCAGGGGATGGGTGCTCCGGACCGAGGAAATGAATGAGGACGATGCGCACGGCACATCTGAACCACAAGGGACGCCGAAGGGCACAGAGGAACGGCGGGGGCGCGTGCTGCTGGGAGCGTTCTCGCGGCCGCCGGAGGTGAGCGGGGAGGATGTGAATGCGTCCATTGTGATTGCGGCGGAAAGCGCTGCGACCTACCCAGGGCTGAAAGATGCGGCACAGTATTTCGGGCCGTTGACCGAGGTCATCTCGGCCCAGGGCTTCAAGGTGGTTGAGGCGCCTTATGAATTTCCGGTGGGCACGAAAAGGCTGCCGCGAAGCGACTTTCAGAAAAATCTGGGAACGCGGGTGATGCGACAGTCCACGCTGGTGATGCTGGCGCGCGGCTATGTGGTGTCGTTCACGTTCATTGCGGGTGCGGAGGACGATGTCGAGGAGTTGGTGGACGGGCTGAGTTTTGAGGTCGTGGCTAAGGGCCGCTAAGGGCCAAAGATAGGCGGGCTTTGCGGCAGATTCCTCGCGGTGTTGGGGTGTTGTGGCTGCGAAAGGGATCCTTCGACTGCGCATGACCGTCCTGCGGACGCTCATGCTTCGCTCAGGATGACAATGCTCAGGATGCCTTCGCTCAGGGTGACAGGTCTAGGAGGGCGTGGTTAGTCGAGTGATTCAGGCTGTAATGCAATGTTTTTTTCGCCGGCGGCTTTTTTCTCGGCGTATTTCTTCATCCAGGCTTCCCAGCTTTTGCCGGCGGCGGTGTCGCGGCCGGTGAAAGCCAGCGCGGCAATTTCGGCATAAGAGACGGACGCTTTGTCGTTCGAGTCTTTGGGGAAGATGCGGACGACAGAGTCCCTTAAAGTTGCAGCCGGGCGCCGGTCAAAAAGATAGCCTTCAATCTTCGATCCGTCTTTGCGGGTGATGGTGACGTCGCCGCGGTAGTCGAATGCTTTTTCAAGCGCGACGCGAATTTCTTCTTCGGTGGCGAGCGCGGGAATCCACCCTTCCAGATGTTCGCGCGCGGTGCCCGCCGCGATTTCCAGGGACTCGGGATCAACCGTGCCGGCATGGGGCGCGGTGTGGGCGGCTTCGTGGTCGAGATGTCCGGCGGCTTTGCCCGTCATATTCTGGAGATCAAGCGCGAGTTTCCTGGAGCGCCGCATCCTGCGCGGGGGGCGCGATTTGCACCAGCGGATTGACCGGAGCGATGGGCTCATCCAGCAGTCGCAGCGCCTCGCGGTCGGTGTAGCGCGACGAGAGCGTAGCTTTGACCGTTGCCATGAATCCGCCGAACGAACTAAACGTTGCGTTGACCGCCGAGGCTTCGTATCCGCTATGCACCATGCAATTGGCGCAGGCCGGATTGCCGGACTCGGTGCCGTAGTTCTGCCACTCGGTGGTGGTTAGCAGTTCCTGAAACGTTTCGGCATAGCCGTCTTGCAGCAGGTAGCAGGGCTTTTGCCAGCCGAAAACGTTGTAGGTGGGCATGCCCCACGGAGTGCAGGGGTAAGTGCGCTTGCCCATCAAGAACTCCAGGAACAAGGGCGAGAGATTGAATCGCCATTTGGGATCGCGGTTAGACAAGATGGCGCGAAACATGCGGCGGGTGCGGGCGCGGCCGAGAAAGTGTTTCTGGTCGGGGGCTTTCTCGTAGGAGTAGCCAGGCGAGAGCATCATGCCCTCGATGCCCAGGTTCATCATCTCGTCGAAGAAGGCGCGGACCGATTTCGGATTGGCGCCGTCGAACAGCGTGGTGTTGGTGGTGACGCGAAAACCGCGCTTGAGCGCCTCTTTAACGCCAGCAACGGCGAGGTCATATCCACCTTCGCGGCAGACGGCGAGATCATGTTCCTCACGGCCGCCGTCCAGATGCACGCTGAAGGTCAGATATTTGCTGGGCTGGAAGAGATCAATTTTCTCTTTCAGCAGGAGCGCGTTGGTGCAGAGGTAGATGTACTTCTTGCGGGCGACCAGGCCCTCGACGATCTCGGCGATCCGGGGATGCATGAGCGGTTCGCCGCCGGGGATGGAAACCATGGGCGCGCCACACTCATCCACGGCGCGGAAGCATTCCTCGGGCGAGAGTTCCTTCTTGAGAATGTGGGCGGGATATTGGATCTTGCCGCATCCGGCGCAAGCCAGGTTGCAGCGAAACAGCGGCTCCAGCATGAGCACGAGCGGATACTGCTTGCGCCCCGCAAGTTTCTGGCGGAGCACATAGCTGGAAACGGTCCACATTTGTGAGACAGGAACTGGCATAAGTGAGTGCGAACCCCAGACGCGAATGGCTCTGTGTAAAAATTGTGGATTCTGACCGTATTGTATCGCAACCAGTACGCGGCAGCGCTGAGCGTGTCACCGGCGACACTGGCTGCTAAACGCTGGCTGCCAAACGCTGGCTGCAAAAGGCCAGCGCCTCGCTCTGCATGCTCCCAAGAACTTTAGATGGCGCGACTTCGCTTGCCGGAGCAGTTCTTGTGCATTTTTTGTGGCTCGCTCAGGCATTCCGCGAGTCCCGGCGGGAAGTAAGAACAAGGCCCGCAAAGCACCCGAAACGGTCGCGAAAATACATGGTGTACCGAAGCGATACGGGGTGCCGAAAAGCGCGCGTTTGTGGTAGAATAAAAGCAGTCCTCGGGAAGCCCTAAGTATTAGCAATTTCAATAACTTGAAGTCGTGCAGAGCAGACTTTCAAGGGAGCGAAACGGAGCTGGAGTTCCAGCCGATTCAGGGGCGCCGACGAGGTCCGGTTCAAGCCAACAAATCCGGACATTTTCGCGGAGCGGAATGGCCACCAAAGAGATCACTACTCCCATCACAGACACCTCGACAAAAACCGCAAAAGTGACGCCGATCAGCGGCAACGAAGGCGGCAACGGCGACTACAATGCCGACTCGATCAAAGTGCTCGGCGGCATGGAAGCGGTGCGCAAGCGCCCGGCCATGTACATCGGCTCGACCGGTGAGATGGGACTGCACCATCTTGTCTATGAAGTCGTGGACAATTCGGTGGACGAAGCGCTGGCGGGTTTTGCGACGCGGATTGACGTCACCATCCATATTGATGATTCAATCACCGTGATTGACGACGGGCGCGGGATTCCCGTGGACGACATGGAGGATGACGGCGAACAAGTTTCCGCGGCGCAGGTGGTGATGACCAAGCTGCATGCGGGCGGGAAATTCGATTCTTCGTCGTACAAGGTTTCCGGCGGGTTGCACGGCGTGGGTGTGTCGTGCGTGAACGCGCTGAGCGAAGAGCTGGAGCTGGAGATTTGGCGCGACGGCGGCACCTGGCAGCAGACTTACTCCGCGGGCGAGCCCACCAGCACGATGAAGAAAACGGGCGCGACCAAAAAGCGCGGCACCCAGGTCCACTTCCGGCCCGACCGCAGCATTTTCACGGAGACGGTCTACAACTTTGACACGCTGGCCCAGAGGCTGCGCGAGCTGGCATTTTTGAACAAGGGCCTGCTGATCACGCTGACCGATGAGCGCGCCACCGATGCCAAGACGGGCGAGCCCAAGTGCGCGGAATTCAAGTACGCGGGCGGGATCGCCGAGTTCATCAAGCACTTGAATCGCGGCAAGCAGGTGCTGCACGAAAAGCCGATTTACTTCGAGTGGCCGGACGCATCCGCGAAAAACGATTTTGATCTGAAAGACGTGCTCGATGCCTCCATGATGGCCCAGGGCGGAGTTGCGGACATCAAGATCGAAATTGGGATCCAGTACAACGACGGATATTCCGAATCCGTGTTCAGTTTTGCCAACAATATCAACACCGTGGACGGCGGCACGCACCTTTCCGGTTTCCGCACCGCGCTCACGCGCACCATCAACTCGGCCGGGCAGCAGATGGGGCTGTTCAAGGACGTGAAAGAAAATCTTACCGGCGACGATGTGCGCGAAGGTCTGGTGGCGGTGATCAGCGTGAAGGTACCGCAGCCGCAGTTTGAAGGGCAGACCAAGGGAAAACTGAATTCCAATATTGCCGGTCTGGTGCAGAAGGTAGTGAACGACAAGCTGGGCGCGTTCTTCGAGCAGAATTCGCCGGTGGCTCGCAAGATCATCAACAAGGCGATTGACGCGGCGCGCGCGCGCGAAGCGGCCCGCAAGGCGCGTGACCTGACGCGGCGCAAGGGCGCTCTTGATTCCGGCGGACTGCCGGGCAAGCTGGCGGATTGTTCCGAACGCGATCCCGACCACTGCGAACTGTTTCTGGTGGAGGGTGAGTCCGCAGGCGGGACCGCCAAACAAGGCCGCAACCGCAGGTTCCAGGCCATCCTCCCGCTCAAAGGCAAGATCCTCAACGTGGAAAAAGCGCGCTATGACAAGATGCTGGCGCATGAGGAAATCCGGTGCATGATCACCGCGCTGGGAACGGGCATTTCGAAGGAAGATTTCGATCCCACGAAAGTGCGCTACGGCAAGATCATTCTGATGACCGACGCCGACGTGGACGGAAGCCACATCCGCACGCTGCTGCTGACATTTTTCTTCCGGCACATGCAGGAGTTGATCAAGCGCGGCAATGTTTATATCGCCCAGCCGCCGCTGTTTTCGATCAAGAAGGGCAAGACGCAGCAGTACATCAAGGACGAGCGCGAATTTGTGAAGGTGATGGTGAAACGCGCGTCCGATGGGTTGAGCGTCCGCTACGGGGAAGGCGCGGCCAAGCTCGAAGGCAAAGAACTGGCGCGGTTCATGACCGTGCTGAACGAATATCTCGGCTTTTTCGACAAGGTGGACAAGCGGCTTCGCGACGAGCGCGTGACCGAGCAACTGCCACGGCTGGATTTGTCGAAACATGCGGACTTTGAAGGCGACAAGGCCACGCCCCCGAAAAAGCTGGCGACGCTGGAGAAACAGTTGAAGGCGGCGGCAAAAGAGCGAAAGTATAAGAGTGTCGAGCTGAAGTTTGATGAAGAACACAATCTGTGGGAACTGCGCTACGTAAATGCGCAGGGCGCGGAGCGCGTGATCAATTGGACGCTGGCGTCGAGCGCCGAATGCCGGCAGATGATCGCGAAATTCAAGTTGATCGAAACATACATGGAGCCGCCATTTGTGGTGGAGGCGGTGGTGAGGGAATCCGCCGCCGCGGCAAGCGATGAGGCCGAGGGCGACGAGTCGGCTGACCAGGCGGACAAGAGCGAAAAGAAACCGGCGAAGGCGGCGGCCCGGAAGAAAGTTGCGGAGGTCGTTGAAAAGACCACGCCGCGCGATCTGTTTGACCATGTGCTGAACGAAGGGCGCAAGGACTTCATCATTCAGCGCTATAAAGGGCTGGGCGAGATGACCGCTCCGCAGCTATGGGAAACGACGATGGACCCGGAACGGCGCACGCTACTCTCGGTGAGGATGGAAGACATTGCCGAGTGCGAGACGATTTTTACCACGCTGATGGGCGAGGATGTTGAGGCGCGGCGGAAGTTCATTCTGGAAAATGCGCTGGATGTGAATAATTTGGATATTTAGAAAATTCTTTTGCCACAGATTTACGCGGATTAAGCACAACTGAGGCGGCCCTTTGCGGGCCGCCTTTTTATTGCAGCAGAGTGCCGGTGCCGTTCGGTTCTTCGATGGGTGCGAGGACCACGGCGGCGGCCACGCGATCGCCCTCTTCCATATGCAGCAGGCGCACGCCCTGGGCGTTGCGCCCGGACTCGCGGATGGTCGCGGAATCCATGCGAATGATTTTGCCAAACTGGCTGATGAGCATGACCTGGGAATTTTCGTCCACCTGGGCGATGCCGACGACTTTGCCGGTGCGAGCGGAGGTCTTGACGTTGATGACGCCGCCGCCGCCGCGCCGTTGCAGGCGGTAAGCGTCGGCGGGCGTGCGCTTGCCGTAGCCGCTTTCGGTGACCGACAAAATCAGGGAGCCTTTGACGGGGATGGCGACATCGGTGGCGGTGGCTTCTGGAAGATCGGCGCTGACGCTCGCCACGTCGCCTGGCTGCGCATCTTTTGACGTGGTCGCCATGCCGACAATGTAGTCGCCAGCGTCGAGCCGCATGCCGCGCACTCCGAACGCCTGACGGCCCATGGAACGCACGTGGGACTCGTCGAAGCGAATGGCCTGGCCTTCGTGGGAGGCGAGGAAGATGATCTGATTGCCATCGGTGAGCGTGGTGCCCACCAGTTCGTCGTCCTGCTCGATGCCGATGGCGCCAATGCCGCGCGACTGCACGTTGGAAAAATCCTTCAGGTCGGTCTTTTTCACGGTGCCGTTGCGCGTAGCGAAGAAGATGTGCCTGCCGTCTTCTTCGAGATTGCGGACGGCGAGCATGGTGCGGACGGTCTCGCCGGGCTGCAGCGAAATGAGATTGCTGACGTGCTTGCCCTTGCCGGCGGCGCTGACGTCGGGAACTTCATAGACCTTGAGCCAGTAAACGCGGCCCTTGTTGGTGAAGATCAGAATGTAGGCGTGGGTGGAGGCGATGAAGAGATGCTCGACGAAGTCCTCTTCGCGCGTCTTCATGCCGGTGCGTCCCATGCCACCGCGGCGCTGCATGCGATAGATGGAAATCGGAGTGCGCTTCAGGTAGCCGGAGTGGCTCACCGTGACCGCAACCTGTTCATCGGCGATCAAGTCTTCGAGCACGAGTTCCGCCGCCTCGTCTTCGATGCGCGTGCGGCGCTCGTCGCCGTAGGCCTTCTTCACTTCTTCCAGCTCTTTGATGATGACGCCACGCAGCTTTTTCTCGGAGCCGAGAATGGATTCGTATTCGGCGATGTTGTCGCGGACCTGCTTCAGCTCGTTGGAAATTTCGTCAATGGAAAGCTTGGTCAGGCGATGCAATTGCAGTTCGAGAATGGCGTCGGCTTGTTTCGCAGTGAACGGCTTTTCGGCATCGAGCCTGGGGGCGCGGCCGGTGGTGTTAATGTCAATTTTCTTTCCGCCGAAGAAGGCGACGAGGTTTTCGCGGGCATCGCCGCGATTGGCGCTGCCGCGAATGATGGCGATGACGTTGTCGAGGTGGTCGAGCGCGGTGAGGTAGCCCTCGAGGATGTGCTCGCGGTCGCGGGCCTTGGAAAGCAGGTAGGCGGTGCGGCGGCGGACGACCTCAACGCGGTGATTGATGAAATGCTGGATGGTCTCGATCAGGCCCAGTTCCCGCGGCTGGCCATTTACCACCGCCAGCAGGATCATGGAAAAACTTTCCTGCATCGAGGTGTGCTTGAACAGCTGGTTGAGCACGATCTGGGGCTCGGCGCCGCGCTTGAGTTCGACGACGATCCTCATGCCGTCGCGATCGCTCTCGTCACGGATGTCGGAAATGTCGTCAATGTCTTTGTCGTTGACCAGTTGAGCGATGCGTTCGACCAGACGCGCTTTATTTACCTGATAGGGAATTTCGGTGACGATGATGGCCTGACGGTCTTTTCCGCTGGACTCGACAGCGGCCTGGGCGCGCATCTGGAAGCGGCCGCGGCCGGTGCGATAGGCCTCAAAAATTCCAGCACGGCCGTGGATCACGCCGGCGGTGGGGAAGTCCGGGCCTTTTACATACTTCAACATTTCGGCGAGCTGGGCGGCCGGGTTGTGGATCAAGGCGATGGTGGCGTCCACGATCTCAGTCAGGTTGTGCGGCGGAATGTTGGTGGCCATGCCCACGGCGATTCCGTTCGAGCCGTTGATCAGCAGGTTGGGAATGCGAGCGGGCAGAACGTCGGGCTCGACTTCGCTGCCGTCGTAGTTGGGGCGGAAATCAACCGTGTCCTTGTCGAGATCTTCCAGCAGCGCGGTAGCGACCTGCGCCAGCTTGGCTTCGGTGTAACGATCGGCCGCCGGAGGGTCGCCATCCACGGAACCGAAATTGCCCTGGCCAAAGATCAGCGGATAGCGCAGGCTCCAGGTCTGGGCGAGACGAACGAGCGCGTCGTAGACGGCGAGATTGCCGTGGGGATGGTACTTGCCCATCACCTCTCCGACGATGCGGGCGCACTTGCGGGTGGCGCGATTGGGCTGCAGGCCCATCTGTTGCATGGTGTAGAGAATGCGGCGATGGACGGGCTTCAGTCCGTCGCGCACGTCCGGCAGCGCACGGCCAATGATGACCGACATCGAGTAGTCGAGATACGACTTGCGCATCTCCTCTTCAATATTGACGGGCTGAATGTTCAGCGCGCCGGGACCGGTGGGTCCGCTTGGTCCGTCGGGAGGAGGGAGAGGAAGCTCAGGATTCTTGTCGTCAGCCATGATTGAACAGTCGTATCCGGGACACTAGCCGCGAAATTTCTGCACCTGACCGACCGCCGACTCACGGATTGTTTTGGCAGGCGAAGAAAGGCGCTAACTAGTTGTATTGATGAGACTTTGTGTTCCCAGGAGCTAGTTTATTATAGCAGAAAAAGGCGGCGCGGAAGGCAGGTGGCCCGCGATTCCCGGGTCAGTTTTAGAGATTTTTCACGGTATGTGTGAGCGCAAGCGCATGAAGGTTCCATAACACGTAAGCGGTGAGAAGTCCGCCGAGGCAGGCGAGTACGAGTTGGCGATGACGGGTTTCCGCCAGATCGGTGACCACGCCCGCGACGAAGACGAACAAGAATGGGGCAGCGCTGATAAGGAATCCGGAACTGGAAGCGTGGGGTTCGGCGAGCGAGAGAGCGAAGAACAGGACTCCGACCAGAAGAGGAGCGGTGTTGCCGAAGTAGCGTGTGCGCGGCCATGCGGCGTAGGCGACGAACGCGACGGGCAGGAGTAACGCGAACGCTGGACAGGCACGCAGCAATTGCGCGGCGGCCTCGCGGTAGATGCCCGGAATGGCGACTCCTTGCAGGGAAGGAGCGAGCCACGCCGCGTGGCGCAGGCTCTCCCGCAGCGCGCCGAAATGAAACGAGTAGAAAGCGGCAAACAAGATTGCAGCGATGGCGCAGCCCGCGATCCAGATCACCAGTCCGGCGCGGCGGCGGACGGGGGCGACATAGAAAAGAAACAGCAGCGCAACGGGCGCGACGACGACCATGGAAAACTGCGATCCAAATGCCAGGGCAAAAGAGATTCCGAGAAGCGCAATACGCCGCCAGTTCCACAGCACAACTTCCCGGGGAGCGTAAAGGGTGTGGGCCACGGCGATGGCGGTAAAGATGGCGCCGAACGATCCCCACGCGGCCACGGTGGAGGGCTCGGTATGCCAGACTGCGCTGGCCTGGATCATAGCGGGAGAAAAACAATAGAGGATGAGGGCGATGAATCCGCCAAGGTTGGTACACAGGCGGCGGGCCACATACCAGAGCGACGCGCCGAGCAATAGCCCGCAGGCGAGAAACGGTAAACGGGGCAGCCAGCGCCAGATTCCGGCCAACTCCGGCGTGCGAAGGCGCTCTGGCCAAAGCAGCAACGGGGCGGAGGAGAGGAGCGAAAGAAGTGGGGAGCGCTCGGCGGAAGAAACTTCCTCAGGTCGTGCTACGAGCGGGCGGCCGGAATCCGTGTCTTCCATGGTTCCGGCAGTCGGTTGCCCGCGCCAGTGGCGCAAGCCGCTTTCGATTCGCTGCTGTTCCCGGGGATCTGGGTCGGAGTCACGAAGGTCGGAGTGAACGAGCCAAATCACCTGCACCGCAAACATCAATAGGAGCAATCCCGAGAGGAACTGGGGCCGTCCAAAGCGCTCGCGTGTAAAGAATCGCTGCATAGGGGTGAGCGAGTGTTTTACCATGACGCGAGGGGTCGGTGCTGGAAGCAGGAGCCTTGCACGGAGTCGGGAAAGGAGTGCAATGAGCGAACAGACAAAAGCCGAGCAGTCGTCTCAGCCCGCGTCTCAGTCCGCGCCGCACTTCGCCGCCGTGAATCAGCCATCGGATCTCCGCCAGCTTTTCTTCGGAGCTGAGGGCCTGCGGCCGGCATGGGCATTCGTCGCGTATGTGGTGATGTTCTTCCCACTGCTGAGGCTTTTGAGCGCGCTGGCCGCGCGAGTCGAATTCGGCAGCGGGCGCGAGCTGTGGGAGATGCCGCTGTCGGAATTCGCGGTGCTCCTGGCCGCCGTCCTGCCAGCCCTGGTGATGGGACGCATCGAGCGGCGGGCGTGGGGATCGTTTGGCTTGCCGGGGAAGAGTGCGTTGGGGAGACTTTTCTGGATCGGAGCAGTATGGGGTTTTGCTGGAATCACGTTGCTGCTAGGAGCTTTATATGGATTGCGCGCTTTTGACTTTGGCCACCTGGCGATTCATGGCGTGCGGGTCTTCAAGTTCGCGTTGTTCTGGGCGCTGATGTTCCTGCTGGTCGGGCTGTTTGAGGAGTTCATGCTGCGCGGATATTCGCAGCATGCGCTGGCGCGGGCGATGGGCTTCTGGCCGGCGGCGGTGGCGCTCTCGCTGGTGTTCGGGCTGATTCACCTCGGCAATGCAGGCGAGTCGTGGCCCGGCCTCGCGGCCGCGGCCGCGATTGGCTTATTTTTCACGTTGACGCTGCGCCGGACGGGCAGTCTATGGTTCGCGGTTGGATTTCATGCGGCGTGGGACTGGGGAGAAACATTTTTCTATTCGGTGCCGGACAGCGGCGGCATGTTTCCCGGACACTTGCTTGCGTCATCATTTCATGGGCCCAAGTGGCTGACGGGCGGCCCTACCGGCCCGGAAGGCAGCATACTCTGCTTTCTGGTGATTGGCGCGTTGTGGTTCGCATTCAGCCGGGCTTATCCACATGTGAAGTGGTCTGCGGAACGGGAAGGGGCAGGTGCCGCGACGCTTTAGAGGAACGGCCCAGGTAGCGGCGTCCGCAGAGCAGCAGGTTTCTCGGCTGCGCCCGAAATGACAGAGCCAAACCAAATCAGAGTTTGTTATCAGGGTTTGTTTAATCGGTGTCCGCTGCAGCCGTGCGCCGGGCGGCTTCAAAGCCGGAGCGGATGCAGTCGGAGATCCCGATGCCGCGGTATCCGTTTCCTGCCAGCGCAAGTCCGGGCAGAGCGAGGCCAAGACGTTCGATGCGATCAAGCCGTTCCAGATGGCCGACGGTGTATTGCGCCATCGCGGACTTCCAGCGATAGACCCGCGCAAACAAAGGCCCCGCTTCGATCTTCAGAATCTGCTTCAACTCTTTGCGAACGATATCGAGAATGGCGTCGTCGGAACAATTCCAGACCGACTCCGCTTTTTCGGAAGCGATGAAGCAGCGCAGAATCGCGCGATCGGACGGCGCGCGGTGAGGGAACTTATTGTGAACGAAAGTCGCCGCCAGCAAATACCGGCCTTCACTGCGCGGCACGAGAAATCCAAAGCCCGCAGGGAGTGAGCGGCGCACAACCTCCGAATATCCAAGCGCGATCGTGATGGACGAAGTGTAAGGAATGGAATGGAGTTCGGCGGCGAGGTCCGGGGACTGATTGTGGAGCAACTCCGCGGAAGCTGGAGCGGGAAGCGCGAGGATAACGGCGTCGAACTGGTCGGACTTCAATCCCGCAGAGACCAGCCAACCGCCGAACTCTTCTCGCTGGAGGGCCTGCACGGGCGTGGCAGCGAGCAGCGCCGACGCCGGAAGACGCGAGACCAGAGCGTCCACCAGTTGTTGCAATCCGCCCTTCAGCGAGGTAAACAGCGGTGGAGCTGCAACGCCTGGCGCGGGGGCAGACTTTTTGCGCGCGGCCAGCATGGCGCGGCCCAGACTTCCAACCGTACGTTCCATCTCGACGAAGCGGGGCAGCACGGCGCGAACGCTGAGTGTGGAAGCGTCGCCTCCGTAGATGCCGGAGAGAAGCGGGTCCGCGAGGCGGTCTACCATTTCGTGGCCGTAGTGGCGCTCAATAAAAGAAGCAACGCTCTCGTCGGCAGCACTCGCCCGCGGCGGATGCAGCAGTTCGCGCGCGATTTGCCGTTTTGCCTTCCAGGAAAACAACGGCGACCGCAGAGTTGCGCTGATGCGGGTCGGCACCATAAACATGAGGCCGTCCGGCAACGGGACCAGCCGGTTTCCCTGTGCGATATAGGTCACGCGTTGCGCATCATTCGACCCGATCAGTTGCCCGGCCAGGCCGAGCGCGCGGCAGAGATCGGCGGCTTGCGGTTTTTCCGTGAGGAAGGAATCCGGCCCGGCCTCAATGGTGCAGCCTTCCAATTGTTCGGTGCGGAGAACGCCGCCGAAACGTGGCGAAGCCTCGTACAACACATAGTCCACCGCAGCGTGCGAGTTGAGCTTCAGCTCTTCAAGAGCATAAGCCGCGGCCAGGCCGGAAATTCCGCCACCGATAATGGCGACTCGCGTCATGGCCGGGGTCGAACGGAATGTTGCTGGACGTGGTGGGCCAGATTCTTGACATTCTCCACCGGAGTTTCGGGGAGAATGCCGTGGCCAAGATTGAAGATGTGTCCCGGTCGTCCGGCGGCCTGTTGAACAATACGGTCGGCGCTGGCTTGAATGTCCTTCCACGGCGCAAAAAGCAGCACGGGATCAAGATTGCCCTGCACGCCGCACTGGTGGCCGAGTCTCGACCAGCCCTCATCCAGCGGAATGCGCCAATCCAGGCCGATCACTTCGGCGCCGGTCTCCTGCATGGAGGGCAAGAGTGTCGAGCTGTCGGTGCCAAAGTAAATGATGGGAGCGCCGGTGCGTTGCAGGGTTTTTATCAGCGCCGTCACGTGGGGCAGCACGAAGCGGCGATAGTCCTCAACACTGAGACATCCCACCCAACTGTCGAAAATCTGGATCACGTCCGCGCCGGCGCGGACCTGCTCGGCTGAATACTCAGCGGTGACCGTGACCAGCTTGCTCATGAACTCTTCCCAGAGTGCGGGCGAGTGATACATGAGCTTTTTAGTGTGCAGGTAATTCCGGGAACTGCCGCCTTCGATCATGTAGCTGGCCAGCGTGAAGGGAGCGCCGCAAAAGCCGATGACCGGCAGGCGACTGGCAAAGTGGCGGCTGACGATGCGCACGGCCTCGGCGACGTAACCGAGATCGGCGGCGCGGTCGGTGCGAAGATTTGCGATGTCCTCGGGTGTTCTGACCGGGCGCTCGATGACCGGGCCCTCGCCGGGCGAGAAGTGAAATGGCAGGCCCATGACTTCGAGGGGAAGCAGCAGATCGGCAAAAATGATGGCAGCGTCCACGCCCAGGAACTCAGCCGCCGCGATGGTCACATCGGCGGCGATCTGCGGTTGCTTGCAGATCTCCAGAAGCGAATATTGCTCGCGGACCGCGCGATACTCCGGCATGTAGCGGCCGGCCTGGCGCATGAACCATACCGGAGTGCGCTCTACAGGCAGACGTTTACAGGCGCGAACAAAGATGGACTCTGGCGCTGACATGAAGGTTCAATGTAGCATTTCGGGGCGGATGTGTGTTGGGCCGCAGCCCCAGAGCAGAAGGAGCAAACGATGAACTGGAACCGGAAATCAGCAACTCTTGTAGCGACAGCAGTTTTGCTGGCCGTTGGGTGGTCTGTTCTCGGAGTCAGGGCGCAATCGCCCGCCACCAAGACCGCCGAGCAGCAATTCAAGAACATCCAGGTGCTCAAGGGTGTGCCGGCGGAGCAGATTTTTCCGACGATGCAATTCATCTCCGTGTCATTAGGTGTGGAGTGCGAGTTTTGCCATGTGGCCGGCGCATTTGAAAAGGACGACAAGGACAACAAGAAATATGCGCGAGAAATGATGAAGATGATGTTCGCCATCAATAAAGACAACTTCGAGGGGCATCGCGAGGTGACGTGCTATTCCTGTCATCGCGGAAACAACAAGCCGGTCGGAACGCCGATTATCAGCGATCTGGCCCCGAAGGAAGCGCCGGGCGAGATGCGCAAAGGCGGCGTTGTGCAGGCGAAGTTGCCCACCGCAGAGCAGATTTTCGATTCCTATCTGAAGGCATTGGGCGGCGCAGGAGCCGTGGACAAGATTTCGAGCCGGACCATGAAAGGTAAGATTCAGTTCGCCGGCAGCGAATTTCCGATTGATATTTTCAACAAGGATGGCGGGAAGAGGATTTCTCTGACGCACATGCCGGATGGCGACAACGTGACTGCCTATAACGGGCACGAGGGTTGGATGGCCGCGCCCGGACGTCCACTGCGCGAGATGCATGGGGCGGACCTGGATGGAGCTGCCATGGATGCGGACCTGCATCTTGCCACGCGTTTGAAGCAGATGTTCCGCGAGACCAAGATAGAGGCGGGAGAGAAGATCGCAGATCACGAGACTTATCTGGTCACCGGCGAACGCGAGGGCGATACTCCGGTCAAGCTTTATTTCGATCAGCAGTCTGGGTTGCTGCTGCGGCTGATGAGGTTTGGGGAAACGGCGCTGGGACGTCTGCCCACTCAGATTGACTATTCCGACTATCGGCAGACCGACGGAGTGCAGGTGCCATTCCGCTGGACGTTGGCGCGGGCCAACGGAAGGTTCACCATACAGGTGAGTGAGTTGCAGCAGAATGTTCCGGTGGATGACGCGAAATTCGTGAAACCTCCGCCTCCCCCGCCGGACGGTGGCAAGGGGCCGGGGCGGTAGATCAGGAAGATCGCCGACTGCACGGGCCGATCACAAAATCTGATCGGCGCGATGAATAGATTGAATTTCCGCGCGGACGCGGCTGACGGTAAAGTGGGCGGATCAAGTCAGGAGGAGTTTGCTCCTACGGAGGCCGACCCGCGATGCGAAAATTACTGTGCGCAAGCCTGGTTTTGTTCATCCTCAGCATGTCTGTGGCAGTGTTTGGCCAGGCCGCTTCCGCGGCGCAGCCCGGCGCGGCGGATGCTTCGTCCAACGCGAGGCTGGTCCGGCTTGAGCAGCAGGCCGCCGACGCCAAGAGTTCGGCCGACAACGCCTGGATGCTGACCAGCACCGCCCTGGTGCTGCTGATGACGGGGCCCGGACTGGCGCTCTTCTACGGTGGGTTGGTCCGCAAGAAAAATGTGCTCGGCACCATGATGCAAAGCTTCGCGATGATGGCGGTGATTACCGTGCTTTGGGGGCTGTTTGGGTACAGCCTGGCGTTTGGCGGAGGCAACAGCCTGATTGGCGGACTGCATCATGTGTTCCTGCGTGGCGTAGGCGCTGCGCCGGACGGGGACTATTCCGCGACGATTCCGTTGCAGACCTTCATGATCTACCAGTTGATGTTTGCCATTATTACGCCGGCGCTGATCGCGGGCGCTTTCGCGGAGCGCATGAAGTTCAGCGCCATGCTCGCGTTCATGGTGCTCTGGTCCATCGTTGTATATAGTCCGATGGCGCACATGGTGTGGGGCAAGGGAGGACTGTTGAATGCGGCGCTGGGCGGGCGATTCCCGACTCTGGATTTCGCCGGGGGCACGGTGGTGCATATTACGTCGGGAGTGTCGGCGCTGGTGTGCGCACTGTATCTGGGCAAGCGGGTCGGATATGCGAAGCAGGAAATGGCGCCGCACAGCGTGGTGCTCAGCTTCATCGGGGCATGCCTGCTGTGGGTAGGATGGTTTGGGTTCAATGCAGGAAGCGCGCTGGGGGCGGGGAGTCTGGCGACCAGCGCGTTTGTGGCCACCCACTTTGCCGCCGCCGCTGCTGCGATTGCATGGGCCGGAGCGGAATGGATTGTTCGCGGCAAGCCTTCGACGTTGGGCGGAATCTCGGGGGCCGTGGCCGGACTGGTGGCCATTACTCCGGCAGCGGGCTTCGTTGGGCCGATGGCCGCTCTGTTGATCGGCGCATCCGCCGGGCTAGTGTGTTATGGAATGGTGGCGGGCGTGAAGGCGTGGCTTGGCTACGATGATTCGCTGGATGCGTTTGGGGTGCATGGCATCGGCGGGACGGTGGGCGCGGTGCTGACTGGCGTATTTGCGTCGAGCGCGATCAACCCCATCTTTAAGGATGCGCAGGGGAACGTGACGGCATCCGGGTTGCTGGAGGGAAATCCGCACCAGATGCTAAACCAACTCGTGGGCATTGGGGCCGCGTGGGTACTGGCTGCCGCCGGAACATTTGCCGTGCTTAAGCTCGTGGATGTGACGATTGGGCTGCGCGTCTCCGAAGACGAGGAGCTTGCGGGCCTGGACCGGACCCAACACGGGGAAGAAGGATACGCGGCGGACGAACCCGAAGGCCTTCAGCCAGCTTTCTTTCAGCAAGAAGTAGTTTCAGAAGAAGCGGCGTGAATAGACCGCGCGAGAACCCGCTACCAGCGGTCGGAGTCGGGCGTGTCGCGTTCGTCATCGTCAGACGGGCGTACTTGATTGCGTTTGCGATAGACGACAAAAATCATGCCAACCGAAGCCGATGTTGGCGGGACAATTAGGACCAATATCCCACTGCGTAGAGCCTGAATCATTCGAGCGCCGGACGACGACGCCCGGGTATAGCAGAGCGAGCAACTCTGGGCCAGCGCCGGACGCGGCGCCGCGAGCATGAGCAGTCCAATGATCGCGGAAGCGATTAGAAGCGACGCTTTTTCAGCCCTGAGTTTCGGGAACACTGACTGCCTCCAGCCATTCCTTACCACTTTTACCTTACCACTTAGAAAATGGCGCGCCGACGACCATGCGCGAGCTGTCGGTCCATCCATATTGCATTGTGAGCAGGACAAATACCGTGAAGACGAGGACAAAGACGACAAACCCCCGCTTCTCCGTCCAGAGATGCATGAAGAACATGACCGCCAAGCCAGCCTCGACGATGGCGACCGCCATCATCCGCACCAGCATTTGCGAGGCGTCAATATTCTGGAAGGCGATGAGGAATTGAACGCCTGCCAAAGCCAGCAGGCAAAAGTAGACCACCAGTTCCTTGCCGATGCCGTTATTTTCCGAAGTTGTCATAGTGTGATGCTCCGCTTCCGATTTCCGTTTGTTCCGTATCTAGTGGGCAAGATTCAAAAGGTAAACCAAGGGCACGACGAACATCCACACCAGGTCCACAAAGTGCCAGTAGAGCCCCAGGACCTCGATGTCGTCGGCGTTATAGCGGCCGCCTTTGTAGCGGATGCCGACGACGAGCAGGGCAATTACGCCGCCGGTGACGTGGGTGAGGTGCAAGCCGGTAATACTGAAAAACGATGCGCCAAAAAGTCCACTTCCCCATGGATTCTTAAACAGGGTCATGCCTTCGTTAATCAGCCCCATCCATTCGCGAATGTGGAGAATGGCGAAGAGAATGCCCAACGCCGCCGTAATCATGGTCCAACGGAATGCGGCGGCTTTGTCGCCCGCGCGCGCCGACCGCAACCCGATCAGCATGGTAAGGCTGCTGGTCAGAAGGATGAAGGTCATCACGGTGACGTTGGCGATGCCGTGGAACGGCCGGGGCCAATCGGCGGAACCATTGCGGAGGAATCCATAGGCCACCAGGCACGCGGCAAACGTCATGGTGTCGGCGATGATGAAAAGCCACATCGCCAGTTTTTTGGTAGGAATGGAAAACGCCGGTCCGATGGTCAGGCCTGTCGCGTGTCCTTCCAGGGTCGAATCGGCTTGGCTCACGACGCCTCCTAAAAAGTGATTAGAGTTTCATCCAAAGTAGCAACAGCAGGTACAACCAAAGAACGTCCATGAAATGCCAGTAGCGCGCGGTGGCAACCAGCGTGCTCCGCCGCAGCGACGACCGACTCAGTTTTCGAATCACGTAAATCAACCCGCCCAGTCCGCCGAGCACGTGCAGCGCATGGGTGACGGTGAAAACATAGAAGAACGAACTGCTCGGGTTGGTGGCGAGATAGAGTCCCTGGGCGCGCAACTGCGCCCACGCGACGTACTGGCCCGCAACAAAGAGCAGGCCGAGGACCAGGGTCACATACAGCCAGCGCGCCGGGCTTTCCACCTGGCCCTTTGACTTGCCCATGAAAGCGGCAATGCGACGTCGCGCGACTTCCAGCGTAACGCTGCTGGCGAGGAGCAAGAGAGTGTTGAGGACGAGGATCGAGGGCAATTTAAAGGAACGCCAGTCCAGCGCTGAACCCTTGCGCACGATCATGGCGCTGGTGAACGCGGCAAACATCATGGTAATGGCAAAGAGCACGACCCAAATGGCGGTCGAGGACGGCGGCGGCGAGTAATCCAGCGCCACGCGCCGGTCCCCATTGACCGGGGCCGAATTTCGCCCGCCGCTGTTTCCGGAGTTCCCGTTGTCGGGCGACCGCCGTGGATCAATCTGCGGCGGTTCTTGTACTGTCGTTGCCATAAACTAAATCCCTTTCGGCCCGAAGCCATCGCAGATAAAGCGGTGTCCTGAAGAACCGCGAATCCTTCAACGACTGTGAAGCCGTGCCCTACCCTTACTTCTCTTCGTGGTCTGTCTTAACCTGCTCCGGCGAAGTCTGCATGACATAGTCGCCGACTGAACTCTGCACGCCGTATTGATAGGGATCGTGGTACACGACCGGATGCTTGCCGCCAAAATTGTCATGCGGCGGCGGCGTGGCCGTGCTCCACTCGAGCGAAGTGGCCTCCCACGGATTGTCGGGTGCCGGCTCGCCCCAGAACCGGCTGTGAATCAGGTTGTAGAGGAAAATCAGCTGCGCCGCGCCAGTGAGAAGAGCGGCAATGGTGATCAGGCGATGCACCGGGATCAGCGGTTGCAGGAAGTCATCCGGGAACGATGAATAACGGCGGATGTTGCCGGCCATTCCCAGATAGTGGAACGGCATAAAGATGCAATACGCGCCGACGAAGCTGAGCCAGAAATGAATTCTTCCCAACGTTTCGTTCATCATGCGTCCAGCCATTTTGGGGAACCAGAAATAGGTTCCGGCGAAGATGCCAAACATGGCGGCAACGCCCATCACCATGTGGAAATGGCCAACCACGAAATAAGTCGCGTGCAGCATGATGTCAATCGAGGGCTGGGCCAGGAAGAATCCGCTGACGCCGCCGCTGACAAACATCGAAATAAATCCCAGGGCAAACAGAGAAGCTGAGTTGATGCGCAGCCTTGAGCCATACAAGCTGAAGACCCAAATCAGCACCGTGATGGTGGCCGGGATGGTGATGACGAGAGTAGGGAACGAGAATGCCAGCGCGGACACGGGATTCATGCCGCTGACAAACATGTGGTGCCCATAGACCATGTAACTGAGCACGGCGAGGGCGCCCATGCAGTATATGAGCACTCGCTGGCTGAGCATCGGCTTGCGCATGCTCGTGATTAGGATGTGGGAGACGATGCCAATTCCGGGCACGATGGCAATATAGACCTCGGGATGTCCGAAGAACCAGAACAGATGCTGCCAGAGCAGAGTGGATCCGCCGGAGTGAGGTTGCAACTGGTCGTTGATCACCAGATTGGATGCCACGAAGAAACTGGTCCCAGCCACGTGGTCGAGAATCACAAGTATGCAAGCCGGCATTAACACGGAAAACGCCGTGAGTCCCATGCAGGAGGTAATGAACCATGCCCAGGCGCTGAGCGGCAGCCGCATAAGGCTCATGCCCTTGACCCGGAGATCAAGCGTGGTGGTGATGAAGTTCAGCGAGCCGAGCAGTTGGCCGATGCAAAACAATCCGATGGAAGTCATCCAGAGGACGACACCCAGGCCCTGGCCCGGCCCGGAAACCGATCCGACCGAATTGAGGGGAGCATACTGCGTCCAACCGCCCAGAGTGGGGCCGTCGCCCAGGAAGAAGGACGAAATCAGGACGACGAAGGCCACGAAGGTGACCCAGAACGACATCATGTTGAAACGCGGGAAGGGCATGTCCTCCGCGCCGACCTGGATGGGAAGGAAGAAATTTCCGAATGCGGCGAAGGGCGCGGTGGTGAGCACGAAAAAGACCATGATCGTGCCGTGCATGGTCATCAATTGCAGGTAGTACTCGGGCGTCATCACGCCGCCGGGAGCGCCACTTGGCGAGAGCGCCTGCAGGCCGGGGATGGCGGCATTGGTCCAGGCGAGGTGGATGCGCATCATCCAGGAAAGCGCCATGCCGACAAGAGCGGCGAGCAGGGCCAGAGCGTAGTACTGCTTGCCGATTACTTTATGGTCGAGGCTGAAGATGTGCTTGCGGATGAAACTTGTCGGAGCCTGGTGCTGCGCCGCGTGCGCTGACATATCGTGCATTTATGCTCACCCCAAGTCGAGATGTATCTAACCATCGCGCGTGCAAGCGGATGGAAGAGTTACTGCATCGCCGCTTCTTTTTTCAGCCAGTCGTCGTAATCCTGCTGCGACAACACGCTCAGGTATGCCTTCATGTTGTAGTGCCCCAGACCGCAAAGCTGGGTGCAGACGAGTTCGTAGCGGCCAATCTTGGTTGCCGTGAAATGCAGCGAAACATCGAGTCCGGGAACGAAATCCTGATGGACGCGCAATTCGCGGACGAAGAAGGAATGCCCGACGTCTTTTGCGTGCATGAGTAGATGAATTTCCTTGTTCACCGGGATGGCCATTTCGGCGGTCACAATATCGTCCCGCGACTCTGCGTCGTGCTCGGGGTCGAGACCGTAGAAATTCTGGTTCCCTTCATTAATGCGTTCCGGGTGAAGGGGGCCAAACTTTCCATCGGGACCGGGATAGCGGAAATAGAAGGCGAACTGTCCGGCCTGCACCTGGATCGGCAGGGCATCGGCCGAGGGCGGGTTCAAATATACGTCGGCCCAGGCCTTTACTCCAAAGACGCCTAAGGCCATGACTTCGACGCCCACGACGAGAATTGCGGCGATGACCAGGGCCCGCGCGCCGCCGGGAAAGCTCTTGAGTTTCGATTCGGGGCCACGGTTTGAAAACTGCCAGACGAAGAGAGCCAGCAGGAATTGCGCGGCGAGAAATGAAATTCCGGCTTCGGCCATGGTCTCTGACATCTGCTCGTCAATCAGATGGCCGTGAGTCGAGATGTCTTCCGGCGCGACCCAGGTGTGCCGCAGGATGGGAACCGCGGAAAGGACCGCGATTACGAAGATGGTGATCGCAAAGAATTTCGCCATGATGCTTTGCCTCCCGTGCCTGCATTCACTCGACGGACTTGCGCATTAAAAAGCGGCGAAGCAGAAAACTTCGCCGCTTCCATTTCCACGTAATTTAGTAAGGCTTGGCCACGAACGAAAAGTCTATGTTCTTGGTCTCGTTGCCGGTGATGGTCACTTCGGCGGTCTTGGTGCCATAGTCTTCCTGCCAGGCCGTGATGGTGTACTTTCCAGGCGGCAGGTTGGGCAGCGAGAAAGCGCCGCCATCGCCGGTGACCGCGTAATGCGAAGTCTTCAGCACGGCAAACCAGCCGTGCATCCAGGGATGGATGTTGCACTTTACCGAGATGAACTCCGGCTGATCGTATTTTTCCTTGATGTTGGGGGAGCCCGGGGGCTGCGACTTGTTCCATTCGCGGTTCACTTTCGGCAGCGGGTGGATGTTGTGGGAGGTCTGATCGGCATTGGCTACGTCCAGCTCCTGACCAACCTGGAACGCCAGAACGTGTGGAGCATAATGACAGCCCTGCTGGGTAAAGGTGACTGCTTTGGCGGAAGCGCCGTTCTCGTCGGGAGCGCCTGCGGAAATGTAGACCACCACATTTTCCAGGGTGTTGCCGGCACCGGGCACGACTGTCTCGGTCATCTGCGGCGTGGTGTGCTGCTTCGCGCAGCTGGGCTCCTTGGACATGTCAATCTGCTTTTGCTTGGCCGGTGTACCCGTGTAGGTCACTTTGCCGCTGATGGTGCCAGCGAACATCAAGGAAGGCGCAACGACCGCCGATAGTATTGCGAGGCTTAGCTTTTTCGTGTTCATCCATTTCTCCTAACTGAATTGTTGTTATTCGTTGCCCGACGGTTTTTCGGCCGCAGGCGCGCTGTCTGGTTTCTCGACATAGGGGGGAATTGTACCCCCGGCGGCCTTCAGCGCGGTATTTTCCGGGCCGTGCCGCTTGACCTGTAGTGTACGCAGGAAATGCACCAGGTCCCAGGCGTCGTTGGGCTGAATGACGTCCGCAAACGAGGGCATCGGAGTGCCGTCCACGCCGGTCATGAAAATTTTGTAGATGTCCTGGTTGGCCGCGCCGCACTTGAAGCGGGAATCATCGGCTCCGGCAGAAAAATTGTACGGACGGATGGGATTGTCCTGGCTGTCGGTAAGGGTTGCGGCGGACGGGCCGTCGCCTTTACCCTGGGTGCCATGGCACTTCCAGCATTCCAGTTTGGTGAATAAATATTTTCCGTGAGAGATGCTCTGGATGGTGACCGGAGGCTCGGCAGGGACCTTGATGGCGTCGCCGGCCTTTTCTTTGTCCCAGCGCGGAGAGAACGTTTTGATGAAGGCGACCAGGTCGGCCCGCTGTTGCTTGGACAGCGTGTTCCAGATGGGCATGTTGGAATTGGTGAATCCGCGCCCGATGGAGTTGTAAAGGTCTTCATCGGTCGGCAGCGTTCCGGTGGGCGTGGAGCGGCACTTGAACGTGGCCAGGGTGAAGTTACGCGGCTTGGGATCGAGCCACTGCGCGTTTTCGCCGTTGGCATCGCCAAGTTCGCCGTGGCATCCGGCGCAGTAGCGGCGGTAGTCCGACTTGGCGTCCTTGGAGTGGCCGGTCAGCTTGCCGATGTGGCTTTCCATGTTCTTGAACGGCTGAGCGGGATGTGGGCCGACGTCCGGCGCATCCTGCGCGAGGGCGGAGGCTGCAAGACCCAACCCAAAACCGAAGACAACGGCAAGACCGAGCGATTTGCGATGACTCATATGCGATGCCCCTCAAATTTGAAATTCACGCTGGCGATCTTACCTCCAGCGAACCGCCTAGAAATCAAAGTCAAACCCCGATAGGATCTCGCTGGTGTTCACGTTAGCCGAGGGGATTCCGATTGCCGGCCCTGTCCCGTCCGAATGCAGCCAGTTGTATTCGTTGTGCCAGGCGAAGCCGGCACGGCTGGTCATGAATGGGTTGTAGCGGAATCCAACCGTGTAAGTGGTGAGATTGCCCAGGTTGGAGGCGGACGGATTGGCGGACGTTGATCCATTGGCCTGGCGAGACATGCGGAGCGCTTCGAATCGGCCGACAAAAATGAGTTGCGGGCTGTAAATGTAATGAGGCTCCAGAAGTACGCCGTTCCAGGTCGGGGCCTGAGATCCAACCGGAAGGACGGTGCCGGGGAGGTTGTTGTTTCCGGCGACGCCGTCAATCAAGTTGCCGTATCCCTGGCCAAACCAGGCGTTGTCCCAGCCGTGCTGGGTGACGACTTGCAAGTCAACGTGCTGGCCGAAGTAGAACTGGCCGACGAAGCCCTCGCGATGGAAAGACTTGTTGCCCGCGCCAGAACCAGAGATGGGGTTTCCGCCGCTGGTCAGATAGTAAGTCGGCGCCTGTCCAAGCATGGCGTAGAAGCCGATGCGATCCACGCCCATTTTTCCGGCGTCAAAAGCCCGGCTGGCTGCGAAGAACCCGGTGTAAGACTGCGCTCCATAGTTAAACCCGACCTGGCCGTCATTGGAACTCAACAGCGCGGCCGAATAGCGCGTGCGGTCGTCATAGGAGTGGCCCATGAGTTCGATGCCAAGCTGGTTGTCGCCCATCTGGGCAAAGGTGTTGCCGTCGCCGAAGGGCCTGAAATGGTAGAGCTGATAAATGCCACCGTTGCCGGTGAGAGTGAGGATGCGTTTCTCGGAGAGCAGGTTGTCCAGTTCAAACTTGCCCAGCTTAAGGTTGAGCCAGGGGCTGCCTTTGATGTTGTCGAGGCGCGCCATCACGGTCTCAAAGTGGAAAGAGGCTGAGTTATTGGACGAAGGCAGCACATAGAACGAGAAGTTTTTCTCCAGAGTGCCGCCGGTGTGGAAGTCGAGACCGCTGATGTCGAAGCCGGACGACGTGAGGCGGGTGACGCCTGTTCCCTGGTCCACGGCGACCTTGCCGGTGCTTACGCGGTGCCAGAGGGGCACGATGCGGAAAGTCACCGGCCAATAGCCGGGATTCTGCCAGATCGGGGCATCACGGTCGTTCATGAGCTGGTAGCCGTTATCTTTGAACTTCTGGCCGAAGTAGTTGAGCATGGGCCAGGACTCGTGACAGGCGGAACAGCGCAGGCCGTATTTACGGGCGAAGGCAGGCAGGGCGTTGGCAGGTTGGGCGACGGACGCCACCATCCACGCCAGAAGGACAGCGGAGCACAAGCCACGAACCACGCGAGAAGCTTTTCCGCACAGCAGAGACAAAGTCGAAACGTTCATGCCGGACTCCTCAGGCAGACTCGAATTGTTGACAATCCCGCTAAAAATAGCTGCGAACGACCACGAAAAACTCCAAAAGCTGTTCCGGGTTCGCTATTTCGGAACATGGCTGCGGGCCGAATCCTACAACTTGGTAGTTGAAAGCGCAAGAGGGACGTTACAATTTATTTACATTTTCGAGACATCGTGTTTACTCACCGCGGATGTGCGAGTTTTGTCCTAGGCGAACGATGGAAATCGAAGGTGAGAGTTGACAGCTATAGGGGAAGTGGTATGAGTTAGAAGCCGGGTGGAGAGCATTCTGACTCGCAGACACAATCCCGAGCGCACGATTCGTGAGGTTTTGCTGCAAATTGCCTATGTTTAAGCACGGCTGTCGAAAGAGCGGGTTGCCGTTGCGCGCAGGGATTGCGCACGGCTGCGCGGCTTTATTTCTGCTGAGTACCTGCACGGCTCAGATCTCCAGGATCGGGCACTCGAAGGACCAGGGACAGTATGGGATGGGCCTGATCGTCAACGTCCCGATTCCAGAGGCCGAAGTATCGCAAGTGGTGGCCGACGTGGCGCAAAATGGAATCATCCGCGGCAGCAAAGAATACAACAAGGACGAATACATCACGGGAGCGGTGGCCGCGAACCGCACCCCGGTATTTCCGGCATGGACCGAGGGTGGAAAAGTTGTGTACAAGGTCAAAAACCATGTGCTGGATCCCCGCAATTTCAAGGACGCAGGAGATGTGGGCACGCTGGCGGTGAGGTATGTTGTGCAGAGCCAGGGAGACAAGAATTCCGTACTGCGGATTGACGCAGTTTACGTGGAGGACTTCCGCAAGACCGTGCATTTCTCCAACGGCAGCGTTGAGAGCAGCGAATACAAAGACATTCAGGACCACATCGCCTCGATCGAGTTGATGAAGAAGGAAACCATTGAAGCGGAACGCATAAAACTGGAGGCGCTCTCGAATCCGCCGATGGTGGCGGAGACTAGAGACTCCGCCAGCGGCGAACCGGCGAAACCCGAGGCTGCTCTCGGTCAGCCCGGTCCGGTGCCAAGCGCCATCCAGAAGCCGGGACAGAGCCTCGAAGATCATCTACGAGAACTTCGAGGCGAAGTGGAGCGAGTGATTAAGGCCCCGGGAGCACCGCTCAAGGCTGCTCCGTTTCAAACCGCCGCAACGCTAAAGTCCCTGCCATCCGGAGCGGAAGTGTTGCTGGTCATCGTGACGCCTTACTGGTATGGAGTTGAAACCCACGAAGGGGAACATGGTTGGGTCCCGCGCGACCAGGTCGAGCCGCTCCCATGAAGATTGATCACAATCCTCGCGCCCGGAAGCTGCGGCATGCCCTGCTGTGCGCGATCATGCCGACCATGCTGGTCAGCTTGTGCACAGGTCAGGGCGATGAAGCCCAGAGGAAGTTCTTGCAGCCGAAGGCGCGAGTTGAAAAGGCCTTGAAGGTGCTGGAATCCTCGATGTCGGGACGTCTGCCGGTAGTGGAAGGCTTTGTGCAGGCCGGGGAGCACCCGTTCAGCGCCTATCGCCGGGCCTACTACCAATCCACGGTGCAGGTGGAGGCCGCGGCCGGAGGGTCGGTGGTGCGGGTGAGCACGAAGGTGACCGCGTGGTTTGCCGATCCGAATCCGGCGAGGTCGGGGTACAAGGTGCTGGCTTCAAACGGCCGCCTGGAGAGCGATTTGTTGGACCAACTCGCGGACCAACTTGGCGAACCGGAAGGTTCGAGCAGCCCCGCAATTCCCCCGCCGGGGAAGGCAGCGGGTTTGTCTACGAAGGCTGACCTGGAGCGTAAGGCTCCTTCCGCTGACAAGAAAACGCCCGACCGCGGCGCATTCTCGTCCTCATCCTCGTTGACGCAGAGTCTTGCGGTGCGGGAAGGTAGTCTGCCGAGGCCCAGCTCTGCGAAAATCAAAATCGAAGATGCTGGCTCTGAGACCCTTCGTGCTGAAGCGGCTAGTCTTGAGGAAGTGCTAAAGAACCAGGCCCATCCGAGCAATATCGTTTCCGTGAAAAAATCGGGCACGCCGGTGGTGGACGGGCCCAGCCTGAAGGCCAAGCCGCTGTTTCTGGCCAGCATACATGATGAGTTTGAGATGCTGGACTTTACTCCAGACTGGGTGCATGTGCGCGTCTCGGGCCTCTCGCGGGGATGGATTTGGCGCAACAGTCTGGAATTGCCCGGAAGCCTGACGCAAGGAGAAGCGGAGGGAGGGCCGGCAGCGGGTTCGGACGTTTTCCATGTATCGAAAGAGGAGACCGCGCCTTTTCCAGGAGATTGGGGACCCCTGCGCGGCAAAGAGGTCAAGATTATCTCGATTGAGAAGGCCGACGACAGCGCCAAGGACATCGAACTTCCCGTCAAGCTGAGTTTTGCCAAGTACCTGCTGCAGAAAAGCTTCGACGAGCTTGCCGCCAAGCCGGGAGAAGTTGCGGGAGTGGTGCTGATCTTCGATTCGGCGGACGGAGGAATGATCGCCGCTACTTTGGCGTCGCTGGGGCAATGGAAAGCGGGGAAACTTTCGGACGCGGCGCTTTGGCACCAATGCTTTTTCGATCCGCCGGAGGCGTTTGCCGCCCAGCCCGGTGGGGAATGATGCTGTTATGAAACTTCCTTTGGGGTTGGGCCCAAAGGCTTTTACCGCGAAGGCCACGAAGAAATTTCGCAAAGCTCGCGACCGAGGGGCATCTTCCTGGGACGGCTTTATGCTTGACATCTGCGGGCGGGCAGGGTATCTAACTGACTCTAGTTTCTGGACGATTCATTTCTCACTTAGCGAGAATGAGATTTGCTTTGTCCTTTAGGGCGGTGTTCGGCCCCCTGCGATATGCGGTATGCTGAAAGCAGGTCGCAAGCGTCTCTTCTTGAAAGTGTTAGTGATTGCCGCATGAGCACGATGACCCAACCTCTGGCGATGCAAGAACGATTGAAGGCCCGGTTCCAGGACTATGCCGAGCTGACCAAGCTCCGCGTGACGACCCTGATCGTGACCACTGCGTGGTGCGGGTACTATTTTGGCGCACAAAAGAACGGGACGAGTTCGCTGAGTTGGGGACTCTTTCACGCACTGCTGGGAATCGCTCTGGTATCAAGCGGAACGGCGGCACTGAACGAAGTGATGGAGCACGAAGTGGATGGGCGGATGCGGCGTACCGCAAAGCGTCCTCTGCCCGCCGGACGCATGAGTCTTGGTCACGCGACGTTGGTTGGTACGCTGGCGGCGGTGGGTGGTTCGATCTATCTCGCGGTGTTCGCCAATCCGTTGACCGGCCTGCTGACTTTTCTGACCTCGGTAGTGTATCTGGCCGCATATACGCCACTGAAGCGGGTTTCACCATGGTGCACATTTGTCGGCGCAATCCCGGGCGCAATGCCTGGCGTGCTGGGCTGGGCCGCGGTGCGCGGCCGGTTGGAACTGGGTACGCTGGTTTTGTTTGCGATTTTGTTCGTGTGGCAGTTTCCGCATTTTTTCTCCATCGCCTGGCTCTACCGCGACGATTACGCTGAGGGCGGAATCAAAATGCTGCCGGTGGTTGAGCAGGATGGAAAATCCACGTTGCGGCAGATTCTGGCATATGGGTTGGTGCTCATTCCGATCAGCCTGCTGCCGGGCATGATGGGAATGGCTGGCAAGACTTACATGGCAGGGGCGGTGCTACTGGGTGGAGGGTATTTTTATTTCGGCGCGCGTCTGGCGTGGCTGAACCTGCCGGTCGCCGACGCTGCCTCCAGGATGCGTGCCCGCCACCTTCTGCGCGCCAGCGTGATCTATCTTCCGCTGCTGTTCATTCTGATGATGGCAAACTCCGCGCGCGGCTGAGCTTTCCCATCCAACCAACCGGTCAAGCCTGCTCTGCGCCCTCGAAACACAGCTCGATTTCTTCCAGAGTCTTGCCCTTCGTTTCCGGCAGGAAGAATGCGGCAGTCACAAAATAGACCACGGTACACAAAGCAAAAGCGAAGAACATGGTCGAATAGCCATACCTGCCGACCGTGGGCAGGAACACGGCCGCAATGGTCGTGGAGACGGCCTGATTGATGAGCAAGGCGATGCTCATGCCGTTCGAGCGGATGCGCGTAGGCATCAGTTCGGACAACGCCAGCCAAACGCACACGCCCGGCCCGACCGCGAAGAACGCCATGAACACGAAAAGACTGACGGCGACCAGCCAACCCTGGTGGGAGCTGGGCACGGGTGTGATCAGCGCGTTTTCGATTTTGAGCGGCGCGAGGCGTGCGGCGTCCAGATGACCGAAGGGGTTGGAGAAGAATGCCAGCACAGCGTTGGCCGGCACACAACTCTCGCGAGTAATTGTGATCGGGGTGGCCGCAGCGTCGTCGGACCGCGCCACCTTGGTTGCGGCGCGGAAGTCTCCGTAGGAATAAATCACGATCAGAGAGGTAGGGCTGCCGGCGACTGAATGAGCGGGGTCGCCAGCGGCCGCGAGGAGCGTGTCGGCGAGTTTCTGGTTGTAGGCGACCTCTAGTTTCTGGTCTGCGGAAACCATGGACTGGAGAGCGGTCCGGGAATCCACGCGCAGGTTTTCGGTTTGGCGGAAAAGCAGTCCGGCGCAAATCAGCGACAGAATGATGCCCGCACTGCCCACGGACAGCAAAAATTTGCGGCCCTTGCGGTCCACCAGCATCACGCCGAGAAAAGTCACGAGGAAATTTACGGTCGTGAAGACGACATAGCCCCAGTGTGCAGCAACGTCGGAGAGGCCGCTTTGGATAAGAATGTTGGTGTTATAGGCGATGATGGAGTTGACGCCGGTGGCCTGGTTACAGGCAAGAATGATGCAGGCCAGCGCGAAGGGAATGACATACTTGCGTTGCAGCAAAGACCCGCTGTTTCCCCTGACGGAAGTTTGCTCGGCGGCGGACTTTTCCATCTCCTTGAGCTCCGCCTCAACGGCTTCGGCGGTTCGGGAGCGCAGCAGGGCGGCGCGGGCTGCATCGGTCCGCCCCTTGCGGAACAGCCAGCGCGGCGACTCTGACACCATGAAACTGCCGATGACGAACAAGATGCCGGGCGGCAACGAAACCCAGAAAATGCTTCGCCAGGCGATGTCCTTGAAAGCGAGCAGGCGGGCGGCATCGCCGAGCTTCGCGATTTGATCCACACGAATGCTGAAGACAATTCCGACGACGGCCGCAGTCACAATGCCGAGCGTGAGCAGCCACTGAAAAATTCCCGTGCCTTTGCCGCGGTTGGCGGCGACTAGAGACTCCGCGAGGTAGAGCGGCACAACCACTCCGATGAATCCGGCACTGATGCCCTGCAGGACCCGGCCGAGCACCAGCGCGGCATACCCGTGAGAAAGAGCGATCACCGGGATGCTGACGACGAACAGCACGCCACTGAGCGCCATCAAAAGCTTGCGGCCCATCCAGTCGGCCAGCATGCCGGCGAACATGGTTGAGACGACACTTCCCAGCAAAACGGCGGCGACCACCGACGAGAGTTGCCCGGCGTTCAGTTTCGAGGTGGCTTCCAGATAAGGCAACGCGCCGGCAATGATGCCGACATCCACTCCGTATAGCAATCCGCCAAGCCCTGCGACCAGCAGCAAGAAGCGGTTGTAGCGGGTTGGATCGGAGCGCGCCGCGGAGTGCGATCGCGATGGTTGAGCCATCCTAAAGTTGCCTCGATTGAAATTCCTCACGCCGTCGTCTGGTTTCTCGACGTTGGAATTAGGGATATGGTCTCACGTTCTGGCACGGAGGGACGGTTGGGGCTTGACCGACCCGGTACCTGCATATCCAATTCAATTAGCGCACCCCCGCGAGATTGAATCCTAGCTGGGAGATGGCCCATCCAATTTTGGGGGTAAAAAATGAACCACTTCAAGAATGTGACGAGAGTTGGAATCGTAGTTCTATTGGCGGTCAGTGCGGTGGCTCCTGCGCGAGTGCTCGCACAGACCGGTGGACCGGAAGCTACACCTGGGCGCAGCGGCGAGCAAGCCGCGCCCCAAGTGCCAGCCGCAGACGCCGCCAATGCGGCGATACTGCGCGAACTCGAGAACATGCGGGCCAGGATCCAAGACCTTGAGGCACAACTGAAGCACCAAACGGTCGCCGCGACCATTGTGCCGACCGATGCAGCGGCCCGGCCCCCGGCCGCGCCGACGCCGACGCAGTTGAGCGTCGTGGCAGCGACGACCCCGGCGGTCGAACAACCCCCCGTCGCCGGAACCAAGCCCGCGAAGGCCGAACCGTTCGCATTCGCAGACTGGACCTGGCTGAACGGCAACCCGCGTACAAAAGAAGCAGCCTTCGATTCCAAGTTTTTTACTCCCGAGATCCGCGCGGACATCAGCTACACCTACGATTTCAATCATCCTGCCGACGACTCCATCGGAGGATCCAGTGAGATATTTCGCTCCAACGAAATCAATCTCACGCAGCTCGGCGTCGGCGGCGACTTTCACTACGACCAGGTTCGCGCCCGGTTCATGACGCAATTCGGGCTCTACTCCCAGACCACGCCCCGCAACGACTCCAGCTACTCGCGCGGACAATGGAACCTGGCGGACGCGTACCGGTATCTGTCGGAAGCCTACGGAGGATATCACTTGAATGCGATGCACGGAATCAACGTGGATGCCGGCATCTTCATGTCGTATGTAGGATTGTTCAGCTACTACAACTTCGACAACTGGGCCTACCAGCCGTCGTATGTCTCCTCAAACACGCCATGGTTTTTTACCGGCATGCGCATCCAGTTCTTTCCTACGGCAAAATTGAAGATTGAGCCCTGGATCATCAACGGATGGCAGTCCTATGGCCGATTCAACGGCCGGCTTGGACTGGGCGGTCAAATTCTTTATCGCCCCACCAGTTCGATTTCCATTCTTTCGAATAACTACGGCTTGGGTGCCGATGCTCTTGGCATTCCCAACCGCACTCGCATGCACACCGACAACAGTATCGAGGTCAAATACTACGACCGCCCCGGCCAATTTCTGGACAAGATGGCGTTCTCCGTGACTGCGGACGCCGGTTGCGAAACCGGTGGTGGAGTGATTTGCACGGGAAATCGCAGGGACGCTACCGGTAAAATTGTGGCTTACAAGCAGAGTTTTCTGGGATACATGGTCTACAACCGATGGTGGTTCAACAAAGACCGCTACGGTCTTACCCTGGGCGGAGGGCAGATCAACAACCCGGGGCGCTACCTGGTCCTGCTGCCGCCGATCAACGGCGCGACCGCCACTTCAGGCACGCCATACTTCACCGAGAATCCTGGGGATTCTTTCAAGGCCTGGGATTTTTCCGCCACTTATGACTACATGCCCAGCCAGTACATTACCTTCCGGTGGGAAATGAACCACCGCCACGCGAACGTGCCTTATTGGACAGGGCCGGGCGGGATTACTCCTCCGGGAGGCAACAACGGCAATCCGGGTTCTTTGGTCTTACAGAACGGCACGACGTGGCAGCCGGACTTGCGACGCACCGAAGACCGCGCCACCATGGCGATCCTGGTGAAGTTTTGAGTCCCAGTCGCAGGGTGCTGTGCGGTTGTTTGGTTTTCGCAGCGCTGTCTCTATAATGTTGCGGCGGGAGTTGCGATGTAAACTCTCGTGCATCTCGGCGGGGGCGCTCGAATCTGCCGGGCAGGTTTGCATATTTCTCGGGACAGCGGACTCCGGCAGTCCTGACTCGATCAGGAGACTTCAATGAAATTGACGAGATCCGCAGGTGCGATTGCGATGTTTCTCTTTTATGCAGTGTCGTTGGCCGCCGCCGCCAAGCACCTGCCGGTAAAAAAGGAAAGCTTCGGCACCGCGCAGGGCACACCCGTAGGTATCTACACTCTCACCAACGCGCACGGGCTGGAAATGCGTGCCACCAACCTTGGCGGGATCATCGTTTCGCTGCGGGTGCCCGACAAGCAGGGCCGGTTGGATGATGTGGTGCTGGGCTTCGACAAACTCGACGGATACCTCGAGAATGGCCCGCATTTTGGCGGCATCATTGGCCGCTACGCGAACCGCATTGCCAAGGCACGGTTTACCCTGGGCGGAACGCAATACCCGCTCGCGGCCAACAATGGTCCAAACACTCTCCACGGTGGCATCAAGGGATTTGACAAAGCCGTGTGGAAGGCCGAGCCCTTCGAGAATTCAAAAGGCGTTGGCCTGGTCTTGACTTATATCAGCAAGGATGGCGAGGAAGGGTTTCCGGGAAATTTGAACGTCAAAGTGACCTACACGCTCAGCAACAAAAACGAACTCACCTTTGATTATGAGGCCACAACCGACAAAGCCACGCCCGTCAACCTCACGCAACATTCTTACTTCAATCTTGCCGGGGAAGGTCACGGCGATATCCTCGGGCACGAACTGACTCTCAACGCCAGCCGGTTTACTCCGGTGGACAAAGACCTGATCCCAACCGGCGAACTTCGCGCGGTAAAGAACACGCCGCTGGACTTCACCACGTCCACAGTCATCGGCACGCGCATCAATGACAAAGACGAGCAGATGGTGCTGGGCAACGGATACGACCACAATTTTGTGATCAATCGAAAGGGCCCGGGTCTGGTCTTGGCGGCGCGGGTTTATGAACCGCAGACCGGACGCGTGCTCGAGGTCTACACCTCGGAGCCGGGCGTGCAGGTCTATACCGGCAATTTTCTTGACGGAACTCTGACCGGCAAGAATGGGCATGCCTACCAGCAACGCAACGGTTTCGCGCTGGAGACGCAACACTACCCTGATTCACCCAACCATCCAGATTTTCCCTCGACGATTCTCAAGCCGGGGCAAGTCTACCGGTCGCGAACCGTCTACAAGTTCTCGGTCAAGAAGTAGCGAGAGCTCCGCGCTGGAAAGAGCAATCTGGTTCGGGTATTGCGACAACTCCCTAGCGTTCCGGGGGGCCGGTGTTGGCTTGATTCCGATCCAGGAACTCTCGCATTCCCGCCGGGTCGCGGAACGCTTCCGTTCCACCGGAGCCGGTGGTGGACAGCGCGCCACAAAGATTTCCGAATCGCAGACAGGTTGCGAGGTCCGCTCCGCCAAGAAATTGATGCAGGAACCCGGCGTCGAAACTGTCTCCGGCGCCGATCAGATCAACCACGGGTACACGAACAGCGGGAGCGCTGAACCGTTGCCCGCCTCGCATGGCGATGGCCCCGCGGTCTCCGATCTTGACTACCAGTGTTGGAACGCGTCGCGCAAGCTGCGCCACCGCGCTCTCCAGGTTGTCCGCCCGCGCCATCTTCATGGTTTCGCGTTCATTCGGCAAAAGAATGTCCACGTGCGGCAGAATGTCGTCGAGCACTCCGCCCCAGCGCTCGTCAGGATCGTCGTTGGTGTCGAGAGAAGTAGTCAGGCCAGAGGCCTTCATCCGACGGAAGAGTTCAGGCGCGTGCGGCAACAGCTCACGCTGCAGGAACAGTGAGGACATATGAAAATGGCGCGCGGACGATAGGTAGTCCAGATCGAGTTCCTCAAAGCGCAGTTCGGAGATGGTCCCTGGATACGTCAGGATATGGCGGCGCGGGCCGTGGGGCAAAATAAGGGTCACTCCGGAAGCAGTGCCAGTCACGACGTTTGCCAGGTCCACGCCGCGCTCCCGCAGACGTTCCAACGCCAGGTTCCCGAAAGAATCGTCACCCGCCTTGGTGACAAACCCCACGCGGCTGCCCAGTGCCGCGAGGTTGTGCGCCAGTATTGCCGACGAACTACCCAGAGTGATGGCAAAGCCGCTGGCCAGAAGTTCGCGCTCCGTGGGCATTTGCTCGGGCAGACCGTAGAGGACCAGGTCAAGATTAAGTTCACCTGCGATCGTAATATCGAGCTTCGACATAGTGCGGATTTTCTGGCTCGTTCTCCAGCCGGTGCGCCTTTCGCGTTAATGATCGCCGGCGAGTTCCACCACACGCGTCAGTTGCAAGGGCGAGTCGGGATCGAGGCCCTTCTTCAACCCGTAGTACGCGCCGAATAGTTGGCCCCAAATCGCGAAGGCGGCAGGGCGCGCAAATTCGGGCGACGAAAGGCCAAGCTCGATGGCGAAGTCGGAGGCGCGCCGTGCGCGGCCATCCAAGCGATTCGCGACCACCATCGTGGCCGCGCCGAGGGCCTTGATCTCTTCGACCAACTTCACCTCCGCATCGTAGGAACTTTCCGACAACAGAAACGCGATGAGCGTTTCCGGGCTTGCGATGGATTTCGGCCCATGCCGGAATTCGAGAGTATGAAACGCCTGCGCATAAGAACACGAGGACTCGGTCACTTTCAGCGTGCATTCTGAAGCGATTCCGAAAAGAGGACCTTGCGCGAGGAAGACGAAGTCCGCAAAACTGCGGGACTCAGCGAACGACCGCAGTCGCGGCGGAATCTCTTTCATGAGAGGTTCGACTTGCGGCGGCAACCCGATAAGCGCACGGCGGAACTCCTCATTGTGGGAGACAGTCGCCCCAAGATATTGCAGCCCCAGCAGCATGGAAGTAAAGGACCGAGTCATGACCGTGCTCTGCTCGTCAGCGTCGAGCAGCTTCAACGTGACGCTGCACGACGATTCCAGCGGTTGACCATCGGCACAGGTAATTGCGATCGTGCGAAGATCGCGGTTTGTCTCCAGCATTTGCGCGGCGCGGACCGCCTCCGAGGTCCGTCCGGAACGCGAAATCACCACCGGCACGTATGCGTGTCCGGCGTGCAAGGTGAGCTCGGGATACATGAGCAAGTCAGAGGCGGCGACGGCCCGGGCCGGAAGCTTGAGATGGTTGAACGTAGATGCCGCCGCCTGCGCCAGATAGTAACTCGTGCCGCAGCCCACGAAAATCCATTCGGCGCCGGGCTGCGCGCGCTTGGCCGCCGCGCGAAGCTCCGGGCTGGAGTCGAGTTTTTCGAGACACTGAGTCCAGCACCCTGGCTGCGACAGGATTTCGCTCAGAGTGTGCTGACCATAAATGTGCATCGCTTCGTCCATGGACCCCGCCTAAACCAACGTGACTTTCACTCCCGACTCCCGCAGCGCGCGATAATCGGCCTTCGGAATCTGCTTGTCAGTAATTACTTCATGCACCGCGCCGACTGGCATGATGTTGCACAAGCTACGGCGGCCAAACTTGCTGGAGTCGCAGACCGCAACGGTCCTCCGCGAAATCTCGACCATCGCCCGGTTCACTTCCGACTCCAGCAAATTCGGAGTGAACAGCCCAGATTTTGTGTCAAACCCATCCACGCCAAGGAACAGGATGTCGGCGCTGAGTTGGCGCAGCGTGCGTTCCGCCAAAGGCCCAACCAGAGAAAATGAGTTTTTGCGCAGCATCCCCCCGGTCAGGATGACGTCAATGTGTGTGCCCGCCAGTTCCGCCGCGATGTTGATGGCGTTTGTGATGACAGTGAGCCGGGACATATCTTTGAGTGCCCGCGCGATCGCGGTGGTTGTGGTTCCGGAGTCGAGCAAAACCGACTGGCCTTCCTCGACCAACCGCGCCGCGGCGAGAGCGATCTGCATCTTTTGCCGGCGGTGAAGTTTCTCCTTCTCCCGTAGAGTGGGATCGAGCAACGCGCCGGCTTGCACCGGGAGAGCGCCGCCATGGGTGCGCTGGATCACTCCCCGCGCATCGAGAAATTCCAGGTCTTTCCGGATGGTGATCTGTGAAATGCGAAATTGCCGCGCCAGGTCTTTGACCAGCACGCGCCCGTCGCGGTTGAGGGCCCGGAGAATTTCACGCCGGCGTTCTTCGTTTAGCAAACTGCTCGGAGGCATAAGTTTCGATATGTTTCGACTTCGCGACTTCTTATATACGCGCAAAGGTGGGTAAAATTCTAGTGGCCCGCCTGTCCTTCTGACAAGGTTGCGTTCTGTCCTTCGCTTTTGAAGCCAGCAAAAAGCCTTTCCGCATTGCGGTGGTATACGTTTTCCAGCACGTCGTCAGGAAGGCCCATCCCATAAATCATCCAGCGGCCCTGTTGTGGATATTGCGCGTAGGGGAAGTATTCATCGCTGGTTTCCAGCCAGCGAAAATAGTTCTGATACATCGCCTCCTCCGCGCCCTCGTCGGTGCCGAACATGATGCGGTCAGAATACTTGATGAAGAGGTCGCGCGTTCTTCGGGGCTGGCGTCCGAGTTCGCCTTCCCGCGCACCGGTTTCGATCATCACGTTGGGAAAGTTGACGAGCGTGCTCTCGACAAAATCCAGGTTCTCTGGCCAGCTGCCAAAGTGCAGCGCGACAAACTTGGTGTTGGGATGCTTGGCGAACATTCGATCTCGCTGCGCCATTAACTCCGGCAAGGACGGAAATTGAGGGCCGTAAAAACTCCAATCGGGATGCTCGTTGAGTTCCTCGTAGCGCTCATTGTGTGCGTCAATGGGACGGAAAAACGCCTCTGGATCGGCCACGTGAATAAAGACAGGAATGCCAAGCCGCGCGCATTCGTCCCACGCTGGATCAAGTCGAGGATCGTCTATGGCAATCAGTTTGCCGCTTGCATCACGCACGCCGAGTCCGAGCTCCTTGAGGACTTTGAGTCCGCGCGCGCCCCGGGCAACGGAATCGTCAATCTGACGGACCATCAGCTGGCTGAAGTTGGGATCGTTGATCTTCGACCAGTCGAACTGAGTGAAGACGACAAACCGCCCTGGATAGGGTTTGACCATGCGGTCAATGACCGCCTGCAGACGCTCGCCCCACAGGCCGGTGAGAATGACGATCATCTTCACATTCAGACGGTCCATGCGGGCGACCATTTCTTTTGGGTCCACGCGGTCGCCGATGCCCATCGCGTCGTTGGTGTGCGTGTGAACGTCAATCACGGGAAACTTAGCACGCGGCACAGCGCGCTCTAGCGCATGAAGCGCCGGCTGCGGGCTGAAGTCCTTCAGCAGGAGCGTCTTCTTGCTGGCGGCATCGGGGGCAGGCTTGTAGCCGATGCCCGCCTGCTGCGCCGACGAAGCCGCACCCAAGACCGACAGGAGCAGGACGGCTATCAGAATTCTTTTTTCCATATCCATTGTTGTCACGTGGCGCCAGTCTCTGAAAAGTTCCTCTTGCATCTACAGCGAAAACCAATATACATTACGAAACAAGACGTAACAAGTCGAAACCATCAGCGAATGCAGCCGGAAACACTGACTTCGAACGATTTTCACCGCTTTCCATCCTTAGTCCGCGGTCCGCGGCACGCTGACTTGAGGTTGAACATGAGGACGGTATCTATGATCGCCACAAAGCAAAGAATGGTAGCCCTCTGGGCAACGCTTGCCCTGGCTTGCGCACTTACAGCTTGCACCGGGTCACAATCGCCAGACGTGAGGCGCGCGGCCAAACCGGCGCCCGCAGCGGCTTCGGCCGTAAGCGTGGCCGTGAGCGCCCAAGGCCCGTTGGTGCTGACGACGAGCTCCGCTGAATTCCAGGTGACGCCAAATGGATATTTAAGAGCGTTGCTGGTTGTCGATGGCAAAAAGCTTTCTTTGGACGAGCCGGACGCAAACACCGCCGCCAGCGGCGAGTCTGTGAGTGTCGGGGACGCGGAGATCCTGTTCGATTTCGACTTGCAGCACACGCAGGTACAAGAAGCGACTGGGAAAATGGGGATCGGGAAGCGCGTGGAGATTCCTGGTCACAAGCGAATGGAGTCCGGGCCCAGCCTGAGCTGCAAGCTGCAACTGGAAGTCTACGACAAGTTCCCAAACATTCTGCTAAGCAGCGTGGAATACACAAACATCGGTTCGAGCGGAGTTACGATCCTGCAGAGCGTGAATCAGAAGCGGCAGCTCAGTGCGCGAACCGTTGATCCGAAGGCGAAGCCCTGGGAGATGTGGTCGTTTCATGGATCGAGTTACGACTGGGGCAAAGACGACGTTTTGAAACTGGCCCCCGGTTTTTCCCAGGCCAATGTCTTGGGCGAGGCGGTCAAGGGCGGCTACGGTGGCGGAATTCCAGTGGCGGCATTCTGGACACGACAAGTGGGCGAAGCGGTTGGGCACGTGGAGACGCTCCCTGTTTCCGCGGGGGTTCCCGTGAAAGTGGCGGCGGACGGGCGTATCAATACGGAAGTTGATTTTGCGGTCAACACCACGATCAAGCCGGGTGAGACCTATTCCACTCCGCGGAGTTTCGTCTCCGTGTTCGCTGGCGATTTCTATGAGCCACTGCGGATATGGTCGAGCGTGCTGCAAAAGGAAGGTTGGGAGCTGCCAAAGCCATCGAGCGAAGCTTACAAAGTGAGCTGGTGCGGATGGGGGTATCAAGAGAATGTGACCCCGGCACAAATGTTGGGCACCATCCCCAAGCTGAAAGAACTGGGTATCACCTGGGCCACGCTGGATGACCGCTGGTTCGACGTTTACGGTGACTGGAATCCGCGCGCGGATACATTCCCGGGCGACTCCATCCGGAAAATGACCGACGCTTTCCATAAAGAAGGCGTGATGGTGCAGCTGTGGTGGCTGCCGCTGGGAGTCGAAGACGGGCAGGGAAAATATGAAACGCACAAGTATGCTGTCTCGCAAGTCGTGCGCGACCATCCCGAGTGGCTGATTTTGGACAAGAACGGCAAGCGCGCCCGCATCACCCGCGGCCTGGCTGCGTTGTGCCCGGCGGTGCCCGAAGTGCGCGCGTACCACAAACAGTTGACGGAAAAATTCATTCGCGACTGGGGCTTCGACGGAAGCAAGCTCGACAACATCTACAGCGTTCCGGCTTGCTACAACCCGGCGCACCATCATAAGTCGCCGCAGGATTCGGTCAATGCGATGGGCGATGTCTACAAGGAAATTTTCCAGACGACGCGTACGCTGAAACCGCAGAGCGTGACGCAGACGTGCCCATGCGGCACGCCGCCGTCGCTGGCGTGGCTGCCGTTCATGGACCAGGCTGTGACCGCCGATCCGGTCGGCGCGGTACAAGTGCGGCGCCGGATCAAGATGTATAAAGCCCTGCTGGGTCCGGAGTCGGCGGTATATGGCGACCACGTCGAACTCACCGCGATGACAAAAACTGGAAACGAATGGAACGAGCACGGTGACGATTTCGCGTCCACGATTGGGCCCGGAGGGGTGGTGGGAACAAAGTTCGTGTGGCCCGATCCCGGCCCCAAGTTCAAAGAAGTGAACCTTACGACTGCCAAGGAAGAGCGCTGGAAGAAGTGGATCGGTTTGTATAACGAGAAAATGCTTTCCAAGGGTGAGTTCCTCGATCTCTACGTCACCGGCTACGACGTTCCCGAGGGATACGCGATCGAAAAGGACGGCAAGATGTACTACGCGTTCTATGTCGCGCCCGGCCCAGAGTGGACGGGCGAGATCGAATTGCGCGGCTTGAAGCCCGGCCCGCATCATGTGCGCGATTACGCCGAAGACAAAGACCTCGGCACGGTGGATCCGGCAGCCAATGGCGTAGCGAAACTGGCCGTGAAGTTCAAGGACCATCTGCTGATCGAGGTCGTTCCACAGCCCTAAACGCGATGCGAGAAGGGGCTTCCGGCTGCGGACGGACGAGTTTCCGCGCTTGACAAAAGCTACAAAACGAAAGTAAATGTAACGCTTCGCAATAAGGCAATCAAGCCTCCGTCCAGTGGTCCTGGGCCCGGGCCAACGGTAGGCGGAACAGCCGCAACCGCGCGAAATGATTCGACAGTGATTCCAGGAGGCGCTCATGGGTGTCGGGGCTCGCAGGCTGGTTGCAGCAATTGGCTTGGCCGTTCTAGTTCTAGCAATCGGGGGTCCCACCCCGGCGCTCGCGCAGGCCAGCTATGCGGCGCAGATTCGAGGCGTCGTGACCGATGCCAGCGGCGCCGTCGTCCCCCACGTCGGGATCACTATCACCAACGATGCCACCAACATCGCGCAGATGGCCCATAGCGACGAGCACGGCCAGTATTTCCTGGCCGGCTTGCGGCCATCCGTCTACACCATTAAGGCCGAGGGCAAGGGTTTTCGCGTTACCGAGAAAAAAAACGTAGTTCTGCAAGTGGACCAGGAAACCACGGTCAATTTTGTTCTGCACCCGCTGGGCGCGAGCGAGACCATGGAGGTCTCCACCGCTGCTCCGCTGCTCGATACCGAGAGCCCGACTCTGGGCACTGAGATCACCAACGAATATGTAAAAAACCTTCCGTTGCTCAATCGCAGTTTCTTCGGTATGACATTTCTTTCCGGAGGCGTCACCGAAACCACCGGCTCCGGCACGGCGGACAGTTACCCCGCTGGCACCAACTTCGTTTCCAACGGGCAGCGCAATGCGACCGCCGAAGTACGGCTGGATGGCGCTCTCATCAGCGCTCCGGAACAGGGCGAAGGAGCGACCTCCAACGTCTATTACGAGCCGTCAGTCGAGATCGTGCAGGAGTTCAAGGTTGAGAACAACAGTTTCTCTGCTGAGTTTGGCAACAACGGCGGAACAGTAGTCAACATGGTGCTAAAGAGCGGGACCAACGCCTACCACGGCAGCGGATGGTGGTTCTTGCAGCGCTCGGCGACCGATGCACGCGATTTCTTCAACCCTGCTCCCGGCCTGAAGCCAGACCACAAGCGCGACCAGGCCGGGTTTTCTATTGGGGGCCCCCTCATCAAGAACCGGACATTCTTCTTCTTTGATTTTGAGAAAGTCCGCGACGACGAGCCAATTAACATTGTGGCCACCGTGCCGACGCTAGCGGAAAGAATGGGTGATTTTTCGGCAACGCAGAATCCAATCTTCGACCCACTCAGCTGTAGTCCGAATTGCGCAACCAGAACGCAGGTGCAAGACGGTGGAGTACTGAACAAAATGCCAACCGGCGAGATTGACTTGATCGGGCAGGCCATCCTCAACCTCTATCCCAAGCCCAGCCCCGGGCTGACGGGCGAATTCAATAATTATCGCTCCAATCTCCTGTCCTATGGTCCGGACTACCAGTTCGACATCAAACTTGACCACCAGATCACAGACAGCCAGCGCCTGAGCGGGCGCTACAGCCGCTACCACAACAACGCTACCGCACCGACCATCTTCGGAGATGGTGCGTTTGCAAGTAATGTCTCCGGTGATGGAATCACGAACGATCCGCTCACCGTGCACAATGGGTCTCTCGAATACGCCTGGACGCTGAATCCCCGCATCATCTGGACCAGCCACTTTGCCGTGGACCGCGTCAAACAATTCGAGTTAACCAATATTCCAAGCCTGACCAGCGTCAATCTCCCGGCCGTGCTTGAGGCCAACGGAGTTAGCCGCATGCCCACGATTCAAATGTCGGGCGCGTCACCTTGGACCAATCTCTACGATCAGTGCTGTCTGAACACGAACTTTGCCCACACGCTTTATAGCTATTCGTCCCAGCTGGTTATCTCCAAGGGATCCCACTTGATGAAACTTGGGGGCGAGCAGAGAGTCTTTTTCAACAATTTTTTTCAGCCGCCGTATCCCACCGGGCTCTTTAATTTTACCGACGACGTCACGTCTTCCGTCCCCAACAGCGGCGCCAACGGAGGCACCGAGGGCAATCCCTTCGCAAGCCTGTTGTTCGGTTATCCGGACAATGGCAGCGTGATCAACATTTACCCGTCCGTGGCCAACCGCTCGAAGGAGACCGGTTTCTATTTTCAGGATGACTGGAAGGTGAGCGCCAAGCTGACCGTGAATCTCGGAATACGCTACGAATGGAGCACGCCATATGCTGAGCGCTTCAATCGGCTCCAGTTCAGCAACTTCGCGGGCGACAGTGGCATGAATCTAGACCTCAGCAGCGGCGACCCGAACTTGCAGGCGCTCGGTTTGGGGCCGAAGCATTTGTTTGGGACCACGCAGTTCGCGAGCTCAAGTATGAGAAGTGTTCCGGTGGACCGCAACAATTTCGGTCCGCGGCTGGGCTTCGCCTACCAATTGACTCCCAGTACGGTGGTGCGCGGCGGAGCAGGCGCGTATTACGGCATGAGCGTGGCCACGAATTTTCAGTATCCGGGCACTGCCTTCCGCAAGTCGGCCACTATGTTTTTTACGATTGACAACTTTAACAACCGCGCTGCCTCTCTTGCTAATCCATTTCCCAGCGGGTTGACCGGCCCTCAGAACAAGCAGTACGGCCAGCTCGCCAACTGGGGTTATCAAAACCAGAACGACCTGGGCACCACCAAGGCGCAGAACGCCGATGTCTATCAGTGGAACCTGGGAGTCCAGCACTTGTTCCCAAGCCAGATCGTCGTGGGGGTGGACTATTCGGCGAACCGCAGTACGCACCTGCCGTGGGGCGGGTCCGCCAGCACTCGCAATCGAAACTACGTATCGTCAAGTCTGCTGGCGCAGATCTCGGCTCAGCAGCACGTCCTGGATCCGAACTGTGAAGCCGACAGCTGTGTCAGCAACTTCCTCGCGAATCCCGTGACCAATCCGTTTTGTTCAATGTTTAGCGGAACAAACTGCGTTACGGCCAACGGCCCGGCGATTTTCAATGAGCCGGATTCGCAGTACGGAAACTCGACGATCCCGTATCAGAACCTGATTCGCCCCTATCCGCAATTCGACGCCAACTTCGAGGGTCTGCCGTTGCTCGAGGCCAGCTCCTGGTACAACTCGTTGCAGATCCGCTTTCAGAAGCGCACCACTCACCACGTCAGCTTCGAGGGCAGCTACACATTTTCAAAGCTGACTGACAATTCCTCGACCGGTGCCAACGCGTTTGTCGGGACCCTCGACAATGGGAATCCCCAGCAGCTGGACAATCTTAGAGCCGAGCATGGAATCAGTGCCAACGACACACCGCAGCGGCTGGCTGCGGCCGTGGTTGTGGAGCTTCCCATTGGCCGCCAGAAGTGGGTTGGCGGCAACATGAATCGTGGGCTGGATGCCGTGGTGGGCGGCTGGTCTATTTCAACCCTGATCACCGAACAGTCCGGTCAGCCGTTGTCCATTCCGATGGCGAATTCGCGGTTGCTGGACGGCAATCAGCGTCCCAACATCGTGTGTTCGAACTTGAAGTCTGGGATTAGCATGCACGATGCGGCCCTAAGTTGGGCAGCGGCGACGCCATTGTCATACCTGAATGCCGGCTGCTTCGCTGATCCCGGCGACCAGATGCCGGGCAATGCTCCGCGATATTTTTCAAGCCTGCGCACCAGCGGCATTCACAATCTGGATGTGAACATCTACAAGGAGTTTGTGCCCAAGGAAGGCACCACGCTTGAAGTGCGCGCGGAGTTCTTCAACTTCGCCAATCATCCTCGTTTCGCGTCTCCCAACAGAGGTTACGCTCCGGGTAACAGTCAGTTCGGGACCATCAACCAAAGCGCGGCAGGTTTCAATCCCCGGCGGATGCAGTTCGGCCTGCGCTTCGAGTTCTGATATGCCGACGCAGACCAGGCCGATTATTCGCGGATTAGCGTTCTGCTTGCTTCTTGCAGGCTGCGGCGGAAGCACGTTCGCGCAAACTACGCCTCCACAACAAGACTGGGCCCATCACGTCCGCATCGGCGCTTACGGCTTGCAGTCGCACAACGCCCGCGAGATTGTGCGTGATGCGCAAGCCAGTGGCGTCTTTGGCATCGAGGTGGACAATGACATTCCCGGCCGCTACGAGAGTTTTCTTCACCCCGAGGCAAAGCTGAAAGCAATCCGGGCCGTCGCCCGAGAAGCTCACCGCGTCGGCAACTACGCGTTTGTCTACATCGCGGGCACCGAGTGCATCACCGCCCACGCCGACCACACCACGCACACGCTCGCCAAAGATCATCCGGCATGGCTGCAGCGCAAACGCGGCGGCGAGCCTGCCATCTTCGGTGGCGGCACGGCTTTCTGGATCGCTCCGGGCGACGAAGATGTTTGGATCAGTCCATACGCAACCGAGTGGCGCAAGATTTACATGCAGCGCGTCCGCCAGATCGCCCAGACTGGCATCGACGGAATCTACGTGGACATTCCTTATTGGATGACCCATTTCGACGGATGGGAGGACAGTTGGGCCAGTTTCGACGATGCCACGGTCGCCGCGTTCAAAGCCGAGACCGGACTGGACGCAAAGCGAGACGTGAAGCTCGGCGATTTCGACGATCCGGGATTCCGCCAGTGGATTGAGTTCCGCACCAGGACCATCACTGAGTTTCTCCGCGAAATTGATCAGACCGCCAAAGCCGTCAATCCCAGGATCAAGACCATTCCCGAAATCTATCCGGGGATCGAGGAAGAGTCAGTGCGCGTCGGGGCCGACGTGTACAGTCTCTACCCTGTTGTGGACGCGATCGCGCACGAATATGAATTTGGCGGCGGCGATCACATGGCATCCTCGCGCAGCCCGCTCGAGTGGTTCCAATATCAGGTGGGGATGCACTCATTCCGCGCGTTTGCCGAAGGCAAGCCGACCTGGATCTTGAATTATTCCTGGGACGGTGACAAGAACGTGGACGCGCGCGAATCCATGATGAATCTCGCCATGTCGCAGGTGATGGCCGGGGCGAATTTCTGGGATGCGCCGGGCCACTCCATGGCGGGATCGAACGATTTGCCCACGCGCAAGGCGATTTTCAACTGGATCAAGGACCATGAGGTAGACCTGTTTTCTCCACGCGAACCCGTGGACCCGGTTGGCGTTTATTTTTCGCCGCAGTCGCGCAATCTGCACCCGAAAGAATTCCTCGCATCTTATCGCGGCGTGCTTATCTTCCTAATGCAGCAGCACGTCGAGTTTCAAATCGTCACCCCGCGCACTCTCGCGTCATTTCGCGGACGCGCCCTCGTCTTGCCGCACGTGACCGAATTGGATCGCACTGAGCAGCAGCGGTTGTCAGACTATTCGCGCCACGGCAAACTCATCGCGATGGGTGAAGGCGCCCTCAACTTACGGGATTCTCCGAGCATCGTGCGTGTGCCGGCCGACGCCGGGGCGGCCTACTCCGCGACGCTTGAAGCCGGCTTTGCACAGGCCATTCCGGGCGCTCAACTGGGCCTCGTCTCGCTGGTCCCCGACGACCAGATCGTACAAGTGCGCGGCGGCCCACAGGTGGCTACTTCTGTCGCGAGGGTCAACGGCATGGTCTATTGTTACTTCGCGAACTTTGCCGGCTTGCGTGGCGGATCGAACCCGATACAGACTCCACAGACCGGTTTTGAAGTCTCGATTGCGGCCAAATCGCCGGGCTCCGGTTTTTTTCTTCCATTCATGGGAACCGTGCAAAAGCTGACTGGTTCGTACGACGGGGGAAGGTCAGTGTTCACACTGCCTACCATTACCCGAGGCGCAGTTTTCTGGTTTCGTCCGTAGGCCCGGAGGGACGAGAGCTATCGTCCAAATCTGTAAGTGAGACTGATGCTGGCGTACGAAGGGATGCGGACTCCGACGACTTCTGAAACCGTCGAAGAGCCGAAGGTCTCCGTGGTCTGTCCGGTGCGCCCGCTGGCAATGAGAAAGTTAACGCCGGCATCCAGTCTGCTATTGAGGAAGGGCCGCACAACCGCCCCACGAAATTCTTTCACCGGAACTCCGATGCATTCCGCGTTGGGGTTGACGGAATCGCATCCCGTACCCAACGGCTTGGCCGCGACGTATTCAAACTCACCGCGGGCTTGCAGATGGAACGGAAGCTTCTGGATCGTACCCAGCACGTCGAAGATGGTGCGTGGTGCCTCGGGGGTCGGCTGCCCCGAATTCAGGTCGCGAGCGTCCGCTTTGGAAATACTCGCCTGCAGCGATGCAATGGAGAAATTCCGACGGACCGACACTGACAAAAACCGCAGACGGCTCGGCCCTTGGTCAAATTGCAATCCGGTGTCGGGGTCAAGTTTGGCCAACGTCTGGCTCTTAGTGACGTGCCCAAGGGTAAGTCTTATGTCGGTGTGGTGGACGGTCTTGCTGGCCACAAGCTGATAAGAATGCGCGCTGCTAACTGGCGTACCTGGTGCCGCGCCCGTCCCGATGCGGGGATCGTTGGTATAAAATGCCTGCCCAAAGCTGAGAGATACAAGCGGTACATACCACGAGTCTCTGGGAAGGAAAGAGATGGTGGCCTTCGGCGAGTTCACCCCGACTAATTTGTGAAACGAGTTCTGCGGATTGAGTATGTCCTGATTGTCCACGCTGATTTCATCGCGCCGCAAGCCGACGTAGTAGCGGAAGTAATGACTTAGAGCGCCGGCGGCGGCGATGTACGGGCTCACCGATCCGATGGTCACGTTGTTTCCATCTTTAGGGACAAAGGTTTCGTAGTTACCGGGGTGGGTCGGATCAAAGTTTCCGTAGTTATCGAGATCATCGCGACGCGGTGCCTCCCTCTCATAGTCGAGGCCCGCGAACAAAGAAAAGTATTCACTCAACTTGTTCTCATAGTCCGCGCTACCGCCGGCGACGGTACGGAATTCACTCTGGCGTATCAGACCCTGCCCAAAGTTTGAGAACAACGACAAATTGTAAGTGCGAAAGAAGCCCGAAAGCTGCAACTGCTGGCTTGCACTGAGCCTCCAAATATCGTTTAGCGCGACCAGGCCGGAGTGGGTCTGGTCGTGCTGCCGGGGATCAATCGTGTCCTTGAGAGCAGGAAGCCCGGCATCGCCCGCGTTGATGGCATAGATCGGCGTAAGTCCTGGAACGTAGGAAACGCCGTAATATCCAATGCCCAATGCGGTAAGGCGGTGTTCGCCAAGGTGAAAAATGCGTTCGGTGTTGAATTTATATTGCTGCCGATGTTCCAGGCGGTCCAGAAAGCCATTGCCAAAGGCCGCGCTCAACGCCACCAACGATTCCGGGCCGGGGCTGAGTCCTGTAACCATGCTGATGTCCCGGTAGTCTCCGGTGAGCGTCACGAACGGATCGAGCCTTGATCGCAGACCATAGGTGGCCGCCAGATTCAAGGCATGATTGCCCTCGCGCACATTGAACGCTCCACCATCAATCTGCACGCTCTCCAGAATGTCGGGAATGAGAATGTTGGGGTCGGAATAGCCGTTGCCGTGCGCATTCGACGACAGATTGTTGGGTACAAGATAACTGCCCACGGCGATGTATTGCGCGATCGGCTCACCATGGTCCCCGGCGACGCCGGGCGCGAAATACTGTGGCGCTTTGATTCCGCTTGATGCGGTTTCTATGGGGTATCCGGGGACCGAGACTGGCGCGCCAGGGCGGCCGGGGTTCGCATCCAGCAAGTCCTGCCGCACAAACACTTTCTCCCCAGGGTCGGGAGAGAGCGCGTCCGTCTCATTGACGTCCGCTGTAACTGTAATGCTCTCGTTGCGGGTGGAGAGTTGATTCATGCCGATGGCGATCTCAGGATTGTTCCCGGCATGAATCGTCACCGCGCGGATGACAGGCAAGAAGCCTTCTGCCTCGACTTTAATATCAAAGTTTCCAAGACTCTCAAACGCCAGCTCAAATCGGCCATTTGGGTCAGACTTGGTCTGCTGAAGGAGGGAGCTGTTGCCGAAAGAACCGTGGCCAGCAAGCTGCACCCAAGCTCCCGGCAATACGTTGCCCTGAGGATCGTTAACGCGACCCCTTAGAACTGCCGCCTGGGCAATCAATGCGCCCGGCATTAGAACCGCGAGGAGCAAGATCGAAATTAAAAACTTCGGCCATTTCATAAAACGTCTGGAGCCTTCGAGCTCGGGGGCCTTTGCATCGCCTACCTCCGGGCGGGCTTCGGCGCGAGGCTTGCCAACGCGCTTTCCGCCGCTTGTGATTCTGACGAGTGCATCTCCGCTAAGTCCTTCTCGTATCGTTTAACGGCATCAACGTCCCCCAATTTTAGAGTTATCTCGCCTGCGTGGAGAAATAGTTTTGGGTCGCGAATCCCGACCGCGAGGGCGGCCTCGATTTGCTTTCGTGCTTCCGTGTTCCGACCATTCACGTGCAGCGCCCACGCATAGGCATCCAGCGTATACACATCGTGCCGCCACGCATATTCCTGCTGGGCTATCTTCAAAGCGTTGCCTGGCTGCTTCGCGAAGTCGGCATAGTAGAGGACCAGCTCGCGGTTTGAGTTGTTCTTCTGGGGTGATTCCTGAGCGGCCTTCTCTTCAAATTCCGCAAAGGCCTTCTCCGCCTCGCCCGCCCGTCCAGCTAGCTGCAAGGCTTCCGCGAGCTGATAAAGACTGCCGGCCCGCGGTACGGCCTGATAGCGCCTCTGCAACAGCACTACGGCATCTCCAAATCTTTTCTGCGCGATGCGAACCCGGGCCAGATTTTCCAAAGCATGGAGATAATCCGGAAATGTAGCCAGCGCTTGCTGGGACAGCTTGTCCGCTGCCTCGATGTCCCCCGAAGCGAGCCGCAAATGTCCCATCTGCGTGAGCAACAACGCCCGCTCCGCGGATTCGGTCGGCGGCGTTGACTGATACGCCAGATCAATCAGCTCGTATGCACCCTCTGCATCGCCAAAGAGTTCGCGCAAGCGGGCGGCATGAATGAGCGCCGGACGATTGCCGGGAAGCAGATTGAGCATCCACTGCGCCGAGGTCTCGGCCTCGCTGTAATTGCCAAGCCCCACGTTCGCGTCGGTCAGCAAGCCATAGACCGTGACGTCGTCGGGGACCTTCTTGTTCAGCGCGGTCGCTTCCAACAATGCCTGGGGAAACTCATGTTCACCCAGCAACACTGAAACTCGTATTTTCAGCGTTTCGAAATTTCCGGGGGACAATTCCAACGATGTCTTTGCCGCCTCGCCGGCCTCAGCGTAGTAGCGGTCATCGGACGTTTCCCGCGCGCGGGCAATCAGCGCAAGCGCAAGGCGGTCGTAGCCGGTATTTTGCGCCGGCTTGTCGGCGATCACTTTCTGGGCTGCTGCGATCTCAATTTCCGCTGGGGAGGGATGCGCGCCCCCGGGGCCCGCATTTTGCGCAAACGAGAGTGTCGTCATCATAAGCACAACTGAAAGAAATATTTTCATGCGTGGCCTCGTCGTTAAGAAAATCACGGCCGCCGTCCGTCTCGAACAGCGGCCGCCAGGGTTGAGTTACTGTACCGGGCAGATGCCACCCGGTTGTCCGGAGCAGCCCGCCTGTCCCGGTCCAATGTGGGCGCTGTCGCGTCCGTCATTGGCGGGCATCACATAGGGGAACGAAGTGTTCAAGCCATTGGTTTTGGTTTGCACTCCATCTCCCAGCGGGGTCCCGTACTTCACCGGGTCCACCAGGATTCCGGCGACGGCGCGGGCGGAGATGTCAAACACATCGTCCACCGGCCGGCGTCCATTGGGATAACCAGCATTGTCGCCGGCGAGGAAGCCCAGCCGCTTCTGGCTGCCTACCGCGGTCGGAGGGATGCCAGTGTTGAGCCGCAGCAAATCAGCAACCGGTCCGCGGTCACCCGGTCCACAACCCGGGCAAATCGGCGCCTGATACTGTGCCAGGATCAGCAAGTCGGTGCGCGGATTGGGCGGCACCGGCACACCGGCCGAGCTCAGTACGCCTGCCAGCACGGGATACAGGACAAAGTTCGCAAACTGCGCGTCGTTTGCCGGTTGGTCCATACTGAAGCGGTCCTTGGATCCGGTCCCGATGATCACTTCGTTGATCAGCGGATTTCCCTCGCGGTTTATCTGTCGCAACGGGCCAGTGGTCTTCGACGGATCGGGCGAGCGCCGGACGGTCATCATCCCGCGTTGCGTGTCGCCCCACGTGCCAATGACCGCGCGCTTGTCGCTCGCCGGATGGGTCTTGCCGTCCACCGTCAGCATCGAGATGGGAACTTCCAGCGCGATGGAGTTGACGTTGTAGCCGCCCACAGCATCCGGGGCATAGTTATGGGTGTCGTCGGCATCCACTGCCGCCGAAAGCACGGGACCGACTCCGCTGCGGAAATTCAGAGAGTCGAACGCAGCTCCCAGATCAATAAAGAACGGATCGTCGGCCGTACCGGCCCACACCCGCACTCCATTGCCCAGGCTGTAAATCCCCTGATCAAACAGCGTTTTATAGCTGGGCATGGTCCGGGGGCCGACGTTGGATGGGACCGCGTACAGCGTCTGCCCGCTGTTGAGGACGGTGGCGACGCCATTTTTAATCATCGTCACCGTGTAGTTCTGCCGCAAGCTTAGGCCTTCCGAGCCAGCGCCGCTCAGTGACGTGATTGGTGGAACGCCGGCGATTCCGCCGACGAATCCGGTGAACAGTTGCGGCGCCCGGATTTCCGTTTGGAACCGGAACTGGAAGGTAATATCGGCGTAGCCAGTCTGGTTGTTGTCCACCTTCATTTCATAGACAACGTTGTTGTCGAACGGGAAATAATTGGGCCCATTGGCGGGCTCAAGCAAGGGATCAACGTTCAGGATGAACGTGACCTTGTATGGATTGTCGTAGCTGACAAAGGCGTACCAGTCGGTAACATCCGCGGCACGATCAATTGCCGTGATCGGCGCTTCGCGATGGCTTGACGCGAACAAGCTGGAGGGTGCCAGCATGAACAGCGACATCGCGAGCGCCACGAAAGACTTCAACTTCTTCATGAGTTTGTCCTCGAGGTTTGACGTTCGTGGGCAGCATCCGCCGGGGCTGGAACCCGCCTCCAGCGCGCCGGAGGAGACCACGGCGGAATCCGTCTACGTGACTAACGTACGGTCACCGGTAACCAAGTGGATTGACCCGCTCGCGTCTTTTATCTAAAGGGAAGGAGAGTATCGAGACTTGCATACAGGAATGACGGTAGAGAGAATCGGTAGGCGGAATCCTGCGGCCCGGTTGGAGTTCAGTTGGTGAAGTGCCTAATCGGCGATCACTGTGGCACCCAGTGGACATGGGAAGAGAAAAGTCCGTCTACAAACCCGATCTGGTACACCAGAAACGTGCCGAAGGCCACGCTCGCCAGACCCGAAACAACAGTCAGATGCCGGTTCATATCGAAGAATCTCTTGCCGGTGTAGACCATGGGCACCGAAATTGCCGCCGTCATCAGCATCATGCCCACCATGGTGCCAAACCCAAAGACCAGCAAATAAGCGGTCGCCCAGAAGGGGCTCTTGATGGTGGACAGCACCAACAGCGCAACAGCGGCCGAACCAGCCAAGCCGTGGACGAGCCCCACAACCAGCGGTCTCAACGTTTGATAGAGCCCAAACTCACCCACGGTTGAGTTCACCAGGTCCCGCCACCGGCCCGCGATTGTTTGCTTTACTGCGCCAACTTCCGATGAGAGAAGACTGCCGGGTCCCTGCGACGCTGCAAAGCCCTTACCCATCGGAGCCAATCGCTCGTTGATCCACCTCATGACGCCCGTCAGATTCAGAAACCCCAGCAGGATGAGCATCAAGGCCACACAAAATTCCATGGAAAGTCCGAGACGCGGCGGGATCACTACGCCGAAGATGATAATCGCCGACCCCACAAAGAAAATCGTCAGTGTGTGACCCAACCCCCAGAGCAATCCGATCGCCGCCGAGCTCTTTACCGAACCTTGCCGGCTCACAATAGTCGAAACCGCAACCACGTGGTCCGGATCGGCGGAATGGCGCACTCCCAGAAACAATCCCAGCAAGATCACCGTCACAAACGGAATCAATTTGTCTTTGGAAAGAAATCCTTGCCCAAGGTGGACGCCGCCGATCGCAGATGACGCAATCCCCAGGCCCAGCACGACCATGAACGCTGACGACAGAAGCGGGAGATAGCGGAAGGCCGCGCCACTGGTCTGCATCCGCGCCGCCATCAGGCGTTTCGAGTAAACCATGGTCAGGCCGACGATCACCAGCACCGCCGCCAGGCCCATGCTGAACGCGGTGATGAGGAACAGACCAAAGCCGATGCGATGCAACGAAAACGCGCTGAGCAGCACCACTAGCGCCGCCGGACAAGGTACGATCCCTCCAGTGACGCCCAACACGCAGAGTTCGCGCAAGGACAGAGCCTTTGCAATCGGCTGTGACGCCGTCCCGTCGGAATTGTTCGCAGATTCCGTCGTGACGGCTTGCCCGCCCATGTTTCGCTTGAACATGGAAAGAAACCAGTGCGAGTGTTTCTCCCCGGCAACATGGGAATGCTCTCCGCTTTGTCCGGTCAGATGTTTCAGGGAAATGAAGATGCCGAGGCCGGCGACGCTCAGACCGGAGATTGCGCCCAGCCAGGGATAAAGCTGCTCGGGAACGATATATCGCGATGCGTAGAGCGTCACAGCCCCCAGCAGAAAGACCCCCGCCGTGTGCGAAGCCGTGACCACGACTCCGAGCAACACTGCGTGCCTCGCGGTCCCTCGCGAACCAACAAGATATGCCGCGACGATGGTCTTGCCGTGCCCCGGTTCCAGCGCATGCAGCGCGCCCAGCCCCGCCGCAATCAGCGCCGCTGAAAACAGAAACCAAAAAGTAAGACTTTTCTGGGTTGAGATCAGATCAGTAAAGCGGCTGCGCGGCGTATTCTGTGGGGCCGCTGAGTGAGAATCTGCCGCGACCAGAGTAGGCGCGGCGAGAGCGTTCGACGCTGGCTTTGCTTGGGGCCCCGGAGCCACAAGTGCAACTTTCTTGTGCGCGGCCTTGTGCGCGGCGCCAACAATCGCTGGACCGGCGGCCCTTGCCGATGTCGTAATCGTCGAGTCAATCTGGAGGTCTGCCGCCAACGCGCCCCGGTAATTGATCACCGCAGACAGCTGCTGTGGAGGGCTGTTCAACGCGTCGCTGGAGTAGTTGGTCAACTCCTGACTGCGGTCGTGGTCGGGTGCGGAGCTGCTCACCACGTCGCTTCCATCGCTGAGCACCACGATCTCTTTCCAGCCCGCCCGCCCGGGAAAGTTGTTGTCGGCGTACGACAATTTGTGAGCGCCCGCTGAGGTCTCCACTTTTCCCTGGAAGACGAACCCGATTTTCATCGTCGGCAGCCCGCCCGCGCCTTGGGCAAATGTCAGCTGACGCGAGACCAACTCCAAATTCACGGGATGCCCATCGCTGTCGAGCGAGAGGCCCGCGCTCAGGATCTTCTCTTCATGGTCGAGATAGCGCGCGGCGCTGGGATCGTCCGGTTTTGGCTCTACACCGAACTCCCGAGTCTCCTGATAGGTTGGAATTTCGGCCATATCCACCAGGTACAGGATCTCGACCGAGCCTTCACCCATCTTGATCTTGGAATAGTGATTGACGCTGAAATTGCCCATTGGATGGGCGAAGCTCTTCGACGCCGTCAACAGAAGCGCCGCCCACGCGAGTAACAAACCGGCCCAGCGAATCATGAACCTATCGCGCCGCATTCTCTGACCTCAAATTCTCATTGCGTGGCCGGGAAATGTCTTCCAGAGTCCGCCTTGCCAGTTCAGCATGAAGGATGTGAAAGTGCGGATTGATCTTTAATGCCCGGCTGAGAAAGTCCTCCGCATCGCGGTCTTTCGCCAGCGCGTGATAAATCATGCCCGCGTGAAACAACAGCAGCGGATCATTCGTATGAAGGCCATTCGCCTTGTTGATCGCTTCATACGCCTCTTGGAATTTTCCATTCCTGTAGGACACCCACGCCAGTGTGTCCCACGTATAAATGTCGTGCCGCACGTCAAGCTCTCGTCGCGCGAGCTCCAGCGCCTCCGTCAGCTTGATCCCCTGGTCCGCGTGGAACAGCGCGAGTTCCCGATTGGCCAGCACTCGATTCAATTCACTCAAGTGTCCGATGTATTCCACCAGATCGTATTGTTGCTGTGCTTCTTTCTCCCGCCCCAACTTTCGGTAAACATCGCCCAATTCTTCGACATAAGCCGGGAACGGAATGATGGCAATGGACTGTTGATACAACTGGACCGCTTCTTCGAGTTTTCCCTGGGCCGCCCGCACTTTCGCCAATCCACCCAGCGATCGATAGTGGACGGGGTCGGCGCTTATGCCCGACTGATAGGCCAATCCGGCGTTCTCCAGGTCGCCGGACTGGAAGTAGCGCTCGCCCAGATCGAAATAAAGCCACGCCAGATTTTCCCGCGGCATATTGGACTGCAGTGCGGCCTCGATGGCGCTGCTCATCAGCCGGACAGACTCTGCTGAATCGCCGTACAGGAACCGCAAGTAGGCCACGCGACTGTCGCTCATGTAGGCAAGCGTCAGAGGCGACGAGGTGAGTCGGCCAAGGGTCTGCAAAGAGTTATAAGCCGCCGTTGCCTCTTCGTAATCTCCCAGGTCGGTGTATGCATCGCCTTCAATCGCAAATGCCGGCAGATTGCCGGAACCCAGGCTGATCGCCTTTTGCGCGTAGGCAAGCGCGTCCTTGAAGCGGTGCTCGCCCATGCATACCAGGGCCATGTGTACTAGAGGATTAACTGCGCGATAGTCCGAGGGAGCCAGATCGAGAGCCTTTTTCCCGGTTTGCTCCGCCAGATCGTAATAAGTAATGTCGCCTGTCTCTCTGGCCTTTTGAAAATAAGCGGAACCCAGCGCATCATATCCCGCGAAATCGCCAGGGGCTTTCTTTACATGAGCTTGCAGGGCATGAATCTGTTGATCCGTGGCGGAAATGGAGCCTTGGAGAGCAGCCCCAGGCGTGGTTGACGGCGCGGTCTGACCCCATGCTGCCGCGCTGCAAATGGTCACCACCGCTAGTATCCATTTCGCCATTTTTAGCCTAACCGCTCGCACACGTCATGCGCTGAGCTTGTCCGTCATTAGTACGGGACGCCACTGCGGATCGGATTGCCGTCATGCGAGGCTTTCTTGGTGGTTCGCGATCGCCGCACGCCCACGCCGCCTCCTTGAGATGTTGAGCTGGCGGGGTTCCAGGGCCGCTGCTTTCCTATAAACTTGCGTTTGCCCTGCAATGCCGCGCGGTGCTGACATTGTCACAGGAGGAACTGGTTTGCCACTCAGCAAGGACGCGCTTTGGTACAAGGACGCGATTATCTATCAGGTGCACGTCCGCACTTTCCACGATAGCAACAGCGACGGCATCGGCGATTTTCAAGGCCTCGAAGAAAAGCTCGACTATCTCAGCGACCTGGGCGTCACCGCGATCTGGCTCATGCCCTTTTTCCCTTCGCCCCTGCGCGACGATGGCTACGACATCGCGGACTATAACGCGGTCCATTCGAGCTACGGAACGTTGGAAGACTTTCGGAAGCTGCTGGGGTCGGCCCATGATCGGGGAATCCGGATCATCATTGAAATGGTGTTGAACCACACCTCCGATCAGCATCCGTGGTTTGAGGAATCGCGCAGTTCGCAAGACAATGCGCGCCGCGACTGGTATGTCTGGAGCGATACCGATACCCGGTATCAAGGCACCCGCATCATTTTTCTCGACACAGAAAAATCCAACTGGGCGTGGGACCCGATTTCGAAATCCTTTTATTGGCATCGCTTCTTCAGCCACCAGCCCGACCTCAACTACGACAATCCCGCCGTCCGGGAACAAATGTGGGACGTGATGAAATTCTGGCTCGAGATGGGCGTGGACGGCTTCCGCCTCGACGCCGTGCCCTATCTGGTGGAGCGCGAGGGCACAAGTTGCGAGAACTTGCCGGAGACCCACGCCGTCCTCAAGGAGTTGCGGAGCAAGCTCGATGAACAATTCCCCGGCCGGATGCTGCTGGCGGAGGCCAATCAGTGGCCCGCCGATCTCCGCCCATATTTCGGCGACGGCGATGAATTCCACATGGCGTTTCATTTTCCGCTGATGCCCCGCATGTTCATGGCCCTCAAGCTGGAAGACCGCAAACCCATCACTGAAATCCTGCAGCAGACGCCGGAAATCCCGTCTGCCTGCCAGTGGTCCCTGTTCCTGCGCAACCATGACGAGCTCACTCTGGAAATGGTGACCGACCTGGAACGCGACTACATGTACGACACCTACGCGCAAAGCAAGACCATGCGGCTGAACCTCGGCATTCGCCGCCGGCTTGCTCCCTTGTTGGACAACGACCGCAGAAGTATAGAGTTGATGAACGGAATGCTGATGTCGTTGCCGGGCACTCCGATTATTTACTACGGCGATGAAATCGGAATGGGCGACAACACCAATCTCGGCGATCGCAACGGCGTACGGACTCCAATGCAGTGGAACGGCGCATCGAACGGCGGTTTCTCCACCGCCTCCCCTGAGCGGTTGTACGCACCGTTGATCCAGGACCCCGTGTACGGTTATCCGGCGGTGAACGTCTTATCGCAAAAAACCAGCGGACATTCGCTTCTGAACTGGATGCAGCGTCTCATCACCGTTCGCCGATCCACCGGGGTTTTCGGCAGGGGATCCATTGAGTTTCTCCATCCCGCCAATCATAGAATCCTTGCGTATGTCCGGAGCTTCGACAACGAGACCGTTCTGGTGGTCAACAATCTCTCCAGCACCGCGCAGGCCGTCGAGCTCGACCTCCGCCGCTACAAGGGAAATATCCCAATTGAGATGTTTGGCCGGAATATGTTTCCGCGCGTCGGCGACGTACCCTACTTATTGACCATGGGGCCGTACCAGTTTTACTGGTTTCGTTTGCGGCGAATCTGAGCTGGCAGGAAAAGGAATGTCGAAATCACGCTCTTTGTTTCAAGAGCAAGCAGCGACGGTCCTTAAAAATGAAATTGGCGGAAGATAGCTTTCTTGCGGACGAGTTCCTTCGCCAACTGATTAACGTTGGCGAAGTGGACATCCTTGTCGGCCTGGCCACGCACAATAACGCCCGGACGATCGGCCCGATCGTGCATGCAATTCAGGACGGCCTCCTGCGGTGGTTTCCCCGGGAGCGCGCCGTCATCGTTAACGCCGACGGTGGGTCGCGAGACGGCACTCCTCAACTGGTCACCGGTGTTTCCATTGATGACGTGCGTGCTGCTTCCAATCTGCATGCGCTCCGGACTTTGCACTCCGTCAGTACCCGCTACGCGGGCAGTCCGGCGAGCGGGGTGGCGATGCGCAATGTTCTTGCCGCCGCCGAACTGCTCCACGCCAAAGCCTGTGTCATGATTTCACCCGAGTCCGTCAACATTGAGCCGCAGTGGCTCTCCAAACTGCTGGGCCCGATTTCGCGCGATGGCTTCGATCTGGTGACCCCGACCTACCGCCGCCATAAATTTGAAGGGCTGCTCATCACCAATTTGGTCTACCCAATGACCCGCGCACTTTACGGGCTGCGAATTCGCGAGCCCTATTCGCCGGAGTTTGCGTTCTCCGGTCGTCTCGCAACTCAATTCCTCGGACAGGGTCATTGGAATGAAGGGACGGGAGACGTCGGTGTCGAGCTGCGTCTCACCCTGGCCGCAATCACCGGCAAATACCGCGTCTGCCAGTCGTTGCTGGGGGAAAAAACCCACGTCGAGCGCCACGCCGCCGACCTGGTGCCCGCCCTGCGCAAAACCGTGGGTACGCTGTTCTCCTCGCTGGGCGCGGATTTCCCGGTTTGGAGCGCTGTGACTGCGTCGGAACGGGTCCCCACCACGGGTGCCGACGCGGAAGTGCTTCTGGAACCGCTGCGAATCAATCGCAAGCGGATGCGGGAAATGTTTTTGACCGGAGTCTCTGAATTAGTTTCCGTCTTTCAGTCAATTCTTTCCCCCTCCACGTTCGCAGAGCTACAGCGCATCGCCAGCCTGGAAGAAGAAGAGTTTCGGTACCCCGCGGAATTGTGGGTCAAAACCGTTTACGAGTTCGCGGCTTCTTATCAAAAATCGGTGATCAGCCGGGACCATATCATCCAGGCCCTGGCCCCGCTCTTCCGCGGGAGAGTGTTCACGTTTCTGATCGAGAACCGCAGTTCCTCTGCGTCCGATGTCGAGAACAATATCGAAGACCTATGCCTTGAGTTTGAGCGGTTGAAACCGTATCTGCTACAGATGTGGAGTACCAGAGAGTGAGGTAACTATGCGGGAAATGATCATCAGTGAACTGAGCCAGGCTATGCACGAGATCGCTAGAGGATTTGCGCACTTCCTTCCGCGTCTTCTGGTGATGCTGATCCTTGCGGTGGTCGGTTGGTTGGTCGCGTGGCTTGTGAAACTTGTCCTGCGCATTATTCTAAGGCTGGTCAAGTTCGACAAGCTTTCAGAAAATGCCGGTGCCTCGCAACTGCTCACCAAGGCCGCGCTGCCTTCGGCAACGGAAATGCTGAGCCGGTTTGTCTTCTGGGTGACCTGGCTCGGATTCGTTTTGCTGGGTGTGAGTGTGCTTGGGATTCTGGGCCTGCAGGAGCAAATCGCCGCGTTCTTCCTTTTCCTGCCGCGCTTGTTTGTCGCGACTTTCATCATGGTGCTCGGACTGCTCTCGGCGAGCTTTTTTTCCCGCGCGGCTCTGTTGGCTGCGGTGAATGCAAACGTGCCTTCCCCGCGGCTGTTGGGCCTGGCGGTCCGCAGCATCATCATCGTTTTCGTGTTGTCCGTTTTCTTTGAAGAACTTGGGCTGGCCGAGCAGACCATGCTGGTTGCTTTCGGAATCGCCTTCGGGGCCGCGATGTTTGGCCTGGCAATCGCCTTCGGCATGGGCGGCAGAGACTTGGCGCGGAGTTTTCTGGAGAGAAAATTCGTTCGCAGTAAAAAGGAGGAAAACGACGAGGAACCGTCACCACTCTAGCCGACTGCTGAAAATCTGACGCGGCTGAGACCTTGCTTCGAACCTAATGTTCTGACAAGGGCACGAGACTTATGCCCATCCGCGAGCAGTCCGAAGTATGACTTTTCAGTCTTGAGCAAACGTCTAGACGGCGTGATCGTGCGCCGAGTCGCCGTGACCCAGTGCGGCCAGCAGCACGGGCGTGGCGAACATCGCCGCGGTGAACAGCAAGTCGCCTTCCAGCGCACGGCGGAAAAACGGCAGCCCCGCGTCATAGCAAGCCAAAAGGCCGGCGGCATTCATCGGGTACATGTGCCATGCCGCCCAGACCGCAAAATTGCTGAGCACAAAAAACGAAACCGAACCAGCCAGCGCAGCGCCCATCACTTTAATTGCCCCGCCTTCGCGCAGCTGTGTGCCCAGGAGCAACATCCCTGCATACCAGGCCCAAGTGACGAAGTGGTCCCAGGCAAATACATAGCGGTAGACCATGGTGGTGAGAACAACGTCCGACGCCGCCAGCAATGCCAGGGGCACCCACATGCGGTTACGCGGGCCGCGAGCGCCAAAGAACAATAACGATGCGCCCACCGGGGTGAAAGCCAGCGGATGCGGCAGGAAACGAATGGCAACAGCTACGATCACGAAAATGTATGCGAGCACGGGCACCTCGAAGTAGGAATGACTATTGTGGGCGGAGCAGTGGCGACGCGTCAAGCGGCGATCGCCCGGTCAGGATAATTTCTTAGTTGCCGGAGCTGCCCGGCTCGGGGACCGGGACTGGATTTGTTCCTGCTCCATAGACGTCCCCGACCACTCTCAAGTTGCCGTCGAGCATGACACCCGCGCCCAGCGGCTTTGATTGCTTCTCACGGCGGTTCAGCAGGCGGCCGGCAATTCCGGGAAGCTGGTCAAATCGCAGGTCCTGAAACTCGACGACATAGCCGCCGCCAGGCAAAGTTTCGGTCTCGGTAATCGGGTACTGCGCCCAGTCCAGATAAGTCCGGCCCAGGTAGGACCGTTTGGCGGCCAGCGTGACCGGAGTCTCCTCAGGTTTGTAGCGGACCTCCAGCCTGCCTTCCGGGTCCACTTCTGGCGTGAGCGAATTCACCGGAGCCAGTACGAAAAATGCCGGGGTCTCCACCACACCGGACCACTGAAACGGATTGATTGGCGCGGGATAGGCCGAAACGCGAAGAGGATCCGCACCCTCGTAGGTGCGGGCTTGCAGCGCGTTGATGGCGCGGCGATGTTCGTAGTCGCGCACGCCATACATCAGGACGACACACGCCAACGCCACGATCGCCGACAATTGTCCGCGTGGACCTCGCGATCGAGCGCCAACTTCACCATCCACCAACGAAAACAGGCCGGGGAGAATCAGGCCCAGCAGCAGCAGTACAAACATGACTGGCTCGAAGATAAAAACGATGTCCCATGAATACCACTTCTCGACAAACGGCCAGAAGGGCCGGACTCCGTAGTTATTGGTGAAGTCGAGCAAGATATGGCTGAGCCCCGCCAGGTAGGCATAGGCGAGCAGCAGACCCCATCGCGGCGGAAGATCAGGGTCCTTCAAAGGCGAGCCGCGTAAGCGCCAAACTAGATATACAACGCCAACGACCAGCGCCGAGAGTGGAATCAGTCCTAGAAATGAATGTGTAAAACCCCGATGATGCGCGAAGCCGAAAGCGGGCCCCCCAAACCGGCTGAAAACATCAAGGTCGGGGCTCTCAGCGGCTAGTGTAAGCGTAACTGTGGCAAGGGCGGTTTTGCGGTTCAGTCCGGCGCGGCCTAGACAGGCGCCGGTCAAGAAATGCGTGATTGGTTCCATGCGTGCGAACACCTCTCCCGTTACGCTGGAAAACTCTTAGAGCGATTCTGCTGGCGCGCTGATGCAAAATCTTGCGGTACCAACAGTGTCAAAGCATCGGGAACAATCTTGATGGTTGCGGGGAGTGTGCCGAGGAGCTCTCCGTCCGCCTGAATAAAAACACGCAATCGCGGATCCAGGCCCTGTGCTTCCTCATAGTCGCAAGTAACGGACTCCGTCGCCACGATTTCAACTCCTTTGACGTTTCTCGGTAGCCCGAGCATGGATCGCGTGACGTAACTCAAATACGCGGCACGACTTGAGGTGTGGCACATCAGGACGCTCATGTCATCTCGATGCAAGGAAGCTCCGGGCGCAAGCTGGCGCAAGATGCCGCCGAAATTTCCGATGCGGACGGCCAGCAATTCCGTCAGGCTGGCAGAACGGGCGCTGCCCGAAGCTTGGTCCGCCCAGTTCGCATGGAAACGCACCATGCGATGAGACATCCATAGTTGCCATGCCTTGACATAGTAGGCTGCCATGCCCAGCCGGTTCTTGGCGGAAGGATTGAGCTTATAAAACAGATGAGCGTCCACGCCGGCGCCGGCGGCCACGGTGAAAAAACGGTTCGCAGGCTGGCCTTGAAAGTCCTTGTAGGCGACCTGCCCCAGAGCGATTCGCCGGGGTACAGCTTTCAGGGCCGCACGGGCGGCAGCAACCGGATGCAATGGCAAGGCCAGGTCGTGGGCCAGCGCATTGGCCGTGCCCATCGGTAGAATGGCGAGGGTGGCTTGGCTATTCGCCACGCTTTGCAGCAAGTCGTGGACGGTGCCATCGCCCCCGCAGGCGAAGATTGTGTCGCAGCCTGCGGCAATGGCACGCCGGGCCTGCTCGGCGGCGTCGGCGCGTGATTGGGTAAGGACCAGTTCGGCGTTGACTCCGCCACTTCGCAGCAAGGCCAGCGCCGCGTCCAATTCTCGATTCCTGCGGCGTCCACCGCCGGAAACCGGGTTATACAGGAGTGCAGCTCTATTCATGGACGCTGCTGGATCCCCATCCGAAAATTAGTTGGCGGCGGCCTGAATGAGGCATAAGCTTATGTTCGCTTCGGAAGGCATCAGATGTCCACTTCAAATCTCCGGCGGCAATCTCTTTCCGGAGATTTGTACCAAGGAGAATAACGTCATGGAAACGCACAAGCATTTCAGGCTCCTCCTTGTGGTTTTGCTGTTTTGCCACATCGCCTCAGCTCAACAACATTCGCATGCCGCAGTAACTCGGCCGGTAGTTCTGGTACACGGACTCGGTAGCCTTCACCATCCCGTCTCGACGCACAACGCGGAAGCGCAACAGTTTTTTGATCAAGGGCTGCGCTATATCTATGCCTTCAACCACGATGAGGCGGCCCGGTCGTTCCAGCACGCGGCGGAACTCGATCCCAAACTGGCCATGGCGTACTGGGGCGTCGCCGAGGCCGTCGGGCCGAACTATAACGATCCCGCTGATCCCGAGCGCTACAAGCACGCGCACGAGGCGGTGCAGAAAGCGGCAGAGTTGTCGGCGGATGCTTCGCCCAGCGAGCAAGCCTACATCGAGGCGCTGGCCCTGCGTTTCCCCGCGGACCCCAACTCTGACTTGAAGAAAGCCGCCGAGGAATACTGCAACGCAATGCGCCAGGTTGTCAGTGAATTTCCAGACGATCTAGACGCGGCCACGCTGTTTGCCGAGGCCGGAATGAACCTGCATCCGTGGGGCCTGTGGCATCAAGACGGCACGCCGGAAGCCGGCACCGAAGAAATTGTCGCCACGCTGGAGTCGGTGATGAAGCGCGACCCGGACCATCTGGGCGCGATCCACTATTACATTCACGCTGTGGAAGCCTCCAACAATCCTGAGCGCGCACTGGCTGGAGCAAACAAACTGGCCGCGCTCGCGCCGGGCGCTGGCCATATTGTGCATATGCCCGCGCACGTCTACATTCGCACCGGCGACTATGAGGCCGCGGTGAAAACGAACGAGCAGGCAGCCGCCGTGGACCGCGCCTACATCAAGGCCTCCGGAGTGCCGGGCATCTACTCGATGATGTATTACAGCCACAACTTGCAGTTCATCGCGATGTGCGCCGCCATGAATGGCAATTACCTGGAGTCGAAAAGAAATGGAGAGCTGCTGGTCGCGAACGTGGGGCCGCATGTCAAGGACATGCCCCCGCTCGAAGGATTTATGACCATCCCCGCCGCAGTGGAACTTCGTTTTCATCACTGGAACGAAATCCTTAAGATGCCACAGCCGGATGCGGCGATGAAGACCGTTACCGTGTTCTGGCACTTTGCCCGCGGTCTGGCGTTGGCTGGTACGGGGAAAGTTGCGGAAGCCGAGGCGGAGTACAAGATTGTTGCCGACGCCGAAGCGGCCACACTTCCCGACGTCATTTTCCAGATGCCGATCAACAACAAAGCCAAGGACATCATGAAAATCGCCGAGGATGTTCTGGGCGCAAAGATCGCCATGGCAAAGAACGACAGTGCTGGCGCCATCGCCACCTTGCGCGAGGCAGTCGCCATTCAGGACACGCTCAAATACGGCGAGCCACCCGACTGGTTCTTCCCGGTGCGCGAATCGCTGGGGGCTGCGCTGCTGATGAACGGAGATGCTGCCGGCGCGGAGAAAACCTTCCGTGAAGACCTGGACCGCAACCCGCGGAATCCCCGCTCATTGTTTGGGCTGCATCAAGCCTTGACCCGGCAAAAGCGCGACTATGACGCGGGATTCATCCAGAGGCAGTTCGAGACGTCGTGGAAGGGTGGAGTCTGGGCGTTGAAGCTGGAAGATTTGGTGTGACGATAGGATGAGGCTGAGGGGCTGGCCTCGGCCAGCCCTTTTTAGTTGTCCCCGACTATAATCTGCCCGATGGCCGCTGCCAAAGACACCGCGAAAAAGATCGAAGCGCTCCGCGAGAAGATCCGTCACCACGAATATCTGTACTACGTCCTCGACCGTCCGGAGATCAGCGACGCCGACTTCGACAAGCTGATGCGGCAACTGCAGGGTCTGGAGGCGGAGCACCCATCGCTGATCGCTCCCGATTCCCCCACACAGCGCGTAGGCGGCAAACCGCGCGAGGGGTTCGTCAAAGCGCCGCACTCTTCCCCGATGCTTTCGCTCGACAATACTTATAACGAGGAAGAATTACGCGCCTGGGAACGCCGCGTCCACGAGCTCAGCGGACGCAGCGACGTGGACTACGTCTGCGAATTGAAGCTGGATGGCATGTCGCTGGCGCTGATCTATGAAGACGGTAAGCTCGTGCGTGGAATTACACGTGGTGACGGAAGCATCGGTGAAGATGTAACCCTGAACGTGCGCACCGTGCGTTCGATCCCGCTGTCCATTCCGAAAGATAAGTTGAAGAAGGCCGGCATCCCGGCGAATTTCGAAGTCCGCGGCGAACTGCTGATGCCGCTCGCGTCCTTCAAGAAGATGAACGAAGAGCGCGAGGCCAGGGGTCTTTCGGTGTTCGCCAACCCCCGCAACGCCACGGCCGGCACGGTGCGGCAGCTCGAATCAAGAGTGACCGCGGAGCGCCGCCTCGACTATTTCGCGTATCTGTTGCTTCGCGACGGCCGCACTTATTTCGACCGGCACTCCGCATCGCTGGATGCGCTTGCCGCTGCGGGTTTCAAAGTCAATCCAAACCGTGAGTTGGTTCCTACGATTGACGACGTCTGGGATTTCATTCAGCCGTGGGAGGCCAAGCGCGATTCCCTGCCATACGAAATTGACGGCATCGTCGTCAAAGTAGACCGTACTGCACTGCAAGATGAACTCGGCTTCACCGGCAAAGCGCCGCGCTGGGCGATTGCCTACAAGTACACGGCCCGGGCCGCGATCACGAAGCTGGAGGACATTCGTGTGCAGGTCGGACGCACCGGCAAACTCACGCCCGTCGCGGTGCTGGCGCCGGTCTTGATCGGCGGCACCACGGTGAGAAACGCCACCCTGCACAACATGGACGAGATTGAGCGCCTGGACGTGAAGATTGGCGACTGGGTGGAAGTGGAGCGCGGCGGCGACGTAATTCCGAAGGTGACCCGGGTGATCGAGGACAAGCAGCACCCTCGCGGACATCGCCGTTTTCACATGCCGGAGACTTGCCCTGTCTGCGGCACACAGGTCGTCCGTACCGAAGGCGAAGTGGATCATCGCTGTGTCAACGCCAATTGCCCGGCCAAACTGCAAGGCACGATTCTTCACTTTGCTTCCCGCGGGGTCATGAACATTGACGGCATGGGCGACGTGCTGGTGGCGCAGCTCACCGATCGAGGGTTGGTGAAGAACGTCGCCGACATTTACAGGCTGACGAAAGAAGAACTGCTCAGCCTGGAACGCATGGGCGACAAATCGGCGCAGAATATTCTCGATGAGATTGAGAATTCGAAGAAGCTTCCGCTGGAGCGCGTCATCTACGGTCTTGGCATACGGATGGTGGGCGAACGCACCGCGCAATTCCTTTCCGAGCATTTCGGTTCCATGGAAGCGTTGGAGAATGCCGGAGTCGAAGAGCTGCAGGATGTGAACGAAGTTGGCCCGCGCATCGCCGAGAGCATCGTCGAGTTCTTCAGCATTCCAGCCAACCGCAAGCTGGTCGAGCGGCTGCACGAAGCGGGACTGACGCTCAAAGGCCAGAAGAGGGAGCGCGGTACCAAACTTGCGGACAAGACATTCGTCCTCACCGGCACGCTGGCGAAATACTCGCGTGACGAAGCCAAGAAGATGATCGAAGACGCCGGTGGAAAAGTGACCGGGTCGGTCAGCAAGAAGACAGACTACGTGGTCGCGGGTGCGGATGCGGGGTCAAAGCTGGACAAAGCGAAGGAGTTGGGTGTGGCTGTGATCAACGAGAAAGAGCTGGAGCAGCTATTGACCAGCACAGGCGGGTAACGTCTTTGAGGGCCTAAATTGCTACCAAATCTATCCTGGAACATGTCCTAGCAGCGCCGCCCTCATCTTCTCCCAAGTCACGTCCAGCGTCTCGGGCAGGAGGCGCGTTTCTCCGACCACCGACATGAAATTCGCATCTGCCACCCAGCGCGGCAGCACGTGCATATGAATATGTCCGGCGATGCCCGCCCCCGCGGCTTTGCCGATGTTCATCCCCAGATTGATGCCGTCTGGATGGTAAAGCTCGCGCAGCACCGATTCCACGCGCTGCGACAGCGCCATCATTTCGGTGGCTGCTTCGACCGGCAGTTTGCTCAGTTCATCCAGGTGCGCGTATGGAACGACCATGACATGCCCGGCCGTGTAGGGATAAGTGTTCAGGATGATGAAGCAGTGTTGGCCTCGGAAAACAATGCGCGCCTGGTCGTCATTACCCAGCTTGGGGGCGTCGCAAAAGACGCACGCTGCCGGCTTTCCCGCGGTTGAAACGTAAGCATAGCGCCAGGGAGTCCAGAGGAAGTCCATAACAAGCAGCAGGTTAGCAGAAACGGCGGACCGACGATTCGAAACATGGCCGTAACGTGGGCGTAACATCGGCCAATTCAACGTTTTTTAACCATTTTATGGTTTGACACTATTTGACGGGCGTTGCTATAGTCAAAGTGTTCCCCAAGGACGCGGGTCCTCTGTAAACGTCCGAACAGCTGGGATTGTCCAGGTTCATCCGCCAGGATGGACTCAACGCAACCAAACGGCTCACTCCAGCAGTCCGCCACGCACGCTCAACCCGCACGCTACGCACGCGAAGTGCGACATCATCAGAGAGGCAACCACCTTGTTCGACGACGCCAACAGCCAGAACCCCGAATCCACCACAACCCTAGTAGCCGAACCCGCCGCTGAGATCACGCCAGCCGTCCAAACCCAACCCCCTTCTGCATCTGCTGCCGATGCAGCGCATGATGTTTCTGAAGAAGATAAGTCTGGGGGAAGCGAGGATTTTGCCGCCGCGCTCGAAAGCTACACCGCTGAGCAGGCCCAACAAAAGCAGGAAGAAGCTGAGGGAGGCGATCGTGTCATCAAAGGCACGGTCGTAAAGCTCACTCCCACGCATGTGGTCGTGGACATTGGGGCGAAGCTGGAAGGCATGTTCCCGCTGGCGGAAGTGCTCGACCATGAAGGCAAATCCAGGGTCCAGCCGGGCGAAGAGATCGAAGTCATGCGGGAGAAGGGCAAGTCGGAAGAGGGTTACGTCAACCTCTCCCATCAGAAGGCCCGGCGCCTGCACGCCTGGGATGAAGTAGAGAAAGCGTTCAACGAGAAGCGCCCGGTAAAAGTGGTCGTCGTGGATCGCACCAAGGGTGGTTTGACCGTGGATGTGTTCGGCGCGCACGCGTTCCTGCCCGGTTCCCAGATTGACCTGCGCCCCGTTCACAATGTGGACGCGATGAAGGGCCAGACGCTGGAAGTCGCGATCATTAAGCTGAACAAGAAGCGCGGCAACATTGTGGTTTCGCGCAAGGAATTGCTGGAAGCCGAGCAGGCCGGGGTTCGCGCCCAGACCCTCGAGCATCTCGAGGAAGGCACCATCCTCACCGGGGTCGTGAAAAACCTCACGGAATATGGCGCGTTCGTGGATCTGGGGGGATTGGACGGCTTGCTGCACGTCACCGACATGTCCTGGGGACGCCTGACCCACCCGCGCGATCTGGTCAATGTGGGCGATCAGATTCAGGTGAAGGTGTTGAAGTTCGACAAGGAAAAGCAGCGGGTCTCGCTGGGATTCAAGCAACTCACCCCCGACCCGTGGCTGGATGCCGAGCACCGGTATCCCGTGGGCGCGCATGTACATGGCCGCGTGATCAGTGTCACCGACTACGGCTCGTTTGTGGAACTGGAGCAAGGCATTGAGGGTCTGGTGCACGTCAGCGAGATGACCTGGTCCAAGCGCATGAAGCATCCTTCGAAGCTGGTCAATGTGGGCGATGAAGTGGATTGCGTGGTGCTGAACGTGAACCCCGTCGAGCGCCGCATCTCGCTCGGCATGCGGCAACTGGCGGCCAATCCATGGGATTCGCTGCACGAAAAATACCCGATCGGCATGACCGTCGAGGGACGCGTACGAAACCTTACCGACTTCGGCGCCTTTATCGAAGTCGAAGATGGAATTGATGGCCTGGTCCATGTCAGCAACCTGAGCTGGACCAAGCGCGTGAAGCATCCTTCCGAAGTGTTGAAGAAGGGTGACAAAGTGAAGGCCATTATCCTCGCGATTGAGCCCGACAAGCGCCGGCTTTCATTGGGCGTTAAGCAACTCCAGCCCGATGTTTGGGAGACTTTCTTCCAAACTCATCACGCCGGGGACGTGATCCACGGGAAAGTCCTGCGGGTGGCTGCATTTGGGGCTTTTGTCGAGATCAGCGAAGGCATCGAAGGATTGTGCCACAAATCAGAAGCGACCGATGAGCACGGCCAGCCTCTTCCGTTAGAGCCGGGCGTCGAGCACGACTTCAAGATCATCAAGATGAATCCCGACGACAAAAAGATCGGCCTGAGCATTCGCGCCGTAGGCGAGGAGGCCTCGCGTTCAGAAGTCGAGGCTTACAAGCAGCCGGTATCGAGCACCAGTTCGACCATCGGGGAACTGATTTCTTGGAAGCGTGCCAGTAACGAGAACAACTAGGCGGGAACAGACCCCTCAGAAGTAACACGGCCGCCCGGCGAGGGCGGCCTTTTTGTGTTTGTGCGCGCTCCCGTTCCGGGAACCACCATCGTTTGCGCAACGAGTTTCTAATGAAGCGGCCTAAGCTCCAAGTCCACTCCTGCCGATGTTTTGCTTTGAATTCAAGCGCTCGGTGATTCGCAATGTCTCTCAAACCCAGTCCAACTCCCGGCGGATTCAAAGACCTGAAGTTGACGCCCAAAATTGTCGGCTCCATTGTGGTCACGCTGCTGGTCGCCTGGGCGGTTGGCTTCTATGTGACGCAGCGGCGCATTAACTCCCAAACGGACGCCGCATTTGTGGACAAAGTGCGGCAGGTAGACGGCATGGCGGCGCACACGTTGGAATATTTTTCCCAACATGTCGAGGTCTATGCTCCCCATCACCAGTTCAAGCAGCTCTCGCAAATTCCCGTGGTCACCGCGTGGAGCGTGGCGCGCAAATATGCGGAAAGCCAGGGGATGAAATTCGCGACTCCGTCGCTCAATCCGCGCGATCCCCACAACCAGCCGGACGACTTTGAGGCGGAAGCGCTGCATGCGTTTGAACAGCAACCCACGATGAAGGAGTACTACCGCCGCCAAATCGTCAACGGAAAAGTGATCATGCGCTACGCGCAGCCGGTGCGGCTGACGGAAGACTGTCTGTTTTGTCACGGTGCCCCGACGGGATCGAGAGACCCGTTCAACTACAAAAAAGAAGGTCTCAAGGTGGGGGACTTACGGGCGGCGTTCGTGGTCACGGCCCCGATGGACGCGATTGTGCGGGAATCGCGGGCCAATGCAATGGCCTCGTTCCTGGTTGATTTTTGCTCACTGCTGGCGGTAGGCGTCGCGGTGTTTTTCGTGGTGCGGCGCGTGGTGGTGCGGCCGGTGCGGGATTCAGCGGCCCTGGCGAAGGAAATCGCGGAAAACAACCTGGCCGTCCCGGACATTCCGGTGGACTCCGGAGATGAAGTGGGAGAAGCCGTCGCCGCCCTGAACCTCATGAAGAACAATCTCCATGGCATCATGGAAACGATTGCCGCCAATGCCGGACAGATCGCCAGCGCGGGCCATGAATTGGCCAGCTCTGCGGCCCAGCAGTCGACTGCGTCCAACTCTCAAACCGACCGCACCATACAGGTGGCCAACGCGATGCACGAGATGTCCACCACCGTGACGCAGGTCTCCGACTCCGCCAACCAGGCGGCGCACGCCGCCAGTAAGGCGCTGGAAGCGGCCCACGCGGGGGGGAAAGTCGTGGAGGACTCGGTGGCTGCAATGCGGTCCATTAAGGCGTCGGTAAGTTCGACGACCGCACGGGTACAGGAGCTTGGAAAGAAATCCAGCCAGATTGGCGAAATCGTCGCCGTCATTCAGGACATCGCCGACCAAACGAATCTTCTGGCCCTGAACGCAGCCATCGAAGCGGCGCGTGCCGGAGAGCAGGGGAGAGGGTTTGCCGTGGTGGCCGACGAAGTCCGCAAACTGGCGGAACGGACCAGCCGGGCCACGCTCGAAATTGCCAACAACGTCCAGTCCATCCAAAGCGAAACCAAGATGGTCGTGCAGGCCATGGAGACCGGTCACGCCCAGGTGGGCGAGGGAGCGAAAGCCGCGGAACGCACCGGAGAATCGCTGCAGGAAATCATCCGCATGAGCGACCGGGTGCGCGACATGATCAACCAGATCGCCGTCACCACGGCGGAACAGTCGGCTACTTCCACCGAAGTCAGCCGCAACGTCAACGAGATTGCGCGCCTGGCGCAGGAATCCTCGATCGGCTCGACGGAAGCGGCCAAGGCCTGCGACGAAGTCTCGGCGCTGGCGCTGGAACTGGAGAAAATTGTGCGTCAGTTTACCTTGCGTGCGCCGCAACACTCGGCCGGGGCAGAGCTCGACTCCGGCTCTACCCCGGACGATGCTTCAGCCGATTTGCTCTTGTTCGACGATTCCCTTGACGCGCAACCCCTGGGCCGGGGAGCCAGCGCCTAGCGCGGGCGGGGAACTCTCCTTGCCCCCAAGCGTTTGCTCCGCGTCCCTCCCTGTTCTAGAATCTGGGGTTCGCTGCCGGTCATCTAATTCATTGAGGAAAGTCCCTTGCCTGAAACCATTTACGACATCGCAATTATTGGCAGTGGCCCTGCCGGCTATACGGCCGCCATTCGATCGGGACAGTATGGCCTGAAGACCCTGCTGATCGAAAAAGATGCTCCCCTGGGCGGCACTTGTCTGCATGTGGGCTGCATCCCCACCAAGGCCCTCCTGTTTAACGCCGAGCTTTGGGACCACCTTAAGTCGGCCGCGGAATTTGGCATTGACGGCGTGGACTCGCGCAAGCTGAATTGGGCGGCGATTCAGGATCGCAAGTCAAAAATCGTGGCGAAGCACGCCAAAGGCCTTGAATTTCTGATGAAGAAGAACAAGGTTGAGACCCTGCGCGGTTACGGCAAGCTGACCGGCCCGGCACAGGGCGGAGTGCATACCATCGAAGTTGTGTCCGACGGAAAGGCCAGCAAGATCAAGGCGAAGAGTGTGATTGTTGCCACTGGCTCGGAGGCGCGCATGCTGCCCGGCCTTGCAGCTGACGATCAAATCCTCACCAACATCGAGATCCTCAGCCTCAAGGAAATTCCCAAGTCGCTGGTCATCGTTGGAGCGGGAGCGGTCGGCGTGGAATTTGCCTCGATCTATCGTTCCTTTGACGCGGAAGTGACGCTGGTCGAGATGCTGCCCCGCCTCGTACCCGTCGAGGATGAAGATGTATCGAAGGAGCTCGGACGCGTGTACCGCAAGCGCGGCATCAATTTCTACACTTCCGCCAAGGTGGACAAGGTCGAGAAATCGAAGACTGGCGTCACCGTGACGATTACGGCAGACGGACAACAGAAGAAAATTGACGCTGAAAAAATCCTGATCGCCGTGGGTCGCAAACCGCGCACCGAAAATATCGGCCTGGAGAAAACCAAAGTCGTCGCAGACCGCGGTTTCCTCAAGACTGACGGCTGGATGCAGACCGCCGAGCCGGGTGTCTACGCCATCGGCGACATCGTGATGGGCTCGCCACAACTAGCGCACGTGGGCGCGATGGAAGGCCTGGTCGCGGTCGCGCAGATCGCCGGCAAACCCGGCAAGCCCATCAATCCGAACCACATCCCCGGCGCGACGTATTGCCATCCCGAGATTGGGAGCGTCGGCCTGACCGAAGCGAAAGCACGGGAGGCGGGACACGAGATCAAAGTCGGCAAGTTCCCCTTCACGGCCAACTCGCGCGCCTCGATTGTCGGCCAGCATGAGGGTTTCATCAAGATCGTTTCCGATGCCAAATACGGAGAGATTCTGGGCGTACACATCATCGGACCGCAAGCGACGGAGCTGATTGCCGAAGCGGTCGCCGCCATGGAACTGGAAGCCACCGCCGAGGATTTGATGTGGACGATCCACGCCCATCCGACGCTGGCCGAGGCCATGCTGGACGCGGCCAACAGTGTGTATGGAATGGCGATTAATGCGTGAGGGCTTATGGCGTGATTTCGAAAACGGTGCCACCGCCGTAGGGACCACCGGTTTCTGTCGTGCCGTACAAGTTACCTGCCGAGTCGAAGATCAAGGCTGCGTAGGGCAGCTCACCGTCCGTAGTGTTGCGCTGAAAGCTATGAAGGATTTTCTCTGTCCAGGCTCCCCCGGACGTGTGCTTCAGCTCGAAAACCGTGCCGCAGCCTTGAGTGAAAGTCTGAACACACGTTCCCTCACCTCCGACGTACGCAGTGCCGTATAGATTTTTGTCGCGATCCATAATCAACGCCGACTGCGGGTTATAACCATCTGTGCCGTCAGCAACGAAGTTGTGCAGCACTGTCTCTGTCCAAGTTCCGAGTCCACCGGTTGACAGCTCGAACACCGTCCCGCATCCGTCTCCTAGGCAGCCTGTGCCTCCGTAAGGCGTGGTACCGTACAGGTTGCCTGAGGCGTCCTGGATCAGGCTTGATTGGGGCAACAACCCGTCCGCGCCGTTGAAGCTGTGCAGAATCCGCTCACCCCAGACTCCGCCGGACGATGGGGAGAGCTCGAATACTGTTCCGCAGCCTTCGGGGAGAATCGGGCAACCCGCGGCGCTGCCGCCATTGAGCGTCGTACCGTATAGGTTGCCGGTAGCGTCGAATAGCAGGCCGCCGTTAGGGAACAAGCCATCCGAGCCGTTGCTCTGAAAGCTATAGATCACTCTCTCAGCCCAAGGCCCGGTGGGAGAGGGGGAGAGTTCGAAAACCGTGCCGCAGCCCACCACGTACCCAAACCCGTTATCGCACGAACCCGAACCGCCAAGCGATGTCGTGCCGTAGAGATTGCCTGCTGAGTCAAAAACGAGTCCAGCAAAGGGCTCAAATCCGTCTTTCCCGTTGTAGCGAAAAGTATGTAATACCTTCTCTGCCCATCCGCCTGTGGCAGTAGGCGACAACTCAAACACCGTGCCACAGTCGCAACTGGAATTTCCGCCGCGCCACGTCGTGCCGTAGAAATTGCCCGCGCCATCCGCAACCAGTCCACTGTACGGGTATTTCCCATCAGTGCCGCGGCCGAAGATATGCATAGTCTTGCGCGTATAACCATTTTTGCCGTCGGGCACAAGCTCAAAGGCAGTCCCAAGGCCGGGGTAAACGACGTAGGTCGTTGTGCTGAACAAATCACCCGACGCATCGGCCACCAGAGCGGCCAATGGTCCGGACGGCACTTCGCTGTTCGGGCTTCCGAACTGATGGAGCACGCTTTCTTGCCATCCGCCACTTGCACTGGGAGTCAGGCTGAAAAAAGTACCGCAACCGTAGCCATTTGCGTAGCCGAGGCATTCAGGGTTGCCACCGCCCGCCGTCGTGCCATACAGGCTACCCGTGCTGTCAAAGATCAGCTGGCCTGTGGGATACGTCCCGTCCTCCGCAATTTGTCCAAAGCGGTAAAGCGAAGTTTCTGTCCAGTTCCCGCCTGCCTGAGGCGATAGTTCAAAAATCGTGCCGAAAACCCCAGCACCAGTTGTGCCGTAAATGTTCCCTGCAGGGTCGAAGATGAGGGTGCCGTATGGATACCCATCTAAACTCGAATCGAAGGCATGCAGGACGGTCTCTTTCCAGCCGCCAGTGGAGGGCGAGAGCTCGAACACCGTTCCACTATAGACATCACCATAAAGAGTTGAGCCGTATAGATTGCCGACGGAGTCGAGAGTCAGGCCCGAGGATAAGGCCGCTCCATCAGAGCTACCGCCGAAGTTGTGAATGACAGTCTCGGCCCACTTTCCCGCGGCAACTGGTGTTAGTTCGAACACTGTGCCCGCTATCCCCGAGGTGGTAGCGTATGCACCCCCGTCGAAGGTAGTACTGTAGAGGTTCCCGGCAGCATCGAAAACCAAAGAAGCCAACGGGAATTGACCATCGGTTCGATCGTTACGGAACCGGTGCAATACCCGTTCTGTCCAGGCACCGTTCGCTTGACGCGATAACTCAAACGCAGTACCACAACCGACTGTGGCTCCATAATCTACACACGAAGCGCCGCCGCCGTGCTGGGTTGTGCCGTAAAGATTACCGGCGCTGTCTAAGATCAGACCGGCTTCAGGATTGATGCCGTCCTTACCATCATTGATGAAACGGTGCAAAACGGTTTCTGTCCATGTCCCTTTTGCGGCGGGCGACAACTCGAATACCGTGCCACAGCCAAACGGTGCGAAAGGGGATAGGACGCAATTTGCAGTGACTCCACCACCATAAGTCGTGCCGTAGAGGTTGCCTGCGGCGTCAAAAACCAGACGGCTCATCGGACCGGCACCGTCGTTGCCATGACCAAAATAGCGCAGAACGGTCTCCGTCCACCCACCCCCAGCCGCAGGGGAGAGCTCAAACACGGCGCCGCCGTTGTAGGGCCCGCCAAACTCCGTGGTGCCATATAAGTTCCCCGCTGCATCTGAAATCAATCCAGCCTCTGGGGTGATGCCACCTATGCCGTCGTTCCCGAAGTTATGGAGGACTTTTTCGTGTTGGGCGGAGGCAATGGGTGCCGCAAGCAGCAGGAAAATCGCCAGGGTCGCTCGCAGCGGAATGGGGTTTTGGATCGGCTTGAGGGAATGCATAATGATCATCCTTACGACGAGAATCACAATTGTGGGGGGGGGGCACAACGAGAACCTGTTGATTTATAACCTAAATCAGACCTGCGGTCAATTCACCCTTTGGTTTGACCGATTTCCACAGGCCACGTTACAATGAGGAGTTTGCCTGTATCAGCCGACCCGTTCTGGGAGCGCCCGCCTGGCACTTGAGCGCCGGGGGAAAACACAGCAAGCAACGGTTTTAGACACAATTGATGAGCGCCCTTGGATTGCGCCGGGTTGCACCTGTGAAGCGCGCGAGGGACATGGAATTCAGGAGGCAGGTTATGTACGCGGTGATCCGCAGCGGTGGAAAGCAGTTCCGAGTGGCTCCGGGCGACGTGATTCGAGTGGAGAAGGTGGCGACCGGCACCGACGGCGTGGTGGAGTTCCCCGCGCTGGCCGTGTCCACCGCCGATGGGCAAATCAGCAAGGCTGGGGATTCGACCCGCGTGGTTGGCCAGGTGATGGCCGAAGGCCGCGGCGCGAAAATTCTGGTGTTCCACTACAAGCGCAAAAAGCAATACAAGAAGCTGCGCGGTCACCGGCAGGATTATCTTGCGGTCCGCATCACTGAGATCGCGGTGGACGGACAGAGCTTCAAAGCGCCGGAGCTAGTCAAGAAAGCCCCCAAACCGAAAAAGGTTGCGGCTGTTGAGGCCGCTCCTGAAGCGAAGGCGAAGACGAAGTCCGCTGCCAAGAAGGCCGCTCCGAAAAAGGCTGCCAAGAAGAGCGCAGCGAAGAAGAAGTAACGCGACACCACAAATTTCAGAAAGAGACCTAAGCCATGGCACACAAAAAAGGACAAGGAACATCCCGCAACGGGCGCGACTCAAACGCGCAGCGGCTCGGCGTGAAGGCATTCGGAGGTCAGTTGGTTCCCGGAGGGACCATCATCGTCCGGCAGCGTGGCACAAAACTGAAACCCGGCTTGAACGTGGGCCGCGGCAAGGACGACACGCTGTTCGCCAAGATCACCGGGCGCATCAAGTTTTTGAACAAGGGAACGATGGGCCGCTTTGTGATGGTGGAACCGGCGGAGTTGCACTAACGCGTCCGGCGTCCAACTGTTTGGAAAGGCTCGCGAGCAGGCACTTGTTGGCGGCCAAAGCCTCGCCCTCCGGGGATGGGGCTTTTTTGTTGCGCGATGCGTGGGCTCGCGGGCGTGGACGCTGCAGCGGTAGTAAGTTTGTCATCCCGAGCGCCGCTCGAACGCGCACTGGCGCGGCGAGAGCAAGTCGAGGGACTTGTTTTCGCAGGTGGAGCAGCCGAAAAGCAGGTTCCTCCGCTCGCCAGTCGACTGCTACGCAGATCAACTGACTCGGTCGGAATGACAGATCTTTAGTCACTTCGTGTCTTGAGTGGTTGAGAATTGTTAGTGCGCTAGCAAACTTTTTATGTTCATAGATGAAGCAAGAATTCGCGTAAAGGCCGGAGACGGCGGGAACGGTTGCATGGCGTTTCGCCGGGAGAAGTTCATTCCGCGCGGCGGGCCCTCCGGCGGCGACGGCGGCCGGGGCGGAGACGTGGTCATGGAGTCCAGCGAGCGTCACAACACGCTGATTCATTTCCGCTTTAATCCCGAATACAAGTCGGACCGCGGACGCCACGGCGAGGGTTCGAACTGTACCGGACGCGACGGGATCGAGATTGTCCTGAAAGTTCCTATGGGCACAATCGTCTACGACGATGAGACCGGGGAAAAAGTATTTGATTTTTCGAAGGCGGACGAACGCGTTGTGATTGCCCGCGGCGGACGCGGTGGACGCGGGAACGCTCGCTTCGCAACCTCAGTGCATCAAGCGCCGCGCGAAACCGAGCCCGGCGGAACCGGCGAGGAGCGCAACTATCGTCTGGAGCTGAAACTGCTGGCCGACGTAGGACTGGTGGGTTATCCAAACGTGGGGAAATCCACGCTGATCTCTCGAATTTCCGCGGCGCGTCCGAAAATTGCCGACTATCCGTTTACGACGCTGGAACCAAATCTCGGAGTGGTCGCGGTCGGCGAGGCGCGGGACGCGGTCAGCTTTGTGGTGGCCGACATTCCCGGGCTGATCGAAGGCGCTCACCTGGGCGCGGGATTGGGCACGCAGTTCTTGCGCCACATTGAGCGCACCCGTCTGCTCGTTCATCTCGTGGACGTATCGGACGCCAGCGGACGGCCCGACGTGGTGGCAGACGTAGAAGTGATTGAGAACGAGCTGGCAAGTTTTGGAGCAGGGCTGAAGGACAAGCCTTGCATCATGGTGGCGTCCAAGTGTGATGCCGCCAATAAAGACAAATTGTCAGCCTTGAAGCAATATTGCCGCAAACACAAGTTGAAGCTGTATGAAATCTCAGCGGTCACCGGCCAGGGCATCGAGGAACTGAAGTACGCGATGGCGGCTGCGGTGCAAAAGCTCAGGAAGAAAGCCAAGCGGGAGGCGGCGGAGCAGCCCAGCGTGTAGGACTCGCGCGGCGTAAGATTGGTAACGCAGTCTTGAGGAGACTCTATGAGACTTACAAGTTGGTTCGGACTGCTGCTGCTGGCCGTGGGTTCATTGACAGTGCTTAGCAGCGGTGCAACGCAAGAGACAAGCGTCGCCAAGGGGACCGGCTATGGGACGACGGGAATTTACGCCAGAACATTCGGAACCGTCGTAGCTAAGATAGGAACTGCCATCACCTACGTTCCCGATGCTGTTAACGGAGACTCGTTCGTTATTAACACCTCCGGTGTGTATGCGGTGTCATATACCGATGGAGACGTTAATAGCGACGACCTCGGGATCAGTGTGAATCTATCGCCTACTTCAAAGTTTTCGACCGTTTTTGGAACAGGCCAAGAGTTATGCCTTTTTGAAGCTGCGAATACGGGGGAATCTTGCAGTGCAACTGTGTATCTCGCCAAAGGAGCTGTTTTGAGAGCACACAGCACGTTCGGTGGCCCTCCGCCGAACTCTCAAGCGATCACACGTTTCATCGTCACGAAAGTTCAATAAAAGAGTTGGCCTTTACTCCCCTACTCGCGCTCGACCCAGTGTTGTTTCAGGCGGGATCGCGCAGTTTGTTGTAAGCGACTGCGGCTCTGTGGGCCTCCTCGCGTGTCATAACACGGGTTTCGCCAGTCAAGTTGTTCCTGACCAGAACTTCTCTGCCCTCTGGCGAAGCAGCCCACTCCGCGCATGTAGTGTCTTTGACTGCGCTCCAGTCATTTCCTGCTGGGGTGCCGACGTCATGCACTTGGTAGCTAAATAGGTCACTCATGAAATCACCTCTTCATTTTGGGGAGATTTGGACCTACGTTGAAAACAAGTCGGCGGGGCTTCAACACGTCCAAATTTTAGCACTGGAACGGGTGGTCCGGCTTTTTATATCATCGGCACCGGAGTGCAGAGATCCTTCGCTTCGCTCAAGATGACAAGAAATGCGGACTCGTCGGAGTTCGCTTCATTCGAGCTATCGGCCGTGTCTGTCCTGCAGATATTTCCCCAGCTCGGTTTCCAGCGATCCGTAATCGGAGTGGATCGTCGCCCGCAGCGCGGCTTCGGTAGAACTACCTTGACCAAGAAGCTGCAAGATGCGTTGCACGTCGCTCATGCCGTAGGAATCGCGGATGTAGGAAACGGCGGCCAGCGACTCTGCATAGGCCACACGCGCTTCCATCCCATTGAAGCGGGTGAAGCTGCCCTCCAGCGCATTCAGCGGGATCTCATGCTGGAGCTTGAAAAGTTGCTCCAGTTGAGGGCCGTCGTCATTCAAAGATTTTGATTCGACAAGCTGGGCAATGCCTTCGTGCAGCCACGGAGGACATCGGCCCTGCGAGAGATGGTTGATGAAAGTATGAGCGAGTTCATGTTTCAGCACGCGTGCAAGCTCTGAATTGACCGCCGTCAGCCCGTTGACGGGAATGCGAAGTTTCCCATCGTTGATTGCGCCAGACCAGGAAGGCGCGCGCGTCACGTCGAAAAACGCCTGCTCGGTATAAAGGATGACTTGAATGTCGTCGTGCGGCGGAGCGCCGAGTTCGCCGACCAGTTCGTCATAGTCGGATTCAAGCGCGGAGAGAATCTGCGCGCGCAGCGCCTCGGAAGTCTGCTTACCTTCAAAGCGCAGCTTGAAGTGGCCGCTTTCGCGTTCGGCAAAACCCTCCTCCGCTTTCTGATCGCGCTCGGCCTTATCTAAAAGCTGTTGCACGGCCGGATCCGGACGCAGTGCTAGCGAACGCTTCCACGAACTGGCGGCCTCCCGGGCGCGACCGGAGGCGAACTGGGCATAACCGAGCATCGCGTATGCATCGGGAGACTGCGGTGCGGATTGAACGGCCCGCTGCGAAAAATCGAGCGCCTGCGATGCGCGACCCATTCGCACCAACAAAGCTGAGTAGTAAACGAGAATGGTCGAACTCGCCGGCTGGTGATGCAGGGCAGCATCGAAGTACGATTGCGAACGGCCCACGTCTCCGTGCTCAAGCTCAAGCTTCCCGGCAATGAAATTTGCCGTCGCGCTTAGCTCGGGGTTCCCCTTGGCCTCGAGTTCCGCGATGGCGCTGGTGTTGATCTTTCCATCCTGTACGATTCTGGACAAAAGATCGCCCTCGCCAGCCAGACTATCTGCCGGCACGAACGCGGGCAGAGGATCCAGGTGCGTGGCTCCTGACGAAGCAGTGAACGCAGGGCCCCCTGCTTCGACATGGTCTACTGAGGACTTGGGGATGGCGTATGTGTTCTCGCCAATCTCGTATTCGTATCGTGTGCCAGCTTCGCGGACGCGATCGGCGACGATGGTGCGGCCATTCTTGAGGTGAATCGTGTCCGCCATCAGGCAGGACATGGCAAGCAGAGGCCACAACAAAAATGGTTTGGCGGAGGCCCGCATTCAGGCGCATTCTAACAACAGGGCCATGAGCGCAGGGGTGACCAAAGTTCCGGGGCGGCAGTTGGCGTTCGTGCTGGCCGCCGTGTTAACGCTCACCGGGATCGCACCCGCAGCCGACACCAACGCACCGGCGCCCGGGCCCGCCGCGCTGCTTTATCAGCAACTGGGCAGTGTGGGGCTTGATCCCGCGCGCGTCTATCGAGTGCGGGACGTCTCGATTGAGAGGCCCGGCATGCAACTCACGCTCGAAGACGGTACCATCGCTTTCACCAAGGATGTGATGGGGCGAATTACGGGTGCGTTCTTCGAGGGCGACGGAGAACTACTGGTCTCGCCCCCGAACGAAGCAGAGCGCCAGTCCATGAGCCTTTTCACCGGCATGGCGATTCTTGAGGAGCGTTTCGCCACGGCCTATTTGCGGTTCAACAACAACACCGCGGTGGAGTTGGCTTCCGGACTGCGCGCGACCGAAGAGTCGGCGGAGTTTCTTGACCGCTGGAAACAGGCCGCCGAGAGCCTCGCGCCATGGGACGCGCTACGCCTGCTGCAAACCTTCAGCCGCGTGCTGCCTGCATCCGCTTCCGCCCCGGTAGAAGGCGGAGCGGGCGATGTGTTTCTGCATGCGCGATTGCAGGGAGCCAAGCTCGGCCTCTTCGACGTGATTTATGACGCGTCCGCAGGCGAGCCTGTGGAAGTCGGACAAGCCAGGAAATCCGCTGATGGCGTGCTGTTCTACGACGTATGGACGTCGTTTTCGCCAACCGCATCAAGCAAAATGAGAGACGCAGGAGGCTTGAGTCGGGAAGTTTCCGACGTCATCCATGTGAGTCATGTCTCGATTCGCACGCACATCAAGCCGCCAAAGCAGATCGAGGCGGAGGCCACCCTGGAGATCGAGACCAGGCGATCAGGAGAGCGGACGCTAATGTTTGAGTTGTCGCGATTCATTCGCGTCGAGGCGGTCGAACGAAATGGCCACCCGGTTGAATTTATTCACAATCCGTCGGTTGAGGGCACGCAGTTGGCGCGACACGGCAACGATGTGGTGGCGGTGGTGCTTGACCAGCCAACCCGGGCGGGAGAAACTCTTTCTCTGAAATTTGTCTATCACGGGGAAGTGCTGGCGGAAGCCGGGCCGGGCTTGTTGTATGTGGGAGCGCGCGGGAACTGGTATCCGAACCGAGGGTTGGCGATGGCGAACTACGATCTGGAGTTTTACTATCCCCCGGGATGGACACTGCTGGCCACGGGCAAACCGAGTACGCTTCCATCCCTGGCCGGAGCGGCGCAAGCACTTGAGCAGACGTCGCGATGGATTTCGGAACGCCCGATTCCCGTAGCCGGATTCAATCTCGGGAAGTTCAAACGCGCCGTAGCGCACGCCGGCCCGGTAACGGTGGAGAGCTATGGCGCGGTCGCCGTCGAGCGGGACTTCCCGACGGGCAGTCCGCCTGATGTGGTGGACACGACCCCGCTGGCGCCGGGAGTGGTGCCGCATACGGGGCCGCTCACGCGAAGCGCGCCGTCTCCAGCACTGAATACGCAGTTGGTTGCAGATGCGTCCGCCGACGCGATTCGTTACTACGCGGACCGCTTTGGACCGTTCCCTTATTCTCAACTGGCGTTGACGCAGTTGCCGGGACCGGAGAGCCAGGGCTGGCCGGGGCTGATCTTTTTGTCCTCCTTTGCGTTCCTGACAGACTCAGAGCGCGAGGCGCTGCACAAAAGTGACATCTCGAAAATCCTGGAGCGGCAGATCCCCGCCCACGAAACGGCGCACCAATGGTGGGGCGACCTCATCACCTGGCGCAGTTACCGGGACCAATGGTTTTCCGAGGCGCTGGCGAACTATTGTTCGCTGATGGAGTTGGAGGAAAGAAATCCCGCTGCGTTTCGTCAGGCTCTGGATTATTACCGCACCCAGTTACTGAAGAAGTCCGACGCCGGGACAGCAGTCGGAGCGGCAGGCCCCGTAACGCTGGGAGGACGCCTGGTTTCTTCGCGATCTCCAGAGGCGTATGACCCCATTGTTTACGGACGAGGACCATGGTTAATTCACATGCTGCGCATGATGCTGCGGGACGCGGAGAGAAAACCCGGCTCCCGGAAAGCCGGCGTAGGGGATGAGTTGTTTTTCCGTTCTCTGCTTAACTTTCGCAGGCGATATGAAGGCGGAACTGCCAGCACTCAGGACTTGATCGCCAGCTTTGAAGAAAATCTCCCGCCCGGGCTCAAGTTCGAGGGCAAGCGGTCGCTGGATTGGTTCTCGCACGGTTGGGTGGAAGGTACGGCGATTCCGCGGTTGGGCCTTCGCTCTGTAAAGCTTGTGCCGAGAGACGGTGCAGTGGAGATTAGCGGCGTGGTCGAGCAGAAAAATGCGCCTGCCGATTTGGTGACCGTAGTCCCCGTCTACGCAATGCTGCCGGGCAACGCAGCAGTTTTCGTCGGCCAGGTATTTGCGGATGGTGAGGAAACGGCGTTCCGGCTGACCGCTCCCTCGGGGGCGACGCGTCTTTCGCTTGATCCCCAGCACACCGTTTTGTCAGACCTCAAGTAGTACGAGCGCGCATCGGGCAAGCGGACTCACGCCCGCTTGCGATAGCGCGTGACCTGCAAGATATGCTTTGGGATTTCCTCCAGAGCGAGGGTCTTGCGCAAGCATCCGGCCGCGGCGCAGGCCTTGGGCATGCCATAGACCGCGCTGGAGGCCTCATCCTGGCCGACGGTCACCCCCCCCTTGCGATAAATGGCTTTCATCCCTTCGACGCCATCCGTGCCCATGCCCGTCAGGATAATGCCCATGGCTTGAGGGCCAAAGTGTTCGGCGACGGACAACATCAAGACATCTACAGAGGGAACGTGAATTTTTCCGTTGCGGTCGGGCGAGAGAATGATCCTGGCCTTACTCGCAGAGCTGCGGAAGACGGTCATGTGCGTACCAGCGGGCGCGACATAGATGACCGATCCCTCGACCTCGTCGCCATGCGACGCTTCTCGAACTTTCATCTGGCATAAAGTGTCCAGACGGCGAGCGAAGGGCGTGGTGAAGCCCACAGGCATATGCTGAACAATCAGGATAGGAACGCCGAGATCGCCTGGAAGTTGGGGCAGGATTTCCTGCAAGGCCTTGGGACCGCCAGTGGACGTGCCGATGGCGATCGCAGCGGGAGTGGAGGATGGCGCGGCAGATTCCGGGACTGAGCGCACCGGCTTGCGCGCAGGCTGCTGCGGCGCGGCACGGCGGCGGGAATCGGCGGCAGCCTTGATGCTGGCAACCAGCACATCCCGCAGATGGGCTATGTCGAGCGACATGGAGTCGGGCTGTTTCAAGACGCAATCGAAAGCGCCAATGGCCAGCGCGGTCAGCGTGGCTTCTGCATTCTGGTGAGTGAGGGAACTCACGATGACGACGGGGCGCGGGGACTGGGCCATGATGCGCCGCAGCGCTTCCAGACCGTCAATCCTGGGCATTTGAATGTCGAGGGTTACCACGTCAGGATTGAGGGCAATGGTTTTTTCCAACGCGTCCACTCCGTCTACCGCAGTCCCGATCACTTGCAGCGCCGGGTCGGAGGAGACCATGCGGGAGAGCGCGCTCCGCATGAACGCGCTGTCATCGGCAATGAGGACACGAATTGGATCGGCGCCTGGATTCATCGCTTTCGGTAGACCGCTTGTACCAGCTGTTGCACTTCGTCCATGTAGGAGTCGAGTTCAAAGGTCAGACGGGCCCAGTCCATGCCGGCCATGGCGGGGAATTGCCGCACCAGCGCGGCGAATCCGTCCTCTTGCGAAAGATCCACCTGGCAAGCTTCGACGTAATTGATATACACATCCACCACGTTGGTCGTGGTATCGAAGGCCATGTTCCACACCTGTTGCAGAATCATGGCGCGGGTCACCGGACGCCCGGCATTCCGCATCAGATATTCCAGCAGCGAAAACTCCCGCACCGTCAGCTCAATGGGACGGCCCGCGCGCTCCGCCCGCCGCTCCATCCGGTCCAGCGTAAGGTCGGCGATCTTCAGCACCGCCGCCGACGGCTCATGGCTGCGCCGCAACAGCGCCCGGATGCGCGCCGACAACTCGCGAAACGAAAACGGCTTGCCCAGATAATCGTCCGCGCCCGTCTCCAGACACTCCACCCGGTCTTCCACCTGGCTGCGCTGCGTCAGCACCAGCACCGGCACCGTGGGCCGGCTGGTGCGCAGCTTCCGCAGCACGCTCACCCCGTCCAGCTTGGGAAGGTTCAGGTCGAGCACCACCAGGTCCCACGCCGACGCCTCCGCCAGGGCATAGGCCTGCTCTCCATCCGTCGCCACGCTCACGTCATAGAACTCCGCCTCCAGCCCCTGCCGGAGGTACCGCCCCAGCGCTTCATCATCTTCCGCAATCAGAATTCGCATGAGAAATTGTTCACCAAACGTTGGACTGATTCTAGCCACGAAGTTCAGTGAGGCAGCCGAAAATGAGGGTGCACTAAGGTGCGTATGTGCGGAAATGGATTTCGATTCCCGGTTTGGTGTCCCCTCCTCCCTTCGTGCTCACGGCCGCGCGCGCCAGCTTCGTCCCGCCCCGAACCCACTCTGCCAATCCGCCTCCGCCCCGCTTCGGCGGATAATTTCCCTAGCTCTCGCTCCGAACCCTCGCTTTGCGAAACTGGGCAAAATCCGCGTCCTTCCCCTTCATGGCCAACGGAGGATGGATCCTGCTCGCCACCTTTGTCCTCTCGCGCTGGGACCTGTTCCATCCTGTGCTTCCATTTCTCAGCGCCTTTGCCTACGCCGCCCTCGGGGCTGGAATGTTGCTCGCCTGGAGATTTCATTCCAGCCGCGCCTTCTTCGCCTTGCTGGTTTTGTTGCTGGCGCAACGCGCGCTTGCTTTTTATTCCTCCCCGCACGCTGCGCCCGCGGGCCCGGCCCTGGCCACGCTGCACATCATTGCGGTGCTATTGCCAATCAACTTCGCGCTGCTGGCCTTGATCGAAGAGTCCGGCTTCGCGGCCCCGGCCCTGCTTCCGCTGTTCACCGTGCTGTTCGCGCAGGCCATCGCCGTCGCCGTCTGGAGCGGAATGGCCGCGCGTCGCGTCTCGCCGCCGGTAGTCCCGGCTTATGCTGCCGCTGTGTTTGCCGTCGTCGCCGTGGTTCTGGCCCTGCGCTGGCTGCTGATCGCAAAACCGCTCGAGGGCGCGCTGTTCTGGGCGCTGGGCGCGTCGTTCCTCGCTCTTCATGCCGGCGGAGCGGACCATGAGGCGATGCTCTACTTCTCCGCCGCCGCCGTCATGCTTTGCGTTGCGCTGGTTGAAACCGGATACCGTCTCGCCTATCACGACGAACTCACCGGCCTGCCCTCGCGGCGCGCTTTTCAGGACGCGTTTCGTCATCTCGAAGCGCCCTATGCCATCGCCGTCGTGGACATTGATCACTTCAAGAAATTCAACGACACCTATGGCCACGAGACCGGCGACCAGGTTTTGCGTTTGGTCGCGCGCCGGCTGTCGCGCGTCACCGGCGGAGGCAAGGCCTACCGCTGCGGCGGCGAAGAGTTCAATATTCTGTTTCCCGGCCGCTCCGTGCCGGAGATCGCAACCGATCTCGAGCAGCTTCGCGCCGCCATCGAGGCTTCGTCGTTCCAGCTGCGAAGTTCCGAGCGCCGCACCGTCGAGCGCGGGCAGGACTCGGACCGGCGCAACCAATCCAAAGGCCGGAGACGCACCGGCCGCGCCATTCGCCAACTGGCCAGCGCCCCCCGCCCCGGTCCGCTGTCGGTCACGGTGAGCATCGGGGTCGCGGGCGGGCAAAAAGGTCTGGAGCCGGACGCCGTGCTGCGCAGCGCAGACCATGCTCTTTACCGCGCCAAAGCCAGCGGCAGAAATTGTGTGGAGACCGCCACCTCCCTGGGCCGCCGCCGCTCGAAGAGCAAGACCGCCAGCATCGCCTGAACAAAACGTCCGGAAAACAGAAAAGCGCAGCGCCCGTTGAAGGGCCTGCGCCTAAATTGATTTCTCTCTCTATTTTCAGAATATCAAATCGGAGGGGGTAGTGTGCCAGAATCCGGAAAAATATATCTCCAACAAAATCAGTAGCTTAGCGAGGAAAACGCGAATTTGGGGGCTTGACAAGATTTTCCAGGAATTATCACCTTCAGAAACCCTAACGTTTCTTCTTCGGCATCTGCGCGATCTTGGACGGCTGTTTTGGAATAGGGGGCGGGACTGATGCCTCTATTTGTCCTCGCGTCCTTCCGTATTTGTCTAGGTAATCCCAGATCGCATCGACAACTATGTCGTTGAGAGTCGTGCGCTTGTTCGGCTGTGGCTCACGCTTTCTTGAATCGCTAATCCATCGAATCGCGGCTCTTTCCTCTAGCGTGAAGCAGACTGATGTTCGGCCTGCGTCTGCCGGGATATGTTTCTCTTTAGGAGTCACGGCTCGATTTCCACATTGACTGCGCCCTTGCATTATTGCATCATTACGTTATAGTGCAATAACGTAGTGACGTTAGAACGCTGTTACGAGCGTGTTTTAGGGGTGTTCGAGGAAGGGATATACTGGGTTAGCGGGGTCGGTTGCCAAGTGCAGGCACCGTGGTTTAGGATTCCCGTCTTGCCTGAACTTCCTTCATCGCCACAGGCCAGAGGAAGCGGCCCTAGATCGCCTCAAGGCGAATTGGATTTCTTTTAAAAAAGATTGGCCGCCGGTCGCGAGACCACCGGCCAATTGGCCAGGCTAGCAAGATGTGGCCAGGGCGAGGGGAGTCGAACCCCCAACTTCTCGGTTAACAGCCGAGCGCTCTACCATTGAGCTACGCCCTGAATGGGTCGGGTGAGGGGAGCGCTCTCGAAAGCTTTACTCCTCACTCGGCCCGGCGTTCGTATTACAACTCTCATCCCTCCTGTCGTGCATGTCAAGAGTGAAACACCATATGTTGTTGCCCCAATAATGACGGGGCGGATACTTCCATGGCGACTTACTTTTCCACAGGCCGTGCACACCAACAAAGCACTTCAAATGTGCAAGTTGAGCATTCTTGCGCGAGCATTTGGCTGTTGCGCGGATAGCTATGGAGGCTCAACGATTACATACCTACTTTGCTATCAAAGAAACCGTCATCTCCGGGGAATCTTAGGGCAGCAAGGATGACGTGGTTCAATCGGACAATGTCTCGGTGCAGGATGAGGAAACGTTCCGACCCAAAGGGCCCCCTGTCTGTATTAAGTGAATAGCATTGACTCCCGCCGGTCAATTCTTGTTCGGTTTTCGTAACAAGAATCACTTTTATGTTCCGGATTTCAACGTTTGCCTGACAATGCCCGCTGCATGGGGATGGAGATGCGGGTTGGCGGCTACCGTCTCACGCGGCCTGCCGCTGCTGGCACCTCCGAGATTGCGCGTGATCCATACCCACTCGCGGTCTCAACACACCGGCACGGGTCTTCTTTCGCACCCCCTCTGAGAGAAGACCCGGCAGGTGGTTTTGAGGTCTTCAGTGCGACCGCGCGAAGGTCACCACCACGGCCTTCGACGTTGGGGTGTTGCTTTTGAGCGCGACGCTGCCGATCGGGACCAGCACATTCGCTTCGGGAAAATAAGTGGCCACACAACCGCGCGGAATGTCGTAAGGTACGGCCAGGAATTTTCGCGCCGTGCGCAACTGCTCCACGCCCGATTCCTCAAAATGGCTGGTGATATCGAGTGCGTCGCCTTGCTTCCATCCGCGTTCTTTCAGATCATCGGGATGGACGAGCACGACGCGGCGGCCATTCCAGATGCCGCGATAGCGGTCGTCGAGTCCATAGATCGTAGTGTTGAACTGGTCGTGGCTGCGCAGGGTCGTCATCACGAACTGACCGGGCGAGAGCCTCAGCGGATCCAAGGGCGACGCGGTAAATTGCGCGCGTCCGGTAGCAGTCGCATAGTCGTTGTCGCGCGCGGCGTTGGGCAGGTAGAACGTTTTTTCGCCCTGCACCTTTTGCGTCAAGTCCTCGCAGCCGGGAACCACTTGCGCAATGAGCGCGCGAACGCGGTCGTAGTCTTCCACCAGATTCATCCACGCGACCTTGCTGCGCGCCCCAATCGTGGCCACGGCCAGCCGCGCCACGATTGCCGGCTCGGAAAGCAAAGTTGGCGATGGAGGCTCCAACCTGCCCTGCGAAGCATGCACGATCCCCATCGAGTTCTCAACCGTCACAAATTGGGGGCCCGCCGTTTGCAAGTCGTGGTCAGTACGGCCCAGACAAGGCAGGACCAGCGCGCGTTTGCCGGTGATCAGATGCGAACGGTTCAGCTTGGTTGAAACATGCACGGTGAGACGGCAGCGCCGCAGGGCCTCCGCGGTAAATTCGGTGTCCGGTGTGGCCGAAAGAAAATTCCCGCCCATCGCAAAGAAGACTTTGGCACGACCGTCGTGCATGGCCTTGATCGCCTCGACCACATCGAACCCATGTTTGCGGGGAGGCTCAAATCCGAATACTTCCCTGAGCTTGTCGAGAAAGCTGTCGGGCATTTGTTCCCAGATGCCCATAGTGCGGTCGCCCTGCACGTTGGAGTGTCCGCGCACCGGACAAACACCGGCGCCCGGCCGTCCCATGTGCCCGCCCAACAGCAGCAGGTTCACAATCTCCTGTATGGTTGCGACCGCATGTTTTTGCTGGGTGAGTCCCATGGCCCAGCAGGCGATCATCGCCTTGGACCGCAGGATGATCCCGGCAATCTCGATGATTTGCTCGCGCGCAATGCCGCTCTGCTCGATGATAGCGTCCCAGGATTCCGCTTCGCAGGCGCGGCGAAATTCTTCGAACCCATGGGTGCGGTCCGCGATGAACGCCTGATTTAGCACTTCTCCCGGCCGCTTTGCCGCTTCTTCCAGCAGTTGCTTGCACAATCCGCGGAAGAACGCCTGATCGCCGCTTAGTTTCACCTGTACGAAGTGCTTCGCGATGGGCGTACCGGGGCCCAGCATCGCGAGTGGCTCCTGGGGATGGCGAAAGCGCACCAGTGCGGCTTCCCGCAGCGGATTGACGCTGATGATGGTGGCTCCGCGCCGCGCCGCTTTTTGCAGCGTGGTCAGCATGCGCGGATGGTTGGTCCCGGGATTCTGTCCGATGATCAGGATGGAGTCGGCGAGATCAAAGTCGTCCAGGTGGACCGTCCCCTTGCCCACTCCGATCACTTCTTTCAGCGCCGCACCCGACGACTCGTGGCACATGTTGGAACAGTCGGGCAGATTATTGGTGCCAAATTCGCGGACAAAGAGCTGATAGAGGAACGCGGCCTCGTTGCTGGTGCGGCCCGAGGTGTAAAAAATCGCTTCGTTGGGACTTTGCAGGCCGTTGAGCTCGCATCCGATCATTTCAAAGGCATCGTCCCAACTAATTTCCTGGTAGTGACTTGCGCCTTCCTCCAAAACCAGCGGATGGGTGAGCCGGCCCTGATGTCCGAGCCAGTAGTCGGATTGTTGCGAGAGTTGGGCGACGCTGTATTGCTGAAACAGTTCCGGCGTGGCGCGCCTGGTGGTTGCCTCTTCGGCGATGGCCTTCGCGCCGTTCTCGCAGTATTCGTTGAGGGAGCGCTCGGAATCCGGATCGGGCCAGGCGCAACCGGGGCAGTCGAATCCGCCAATCTGATTCAGCCGAGCGAGCGCCGAAATGCCGCGCACGAGGCCGGGTCCGTGGAGCGTGAATTCAAATGACTTGGCGATCGCCGTCAGGCCGGCGGCCGCGGCAGGCGGATGGCCGATGCGAATGCCTTCGGTTTCAATCGGGGTCTGGGTGCGGGCATTGTGATCTGACGCAGTGTTTCTCTCAGCGCTGGAGGGGCGGGGTGAAGTCGCGCCGTTGGACGATTTGTCTTCCGTTGTCAAGCTCGTGCTCCCAGTTTTGCAACCGTAGTAACAGACTACCGCACCGGCTGCATCGCGTGGGAAGGCAGGCGGAGCGCGGGTTTCGCCGCATTATTCTCATTGACTCGCAGCCGGGGGAGCGAATAAAATCCACAAGGTTGTACTTCTCCCTTTCCAGTAGAAACTACCTTTTGGAGGAATCCGATGAAGCGAATCTCAGTGTGCCTGCTGCTTTTGCCTGTCTGCTTGATGCTCGCTCCCACCGCCTCGGCCAGTTGGGGCGGCTTCGTCTCGACCGGCGCCGGCACTGCGTTGGGATCTCCATCCTGCGCCCAGGTCGCGACGGACCAGGTTGTTTGCGCGGTACGAAGCGGGAAGTCGGTCCTGATGGTGAACCAGTTCAACGGAACCACATGGGGAAAGTGGAAGAGCCTGACCGGGACCGTCAGTTCTGACGCCAGCTGCACCAGCGATGGCGCCGGCAAAGTAATCTGCGCGGCGACCGCGACCAGCGGTAATCTGCTGTGGACCATCTTCAATGGCACGGTGTGGAGCAATCCGGCGCAGGTCACCGGAGCGCTTTTTTCGGCGCCGAGTTGTGCGGAGTATACAGGCGGGCAAGTGCTCTGCGCGGCGCGGAATTCCGCCGGCGGCATGGCATGGTCTCTTTACAACGGCACCTCGTGGAGCGCGTTTGCGAACCTCACGACCTCGGCCCTATCGGCCCCCAACTGCACCACCGACAACGCGAGCGGCGTGGTTTGCGCGATTTTCACCAAGGGAGGCGTCACCATGGTGAATCGCTTCTCGAGCGGCGCATGGGCCGGGTTTCTCAACATCGGCGGAACCGCGGGCAGCGAACCGAACTGCGCGTCCTTGAACTCGGGCGGGAAAGTGGCGTGCTTCGCGAAGGCCTATAACTCAGGGATCTTCGCCGCGCTTTTCAATGGAGGAACTTGGGCAATTGGCAACTGGAGCGGCTACGGTGCACTCGGCGGCGGCATAAATGACAACTCCAGCTGCACCTCGCAGGCGGCGGGGAAGCTGGTTTGCGGAGTGATTGGCGTCCTCGACAACGCGTTTTATAGCAACGTTTATAACGGATCCGGCTGGTCGAGCTGGACCAAAATTGGCGGCACCGGGACCGCCTCACCCGCCTGCGCGCCTCTGGGCACGGGCCAGGCGGTTTGCACGCTCGTGGGCATAGACAGCAAGGTCACCAGCGTGGTGGGGCCGTAAAAACTCTTTAGAGTAAGTTCAAAAAAGAAAAGCAGGTTTCTCGACTGCGCAAGACTGCCCGTAAACGGGCAGTCTTACTTCGCTCGAAATGACAGAAATATAGATTTGATCAAAGCTTCCCTAAGAGTTTCCTGAACAGCCTTCCGCGCCCCGGAAGGCTGTTTGCTTTTGGGGGTCGAGTCGTCCGCCGCCGGATTTTCGCTTGACATCGTCCGCCAAAAAAGTAACTATGTAATAGTTATTCATGCATGCGGATATCTATTCACCATGAATAAAACACTACGGCAGCGGGCCATTCTGGATACGCTGCGGCGGGGCCCGGTTTCCAGCCAGGAAGACTTGCAGCGCGCGCTGCGCAAGCAGGGGTTCCGGGTTGGACAGGCGACCTTGTCGCGGGACATTCACTCGCTGCATCTGGCCAAGAGTTCGCAAGGGTATTCTCTGGCGCGGGGCGAAGGAGCGGGCGTGGCCTTGCCGCCGGTTTCCCGACTGCTGCGCGAGTTCGTGCTGGAAGTGAGGCCGGCGCAGAACCTGCTGGTGATCAAGACGATCATCGGGAGTGCGCAGCCCGTGGCCGCCGCGATTGATGAGGCCGACTGGAAGGAAGCGATTGGCACCATCGCCGGCGATGATACGGTGCTGATCGTTTGTCCGGACAAAGAAGACGCTCACAAATTGTCGGAGCGTATTGAGGCATTGATCGAGAAATGACCACGCCCGCCACCAAACTTGCAAGAGTCTCGCCGCGCAGCAGCGCGCCGGATTCTGAAGCCGGCAACCAGGTATTCACCTGCCACGACCTGATCTCCACGCTTGATCTGGGACCCGACGGAGTGAGTGCCGTGCTTCATCTGACCGACCTGATGAAGGCGCGGCCCTCGGTCTTCCAACGCTCGCTCGCGGGCAAGCAGATGGTGATGTTCTTTGAGAAAGCATCGCTGCGCACGCGGCTCACGTTTGAAGTGGGAATGTCGAGCCTGGGCGGCGTGGCACATTTTGTGGACCAGACGGCGAGCCGGCTGGGCGCGCGGGAGCCACTCGCCGACATCGCGCAAAATCTTGAGCGCTGGGTGGACGTCGTCGTGTTGCGGACATTTGCGCACGACACGATCACGCAAATCGCCGGGCATGCTTCGGTTCCCGTCATCAACGCGCTCAGCGATCTTGAGCATCCCTGCCAGGCGCTGGCCGACTATTTCACGTTGCAGGAGCGTTTTGGCGATCTGCGGAATGTGCGGATTGCGTATGTGGGAGACGGCAACAACGTGGCCCACTCGCTGCTGCTGACGTGTGCCTGCCTGGGATCTTCGATTCGCATCGCAACGCCAGAGAACTACGGCCCCAATCCTGAGATCGTTGCCAGCGCTCTTGAAATCGCCGGGCAGACCGGGGCCACGATTGAAATATTCAACGATCCATCCGCAGCCGTGGCCGGTGCGGACGCAGTTTATACCGATGCCTGGGCCAGCATGGGACAGGAAAGCGAAGCCGAAGAGCGTGCCGCAGTCTTCCAGCCTTATCACGTCAACCGCGAGCTCATGGCGAAAGCCGCTCCACGCGCGGCGTTCATGCACTGTCTGCCTGCACATCGAGGCGAAGAAGTCGCCGCCGCGGTGATTGATTCGGAGCGCTCAATTGTTTATGAGCAGGCGGAAAACCGTCTCCACGTTCAAAAAGCGGTTTTATATTTGCTACTCGGCGGCGCGGTGCGCCTGCCCGTAAGGAGTGCTTATGCCTGAGAAAATTGTGCTTGCCTATTCCGGCGGGCTCGACACCTCCATCATTATTCCGTGGCTCAAGGAAAATTATTCCTATGATGTCATCGCCATGGTGGGCGATGTGGGACAGGGCGACGACATCGAGGCCGTGGTCAAGAAAGCCTATGCCACCGGCGCCAGCAAAGTGATTGTCGAGGACCTGCGCGAAGAGTTCTTGACCGGCTACGTGTTTCCAGCGCTCAAGGCGGGCGCCGTCTACGAACACAAATACCTGCTTGGTACTTCGCTGGCGCGGCCGGTGATCGCGAAGCATCAAGTGGAGGTTGCGTTACGGGAGGGGGCCACCGCCGTCGCGCACGGTTGCACCGGAAAAGGCAACGACCAGGTGCGCTTTGAGCTGGCTTATCAGGCGCTTGCACCCGAGCTCAAGATCATCGCGCCGTGGCGGGAGTGGACGCTGAAGTCGCGCGAGGATTGTTTGGACTATGCCGAACAGCACGGCATTGCCGTCGAGGCAAGCCGTGCGAAAATCCACAGCCGCGACCGCAATCTGTGGCACATCAGCCACGAAGGGGGAGAGCTGGAAGACCCGGCCAACGGGCCGTTGGACAGCACCTGGCAAATTACGCGTTCTCCGCGCGAGGCCCCGGACCGGGAGGAGTCGGTCACCATCGGTTTCAGTCAAGGCTTGCCAGTCTCGGTGAATGGGATGGCGATGGATCCAGTCTCGCTGGTTGAATTGCTCAACGAGATTGGCGCGCGCAATGCCGTCGGCCGCATTGATTTGGTCGAGAACCGGTTTGTGGGCATCAAGTCGCGCGGATGTTACGAGACGCCGGGCGGAACGCTGCTCATTGCCGCGCATCGTGAACTGGAAGCGCTTTGTCTGGAGCGCGACGTGGCGCATTTCAAACAGCACATCGGATTGAAATATGCGGAGTTGGTTTACTTTGGGCTGTGGTTCGCACCGTTGCGCGAGGCGCTCGACGCTTTCGTCAACAGCACGCAGCATCAAGTCACCGGCAGCGTAACGCTGTCACTCTACAAGGGTAATGTTTCGATCGCCAGCCGCGAGTCAGAGCACTCTCTTTACCGGACCGATCTGTCGTCGTTCACCATGGGCGAAAGTTATGATCAAAAGGATGCCGCCGGATTCATCCGAATTCTGGGGCTTCCGTCGCGCTCACGGGCACGGTTGCGCGCCGAGGTTGCGCAGTGAAGATGTGGTCGGGGCGGTTCCGAGAGCCGCTCGATCGCGAGTTTGCCGCGTGGCAGAGGTCATTCGGCTTTGATCGCAGGCTGCTGCATTACGAACTGGCTGCCGGGGCCGCCCATGCTCGCGCGCTGCAAAAAGCGGGCATCCTCTCCGCTGAAGAATTGACGAGTATTCTCGGCGGCCTGGAAGCTATCGGCGTGCAGGCAGGCGCGGCGGACTCCTTTCTTGACGACACCGATCTTGACGATACCGAGGCGGAGGACGTCCATCACTTCGTCGAGTTACAACTGGCGCGCCGGATCGGCGACGCCGGCTATAAATTGCACACCGGCCGCAGCCGCAATGAGCAGATTGCCACCAGCCTGCGGCTTTGCGTTCGCGCTTCCATTGACCAAATTGTCAAAGACCTCGCCGAGCTGTGCTCCGCGTTTGTGCTGCGTGCCGAGGACTTTGCCGATGCGCCCATGCCCTCTTACACGCACTTGCAGCGCGCCGAACCGGTGCTGGCGGCGCACTGGCTGCTGGCTTATGTTGAGATGTTTTTGCGGGACGCAGAGCGGCTCAACGATTGCCGGAAGCGGCTGAACCGCTGCCCGCTTGGCTCGGGCGCGGTGGCGGGCGCAACTCTGGCGCTTGACCGCGACCAGATGGCGGCGGAACTTGGCTTCAATGGGGCCACTGCGAACAGCATGGACGCAACCAGCGACCGCGATTTTGCTCTCGAGTTTGCCCAGGCATTGTCTCTGCTGGCCATTCACCTGAGCCGTTGGGCCGAAGAGATGATTCTTTTCTCGTCGGAGGAATTCGGCTTTGTCGTTCTTCCTGAACCGTATTCCACCGGCAGCAGCGCCATGCCGCAAAAGAAAAACCCTGATCTGCTGGAACTGGTCCGCGGCAAGTGTGGGCGAGTGATCGGATATGCCACGTCTCTGGCCGTGACTTTGAAAGGCCTGCCGCTGGCCTACAACAAAGACATGCAGGAAACCCAGGAGCCGGTCTTCGCAGCCGCTGAGACCATCTTGCCGATGCTGCCACTCTGCACACGATGGATGAAGGCCGTCGAATTTGAGCTGAATCCAATGCGCGATGCGGCCCAGTCCGGTTTCATGAACGCATGGGCTGCGGCGACCTATCTTTCCCAGCGCGGCGTGCCTTCGCGATTGGCCCATGAGATCGTCGGCAAGGCGGTGCAGATGTGCATGACCAAGGGATGCCAATTGCAGGACCTTCCCTTGGACGAATTGCGCGAGCTGAACCCGGCCTTCGACCAAACTTTCTACGAGGCGCTGACGCTTTCGTCCGTGCTGGCGATCCACGATGTTTCGGGCGGGACCGCTCCCACGCGGGTCCGCAGCGCGCTGCACGACGTCAAAAGCCGTATTCATGCGCTTCATCACCAGACTGCAATACCCGCGTAACAGAATTTGGGGCGGTAAATCGCAAACGTGGCTCGTTGGCCCGGGTGCTCAGAGTCCGCGCGGCCGGGAAGTGATAAACTACTGGAGTTGTCGGCCAGCCGTTTTCACACCGGAGAGGTGGCAGAGTGGCCGAATGCGGCGGTTTGCTAAACCGTTGTACGGGCTAACACCTGTACCCAGGGTTCGAATCCCTGCCTCTCCGCCATTCCCTTCAATCCCAAGCACTTACGCTCCGTTGAACCGTGGAAGGCCCCATGGTTCAATCGCTTTCTAGTGTCCTGTAAGTGTCCGATAAGAGCTAGTTGCCTGAAAATGCGCCGACCAGTGTGGCTCACGCAGTTCTCAGCAACTGTAATCGCCTGATTACAACAGTCGAGCCTCCACTACGCGCCAGTGTGATGCGACCGTCGGCCGTGAACCCCCGCGAAGAAGCCAAAGAGCGAAAACAAGCTGGAGAGGCAATACAGAACAGCATGAGGATCTGCAGACTATCGTACTCCGCGAAATATTCTGACAGATGGGGTGAAGGGTAGCCGATTTGTATATGGCCCCGTTCCCGCATCACGCGCAATCCGCGCGTGCTTTTGACCACAACAGCCGCATAAATCAGATGAATGGAAATTAATTTGGTTTGACTTCTCACTCTTGCGTTAAGCTCGGTGCGCACAGAAGGAGCCCACCCATGGTTCGTGTTTCAAAGTTGAAAACGCCGTGCGCGATTTTTCTCGTCCTGGTCATCATCTTCGGTGGCACTGCAACGGGCGTTCACGCCCAAGTCGCGGGCGGGACGATTTCGGGAACCGTTGCGGATAGCAGCGGTCGAGTCATCGGCAACGTTGAGATTACGATTACCAACGTGGCCACCGGCGTCACACGCGACGTAACGACGAATGAGGAAGGCTTCTATTCTGCCCCCAACCTGCTCCCGGGAACCTATGAGGCGAAATTTTCCGCCAAGGGTTTCAATACCGAGGTACGGAAAGGCATCGAGCTGACCGTAGGAGCATCGGCTGGTTTGGACTTGACGATGCGTGTCGGTTCAATCGGAGAGACCGTTGTCGTGCAGAGTGCCGTTCCCGACGTGCAGCTTTCCACTTCCGACATCAGTGCCGTGGTCAATGCAACTACGGTGCGTGAGTTGCCACTCAATGGGCGCAGTTGGACCGACCTGGCGCAACTCCAGCCGGGTGTGGCGGCGATTCATACTCAGCCCGACTTTTCGGCTGGCACCGACCGCGGAAACCGCGGATTCGGGCAGCAGTTGACGATCTCCGGCGCCCGGCCGCAGCAGAACAACTATCGACTGGACGGTGTCAGCCTCAATGACTACGCCAATGGAGCGCCGGGCAGCGTGCTGGGCGGAAGCTTGGGGGTCGATGCCATCCAGGAATTTTCCGTCATCACCAGCAACTATGAGGCGGATTACGGGAAGACCTCGGGCGGGGTGGTCAACGCCATCACTCGGTCGGGGACGAATCAAATTCACGGCAGCGGCTATGAATTTCTGCGCAACAGCGCACTTGATGCCAAGAATTATTTCGACCAGGGCGGTATTCCGCCCTTCAAGCGGAACCAGTTTGGCGGGACCATCGGCGGGCCGATTGTGAAGGACCACACGTTTTTCTTCGCCGACTACGAGGGCATCCGGCAGTCGTTGGGCATTACAACGGTTGCGACCGTGCCGTCTGCGGCAGCCCGAGGCGGGACGCTATGTTCAAATCCTGATGTTCCCCCGCCCAATAACTGCACACCGACGACGATCACCGTAGACCCGGCGGCGCAGGCATACTTCACTTTTTATCATCTCCCCAACCAGGGTGCGGTTGCCGGAAGCAATGGGGATCTGGGAACATTCACTTTCGCCGGCCAGCAAATAGTCAGCGAAAACTTCCTTACCGCCCGAGTGGATCACAAGTTCTCCGAGAACGACAGCCTGTTCGGCACCTACATGTATGACAAGACTCCATACTCGGCCCCCGACGGACTGGACAACGTTGAGTTCAGCACTTCGACCGCCCGGCAGTTCGTCGCTATTGAAGAGACTCACATCTTCACTCCAAGGTTTGCGAATTCATTCCGCATAGGCGGCAATCACGAAGCGGTAAACAATAACCAGAGCCTGAAGGCGATCAACCCCGATGCCGCCAGAACGGATCTAGGAGTTGGAGGAACCGCATTTGCGGGGCGCGCCGCAGGCCAGGTTCTCATTGGCGGCGGAGTCAGTGATTTTTCGGGCGGAGTTGGCGGCAGCCCGACATATTTCTACCACTGGAACTCGCTGCAACTCTATGACGACGCTTTCTACACAACGGGCAAACACTCCCTCCGGTTTGGCGGAGCAGTCGAGCGCATGATGCTGAACGTGGTCGCCGACACCGATCCAAATGGAATCTGGCGGTTCGCCGACCTGGCGGGCTTTCTCGCCAACAACCCCACAAAGTTCCAGGGTGGAATCGCCAGCACGCTCTCGCCGCGCAACCTGCGCCAGAGCATCTTTGGTCTCTATCTGCAGGACGATTGGCACGCGAAACCAAATCTGACGCTGAATCTTGGCTTGCGTTACGAGATGTCAACAGTGCCGAGTGAAACCAGCGGCAAGATCGCGAATCTCGCGAACCTGCCGGACGCGCTGCCGGTGTGCGGCACGCTTAAGTTCGGGGGGTGTTCGGGGACCGGCCCATTCTTCAACAACCCGACCCGTCACAACTTTGAGCCGCGCCTTGGTTTTGCCTGGGATCCATTCCACAATGGAAAGACTGCGGTGCGGGGAGGGATTGGTCTCTTCGATGTGCTGCCCTTGCCGTATCAGTTTGTGCTGATGACCACGCAGTCCGCTCCGTTCTTTTCCTACACTTCGATTAACAGTCCCGGGCAGGGCACTTTCTACAACGGTCTCACCAACTTTCCCGCCAACACGCTCCGTTCCACCTATGTGCAGCGTACTAAGCGCGACTATGTGCTGCAGTGGAATTTCAATATTCAGCAGCAAATCACGCCAAGCGTGGCCGCCATGGTCGCCTACGTGGGATCGCGCGGAATCCATCAGCCCTTCAAAGTCGATGAAGCGGACCTGGTCATCCCCACGAAGACGCAATATGGATACTTGTGGCCTCAAGTGGATGTGAATGGCAATCTGACAAGCGGGCCGAATGCGGGGAACCCTCCCGCCACGATTAATCCCAACTACGGCTCGGTTCGAGGACTGTTCTACGAGGGCCACTCTTACTACAACGCGCTGGAAGCGCAACTATCCAAGCGTTTGAGCCACGGATTTCAGGTGCAGAGCGTCTTCACGTGGGCGAAAAGCATGGATACGAGTTCGGCGTCGGTTGCCGGCGACACGTTTGGGAACTCGATCTCAAGCCTCCACTGGTTCGACATGAGGCTGAGCCGTGGCCTCTCGGATTTCAATGTTGATAAAATCCTGGTCGTCAGCGGAACCTGGGAGTTGGGAACTCCGAAGGCTTTCTCCGCGCCGGCGCAATTTGCATTGGGCGGATGGGAACTGGGACTGATCTTCACGGCCAGCGGTGGCGTTCCGTTCACTCCAACTTGGGGAACCGGCTCGGACCCGCAAGGTTCGTTGAGCAGCGATGATTGGGCGTTCCCGAACCGTTTGACCGGATCAGGATGCAGCGGTTCGCTCACCAACCCTGGAAACCCGAGCGCCTACATCAAGAACAACTGTTACTCGGTCCCCTCCTGGCCCGGCGATATGACTTCATGGGCGGCCAACTGTAACCAGTTTCCACCCAGTGCGCAACCCTCTTCAGGGCCACCAGTCCCGGCCGTTTACCCGCAATGCTTCAATCTTCGCGGCAATGCCGGGCGCAACACGCTGATCGGCCCAGGGGTCACGTCGCTGGACTTCTCTTTGTTCAAGAACAACTACATCAAGAGAATTTCGGAGCGGTTCAACATTCAGTTCCGCGCAGAGATGTTTAATATTCTCAACCATCCCAATTTCGCGCCGCCGATTCAGGGGGTCAACACCGATATTTTCGATGGCACCGGTGCACCGAATCCGACAGCCGGACAGTTGACCAGGACCACAACCACGGCACGGGAGATTCAGTTTGCGGTCAAAGTGATTTTTTAAGCTGTTATGCGCGACACGGACGCTGTAAACACCAAAGGAGAGGTTTCATGTTGCGGTCAAAAGTTGGATTATCGGTGGGAATGCTGGTGGGTTTGATGGTGGCGCTGGCTGCGGACGGTTCAGCACAGGACTTCAGGCTTTACGTTGGAAACAATCAGGGAGATGTCATCAGCGTCGTTGACATGGGCTCGTTGAAAGTCACGGGTGAAATCAAGGCGGGCGAGCGCATACATGGAATATGTGTTCAGGCGGATGGCCAGCGATTATTCGCAACCGTCGAATCCGACCAGACCCTGCGGATCATCGATGCCGCCAGCCAGCGCACCATCGCAAGTGTGAAAGTCTCGGGGAAGCCCAACCAGTGCGCCGCCACTCCAGACGGAAAGTACGTTGTTGTTCCCATCCGCGACGGAGACCACGTGGACATAGTGGATGTGACGCAGCAGAAAATTGTGAAGAGCTTGCCGATCAAGGAGCCGCACAACGCACTCAACATGGGCAGCAACCGGTACATCTATGTGAGTTCGATGGCTGGGGACGAAGTTGACTTAATTGATCTGGACAAAATGGATTACGCCGCACACATCCCCGCCGGTGGCCGGCCGCGCCCCTACGCGATTTCCTCGGACGAAAAAACGATGTATATCGCGCTGGCCAATCTGCACGGATTTGAAATCGTGGACATCCCGGGAAAGAAAGTCCTGGAGCGGGTGGAGATACCCTCCGAAAATAAGACTTTGCGGAAGATGAAATACGAAAGTATGGACACACTTACCCACGGATTGGCGCTTACTCCGGATGGCAGTGAACTCTGGGTCTCGAGCATGCTGGATGACGCCATGTACATCTACAACGTCAAAGCAAAGAAGGTCACCGGCCGTGTCGCTACGGGCACGGGGCCTAACTGGATTGTATTCACGCCTGATGGTAAGTACGCGTGCATCAGCAATACCGACACCGACGATGTTTCGGTGATCAACGCGGAAAGCAAGCGGGAGGTAACGCGCGTAAAGGTGGGAAGAGTGCCCAAACGTCTGGCTGTCGCGGTTGCTCCACCTACCGCCGGTCAAATGCGCTGAACTTCTTTTAATGTCCCTTTAATGCGATCTTCAGGTTCGTCTGAGATCGTAATCACTGGAGGAGCCACTTGAATTTATCGAAAGCAATTTTCGTTTCGGCGCTGTTTCTGACGTTTGCCATCGGCATCTCGGCGCAGGACAAAGCTCCGTTAAAACTCCTGCAGTCAACGCCCCTACCAGAGCTTCACGACGGTGATTTCGATCATCTGGCTGCTGACGTAGCAGGCAACCGCCTCTTCGCGATCGCCGAGGAGAACTCAAAAGTTCTGGTCTTCGACTTAAAGACCAACAAACTCATCCACACGATGAGTGACGTCAAAGCGCCACACTCGCTGCTTTACCGCGCGGACTTGAAAAAGCTTTTCATCGTGGATAGCGAACTGGCTGAGGTGAAGATCTACGAGACCGATTCTTATAAGCCGGCTGGAAGCATCAAGCTTAGGGAAGGCGCTGACTCAAGCGGATATGACCCTGCCACGAAGTACTTCTATGTCGTGAATGGCGGCAAGGACGCCAAGCTGCCGAACGCTTACATCAGCGTCATTAACGTGGATGCCGGCAAGGTAGAAGCGGAGATGAAGATTGACTCCGATGACGTGGAAGGCATGGTCTTCGAGAAATCAGGGCCTCGTATGTTCCTCAACGTCCGCGGGAAAAATGCCGTCGAGGTGTTCGACAAAAACAGCCACAAGCTGCTGGCGACGTGGCCAATTGCACAGGAAGGCAAGAACCCAACCGCTATCGCCCTTGATGACGACTCACATCGGCTTTTTTTGGGAACTCGCGTTCCCGGGAGACTCATTGCTGTGGACACTGACTCAGGTAAGATCGTCGGCGGGTTTCCAGCTGCCGCCATGGTAGACGACATGTCCTACGATGGCGCGAGCAAACGCATTTATTTTGCCGGCACCGAGTTCCTGGACGTGTTCCTTGAGAAAGATGCCGACCACTACGACCGCATCGGCCACATAGCGACGGCATTCCGGGCAAAGACCGGAGTTCTGGTCCCGGAACTGAAACGCTACTATTTGGCGGTTCCGCATCACGAGAAACAGGTGTCTGAGTTGCGGGTTTACGAAGTACTGCAGTAGCCAAGGGAGTGGCGGCGGGGACGTATTACCTCTCAGCGAACTGCCGCCACTGCCGCCATCTCGTCGGCGATCACCTCGCCAATCTCGCTGGTGGTGGCGGTGCCGCCGATGTCGCGAGTGCGCACGTCGGAATGGGCCAAGACCTTGAAGATGGTTTGCTCGATCGCACGAGCGGCCTCGGTTTCGCCGAGATGTTCAAGCATCATGGCGCCCGACCAGATCTGGGCGACGGGATTCGCGATTCCTTTCCCGGCGATGTCTGGAGCAGAGCCATGCACCGGCTCGAATAAGGACGGACATTCCCGCTCCGGATTCAGGTTGGCCGACGGAGCCAGCCCCATCGATCCGACAACGGCTGCGCCCAGATCGGACAGAATGTCGCCGAAGAGGTTCGATCCCACGACCACATCGAACCAGTCGGGGTGGGCTACGAAATGCGCAGTTAGAATATCGATATGGTACTGGTCGGCTTTGACATCCGGATATCGTTTCGCGATCGCGGCGAAGCGTTCGTCCCAGAAAGGCATGGAGTAGACAATGCCATTGGACTTCGTGGCCGAGGTCACATGCTTCTTGCGAGTGCGCGCCAGTTCGAAGGCATAGGTGATGATGCGGTCGCAACCCCGCCGGGTGAAGATAGTTTCCTGCATCGCCATGTCAAATTCAGTGCCACGGTTCAGCCTCCCACCCACCTCTGAATACTCGCCCTCGCTGTTTTCCCGGATGATGACGAAGTCAATTTCTCCCGGCTTACGGCCACTGAGCGGAGTCGTGATTCCTTCCAGCAAGACCACCGGACGGCGGTTCACATATTGTTTAAACACCCGGCGAATGGGAATCAGAAGACCCCACAGGGATATGTGGTCGGGCACTCCGGGATAACCCACGGCCCCCAGGTAGATCGCATCAAACGGGCGCAGTTGCTCGAGACCATCTTCTGGCATCATGCGGCCGGTCTTGACGTAGGTCTCGCAGCTCCAGTCGAAGTGTTGCCACGACAATGAGAAATCAAATCGGCGAGCCGCCGCCTCGAGCACGCGAATACCCTCAGGTACGACTTCGCGTCCAATGCCGTCGCCTTCAATCACCGCTATGTTGTAATTTTTCAAGATTCCTCGCCTCACTTCAGCTTATTCTCAAATAAGGTTCCTTCATGACAAATTGCACGCGCTCAAGCTCAGTGATGTCGGCGGCGGGATCACTTCGCCTACACTGGCATCATTCCAAATTCTACGAGATATTCGAATCCCTTGGTCTGCGTGCCACGAGGAAAAGCTCGAACCCGGAATCGAAGGCGACTCTGACGCCCGCTGCTAAGGCCCTCCGAAAGCTGCAGCAAGGCAGAAACTCCATCGTCGCGGGTTCACATTAAGACTCCATGAAGGCCAGATGAAAGCTTGTTCATGATTGACTCCGTACCGGAAGAAGGCTGGCTGGAAGCTTAATTTGCCCTGTTTGAACAAATTTGTTGTGCGACTTCTCTAACGGTTTCAGCACGAACCGCAATATACTGGCTGGGCGAGAATCGAATGCGTATTCTGCTAGTCGAGGACGAGACCAAGGTATCGAAGTTTGTAGCACGCGGGTTGACCGAAGAGAGGTTTGCGGTGGATGTTGCCGCAGACGGCAAGTCGGGCCTCGATCTGGCGACCACCTACCACTACGATCTGGTGATTCTTGATCTCATGTTGCCGGCGATGGACGGCAGCCAGGTTCTGCGCCGGCTGCGCACGGAAAATGTTCAGGTTCCGGTGCTGATCCTGACCGCGCGCGACGCCGTGGCCGACAAAGTCGGCAATTTCGAAGCCGGCGCCGATGACTACCTGACCAAACCCTTCGCTTTTGCCGAGTTGCTCGTGCGCGTGAAAGCTTTGCTGCGGCGCGGCCCTGTCAGCCGCAGTAGTGTGGTACGCGTGGCCGATCTCGAACTTGATCGCCTGTCGCAGCAAGTTAGGCGCGCAGGCAGACGAATCGATCTAACCGGGAAGGAGTATTCACTGCTCGAGTACCTTATGTCCAATGCCGGCAGGGTTCTTTCTCGAACGATGATTATCGAACATGTGTGGGACCAGAGTTTCGACGGCGTTACGAATATTGTTGACGTGTATGTGCGGCACCTTCGCAGCAAAGTGGACGATGCCTTTCCGCAGAGACTCATTCGGACGGTTCGGGGAGTGGGCTACACCATCAGTCCCGGGGTCCAGCCATGAATACACGGTCTCTCCGCTTTCGCATCACCGCCTGGTACGCCGGACTGCTGGCCGGGACCCTGATTGTGTTTGGCGTTTCCGTCTACCTCGGGCTCGAGGGATACCTCGAATGGACTCTTCAAAAGACGCTGGCCTCGGAGTGCCGGACGATCGCGACCGAACTGCTTTCGCAATTGCCGGCCAAGGACACGGCCTGGCTGGCAACCGAGATCAATGAAGCTTATTCCCCTGAAGTGAATGGCCGATTCCTTCGCGTCGTCCATCAAGGAGTCGGCGTTGTATACCTGTCGGCCGCCCCCAAGGACGGCACGTTTGACCCCGCGCGAATTCCTCTTCCCGATGACAAGGAAATGAATGGTTCGCGAAAACTTCGATTCGAAGCCGGGAATCGCCTGCTGATCCGTGCGATGACGGTCACGACGCCCGCTGGAGGCCGTTTCCTCGTCGAAACTGGAGCGCCTTACCATCAAATCGAAATTGTCCTGCACGGTCTTCTGTTGACGCTTGCGATCTACATGCCTTTCGTAGTGTCTCTCGCGGTGGCCGGCGGCTACTGGCTGATGAGGCGGTCTCTCGCGCCCGTGGACGAGATTACGAAGAGGGCCGAAGGTATCACTTTCACCAACTTGAGTGAGCGCTTGCCGGTCATACGAACCGGTGACGAATTGGAGCGACTTTCCATCTCCTTGAACCGCATGATCGAAAGGCTCGATGACGCCTTCCAGCACATTAATCGGTTTTCCGCTGACGCTTCTCACGAACTGCGAACCCCTTTGACCATTTTGCAGTTGGAACTGGAAGGGATTGCGCAGAACCATCGCTGGGATGCCTCCCTGGGGGATCAGATCGGCAGTGCCCTGGAAGAAACCCACCGGATGTCGCGGGTCGTCGAAAGCCTGCTGGCCATCTCGCGCCTCGACGCAGGCGAAGTGAAGATGGACATGTCGCGGCTGGATTTGGGAGAACTGGTGGAATCCACTGCCAACGAAATGACCTTGCTGGCCGAAGAGAAATCAATTCGGTTGCATACTCATGCAACCACCGGCGTTTACGTAGAAGGAGACCGTACCCGCCTGCAGCAAGTCATTGTGAACCTCAGCGACAACGCCATCAAATACACCCAGGAAGGCGGAAATGTGGAAATCAGCGTCGGCAGTGACGGGGACAGCGCAATCCTTGAGGTTTCCGACAATGGTCCCGGGATCCCTGCTCACGCTTTGTCCCATGTGTTCGAGCGATTCTACCGCGCCGACAAGGCCCGTTCCCGCGCCAGCGGAGGAGCCGGATTGGGGCTTTCCATCGTCAAAGCGATCTGTGCCGCGCATAATGCCGAAGTGAAAGTTTCAAGCCAGGAAGGGCGGGGTAGTTCCTTCCGCGTGGAACTTCCGTTGTTTTCCGTGGTTGCGAGCCGGAGGAAGGCCACACTACGGCAATTCTGAGTCGAACGAGCAAAGTCGAGCCTCCGACCAAGACGAAAGACCCGAATCTATCTCGAGAACTGGGTCCTTGAGATTCTCCCCGAACGCAAGATTTTGGTTTTCTTTATGGGTTAAAGGAAAAATGGCAGGCCTCGATGGAGGCGAGTCTTACCCGGCACACAGCGCGGTCAAAACCCGCATATCTTGAACGGTTTCCAGATTCCGAACCATTTCAATAATCTTGCGGGCACGGTCCTCCGGCCACTGCGCGTACTCGGCGCAGCCCTGAAATTTTACTGCAACGTCTGCATAGCTCATCGGATTCGACGGGCTTCCCTTGCCAAAATCCGCTCGCCCAGAGATGACGCGCCCGCTTTTCAGGTGAATCTTCAAGATCGTGGTCATCTTGTCGTATCCCGCTTGCTCAGCTTCGGGATCGGTTCCGAAGCGGATCCGGTCGATCATAGCCTGCACGTCCGGCCGGTTGACTACCGCATCGGTGAATTCGCCAAGCCCTGCCTTGCCCTCAACCAGCAGAATGGCCAGGCAGAACTCCATGCTGAACTTGGCCTGCAGGTTGTTCTTCGGATGATGATGAATCAGAGCGTTGGGGAGGTTATGATTCGTGCCCACTTCCACGTAATCAACATCTTCAGCCTTAATCTTTTCGGTGCGAATGAGCCGTTCCATCTCGGTCATACCGGGATGCGTCAATGAGCCACAGGGGTAAGGCTTGATAGAAACTCCGGGATCGGAGAAAGTCCAGGGACGGCCAAGCTTTTGATAAATGGACCCAGGGTCGTAACTGCCGCCGGCGGCATGGAAGAAGCCACGATCGGCTTCCAAAATCTGCTCAGCGCCGGTCCAGCCCAAGGCGGCCAGGTCGGTGGAAAAGACTCCGATCTCGGCGGCGTGCCCCGCATGAAATGACTTCATCATGGTGCCGAAATTCTCCCGCAGGCCAGCCCCCTGACTGGCAGCGATTCCGAAAGACCGGGCGAGTTGAGATTCATCGAAGTTGCGCAATTTGGCGCACGCGGTGGTACTGCCAAACACGCCGCAGGTTCCAGTCGTATGAAACCCATCTTCATAGTGTCGGGGCGAAATTGCTTCCGCAATCTTCGACTCCACCTCCACTCCCAGGTGATAGGCAAGCAGAAAGTCTTTGGCATTGGTTTCGGAGACTTCGCTTAACGCCAGGGCAGCGGGGAGCACGGGAGCGGTAGGATGGGTGAGCAGTCCGTACACGCGGTCCTTGGCGACCGCCAACTGAGTGTCATCAAAATCCTCGACATGGATCGCCAAGCCATTGGCGAAGGCCGCGAAGCGTGGCGTGAGTTTCCGCTTCGTCCCCATCACCGTAGCGCCCCGATCCGGAAGATCGAGGCTGGTGACGTACTCGCGAAACAGTTTTCCGTTCTGGGCGCGGGCGCCAGCAAGCGCTAGACCCAATCCGTCGAGAATCGATTTCTTGCCGAGTTCAATCACATCCGCTGGCAAGTCGGTGAACTTTGTGCGTTGCACAAAGTCGGCAATGTAGGTCGTCAGGCCCGAAGTCTGAGGGAAAGGCGCTGGTGCGCAGGGCGATTTGCCGCTTTCGGCGAGTGCTGGATGAGACAGACCGACAGTCGCCATGACCACACCTAAGTTGGCCGAAGATTGCAAAAACTCTCGTCTTTTCATCTCAAATCTTTCCCGCTTTCGTCCTAGAGTGATGTCACGAAGTCCATGTAGTTCTCTGCCGTGCGGCGATCACCGCAAGCGAAATTCGCCAGCGTCAAATCATACTATTTACCCGGAGTTGCGCGACGGCACGTCACTCCAAAAGCCAACTCTGGCGCAACCCTCGCATTTATGGCCGCGACGCTCAGGTAGTTGGTGAAACAATCGCCATTTCACTCATGGGAGTGAGTCGGCGGGTTCTCAGCGTCAGCGCGCCAGTCGAATGCAATGCGATCACAAACCGGGCACGGCGCGAATGCCACTTGACCTCAATAATTGATACGTTGCGATAGTTGGCCAAATCGCGGATCGGAACGGAGGCTGGTTAGTTCCGGGTCTACTTTTAGAAAGACCATCGAGGTGGACCGATCTTCGTAAGCTTTTTGCAGCCATTCGAAGGCGGAATCCTTTTCTCCCAGCCCGGCATAGACCAAAGCGATCCCGTAAGCTGGCGCGTACTGTCGTCGGCTGCGCGCCTGAAGATTCTCCAGCACGGAGCGCGCCCGATTCTTGTCCCCCGAAACTGCATAAGCGTGTCCCAGCGACGCTTGGTAGTAAGAATCGCGCTCCGCGAGACGAACCGCTTGTTCTAATTCAGCAATGGCCAATGTGTACAGGCCTTGTTGTTCGTAGACTTTCCCAAGGCGGAAATGGGCGCGGGGAAAATTGGGGTCGATTTCGATGGCCTTCTTTAACGTGTCGATTGCTTCGTCATAGTGGCCGGCTAGAGAGAGGGCCCACCCCGCATTGGTGCTGATGACCGGGGATAGAGGGTCATCCTGAAGCGCAAGATGAGCCTCGGCGGCGGCTTCGGGATAGTGTCCCATGGCAGCCAGGCTTTCCGCGTACCACGAGTGGGCCATGGCGTAGTGCGGGTTGCTCGCCAGTGCGCGCCGGAACTCGGTGGCGGAATCGGTGGCGTTCCACTCGTAATAGAAATCAATGAAACCGAGGGTGGCATGGGCTTCTGCGAGGCTGTCGTCCATTTCCAGCGCCCGCTTTCCAGCCTCCCGAGCGGTGGGAAAAGCCTCGTTCGGCGGATGCACGGCATAAAGGCCCAGCGCAGCGTACGAATCGGCGATACCCACATAAGCTTCCGCGAACGCTGGATCTAGCGAAATCGCCTGACGGAAGTATTCAAGTCCCTTATTGAGCCCGACTTCGGTTCGCTTATTCCAAAAATACCGTCCCTTGACATAGGCCTCATAAGCGTCTGGTTTTTCGGTCAGTCGCTTGGTAAATCTTCTCGACTCCTCGCCCGTGAGTTGCAAGCGAATGGCCTGGGCCATGCGCTCGGAGAGTTCGTCTTCGAGCGCGAAGATGTTATGGGACTGCTGGTCAAACGTATCGCCCCAAAGCTGCAAGCCATCGCGCACACGAATCAGCTGCACGGTAAGTCGGATGTGTCCGGCTTCTTGTTGAATCCTGCCGTCCAGCACCGCCTCGACTCCTTGCTCCTGGCCGACCGTTTTCGGATCGCGACGCCCCTTTGCATACGGCTGAACCGCGCTGGTGGGACGCACACTGATCTTGCCAGTATTGGCAAGCCGGCTGATCAGCGCGTCTGCCATGCCTAAACCGATGTAATCGTCGTCACCCTTGCTACCCAGCGTCTGGAAGGGAAGAACGGCAAGAGAATGGATGGACGCAGATTGCGCGGGCTGGCTGCCATAGACCAGTCTTTGCTGGACGGCACGGCTGAGTATCACAACGAGAATAAATCCGAACACAGCCGCTCCGAAGAGCCTGGCGTAGGAGACCTTCCGGTTGCCCTCCCTTTCTCCGGGCCCTCCCGGGTGATCGATGGGTGCTGGGAGAGTGGCGGGCGATTCAACGCTGGCTTTCCGAGAGTCATTCAGAGTGGCTTGTGGCGGCTCCGAGTGACCGACCTGTCGTACTTCAGCGACAAAGCGGTAGCCCTTTTTCGACACCGTTTCTATGTATTTGTGGAGTCTCCGGTCGTCGTTCAGGACCTTACGGAGGAAGGAAATATTGACGGCGAGGTTGCTCTCCTCCACGAAGGAGTCTCCCCAAATTTGCCGCAATAGCTCCTCTTTTTCCACCAAATGTCCTCGCCGCTCGACCAAGACCAGCAGCAGATCAAAAGCTCGGGGAGGCAGGGGGACGGGCCGGCCGTTGCAGAGGAGCAGACGCTCCGGCGGATCCAACTGAAAAGGCCCGAATTCGTACAAATCCGTGACCGAAATTCTCATGCCCTATCCAAAAAACAAATTCCTAAGATTTTATTTACCGTTCCCGAAGGACACTTCGGTTCGTTGACCGATATATTTGCCCCGCAGTCCGATACCTGCAAGACGTTCAGCAGTGTGTCCGCGAGTATAGCTCACACTGGAAGGTACGGCAAAAGACAAAATACGAACGGAAGACGAAAGCGGCCCCAGGCCGATCTAAGCTGTTTTGATCAAATTCGACGAATGCGAAAGCAGAGTGACTATGACCGAAGCAAGATCGAGGCGGGCAGTTCGAGGCATCGGGTTCCTGCTGTTGTTGGCGTTCTTACCCTTCCTGGTTTCCGAAGCGCAAGTAAGCGCCGCTCGACTATCCGGTACCGTCACTGACGTTTCGGGCGCCGCTATTGACGGTGCAAAGGTAGAGATCACGAACCTCTCTACCAGCGTGGTGCGTCAACTTACAACCAATGCGGCTGGCCTTTACAATGCCCCCAGCCTCCCGGCCGGAACCTATAGCATCGCGATTTCCGCGGCCGGCTTCGCATCCGAAATCAGGAAGAGCGTGACCCTCAATGTGGGAGGAGAACTGGTCTTGAACGCCAGTTTGAAGGTGGGGGGCGTGAACGACAAGGTCGAGGTGACCGACACGCCTCCCAACGTCGATCTCACATCTTCAGCGCTGAGTGGCCTCGTCGAAGGCAAGAACGTGCGCGAACTACCACTGAACGGGAGATCCTGGACGGATTTGGCATCCCTCACGCCGGGCGTCAGTGTGATCCAGACACAACCCCCAATCACAGCCAGCGACCGACCAAAACGAGGATTGGGTGGCCAACTGAGTATCTCCGGAGGCCGGCCGCAGCAGAATAGCTATCTCCTTGATGGCATCAACATAAACGACTATTCGAATGCGGGGCCGGGGAGTGTTCTGGGCGGCAACCTGGGTGTTGACGCGATTCAGGAATTCCAAGTCATTACCACCAACCCGATGGCGCAGTATGGAAGGACATCGGGCGGTGTTATCAGTGGCATTACCCGCTCCGGTACGAACAGTCTGCACGGGAGCGTCTATGAATTCGCCCGCAACAGCGCACTGGATGCGCAAGGCTATTTTGAGAGCGGACCCAAGCTACCCTTTTCGCGGAATCAGTTCGGCGGGACTTTGGGGGGGCCGATCAAGAAAAACAAGACATTCATTTTTGGGGACTATGAAGGCGTGCGCCAGAATCTTTCTCAGCAGGCCTTGTCGGCGGTTCCCAGCGCGAATGCCCGCGCCGGAATCTTCGTGGATTCCACGCAAAACGTAACGCCCGATCCTGCGATCGCGCCATTCATTGCGGCCTTCTATCCTCTGCCGACGCAGGACATTGCTGGCGATACCGGGAACTACGCGTTTTCCAGTAATCAGATTTCCAGTGAAGATTTCTTCACCACCAAGGTTGATCAGACGTTTTCCAATAAAGATTCCCTGGCCGTCAGTTACCTCTACGATAATAGTCCGGTGCGCCAGAATGACGAACTTAACAACAAAATAATCCTGAGCAAGACCCGCAGGCAGACGGTGTCCATTCTTGAAACTCACCTTTTTTCGTCGGCGACGCTAAATGCACTGCATCTAGGTTTCAATCGGGATAACGCGGGTTCTCCCTATTCCGCAATCGCGGTGAACAAGGCGACGACCGATACGTCTTTTGGGTTCGTACCCGGTGCCGATGCCGGCCAGGTGCAGGCGCCTGGCCTGGTGACCTTTTCGGGGGGCTTGACCTCGGCGAATCCACTGCTGTTCCGTTGGAACTCCTATCAGGTCTATGATGATGTTTCCCACACCGTGGGCAGGAACACTTTCGAGTTCGGCGCTAACGTCGAGTACATTCGGGACAATCAGTTTTCGGCCGACACGCCGGGAGGGTTCTTTCAATTCAACACTCTGCCGGATTTTATTGCCAACCGTCCACTGAACTTGCTCGCAACTATCCCAGGCACGATTACAGCCCGTCATCTGCGACAGACGATCTATGGCGTTTACCTCCAGGACGACCTCCGTTTGCGGCCAAATCTGACCCTCAATCTGGCGCTGCGCTACGAAGGGGCAAGCATTCCCAGCGAAATCAATGGAAAACTCTCCAACCTTCGCGTGCTGTCCGGCAGCAGTCCATCTCTAGGAAACCCCTATCTTGCCAATCCAACTCATCGCAATTTTGAGCCCCGAATCGGTTTTGCCTGGGATCCATTCAAGGACGCGAAGACCTCGGTTCGAGGGGGATTCGGAATTTACGATATCTTGCCCTTGATTGTTGAAATGGGAAGCGGCGTAGACGCTTCTTATCCTTTCGCTCAAAATGTCTCGGGAAACAACCCGCCGCCGTCGGGTGTGAATTATCCCTTTCCCTTTACCTATCCCAACGGGGCGTATCAGGACATTGCCAATCTACCCAGCGACCACCGTGTTTACGTGCTGAAGTACAATCCCCCGCGCAACTATGTGATGCAGTGGAATTTGAATGTCCAGCGCCAAATATTGTCCAATACCACGGCGATGGTCGCGTATGTCGGTTCTCGGGGAATTCACATGTGGTACCAGACGGACGATGCCAATATTGTTTTGCCGGTACAGCACACGTCTGCAGGGTATTTTTGGCCTACTCCGATTGGCAGCGGCACCGTCGTAGATCCTCTGGTCGGTCGCGTGCTCAAGGCGGACTGGAGTTCGGACGCTTATTTCCACGGCTTGGAAGCGCAGCTGAATCAAAGGGTGACGCGTGGCTTGCAAGGGCAGGTGTCTTACACTTGGTCACGATGTATTGACACCAGCTCCGGGTCGGCGGCGTCGGATCAATATCGGAACTCGTTGGCGGCAACGCTATGGACGGATCCTCGGACGCATCGCGGCCCCTGCGATACCAACATTACGCAAAATCTTTCGCTGAACGGAGTTTGGGACCTTCCTTCTCCCCGCAATTTGCATGGAGTGGCCGCATGGGCAACCAGCGGATGGCAGCTTTCCGGAGTTTTCCATGCCAGTGGTGGTCAGCCGTTTAGCGTGTCGATTGCCGGCGACCCGCTCGGGCTGAACAGCGTGGTGCCTTTTGATTTCCCCGATCGGCTCAAAGGCCCGGGATGTAGTTCTCTGGTGAATCCAGGGAATGTGCAGGCATACATCAAACTGCAATGCTTCGCGTTCCCGAATCCGCAAAACCGCTTGGGCAACGCCAACCGTAACGAATTGATCGGACCCGGTCTGCTGGATACGGACTTTTCTATCTATAAGAACGTGCCCTTGAAACGGATCTCGGAGACTGCCAACGTCCAATTCCGGGCGCAAATGTACAACATTTTTAATCACCCCAATTTCTCTCCTCCGAACGATAACAGCACCGTTTTCGATGGGACAGGAACCCCCGTCCAGAATGCGGGGTTAATTACTCAGACCACCGTCCCTTCCAGGCAAATTGAATTCGCGGTGAAGTTCACGTTCTAATATCGGAGCGCGCGCCTCGCGCGCGCTCCACCCCCTTCGACACTGCCGCTAGCTGTTCGTTATCTTTCAAGTGCCGTTAACTGAGGAGAATCTTGACGACCGATAGCGTGACTGTGGAATCCCCGCCCCCGCCGGACGACGCGGTGGCGTCTAAAAAGACGCCATGGTACACGACACTGTGGGTGCAGGTTCTGATTGCGATGGTGCTCGCGGTCGCGATTGGCTATGTCAGCCCCAGCCGCGCCGTAGCTATGAAGCCGCTCGGAGACGCCTTCATCCGACTGATCTCGATGATCATCACTCTGATGATCTTCTGCACCGTGGTGACCGGAATTGCCGGAATGGAAGACTTGGGCAAGGTCGGCAGGGTCGGGGGAAAGGCCCTTTTGTACTTCGAGATCGTCTCCACGATGGCGCTCGTAATCGGGCTCCTCGTGGGCAATCTGGTGCCGACGGGGCGTGGCTTCAACGCCAATCCCTCCACCCTGGATACCCGGGAGGTGGCCGCCTATGCCGGTCAGGCTAAAGCGCAAAACCTGATGGACTTCGTGATGCATATTATTCCGGCCACGGTAGTGGATGCATTCGCGAAGGGCGACATTCTTGAAGTTTTATTTGTCTCGGTACTGTTTGGCTTTGCTTTGTCCGCGGCCGGGCCGCGTTGCAGGCCGCTGGTGGACATGTTTGATGCGTTGACTCATGCGGTATTTGGGGTCGTGAATATTCTGATGAAGTTCGCTCCCATCGGCGCTTTCGGGGCGATGGCCTTCACGGTAGGGAAGTATGGGGTCGCTTCGCTGGGTCCGTTGGCAAAGTTAGTGGGCACGTTTTATGTGACGGGTACTCTTTTCGTGCTCGTGATCATGGGCGGAATCGCGCGGGTTGCGGGCTTTGGCATCATAAAATTTCTGCTTTACATCAAGGAAGAGATGTTGTTGGTGCTGGCGACGAGTTCCTCAGAGCCGGCCTTGCCGAGCTTGATGTCGAAGTTGGAGAAGCTGGGAATTTCGAAATCGTTGGTTGGACTCGTTGTTCCTACGGGATATACGTTTAACACGGACGGCACTAGCATCTATATGACGCTGGCAGCACTCTTCGTCGCGCAAGCAACGAATACGCATCTTAGCCTGCACCAGCAGTTGATGATCCTTGGCGTGGCCATCTTGACATCGAAGGGAGCGAGCGGAGTGCAGGGCGCCGCATTCGTGGCTTTGGTGGCCACGCTGATGGTGGTTCCTGATATTCCCGTCGCCGGTATGGCGTTGATTCTCGGAATTGACCGCTTTATGAGCATGTTCCGTGCTCTTATTAATATGGTAGGCAATGGAGTGGCCACCATTGTGATCGCGCGCTGGGAAAAGGAACTGGATCAAGCGACTCTGCAGCGGAATCTTGCGTGAGGGAGGGGACGAGCATGAACGGGATCAAACAGACGAGCCCGGTTGAATCGGCGAAATCGAACCCATCCGCGTTATCTCGCCGTACCCTTTTTGCCCGCGCGGTGCCGTTCCTGGCTGGGGCGGGGGTGCTCTCGGCGTTTCCCGTTCCAGTGAGGAGCAGAGCAAAGGCGACGCTGCCAGAAGGCTCCGGAACCGCAAAAATATCGAGCAGCGAATATTGGGCGAAAAACGGTGATTTGCGTCTCGCGATGTTCCGGAAACGCTCTGAGGCCCCAGAGAAGGTAACCGAGCCGCGACCCGTTTTGTTTCTAGCGCACGGTTCGTCTGTTTCCTCCCGGCCAAGTTTTGATCTGAAGGTCCCAGGACACGATAACTATTCGCTGATGGACCAATTCGCGGCTTATGGCTTTGATGTTTGGACCATGGATTTTCAAGGCTATGGCCGGTCGTCGCAAGGGTCCGGCAATTCGGACATCGCGAGCGGAGTGCAAGACCTGAAAGCGGCCAGTGAAGTGATTTTTCGCGAAACGGGGCAGAAACGTTTTCATCTCTGCGGAGAGTCAAGCGGTGCGCTCAAGGTCGGAGCCTTCGCGATGGAAGAGTCGAAGTGGGTGGCGAGATTGGTCCTGGTATCGTTTACCTGGACCGGAAAAGGATCGCCAACGCTTTCGAAGCGATCCGAATCCGCGGAGTACTTTCGAACGCACAACCGGCGGCCCCGCGACCGGGAAGCGATTCGCAGCATTTTCACCCGTGACAAGCCGGGGACTTCGGACCCGGCCGTTGCTGAAGCGATGGCCGATGCAGAATTAAAGTTCGGAGATTCTGTACCAACCGGCACCTATCTCGATATGACCACCAAGCTGCCAATCGTAGATCCCCTGAAACTGAAAGTGCCCGTGTTGATCGCTCGCGGGGAATACGACGGTATCGCCACTGAGGATGACGTGCTGAATTTCTTCAAGAAACTTTCCGTTCCAGATCGAGAGTTCGTACTTCTTCCGGGGGCGGCGCACTCGATCGCACTCGGCATTAACCGTCGTCAGTTCTGGCATGTGATGCGGAGCTTTCTGGAGATGCCCATGCGGTTGACCGCGCAAACCCCCTGAGCACCCAAACAGGTGATTCCCTATGAACGTATCTGACGGTTTTTCCCGGCGACAGTTTTTAGCAAACTCCACGGTAGCCGCGCTGGCCAGTCCGGCACTGGCAGTTCTGGGAGCCCACTCGCAGGCAGAGGGGCAGCGCGCGACGGCTGAAAATGGTACGACTGCCGCCGCGACTTCGCCGCGCGTGACCAACGTTCTGGCGCAATGGGTAGCCACTTCTCGTCCAGAGAGCATTCCCGATAGTGTGCGCAAAGAAGCCGTGCGTTCCGTGTTGAACTGGGTCGGAGTTACGATTGGAGGAGCGCGCGAGGAGGGCATTGACCGCGCTCTGCAGGCGCTAAGTCCTTATTCAGGACCGGGAACGGCCACCTTGTTTGGTCGCGGCGAAAGATTGGACCCGCTGCGGGCGGCGCTCATCAATGGCATGAGCTCGCACATTCTCGACTTTGACGATACTGATCTGGCAACCATTATTCATCCTGCCGGCCCGGTCGCAGCGGCGCTGTTCGCGCTGTCGGAACAACATTCGATCAGCGGGCCGCAGTTCCTGCATGCCTTCATTCTTGGAGTGGAAATCGAATGTAGACTCGGTCGGGCGATCTCTCCCTCCCATTACGATTTAGGTTGGCACATTACGGGAACCTGCGGTGTTTTCGGAGCCGCTGCCGCCTGCGCGAAAGTGCTGGACCTCCCGACCGAAGGCGTTCGCGCTGCGCTCGGGATTGCCGCGACACAGGCCGCGGGCGTGAAAGTCATGTTCGGGACCATGTGCAAGAGCTTCAACCAGGGCCGCGCCGCTGAAAACGGACTGCTCGCGGCGTTGCTGTCTGCCCAGGGCTTTACCAGTTCGGAGCAGGCGCTGGAAGGCAAATTCGGTTATGTGGAAGCAGCTTCGCGCGAGCACGACTACGATGTGCTGGTTCATGGACTCGGTGAACGTTATATGGTCAGCTTGAATACATACAAGCCATTCCCGTGCGGCATTGTGATCCACCCCGCCATTGACGGAATACTCCAACTTCGAGAAGAGTTTCGTCTTGAGCCTGCCCAGGTTGATTCCATTGAGTTGCGCGCAAGTCCCTTGGTATTGCAATTGACAGGGAAAGCGCAGCCGCAGACGGGTCTGGAAGGAAAATTCAGCGTCTACCATTCTGTGGCAGTCGCGTTGGTGCGCGGTTATGCCGGGGTGGCGGAGTATAGCGATGAGGCGGTGCGCGATCCGCTAGTCATCGCCCTTCGGCAAAGGGTGAAAGTCACAAGCGATGCCAGCGTTCGCGCGGATGAGATGTTCTTGAGTGTCACGCTGAAAGACGGACGCAAACTCGAGAAGCACGTGGAACACGCTCTGGGAAGCAAGGAGAAGCCCCTCAGCGATCGCGACCTCGAGACTAAATTTCGTCATCTGGCGGAACCGGGTTTGCCGCGCGCGCAGATGGACAATCTTGTATCAACACTCTGGGCATTGGAAACGGCACCCGATGCTGCCGTCGTGCCTCACCTTGCGAAAGCCGAAATATCGAAGCGAAAATAAAGCGACGTTCAAAAAAGAATCATCAGATCGACAGGAGTGTAGATGTCCATGGATAGGGCGAGTTCGGGTCTGACGCGGCGCAACCTATTGAAAAGTGCGGGCCGGTGTTTCGCGCTGAGCGTTCTACCAATTCACCAGCGCCTTTTCGCACTTCCGATCAGTCCCACGATGTTGCGTCTCAGCGGATACATGGCGGAGGCGCATGATCGCGCTTTGCCAGACGACGTGCTGGAAAAAACCAGGTGCCACCTGTTGGATACTTTGGCGGCGATGATCTCCGGCTCGCAGCTTCCTCCCGGAATCGCCGCCCTGCGCTTTGCTCGCGCCTATCCCGGATCGACCGCGACAATCATTGCGTCGGATGCACGCTGCGACGCGATGGAAGCGGCTCTGACGAACGGAATACTCGCGCATTCCGACGAAACCGATGATTCCCACGCACCTTCCCAGTCCCACCCCGGGTGTGCGATCGTTCCCGCCGCATTGGCGGCGGGAGAGCAGTTTGGGGTAGATGGGGCAACCCTGTTGCGTTCGGTCGCCCTTGGTTACGATATTGGAACGCGCATCACCATGACGCTGGGAGCGGCCAAATTTCAGACCGAAACACATCGCAGCACGCATGCCATTGCGGGCACATTCGGAGCCGCCGCTGCGGCAGCGTGCGCGGCTAAGTTGACGGCTCAGAAAATGCGATGGGTGCTCGACTATAGCGCGCAGGAAGCTTCTGGGATCGCTGCCTGGCAGCGGGATACTGAACACATCGAAAAGGCGTTTGTTTTTGCAGGGATGCCGGCCCGCGCCGGGATCACCGCCGCGCTCCTGGTAAATTCAGGGTGGACCGGCGTAGACGATATTGTTTCCGGCCCCGACAATTTTCTTGCCGCCTCCGTTCCCCAGGCCGATCCCTCGGGACTGATCGACAAGCTCGGTGAACGGTATGAAATCACCCGAACCAATATCAAGAAGTGGACGGTCGGCTCACCAATTCAAGCTCCGTTGGACGCGATAGAGGTGATCAGGAGAGAGCACTCTTTTGACGCGGCGCAGGTCGAGTCCGTGGTAGTTCGCGTAGCCACGCAGGAAGCGGCGGTGGTGAACAACCGTGAAATGCCCGACATCTGTCTGCAGCACATGATTGCGGTCATGCTCGTAGATGGCACCGCGTCGTTCCGCTCCGCTCACGATGTTGCTCGGATGAATGATCCGGCCATCCTGCGAATACGAGAGAAGGTGAAACTGCTGCCAGATGAGGATCTTGATCGCCTGTTGCCAAAGCGAGTGGCGGTGGTCGAGGTTACCTTGACGGGTGGAAAGCGTTTCAGCCAACGTGTGGAGGCTGTCCGGGGCACCGCTGAAAATCCGATGAGTCGCGACGAAGTGCTGGCGAAGGCCCGCGATTTAGTCGCTCCGATTTTGGGAGCCAACCATGCCAAAAGCCTGATTGATGTCGTGTTCAAGCTGGAAGACGGCGCGAGCTTCCGCGAAATGATGTGCTTACTAAGCGGGAAACACGCTTGATCGAGCTAATTCGCATGCGGTAGGCAAGCGTCCAACGGAATGCGAAGGCCCCATCCTGCTCTAGGTGTTCGGCATCTCTCTGAAAAAGACCGCTGATCGCCACCCCCGCAACGCCGCACAATTCATAGAAACGTCCTTCGTCCTGGCATCAAGAGATCAGCGTTCCGCGGAGCACAAAGTGGAGCAATCCCCCATTCATTTTGTAACGAGGCGAGCATCGGTGACGCGATAGTCCTTGTACTCGATCGTCAGGATGGCGCGTCCTCCCAGCCGGATGTAGCTGACCGACTCATTCCGCGTCGGAAGCCAAAACCCTTGGATCTTCTTGTATTCATGACGAATCTCGCTCTTCTTTGTCCAGAACGACGGATTTTGGGCTGGTTCGGCTTCGATGCGGGTAACGGCGAAATCAGTGGCGTCCACCCACACCTTGCCACGATAAACGTACTTGGTTCTCACTCTAGGGCTCACCCGCAACACATATTGCCCACCCGTTTGCGACGGTTCGTACCCCACCAGCTCAAAGTCGTAATTCTCCCGATTCAACTGTGTCCGTGCACTCACTGCGGGTTGCGCTGCCTCTTTCTCGCTTTCCAGGAGTCTCTTGAAGACGCGATCCTGAATCAGCCGCGATCCGCTCTGGAAAACCAACTTGAACTCCTTGAAGGAAGGGCTGTTGTAGGTAGCCTCCACAGTCATGTCGGCCTCCCGGTCTCCGGGGAATCCGCTATAGACGAGGTGGTACATCCGCGTCGCCTCGGAATGTATCAGAGCCTGCGCGCGCTCTTGATTCCTGCGCACGAGGTTGTCCACCACCTGGTCCGTGGACAACCCTGGATCCGCCATTGATGGTGACAGGGTGCTTGAATCCGCACCAACGAGTGGAGGCGCGGTGCTCAGTGCCGCTAAAGTGAGCATACCAATGACGGCACGAATTGTCCGTACCACTGTCATCCGGTTAAGCCTCAGTTTAAACGCTCCGCTGATAATTCGTGACAATTTACGAAGCTGTGCCTTCCCATCGACGCTCTGTGAGAACCCTTGCAGGACGGGCGATAGGAAGCTTGTAAAAACCGGATTCCGTGAATAAAATTGGTCCGGCCTGTTTGGATGAACCACGTTTGGCCAAAACACCGCCGGCCAACGGGACCATCTGTAAGCTCACGCCCTCCGGAATTCTGACCACTCTCATCAATTCGGGGCCATTTCCCGACGGTGATGGGTCTTCACAACGAGTTTTCGTTGTTCAATCCAGCACCGATCACTTAGTATGCAACCGAACCTACCCTATCCGACCGGAAAGGACAAAGTGTGACCGCCCCAGAACTCATAATTCCGAAAGCGCGTTGGCTGCGAATCCTTCCAGGCACGGTGCTTATTTATGTGGTCGCCTACATGGACCGCATGAATATCAGCCTGGCCATGGCAGGCGGGATGAGCCGCGATTTGCGCCTGTCAATGACGCGCACAGGTCTCGCCGCGGGAGTCTTTTTTCTAGGATACGTGCTTTTGCAAGTGCCAGCTGGCCATATCGCTGAGCACTTCAGCGCGAAAAAGTATGTTCTCTGGTCCATCTTCGCCATGGGAGCGGTTTCGTTCCTGACCGGCTTTGTGCAGAATGGCGGCCAGTTGATTGGAATGCGGTTTCTTTTGGGGATCGCGGAAGGCGGAATTTACCCCGCGCTTCTGATCGTCGTCAGCAAGTGGTTCCCGGCAAGGGAGATTGGACGCGCCAACGCTATTTTTCTGACCAGTCTGCCGTTGTCAACGGTGCTGACCAATCCGCTGTCTGCCTGGATCGTTTCAAGATATGACTGGCGCTGGATGTTTTTTCTGGAGGGTAGCTTGTCGCTCCTGCTGGTCGTGATCTGGCTGCCCATGATCAGTGATCGCCCCAGCGACGCCAAATGGATCTCCCCGGCAGAAAAGCAATATCTTGAAGAGACCCTGCTAGCCGAGCGGCAGGCCAGCGAGCGCCAGTTCCAGGCCGCCGGAGTGAATTGGTCTTACAGGCAGCTCCTGTTGGACAAGAACCTATGGCTGATGGTACTGATTACGATCTGCTACACCAGCGGCCAGTACGGGTACTCGGTTTGGCTGCCAACCCTGCTGTCGAACCTGACACGGATGAGCCTGAGCAATGTCGGATGGCTTTCGTCCCTGCCGTTCGTGGCGGCGGTGGGCGGGCTGTACTTGTTCGGGGCTTTGTCGGATAAGCGCGGCAATCGGCGGCTGTGGACGGCGGTGTCGCTCGCAGGATTTTCCGCCAGCCTTTTGGTCGCGACGCTGTTCAACCGCTGGGTGTGGATTTCCTTTACTTTGCTTATAGTTACAGGGATATTCCTCAAAGCCATGCAGAGTCCCTTCTGGGCCATGCCCGCACTCCTTTTCCCCCCAGGCCTCTCGGGCGGAGCGCGGGGCTTTATCAACGCGGTGGGTAATCTGGGAGGCTTTGTTGGCCCGTTGTTGGTCGGTTGGTCGGTGACTCTGACCGGCAAAATGCAGTACGGAAGCTACTGCCTCGTCCTTGCCTTGCTAATGGGATCCGGGATTACACTGCTTCTCCCCAGGGTCACTGCGGGTCGATCGACGTGAGCTGGCTATGAAGTGAGCTGGCTATTCGTTCGCCACCTCCCCAACCCAAAACTTGTCAGTCCAATTTAATTATCTGCTTGACAACTTATCGAGAGAGGGCGTATTCCTGTCCCCTGCCAGTCATTTTGTCAAATTGAGCTGTTGTACAGCGGAGTGTATCCATGTTGATGCAAACTGCGCCACGTAGTCCGTCTTGGCTGTTCGGGATCGCCCTTCTTGTTCTATCCGCCTCCAGCCTGTTTGCCCAAGTCACGGGCGCCACTTTATCGGGCCGAGTCTCCGACGCATCGGGCGCGGTCCTGGCTGGCGCGCATGTCGGCATCGAAAATCTGGACACGGGAATTACCCGCGAAGTCGTGACCAACGCGGAAGGACTCTATAGCGCTCCGAACCTCTCTCCCGGAACCTATGAAGTCACGATCTCGGCAGCGGGATTTGCGACCCAGGATCGGCATGGCGTCACGCTCTATGTCGGCGGCGATCAGGTGATCGACGCGCAGATGCGGGTAGGCCAGAGCAACGAGAAGGTGCAGGTCACCGACGAGGCGCCGGTGCTTCAGCTCCAGTCATCCGAAGTAAGCGCGGTGGTGGACTCGCGCACGGTGCGCGAGTTGCCGCTGAATGGGCGAAGTTGGACGGATTTGGCGACCTTGCAACCCGGCGTGGCGCGCATCGAAGCCCAGTCTCCATCCGGTGCCGGCGCGGACCGCGGCGAACACGGCTTCGGCACACAGCTTTCCATCAGCGGCGGCAAGCCGGTGCAGAACAACTACCGTCTCGACGGCGTAAGTGTGAACGACTATGCCAACGGCGGCCCGGGAAGCGTGCTGGGGCCGGCGCTGGGTGTGGATGCCGTGCAGGAATTCTCCGTGATCACCGGCAACTATTCGGCGGAGTACGGGCGGACTTCCGGCGGAGTGGTCAATGCCATCACGCGTTCAGGTACGAACGCTTTTCACGGAAATGTTTTTGAATTCATCCGTAACAGCGCGCTGGATGCACGGAATTTCTTCAATACCCCGTTTGATCCCAACACGCTGTCGGGTGGTCCGAAAGCGCCGTTCAAGCGCAATCAGTTTGGCGGTTCCTTTGGTGGACCTATCATGAAAGATCGCACCTTTTTCTTCGCCAATTTTGAAGGCGTGCGGCAGAGCAAAGGGATTTCCACCCAGGCGTCGGTGCCTTCCTTGACCGCTCGACAAGGCATTCTTCACGGCCTAACTCCCGTAACCGTAGATGCGAGCGCGGCGAAGTATCTGCCTTTCTGGCATGTGCCGAACGTCAACCTCCAGCAACCCTGTATCAATCCCCCCGATAATATTTGCGACACTGGCATCTACTCTTTCACGGCACAGCAGATCGCCAATGAGAATTTCTTCACCGCGCGGGTGGACCACACGATTTCATCCAAGGACAGTCTGGCGGCGACTTATGTGTTCGATAACACACCGTTCACCGTGCCCGATGGTCTGAATATTACATTGCAGGGTGATAAGGTCCGCCGGCAAACGGCGGTAATTTCGGAAACCCATGTGTTTAGTTCCAGCCTGTTGAACTCATTCCACGTTGGATTCAACCGCGTGGCGACCTACAACAACAAGGGGGTTTCGGCGATCAATCCGCTGGGGACTGACACGAGCCTGGCTTCGACGCCCGGAAAAAATGCGGCGCGAGTGCAAGTGCCGGGTGTCGCGCCACTGCCGGGTGGAGTCGGCGCCGTGGACTATTTCACGCATGGTTATAACTCCTACCAGGCTTACGACGACGCTTTCCTGACGCGCGGACTGCACAACCTGAAGTTCGGCGTGGCACTGGAACACATTCGCGCCAATTCGACTGGCTTTTCCGATGTCGCGGGAAATTGGTCTTTTAATTCCCTGCAGGATTTCCTTACCAACAACCAAGCCAATCCGACCGACCCGCTTCACTTTGATTCTGCGCTAACCACTTCTACTCCGCGGAATATTCGCCAGACCATTTTCGGGACGTATATCCAGGACACCTGGAAAATACGGCCGAATCTGACCCTTGATTTTGGCTTGCGCTATGAGATGGCCACCGTTCCTTCCGAAGCGCACGGGAAGTTCGTATCGTTGCGGAACATCACCGATACCACGCCGAGAGTCGGCAGCCAGGTCTTCAGCAATCCAACTCTGCGGAATTTCGAACCGCGACTTGGCTTTGCCTGGTCTCCGTTCGAGAATGCCAAGACGGTAGTTCACGGCGGAGTTGGCCTGTTTGATGTGCTACCGCTGCCTTATGTGATTCAACTGCTGGAAGTAAGGCCTGCGCCGTTCAATCAAATTGGCGGCGTGAATTCCTTGCCGGCAGGCTCGTTCTTCACCGGCGGCTATCCGGCCCTGACCCCCAACACTCTGTCTTCAACGTATATCCAACAAAATCCAAAGCGAAATTATGTCGCTACCTGGCATTTGAACGTGCAACGCGAGATCACTCCGAATCTGGCTTTGATAGTCGGGTACGTTGGCTCGCGCGGCGTGCATCAACAGTTCAAAGTAGACGATGCCGATATGACCCTGCCCACCCTGACTTCGGCGGGCTATGTGTTTCCTTACTCGACGACTTCAACTCCTCTGCCCACGCTGAATCCCAACTTCAGCGCCATTCGCTCGCTGTGGTGGGATGGTCACTCGTCCTATGACGCCCTACAGGTAGGGGCGACCAAGCGACTGAGCAGAGGCTTTCAATTCCAAGGCTCCTATACCTGGTCGAAATCCATTGACGACAACTCAACCGGGGCCGGGGCGGACGCCTTCGCCAACGCGTTCAGCAGTTTGCACTGGTACGACCTGAAGCTGAACAAGTCCCTCTCCGACTTCAACACTCCCCAAGTTCTGGTGTTGAGCGTCACCTGGAATCTACCGACTCCCAAGGCGTCCTCTGCCTTCGGAAGAAACGTGCTGGGCGGCTGGGAAGTTGGGACGATCTTTACCGCCCATGCCGGCGAACCCTTCAGTGAAATCCTTGCCGGTGACGTGTTGGGGCAAAACAGCAGCGATCCATTTTCGTTCCCTAATCGGTTGGCCGGCCCCGGGTGTAATACGCTGGTAAATCCCGGCAACATTAACAACTATGTGAAGACGCAGTGCTTTTCGGTGCCGACCGCCCCCACGCAGACCTTCTACAATACCTACTGCAATCCGGCTACGCCGTTTCCAACCTGCACCAATCTTCTGGGCAATGCCCGGCGCAATATCCTCCCCAGTCCGGGCTACAAGAATTTCGACTTCTCGCTCTACAAGAACACCAGAATTTCGGAGCGAGTGGACACCCAGTTCCGCGCCGAGTTTTTCAACGTCTTGAATCATCCGAACTTCCAAGGGGCGTTCGATACCAACACGATTGATCAACCGGGGGCGCTGCTGCACACCATCGGCGATGCGCGCGACATTCAGCTGGCGCTGAAGATCATTTTTTGACCCCTGGCCACAGACGGCCTGGTTGTCCTACAAGTATTGACAACCGGGCCGTTCGCGGCCCAACATGATTCGGGGGGACTGGCAAGAATGAAGCGCCGTTTCCCGAAACCACTTCGAGACCGGAACCGATGAGTCCAGAGCTACAAACCGCAAAAACGCCCCCATTGACCCGGCACAGCGCTCGTGTTTCCCGTAGAGTCTCTAGGATGGACGACATGCCAAGCAAGCAGCCCGCGCCCCCCGAAGACTCTTCCGGGCGCTACGCTGACCGGGTCTACGAGCAAATTCTCGGGCAGATCGTGACTGGAGAGTTCAAGATCGGGGACCGGTTGCCGTCGGAGAACCAGCTGGGGACGCAGTTCGAGGTGTCCCGCGCCGTGGTGAGGGAAGCTCTGGCGCGCTTGTACGCGGACGGTGTCACCATGACGCGGCGAGGAGCTGGCACGTATGTACAGCGTCAACCTGGCCGGGAATTTCTGCGGCTGGCCCCGATTGGAGGAGTCGCGGACCTAATGCGCTGTTTCGAATTCCGCATTGGCATTGAAGGCGAGGCTGCTTCGCTGGCAGCGCAGCGCCGTACCGACGACCACTTGACCGCGATCGACGAGGCTTTCGAACAATTGAACCAGGTCAATTCAACGGGCCACATCGGCGTCGAGCAGGACATCCGCTTTCACGCGGCCATTGCCACAGCCAGCCGAAATCAACTTTTTATTCAGACGTTGGATGCGTTGGCGCTGCACATTTTTAACGGCATGAGTTTGACGCGCAGCCTTTCCCTGACCCACAACAAACAGCGGCTTACGCTGGTGCAGGAAGAGCATCATCGCATTGTGGACGCGATTCGCAACGCGGACGCCAACGCGGCGCGCGAGTCCATGCGGACCCATATTTCCAACGCGAGAAATCGCGCGCTTGACGACAGCACCGAACCATCCTGAGCTGGGCCCTCGGAATTTCGTGGGCCGCGGTCCTCCACAAAGCGCCGCTCACATCTTTGAATACGGAGAACGATTACGACGCGGGTCAAGACATCCGAACAGTTAAGGAGCCATCGCTGGTACGGCGTCAGTGATCTGCGCTCGTTTGGGCATCGCTCACGCACGGCGCAGATGGGCTATGCGGCATCGGACTACATGGGCAAGCCCGTCATCGCCATTGTCAATACCTGGAGCGACATCAACCCCTGCCACATGCATTTCAAAGAGCGCGCCGAGGAAGTCAAGCGCGGCATTTGGCAGGCTGGCGGCTTCCCCGTGGAAATGCCGGTGATGACACTCTCTGAGCAGTTCCAAAAACCGACCACCATGTTGTACCGGAATTTTCTTGCCATGGAAGTGGAGGAGCTCTTGCGCTCCTATCCCTTCGACGGCTGCGTGTTGATGGGTGGTTGCGACAAGACTACGCCGGGTCTGTTGATGGGCGCTTTTAGCATGGACCTGCCGGCAATCTATTTGCCCGCCGGCCCCATGCTGCGCGGAAACTGGAACGGTCGCGTGCTGGGAAGCGGGACCGACACCTGGAAATACGCCGCCGAACTCAAAGCCGGCAAAATCACGCAGATGGAATGGAAGGGCATTGAGACCGGCATTGCGCGGTCCGCCGGGCACTGCATGACCATGGGCACTGCATCCACGATGACCAGCGCCGCCGAAGCGCTGGGGATGACGTTGCCCGGATTTTCTTCCACCCCGGCTGTGGACTCGCGTCACGCCCAGCAGTCGTCCCTCACCGGAGAGAGAGTGGTGGACATGGTCTGGGAAGATCTGAAGCCTTCCGATTTGCTCACCGTCGCCTCCTTCGACAACGCGATCACGACAGTGCTCGCCCTGGGAGGCTCCACGAATGCGATCATTCACCTCATCGCCATGGCGCGTCGCGCCGGGTTAAAACTCACCCTGGACAGATTCGACGAGTTGGCCCGCCGCACTCCGGTGCTGGCCAACATCCGGCCCGCCGGTGAATTTCTGATGGAAGATTTTTTCTACGCCGGCGGTCTGCCCGCCCTGCTGGCGGAGTTGGGCGAGTTGATTGACGGAACCCAGAAGTCCGTCAACGGAATGACGGTGGGCGAGAACATTCGCGAGGCAAAGATCTACGACGACAACGTGATCCGCCGACGCTCGAATCCTCTGGTGGAGCGCGATGGGCTGGCCGTCCTGCGGGGCAACCTTGCCCCGGACGGCGCGGTGATCAAGCCTCCCGCCATGGAAGCGCGCTTAAGCAAGCATACCGGCCCCGCGATCGTGTTCCGGGACTACAACGACATGGCGGCGCGGATTGACGGTCCCGCGCTGGCGGTCACGGCCGATTCCGTCATCGTGCTGCAAAACGCCGGCCCGATCGGCGCGCCCGGAATGCCGGAGTGGGGGCAATTGCCCATCCCCGAGAAGCTTTTGAAGACTGGCGTGCGCGACATGGTCCGCATCTCCGATGCACGCATGAGCGGCACCAGTTACGGCGCGTGTGTCCTGCACGTGGCCCCGGAATCGTTTGTGGGCGGTCCGCTCGCGTTGGTACGCGACGGAGACCTTATTGAACTCGACGTGGCCGCGCGCAAACTCAGCCTGCTGATTTCCGAGGACGAGATGGCGCACAGAAAGGCGGCATGGACCGCCCCACCGCCGCGGTTCACGCGCGGTTACGGCGTGCTGAACCAGTTGCACGTGACGCAGGCAGATCAAGGCTGCGATTTCGATTTTTTGCAGGAGCCTGCAAACACCGGGGCCTCGCGAAGGACCGACCCGGAAATTCATTAGTCACCGGAATGATTGTTGAGGGAGTAAGAATGGTGAAGCCATTGAGCGACAAAGCGAACAAGCTCCTTAAGCAGGTAAGCACTGCGACCTTGACCACGCAATTGTTCCGCCGCGGTTTTCGCAACGTGTTCATGCAAGGCGTTGCACCTCTGGGCAAGCTGGAGAATGGCAATCTGGTCGGACCGGCCTTCACGCTGCGCAACATTCCCGCCCGTGAGGACGTGGACGTTCTCGATATGTTCGCTGACCCGGAACATCCGCAGCGCAAAGGTGTGGAGAGCGTGCCGCCGGGCCATGTTTTGGTGCAGGACTGCCGCGGCGATAAAACCGCAGCATCGTGCGGCTCCATCCTGACCACGCGGCTTAAGGTGCGCGGGGTCGCCGGGATGGTCTCGGACGGGCCGGTGCGCGACAGCGGCGTGATTGCCAATCTCGACTTCCCGGTGTTTTGCGCCGGAGCCAGCGCGCCCACCAACATCATCAAACATCATTCCGTGGACATGAACTTGCCAATCGGCTGCGGTGGTGTCGCCGTGTATCCGGGAGACGTGATCGTGGGAGACGTGGATGGCATTGTCGTGATTCCGCAGCACCTGGCGGAGGAAGTGGCCGCCGATGCTGCCGAGCAGGAGAGCATGGAAGAATTCATCCTGCTCCAGATTGAAGCCGGTGCGCCATTGCGTGGCACCTACCCGCCCAATGACGAAACCAGGCAGGCATTCGCGGCCTGGAAGCTGCATAATGCGGCCACCAAGGGATGACGAATACCATGACCATCACCGGCGCGATGCTGATCGGGAAATCGGAACTGCGGGGGACGCAGGGAGTTTTGCGCGCGTGGAACCCTGCGACGGACCTGGAACTCGAGCCGGACTTCGGCGCGGGCGGCGAGGCTGAGGTAGACCGTGCGTGTTTGCTGGCGCAGGCAGCGTTTGATTCGTATCGTGAGACGTCCCTGGCGACGCGTGCCCGCTTTTTGAGATTGATCGGCCAGGGGATTTTGGATCTGGGCGATGAACTGGTGGAACGGGCCTGCGCTGAGACAGGCCTGCCGCGAGGAAGAATTGAAGGGGAACGCGGCCGCACCGTGGGCCAGTTGGAATTGTTCGCCTCGATGGTCACGGAAGGCCGCTGGATCGGAGCCACACTCGATTCGGCGCTGCCGGATCGCAAGCCTTTACCCCGTCCGGATCTTCGACTGCGCAAGATCGCGCTGGGCCCGGTTGCGGTCTTTGGAGCGAGCAATTTCCCATTGGCTTTCTCCGTCGCCGGTGGAGATACCGCATCGGCGCTGGCGGCGGGCTGCCCCGTCGTGATCAAGGCGCACCCTTCCCATCTGGGAACCTCCGAGTTGGTGGGACGTGTCATTCAAAAAGCCGCGGCCGATTGCGGGCTCGCGGAAGGTGTGTTTTCCCTGGTGATTGGGCAAGGCAACGCGATTGGTCAAGCGTTGGTCCGTCATCCGGCGATCAAAGCCGTGGGGTTCACTGGTTCACGGACCGGCGGCCTCAGCTTGATGCGCATTGCCGCTGAGCGGCCCGAGCCCATTCCTGTGTATGCGGAGATGAGCAGCGTCAATCCGATCCTGCTTTTCCCTGCCGCTTTGGAGAAGAATGCTCAGGCGCTGGCCAAGGGTTTCGTGGATTCTGTGACTCTCGGAGCTGGTCAGTTTTGCACGAACCCTGGAATTGTGATTGGCATCGAAAGCGATGGCCTCCAGCGCTTCCTCAAGTCTGCCGCGCAGGAGCTCGCAAGCCGCTCTCCCGGCACGATGCTCTCTCCGGCGATTCATTCCGCTTACCAACACGGAGTAGGGCGACTATCGGCCACTGCTGGCGTAAACAGCGTCGCGCGCGTCGAAACCGCTTCGGCTGGATGTATGGGAGCGCCTGCTTTGTTTTCCATCACCGCAACGAAGCTTCTCGCGCAGCCCGAACTCGCCGACGAAGTGTTCGGCCCCGCGTCCATCGTGGTCACCTGCGAAACAGTCGCAGAAATGCACGCGGTCGTCGAACAACTGTCCGGCCAGTTGACCGCCTCGTTGTGGGTGGAAGAGCAAGATTTTGCATCGGTGAGAACGTTTGTGCCGGCACTCGAACGTAAAGTCGGGCGCATTGTATTCAACGGGTTTCCCACCGGAGTGGAGGTTTCGCACGCGATGGTCCACGGCGGACCGTTTCCCGCCACCTCGGACAGCCGCACGACTTCCGTTGGCGCGAGCGCGATTGAAAGGTTCTTGCGGCCTGTGAGCTACCAAAATATGCCGCAAGCACTCTTGCCTGAATCCCTTCGCGATGCAAACCCCATGAAGATCGCGCGCGTTCTCGATTCCAAACTTACGCTGGGTTAAGCGTCCCGTAAGTGGTTTGAACTTTGAATCTCGCCCTGGAGAGGCAACTATGCGGAAATTGAAAGCGCTGCTTTGCGTCCCGGTCTGCCTTGTCTGTGTTTTATTGCAGACCGTTCGAGCCCAGGAGGAGGCGAAACCGAAAGCGGTGAAGCCCCTGACCTTGATTCATCGCTACCAGCTCCCGTCCTCCATCAAGAGTCACTTCGACCACTTTGCCGTTGATGCGCAAGGCAAGCGGCTATTTGGGACTGCGGTGGATGACAAGACCGTCATTGTTTTTGATCTTGCGAAAGGCGTGATACTCCACGCGATCACGGGAATCCAGGAGCCCCGGGGAGTCTTATATCGTGCGGATTTGCATCGCCTGTACGTCTCGGATGGCGGCGGTGCTTTGCATATATTTGACTCTAAAACCTATCAGCCGATCAAGACTCTGAAGCTGCAGCTAGATGCCGACCCGATCGTGTATGACGCTGCCACGCAGCGGCTGTTTGTGGTGAACGGGGGAGAGAAAGCGAAGCACACTTACTCGAACATTACGGTCTTTGATACTACCGGCGGCGTCCAGGTCGGCGATATCCAGCTGGATGGAATCGAAATCGAGGGAATGGCCATCGAGAAAAATGGGCCGCGCCTTTTCGCCAACAACCGCGACAAAAACCAGATTGACATTTTCGACCGTGAGAAACTCACCAGAATTACTATGTGGCCCGTGACCACCTGCAAGAAAAACACGGTCATGGCGCTTGACGAGTCAACCCATCGCATGTTTCTCGCATGTCACCAGGGGCAACTCGTTGTTCTCGACTTAAACACGGGGAAAGAATTACAAACGCTTCCCATTGGGGACGGAGCTGACGATATTGATTTTGACCCAGCAACCCAACGAATTTACGTGACCGGCGGAGCCGGCAAGGGATCAGTGGACATTTACAGAGAAAACGACGCGGACCACTACGAGTCCCTGGGCAGAGTCACGTCAGCGCCGGGCGCGGCGACAGCGCGTTTGATACCTGAGCTCGGCGAATTTGTCGTCCTTGCTCCAGCGAACGCACACCAATCGGCGGCAGTCCTAGTGTTTCAATCGTCGCACAATCAAAAAGAGTAAGCGAGGAGGCAATCCTGCCCGGGCGATGGTCACATCCTATGATCATCATCTTCGGCTCCTCCTGCAGACCCAGAACACAGCCAATATCACAAGAGCTTGAGCGCGTCGAATACCTTTGACGTCAGCGAGACGGATCTGTGGCGTGCCGCATCCCAAGACAAAGTCCCCCCAGTGCGAGAATCGCAAGGAAGGGGACGTGCCTGCGCGATAAGCTGGCACGCAGTCAATGGCAAAATCATTGGCGTCCGTGGCGGAACCGCCATTTCCGAAGATAATGAGCTTGCCGCCGCGCTGCAGCCGCTCGTGGATCGCCACCGTAGTGCGGCTGATTTGTTCAGCTTCGTCCCGTGCCGAGTCCATTGCGACTACATCCCGCGGATTCAGGAGATTCAAGCATCCATCTAGCCCTCTTCTTTATTGTGTTCGTTCGGGATGGACCCTTCGACTATGAGAATGAAGTCTTCGATCTTGCCTTCCGCCGCCAGATGAAAGGGCTTCAGAAAATCGTCGCCATTCGCCAACGCCAGGAAGGGGTTGTGCAGGTTCACTTTTGGAATCCAGGGAATCTGCCCGGAAATAACATCTTCGATGCTGGGCTGAGTGGCCGCAGTCATCGCGATAGTGTCGCCATCGCAGCCCAGGCCGGCCGTGATCCAGAGGACATCGATCTCGGTAACCGCGTCCTTGTTGATAGGCGCGAACGCAATCCGTTGCTCCGTGGCGGACATCATATGCTTTTCGCTTCTGGAAGAGAGAGTCTTCCGGCTGGCGGTAGCCGGCTTTTTGCAGAAACCGCCGCCAGCATCCTATCGCCAAAATCTGATAAGCGGGTAACCAAGTTTTTTCTGGCTTCAGCAGCGATGCTTGCCGTATTACTGCTGGATGGCCGTTTCCGCAGGCGCAGGCCTTTGCGTCACCTGCGCCGGAGTCGGCAGTTGCGATCGATCCCATCCCCCGCCCAGCGCCTGCACCAGGGTGACGGCGGAGGTCATCTCCTGCACTTGCAGATTATTTAAATTCTGCTGGTTCGACAGAAATGTTGTCTGTGCGATCAGCACATTCAAATATGGATCAATGCCGGTCTCGTACCTGTACTGCTCCAGCTCCAGAAAAGTTTGAGCGGAATCCACTGCTTGCTGCTCTTGCTGAACCTCCTGGGACAAAATCCGCACCTCCGCCAATGCGTCCTCGACCTGTTGAAACGCAGCCAGCGTGGTCTGGCGATAGCTGGCCAGGTCCGCATTGTAGAGGGCCACATCCTGCTGGACTGTGGCCCGGCGCAATCCAGCATCGAAGATCGCTTCCGACAGCGATGTTCCCACGGACCAGAACCGGTTCGGCCACGACAGCCAATGACTCAGCGATGAACTTTGAAAGCCGCCGGACGCACTGAGCGTGAGTGCCGGATAGTACGCAGCGTGAGCGATGCCGATGACCGCATTGGCCTCCGCCATCGTCCGTTCCGAGGCCGCTATGTCAGGCCGCCGTTGCAGCAACTCCGAAGGCATCCCGACCGGAATCGGCGGGGGAGCAACTGTCATGGGTTTCTTCGCAATGGAGAACTTAGAAGCAGCCTGGCCGACCAGCACGGCGATCGCGTGCTCGTACTGCGCGCGCGCGATTCCCACGTTGGTCGCGCCTGCCTGCGCGCTGTGCAGCGTAGTTTCCGCTTCCACCACCGCGATCTTGCCATCCACCCCGGTCTCATATCGCGCGCGGGCCAGGTCCAACGCCTTCTGGTCCGCCTCCACCGTCTTGTTGAAAATCTCCTGTAGCTTGTCTTGCCCGCGAATTTGGAAGAAGAACTCCGCCAGACTCGCCTGCTCGATCAATCGCTCGTTTTCCAGGTCGGCGGCGCTCACCTGCGCGGCGTATTGCGCCTGATGCACAGTATTCCGAATTTTGCCCCAAAGATCCGGTGCCCACGAAACATCCAACGGCAACGAAAACGCGGAGCTCTGCAGGTTTGTCGTCGAGCCGGAACTCGCGCTTCCCCCAACGTTTGCCGAAGCGCGATTCCGGCTGATGGACGGTGCTACTGACACAGTCGGGAAATATTGCGCGTGCGCCTCGCGCACCACCGCCCGGGCCGCCATGAAGTTTTCGAACGATACCTTGATGTTGTTGTTATTAATGTCCAACTGGTCCTCCAACGCATTCAACTCGGCATCATTGAAAATCTCCCACCACTTGCCGCGCAGTTTCGCATCGGAGGGAGCGGCGACGGTCCAGGCTTCGTTTTCCGTAAACTCGGAAGGCGACTCTTTGTAGGCCGTGGCGGGTGCCTGCGGTGCAGGCGGATGGTATTTCGGTCCAACCACACACCCCGACAACATCAGGGAGATCCCGGCCGCACAGAGGAGTCGGCCAGCGCTTGCTTTTTTCTGTGCGGATTGTTTTTTGACAAGCATGATAGCCGCCCAACCAACCCTTCTTCTGCGCATCCGCATAATTTAACGCGCCTCCGGAACAGGCGAAGTAAATGTGCCCTGTGCCTGTCCCTGAGCCCGAAGCCGCAAGCGATCCAGAAACAAGTAGACCACTGGAGTCGTATACAAGGTGAGCATCTGGCTCACGATCAAACCACCTACGATCGTAAGCCCGAGAGGGCGCCGCAGTTCTGAACCGGTGCCGGTTCCGAACGCCAGCGGCAATGCTCCGAACAGGGCCGCCATCGTCGTCATTAAAATGGGGCGAAAACGCAGCATGCAGGCTTCAAAGATCGCATCTTGCGTGCTCTTCCCCTCTTCCCGCTCTGCCACCAACGCAAAATCGATCATCATAATGGCATTCTTTTTCACGATGCCGATCAACAGCACGATTCCAATGATCGAAATCACGTTCAGATCGACCTTGAAGATCATCAGCGCCAGCATCGCACCGACGCTGGCCGAAGGTATCGTTGAGATAATGGTCAGCGGATGGATCAGGCTCTCATAGAGAATGCCCAGCACGATGTAAACCGCCAGCAGCGCAGTCACGATCAGCATCGGTTCGCTGCTCAGCGATTGCTGATACGCCTGTAGAGTGCCGGCGAAGAAACCTTGAATGGTCGCCGGCGTTCCCAGCCTCCGCTCCATCTGCGCAATGCTCTGCGTGGCATCGCTCAACGAAACCCCGCTCGCCAGGTTAAACGAGACCGTCACCGACGGGAACAGGCCGGTGTGGTTCACTGCAAGCTGCGTACTGCCGGATCCAGCGCTGGCGACCGCAGCCAGCGGAACGTTCCCCACACCGGGGCTATTGAGATAGATAGATTTCAAGCCCTCCGGACTGCGCCAGTATTGCGGTGCGACCTCGAGGACCACGTAGTACTGATTCAACTGCTTATAGATAATCGAGACTGGAGCCTGGCCGAAGGCACTGTATAGAGCGGAGTTGAGCGACTGCGCCGTTAATCCTAACCTGGCCGCAGCCTTCCGGTCGTAGGTGACGAGTTCCTGCAAGCCACCATTCTGCTGGTCCGAGTTGACGTCCTGCAGGCCGGGGAGCCTCTTCATTTCCCGCAGGAGTACGGGCCCCCATTTTGATAGATCCTCCACGTTGTCGCACTGTATCGTGTACTGGTACAGCGCGTTGCCGCCCCTTCCTCCGATGCGCAGATCCTGGGCGGGCTGCAAGAAGGCCGAAGCCACCGGCAAGCGGTTGATCTTTGGACGAAGCCGATTGATGATGTCCGCAGCGCTGATCTTGCGCTCGTTCAAGGGCTTGAGACTGACAAAGATGCCTCCCGAGTTGGTCGTGCCGTTCCCGCCGGTGAACGCCATCACGTTCGCCACCGCGGGATCGTTCTTGATTACCTCCACCAGCTTCTTGATCGAGTCATCCATCACCGGAAATGACGCATCCTGCGGCCCTTGCAGACCACCGCCGATCACCCCGGTGTCCTGTTGCGGAAAGAAACCCTTGGGGATTTTGTAGATCAGTACCCCATTCAACGCAACCGTAAGAATCAATACCGTCAGGACAAGTCTTGAATTGCGCAGCACCCAAACCAGGGAGCGGCGATATGTTTCCAGCATCCAGGAGAAAAACTTTTCGTTCGCTTGATAAATTCTCCCGTGCCTCTCTTCCTTGGTTTGCTTCAGGAGGTACGCGCACATGGCCGGAGTGGTGGTCAAGGACACCACCATGGAAACCATAATCGCCGTGGAAAGAGTGACGGCAAACTCTCGAAACAGCCGGCCGACGATGCCTCCCATCATGAGAATGGGAATGAAAACCGCAATCAGCGACATGCTGATGGAAAACACGGTGAAGCCGATCTCTCTCGCCCCCTTCAAAGCCGCTGCGAACGGTTCCATGCCCATCTCAACGTACCGCGAGATGTTCTCCATCACCACAATAGCGTCGTCCACCACGAAGCCGGTGGAAATCGTGAGCGCCATCAGCGACAGGTTATCGAGACTGTAGCCGAGCAGATACATCACGGCGAACGTTCCGATCAGCGAGACGGGAACGGCTATGCTGGGGATTAGCGTGGCGCGCGGACTGCGCAAGAAGACGAAAACCACCAGAATCACCAGCACCACGGAAATCATCAGCGTACGTTCCACATCGCTGACCGACGAGCGGATGGTCGTGGTCCGGTCGAGGACGATGGTGGTGTCGATGCCCTGCGGAATCGAAGCCTTCAATGACGGCAGCTGGGCGCGGACATTCTCGACGGTCTGGATGATGTTTGCACCCGGTTGGCGGAAAATGATCATGATTACCGCGGGCACACCGTTCAGGAATCCACCGGAACGAATGTTCTGGACCGAATCAGTTACGTTGGCCACGTCGGAGAGCCGGATGGCCGACCCATTTCGGCTGCCGATGATCAGTGGCTTGTAGTCATCGGCAGTCGAGAGCTGGTCATTGGCAACGATGTCGGCCGTAACTATGCCATCGGACAACTGGCCTTTGGCCAAATCAGAATTCTGCGTGCTCAACACCGCTTGAATATTCGACAAGCTCAAGCCATAACTGTTCAGCTGCGCGGGATTCACATCCACTCGCACCGATGGCAGCGAACTGCCGCCTACGGAAACATTTCCCACACCCTGGATCTGGGAAAGTTTCTGCGACATTACCGTCGAAGCCACGTCATACAACTTGCCGGTATCGAACTTGCTGGAAGTCAGCCCGATAATCATGATCGGAGCGTCGGCGGGATTCACTTTTCGATAGGTGGGGTTGGCGGGAAGATTGGCGGGAAGATAGCTGCGTGCCGCACTGATCGCGGCCTCCACATCGCGCGCCGCGCCGTCAATGTTCCGGCTGAGATCAAACTGAATTGTGATCGATGTGGTGCCCAGCGAACTCGCAGAGGTCATTTCCGAAACGCCCGCGATGTGCCCGAACTGGCGCTCCAGCGGCGTGGCCACCGAAGATGCCATGATTTGCGCGCTCGCTCCCGGCAGTCCGGAAGCGACCGAAATGGTTGGGAAATCGACCTGCGGCAACGGCGAAACCGGCAGCACCACATACGCGATCGCCCCGGCGATGAAGATGGCTACGGTCAGCAACGTGGTTGCTACCGGCCGCCGGATGAATAGCCCTGAAGGATTCATGCCTGTTCCGCGGGTCGCGCCGTGCCGTCGGGTGCCTTATTCGCGCGCGAACGGGAAACCTTCTGGCCAAGGTTGTCGAAGAAGATATAGATCACCGGCGTCGTATACAGCGTGAGCGCCTGGCTCAACAAAAGTCCGCCCACCATTGCGATTCCCAGGGGGCGGCGGATTTCCGACCCGATCCCGGTTCCGAGCGCAAGCGGGAGGCCGCCTAGCAGCGCGGCCATCGTCGTCATCATAATCGGACGGAAGCGCAGCAAGCTGGCTTCATAGATGGCATCGGTCGCATTCTTCCCATGTTCCCGCTCCGCCTCCAAGGCGAAGTCGACCATCATAATTCCATTTTTCTTCACGATGCCGATCAGCAGGATGATTCCAATGATGGCCACGACACTCAAATCCTGGCGAAACAGCATCAGCGCCAACAGCGCACCGACGCCAGCCGACGGCAGAGTGGAAAGAATCGTGACCGGGTGAATAAAGCTCTCATACAACACGCCCAGCACGATATACACCGTCACCAGTGCAGCCAGAATCAACAGAGCTTCGTTGGACAGTGAGTTTCTGAACGAGGCCGCCGTGCCCTGGAAATCCGCCTGCAGGCTGGCCGGCATGTGCATGTCGCTTTGCAGTTTGTCGATTTTAGTAATCGCGCTTCCCAGAGAAGCATTCGGCGCAAGATTGAACGACACGGTGACTGCGGGAAATTGTCCTTGATGGTTGATCGAGAGCGCCTCAGTGGTGCGTTCAAAGTGTGCAAACGCGCTCAATGGAACGGCATTGCTGCTGGTAGAACTCGTGTTTGTATTCGCGGACGAAGAGCCGGCACCGGTTCTGGCGCTTGCCGAGAGCACGTTCAATGGAGCAGTCAACACGCCCGCTGCCGGCGTGTAGAGCACCGAACTGGTGACGGCATTGGATCCTGCGGACGAAGATCCGGAGGACGAGAAAGAAGACGACGCGCCCGGCCCGGAAGTTCCCGCCGACGCATTCGACCGAATATACAAATCCCGCAGCGCCTTCGGGTCCAACTGGAACTGCGGTTGGGCTTCGAGAATCACGTGGTATTGGTTGAGTTGGGTATACATCGTGTTGATCTGGCGCTGCCCGAAGGCGTCGTACAAAGTGTTGTCGATGGTAGAAGGAGTGATGCCCAACCGCGACGCCGTGACGCGGTCAATCACCAGAGAAACCGCCAATCCGCCCGTCTGCTGGTCGGTGGCCACATCCTCCAGTTCTGGCAAGGTTTTCAGTTTCGTCACAAACTGATTGGTCCAATCGTTCAGTTCGTTCGCATCCGGATCTTCCAGCGTGTACTGATATTGGGTGCGGCTCACGCGATCATCTACGGAAATGTTCTGCACCGGCTGCATGTAGAGGGCGATCCCTTGCACGCTCTTCAAGTGGGACTGGAGCCTGCGGATCACATTAGCGGCGCTGAGATCGCGTTCCGACAACGGCTTCAGGTTGATTGACATGCGGCCGCTGTTCAGGGTGGTGTTGGTGCCGTCGGCGCCGATGAACGACGAAACGCTCTCCACCGCAGGGTCGTCGAGAATCACCCTGGCAAGTTCCTGCTGCTTCTGCGCCATCGCCTGAAACGAAATCGATTCAGATGCCTGCGAAATGCCTTGAATCACGCCCGTATCCTGCACCGGGAAAAATCCCTTGGGGATCAGGATGTAAAGAAACACGGTGAGCCCGAGCGTGCCCAGCGCGACAAACAGCGTCAGCGTCTGATACCGCAGCACCACTTTCAAAGTCCGCCCATAAAAGGCGATCATCCGCTCGAACACCCGTTCGGAAGCCTGATAGATGCGTCCTTGCTGCTCTTTGGGTTGGTGCCGCAGAATACGCGCCGCCATCATCGGCGTCAGCGTCAGCGACACCACTGCTGAAACGACAATCGTGACCGCCAGCGTCACCGCAAACTCGCGGAACAGCCGTCCCACCACGTCGCCCATGAACAGCAACGGAATCAGCACCGCAATCAGCGAGACGGTCAGTGACAAAATGGTGAAGCCGATCTGCTCCGCGCCCTTCAACGCCGCTTCCATCGGCGGATCGCCCTGCTCGATGTAACGTGAAATGTTTTCAATCATCACGATGGCGTCGTCCACCACGAATCCAGTGGAGATGGTCAGCGCCATGAGCGAGAGGTTATCCAGGCTGTAGCCGAGCGCATACATCGCGGCAAAAGTCCCAACCAGCGAGAGCGGGACCGCCACGCTCGGGATGATGGTGGCGTAGAAACTTCGCAGGAAAAGAAAAATCACCATCACGACGAGCCCAACCGTCAGCAGAAGTTCGAACTCAACGTCGGACACCGAAGCCTGGATGGAGGTGGTCAGATCGGTGAGCGTGGTGACTTGCACCGACGCAGGCAGATTGGCCTCAAGCTGCGGCAACAACTGTTTGATGGACTTGACCACGCTGATGGTGTTGGCTCCTGGCTGGCGCTGAACATTCAGAATGACGGCGGGTGTCTGATTCATCCATGCCGCCTGCTTGCTGTTCTCAACGTCATCCACCACGTCCGCCACGTCGCTCAACTGGACGGCCGCGCCATTCCGGTAAGCAATCACGACATTGCGATAGTCGGAGCTTTTCACCAGTTGATCATTCGCGTCGATCTGATAGTTCTGCCGGGGACCGTCGAAATTGCCCTTGGCTGCATTCACGCTGGACTGGATCAGCGCCGTGCGCAAATCTTCCAGATTCACGCCATACGACGAGAGCGCAACCGGATTTACGCGAATGCGCACTGCCGGCTTCTGTCCGCCGCTGATGCTGACCAGGCCTACTCCGCTCAACTGCGACAGTTTCGGCGCCAAGCGCGTATCCACCAGGTCCTCCACCTGCGACAACGGGACCGTAGTAGAAGTGATAGCCAGCGTCAGGACGGGTGCGTCCGCGGGATTTGTCTTGCTGTAAACCGGCGGCGTGGGCAGGTTCGAGGGGAGAAAACTCTGCGAGGCATTAATGGCCGATTGCACTTCCTGTTCGGCAACGTCAATATCCAGACTCAGGTTGAACTGCAGCACAATCACCGATGTGCCTCCAGAACTCGTGGAGGTCATCTGGCTCAATCCCTGAAGCTGGCCGAACTGGCGCTCCAGCGGCGCAGTCACCGTGGTCGCCATTACATAAGGGCTGGCGCCCGGATAAAAAGTGACGACCTGAATGGTCGGATAGTCAACCTGCGGCAGCGCCGAGATCGGCAGCTGTCTGTAGGCAACGATACCGGCCAGCAAGATTGCCGCCATCAGCAGCGAGGTCGCGACGGGCCGCATGATGAACGGGCGGGACGGGCTCACGGTGCCGTGCCCCCGCCGTTGGCCGTGGGAGGCGGCTGCTTCGAGATGACAATCTTGGAGTTCTCCTGCAGCTTCTCAAAGCTGCTGTTGGCGACCACATCTCCCGGATTGATACCTTCTACCGCCGTCATGCCGTTGTCGTTGACGCCCGGCTTGACATTGCGGATGTGCGCGGTATCGGCCGTGATCAGATAGACGAATGCAGTCTGGCCGTTGTGTTGAATCGCCGACGCCGGAATCAACGTCACCCCCTCCAGCGTGTTCACTCGCAGCTTTGCGTTCACAAACTGATTGGGGAACAGCGCGCCGTCCTTGTTATCGAAGCTAGCCCGCAGCTTTACCGTACCGGTCGTGGTGTCGATCTGGTTGTCCACTGTCAGCAGTTTTCCAGTCGCGATCCGTGTCAGCTGTGTGCGATCAAAAGCCTCGACGGTCAAGGCCTTTCCATGCCGCATCTGCGTCCGCACCGGGCCGATGTTGTCTTCGGCGATGGTGAATATCACGGTAATCGGCTCCTGTTGTGCGATCACCGCCAGGACTGTGTTGCTGTTGGCCTGGACAACATTTCCGGGATCCACCAGTCGCAGGCCAACCCGTCCATCGATTGGCGCCCTGATGTGGCAATAGCCGACTTGCACCTGGTCATACTTCACCGTGCCCTGGTCAAGCTTCACGGTGCCGGCGTCTTGCAGCGCCACTTTTTCCTGGTCATCGAGAGTTTGTTTGGGAATTGCGTTCTTGGCCCACGCTTCGCGATAGCGCTCCAAATCCATCTTGGCTTGTTCGAGCACGTGTGTGTCGCGCTCCAGGCCGCCCTCGGCCTGCATCAGAGTAGCCTCGTAAGGGCGCGGGTCGATATCAATTAACGACTGACCTTTGCGCACCAATTCGCCTTCCCGGTAGTGCACCTGCGTCACCATGCCGGTGACCTGACTGGTGATCGATGCCGTGTAGACCGGGGTCACCGTGCCGATGGCGTCCAAATAAATCCCGGCATTTCCCTTTTGCGCGGTCGCGCTGGCAACCGTTACCGGGCCGCTCGCCGCTCCACGTCCCGAGGTGGGTGCGGCATTGTTGCTGCTGCTCGGGCGCAGGACTAGCCGGAAAATGAATTCGAAAACAAGCAAGATCGCCGCCCAAATCAGAATCCGCAACCATCCGGACCTGTGCTGAGGATTGCCAGAGGAACGCTGCTCGGCGAGATCAGGAGGCGAGGCAGAAGGCTTGGTGTCCATTCGATCTTCTTTGCATCTGTTAATTAGCCGGGTATTTTCCGGAGAGAAAGTCGCGGCCCGCCGCGTGGCCAGGCCGCCAAGGGTCGCTAGCGGCGAAGCACTTTATCTTCAGCAGAATATATCACCGTCGTTGAAGTCTTTCCCCAAATACAGCCGCCGCCAAGCGAACGTCGTAACCATTCGCACCGTTCACAAGCGATCCTTCTGATCGAAACACTCTTTGGCGACGGACAGTGTAAAGATTCGGTAAAAAAGGGTAAAGGTTGGTAAGTGTGACGCAGTTCCTGCTCAGTCAAGTCCAAACGTCGACGCTCGTATTCGGTGACGCTGGTTGCTGATCCGGTGGATTTCAGGTTAGGTGCCGAAGTGCTGGCCAGCCCTGGCTGCGACGCTTGTTCCATGGATCACTACAAATGAGGCTGCCCCCATCCTTGCGTTTTTTGCAAGGCTGGGCGGCGATGCTGCCGATGCACGACTTGTCCTTCCGGATAAGGGGATCTTCTAGTGAACGGCACAAATAGTGAACGGCACAAACACTGGACGCGTAAGCCGACCCACTCACTCGATCCTCAGGGTCGCTGCCCGTTAACACACCCCCGGAAACTTATCTTTGCGCCTGTGGAAAAAAGAAACGGCTATTCGCCAATTGCGCTTTGTGCTCAGGCGTCAGAAGAGTTCCACAATAGTTTAGGTAGCCGTAGAACATTAAGGACTGGCATTCAGGTGAACCTGGGTCGGCCCGCTTGCTCTCGCAATTGGCCGGATGGTCAAGCCCGAAAGCGTGACCCAACTCGTGACCCAATCCGCCCACCCATCTGCAAACCGTTTCTGGTCTGAGTCCCAGGAGTCCCAGCAGGTCTTGGCGAGGAAGCAACGCAACTCCGTTGCTGCCGCCCACTTCTTGCTTGTCTTCGGGCTCCGCATCCACGAAGAACAACCAGATGAATCGAGGATCGTCGAACATCCCGCCGGTCTTCTCAAGTCCATCCGCAGTCGCGTTGTTCCAGAACCACAACCTTCGATCCTCCCCGTTTGGATTCGAGGCATACCAGTTGGCGGGATGCGCTGAGTGGACTGTCTCAACCATGGGGCTGTGGATTTTGAAAGTTTTGCCGACTTGAACTCCGTACCACTGTTGCAGGTTTTGAATCGCGTTTGAAACCGCATGCGGGAACTTGCGTCGTGGTTTCACATCCGCTGGGACGAGATAGACCACGCGCACCTCCGGCGCGGATGAGGAGACCGGAAGAGCGTTCTTCACGTCTTCTCCCGGCCTTGCCATCATGTACCCTCGGACCGCGTCCTCGTTGCGGGGACGCTGCTGAGAGACCGCCGGACTCTGGGCTGCGCCGCACGACGCAGCCAACCACAGCATGAGCGCGTACGCGATGGCCCATGTCATGTTCCCGTGCCTCTGCATTTCTTGCCTCCTTTAGCCGTTTTTACTTTCTCCGGTTAGGCTGCGTCCTATCCGCGTGCCGGTTACTTGGCCGTGCCGCTGGCTGGCTTTGCGGTGGCAGCGTTCTTCTGCGGATCTTTGGTGCTGGTGAAGCGATAGGAAATGCCAAAGCCCCAGCCGGCGTGGTAACTCTTGGTGACCGGCAGCTCGCCAGTCAATGTTGCGGGAATGACTTGTCCCACCTGCAATCCGCCATCGAGCTTCTGCCGCTCGCCAATATAGGAGCCAAGCGTGACAAAGAACCTCTGCTGCGCCAGGCTTCTGGAGAAGCCCAGCAGAAACTCGGGGCTGGTCCCCTTAGTGTCGGAGCTGGCGGTGACGCCCAGAGTTGCGTACCAGGCGTCAGAGTCGTGCCGTTTTGAGTAGAGAAGCGTGTGGGCAAACAGCATGGGGGTGAGGCGGTAGCGGGTGTCGGTCTTGAGGCCGATGACGGTCTGCGAAGTGGTGCCGGTGATGGAACTGGAGCGCTGGAATTCCTGCTTGCTGAGGAATCCCGTTGTCAGGCCGCCAGTCACAACCAGACGAGCTTTGCCGAAGAACCAGGGCTGAACCAGGACGACATTGGCGTTGGGGTCGGGAGTCGCGGGCTTTTTATCCTTGGCGCTGACGTCGGCGCCCTTGGGCACCGGCACCGGCTTAAGCTGGTTGCGAGTGTAGGTGTTGGCTGCGGCATTGGGAGCATTCCTAACTTCCTTGTCGCTAAAGAAATCGTCGAACTTCTTGTAGGTCGCGCCGTTATCGAACAGATCGCTGGCGTCACGGGAGCAGCTAAAAGACGAGGTGGTATTCGCCGGCTTGTTTGGGTCGTCGGGCGAACTGTTGAATGGTGAGACTTCATCTCGATGGAGCGACATGGTGACTTGTTCGGGATCAGACCAGGGACCCTCCCGTTTCACGGCGTATTTTTCGAATTCGAAAGCTGTCGGGTCATCGAGCACTTTGTTGAGGGGATCAAGAAGGCCGGTGCGAAGAGTATTGAAGTCGTTGTCGAGCTCGGCCTTGTAGGTACAGGCCGAGAGCGCTACGCCTTCCCCGGCGGAGTGGAGGCGGTCCAGAAGTTTCCCCACTGGGGCGCCGCCGGAGATCTTCGCGTCCACAAGATCACTGTGCAGCAGCGCCGCATCGTGAGCGAAAGCAAGCATCTGCCCCTCGTAGATAGAACTTTCGGCAGTTGCGCTGGCGCTCGCGGCGGAGGGGTTGTTGTCGGAGAGTTGATTCAGGACATTCGTAGCATTCTTGCGAAGCTCCTTCGCTTTCGTGCGGATCGAATTCACAGGATCACTTGGACTGCGCAATTCTGAGAGTGTATCGGGCACGGAGGCACTGAAGTCAGTGTAGATCTTTGTTTTCGCGGTCAGTGTGGCGGCAATAGTTTTGGCTTCAGCCTCCAGTCTTGGCACGTCGTTTGTGCCCCAAGAATCGACCTTACCAGGCGGTAGAGGCGACGGATTCTTTAGGGCATTCTTCATTTTGTCAACCCCGTTCTCAAGTGTCGCCTTCAGCTGTTTGTGTTTTGAGTCTTTGTCACCAACCTTCATCCCGCTAATTTGCGCTTTGATACTGTCGAGCTTATTTTCCCGCTGCTGCAGCGAGTAGAGATCCACAAATGGGCTTACCCTTAGCGGTTCGCCTTCGGTGGCAGGCCCTTGCGCGATTTCGGCCTTGTAGTCGAAAAAGGCATTCTCTGCTTTGAGCAAATCCTGATTCTTGGGATCCGCTGCAATAGCGACCTCCAATTCGTTTTTGAACTCATTGGTGGCGACTGCGGACGGTTGCTCTAGAGCTTTCGCGGCGATTGTGTTGTCCTTGGCCGAATCACTGGTCGTGCCTCCACTGCCGGTCACCGAGCTTACGTTCAGCTTGATGAGGCCACCAAATGCGGCCAGTGGGTCACCATCCGAGATGATCTGCTCGTTGAATTCCAGCTTGCAGTTGAACAGAAACGGGTTGCAGGACAGGTGGACCCGGATGCAGTCGTGCTGCTTCCAGTAGATTTGGTGGTGGTAGTCCACCAGGCTCGCCGCGTCAAGTTTGTAGTCCAGGCAATCAATGCCCGGATCGTCATCGAGCACCTTGACCTGTTTTTGCGCTTGCGCGTTCGATGCGAACAGAAACACCAGGGTCAGGATGGTGAGGGTCGAGAGGATCCAACTAGGGATGGCGGATGAAGTGGCGTTTTTCATGGTGTTCTCCTTTAGATCGAAATGCAGTTCTCTGTTGTGGCTTGGGGCATCGTTCGTGCCGGGCACGCCTGTGCCGGGGCACGCCTGTACCGGACTACGGCTTGGCGGCCTGCGGGTTCACGGCCTGGATCGCCTTCGGGGCCGCACTGTTGAGCTTGTCCAGTTTGTCGGCGGCGTCGGCCTTGCTGGCTTCTTTTTTGTAGTTGGCAAATTTCAGCAGGCTGTTGAAGCCCTCGGAGCCGCCGCTGATGAAGATGCCGCTGGTGAATGCGTCGAGATGCGCATCCATCGGCCAATTGAGCGCGCCGAAGATGCGAATGTCTCCGTAGAAGGCCAGCACCCAGCCCAGGCAGAGCGAGAGGATGCCTATCGCAAATTTCTTGAGGTTGGTGTTGGAAAGTTTTGCGGTGGTATAGGTATCGAGAATTTCGACCACGCGCTGCACCACAAACCCCGCAGCAAACGGGACCACCAGAGCTTTTACTAATTCGGTGCTTTCCATAATCCCTCCCTGAGCAGACAAGCGGCCCGCGCCTCCCCACCGAAGCAATTGCCGGGCACGCCCGTGTGCTCAGTTAGTAAGGCGGGAAATGTGAGGGAAAGGGGACAAAGGGGCCGAATCGGATATTTCTTTGGCAGAAATTGTGCGATGTTGATGTCTGCGAAGAAATGGTAATATCGCAAAAAACTCGCTAAACAAGGAGGTTGCACATGAAAACAACAATTGGCACTGTCTTGGTATTTGCCTCGTTCCTCACTCTCTCGTCGGCATCGCGGTCACAGAACTCTGGATCAATCGGGGAGCCAATGGGCAATGCTCCCAAGAGTTGTCCACATGACCGACAGTGTTCGTTGCTGCCCCCGCCGCACTGTCCTCTTGGTCCGCCATGCCATGCTCCCAGCGCGTTCGTGAAAACGTTGCCTCCGCTTGATAGCATTCAAAGGGCGAAATGATTGGCTCGCTCGAAGACCACGGGGACGCGGACAGAGGGGAAGCATACTTCGGGAAAAGAGGAAGGCAGGGGGAACGGGGTCACCTTGGCCCCTGCCTCTGAGGCTACTCCCTGCCTTTATGTACTACTCGTCCATAAAAGGACACGGTACTTGGTGCGGGCAGCTCAGAACATACCAGTCCCAATATTTCTCATTTTCGTTGTAAGTTTTGTCTCTTTCATTCGGCCGTATCTTGAAAAAGTGAGACCCGCCTGAAGGCTTGTATCGTTCCGTTGGATCGGTGCCAGTCACGACTTTGACAAGATAAATAAAGTGGTTGTGCTCGCATCCTACGTCTGCAAGCGTTCTCGTCATCGCTAGTCCATTCGTAACATCTTCCTGTAGTTTCTCGCAAGTAAGTAGCTCTAACCTCTCATTCGGCATGATAGTCTCCTCGTATTTGTTGTTTGTTGGCATAACCGTGCGTGCCATTTTGGTCGCCGTGCCACAGCAAAGGCGAACTCTTCACGGGACATGTCGATCAATTGGCCAAACCTGCCTTCCACTTTTGTAAATCCCCGTTTGCCCGAACCACTAGCGGAAGGTTCGCGTCTGCTGTAGCAAATAGGGCCAGAAATCTCTGGCAGTACTCGACACCAGCTTTGCGATCCCCTGATGCGACGTAGACGCCAGCAAGGCGGTAGTTCGCGATGGTCCAGTCGGAGGCAACATCATGCCTCAACACTGCGCCTTTTTGTTGCAAGTATTGGGTGTAAGCTTGAATGGAGCAATTCCAATCGCGGACTTGTTCGCACGTTTCTCCCAAAGCCAGGAGCGGTTCATAGCTTTTCAGTAGATCCAACGCCGTTCGTTCCTCTACCACCGCCTGCCGTTTCCTGCCGCGGGCAAGGGCAATTTCGCCATCAAGCGTATGAAGCTCCATTTCAGAGAAGGAGTCGTTTCGGTCTCTCGCCTGCTTTCTGACTAGCCCCTCAAACTCTTGCGCGGCCCTCATATCCATTAAGTCAACCGCTAGACTGCCGGCTCTTTCAAGGCTACCAGCGTTGGAAAAGGGCCTAACCAGCTCGGCATATTGTTTGGCATCCAGCATCGCTTGATTGTTGTTGCCTTGAGCGATTTCCGCTTTGGCAAGTTGATAATGAAAAACGCTGATCCACTCCTCCAACCCAGGGCGGCGGGCGAGCCCGAGGCCACCACGAAAAGTTTGGATGGCGTCGCGCATACGCCCCTGATAGGTAAACAATTTTCCCAAGTACAGCTTGCTCACCAAATCCGTGTAGTCACTGCCTTCGTTGGCCGGGATATCCAGTAGTTGCTGCGCCTTCTGCAAATCCTCGTTTCCCCAAGCTGCAAGGGCGGCTAAGAAGCGAAAATTGACAGTTTCCACATTATGCAATTGAGCCTGCTCAAAAATAGCGAGAGCATCACTGAATTGGTTTGTGCGAACTAGAAGCTCCATCAGGTAGTCGTAGCATTCAGGATCATTTGGGCTAAGTCTTAAGGCGCGTCGTTGCGACTCAACACCTCGCTCCGGGTGGCCGGCATAGTAGGACGCAATCGCGAAATGTCTCAGGGAGTCGACGTCGTCGGGGTAAACATCAAGGAGGTGCTGATACTCTTGGGCGGCTTTTTCGTTTTGCAGGTCGGAAGCATACTTTGCAGCCAGAATGATATGTCTTTCGCGCTCCGATGCACGGCCTGAATTTTCAAGTGCCCTTCCATACTCTGTGTCGGACATGGCATCGTTTCCCATTTGTTCGTATGCTCGCGCTAGTAGCAGGTGGGCCATAGCGAAACTCGGATCTTGTTCCACAGCATCATTCGCCAGATTGATGCAACGCGTGTATTCCCTCGCACCGTAAAGGTCGAGTGCAGCCGAGTAGCGTTGTAGCGCTTCCAGAGACGATGTAGTGACCTGCGCTAAGGCCTTAGCATTCGTCTCAATCTTCGACAGCGATTCACCGAGCGCCCGTCGGATTCGGGCTGTGAGCCGGTCAACGCCCGAGAAAATCTCGTCAGGAGATGCGACCCGCTCACTGTCGGAAATAGTCGCAGAGTCTCTCCCCGGCACCTCAACTTTCATCGCGATGACGTATCGAGAGCCTTCCTTGAAGATATCGCCCGTCAGCAGCGCCTTGTAATTCTCACGCAGACACAGGTCGCGGCCTAACTTGCCGTTAATGGTATTCACATCTTTTATCCCAGTGCGCTTGGCGGCCTCTAACGCGCTCAGGCGGGGGACCACGTTTACGTAGGTTGACTGGCTGAGGGACTGAACGGTCAAATCCCGAACCACACGGTCGAACACCTTCTCTCCGGTTTGGTTGTTGAAATCCGTCACGAGAATCCAGTCGCGCTCGGCAAACTGAAGCGGAGCCTGTCGTATGTAATGGCGGTAAACAACCGCCGAAAGGGACACGGCCAGCAACAACGCAGCAACAACGACGCCCCACGTGCGCCAGGTCGCGCGCTTCGGAGCTGCTAGAACTCCCGACTGTGCGGTTGTTATGCGGGCCGATAGGCGCTGTGACCGGAATGTGGAGCTGCCTGGTTCGTGTCCAAGCGCTTCCGCCACCTGCCGCACATTTTCAAATCGCTTCTCTGGCTCTGCCGCCAGGCACTTGCTGATCACGGCTTCCCAGGCGGGGTCTAAATCCGAAGTAAGCAGTCTGGGCGATGGGGCGGGCTGCTTGATTCGTTTGGCGGCTTCGGCGAAGGGCATGGGGTCGGCGAAGGGGCGCTGTCCGGTGACCATTTCGTACATGACGAGGCCCAGCGAATAGATGTCGCTGGCCACCGAGGCTTCGCCGCGCTCGAATTGTTCGGGGGCCATATAGATGAGTGTGCCCATCATGCCGCCGCTGCCGGTCAAAGAATTTACCGACTGCCCTGCCGGCACATCCGGGTCAGGCAGCACGGCGCGGGCCAGGCCAAAATCCGTCACCACAACGCGGACGCCGTTTGTCGAAGAAGTGCTCGATGAAGCGTTTGAGTGGACGAGAAGCACGTTGGAAGGCTTGAAGTCGCGGTGGACGATGCCAACGCTGTGGGCCGCGCTCAGGGCCTCGATCATTTGCAGGACCAGCGGGAGAGCTTCGCTGGTGGTGAGGCGTCCCTGACGGCGGAGCAGGTCGGCAAGCGTCTCTCCCTCCAGCAGTTCCATGGTGAGGAAGGTGACCTGGTCCTCGACACCGTTTGATGTCTCGGTGTGGCGGTCAATGTCGAAAGTGCGGCATACATTGGGATGAGTGATGCGCCGGGTGAGCTGGACTTCCCTGCGAAACCGGGATAGCACGCGCGGATTCGAGGAGATGTCGGGACGGATGGCTTTGAGCGCGATCCGTGAATTCAGCTCAGTATCGAAGGCTTCATAGACTTGCCCCATGCCACCCTGCCCGATGAGACGGCGGACTTCAAAACGGCCGGAAACAACCTTGCCCGGAGAAAGCAAAGGATGAGATTGGTCGAGGGTTGATTGGGCAGGAAGTGTCTCCAGCGCTGGGCGCTCCAGGAAACTTCCCGCTTTTTCGTCTGCCGCCAGCAGGCTACGGACTTCGGCCTCGAGTTGCAAGTCTCCTTCGCAGGCTTCGAGGACAAATTCGCTGCGCAGGCTCTCTGGCTTGTCCAGTGCGGCCTCGAATATCCTTGTAACAAGGTTCCAACGATCCGAGGTCATATTAGGCTGGTTGCGGCCACACCACGCGTCGTAACGAATCTTGAACGGCGGAGTGGCATCGCTATGTGTCCATTTCTTGCGTGTGGCCGCCGTTTAACTCGTTGTATAGCCATGCCTTGGCCACTCGCCAGTCTCGCTTTACGGTGCGCGTGGAAATACCAAGCACCGTGCCGGTTTCTTCTTCACTCAGGCCGCCGAAGAACCTGAGTTCGACAATCTTGCTTCTCCGGGCGTCGATCTGGGCAAGCCGGTCGAGCGCATCGTCCAAGGCTATGATCTCAGGGGAACGAATCGCGGAGACAACCAAAACATCTTCCAAGCTGACCGCATCCCGAATTGCTTTCCGCTTGTCCGCCTGACGAGACCGGGCGTGGTCAACCAAAATTCGGCGCATTACCGTGGCTGCCGTCGCAAAGAAATGCGACCGGCTCTGCAAGTCAGCTTCCTGCATCTGGGTCATACGGATATACGCTTCATGAACTAAAGCGGTGGGCTGCAAGGTGTGGTCCGCTCGTTCCGCTCGCAGATAGTGCGCCGCAAGACGTCGCAGCTCGGCATAGACCAACTGGATGAGTCTTGCTTCAGCATCCGGCCTGCCTGCACGGATCTCGATAAGCAACTGGGTAACTTCTCCGGGTTGAGACGCCACGTTTCTCTACCCCCCCAAGAGTGGCTGACATTGTAACTCAGGGGCCTCAAATCACAGGATGGGCGTTGCCGAGCGGGGCTTGGAAGCAAACGGCTAGGCTCGTAACCAACCTCTATCCGTTAACGACACCGTTAACGACAACGGGCGGGCGGGCGCGCTTTGGTGAGGGGGCGATGGCACGCGGGTGCCATTTACCTGCTCATCGTTTTACCATAACCTCCCGATTGAGCAGCACTTGGGGGAGGGCTGATCAGCAGGCGTCCCATGACTCAAAACCAGTCTGGGGCGTTTTGTTTTGCACCTTTCCCATTCGACGCCGAATGGCAGCCGTCCAATCACGCCCGCATTGACTCGACTCCAGTGTCCGGCTATCTTTACCTCACGTTCGTGGGGGCTAACTGACCGTGGATCAACAACATTCGCATCCTGTCAGCGAGCTGCTGCTGCGCTGGAGATCGGGGGACCGGGACGCGCTGGAAGCGCTCATTCCGATTGTATACAAGGAGTTGCGCGCCATTGCGCGATACCATCTTCTGCGCGAGCGGCCGGGGCATACGCTCCAGAGTGCAGCTCTTGTCAATGAGGCCTACCTGAGGTTGCTGGACCAGCGGCCTTTCGATACCGAAAATCGCGCTCATTTTCTTTCAGTTGCTTCCCGCCTGATGCGGCAAATTCTCGTGGACCACGCCCGTAGCCACGGCGCGGCCAAGCGTGGCGCAGATCGCAGGGTCGATCTTGACACGTCGCTAGTACTGCCCCAAGTTCGCAGCGCCGATGTAGTGGCCCTGGATGACGCGCTGAACGACCTGTCGAGACTTGACGAACAGCAGGGACGCATCGTCGAGTTGCGTTTTTTCGGCGGCCTGGCGACGGAAGAGATTGCAGAAGTCCTGGGCATTTCCGCGTCTACGGTTAAAAGAGACTGGAATGTGGCAAAGGCGTGGCTGACCCGGCAAATGAAGAAGGAGGCGCGTGACGGCACCGGACCCGTGGCCAAGAGTTAAAGAGATTGTCGGGGCGGCGCTGGAGCTTGGCGCGGCAGAGCGGGTTGTCTTTCTCGATCAGGCCTGCGCGCAAGATGCCGGGTTGCGGGCGGAAGTTGAATCACTGTTGGACGCGCATGCGGACGCCGATGGTCTGTCGGAGGGCCCTTGGGCGGAGAGCACGGCGGCCGATGCTGCCGGAGAGCGCAAGCACCTCGGACCCTACCGGCTGATTCAGGTTCTCGGCGTGGGCGGTATGGGACAAGTTTGGCTGGCGGAGCAGACTGAGCCAGTCCGCCGGCGGGTTGCGCTGAAACTGATTCGGGCCGGAATGTACGACAGCGCTCTGGTACAGCGCTTCCAATCTGAGCGACAGTCGCTGGCCATCATGGAGCACCCGGCCATCGCCAAAGTGCTCGACGCTGGCACCACGCCGGAAGGCCAGCCTTATTTTGCGATGGAGTACGTGGATGGCCCGCCCATCACGGATTACTGTGATCGCAAGAAGCTGGGCATAGGCGACCGCCTGAAGCTCTTCATGCAGGTGTGCGACGGAGTGCAGCACGCCCATCAGAAAGCCATCATCCATCGTGACCTGAAACCCTCGAACATCCTGGTAACCGAAGTAGATGGCAAGCCGAACCCCCGGATCATCGACTTCGGCCTGGCGAAGGCGACGGTGCCGCATGCCTTTGGTGAAACGCTGTTCACGCATGTCGGCGGTTTTCTGGGGACGCCGGGCTACATGAGTCCGGAGCAGGCGGACGCAAATGTACACGACGTTGACACGCGCACCGACGTCTACTCACTCGGCGTAGTCCTCTACGAACTGCTGACGGGATACCTGCCGTTCGACACGACCCGGTGGAAGAAGCAATCGCTGGATGAGGTGCTGCGGCAGTTACGCGAGACAGACCCGCAACGGCCGAGTATGAAGGTCGGGGCCAACCGGGACACGTCCACCGCGAAAGCGGACGCGCGGAATACCCAGCCGCAACAACTCGTCAGCTCGCTGCGTGGAGATCTTGACTGGATCACGCTGAAGGCGCTGGAGAAGGAGCGGGAACGCCGATACAGCACGCCGTCGGCCCTGGCCGCCGATGTCGGACGTTATCTGGAGAACCGTCCGGTCGAAGCCCGTCCCGCGAGCACGGGATATCGTCTCAAGAAGTACATCCGGCGGAATCGGGTCGCGGTCGCGGTCGCATCCGGAGCGGCCTTGCTGTTGATCGGCTTCGCCATCATGCAGACCATTCAACTGCGGCGCATCACGCGGGAGCGCGACCGTGCGGATCGAGTCACGGCGTTTATGACCAATATGTTCAAGGTTTCGGACCCGAGCGAAGCCCGCGGCAACACCATCACGGCGCGGGAGATTCTTGACAAATCAGCCCGGGACATCGAGACCGGACTCGCCAATGAACCGGAGATGCAGGCCCACCTCATGGGGACCATGGGCGAGGTCTACACCAACCTGGGATTGTATTCCAAGGCGCAACAGACACTCCAAGGCGCAGTGGAGGCGGCCCACCGGCTCGGCAAATCCAACGATACGACCGCCTTCAACCCAACGAATCTGTTGTCTTATGTCTTGATTCAGATGGGAAAACCCGCAGAAGCGGAACGACTGCTGCGGGAGACGATCAACAACGAACACCGAGTACTCGACCAAGACAATCCGATGACACTCCGGTCCATGCGTTTCCTCGCCCTGGCGCTGGACGGTGAGGGAAGATATGACGAGGCGGAAAAAATTCAGCGCGATGCGCTGGACCGGATGAGGCAAACTCTAGGCCCCGAGCACGCAGAGACAGTCCGGTCCATGAGAGCTCTAGCCGACATTCTGGACAATGAAGGGCGCCTTCCAGAAGCCGAAAAACTGTACCGGGAAGTATTGGAAATTGATGAGCGAGTGCTTGGATTTCAGGACCAACAAACCTTGATGACCGCAACCAACCTGGCGGTCCTTCTGAGGGATGCTGGGCGCCCAGCCGAAGCAGAAGCAATGAATGAGAAGATTTTCGAGGCCAAGAAAGCCGTACTCGGGCCCGATCATCCGCAGACGTTGACCGCCATGCGCAATCTCGCGACTTCTCTCTACGCCATCGGGCGACATGCCGAAGGTGAAAGACTCCTCGTTCAAACAGTGGACATGGAACGTCGAGTAGAGGGTCCGGAGAACCCCAGAACGCTCGGATCAATGTTCAACCTCGCGCATATGTTTCACGATGAGGGCCGCGACTCCGACGCTGAGAAACTACAACGCGAGGTGCTCCTCACTAGCAGGCGGGTTCTTGGGCCTGAACACCCGCTCACCTTGGACCGGATGGCAGGGCTGGCGATCACTCTATCGAAAGAGGGAAAGCTTGAGGAAGCACACAAGCTATTCTCAGAACGCCTTGCCATCGCTGCGCGCAAGCCGGGACAAGACGAACTTGCAACCGCCTACTATGACCAGGCCTGCGGTGCCGCCCTGGCGAGACAGCCCGAGCAAGCCCTGGAATACCTCCACCAGGCGATCCAGCACGGATATTGGGACGCCGAACAAATGCTCATTGATGACGACTTGAAGTCCCTGCGGAGCGTCCCCCGGTTTGAGGAGTTTGTCACGGCGGCCAGAAAGAACGCTGGAGAGCGCAACCAGAAAGCGAACTGAGGTCGAGAGACATCCTCGATTTCATGAGTTAGAACAAAAACGGAATCCAGCGGGCACCCAGATGGAACGACTGAGTTGCCCGCTAGAAACGCAAGTTAGTAAATGAAAACGAAAAATCCATTGTCTGCATTACCGCCGGTGAAGACATTGATGGTTATCATTTCCAGCTGATTCACGGTGCAGGGGCCAGATATGGGGCAAGCAGGGAAGTTGGTAGTCGGGAACCCCCCATTGTTAATTCCGCTGACCAGCACGAAACGATCATTCACCTGAAACCCAAAATCAAGGATGTTAATTCCTTGCGATACGTGACTGATCGTGATGCCACAGGGGGGTGTGCTGATAGCCGCCCCGGTTTGTTGCGAATTGAAGCACCGCGTAACCGCAATCCCGCCTGGGGCGAAGGGGTCAACGTAAGCCATGAATTTGACCCAGCCCCCCATGCTGCGTGCTTGCTGCACATTGCTGTCGGTGGCGAAGCCATAGCCGTTCGCACTGGTTCCGAAAATACCAAACCCGCTTGCGCTGGTGCCGACCACGCCGCTCCCACTGCCCGCATCATCACCCCGCACCGCGGTGGCGTTGGTGGAGGCGCCTTGCACACCGTTGGCGCTGCCGCCGGAACCAGTCGTGTGGCCGTACACACCAACGTAACTGGAACTCCCAGATACGCCGTAACCCGTGCTGCTGGTGCCCACCACGCCCGCTCCGCCGCCCGCGTCGTCGCCACGGACCGCAGTGGCGTTCGTGGAGGAGCCTTGAACTCCGTTCGCGCTGCCCCCCGAGCCTATCGTGCTGCCATAGACCCCGACCAAACCGCCCGTTCCCGATACCCCAACACCGGACGATGCCACCGACGACGCCTGCACCGCGGGCCCATTTCCTCCCCCGAGCGGCGTGACCGCACTGACGACGCTGGCAGCCAAAGAGACTGTCGAGAGGCCACTTGCAGAGAAGTTGCCGGCGCTGTCCCGCTTGACAATTGAGTTGGCCGTGTTTGCGCTCGTCGGTGCCACCGCCCAGCCCAGACTCAATGTGCCCGAACCAGTAATCGGCGAACCGCTCACGGTGAAGTCGGAACTTAGCGCCGCCAGACCTACGCTACTGACCGAGCCTGCCCCCGGGAACGTCTGGCCGCTGGCAAAGGTCATGGTCTTGGTGAATGTGTTATTGACATTTAACTGCGCGTAGCGAGCATCGTTGGAAGTTTGCAGTGCGGCGGTGTTCAGGTTCAGCGTAATGTTTCCGGTCGTACCGCCGCCGGTGAGATCCGTGCCCGCAGCCACTCCGGTAATTGTGCCTCCACTGGTTGCGTTCGCGCAGGCCCAGGCGGTGCCGTTCCACTGCAAGATCTGGCCACTGGCGCAGGTGTTTAACAGACTGAGAGTGACTTTGCCGGAAGTGCCGCCACCAACCAGTCCACTGCCAGCCGTGACGCCCGTGATGGTTCCGGTGCCGCTTCCCGCAAACACGATGTCCAGCTCTGCGGCGTGGCTTTGGCCAGTGTTTTCCTTGCTGTCAAAAGTGGCCACCATTGGACTGTTCGCCACCAGGGCGAGCCCGTCATTTGGCTGCGATTTGTTAAGCCACGCCTGCACGGCGGGAGTCACGTCAATCAGGATGAAGTCGTGAGCAAGGGCCGCCGTCAGCGAAACACCGGAGACGACAGTCGTACCGAGAGCGGGCGAGAGGTTGGCCGTGATCGTTTTCTCGGACCAGGGTCCGTTGATGTAGTCCACGTTGAAGCTGCCGGCAATAGTGACCGAGTTGACGTAGAGCTTCAGCGAGGCCTTGGCGATATTAGAGCCGGTATAGCCGGAGGGAATGGAGGAGAGATCGAACTGGAGGAAGGACGACTGGATGGAGTTGGCTGAGTTGGCGACACCGAGAGTGGTGGCACCCCCGAAGTTGGTGGTGGCAGCGGTCGAGTTGGTGTAAGCATCGGCGCTGGGCGTCACCTGGGCGATGGCATCCCCGGAGAGTGCGGACATCACCGCGAACGCAGTAAGCAAGAGTCCGAGAGTATTTTTCATTGGCTTCCTTGGATGAAATAAATAGTGCTTCATGAGAACCTGAAAAAAGCGCAAAGGCAGAGGGCAACTCGGCTCGAACCTTACAAGAGCCTCTCGATCAAAATTAGGGTCGTGGAAGGCACAACACAAATCAGAGCGAGCAGGACTGCGACGAACCGGTTGGGTTTTTTCATGGCGCTTTCTCCCTGGGACCGATGGTTCCCCGATGAGGGGTGTCCCCTGACTGTTCTTACTTAAGATTGCGGAAACTCGAGCGCCAATCGGGTCAGCAAGTTAAGAAAAAAGTGAATGGTCTTGCCCAACGGGTTTCCGGCCGCACGCGCTGCGGCGGTATATACTCAGGCCTGAGTTGACTCTTGCGGTGTGTTTTGGGGCTTTTCAGTCTGGCCCCCAGCCAGGCGATCTATGCAGAACCGGAACCCAGAGCCTGACCCACAAGACCGGGCGAAGTCCAAGAACGCCCCCGGTGTGAGCGTTCCCGCGAAAGGCGACAGTTCAGGCTCGAATCTCGGGCCCGATCCCGACGCCACGCTGGTGGACCTGCCGGGAATGACTCCCGATCCCGACGCCACGCTCGTAGATCTGGGCGCAACCTCCATGGACCCTGACGCGACGCTCGTAGATCCGGGCCCCATTGTCCGCGGCGCCAACCCGCGCGCCCGTGTTCTGGTAAACGCGCCGGTGCTGCAACCGGGGGACGTGCTCGGTAGCCGCTACGAAATCCTGCAACTGCTGGGCGAAGGGGGCATGGGTGCGGTCTACAAAGCGATGGATCGGGAACTGGACCGCCCGGTCGCGCTGAAGTTGATCCGTCCACAGTTAGCGTCCAATCCCGCGATCCTCGCCCGTTTCAAGCAGGAGCTTCTGCTCGCGCATCAGGTCACCCATAAAAACGTCATCCGCATTTACGACTTTGGCGATGCCGATGGTGTGAAGTTCATCACCATGGAGTACGTCGAGGGCGAGGACCTGCGCGCTCTCATCGAGCAGAAGAAGAAGTTTCGTCCTGAAGAAGCGGTCGAGGTCACGCAACAGGTGTGCCGCGCGCTGGAAGCGGTGCACAGCGTGGGTGTGATTCACCGCGACCTGAAGCCGCAAAACATCATGCAGGACAAGGCCGGACGCATCCTGGTCATGGACTTCGGTCTGGCGCGCACGGTGGAAGGCGACGGCATGACCCAAAGCGGTGCGCTGGTTGGGACCATGGAATATATGTCGCCGGAGCAGGCCTTGGCCGAGGAACTCGATTCGCGCTCCGATCTGTTTACGGTAGGCCTGATCCTTTACGAACTGCTGACGGGCAATACTCCGTTTAAGGCCGACAGCGCGCTGGCCAGTTTGATCAAACGCACGCAGGAGCGGGCCATCCCGGTCTCTGACCACGACCAGACGATTCCCCGGCAACTTAGCAATATTGTGAGCAAATGTCTGGAGCGCGATCCCAAGCTGCGCTACCAGAGTGCGGCTGAGATGCTGAAGGACCTGGACTCATGGCAGGGCAACCGCGCGGCCGCGACGCTGGCTTTTTATCCCGAGGTAAAGCCGTGGGGACAGACGCTGCCCTGGCCGCTGCTGACGGGCATCGCCGGCATATTGGTGTTGGCCATCGCCGGCTATATATTTCGCGGTCCGCTGTTTTCGTCTTCGGGACAAAAAGGCGCGGCGCCGCCGGCGCTCTCGCTCGCAGTGGTGCCATTTCAAAATAAGTCCGGCGACCCGGCGTGGGACTGGCTGGGCCCGAGCCTGGCTGACATGCTTAGCACCGATGTTGGGCAGTCCGCGCACCTGCGCGCAATTTCTTCGGACCGCGTGCAGGAAGTGCTTCATGACTTGCGGGTCGCGCCCAACTCCGCCGTGGATTCGTCCACGCTGGGCCGTGTGGCCGAGTTCACCAATGCCGACACGCTGGTTTCCGGGCAGTACACCAAGCTGGGCGATCAGATCCGCATTGATGCCACGCTTCAGGACCGGAAGCACAACCGCACCATCCAGGTGAAGTCGGAAGCGGCCAACCAGAAGGATTTGTCGGCGGCGGTGGACCGTTTGGCTGAGTTGATTCGCCAGAACCTGGCGCTGTCGTCTGATGTGGTGAAGGAGTTGCAGGCACAGTCCTTCAAACCCACCTCGGCCTCGGTGGACGCGCTGCGCGACTACAACCAGGGACTGCAGTTGCTGCGTCAGGGCAACAATATCGAGGCCCAGAAGCAACTGGAAGCGGCAACCAGGGAAGACCCGCAATTTGCGGTCGCCTATTCGCGTTTGGGTGAAGCGTTTTCCGCGCTGGGATACGATGCCGAGGCAGAGCAGGCTTCGCGCCATGCGGTGGATTTGAGCCAGAACCTTCCCTTGGTGCAGAAATATTTTCTCCAGGCCAGTCTGGCGCGCGTCACGAAAGATAATCCGAAGGCGATCGCGGCCTACGAGAACCTCGCCAGGAGTTTTCCTGACAATCTGGACGTGCAATTCGCGTTGGGAAGCCTTCACGAGGACGCCGGCGATCTGGACAAAGCGCGTTCTTACTACGCGAACGTTTTGCAGGCTGACGGGAAGAATCTGGACGCCTTGCTCGCGATGGGCCGGGTGGAGGGCAAGGCCGGCAATCCGCAGAAAGGCCTCGACCCGTTGGACCGGGCGCGGCACATCGCGATTGATCTCGACAATCAGGAACAGCAGGCGCTCATCCTGCAGGCGACCGGTATTTCTTATAAGTTGATGAACAAGCCGGCCGAGGCCTTGCGTAATTACCAGGATTCGATGGCGATCAATCAGCGCCTGGGCCAGAAGCGCGGCGTGGCGGCCAGCCTTGCGGAAATCGGGCAGGTGCAGCTCTTGTTAGGCAAGCCCGCTCTGGCGACCGCCGCTTATACCGACGCCCTTAAGATCAGGCAGGAGATCGGCGCGAAAAAGGAAGCTGGTGACACTCTCATTGACCTGGGCGATCTCTATCTGGAACGCGGGCAGGCTGACAAAGCACTGCAAGTGTTCAAAGAGTCGCTGCAAATTCAGCGCGACGCCAATGACGACACGTATCAGGCTCTCTGTTTGAACAACATTGGGGCCTCCTACCTGCAAAAGAGTGAAAACGAAGATGCGCTCACCTACCTGCAACAGGCGCTGCAAATCCGCGAAAAACTGAACGTGCCCGGCGATATCGCCGAGACCCTTCACAATGTTGGAGAGGCCTACGTCAATCTGGGTCAATACGATCAGGGCATGACTTCGTACATGAAGGGTCTGGAGTTGTATCGCAAGGGTGGCGACAATCAGGGGACCGCCGTGATGTCCAACAGTCTGGGGCTGGTGTTCGAATATCAGGGACGCCTGGGTCCGTCGGTTGGTGCATTGCAGGAGGCGGTGAAGGCATTTCGCGATCTCGGAGATCGCAGCAGCAGCATGGCGCAATCGCTAAATGATCTCGCGGGTGCGCTGGCGAAGTCCGGCCGGGGAACGGAGTCGGTAAAGCTTCTGGATGAGGCCCGCGGTCTGGCCGCGGGGCTCAAAAATGACGCACTCACCGCGGCCATCCTGAATAACGAGGGCGAGCTCCATTTTTATCAGGGCGAATTGAGCGCTGCCAGCGCGTCGTACCAGCAGGCGCAGCGGATCGCTGCCCGCGCTTCGGACAAAGACATTCTTCTGACTGCGAAAATGAATCTGGCGAAGGTTGCGGTTGCGGAGGGGCGGTCGCAGGCCGCGATCAACGATCTGCGCTCGCTCGCGCAACAAGCGGACTCCGCGGGCAGAAAATATATTTCCGTGGCCTGCTCGGTCTTAATGGCCGAGGCCATGATCAAGAACAAAGACTATGCACACGCCCGGCAGGAATTGCAGCGCAGCTTGAGCAGAAGCGAAAAGCTGGGGCTTGGATTGGAGAACGCAAAGATCCACTACCTGCTGGGCACTTCGATGCGGCTCTCGGGGAGCGCCGCGGAAGCAACTGCGCAATACAGCGAGGCGCTGCGATTGCTGGATGAGACCCGCAAAGAACAGGGCGCGGAGCACATCATCGAGCGCTACGACTTGAAGCCCATCTATGAGGACGCGGCGCGGTTTGCGAAATCGTGAACGCTGTCGCCTGATTCTGGACTGATCGAATCCCGCGCGGAAAATTCCAGCGCAAGATGCGAAGCAAGATGCAAAGTAAGTTGCGAAGCAAGATGCGAAGTAAGATGCGAAGCAAGATGCAAAGTAAGATGCGAAGTATCCCAACCTACCCGGCAGCCCGCCGCCCTTGAACTACTTGACCACCTTCACCGAAATTGGGACCTGCTGCGGACTTCCCGCCACGTTGTCGCGCACGAACAGAGTCCGGTCACACCGGCCCAACTCCTGGGCCGAGAACGTCACCACGAAACTGCACGTACCGTTGGGAAGCACCTTGCGGGTGCAGTTGTTGGTGATGGTGAACAGATCATTGTCATCCACGCCAGCGGGAAAAGAAATCTTGTTCACCACCAGCGGCCCGTTGCCAAGATTGGAAACGACCACGGTGATGGATGGAGACGTTCCGAGTTTCACGCTCCCAAAATTCAGACTGGGGGGGGAGAAGCTGATCAGCGGCTGCGTCACCAGCAGTGGCACCTGTTTCGACGCAGGCAGGTAATCGAGCGCGTCTGTCGGAATGAAAGCGACCGACAGGACCTGGTTGCCGGCGGGGAGCATCGCGCCCGCAGGCGGCGTGTAGACAAATGTTCCTGGCACGCTGGCGGTTGCGTTGAGTTGAGTGGAGCTGAGCGGAGTCCCCAGGTTGATGGGTGCGGGCGCGGCCCAGGAGAGAACGGACGCGGCTTGGTTCACCATCAGTTGCACACTGGTCGTCGCCGTGGCGTAGTCCGCCGAGTCCGTGGGATTGAACGTCACCGAAAGAGTGTGCGGCCCGGCGGTTAGAACTGCGCCGACCGGCGGATTGTACAGGAAGGTTCCTGCGACGCTTGCCGATGCGTTCAGTTGCAAAGCGCTCAACGCGGTCCCGTAGGTGATCGCGGCGGGAGTCGTCCAAATCAGCACTGGCGTTGCCTGTCCCACGCTATAGCTGACCTGACTCACCGTGCTTTGATTGTTCACGGCATCCTGCGAATAAACCGTGAAGGTGTGTGCTCCGACGGAACCGTCGGCCGGACTTGAAAGCGGACCGGTGTTGCCGACTGCGGGCGTGATGACCGGGGAGCCGGACGGTCCGCACAGCGCCACACCGGAACCTCCGTCGGTGCAGCTATAGTTCGCGGTCACGGACTGCCCGAAAACCGGAGACGGTGGCACAATCGCGAGGCCGACGATCACGGGCGGTTTCTTGTCCACATAGAACGGGCCAAACGGTCCCTGCGGAGCGGAACTGTTGCCCGCAATATCCTGCACCGTAAGCGCCGGAATGCTCGCGCTGTTGGTTTCCGTTCCAGCCGGAACATTGGTTTGAACCGAGAAAGAAGACGGGCCGGCCAGACCAGACCCGCCAGCGTTGTCGCTGGCCAGGCAAGGCACCGAAACATCGGCGGCCTGCCACAAAGCAGCAGGCGGTGTGCAACCCACCGTGGGCGGCGTGAGATCAACTTTGATAGTGAGCGACGGGCTGGCACTGCTGACCGTGTTTCCAGAGTTGGTGACGATTGTCTCCGGCGTCCCGGAACTATCGCTGGCCGAAAACGTCAGCACCGTGGTCCCCTCGACTAAGCCCGGAATTACCACCGATCCGCTTGGCCCGGTAATTGTGCCAGAGGTCGCGCCGGGCACGCTGGGGCCGGTGATGGTGTAGCTGATGCCGGTGATCGTCGGCAGAGTTGCCGGCGGGTTGTGGTTGTTTGCGGGGACGATTTCGGAGCTGTTGAGATTGACCGTGACCGGGCCGTTGCTCCATCCGCCGTTCAGCGCCGGAGTGGTGGTGGCGGCGGTGCTCGGCTGCACCACGCCGAAAATCGGCACCAATGTGGAGTTGTAGTTATTGGTGTGCCCACGGCTGGTGGCGGCGTCCCCGCTGATGCTGCTGAAAATATTCACCAGCCCCTTGCAGGTGTTGTCGCCGTTGGGGCCGCAGCTTAACGCGGTATCTTTGCCCATCACATAGCCGGGGGCGACCACCGGTTTTTGCGAAGGATCAAGGTTGTAGGTGTTCGATACGTTGATGAGCGCGTTGGTGCCGGTATTCGGGCAGTTGGCGCCGCTCGGGACATTGCTGACCGCGTTGGTGCAAAGATCGGTGGTGATTACGCAGCCATAGTTGCCACTGCCGGAATCCTGGTGCTGGCAGCTGCTTCCCTGAAATGGGGTGTTGTTCACCAGGTCAGAGAATTGCTGGTCGGTGATGGTCTGCACCGTGCCCTGCATGAACACGCCCTGGAACGCCGTGGGCGGCAGTCCGCTCTGGGAGTAATCCGAAATGGCAGTCAACGTGGGCGTGTAGTTGAAGTTGGTGGTGACCGTCTGCAACGGCTGGTTAATGGTGATGGGTGCCAGCGGCAGCGAACTGAACGACCAGCTCACAATGTCATTGTTCTCCACCAGCGCTCCGGTGGCGGCGGTAAAGCCCACGTAAGCGCTTCCGTTGCCGGTCAAATTCAACTGCTTGGTGATGTCCAGGCTGGCCTGCACGATGAGCGCGCTGTCCAGATAAACGGAAAAATTATTGCAGCCGCTCGTGCACGTCCCCGGTGGCAGATAGTTCACGGTGATGGTGTGAATGTTGCCGTCGCTGAGCGAGACTCCCGCGGGCAGACTCTGCAAGGCGAGCCGGGCGAGGTTGCCATCGGGGCAAAGGTAGTTGTGGTCGGCGCTGTTGGGAGTGAGCGTGCTGGCATTGTTGGGGCCGCAACTCTGCACGGCAATGTGGTTGCCGTTAGGATCGCCGTAGTCGGAGTTCTGATGCGTGTCAAGCTCAACCGCCAGACTGTTCAGGATTGCGTTTCCCGGACCGCTGGCCGTCGAAACATCGTTGTCGCCGTAGCCAAGGTTTCCGCCATTTCCGGTATAGCCCAGCGCGCCGGTGCCGGCCGGATCGTTCTGGATGACAAGGGCCATTCCATCCGCCGGAAATTGGCAGAAGAAACAGGAATTGGTGTTCGAGATCTGAAATTGAAACGCGGTGGTGAAGCCGGTAGACAAGGGCTGTGGAACATTGAACCACGCCGAGCCGTGCTGGTTGACGCGCGCCGCGGTCACGCGAAGCACTCCCGCGCTGGTCACGCTCGGCTGCTGGGGAGACCCGTTGGTCAGGACCTGGCAGCTCGGAGGAGGAGTGGCACTGTTGGCGCAAACGTTGGTCGAGCTGAAACCCGCGACGGGAAAGCTGAAAGACTGGGCGGAGAGCGAACGGCCCGCGGCGAGCGCGAACAACAATACTGCCGCAAAAGCAAAGAAGCGTGACCTGCTGGACATAATCGTGTCTCCGTATTTCGTCAAACAACGCGTGAACGCTGGGAACCGCAACGCAGCAAGTTCAACCTGCGAGGGGCAGCTTCTCTAGATTTGCGACAGACGGATGTTCTGGGGTTGAAGAAGGGGAAGTCGGCCAGAAAACCCGCTCTCATTTTGCCCAGTCTGACCGGGGTTGTCAAGGCAAAAGCGGCTCTGGCAGAGCGTTCCATCGAGAAGCAGGACGACCGAAGCGCGCCAAAATGAGGCGCTTGTCCGGGTCAGAAAGAGACTAAGATTGAGGCGCTTGGCAATCCGCTCTGGGGCTGGGCGTTCCCCGGTGAGCACGCCGCGACGGATGCAAATAATTTCGAAAGCAGAAACGAACGGAGAGCGCATGAGTCCGAAAGTTCTGGTGGTGGATGTGGGGGGTACGCATTTGAAAATGCTGGCGAGTGGTCAGCGCACGCCGCGGAAAATCGCCTCGGGCCCCACGATGACGCCCAGCAGGATGTGTGCATGGGCGAAGAAGACGGCAAAGGGCTGGGCGTATGACGTCGCCGCCATCGGCTACCCCGGGCCCGTCGTGCATGGGCGCCCGGTGCATGAGCCCTACCATCTTGCCGAAGGGTGGGTGGGATTTGACTTTGCCAAAGGGCTCGGGTGCCCAGTCAGGATCATCAACGACGCCGCCATGCAGGCAATGGGTTCCTACGAAGGAGGCCGCATGCTTTTCCTCGGACTTGGCACCGGCCTCGGTTCGGCCATGATTGTGGACGGCATCGTCGAACCCATGGAGCTGGCGCATCTTCCGTACGCGAAGGGGAAGACTTATGAAGACTTCCTCGGCTTAAGGGGCTTGCAAGAGATGGGAAAAAAGAAATGGCGGAAGTACGTCACCCGCATCGTCGGCGAGCTGCAGGTGGCGTTAAACGCTGACTACGTCGTACTGGGGGGCGGCAACGTCAATAAAATGAAAGCTTTGCCTCCAAAGACTCGAGCTGGTGCGAATGAAAATGCATTCGTGGGAGGCTTTCGCTTGTGGTCGGAGAAGCTACTGCCAGAAAAGCCACTTAAGAAAACAAAATCCAAATCGCCGGCCATGAAAATTGCCTGACGTGGGAGAGCGATCCCCGGTGCCCCTGGCGTCTCTTATTCCCGGCAGGCGCGCAGCCACCGCGCCAGAAAATCCATCAGCTCCTCGGGAGGCTTGATCCAGTGCGCGGCCGCTGTCGCGCGCCATTGCGGACGAACCAGCACGGTCAACCCCGACCCGCCAAGCGCGAGGAACGCATGTTCATCGGTCAAGTCATCGCCTAAGTACGCGATCGGAACTCCCGGCCCGGTTTCTTTCAAGATCAGGCGCACCGCATCCCCTTTGTCGAGATCGGGCATGCGCATTTCAATTCCGCCATCGAACTCCAGCAATTGCATCGGCACACTTTGAGCAATCGGGGCCCAACCGCGCAAAACGCAGCTGCGCGTCTCCGCCGCCGTCGCTTCGTCCATGCCGCGCCAGTGAACGGCGATGGCGCCGGTTTTAGACTCCGCCCGGTCGTGCAATCCCTGATGTGTGAGCCAGCGGTCCGCATCGGCGAGCGCTTGCACCACAGGCGCTTCCACTCGCGGCCCATCGTAAGTTCCGTCCGCTCTTAACCGCTCCAGCCCATGCGATCCCCATATCTCCGGGTGAGGATGGAGCGCGAGCAGAGGAATGACTTCGTGCGCGTTTCGTCCGGTCACAATCGCCAGGCGGGTGCGGCCAGCGAGCATGATCTCCTGCAGGATCGCGGTCACTCCTGGATAAGGGAAAGCTTGCTCGCGATCAATGCAGAATGGCGCGAGGGTACCGTCATAGTCGAGCAAAAGCACGGAAGCCGGGGACTTCGCCACCCCGCACAGGAACTGCTCGATTTCGACCGGAATCCCGCCGCCCGGCGCAACCGCGTTCTCCTCAGTCCCAGGCAACGACGTTCTCCCGGACCCGCTCTCTGTTGTTTTCGTCCGCCGCGTCGAGACGGAGTTCGCAGAGTTCTGCAATCAGATTTCCCGCCCAGCGATAGACGTTATGTTCCAGCACCGCTTTGCGCATGCGTTGCATGCGCGCTTGTTTTTCTTCAGGGTCCATGGTGAGAGCGGAACGGATCGCCTCAGCCGTTTGATCAATGTCGTAAGGATTGATCTGCAACGCATCCCGCATTTCGCGGGCGGCGCCGGTGAAGCAACTCAAGATCAAGACGCCCCGTTCGTCATGCCGGGCCGCGACAAATTCCTTGGCCACCAGATTCATGCCATCGTGCAACGATGTCACCAGGCACAAATCCGCGGCCCGATAGTATTTTTGGATTTCGGGATGGTTGTGCTGCCGGTTCAGAAAAACGATGGGCCTCCATTTGTCGGTCTGGAACCGCCGGTTGATGCGCTCGGTCTCCGCCTCCAGTTCCGTCATCAAATCGTGATAGGGCTTGAGCTGGCTGCGACTGGGAGCGCCAATCTGCACGAATGTGAACTGGCCCTGATAAACAGGATACTTCTCAAGGAAACGTTCAATGGCCAGAAAGCGCTCCAGGATGCCCTTCGTGTAGTCAACGCGGTCTACACCCACACCCATGAATGAGGCCCCAACGCCCAGGCCTTTGAGCAAAGCGGAACGTTCTTCATACGAATCCGGCGTCGTTTCTGGTGGTTGCACATCCGTAAAGTCCACGCTGATGGGAAAGGGGCGCACCAGCGTGAGGTGGTCCAGACGCCGCACCGAAAAGTGTTCCCAATCAACCAGCGATTCTACGACCCGGTCCACGGTTTGCAGAAAATTATTGCAATGTGACTGGATGTGAAATCCGATCAGATCGGCGCCGAGCAAACCGTCCACCAGTTCCCGCCGCCATGGCGAGATATCAAACGCCTCGGGATTAGGCCACGGAATGTGCCAGAAGATGGCAACCTTGGCCTCCGGCCTCTTTTCTTTGATCAGTCGAGGCAGCAACGCGAAGTGGTAATCCTGCACCAGCACGATGGGTTTTTCCACGTCCCGGATCTCGTCCAGCACCGCGTCGGCGAATTTTTGATTCACTTCCTGATAGTAGTTCCAGTCTTCCGCGCGGAAAATGGGGCGGGTGTGCGCGATGTGACACAAAGGCCAGAGCCCCTCATTCGAAAAGCCGTAATAGTATCCTTCTTCCTCAGCCTGGCTGAGCCAGACCCGGCGCAAGCTGTAGCGGGGATCTTCCGGAGGAACGCGCAGCCGGTCGTGCGCATCCACGGTTTCGCGGTCGGCGTCGCCATTGCCGTGGGCGATCCAGGTCCCATCACAGGCGTGCAAAACAGGCTCGATGGCGGTCACCAACCCGCTGGGCGGCACCACCACTTCCACGGATTTGCCGCGCCGCATGTGCATGTAAGGCTCGCGATTCGACACCACGAACAGACGGCCGTTGTCGAGGCGCGCGCGTACATGCGCGGCCAGCCGGTCGGCCGTCCACAGCGATTCACCCGCGTCGCGCAGGCGGGCTTCCGTTTCCGCCGCCGACCGCGCCTGGTGCAGGCTTTCCGCGAAGTTGGCAAGCTCCCGCGCCAGCGGACGAAACAGATCAAGGTCGGGAATTTTCTGGCGCGAAGGGATTCGTCCCGTGCGCAAAGCCCGCATCCATTGCGCGGTGCGTGCGATGGGGGCGGCAATACTCCAGCGGACGATCAGCAGCGTGATCAACACGATGAGAAATACGTAGGTCAGCACTCGCAGGAACGTTTCGCGCCAACGGTGAAGGCTCTCGGCGCGAATGTAGCCGGCGTCATGCACAATCGCCAGCCCGCCGACCACTTCGTCGTGCTGGTGAAGAGGCAGTGCATAGATGTGCAGCGACGCTGCCCCCGCTCGCTGAAACGCTCCCGACCCGTGGTCTTCCCGCAATGCCTGTAACATGACTGCGGGGACGGTGGGCAGGGTGCCTACAAGCTCCGGCGTGATGGCGAGCAAGTTGCCGTGAGGGCCGTAAACCGCCAGTCCCGAGAGATGTTCGCGATTTCCAAAGTGCTCGACGATGCGCTGCAGGTCCTGCCGCGAATCCTTCTCCAGGTCGCGTTCGACATTTCCAGCGAGACTTTCGCCCAACACTTCGGCGCGCCGCTCCAGGTCGCGCCGCAAGTTCTGCTTCTCGCCCAGCACGTCGTAATAGGACGACGCCAGCGAGACCAGCGCGATGCCGACGACCAGGGAAATAATGAGCCGGATGCTAAGTAGTCGCATTGCGCTACCTTTCCACGGCGCAGAGGGGAAGATTCATCCTACCGCAAAGACCGTGCAGTTGACCGGGAAACTGTTCGCGCGAAAACTAACGGAGCGCGTTCCGCTTGCGTGACGATCCCGCCGGGCTTAACGTTGGTTGAGTGATCTTTCCTCGGTGTAGCGGAATTCTACTTCACGTCACGTCTTTGCCCGGTGGCCACGGTATCGGCGATCTCGGAAAGTCCGCGCACCAGTTTGTCGAGTTCCTCGCTGGCTGCGGGCAGAAAATCTGGCAAGTGTTGCCGTTGGGGCCCACGGGATACGGCGATTCTCCTTACCAGTGCTTTTCGGCGTTTGCCGGCAATCCCCTGCTCATTGACTTAGATGCGCTTTTGAAACAAGGGTTACTGTCCACGCCAGATTTCGGCGTTGCACCGAAATTTCCTGAAGAGCAGGTTGACTACCGGCGCGTCATTGACTTCAAGCTGGGGCTGCTGCGCAAAGCGGGGCGCGTTTTTTTTGCCGACGGCGCCCATGCGGACCGCGCCGCATTCGAGTTGTTTTGCCAAAACAATGCCGATTGGCTGGACGACTACGCGCTCTTCATGGCCTGCAAGCATGCCTATCACGACGCGGCCTGGATCACGTGGGACCGCGGCTTGCGACAGCGCGAGCCTGCCGTGCTGAGTCAATGGCGGGAGTCGCAGTCCTCGGAGATACAGATTCACAAGTTCGCCCAGTTCCAATTTTTCCAGCAATGGCAGGAACTGAAACTTCATTGCGGCCGCCGCGGGATAAGCATCATGGGCGACATTCCGATCTATACCGCTCACGACAGCGCGGATGTGTGGGCGCATCCTGAATTGTTTCGTCTGGATGAGCACGGCAAGCCCACCGCCGTTGCGGGTGTTCCTCCCGACTATTTCAGCGCGACCGGCCAACTGTGGGGCAATCCTCTGTACCAGTGGGAAGCCTCGGCCGCTTCCGGCCACCGCTGGTGGGTGGAGCGCTTTCGCGCGACTCTCAAGCTGTTTGATCTTGTGCGACTGGATCACTTCCGCGGGTTTGAGGCGTTTTGGGAGGTCCCGGCGGGCGCGTCTACGGCGGAGGCAGGCAAGTGGGTCAAGGGACCCGGCGCGGAGTTTTTCCGCGTCTTGCAAACTGAATTAAAACAATTGCCGTTCGTGGCGGAAAATCTCGGCGTGATTACCGCCGGGGTCGAGGCGCTGCGCCAGCAGTTTGATTTCCCGGGCATGAGCCTGCTGCAGTTTGCGTTCGGCAACGATCCTCAGGGGCATACTTTCCGCCCGCATAATTATTCTCGCGAACTGGTTGCGTATACGGGTGGGCATGACAACGACACCACGGTGGGATGGTGGACAAGTTCGGGAGTGGGGGAGAGCACTCGCACCGCGGAAGATATTCGCAAGGAGCGCGATTTCACCCGCGCCTACCTGGGGTTTGAAGATGAGCCGGTGAATTGGGTGTTTATTCGCGCCGTGCTGTCGTCGGTGGCCGCGATCGCCATCGTTCCCTTACAGGATGTGTTGGGATTGGGGAGTGAGGCGCGCATGAATTTGCCGGGCACGGCGAGCGGAAACTGGAAGTGGCGCTTCCAGTCCGCGGCGCTGACGACGGACCTGAAGAAAGAGTTGCGGAGACAGACGCTACTTTATGATCGCTGAGGTTTCGCCGGGCGAAGCAGTTGACTCGCCGGCCGCCGGGACGCTCGCTCATCGCCTTCCCATGCTTGGAAGGTTCTCGCGGACTGACCTACAAACTCTGAGTTGGAATTTCCCCGGCAGCAGGCGGCGTCGCTCTCCGTCGCAACAAAATGAAGCTTACGACCGCCGCGCCCGCCACTGCCAACAGTACCCACCAGAAATGCTGTTTGAACACTACCCCTGCATGTTCCACAATCGTCGGACCGAACTCCAGCGTCAGCACCGCCAAGACCATAAACCTCACAAAGCGTCCGGCGAAAATCGCCACCAGAAAATGAGTGATGCGCATTTCGAACCCCGCCGCTGCCAGGACAAACAGCTTGAACGGCATGGGCGGAGGCAACATGCCGGGAAACATCAGCGCCCAGAATTCATGCCGTTCAAACGATTCATGGATCTTCTGGAAGCGCTCCGCGGAGATGCGCTTGCGCAGAACTTTTTCTCCGCCCAGGTATCCGATCACATAGAGAGGGATGCTCCCCAGCGCCGACCCCAGCGAAGCCACGACCACGTAGAACAGAAACCGGCGGCGGTCCTGATACACATAAAATGCCACAACTGCGTCCACCGGCATCCCCACCAGCGCCGAGTCAATCCCGGCGATGGCAAACACACCCCAAGCCCCCAGCGGCTTCAGCAGCGCCAGCACCCACAGGGTATATCTCGACAAAAAATGCCCAATCGTTCTCAATGGAATCTCAGTCTACGGGAAAGAGCGAAGCGATGTCAGATGGAGGTCGCGCTCGCACCCGCGCGCAGTCCAACGGTTTGCTCACAAATTCCCGGTTCGTATCAGGGCACCCGCGTTAGCGGTGCCGAAAGTCCGTCGCGATTCAGTCCACGCCTTCAGGCGCTGCGGCGCCATGCTGTGCCGGGAGACCGGGCTTTATCAAACAGACTGCTACGAATGTCTTGTCTTGCCTTCGAGCAAATCGAGAATGTGCGGCACCAGATCCAGCACCGCTTCGAGCGAGTCCACTGCGCCCTGCGGACTCCCCGGCAAGTTCAGAATCAGCGTTTTCCCGCGTACGCCACACACGCCGCGGCTTAACACCGCATATCGAGTTTTCTTGAGACCGGCCTGTCGCATCTGCTCCGCCACGCCTTCAATCACGCGTTCGCAAACCGCGAGCGTGGCCTCGGGAGTTACGTCGCGCTGTGCGATCCCCGTACCCCCGGTGGTTGCAATGAACCGCACCTTGCCAGCCAGGTCTGTGAGCAAAGATTGAATCGCCGGCTCTTCGTCGGGGACGATGCTCTGAATCACAACTTGAAAGCCTTGACTGGCAAGGCGTTCGGCGACCGCTGGCCCGGATAGATCAGGTCCCTCACCGCGCGATCGCGAGTCGCTCACCGTCACTACCGCGGCGGTCAGGCCTCGCCCCGGCTCAGGTGTCGAGCAGGACATCTTCTTCTTCCTTCCCGCCCGCTCCGCCATCGCCGCCCGAACCCTCGTCGCGCTGCGATTCGTCCAACAGCCGAAGTCCTTCCATCAACAGCCCCTGAGTATTCAGCTGCGTTGTTTTCTGGGCAGTCTGGCCTTCGAAGTTCAGCTCAAAACTTCCTCCCGTCCAACGCAGCACTTTAAATACTGCCGGATCCCCCTGAAGATCACCGTAAGTCGCATGGACGACTTGCCCCTCCACGAAATACACCTCACACTTGTCCGCGCCTTTTGCGAGCCTGATCTGGCAGCTCTTGCGGCCCATTTCCAGGGACTGCATCAGGTCAATCACATTCATCTGCGCCAGGTTCCCGCGGACCACGCCGTCCGACGGTGCGGTCTTGGCCAGCTTCTCCAGCGCGATGCGGTCCACCAGTCGCTTCACTCTGCGCGTGGCGTCTTTGAGGAAAAACGGTTTTTCAAGGTAGTCGTCGGCAAAGTCCAGTTGCGACAGCCTCTCGTCAATGTCAGCCTTGCTCGCCATCAGAACCGTGGCGAAATTCGCCGTGGCCGGCCGGCTCTTGAGTCTCTCAATGAGTTGCCGCCCATCCATTCCGGGCATGCGGTAGTCGCAAACCACAAGGTCTGGAGGATCATCCACCGCTTTCAGCAGCGCGTCGGCCGCGTCCCCTGCCGCCGTCACCTGCGCCAGCGAAGCGAGCGCCTCCTGCAGCATCCCCAACACCATGGGATTGTCGTCCACCAAAAGCAGCTTGACGCTGTTCGCCATTGTCTATTTCTTGCGTTTACCCGGGCCAGCGCGGCGATAGTCTCCGCTCTTGCCTCCCGTCTTGCGCTCCAGAACAACGCTCTGGATCTCGATGCCCTTGTCCAGCGCCTTGCACATGTCATACACCGTCAAGGCCGCCACACTCGCCGCGGTCATGGCTTCCATTTCCACCCCGGTCTTGCCCGCCGCGGTCACTTTGGAGCGGATCGCGACGCCATTTTCGCATAGCCGTAAGGTGACATCAATGTGCGACAGCGCCAGCGGATGACACATGGGGATTAGTTCAGAAGTCTTTTTCGCCGCCATGATTCCCGCCAGCCGCGCCACTTCCAGAGCATCGCCCTTGGGATTGCTCGGCAGCGCAGCCAGCACCAGCGGCTTCATCGCGACGAACGCGCTTGCCTCCGCAGTCCGCGTGGTCTCGCGCTTGCCGCCAACGTCCACCATTCGCGCCCGGCCGCTTTGGTCATAATGCGAGAGAGTTTTCGTCATGCCTGTTCTTTCATCCTATATCGCCGAGTGCCGCATCATCACCGCCACCCACTCGCCCGCCGCGATCTGCGTGCGGTCCGGCGGGACCACCAGATAACAGTTGGCCCGCGCCACCGCTGCCAGATCGCCCGAACCCTGCCATGCGACCAGCTCGACCACGGACTCCTCGAACTCCCCAGAAATCAGCGCCGGGAGGAACCGCTTCAGTCCCGGCTTCACTTTAATCTCCGTCTTCAATCGCGCATGTAGGAACTTCAGCTTGCTGAACGGCCTTCCGCCCAGCGCTTGCAGCATGGGTCGCACGAACAATTCAAATGTAACCATCGTCGAAACTGGATTTCCCGGCAGCCCAAAGAAATACTTGCCCAGCACGCGTCCAAATACCACCGGTCGGCCGGGCTGAATCAACGCACCCGTAAAGAAAAACTCCGCTCCCATCTCAGCCAGCACGCGCTCCACCAGATCGTACCGCCCAACCGATACGCCGCCGGTGATCAGCAGAAGATCGGCGCCAAGCCCCTGCTCGATCAACCTCCTGAGCGCCTGCAAGTCGTCGGGAGCGATGGGCAGCAGGACTGGTTCACCGCCCGCGTTCCTGATCTGCACCGCCAGCGAATGCGCATTTGAATTGCGAATCTGCGCCGGCCCCGGCGAATCGCCAACCGCGACAATCTCATCCCCGGTGGTGAGCACAGCCACGCGTGGCCGCGCATAGACTTCAATCCGCTCTTTCCCAACCGACGCCGCCAGCGCGATCCCGGCTTCGTCGAGGTTGCTTCCGCGATCCAACAAAGTGCTGCCCTGGCGGCCTTCCGCGCCGCGCGGCACAATATTATCTCCCGCCGCGGCGCTCCTCGTGATCGTTACCGCGCTGCCGCTCTGGCTGGTGAACTCAATCATCACCACCGCGTCAGCCCCGGACGGAACCGGCGCGCCCGTCATAATGGCAATCGCATGGCCGCGCTGAAGCTCGAGTTTGGCGGCAGTCTCGCCCGCGCGAATCTCCCCGGCAAGTTGTAGCACCGCTGGTAACGTCTGAAGGTCTGCCGCGACCACGGCGAAGCCATCCCGCGTGGCGCGCGGAAATGGCGGCAGATCACGATCAGCGATCAGAGGTTCAGCCAGCGCGCGGCCCGACGCATTGGCCAAGTCCACGGCTTCGATCGGGGGCGCGCAAACCGTGGCTGCGCGGCCTTCCACCGTGTGGCGCGCTTCCTCGAAACTCAGGATGCCGGGAGGCCCAACTGCCGTTGCCATGCGCCAATCATATCGGAAGCAATTGATGCGCGGTGAAGCGGCTACTTCGCCAGTTCCTGACCCAGCAGCGCCGGATTGCTTGCGAACATCAGTGCCGTATCCAGGTCTACGATTCCATCGCGCAGCAGTTTGGCGATTTCGCCGTCGCAATGCTGCATGCCGTCGCCGGCACCGGATTTAATGGCCGACAACAGCGTAAGCTCTGCGCGCTCGCCCTTCTCGATACACTCGCGCGTCTTGGCGTTGACCTTCATGATCTCGACCGCGGGCACTCGTCCGGAACGGTCCGCCCTCGGCAGCAACCGCTGGCAAACCACATAGCGCAGGGTCTTGGCCAGCCGTTCCCGGATGGCCTGTTGTTCCGCCGGCACATACGATCCAACCACACGCTCCAGCGTCTTCGATGCGTCCATCGTGTTCAAGCTGGAGAACACCAGGTGCCCGGTTTCCGCCGCCTCAATCACCGACTCCATCGTTTCCCGGTCCCGCATGTCTCCCACCAGAATCACTTTCGGTGCCTGCCGCATGGCCGAGCGCAGCGCATGCGCAAAACTTGGCGTATCGCTATGCAACTCACGTTGGTGGATGGTCGAGTTCTTGTGATTGTGGAGAAACTCAATCGGGTCTTCGATGGTGATCACGTGATAGTTCCGGTCGCGATTGATGCAGTCCAAAAGCGCCGCCAGCGTGGAACTCTTGCCGCTGCCCGCCGGCCCGTTCACCAGTACGATGCCATCGCGCAATTTGCCGATCTCCGCCAGACTTTCCGGCAGCCGCAGAGAAGCCAGATCCGGTACCTGGGTTGGAATCACCCGCATCACCACCGCGCAGCTTCCCCGCTGGATAAACACATTCACGCGAAACCGCGCCAGCCCCGGCAGGCTGTAAGACACATCGCAAGCGCCTTGTTCCCGCAGCGTGGCGATCGCCTGCTTGTTGTCGGCAATTAGGTCCGATGCAATCCTGCGCGTGTCGTCCGATCCCAGATGCGCCGTACCAGGAATCTCCACCGCCACCAATTGGCCGTAGACCTGGACCTGCGGAGGCCGTCCCGGCGAAAACACCAGGTCGCTGACCTTGTCGTGGGCGCGCAGCATCGCGGTCAACAATGCCGTAGTCGCGGCGGGTGCCGCGCTCGGCGCCCCATCCAGGCCGGCCGCAATCGGAGATGTCCCGGGCGATGCCATTCCTTATCCTTTTACAACCTGGAGATCTGTCTACACAGAACAACTGAGGCAGGACGCTCCTTAACTCTATCGCGCGCGGGCGTGGGAACGAAGACCACCAAGGACATAGACCTTGGTAATCATGTCGCCAAAAAAAAAGGGCAACCGTTTCCGGCTGCCCTTCCACAACCTGCGATTTGTCCGCCCTTATTTCTTGGCCGCCTTTTTCTTGTTGCCAAAACTGGTTTCCACCGACGCGCCAATGCTCGACAACATCTGTTTGGCGGCATCCGCCATTTGCCCATTGGGCTGCAGTTCCAGGTATTTCTGAAAAGCCTCGGCCGTTCCCGGAGGTGCGACCATCTTGTCCCCTTGCAGCGTTGCCTTGCCCAGAAGATTGACGCCCTTCTGGTAATAGGCGTTCGCATTCGTAGGATCGGCCGCGATGGATTTATCGAACGACCCAATCGCCTTGTCAGCCTGCCCGGCATTGGTCAGCACCGCACCCGAATTGTAGTAGTAGCCCGCCGCACCTGAAGGATCAAGCTGCGATGCCTGCTCATAGGCCGCCACCGCCTGGTCCACCATCGGCGGACGGTGCTTCCCATAGGCGTCACCCAGATTGTTGTAATAGCTCGCCAGGTGCTTTGCCCGGTTGGGGTCTTTGTCGTCGGTGATGGCGGTCTTCAGATCAATCGCCTTCTTGTAGGAGTCCACCGAAGATTCCAATCGCTTCTGCCGCTCCGCCGTGTCGGTCTGCTTCAGCGCCGAGTTGCGATAAGCATCGCCAAGATTGAACCAGATCAGGTCTCGCGACGGGTCTACCTGGTTGGCTTCTTCCAGCATCGAGACCGCTTTGTCATAATCCCCGGCGTCTGAGGCTGCGCGCGCCCCCAGCAATTTGTCGTTCAGGCCTTTGACCGTCGTCACTTCCTTCTTCTGCTTGTCCTGCTGTTCCTGCACCTTTTTCACGTCTTCGGCGGAGAGCCCGGCTCCTTTTGCCTGTTCCTCCACCTGCTTCTTCATGTCAAAGTCCAGCGTGTTTTCAGTGAGCTGCACTTGAAATTTGTTGAAATGAAAAATTTCCTTGTTCGCCTTGACGTCATCCGCATTCTGGTAAAGCGTCACCACATAGGTTCCCGAGGCAAGGCCCAGCGAAAAATACTCGCCCTTCTTGTTGGTCTTCAGCGCGTATTTCTGCCCGTTGTCCAGGTTCTGATACACCACCATGGCGTCTACAAACGGGTTACCCTGGTTGTCCTTGCAGACGCCCTTCACCGTACCGGAATTCTGACCAAACATCGAGGCCGTGCACACACCCACCACCAAGACGGTTGCCATAAAAAGTGCCAGCTTGTTTTTCATCGAGACCTCCCGGTCCTTGCCCCACACAAATTTAGATTGCGAATTGCTTCGCCGGAGTTGCCGCCCGCCGGCCCGTATCCAGTCGCCCGTCAGGATATCGCAACAAAGCCCGATCCGAGGGGTTTATATGGAATAGGGTCCTTCACCCCCGCCGCCGCGAACGCCTGCTGTCGCAGCCTGCAACTATCGCATATCCCGCACGCCAATTCCTGCTCCCCATAGCACGACCAAGTTAAATCCAACGGCGCACCCAATTCAAGGCCAAGCCGCACAATCTCCGCTTTCCGCATCCCAATCAGCGGCGTCACGATCTCAATTCGCCCGTCCTTGGTGCCCATCTTCACTACCTGATTAAACGCCTCATAATACGCAGGACGGCAATCAGGATACCCCGAACTGTCCTGCTCCACCGCACCGATATAAATTGTTTCGGCGCCAATCACCTCGGCCCAACTCACTGCCACCGCCAGAAAATGCGCATTGCGGAACGGCACATACGTGACCGGAACGCCTTCCCCGATCTCCTGCGACGTTGGCACCGCCAGCCGTTCATCGGTCAGTGCCGACCCTCCGATCATCCGCAACGCATCGTTTCTCACCGCCAGTCGCTCTCTGATCTCCAGCCGGTCGCAGATATTTTCAAACGATTGTCGTTCGCGCGCCTCCGTCCTCTGCCCGTAGCTCACATGGACCGCCGCGGCGTCAAAGTCCCGCGCCGCCAGCGCCGCACACACGCAGGAATCCATCCCGCCGCTGAGCAGGACAACCGCCCGGGAATGATTGGAGGACGCCATAAAAACCAATTGCTGCTTGTTGAATTACTGCTTGTTGATTCAAGAAAATCAGCTGGTTTTTCAATCAACAATCAAAAATCATCAATCAAAAATTCCTAGACCCCCTTCAGCGCGGGGTCCCAAATAAACTTGTGCAACTGCAAGCCCAGCCGCGCCGGGACCCCGTCCGCAATCATCCATTCCGCTAGTTCCCTCGGGTCCAGCAGGCAATGCGAACTATCGCGCGTGCCCGTCGCGTCCTTGCGAAAAGCCGGCGAAAACAGCACCGCATTCACCAACCCGGCCAGTCCATGCTCCCGTGTAAACTCGCGCGCAAATTCATAATCCGCGCGCCCACTCAGCACGAACTTCACCTCGTCCCGCTTGGTCAGCAAGCCCAGGTTCTCCTTGCGAAATGTCCCGCCTTCCCCGGAATCCGGACACTTCACGTCCACAATCTTCGCCACCTCCGCCGGAACGCCCGCCAGTGGCCGCTCTCCGCTGGTTTCCAGCAATACCGTAAATCCCGCCGAGACCAGCCGCTCCATCAAAGGCACGACTTCTCGCTCCTGCAGCATCGGTTCGCCGCCGGTAATTTCCACCAGCCCGCGTTCCGGGCTGAGCCGCTCCACTTGCTGCAACACTTCTTCCAGCGGCATCCGCTGCCCGCCCTGAAACGTATACTCGCTGTCGCACCAGGCGCAGCGCAGGTTACACCCCGTCAGCCGTACAAACACACACGCCAGCCCGGCGTATGTGGACTCGCCCTGCAACGATTTATAGATTTCCGTGATCTGCATGAGAAGAAGTTGCCAGCGGGCAGCGCCCAGTTGCCAGCTTACGACCCTGATTGTTTTGAACCCGACTGCCAGTAGGCCGTTCAAAATGCGCCCGACCTCTGGTGCGCAGTAACACTGGCAACCGGCGTCTGCCGGCTGCTACTCGCTGTACTTCGCCGTGGTCGTGTCCGTCTCAAACACCGTGACGTCTTTGATTCGTACTCGTCCGCCGGTTGCCTGCTGCAGGCGCACGTTCGATTCGTCATAAAAATACTTGGCCAGGTTTTCCGCCGAGGGGTTGATCACGGTGAAGGGCTCCACTTCATTGATCATCTTATGGTCGAGCCGCTCGATGACATGCCTCATCACTTCGCGCAAGTCCTTGAAATCCAGCAGCAACCCGGCCTTGTCCAGCTCTCCACCAGCCAGCGTCACCCGGATCTTGTAGTTGTGTCCGTGCGGATTCTCGCACTTGCCCTTGTAGTTGCGCAGGAAATGACCCGCAGCAAACGTATCTTCGACGGTGACTTCAAACATGGATCCCCCGGCGACCCGCGTGGATACTGGCGACCGCAATCAAAATTATAGTAGTTGACCGCTCCCAAATGCCTTACTATAATGTAAGGAGCAGCAACATAAGCAAGGAGATCAGTTTTGGCCGCCGCGACCGTTACCTCGAAAGGGCAAATCACCATCCCGGTGCAGGTGCGCACCGCGCTGGGGGTGGACGCCGGAGACCGCATTGAATTCGTCGAAGTGGGAAACGGGGAATTTAATATCGTTGCCGCCACTCGCTCGGTGAAGGAACTGAACGGAATCTTGTATCGCAAAGGAAGGAAGCCGGTGTCGCTTGAGGAGATGAACGCGGCCATCGCGGAAGGCGCGTCCCGGTCCCGCTAGGGAATCTCGCATCAACGCGGTCTCTGTCATTTCGGTCTTTGTCTTTTCGGTCTCTGTCAACTCGGTCTCTGTCATTTCGAGCGGAGTACGATTGCCCGTTTACGGGCAATCTTGCGAAGTCGAGAAACCTGCTTTCTGCCTTTTGAACTTATTCAGAGTCCCGCTAGCTGCGAACCTTGATGATCGGCCTCGACACAAATGTCTTAGTCCGTTACCTTACTCACGACGACCCCGCCCAGGCCGCCGCGGCAAAGAAATTCATGAACTCCCTTTCCTTCGGTTCACCCGGATTTCTTTCCCTGATCGTCATCGCAGAGTTAGTGTGGGTATTGGCGATCTCCTACCGTTACCACAAGAAAGAGATTGAACAGGTTTTGGAGAGCTTGTTACGGAGCAGAGAACTGGTCATCGAGCGTGCGGACCTCGTTTCCCAGGCATTGCGATCATTCAGCGGTGGCCGCGCCGAGTTCGCTGATTGCCTCATCGAGCGCTGTGGCCATGCCTCGGAGTGCAAACACACGGTCACCTTCGACCGGAATGCCGCAGCAGCGGCGGGCATGCAACTGCTCCGTTGACTCTTCAGCGCTCCTACGATCATTTCGCCGCAAAGAACTCCTCCACCACCCGCATTTCCGTCGTCTTCTTGTAATTCGGCAGACTGTCCACAAACACCCGCCCATACTGCTTCTTCAAAATGCGGTTGTCCAGCAGCACCAGCAGCCCGCGATCATGCAGCGACCGGATCAAGCGTCCAAAGCCCTGTTTCAACGTAATGACCGCCGCTGGCACCTGATATTGAAAGAACGCGTTCCCGCCCTCCGCATCCACTGCCCTCACCCGCGCCGCCACAATGGGATCGCTCGGCACCGCAAACGGCAAGCGGTCAATGATCACGCAGCTCAGTTGGTCGCCCTGCACGTCCACCCCCTGCCAGAACGACGACGTGGCAAACAACACCGCGTGCGGCGTGAGCCGGAACTCCTCCAGCAGCGCGCTCTTCGGCGCATCGCCCTGCCGCAGCATCGGATACTCCATCAGCCCCAGCAGGCGCTCGTAGACATCGTTCATCTGGGCATAGCTGGTGAACAGCACGAACGCCCGGCCCCGCGTGATCTCCAGCAGTTGCCGGATCCGCTCCGCCGCCCGCTCCGTAAACTGCGGCGTGCGCGGGTCGGGCAGGTCCGGAGGCACATACAACACTGCCTGACTCTCATAGTCGAAATGCGACGGCAGCACCGACTCCCGCGCATGCTCGATCCCAAGCCGCTGCCGGACGTAGTCAAATCCTCCACCCACGGCCAGCGTGGCTGAAGTCAGCACCGCACACTCCAGCTTCGACCACAAACACTCCCGCAAAATGGGCCCTACATCAATGGGAGTGGCCTGCAGAAAAACATGTTGGCGTCCCTGACCGCTTTCTCTCGTTCTCTCTGCGTCTCTGTGTCTCTGTGGTGAATTAGATTTCCCGCGGCTTCCCCGCCGCTCGATCCAGAACACCGTATTCCGGTCCTCCGACTCCATCGCAAACCCAAGCTGCACCTGCATCTCTCGCGCGCGCCGCGACAGATTTACGGAATCGTCCAATTTCTGCAGCGAGCCATCCAGTTCTCCAGAGAGCCTGCCCAAAGCCTGATTCAGCGCGATAAACTCCTCGCCGTTTTCCTCCAGAAACTCCCGCCGGTTCTCAAAGGCAAATCTTCCATCTCCCGCCGGCAACAATGAAAAGAACAGCTGCGATTTCTCCCGCACACTGCCCAGCGCTCCCGAGAGTCCGGCGGTGAGCGCCCCGCCCGGCCGCGCCGCCGCTTCCACGTCGCGCACCAACTCCTCAACCCGCAGATTGCCCACCGAAATTCCAAAATAATTTCCCGCCACATCTTCCAACTCATGCGCTTCGTCGAAAATCACCGTCCCCGCTTCCGGCAGGATCCCGGCATCCGGCGCATTCTCAGCCTGCAGCTTGATGGCGAGGTCCGCAAAAAACAAATGATGGTTCACGATGATGATGTCGCTCTCCATCGCTTTGCGTCGCATCCCGGTGATGAAGCAGTTCTCAAACTCGCTGCACTTCTGCCCCTGGCATGCCTCGGAGCGCGCATCGAGCTTGTGCCAAAGCGCGCTCGCCTCAGGCAGTTCCGCCAGTTCGGCCCGGTCGCCCGTTTGTGTGGTCTTCTCCCACGCCTCAAGCGCGCGATACTCCTCGATCTCCTCCAATCCGCTCAACACCGGCTGTCCGGTCAAATCGTGCAGCTTCTTGCGGCACAAATAATTATTGCGCCCCTTCATGTAGCAGACCGAAACCCGGCCCACACCGCGATCACTCCCTCTCGCCTCGATGTCATTTCCCGCCGTTCCTTTGTCATTTCGAGCGGAGCGAGAAACCTGCTGTTCCCCGCCGGAACCATCCCCAAACAACGCCTGCTCGAGAAACGGAATGTCCTTGTAGAAAAGTTGCTCCTGAAGATTCTTGGTGCCGGTTGAAATGATCACCCGCTTGCCCGATCGAATTGCGGGAAGCAGATAGGCAAGTGTCTTGCCGGTGCCGGTGCCGGCTTCCACAATCAGGTGCCGCTTCTCCGCGATCGCGGTCTCGACCGCCTCGGCCATCTGCAGTTGCCCGCGGCGGAATTCATACGCGGGGTGCGTCTTCGAGAGCACTCCCCCCGGCCCAAAAAACTGATGCAGCGTCGCGGTTTTGCCGCTCACCGGCCGATTTGAAGTCGTGGATGCCACCAGAGTCTCTATAATAGACAGTTCCGGCCATGTGCAGGACTCACGTGGGGACAGCCGCCCTCGGCTGTCCTTGGGTCGTCAGACCCAACTGAGATTTGTTTTCCATGTGTCGCGCTGGTCCTTGCCGAATGGACAGCCGGGGGCGGCTGTCCCCACACGAGACAAATGTTTTGACCCAGCCCACCTACAACTCGAGCAACACGACCGCCACGACAGCGGCCTCCGTTCCCACCATCGCCATCGTCGGCCGTCCCAACGTTGGCAAGTCCACGCTGTTCAACCGCCTCACCGGATCGCGCCGCTCCATTGTCGGGGACGAGCCCGGCATCACCCGCGACCGCATCTATGGCTCCGCCGAGTGGCTTGGCCGCCACTTCCAGGTGGTGGATACCGGTGGGATTGTTCCCGAAGACAAGGACTTCATCCCAGCTGAGATTTTTCGTCAGGCCCGCGTAGCCCTCGACGAATCTGCCGCCATCGTTCTGGTCGTAGATGGACGCACCGAACTCGCCGCCCCCGACATGGAACTGGCGCGCCTGATGCGCAAGACCGGCAAGCCGCTTTTCCTCGCCGTCAACAAAGTGGATTCCAACCAGCAGGAACATCTTCCCGCCGATTTTCATCGCCTCGGCATTCCGGCCATGTTCCCCATTTCCGCCGAGCACGCCCGTGGCATTGACGATCTGCTGGACGCGATACTTGCCATTGTGCCCGCTCCGCCTGCGCAATCAGAGACCGCAAGCCCTGACGCAGTGAACGACCATCGGCCAACGACCAGCGACGAATCACCAACCGCCGAATCACCGACCGACGACGAAGCGCCAGTCCATGAAGTAAAAGTCGCCATCATCGGCCATCCCAATGTCGGCAAGTCCACGCTGCTCAACTGTCTGACCGGCACCGACCGCGCCATTGTTTCGCCCGTTCCCGGCACCACGCGCGACGCCGTGGACGAAGTGATCGAGCACGACGGACGCAGTTTCCGCTTCATTGACACTGCCGGCATCCGCCGTAAGGGCAAGACCCATCTCATGGCCGAAAAACTCTCGGTCGTCATGAGCCGCAAGCACCTCGAAGCCGCCGACATTGCTTTGCTGGTCATTGACGCAACCGAAGGCGTCAGCCAGCTCGACGCCGCCATCGCCGGTTACGCCCACGAGAGCGGACGCTCGGTCATCATCGTCGTCAACAAATGGGACCTGGTGCTGAGCGGGCAAAAGGAAGGTCGCCCCACCAAGGCCGCGCGCATCCGGGAAAACAAGCGTCCCGCCGATCAGGTCGCCTATGAAGAGCGCCTGCGTTACGATCTCAAGTTTCTCAGCTACGCGCCCGTGGTGTTCATTTCCGCGTCCAAGCGCAAAGGCACGGAAAAGATTTTCCCGCTGCTTGAAAAAGTGGCCGACGAGCGCCGCAAACGCGTCACCACTTCGCAGATGAACCGCTTCCTCGAACACGTGGACTTCGAGCGCGCCTCGGTCCCCATGCGCTCACGGGTGAAGATTCTCTACATGACGCAGGCGTCGGTCGCCCCGCCGGCCTTTGTGCTGTTCACCAACCGCGCCGTGAAGCTGCATTTTTCTTATCAACGCTTTTTGGAAAACCAAATCCGCGCCGCGTTCGGTTTTGTCGGCACACCCATCTGGATCAAGAACCGGGCGCGGGATTAGGGAAACTCTGATCGATTTATTTCTGTCATTTCGAGCGAAGTACGATTGCCCGTTTATGGGCAATCTTGCGAAGTCGAGAAACCTGCCTTTTCGCTTTTGAACCTAATCAGAGTTTCCTTGGGTCCTTGGCCCGCCAAGTTTTCCACAGGCACGGTTCACCATGACCGGCCGAAATCCGTAAATCGCTGATTTATCAGGCCTTAGTTCCTGTGGAAAACTGTCGAGCTAAGATGTTGATAACAAACGACATTGTGATTGCCATTTCCCAGCGTTCCTGAGGCCGTAGCGAGGCGCGAAGGCTGACTCCTTCCCAAACCTCGTCCCACCCGGCACGCGTCGTTCCTTGGGCAATCCTGAGGCCCTGCCGGGCATGTCAGCGGATGCCCCGGACCCCAAAATCGGTCCGGTGGCGAAGCTTTGGTGTACCCAAGAGCCGGACAGCCCCCAGTCTGCGCCACCTTGACGTAAGGTGACAGGTCAAATAGCATCTGCCCACGTCGGGAGGGGCAAAATGAGAATCATCTGGTTCTTGTTAGCGCTAAATTTCACTATCCTCTCGAACACGCCGCAATCATCCGCGCAGCAAAGCCCGGAACAAACATGCGATGTGCCGCTGGTCGTTACCCCCTTCGTTCCTGCATCGCGCACCGTCGAGCTGGTGAAAGATTTGAATGCCAACGACTTGACGGTACGGGTTGGGAATTCTCCGGGCAAGATCGTAAGTGCCTCGGTTGACAGCGGCCCACGGCGAGTTGCTCTAGTCCTGGACGCCAGCCGAAATGTTCCGAACGATGAATGGAAGCTGGAAGTAGAAATGGCCGCCAGCCTCGTAGAACATGCGCGTCCCGAGGACAGGTTTGGATTCCTGGTTGCCGGCACCGACATCGCCATAGGTCCAGTCCTGTCTTCCGCCGAAGTAGGCGACCTGCTTCGAGAAGCGATGTTGTCCAGGCCCCCCGTCGCCGACTCAAGCGAGAAGATATATGACGCGCTCCTCGAAGCCGCCCACTCTCTCGATCCACCCGCGTTTGGAGACGCCTTGTTTCTGTTCGGGCATCCCCAGGATTCAGGCAGCAAGGTCAGCCCAGACCAACTTCAAGAGTTGATCCTGACCAATCGTTTGCGATTCTACGCGATGAGCTTCACAGACCCGCTGCGGGGCAAGCTTCCTCCCGGCTTCGATTTGAACAAGCCATTGCCTGCGAACCTAGGCCAGGAGAGATTGGACAAGATCGCCAACGCGACCGGATATTTTTTCTCGTTTCATGCAGTGGACGTCCTCCGCATCCCGGGCCAATTGGAATTGCTGAAGGGATTCATGGGCGATTTGTACGCTGGCATCGCCGAGCCTTACCGACTTAGCCTATCCACTCTTGCCACCCCCGGTTTGACCACGTTGGATGTCGTCGTGACCGACGCCAGCAATCGCGGCATAAACAATCGAGACGTTCATTTCCCCCACTACCTCTATCCGTGCGCACAAGCAGCACTGATCAACAGGTTGCAAGTGAAGAAATTTGTGGCTCCGCCCTACCCCGTTGCAGCACGCAAGAATCGAATGCAAGGCACCACGGTCGCTGAAGTGCTTGTTCGCCCTGACGGTACGACCAGTTTTGTCAGGATGGTTATGGCGCATTCAGTTTTTCGCGACTACGTCGAGGCTGCGCTGAAGCAGTGGACGTTTGAACCTGCTCAAACATCCGGCGATCTTAAAGTGACCGTATCGTTCAAGCTGGATGGGTGCGACGAAACACGCGCCGAGTCCTCGATCGAAACTCATGTTGAGGCCAATTTGCCGAATTTCGTAGAAGTCCGCACCTGCCTAGAGCCCATCACTACGACCAATAACTGATCCGCGCGCTTCTCTTAGGAGTTGCCTACTCCCCCTCCATCTCCCGCCCCTTTCCCAACAACCCCACTCGCAGCACGCCGGCATGATGCGCCACATCAATCGCGTCGGCCACATACTGAAATTCCACGTCGTCGTCCCCGCGTACGAACGCCACTTTGACCGCGCGCGTCAAATAGATCTGCGCCAGTCGCGTCTCCAGGTCCGGCCAGCGGACATCTTCGCGATTGATCTTCACCGCCGCCGTGCCGTCTTTGTTCCAAAGCAGTTGAATCACAATTGTGCTCGACTGCTGGTTTGCAGCCGTCTGCTTTTGATCAGGCTGCGGAATCTGCGCCTGCTCGCCCGACTCCTTGTCCATCGAGACCACCACCATGAACACGATAATCAGCGTCAGCAGCACATCAATCAGTGGCGTGACGTTGATTTCCGCTTTGGACGCACCTCCGCCTGCATTTGAGAAAGCCATCAGGGTTGCTCCTCGTCTGCACGCGCGTGTCTGCTACATCAGACACCCCTGCCTTTCGCAGAGTTCCCTCATACTTCAAAGACGTTTGTCATTCCGAGGAGCGTAGCGACGAGGAGCCTGCTGTTCGCCGGAGCCACCGAAAAGCAGGCTCCTCGCTTTGCTCGGAATGACAAGACGTGAGGTGGCCCGGGATGACAAGCGAAAGGCGGGCCGCCGACCACCGACCGCGCATGAGATCATGAACGCAGCATGTTCCGCACTCTCCTCTTCCTGCTGGCCCTGACCTGCGCCGCCCGCGCGCAGGACAACTACGAAATCCAAACGTATGGCGCAGACACCCAGGCTCCCCGCTCGACCATGATCGAGTTGCACTCCAACTTTGCCTTCGAAGGCAGCAAGACGGTGCGCAACGGCGTGCTCCCCAGCAATCACGCGGAGCACGAAACGCTGGAAATTACGCAAGGCATCAACGACTGGGCCGAGGTCGGCGTCTATGTGTTCACCAGCATTCAGTCCGACGGGGGATGGCAGTGGGTGGGCGACCACATTCGCCCGCGGGTGCGCGCGCCGGAAAAATGGCACTGGCCGGTGGGCGTGAGTTTGTCCACCGAGATCGGTTATCAACGCGCCGCCTTTTCGCCCGACACCTGGACCCTGGAGATTCGCCCCATCGTGGACAAGAAACTTGGGCGCTGGTATTTCGCCTTCAACCCCGCGCTGGACCGCTCATTTCACGGTCCCGGCGTGAATCAGGGGGTAACGTTTTCTCCCAATGCCAAGTTCAGTTTTGATGTGACGAAAAAAATTGCCGCCGGGCTCGAATACTATGCGTCCTATGGTTCGCTGGCAGGCTTCGACGCGCTGCGCGACCAGCAGCAGCAGCTCTTTCCTTCGATTGATGTGGATTTCGCGCCGCAGTGGGAGTTCAACGCCGGCCTCGGAATCGGCGCGACCCGCTCCACCGATCATCTGATCCTGAAGTGCATCATCGGCCGCCGCTTCTCCTGGCCGCATCGCAAAGCCACGAGTCTGAATCAATAGCGAGACTATCCGATCGGCTCCGCGCTGGGCGGAAGTCCCATCGCCGGCTGAGGACTGCCGGGCGGAGTAACCGGCGCCGGCCATACTGCCGAAGCCAGCCGCTGATATCGTCCGGCAAAGTAGTACATGGAATAGGCCGGGAAGAACACAATCGCCGGTACCGAAATCAGCGAGATCAGAAACATCAGCAATACGAACAGCACGCTGCCGCCGACAATTGCCAGCGTGATGGTCCCAACCGTCCAACCCACTCCCGCCACTTTCGCCGCGATCACCGCGCCCACCACCGGAATCACCATCACCAGCAGGATAAAAAACGTCGCAATGCCCACAACAATTCCGGCCGCAATGGCCAGCAGAATTTTCATTCCAATATAGCCGGCATAGCTGCCCTTTTCCGTGCGGATCATCTCCCACAGCCGCCGCCACGCTTCCATCACGCCGATGTCTTCCAGCGCCATCTGCGGCACCACAAAGTCTTTGGTCAGCACATACACCACGGCCGACAGCAATATGAACCCCACGAACACAAGGCCAGCCGGCAGTCCCAGCAGCACCCAGCCCCCGATATGTTCTTTCGGCGCCCTCCACCATCCGGAGATTGCCCCGATCAGCAGCGGCACGCCCACAATGACTCCCATGACCAGCAGCGTCACCAGCGAGTACAGCAGCTTGAAGACAAACAGCTTCCAACCCTCGCCCTGTCGGGCGCGCCAGCCCGCGCGAATGTGGCAATCCTTTCGCAACACGCTGTCAAACAAAACAAAGCGCATCACGCTGCTGACGTACATGAACACAAACCACAAAACGACCGCGGACACGACCAGCACCACAATCAATCCGGCGAGGGCCGCGGCGTTGGCCTCGGAGAATCCCGGCCCGATCAGGTGCTGGGCGGGCTTCGTATTCTGAAACGAATTGAAATGGTTGCCACAGCCGCCGCCCGAGCTGAGCTCTCCCGCCAACATCCCCACCACCGCCAGACGCCACCACTGGCCCAGGCGAAACGGCTGGAACAACTGCCGCTTGGTGTGTTCAAAGGCGGGAGTGATGGAGTCAATCGCGGAAGGGGCCACGGCGTCACCTCGGCAAATTCTTAAGGATGCAAGCAGACTAGGGACGCCACCACGCGCAGTCAACACTTAATTTTCATGCCCAACAGAAGCTGGTTGCGGGCACCCGCCTGGCCCATGTACAACTCAGGAATGTTTTCATCGTGCCCCAACCGCCGCTCCTTAGCCCTGGTGGTGTTTCTGCTACTTTCGCCGATGCTGACCCGCTTCTCCGCGCAGGTCGCGCCAACCGCGGCTATCGCGCCAAGCTCCGGCGACTATGCCAAGGAGGCCTTTGTTATCGAGCAGATGCACGTCAAAGTGCGTTTCGAAAACGACGGCAAAGGCAGCGTGCAAAGGACGGCGCGGGTCCGCGTTCAGAACGAGGGCGGCGTACGCGCCTGGGGACAGCTGCCGGTCACCTACAACTCCGCCAATGACAGTCTTGATGTCAACTATCTCCGCGTCCGTAAGCCCGACGGCAGCGTGGTCACCGCCGGCCCGGAGGCGATCCAGGAGACTGGTACCGTGGTCGAACGGATCGCGCCTACTTACACCGATCTGCGCCAGAAACAACTCGTGGTCCCCGGTCTGCGCCCCGGCGACGTCCTCGAGTTCCAGATCAACGATGTCATTCATACGCCGCAGGCCCCCGGCCAATTCTGGACGCAATATGACTTCAACCGTTCGTCCATCGTGCTCGATGAGCAATTTGAAGCCGACCTGCCCGCGGACTGCACCATCAAGCTCAAGAGCAAACCGGGCCTCGATCCCACCATCATCGAGGCGAACGGCCGCCGCATCTACCGTTGGACCAGCTCTCACCTTGAACCCGAGGAACCGGCGTCAAACAGCGAGACCAGTGGCGACAAGCCTAAAAAGAAAAAAATCAAGCCCGACGAATTTCCCGCCATACAAATTTCGACCTTCTCCACATGGGAGGACGTGGGCCGCTGGTACGCCCAACTGGAGCAGGACCGCCGCAAACCCACCAAGGAAGTCTCGGACCGCGCCGACGAGTTGACCCGCGGTCTCACCACCGATCTCGACCGCGTCCAGGCCCTCTATGATTATGTGGCTAAGAATTTCCGCTATGTCAGCCTGTCGCTCGGCGTGGGACGCTACCAGCCCCGCCCCGCGGCAGAGACGTTGCGCAACCTCTATGGCGATTGCAAAGACAAGAACACACTGCTTGCCGCATTACTCGAGGCCAAAGGCTTTCATTCCTCCTCCGTGCTCATCCATTCTTCGAGGAAGCTTGATCCCGACGTGCCCTCACCCGCGCAGTTTGACCACGCGATAACCCTGCTGCTTCTCGGCGGTGACGAAGTCTGGATGGATACCACCACCGAAGTCGCGCCATTCCGGCTGCTGCTGATTGCCTTGCGCAACAAGCAGGCCCTGGTCATTCCTCAGGGCGGTACTCCCCGCCTGGAGCGAACCCCCGCAAACCCTCCCTTCGCTGACCAGATCTCGGTCTCGGTGACCGGAAAAATCGAGGACAGTGGGCGGCTGCAAGCCACCGTGAGCTATAGCCTGCGCGGCGATGGCGAACTTGCCTTCCGTGCGCTGTTCCGCGCGGCCCCCGCAACCAAGTGGCAAACCATGATCGAAGGCGTCAACAAGAGCCTTGGCGGTGATGTGAGTGACGTGAAAGTTGCCGATCCCGCCGATACCCGCCAGCCTTTTACCTTCTCGTATTCTGTCAGCAAGGCCAATTACCTGGAATGGTCGAAGAAAAAATCCGAGGTCCCTCTCCCGCTGGCCACTTTCTCCCTGGCCAACATTGCCGCCGACGCAGAGGACGACGATTCCTCGAAATCCGCCGCTCCCGAACCTCTCAAGCTCGGCGCTCCCGGCGTGCAGACCTACCATATCCAGTTGGAACTTGCCTCCCGCTATCACGTGCAGGCGCCCATTGCGATTTCACTGCAACGCGACTATGCCACTTACACGTCCTCCTACAAAATAGAAAATGGAGCGCTCATCGCCGATCGCAAGTATTCCCTGCTCAAAGGTGAGCTGCCGCCCGCCCTTGCCGGTGACTACCGCTCCTTGCGCCACAATGTGGCCGCCGATGAAGCGCAACGCTTTATGTTTGACAGTTCCGCCGCCGACACCAGCACCGTTCCCTCCGGCATGAGCGCGGCCGACCTGGTTCGCAGCGGCAACACCGCCCGCAACAATGGCAACTACGCCCTCGCCATCAACTTGCTCAATCGCGCCGTCGAAACCGATCCCAAGAACAGGACTGCATGGAATGACCTTGCACTTGCCTACTTCGCCGACCGCCAGGACGGGCTCGCCATCAACGCCTACCAGAAGCAGATCGCGGTCAATCCCTACGACGAAAATGCCTACAACAACCTTGGTCGCGTTTACCTGCGCCAGCGCAAGTATGACGACGCCATCCGTTGGTTTCAAAAACAAATCGAGGTGCAGCCCCTCGACAAATATGCCCATACCAACCTCGGCATTACCTACTTCGAACAACACAAGTATCAGGAGGCGCTACCGGAATTTGAGAAGGCCGCAACCATCACCCCTGACTCCGCGGAAGCGCAGGCCCGCCTGGGCCATGCGTATCTCAACCTCGGCCAGGATGACAAGGCCATGGCCGCGTATGACGCCGCAGTTAAAATTTCAGCCACTCCGCCAATCTGGAACAATATCGCTTATAACCTGGCGCAGAAAAACGCGCATCTCGACCGGGCCCGCAACTACACCGAATCTGCTATTTCTTCCATCACCTCGTCTCTTCGCAATGTGTCGCTCGCCCAGGTGCAACGCCGCGACCTCAATTTAGTGTCATCCCTGGCCGCTTACTGGGACACGCTAGGCTGGGTCGCTTTTGGGGAGGGAAAACTCGACGACGCCCGGCGATACGTCGAGGCCGCCTGGCAATTAGGCCAGTCTTCCGACGAGGGCGACCATCTCGGCCAGATTGACGAGAAGCTTGGCGACAAGAACGCCGCCGCCCACGATTTCGCCCTCGCCATGAATACCTCCCGCCCGGAAACGGAAACTCGCGGCCGTTTGGTCGCGGCCGCTGGCAGTGCAGAGAAAGCAGATGCTCTTATTGCACAGGCTGCTCCCGAGTTGGTTCGGTCGCTCACCTATGCGGTGGCCAATCCCGGCAAACTGGAAGGCACCGCTGATTTCTTTGTTCTTCTCGGTGCGGGGCCCGCCAATACCGGCGCTTCCGCGGTGGCTGACGTTTCCTTCATCAGCGGCAATGACACATTGAAACCGCTGGCGGATTCTCTGCGCGCGCTTCACTACAACCAGAAAATGCCGGCTGATTCCGCTGCAAAGATCATTCGTCGAGGCAGGCTTTCCTGCAAGGCCGCTGGCGAATGCAGCTTTGTTCTGGTTCTTCCCCAGGACGCCCGTCCGCCAGAATAGTGCCGCAGGTGTTCATTGCGCGATGAAGAATATTCAGGCTGCCCATCCCGACATCGAAGCGCGCTGCGATACTGAGTGTACTAACCCACTTGCATCAACGCATTCGCGGCCAGCCAGGGTGTCAACTCGCGTAGCGCCGCCTCGCACTGCATGCGATGTCTCTCTTTCTTGTCGCGCACGCGCGTCTCCAGGGCGGGCAGCAGGTCGAAGGTGATGTTGGCGGGCTGAAAATTCTTCGCATCGGCATTGGCCACGTAGTTGGTCAGCGATCCCAGCGCGGTTGCCCGGGGCAACGCGGCCGGAGTGGCTCCCAGCGCCAGCGCCGCGGCGTTTACCCCGGCGACCAGTCCGGTGGCAATGGATTCCACGTAGCCCTCCACTCCGCAAATCTGTCCGGCAAATAGAACGTTCGCATGCGTCTTCAGTTGCAGGGTCTCGCGCAAAAGAGTCGGCCCGTTGATATAGGTGTTGCGATGGATCTGTCCGTAGCGCAGGAACTTGGCATTCTCGAGGCCGGGAATCATGCGCAAGATGCGCGCCTGCTCGCCAAATTTCAGATGGTTCTGAAATCCAACCAGATTGTAGGAATCGGCGCGCAGGTTCTCCTGCCGCAACTGCACCACCGCATGCGGCATTCTGCCGGTGCTGGGGTCTTTCAGTCCGACGGGCTTCATGGGGCCAAATCGCAACGTATCTTTGCCGCGCCGCGCCGTCTCTTCGATGGGCAGACAGCCTTCAAAATAATTGAGGTTCTCCCAGTCTTTTTGTTCCACCGACTGCGCTTCCAGAAGTGCGTCTATGAATCGGTCATACTCTTCGCGGTTCATCGGGCAGTTGATGTAGTCCGCCGATCCCTTGTCATAGCGCGCCGCCATGTAGACGCGGGAGCGGTCAATCGAGTCCGCCTCCACAATCGGACTGATCGAGTCGTAAAAATACAAATGCGGGTCGGTGGATGCAGGGCCCGTGGACTGGATTGGGCGGCTGAGCCGCGCGATTTCGCCTGCCAGCGCATCCGAAGTCAGCGGGCCGGAGGCGATGACGGTTACCGCTTCTCCAGCCTCGTCAATCGCCTTCACTTCCTCGCGCCTGACGGTGATCAGCGGCTCGCTCTCAATGGCCGCAGTCACTCTCGCCGCGAATATTTCACGGTCCACGGCCAGCGCGTGGCCCGCCGGCACGCTACACTCGCGCGCCATCTCGATCAGCAGCGACCCCGCCCGCCGCAATTCTTCCTTCAGCAGCCATGGCGCGGTGTTCTCGCTCTCCGATTTCAACGAGTTGGAACAGACAAGCTCGGCCATGGAACTGGTCTGGTGGGCGGGAGTTGTTTTTGTTGGACGCATTTCGAACAACTCGACGGCAATGCCGCGACGGGCGCACTGCCACGCGGCCTCGGGCCCGGCCAGTCCTGCTCCAATAATTTTGACGGTGGGTTTCACGGTTTCAGTATCGCACCGCAGCGGCTGTAGCCGAATGTGATTTGGCGCCGCTTACGGCATCGCTGAAGCGATGCCCTGATACGAATCATGAGATCGAGGCTCGGACGCGCAATTTAGAGGATTTCTCTTGCGTCGCCCGCTCGCCGCGTCACACGCTCACGGTCCAGATATTCCAGCAGCGGGATCGCGTACTTGCGGCTCACGCCGGTCATTTCCTTGAACGCGGCCACGTCGAGCTTCGGCGAAACTGCTTTGCGTTCCAACAATCTCGAACGCAATTGATCCAGCGCGTCGCGGTGAAACACCAGATCAGCGGAAATCTTTACCAGCGCGTTTTCGCGTAACAAGAGCGTGACGAGCTTCTGTGCCCTGGTCCGGTCCAGGTTCAAGCCAGCCAGAACTTCTTCCAGCGCCGGGACCTGCAAGCCCGCGGCTGCGAATACATGGTCGATCTTTTGTTTCGATTCCGCTTCTTCGTCGCGCATCACCACGCGCCGCCCCGCCATCCATATTTGCTCGCCGCCGGTTTCAACGACTGCTGCCGTCACCAACCTGCGCAACACGCCGTCGAAGATCTCAGGCGCAACGTTGGGCATGCGCCCGCGCAGCTCCTCGCGGCCTATACCCTGGGCCAGCGGGTTTTGTTTGTGGAAGGTTTCGATCAGCATCACCGCGCCGCGCCGCACCGTCTCCACCGCAGAATCCACAACCAACGTTTCGCCAAATCTTTGGATCATCGGCAGTTCCTGCAAAAGTCCCACGACCCGGGCCGGGGTGAGGCCGGTGCGCGCGACCGCATCCGCCAATTTCAGGCCCGCAGTTCCCGAAGCGATGACCCGCGACCGCAGCAAGTCGCGCGGAGAACTGTCCGCTTCAACTTCGAGCGCGTCCACATACGCCGCAGTCGCACGGCGAGGTGGATGATTGTCCAGCACCACGCCGCCGCCGATGGTCACCAGCGGAGACTCCCGCCGCAAAATGAAGCGGTCGCCGGGCAGCAGTTGCGTCGCTTCAGGCAGTTTGATGCGCGCCAGCGTGGGGCCCTGACTCTTTGTCCCAGCATTAAGGACCACCACTCCCGCCAGCACCTCAAATGTATGCGCATGAAAATGCGCCCGCGTGCGTTTTTTCATCTTCACACCCGGCAGCATTTCGATCCGCGCATCGAACGTACGCCCCGAGCGCAACAGGCCCGCCGCGGTCAACATCATTCCCCGCGCGAGTTCGCTTTTCTCAACCCCGGCCAGGTTGAGCGCCGTCCGCTGACCTGCCAGCGCCATGACGGCCTTCTCTCCATGCACTTGCACGCCGCGCACCCGCACCCGCATTCCGCCAGGGTGCAGTTCCAGATCGTCTTCCACGCGAATGGTCCCGCCGAGCAAAGTGCCCGTGACCACCGTGCCAAATCCCTTCATGGTGAACACGCGGTCAATCGGCAAACGGGGCAGCGCCAAAGAATCCCGCGCCGCAGCCCTTGATCCCACGCGCACGATCTCGCGCTTGAGTTCTTCCATCCCTTCGTCCGTGCGCGAACTAACCGCGATGATCGGTGAAGCCGGCGTTTCCAGAAAAGTCCCGCGAAGAAATTCTTCGACCTCCATCCGCGCCACGTCCAGAGTCTCGCGATCCACGGCATCGGCCTTGGTCAGCACCGTGATCCCATGCCGGACGCCCAGCAACCTGAGAATGTCGAAATGTTCACGCGTCTGCGGCTTGATGGATTCGTCCGCCGCAATCACCAGCAACACCAGATCCATGCCGCCCACTCCCGCCAGCATGTTGCGCACAAAACGCTCATGCCCCGGCACATCGACGAACCCAAGTTGCAGCGTCTCGCCGTCCGCGCCGGCAAGGTCCATGTGCGCAAAGCCCAGATCAATGGTGATCCCGCGCCGTTTCTCTTCCGCCAGCCGGTCGGCGTCAATGCCCGTGAGCGCTTTGACCAGCGACGTTTTGCCGTGATCAATGTGCCCCGCGGTTCCGATGATGAGTGATTTCATGGACGTATTGTCGCCTGCCGCGTGACCGGCCCCATAAACTATAAGTCAATCGGATGGTGTCCTAATTTGCCTTTTTTCACCACAGAGCCACAGAGTCACCGAGAAAATCTTGAACCTGTAAGAATCAGGACGGAAAAGCCTTGCCAAGCGGTGGGGATTCTCTGCGCCTCTGTGTCTCTGTGGTGAAAAACTAATTAGGACAGCACCGCCATCCCCAAAACTGGCAGCTGAAGGCGGGAAATGCGACAATAAAGTCTCACCTCCCATGGCCACTTTCTCCACGCCCGCCTTTACGCCGGAGACTATCCGGAGCCATGGCCTGACCGCGGATGAATTTGAAAAGATCAAACAACTTCTCGGTGGACGCGAGCCTACACTCACCGAACTGGGCATCTTCAGCGTCATGTGGAGCGAGCACTGCTCCTACAAGTCTTCGCGCGTGCATTTGAAGCGCCTGCCCACGCGCAGCAAGCGTGTGCTGCAGGGGCCGGGCGAGAATGCCGGCATCATTGACATCGGCGACGGTTGGGCGTGCGCCTTCAAGATTGAGTCCCACAATCACCCGTCGTTTATCGAACCGTTTCAGGGCGCGACCACCGGCGTGGGCGGAATCTTGCGCGACATTTTCACCATGGGTGCGCGGCCGGTTGCGGTGATGGATTCGCTGCGCTTCGGGCCCATTGCTGCCTCCGAAAACTTGTCGGAGAAAGACCTGCACAAGAACCATTCGATTCTCGAAGGCGTGGTCAGCGGCGTTGCATCGTATGGAAACTGCTTTGGCGTTCCGAACCTGGGCGGCGAAACCAAATTTGAATCTTGCTATTCCGGAAATCCGCTGGTCAATGCTTTTGCCATGGGGCTGGTTCGCAAGAACGAAATTTTCTATGCCAAGGCCGCGGGCGTGGGCAATCCCGTGATTTATGTGGGCGCAAAGACCGGGCGCGACGGCATTCACGGCGCAACCATGGCCAGCGAGGAATTCAGCGAAGGTTCGGAAGCCAAGCGGCCCAACGTGCAGGTGGGAGACCCGTTTCTGGAGAAGCTTTTGCTGGAAGCTTGTCTGGAAGCAATGCAGACCGGCGCGGTGGTAGGAATTCAAGATATGGGCGCGGCCGGGCTGACGTGCTCCACCTGCGAAATGGGCGCCCGTGGCGGGGTTGGCCTGGAAATTGAGCTTGACCGCGTGCCTCAACGCGAAACCGGCATGACGCCTTACGAAATCATGTTGAGCGAATCGCAGGAGCGCATGTTGCTGGTGGCCGAGCGCGGACGAGAGCGGGAAGTGTTCCAGGTATTTGAGAAATGGGGTCTGGACGCCGCCGAAGTCGGCCGCGTCATCGCGGAAAACACCATGCGCGTGCTCGAACACGGCAAAGTTGTTGCGGAGATTCCGAACACGGCGCTGACCGACGATGCTCCTGTATACAATCGTCCGCTGGCCCGCTGGGAGCCTCCCGTCCCACGCGAAAAGCCCGAGGCGATCCGCCTCGGAGAAGCGCGCGATTTCGCGGCCAATCTTAAACAGTTGCTGGCCAGCCCCGGCATTTGCAGCAAGCGCTGGGTCTGGCAGCAGTACGATTCGATGGTGCAAACCAATACCGTCGAAGGCCCCGGAGCGGGCGATGCTGGCGTAATCCGCATCAAAGGCTCGAAGCTGGGGCTCGCCATGGCGCTCGATGGCAACGGGCGCTGGTGCTATCTCGATCCAAAGCTGGGCGCAATGCATGCCGTGGCGGAATCTGCGCGCAAGGTGGCGTGTACGGGCGCGACTCCCGTAGGCGCCACCAATTGCCTGAACTTCGGCAACCCCGAGAAGCCGCATATTATGTGGCAGTTCTCGCAGGTGATTGACGGCATCACCAGGGCCTGCGAAGAACTCGATGTTCCCATCACCGGCGGCAACGTCAGTTTTTATAACGAGACGCTGGGCGAAGGAATTTATCCCACGCCCGTAATGGGGATCGTGGGCATCCTGCCGGATGTTTACAGAACAGCGAAGATGCACTTTGCGTCCCCCGGGCGCGCCATCGTGCTGCTTCGCGGCGGCGAAATGGGCGATGCAACCGACGCAGAATCAGAATTTGGCAGCTCGGAATACGCCAAAGAAATATTGCGCTCACTCTGGGGTTATCCGCCTCAATTGGACATGGAGCGCGAAGCGTCTTTGCAACGGGCGATCATCAGAATGATTGAGCTGGGCCTGGTGGAGTCGGCACACGATTGCGCGGATGGCGGACTGGCCGTGGCGTTGGCCGAGAAAGCGTTCCCCCTGTCGGTCGGCGCGCGCGTCAACCTCGCCTCCGGTGGGCTCGCGGCGGAGTTTGCGCTGTTTGGCGAAGATGCCGGACGCATCCTGGTCTCCTGCGATCCCGCCAAGGTTTCTCGCATCAAGGAAATTGCCGAAGAGCACGACATCGCCGCCGATGTTCTCGGCGAGACCATTGCTGATCGGTTGGAAATTTCACTCGACGGGCGGGCCGTGGTTTCTGCCCGCCTGGCCGAGCTGAGCGCAATCTACGAGAACGGTTTGGAGCAATCACTACGAACGGAGCCCGCAGTTGCAGCCGGCTGACTCCAGGAGAGACATGTTTTCTTCCGACAAGTTTCACGACGAGTGCGGAGTGGTCGCCATCTTTGCCTATCCCGAGGCCGAGAAGCTGGCTTACCTGGGACTGCATGCGCTGCAACACCGCGGGCAGGAGTCTGCCGGCATCGTCACCTCGGATGGGCTGGCGCTGCGCGCGCACAAGGCCATGGGCCTGGTCGCCGACATCTTCACTCACGATGTGTTGGCCGGGATTCGCGGCACGCTGGCGATCGGGCACACTCGTTACTCCACCGCCGGAGATTCCGCGCTACTCAATGCGCAACCCATCATGGTGCAGTCCAGCAAGGGTTCGATGGCGCTGGCGCACAACGGCAATCTGGTGAACGCGGCGGAAATACGGCACCGTCTGGAAGGGCTGGGGTCCATCTTCCAGACCAACAGCGACACCGAAGTCATTCTTCACTTGATCGCGCTCTCGCGCGAACATACGCTGACGGAAGCGATTGCCGATGCCCTGCGGCAGGTGGAGGGCGCGTTTTCCCTGGTCATGATGAGTCCCGACCGGATTTTTGCGGCGCGCGACCCGCGAGGATTTCGCCCGCTGGCCATGGGGCGCATTCCGGCCTCCGCGGAACGCAAGGAGACCATTGTTTTCGCTTCCGAAACCTGCGCATTTGATTTGATCGGCGCCGAATACCTTCGCGACGTAAAGCCGGGCGAATTGGTCGTGGTCGGAGCGGAAGGCGTAACGTCCAGTTTCTATGGCAAGACCGCACCCCAATCCAGTTGCATTTTTGAGCACGTGTATTTCTCGCGGCCGGACAGCACGGTGTTTGGCCGGCCCGTACAGCAGAGCCGGGAAGGCCTGGGACGGCAACTGGCGAAGGAATCTGGAGTGGAGGCCGATCTGGTGGTGCCGGTGCCCGATTCCGGCGTGACCGCCGCCATTGGCTATGCCGCTGAAAGCGGGCTGCCATTCCGCTTTGCGCTCATTCGCAACCATTACGTGGGACGGACGTTCATCGAACCCCGTCAGACGGTGCGCGACTTCGGCGTGCGCCTGAAACTGAATCCCGTGCGCGCCTTGCTGGAAGGCAAACGCGTCATTCTGGTGGACGATTCAATTGTTCGCGGTACCACCAGCGAGAAAATAGTGCGCATGGTGCGCAGCGCCGGGGCAAAAGAAGTGCATGTGCGGATTTCCTGCCCGCCTACCGTCGCCCCTTGTTTTTATGGCGTGGACACGCCTTCGAAGAAGCAACTGATTGCCGCGAACATGTCGGTCGAGGAGATCCGCAAGTTCATCGGAGCCGACACGCTGGCTTACCTGTCGCTGGAAGGGCTGAGAGCCGCTTGCGGGGATGGCGAGAAGACGGTCTACTGCACCGCATGCTATACCGGAAATTATCCCACCCAACTGGTGGACGTAACGGAAATTCAGCCGGCCGCAGTCCGGCATTAGCGCACGCGCCAGTCATCGCATCAGAAATCAGCATCACAACTCAATCGCAAGCCAAATAAGAAACGGGGCGGCTTTTTGGGCCACCCCGTTGCTGATTGCCATCGAAATCCTGTCTGCAGTTCGATAGGCGAGTTAGAAGCGATATCCCACCACATCCGGATTTCCGCGGTTGCCTTCAGATTCGAAGGAGCTGAAGAAACCGGAATTCTGGTTGAGGAAGTCGCTGGCCGGCTGATCGTAGTCGCCCATGTAGATTCCGTTGATGAATGCATCATTCCCGTGACCCGGGGAGAACGCAGTCATACCGGTGTTGACGTTCGGGAAAGTCGTCCCAAAGTCAGTAGACTTCGCGCAATAACGTCCCACCGCGAAGTTTTCCTTGTCGTTACGCCGGTCATACCAGCAGATGCCAACCGCGCCGGTGTTGTCCACCGCCAGGCCGGATTGATAGTGATCGTGCCCGCTGCCAAAGCGATTCTGAATGTCGCTGTTGACTTTTTTCGCGGAGAAACCCCAGGTCTGGCCGCCGTCAAACGATGACCGGAGAAGGACGTCGTCATAAGCGTAATATCCCTGGGTCGCGAGCGGATCGGGGACGATTTTGTCCCGACCGTCTGCCCAAGTGACGTAGAGGGTTCCGTCCCCGGCGCCGCCGGAGTGGTCCACCGCCATCGCCATGTCGAGGAAGTCTCGGAATGTGCCTTGGACGTAGTAAGAATCACCGCCCGGCTGGACGGAGTCAATGGTCACTGCGGGTGAAAGCGTGCCGCCCGAGTAGCTGCTGACCTGCAAAGTGCGCGGCCCGAGCGGGAAGTTGCTGCCCAGGTTGACCCACGAAATATACAGAGTGCCCTGCGAGTTGACCGCCATCTGCGAACCCTGGACCGCTGCGGCGCCGCAGACTTCAATCGCGACTACCGGAGCAGACCAGGTGGTGCCGCCGTCATTCGAGTAAACGAACTCGATGGCGGTACGGGAGTTAAAGCCACATGCCACGCTCGTGCCGGAGAAATCGAAATCCGTGTACGAAACGTAGATGTTCTTGGTGTTCGACGGATCAACCGTGGACCACGGCTTGTCAATCGAATGCGCGAATCCGTCTTTGGAGACCGCCGCCGTCGGGGGGCCAAACGTCTTGCCGCCGTCGGTGGAGGTGTTGATGGCAACGCCGGCGAACGGATTGAAGTTGGCGTCGCTGTAGTCGAAAATTTCGGTGTAGTAGAAGGTGTTGGCGTCGGAACAATTCAAGCCCGGATCGCCGGCAAGGAAGTTGCCCAAGCCAGGACCAGGATCAATCGGACCGCCGTCTTTGAACGTCTTGCCGCCGTTGGTGGAATACGAGTAGCCGCTGAAGCCCTGGCCCCCGGTTCCCGTGAAGTAGTAAGGAGTTTCAAAAACGCTGCCCGAATCATTGAACCCAACCACGACGTTATTGCCGCAACGCGCGGTCGAGGTCTCGCTTTGTGTGAATCCGCCCATGGACGAATAGGTGAGATCGTTGGCTGCTCCCGCGGCAGAAACCGGGATCAGGCCGCCGCCCGGTGCGTCAGAAGTCACGCCTTTGCGGACCGAGAACGTCGGGTCCGTCAGATGCATGCCCATGCGGTGCCAGACGTTGGCGAAGTGTACGGTGTTGGCAGTTCCGTCCAGAAGACGCTGCTTGTTGAACGGCATCTTGTCGTAACGGGCTTTTACTGCCTGAAGGGTTCTATCCACAGCAGCGACCTTCTCCACGGACATCTGTGCCCACGCTGACGATGCGAGCACACTCGTGACGAAAGCGCCGGCGAGGAAGCGGGTAAACCTGGGTTGCTTCATTATTGGCGTCTCCTTGGAATTTGTTGCGGGGGCTAGTCCTGCAGAGGTCTACTGCCACTGCTAGTACTAGTACGGCTAGCAAGTAGGCCACTGATGGGCCGCTCTCGTCAAGCGAAAACACACGGCAGGATCAAAAAATACAAAAGCTGAAATCTTTTGCATACTCCTAGAGAAGCCTTGCTGGACAATGGTTCTCGCGGGTTCTCGCGGATCGCCTATTTGCCGCCCGTCGCATCCGGTCGGCGCGCGCATACCACTCGCGGCAGTGACTGCAAGTCGCGTTTTAGGGTTGGATTTTCCCAGTTGGCGAGAAGGCTCAGGGCCGGCTCGGCCAGGGAAGAGCCGATTTCCATCACCAGGAACCCGCCGGCCTTCAGCGCCCCGCGCGCCGCGGGCACCAGGCGGCGGATGACGTCCATGCCGTCAGTACCGGCAAACAGAGCGCTATGAGGCTCAAAATCCAGCACTTCCGGCTGGAGTTGGCCCTTTTCCGTGGTTCCGATATAGGGCGGATTGGAGACGACGAAGTCGAAAAATTCGGGCGGAAAGCCGGAAAGTAAATCCGCCTGGTGAAACTGCACCCGCGATCCAACTCCGTGACGCTCCGCGTTGCCTCTTGCAACTTTGAGCGCGGCTGCGGAGATGTCTATGGCGTGAATTTCGGCCGCCGGAAACTCTTTGGCCAGCGCCACGGCGATGCAGCCCGATCCCGTGCCGACATCGGCAATGCGAGGCTGGTTGGAGCCGGGGACGGGCCCGTATCCGGCGGTGTTCTTGTTCGCGCGCGCGATTTCGATCACGGTTTCAATCACATGCTCGGTCTCAGGCCGGGGTATGAGCACCGCAGGCGTGACCACGAAATCCATCCCCCAGAATTCCTGATGGCCGGTAATGTACTGGGTGGGAACTCCCCGTAGCCGTTCGTTAAGAGCGCTTTCGTAGCGCTTGGTTTGATCTGCGGTGAGTTCGCGTTCCGGGTGGGCGTAGAGATAGGCGCGGTTGCAGTCCAAAGTGAACATCAGTAGCAGTTCGGCGGTAAGACGCGGCGAGGATGTGCCGTTCGCGGTCAGGCGGGCAATGGCGGCGGTGAGGGCTGGTTGGAGGGGCACAGACTTACTTTAGCTCTTGGCATACGCAGTATAACGGGCCCCAGGCTGAGGACACGGTATGACCGTTGAAGAGCAGGTGCTGGAGAAATTGCGGGAGTTGCCACCGCCAAAGCAACAGGAAGTGCTTGCATTTGTCAGCCTCCTGCGCGAGAAGGCCGGAAAGACACCTCGGCGCAGCTTGCGGGGACTGTGGGCCGATGTGGACGTGAACGTCAGTGACAACGACATCGCCGCCGCTCGCCGCGAGATGTGGGGAGATTTTCCTCGGGATATTTCCTGATGGTGGTCTGGTAGCGAGAAATTTAGGCGCTCAACAATAAAATCAACGGGATTCCCACGAGGCCTTCACACGCTCGCAGTTTCCTGCTTCAGCGTTTCCGCCTGATAATGCGCTGTGAGCGCCTCGACCAGCGGCTGTAATTTTCCCTCCATCACCGATTCCAGTTGGTGAATGGTGAAGCCGATGCGATGGTCGGTGAGGCGGTTTTGCGGGAAGTTATAAGTGCGAATTTTTTCACTGCGGTCGCCGGAACCGACCATCTGCTTGCGCTCTTTCGCCAGCGCCTGCTGTTGCCGTTCCATCTCCACCTCATAAAGGCGGGAGCGCAGAACCCGCATCCCCTTCTCGCGGTTCTTGATCTGCGACTTCTCATCCTGGCAGCTCACCACGGTGTTGGTCGGAATATGCGTGATGCGCACGGCGGAATAAGTGGTGTTCACCGACTGCCCGCCCGGGCCCGAGGAGCAGAACGTGTCAATGCGGAGGTCCTTGGCTTCAATCTTGATGTCCACTTCTTCCGCCTCGGGCAGGATGGCCACGGTGACGGCCGAGGTGTGGACGCGGCCCTGCTGTTCGGTGGCCGGTACCCGTTGCACGCGGTGTACGCCGCTTTCATACTTGAGTTGCGAAAACACCCGCTTGCCTTCAATGATCGCGATGATTTCCTTCATGCCCCCGGCCGACGACTCCGAAGCGGAGAGCACCTCCACTTTCCAGCGCTGGTTCTCCGCGTAACGCGAGTACATGCGGAAGATTTCGGCCACGAAGAGCGTGGCTTCGTCGCCGCCGGTGCCGGCGCGGATTTCCAGCACTACGTTCTTTTCGTCGTTGGGGTCTTTGGGCAGCAGCAGGACTTTCAGGTCTTCCTCGACGCCCGCAACGCGCGTCTCCAGTTGCGCCAGTTCCTCCTGCGCATAAGCGCGCATGTCGGCGTCTTTCTCGTCGGCGAGCATGGCCTTGCTGTCCGCGATGCCTTTGGAGAGGTCTTTGTACTCGCGGTATTTCTCGACAATGCCGGAGACTTCGCTGTGCGCCTTGGCGGTCTTCTGGTATTTGGCGGAGTCGTGGACGATCTCCGGCGAAGCCAGAGCAGTGGTGAGCTCTTCGTAGCGCTTTTCGAGTTGATTCAGGCGTTCAAACATGGAGTGCAGTCGTTGGTCGTTGGTCGTTTCGTCGTTGGTAACTCAGGCGGCCTTCTCCCTCAGCGAGTTGATCAGGCTCTTTAGACTTCGGCCAATCGCATCGCCGGAGGCCAGCAAGCGCTGCGCTTCTTCGTCGCTGATGTATTGTAATTCTTTCGCGATCATCACTTCCGTTTGCACCTCCAGAAGAGACCCCCGGGCGTGCAGGAGAAAATTCCCAAATTCGCGGTCGGACCGGTGTCCCTTTCCCTCCGCAATGTTGCTCGGGACTGAAACGGCAGCTCGTCGCAGTTGCTGGCTCAGGCCGTACAACTCGTGTCGTGGAAACTGCGCCGTCGCCCGGTATACCTCAACCACAAATTTCATCGCTTCCTGCCAAACGCGCAAATCTTTGAAAGATGCCCACATGACGAAGCCTCCTCTATCACTGTAAGGCTTGGGAACTAGAGGTTAACGACAAAAGACGAGTCTCGCAGCGCCAGCCTCCCAGGATGGAACTGCCAGGACTCCGCGCATGGTCAGCGGCCAACGACGAACGGCCAACGACGAACGGCCAACGACGAACGACCAACGACGAACGGCCAACGACGAAACGACCAACGACCGCTTCTACGCAATCACCAATTCCCCGCCGTGGTCTTTCTCGATTGTCATCGCCTGATTGAGCGCGGTGATGGCGCATTCCGCCATCTCGTCGGAGGGGGGCTGCGTGGTGATGCGCTGCAGCCAGAGGCCCGGCGCGGTCATCAGCGCAAACAACGAGCCGCGATGCTTGGCCGCGAAGCGAATGATTTCGTAGGAAACTCCGGCAATCACCGGAAGCAGCACCAGCCGCGAAGCGAAGCGCGGCCAGAATGTCGTGAACGGAACCAGCATGTAGAAACCGATTGAGATCAGCATGATCGTCATCAGAAAGCTGGTGCCGCAACGCGGATGGTACGTCGTATATTTCTGCACCGCCGCTACTTCCAGCGGGTCGCCGCTTTCAAACGCATAGACAGTCTTGTGTTCGGCGCCGTGGTATTGGTAGACCCGCCGAATATCCGGCCACAGCGAAACGCCCCAGATGAACAGAAGGAACAGCGCGATGCGAATCAGTCCGTCCACCAGGTTGAACATAATCTGTCCCGAGAGCGCCGGGTAAAATTTCTTGAGTTCGGTGGCGGCCAGCAGCGGCAGGTATTTGTACATGAAGATAAAAAATGCCAGCGAGAAAATGATGTTGCCCGCAGCCAGCCAGTTGCTCATGGTAGCGGCCTTCTCGCGGCTTGCGGTCTGGCGCGATTCCTGTTTTTCAGCGGTTGCATTAGCGGATGTCGCCTCGCTCTGCATGACTTCCTCAATCGCCACGTTTGACGAGAAGCGCAGCGCGCGGTAGCCGAGCGACATGGCATAGCCAAGCGTCATCACGCCTCGGACAATCGGCCACCCCATCCACTTGTGCTTCTCCGAAGGACGCTCCAGCGGCTCGCTCATGGTCACAACCTCGCCCGACGGCTTGCGGCAGGCAATCGCCCAGGCATGCGGCGAACGCATCATCACGCCCTCCAGCACGGCCTGTCCGCCGACCAGGGTCTCTTCCCCGCTTTCCAGCGCGGGCAGCAACTGCACGGCGAACATGAATCGAACGAAATTTTTCAGAGATTGCATGGAAATTGGATGCTCCAGACGGGGGAAAAGCGCCAAACACTAGGGTAGCACAGTGGGGCTTGGGTACGGTCGTCGTGGTATCTCAATGTCGGAGACGGAGTTAGAGCGTTGGAAACTCCGTGCCGGGCGTCGTTCCGTGGCCACCATGCCAAGGAACCGGTTGAACCCGCGTTTGCCGAGTGCTAGCCTAGTTACCGTGGATGTACCTCTCAATCCCGATTTGCAGGCGAAGCTTAACCGTCTAGCGGAGCAGCAAGGCCGAGCCAGTACAGCGCTTATCATTGAGGCTGTGGAACGCATGGTGGACTATGACGAGTGGTTTTTGCGCGAAGTTGAGAAGGGCGTGGCCGAGGCAAACCGGGGCGAATTCGTAGATCACGCCGATGTCAGGAACCTGATTGACGAACGGTATCCCGGTTAATGCACATTCGCTGGACGGATTCCGCTGTTCGCGATTTCACTTCTATCTGCGATTACATTGAAAAACGTGCCGGTGCAGCCACGGCACGCAGGGTCGCACTTTCCATCCATCATCGTGTTGATCTACTGGCGGAATTTCCCGCGTATGGCAGAATTGGCAGAAAGGCTGACACGCGAGAGCTTGTGTTCAGCGGACTGCCTTGGCTCGCCATCTACCGGGTCCATGAAAACGCCGTGGAGATTGTGCGCATTCTACATGGGGCGCAACAGTGGCCGTAAATTGAAGAGTAACAGCAGGCTTCAGTGGTGATGGGAATGTTCCTCGTGCTCACTCACCGGCATCACGCACCCATGCGCGACCTCACAGTCCGCGTGTTCGAACTGGATCGTCGTGTGGTCAATACGGAAATCATGGCGGAGGCATTCTTTTACGTCGCGCAAAATCCGTTCACTCACCGACGGCGGAATATCGGCAATCGAAATGTGCGCTGACAGAGCGTGGGTCTCCGATCCGATGCTCCATACATGCAGATCGTGAACGTCGTTCACGCCTTCCACCGCGCGGATCGCCTCGGCCACGCGGTCAAGCTGCATTCCGCGGGGTGTGCCTTCGAGCAGGATGTTCAGCGTCTCGCGCACAATGCCAAACGCAGACCACAGGATCAGCGCAGCAATCCCAAACGACAGCGCCGAATCAATCCACAGATGTCCCGTGATCAGGATGGCCCATCCGCCCACCAGCACCGCCGCGGTGGACAAAGTGTCGCCCAACTGATGCAGCAGCACACTGCGGATGTTCACGTCCCCGCCTGACCGGTAGAGCATCCACGCGATCACCCCATTCATCACCACGCCTGCGGCGGCCACCGCCATCATGGTCCCGGCATGCACCGGTTCCGGATACTGAATGCGGCGCGCCGCTTCGTAGAAAATAAAACCGGAGACCACCACCAGCGATCCGGCGTTCACCAGCGCCGCCAGCACACCCGCCCGATGGTAGCCATACGTCTTGGTGGGGCTCGGCGGTCGCGCCTGCAGATGGGCCGCTCCCAGACTGAGCAGCAACGCCAAAAAATCGGAAAGATTGTGCCCCGCTTCCGACAACAGGGCCAGCGAGTGACCGCGCATGCCCGCTACGGCCAGCAGCACGACATAGCCAAGCGTCACGGCCAGCGAAACTTGCAAAACCCGGGTGGTCCCGCGTGTGCCGTGTACGTGCATCCAACAAGTGTAAAAGGCCGGGCGCTGCGCTTCAAGCCAGGGCCGTTGTTTTCCTCGTTCGCGCCCCGTCTTCGCGGCCCTGAATGCGCCGGGCGCGCCAGACGTCCGATTCACGTCACGAATTTGTCAACAATTTGCAAAATCCGCACGCAAGTCGAGATTCCCGCGCTTCTTCCCGCCTACGATGTAAAGGTCAGCGCTGCAGGGTAGTGGGGCAGATTGAAGAATCTGACGACTCAATCTCTCCGAAGTCATCCCGAAGGCCTGCGTTTTTTCCGGCAGGTCGAGGGATCTCCCGTGAACGCACCGTGGTTCGGTCAAACAACTACTACCTGTTCTCGAATTGCCCTTTCAGGCTAAGGGGTATCATGTGATGGCCACATTTGGCTCGGCGTACGAAGGCCCGTTCTCAGCACCCGAGTTTCGGCGCGCGGAAGCGATCGTTATGGACACCGTTCTGATTGTCGAAGACAGCGCGCCCATGCAGCGCACCCTGCAGCGTTTGTTCGAGGCCGACTCGCTTCAGGTGCAGATCGCCTCCGATGGTCCCAGCGGCCTCGAGTGTTTCCGCAAGCAACTGCCCTGCGTGGTCGTGCTTGACTTGAAGCTGCCCGGAATTTCAGGCAAGGAGCTTTGCCGCGAATTTAAATCGCTGGCGTCGTCGGTCCCCATCGTGATCCTCAGCGCAAATTCCGAAGTGGACGACAAAGTCCTGCTGCTCGAGATCGGCGCCGACGACTATGTGACCAAGCCCTTCAGCCCGAAGGAACTGCTGGCCCGCGTTCGCCGCGCCATGCGCCGCGCCGGTGCCAGGCCGGCGATGGCCCCCCAGGTCGCCGCCCGGCAGCATGAAGTTCTTGCCTTCGGCGAGGCCCGCGTGGACTTCACCAGTATGGAGGCCGTCCGCGCCGGCAAGGCCGTCCTGCTGACGTCCCAGGAATTCAAGCTGCTGAAATATCTGGCTTCCTCCGCCGGCCGCGTCATTTCCCGCGAAGAGCTTCTCAATGAAGTTTGGGGATATCAGAGCTACCCATCCACCCGCACCGTGGACAACCACATCCTGCGCCTGCGCCAGAAGCTGGAGCCCGACCCGGCCGAACCGCGCTTCCTGCTCACCATGCACGGCGCCGGGTATAAGCTGGTTCTGGAGGCTTAGGGCACGGGCTTCAGCCACGTCTTGCCTGATCCGCAATGACCACCTACCGCCTGCGGTCCCAGCTTTTTGTTTCCGCCTTGTTGATCATCCTCGGATTGGCGGGGTCGCTCCTGTTTTTCATCCGCCACACGGTCAACACGGAAATCCAGAAGCAAGTCCGCAACGGCACCGATGAATCCGTACGCGCCTTCGAAACCGTGCAGCGCCAGCGCGAACTGCAGTTGTCCCAAACCGCGGCCATGCTTTCGGAACTGCCTCCGCTCAAGGGGCTCATGTCCACGGCACACGCGCCCACCATCCAGGACGGCTCTGCGACGTTCTGGAGACTGGCCGGCAGCGATCTCTTCGTTCTCTACAAACCCGACCGCGAGGTCGTGGCGCTCCATATGAAAAAGCCGGGATGGAATGCCGCCGCCGTGCAACGTCACCTGGGCCGGTCCATGGACCTCGGCGAGAATGCTTCCTGGTGGTATGACGACGGCCGGCTGTACTGGGTATTTCTGCACTCCGTCACCGCCGGCGTCGGGCCAACGTCGCAGCCGTTGGGACTTCTGGCGATTGGCTATCAGGTGGATTCCGCCGTTGCCGGGCAACTCGCGACCGTCACCGGAAATCAGATTGCCCTGAGCACCGGCGACACCGTGATCGCGACCACGCTTCCCGCGCCAGACGAAGCCGAACTGCAGCAGGAAATCCGCTCCGGAAACATCGGCCTCCGCGCGGCATCCGGAGAGCTCACTCTTGCCACCGACCAGTATGCGTTTTCTTCCGTGCTCCTGCCGGGTTCTTCGCCCTATCCCGTGCACTGCTACGTGATGATGCCACTCGCGCCCGTCCACACTTTCGTCAAACGCGTGAACTACACCATCTATCTGATCTGCGGACTGGCCGTCCTGTTCGGCGCGCTGTTGTTTGGGTTCGTCGCCCGCACCGTGACGCTGCCGCTCGACAATCTCGTGGCCGGCGTAAAAGCGCTCGCCGCCGGGGACTTTACTTATTCCATCACTCCCCGCGGCAGCACCGAACTGGTCGCGCTGAGTACATCATTCGCACAAATGCGAGGCCAGCTCCAAACCTTGCAACGGCAGCGGATCGAAACCGAACGTGTCGCCGCACTCGCGCAGGCCGCCAGCTCGATTTCCCACGATCTAAGGCACTACCTCGCCGCGGTTGTGGCCAACGCCGAGTTTCTCTACGAAGCCGATCAGCTGAAGCTCAACAAAGCGGAAGTCTATGAAGAGATCAAAACTGCGGCCACGCAAATGACCGACCTGATTGATTCCCTCCGCGAACTTTCCTACCAGCGCAGCGCCATCACTCCCCTCCGCGCCCGGCTCGGCGACATCATTCGCCGCGCCATCGAGGCCATCCACTCCAAACCTGAGTTCCGCAATTCCCAAATCACGCTCGTCGCCGCCAGCGATCTGGAAGGCATGTTCGATCCGCGAAAACTGGAACGCGCATTTTTCAACCTCATCCTCAATGCCTGCGAAGCCTCCCCGCCCGGCGATGGAACCATCACCATCACCGCCACCGACGAGCGCCAGGATTTCCAGGTCCGTATCCACGACGCGGGCCCCGGCATCCCAGAGAGCATTCGCGACACTTTGTTTAATCCGTTCGTAAGCTTCGGCAAGCCGAACGGCACGGGTCTGGGTCTGGCCATCGTCAGCAAAATCGTGCAAGACCACTCCGGCGCGGTTTCCGTCGAGGAAACTTCCGAGCGTGGAACCACCGTCCTCGTGCGCATCCCGAAATCCCCCCACTTGGTCGAGCAAGACGTCGCCTCCACGCCCGCTTAAAGCGGGCTCGCTGAAGAACGACTCGAGATGCGGTTTTTGAAAGGGCGTGGCTTCAAGCTGCACCCCTAAGGCCGCGAATACTCCGGCGCAGGCGGGGGCGCGTATTCCTGTCCATACTTGTTCTTGTGGGCCTGAGAAAAACTGGGATTCTCCGCCACGCTGATCTTCCCCAGATCGCTCGTCACCGCCGACACACTCACGGTCCGCGTCAGCGCCTTCAAATCCTCCGGCAGGCTGCGCTCATACCACACGTGCAACTCATACTTCCCGTCCGGCACATTCGCAATGGTGATGTTCCCGGCGCGGTCCGACACGCCGTAGTACGGAGTATCCACTGCCACCACCACCGCACTCATCTCCGGATGAATATTACAAAACAAAAAACTGACCCCGACGCGATCAAATCTCACCGAGTTCGTCGCTCCCGACTCATAAAGCCCCAGATCAAACCTCTTCCCATCGAACAACGAAAACACATTGTGAAAAAAGGGATCGCGATTGGGGAAATCCACCGCCGAGCCAACCGGCACCACCAGAAAATGCGGCTGAAACGTCTTGTTGCGCTGCACCAGTTGCAATTTCTTGTGCGCGGACTCGACGGGCGCGGCGGTTGCCGCCGGGTCCATTGCCTTCAGCCACACCGCGATATTCGACGGGTCCGTGGATCTTCCCGCCGCCTGCCGCACGCCCTCAATTTTCTTGATGCCCACATGCACGCTCACCGTGTTGAGCTGACCGTCCGCAAGATTGCAGGCAACAAACCACCCCCAGCAAAACACTCCTGCCACCGCGGTACGCACAGCCTTGGACAAATCGAGCACTAGAAAATATACCCCACACTGAAGTTGCCGCGGTTGGCCGAGTTCGAGTGGCTGTCCAGAATGAACGTCTTGATTTTCCTATACTCCCACGAAAGCACAAAATCAGACCGCGGCTGATAAATGAAATTCACCAGCCCGCTCTGGTTCTTGGAAAGCAGCTGGCCGATGTAAGTCCCATTGCCTCCAAAATTGCGCAGGTCGGAAGCGAAGGGATTATCCTGCCCCACCGCCGCATTGAATTGCAGCTTGGGCGTGGCCCGATACTTCAACTGCGCCCAGCCTCCGGCGGAGTTCAAACCATGCACCGCAGTGCCAGGATCGGTAAACGGCGCATTCCACGCAACGCTCTGCCCCAGCCCGCCGCCAATCCCGCCCACCGCACGCCCCCGGTAAAACTGCCCGGTCAACTCAAACATCCGGCCCAGCGGAAGCTTCAAATCCATCATGCCCGCCCAACCATCCACCGCCCGGCCAAATCCCCAGAGTTGACGCCCGTAATATCCTCCGCTGCCGATGGTGAGGTCCTGCCCTCCCAGTCTGCGCGTCCACGCCACTCTCGCCGCGTAAGCCGGCTGTCCGGAAAATTCACCCCAGCTGGGAAAACGATATGGCGATGAAGCGGGCACGTCTCCGGTCAGGTTGTCCAGAAGTCCGCCTTGAAGCAAGAGAGACGACGTGTCCGAAAATACAAACCTGTGCTCAACGCGAATCTGCGGCGTCCAGCTCCACAGATTTCCGGAATAAGCCAGCGCCGGCGCCGCCAGGGTCGCGATCGAGGTCGGATTCAGCGGCGCAAAAAATAGCGAGTCCTGCCCTCCCACCACCGACGTGTTCTTCCAATCAAACCGCATCGTGCCCGTCCGCAGCCGCATGGTCCCAAACGTCACCCCGTTCTGCGTTCCCGGAAATCCGCCGGCAAAATCAAATTGCAGATCAGCGCTGGTGCGCGCCCCGGCAATCGTCGGCCCATACGCCTGGATGCCGATTTGAGTCTGCCGCAAAGAACCACCGAATGATCCCGCGGAAGCCAGCGGATCGGCAGGCACAGCCTGTTGCGGAAAATCCGCGTTGTCCGTCGAGCCCCGCTCTCCGTACATATTCAGAAGAACGATTCCCGATAGCCGGACCCGGTACTTCGACCCGCTTTCCACCTTGGTCTGACTTTGTTCCGCGATCTTCGCGTCGGCCAACTGCTGGTCTTCTTCAAGTCTCGCGATCCGTTCCTCGGTGGACTGATCTCTTGCCGTCGAAGCCGACGCAACCTGCACCCCGTCGCCAGAACGCTGCGACCCAGCCCCTTGCGCCTTACTCCGCTCCAGTTCATTCCGCAAATCGGAGGACTCCGCCCGCGCCGACTCTTGCTGCGTCCTCAAGTCCCGCACCTCGACCCGCAGCTCCCGCACCTCGCCCTGCAACTCGCGCAGCAGCGTCTGCATGGCCGCAAGGTCGGGACCTGGCTGGGCAGGCGAGGACTGGGCGCGCGCCGTTTCCGAAATCTCCTGCGCGCTCATCGTGTGTGACTGCCACCACGCGAATGCCAGCAGCACACCCACGCCCAGCAGGCTTTTTACCTGGAACATGTTTCGCATACACACCCCCCGTGCCGAGTTCAGAGCTAGATCAGATGCGAACAGCAACCAGCAGGCCAACGGACGGGCCGACGAGCAGGCTGCTGAAAAACCACTCCGCGATGCTGTTTTGTTCGTATCAGGGCACTGCTTCAGCGGTGCCGTAACTCCCGCAAATCAGCCGCGCCTTCAGGCGCTGCGCGACATCCCGCAAGACGCCGTGTTTTTTACCGAAACCAGCGACCCGCCGCAAAAGTCCCAGGCTGCGTCAACGCAGCCCTCTACCGGTTCCTCGTCTGTTCCGCCAGCAAGCGCGCACGCTTGCCAAAGATGGCCCCGTGAATCCCGAGCGATGGCCCCAGCAAAAAATAAATCCATCCCGCCCATGCCGGGTTCTTCAACGCCATAAAAAACGAAATCACTCCGATGCCCGCCAGTACCAGGTTCTCCTGGATCGCAAAACGTGTCTCCAAAACTTCCACCGGGTCCAGCCCCAGCTCCCGCCGCAGCTTGTAGGCATGTCCATACATGAGCACAAACAGCAAAAACACCGACGTGAAACCGGCGGCATAGATTCGCATCAACACCGACCCCTCATGCCACGTGATTTCGGCAGTCGCCACACCCGTCAACTGGGCAAACAGCATCGTAAATACAAACTTCAGCGGATACACATAGAACAGCACCAGAAACAAAAGCACGACATTCAAAAATACGGTGTAAGGGTCCTCCAAACCATAGCGGCGGGAAAACCGGTAGTGCCCTCGCCAGATCATCACCAGCTGCGCAAAGCATGCCGCAAAGGGCAGAAACCCGCGCATCGCCGCCATCAGGTCCGCATAGCTGCGCGGCACCTCCAGCGACACCACCAGTAAGGTGAGCGCAAAGCCAAACACCACGTCGCAGAAAGCCTCCAGACGCGTGATCTCTCCCGCCCGCCAGCGAAAGTATTGTTCCGGCAGAAGTCCCGGTCTGTGTTCGGAGGGAAAGCCGTGCGGCGGCGGAGTTGCGGTTGCGTCGGCGGTCGAGCTGTGCCCTGGCCCGTGGCTCCCCGCCTGGTGTCTGCTCTTGCTGCTCATCGGGGCGCTCCCAGGTGAAACTCGTCACACGAGGCTGCGTGCGGTCGCACGAAGTATACCCGAACGCATCGCCCTATTTCCTGCGTGTCCTAACGATTCCCGCAGGCTGTGGACAACGCGGAAACCGGATGGGAAGATCGTTCATGCTCGCGAAGCCGCCGGCCAGATGACTTGCCTGCGATTTCGGAGTCGTGGCTCAGTTTGGTGAATCGCACCGACAAAATCATTCACCACGAGGGGCGCGAAGCATCATTAAGGCTTCAATTGCCAGCATTTCCCTCGTGCGCACTCGTGCCCTTGGTGGTGAAGGGTTTCGCAACCTGGCCCACTACCCGATTTCGGCTTTGCATTGCCATTCCGCCATCCCACCGATAGAATTCTGGTTCGCCCCTGCGCGCACTGCGAGGAACCTTGAACAAAGTGATTGCGATCTATCCCGGGTCGTTTGATCCGCCGACCAACGGTCATCTGGACTTGATCGAGCGGGGCAGCAAGATGTTTGAGGAGTTGATCGTTGCGGTGCTGCGGAATTCGGAGAAAAGTCCGATGTTCACGGTCAGCGAACGGGTAGACATGCTGCGGGAGTTGACGCGGCATTTGGACAACATTCAGATTGCGGCGTTTGACGGGCTGATGGTGCAGTTTGCGAAGTCTGTGGGAGCGGCCTGCGTGCTGCGCGGGATCCGCGCGGTCAGCGACTATGAGTATGAGCTGCAGATGGCGCTGATGAACCGCAAGATTGAGCCGGGACTGGAAACCGTGTTCATGCTGCCGGCGGAGAAATATTCTTACGTCAGTTCGCGGCTGGTGCGCGAAGTGGCGCAGCACGGCGGGCCCGTGAGGGGCTTGGTCCCGGAGCTTGTGGAACAGGCCATGCTGGCCAAGATTGCTCAGGCGCACGATCTGAGCGGACTGCCGCGAATCGTACCGTCTTCAAGGAGAAAAAAGAAAGCATGACCACGGCAACGCAGGAAGCGGTGCGGCTGGCCGCACGCATCAATCGGATCGAGCCTTCGGCCACCATGGCCGCGGTGGCGGAGGCGGAAAAGCTGCGCCAACAGGGAATTGATGTGGTGGACTGCACCGCGGGGGAGCCGCACTTCTCCACGCCGCAGCACGTGAAGGACGCAGCTATCGCGGCGATCCAGGCGAATTTTTCGAGATATACCGCGGTGGGCGGCACGCTGGAATTGAAGGACGCCATCATCCGGCGTCACGCCGACGATTTTGCTTCCGCTTACAAGCGCGAAGAGGTCTATGCATCGGTTGGCGGCAAGCACGCGCTGTTCAACGCGATTTCGGTGCTGGTGGACCACGGCGACGAAGTGATTCTGCCCGTCCCCTACTGGGTGTCGTTCAAGGACATGGTTTGCTACGTGGGCGGCAAATGCGTGCTGCTGCATGCCGACGAGTCGCAGGGCTTTCGGGTCACCGCCGACATGGTTGCGCGCCTGATCACGCCAAAGACGAAACTCATCATTCTGAATTCTCCGTCGAATCCCTCGGGCGCGGTGATGAGTCCGGAAGACATGACGGCGGTGGTGCGACTGGCCCACGAGCGCGGCATCTGGGTGATTTCTGACGAGTGCTACGTTTATCTGAACTACGCGGGGAAGAATTTTTCGGTGGGCGCGCTCAATGAGTACCGCGAGCGTTTTCTGGTGATTGGCTCGCTGTCGAAAACGTATGCGATGACCGGCTGGCGGCTGGGATATACGCTGGGGCCGGCGGCGGTGGTGACGGCTGCGGCGAAGTTGCAGAGCCAGTCCACGTCAAACCCGACTTCGATTGTGCAAAAGGCGGCGGTGGCCGCGCTGAGCGGCTCGCAACAGTGCGTGGCCGAAATGCGCGAGGAATATATCCGGCTGCGCGACCACATTGTCGCCGGAGTGCGGGCCATTCCGGGCATCCAATGCACCATGCCGCAGGGCGCGTTCTATGTTTACCCCAACGTGTCGGCATTTTTTGGAAAGAGCGGAATCAACTGCGCCGCAGACGTGGCCCACGGCCTGCTTCACAAAGCGCATGTCGCTACCGTCGCCGGTGAGGGGTTTGGCACGTCCGAGCATATTCGCATTTCGTACGCGACTTCGATGGAAAACCTGGACCGCGCGCTCGACCGCATGAAGAAATATTTCGCCTCGCTGTAATAGCTTGCTACCCGCCAGCGAGGGCACTGGAGAGTTCGAATGATTTCTCGACGAGCACCACAACTAGGTCTGGCTACATTCTGCGCCCTCTTGCTGGGCTGTTCCGCAACCGCCCAAATAAAAACAGATTTGACCCTGCGCGAGCGGCTGACCGGAGCGTGGCGACTGGTTAGCATTGAGACCATTCGTCCGAGCGGGGAAATCATTTACCCGTTTTACGGCAAGCATCCCCAGGGGCTGATCGTGTACGACCGAAGTGGATGGATGAGCGTCCAAATAGTGTCGGACCCCGCTCCCACGGTGCCGGCAGCTGACTCACGGGAAGGTTTTGCCGCGGCGCCGGTCGCCGAGAAGGCCCAGGCTGCCGAAGGTTACTACGCATACGCGGGGACATGGACGCTGGACGCCGCGAACCGCACGGTGACCCATCACATAAAACAATCGCTGGTCCCGGGGGAGCGGGGAGAGGACTTCCTTCGCCATCTGTCGGTCGAGGGTGATCGTCTTACCCTGAATGCAAAGATTCACGAGATGGGCGAAGACCATCAGCGCAAACTGGTCTGGCAACGCCTCCCGCCGGAACAGCCGTGAGCCCGATGCCCCAACTCTATCCATTCCTGATGCAGCCGGCGTTCGATCCTCGTCCGTGGGGGACGATGAACCTGGCGCCGATTTATCCGAACCACCAATTCGGCGAGAAGATCGGCGAGTCGTGGCTGACGGGCGACGACTGCAAGGTGGCCAATGGGCCGCTGGCGAATCGCACGCTGAGTGATTTGAGCAAAGAGTTTGGCGCGGCGCTGGTCGGTTCGGCCGCGCGCGATCCGAAACGCTTTCCTCTGCTGCTGAAGTTTTTGTTTCCTGAGGAAAAACTTTCGGTGCAAGTGCATCCCGATGATGAGCGCGCTCGCGTGGTGGGGCAGCCGTGGGGTAAGACCGAGTGCTGGTATGTGGCGCACGCCAAGCCGGGCGCGCAGATTGGGTTGGGACTGAAAGCGGGCGTGACGACGGCTGATCTGGAGCAGGCGATCCATGAGAAGCGGGCTGAAGACTCGTTGAACTGGCTGAACGTGTATGCGGGCGACATGATTTATGTGGCGGGCGGTACGGTGCACACGCTGGGCCCGGGATCGGTGATCGTGGAAACCCAGCAGCAGTCGGACACAACCTACCGGCTTTATGATTATGGGCGGCCGCGCGAATTGCATTTGCAGGAAGGGCTGGCCGCGGTGAAACAGAAAGTTGCATCTGGAAAAGTTTTGCGTCCGGCGCCGGTGGAAGAGGGCGGCAATCGCATCGAGCGGTTGATCGGCGCGCCGTATTTTGTGGTGGAACGATATGACGCAAAGCAGCCGCTGGAACTTTCCACGCTCGACGAGTCAGGGAAAGACTCCGTGCAGATTTTGGTTGCGGTGGAAGGATGCGCCATGGTGGAAACGCCGGGCGCGGAAACCGTCACGCTGGCGCGGGGGGATGCGGTGGTGATTCCGGCGTGTGTAGGAGCGTTTAACGTAAGGCCGCAGTGGTCGGTTGAATTCCTGCGCGCGCGTGTACCCGGAAAGACGCTGCCTGAGCCGGAAACAAGGATGTAGAGTAGTAGCTTGTTTTCAATTTTGAAGGTCTGTGAGATCCGTGGCCAAATCTAATTCGTTTTACCCAGTCATTCTTGCCGGAGGCCGCGGAACGCGGTTCTGGCCCATGAGCCGTCGCAAGCGCGCTAAACAATTGCTGGCGCTCGACGGCAAACAGACCATGATCCAGCAAACAGTGGCGCGATTGCTTCCGCTCGCGCCCGCGGGGCGCTTTTGGATTGTCACCAACGATGATTTGCGCCTGGCGATCCTCAAGCAACTGCCGCGACTGCCCAAGCCCCAAGTGCTGGCCGAGCCGATGGGGCGCAACACCGCGCCTGCGATCGGGCTGGCTGCGTTTCTGCTGCTTCGCGAAGATCCCAACGCCGTCATCGGCATGTTCCCCTCCGACCATGTGATTGCCGACGAAGCACAGTATCGAGAAACATTGCAGAAGGGTATCGAGATTGCAGCGGCGGGCGAAAACATCGTCGTGCTCGGCATCAAGCCCAACCGGCCCGAGACCGGGTATGGATACATTGAGGCGGGTGCGGCTTCGGGTGCGGGTGCGCTGCGGGTGCGGCGCTTCACCGAAAAACCGAACGCGGAGAAGGCCGCCGAGTTTGTGGCGGCGGGCAACTATTATTGGAACAGCGGAATGTTTCTGTGGAGCGCGCGCACGCTCGCCAACGCACTGCACGAACATCTGCCGAAGACCGCGCGGCTGCTGGAACAGATTGCGGCGGCTTACGGGACGCGGAAATTCGCAGCCACGTTCCGGCGGCTCTATGCCAAGTGCGAGAACATCAGTGTGGACTACGCAATTCTGGAGCCGCGTTCGGCGAAGGGCGAGCAAGCGGGGCGGATTTTCTGCCTGCCCGCCGAATTTGCATGGAACGATCTGGGCTCGTGGACGGCGCTGCATGAGCATCATGTGGCCAAGAGCAGTCCGCGGGAGGGCAATTTGATTTCCGCGAGCGGCCACTTCTCTCTCAACGCGCAAGGCAACTACGTTCATGCGCCGGGCAAATTTGTGGCCACGGTCGGTGTCAGTGGACTGGTGGTGGTGGACACGCCGGACGCGCTGCTGATCACCACGCTCGAACACGCGCAGGATGTAGGCAAGGTTGTAAAGTATCTGGACGAGAAGAAGTTGAAAACACTCACTTAGTAGCCATGACCCAATCAATCAAGTTTGGAACCGACGGATGGCGCGGCATCATCGCCGACGATTTTACGTTTGACAACGTGCGGCGGGTGGCGGGCGCCATTGCCGCCTATGTGCTGGCCGCGGAGGACCCCAAACGCGGCGTGGTGATTGGCTTTGACACGCGCTTTGCGTCGCAACACGCGGCTCGGGTCGCGGCGGAAGTGATCGCCAACGCCGGCATTCCGGTCGTGCTTTCCAACGATTCTCTGCCGACACCGGCGGTTTCGTATGCGGTCAAGACCCGCGGAGCGGCCGGCGGAGTGATGATCACGTCCAGTCACAATCCGTGGAACTGGAATGGGGTGAAGTTCAAGGCGAAGTTTGGCGGCTCCGCCACGCCGGCCATCATGAAACAGATTGAAGAACAACTGGCGCGGGACGCGATGCCCAAAGGGGTGAAGGCGGGCATCGAAGAACAGGACCTGAAGAAATCTTATGTCGAGGCGATTTGCAGGTTTGCAGACCTCGAGTTGATCTCACGCGCCAAGTTCAAGCTGGCGGTGGACTCGATGTACGGATCGGGGCGCGGGATCCTGCCGGGAATTTTCCAGGAGCGCGGAGTGGCGCATGTGGCGATCCGCCAGGAACTGAATCCGTTGTTCCCCGGCATCAATCCAGAGCCGATTGAGCCGCACGTGAAGATGCTGCAGGAAACCGCGGTACGCGAGAAGTGCGACGCGGGGCTGGCGACCGATGGCGATGCCGACCGCATTGGCGCCGTGGCCGAGGACGGAAGTTTTGTGGATTCGCACAAGATCATCTGCATCCTCCTGCGCTGGCTGGTCGAGCGCAAAAAGTGGCCGGGAGACGTGGTGCGCGCGTTCAATACCACGGGCATGATTGACCGCATCGCGAAAAAGTTTGGCCGCACACTTCACGAGTGCCCGATTGGGTTCAAATATATTGCCGACATCATGATGGAACATGAGGTGGTGATTGGCGGCGAGGAATCGGGCGGGATCGGCTACTCGCGCTTTTTGCCGGAACGCGATGGCGTGCTGAATTGTCTGCTGCTGGCCAATGTGATGGCCGAGGAAGGCAAGCCGCTGGGCCAGTTGGTGGCGGATTTACAGCGCGAGTTCGGCGCGCACTATTATGGGCGGCGTGACCTCCACATCGCCGAGGACATCAAGCAGAGCGCCATTCAGCGCGCGCGGTCGGAAAGCACGACCAAGCTTGGGAAATACAAAATTCTCAGGAAGGAATATCTTGACGGCGTGAAGTTTTACCTCGACGCGCCGACCAACGGGACGGGGGCGGAGGCATGGGTGTTGTTCCGTGCCTCCGGCACGGAGCCTTTGTTGCGGTTGTACTCGGAGGCCGCGTCTCCGGAGCTGGTGAGCGAAATACTCGACAGCGCGAAAGCGTTCGTCCACTCCGGACCGTAGCCGGCTGCGCCATCACCGTGCAGAATCAGTGCGTTTGCGCACGCCAAGCGTGCGATACTTCCCCTTAGCATGACATTTGTAAGCAAAGCGGCGGGCGGCGCGGACGATTCGCCCGAGGCGCGCCATTACAACAGAGTCAAGCGATGGCTGGGCTTCGCGGACTTCGCGATTGGCCTCGTGTTTCTGATTGTGCTGCTGGCGACGGGTTGGTCGGGGCGCATCCGGGACTTCGCGTACCGGGCGGGATGGCAGATTTATCCGGTCGCGGTATTTCTGTACTTGTTTTTTCTGCTGACGCTGGCGAAAGCGGTGGGCTTCGGCCTCGACTACTACGGATTCCTGCTTGAGCGCCGCTACAAACTGACTACGCAGAGAATACGCGCGTGGCTTTGGGACGAGGCCAAGGGATTTTTGGTGGGGCTGTTGCTGGGCACGATTGTGGTGGAGGTGCTGTACTTCACCATCCGGCAACTTCCCCAGCATTGGTGGCTGCTGGCGTGGGCGCTGGTGATGGTGCTGTTTATCGCGCTGGCGCAGTTGGCGCCGGTGGTCTTGTTTCCAATTTTCTATAAATTTGAGCCGCTCGAAGATGAAGACTTGCGGCGGCGACTGACGCTGTTGAGCGAACGCGCCGGGACACGCGTGCGCGGCGTGTACCGGTGGAAATTGTCGGAGAAGTCCACCAAGGCCAATGCCGGGCTGACGGGATTGGGCCGCACGCGCCGCATCATATTGGCCGACACGCTGCTGGACAATTATTCCGGAGATGAAATCGAGGCCGTGCTGGCCCACGAACTGGGGCACCATGTTCACCGGCACATTGTGAAAAGCATTGTTGTGCAGGCGGCGGTCACGTTTGTCGGATTTTGGGCCGCGAACCTGGCGCTGCACTATGCGGTGGACCATCACATGTTTGAAGAGCTCTCGGATTTTGCGAACCTGCCGCTGCTGGTGCTGGTCGCTTCGGGCCTGTCTGTGCTGCTCATGCCGGTGCTCAACGCGTACTCGCGTTTTAATGAGCGGCAGGCGGACCAGTACGCTTTTGACTCGATTGGCAGCGTCGGACCATTCATTTCGTCCATGACGAAATTGGCGGGGCAAAATATGGCCGAGCAGACGCCGTCGAGATGGGTGGAGTGGTTGCTGCATTCCCATCCGGCGGTTTCCCGAAGGATTGCGGCTGCGGAGGCGTTCGCGCGCGAGCATCACACTGCCTAGACCCGGATTGCGGCCGCCTTACCGCTTCAGCAGGATTTGTTCCACGCGGCGCAGGTCTTCTTCGGTGTCTACCCCGACTGTGTCGTGCGGCGTCATCCCCACAGTCAAGCCAATTCCGTTTTCCAGGAATCGCAACTGCTCCAGCCTCTCGCTTTTTTCCAGCGAAGACTCCGGCAGCAGCACGAAGCGGTCCAGCGCGGACTTGCGATACGCATAAAAGCCAAGGTGTTTTTTATACGCCGGATTTGTGCCGTCGCGATCATGAGGTACGGTTGCGCGGGAAAAATACAGAGCGTGCCCGGCGAGGTCGGTGACCACTTTGACGGCGTTGGGGTTGGAAATATCTTCCGCCACGGCGGGCGTTGCAATCGTGCCCACCAGCACCGCCGCGTCCTGCATCACTGCGATCAATGTAGAAATGTGCGCGGGCCGGGTCAGGGGCTCGTCGCCCTGCACGTTGAGATAGACATCGGCGGCCATGGTGTTTGAAACTTCGTGGACGCGTTCGGTGCCGCTCCTGAGGAGCGGCGAAGTCATCTGAAATGGCCAGCCGTTTTTGCGGCAGAGGGCCGCGATTTCGTCGGAATCGGTGGCGACGATCACGGCGGCGAGCAGTGGCGAGGCGCGGACGCCTTCCACGACCCACGCCAGCAGCGGACGGCCCGCAATTTCGCGCAACATTTTGCGCGGCAACCGCGTAGAAGCGAGCCGCGCCGGGACCACCGCGATGGCCTTCATCGTGATTTCCGCACTCCGGCGTGGTGGTGCTGCGCAGCGTTCAGGTTTGACACTGTTTTGCAGGCGCTCATACAATCAGGATTGTAGAAGATGGGAGCGCATCGCGTCCTCGGCTGCCTCCGAAAAGAAGCTGGCTGGCCACAGCGGGCTTCCTCTTGCAAGTCTCCCTTGCAGATTTCAGGTTTGGCGGCGTAGCTCAGGTGGCTAGAGCGACGGTCTCATAATCCGTAGGTCGTAGGTTCGAGTCCTACCGCCGCCACCAAGTCTTGTGCAAGAGGGAGAATTTGGTTGCTTGCCGCCGGCCCTCAGCGCCTGAAATAGTTCGCCGAAAAACTCTGTTTCCGACTGATCCGGGAAGGGCACGAGTTTCTCGTGCCGCTAGGCGCTTTAATATCAGCCGCGCTTCAGCGCCTGGGGTTCGCTTTCGACGCAGGAAATGAGTCTTTCAGCAAAAACTGTGAAGGCGCGATCATATTTCGCCACCTTCGTCACTCTTCGCCCCGCCTGAAGCTGTAAAGTTTCACCACATCCTTTACACATCGTACTCACCACATCCTTTACACTTTTTCAGCGATCCACCTTTCAGCGATCCGCGCCATTCCCGGCCGAGCGGTCCGCGCCCGCTCTCCACACTGTCCTCCCCGCGGCGCGGTGGAGGGGACCTGCTGTGCTGGCCGCAACGTGGCCTCGACCGAGGCCCCCCGTTTCCGCCCTACCGCCGCGCCACCGACACTTTCCCCGCATCCGTCCCCGTCGGCATCGTCGCGACTTTCCCAACCGGACCAGGCATCTGCGTCGGAGCATTGTCGGCCTGCGGCGGAGCCCCAAGCAGGCCCAGATTGGTCCGCACTTCCTTATCAATCTTCGCCATAATCTCCTTATTTTCCTTCAGGAAGGCGCGCGCATTCTCCCGCCCTTGCCCGATCCTCTCGCTCTTGTAGCTGTACCACGCCCCCGACTTCTCAATGATGTTCTGGTTCGCCGCCAGATCCAGCAGATCGCCCTCGCGTGAAATGCCCTCGCCATAAAGAATGTCGAACTCGGCCTCCCGGAACGGCGCCGCCACTTTGTTCTTCACCACCTTCACCCGCGTGCGCGATCCCGTCACCACATCGCCATCTTTAATGGCCGCAATGCGGCGAATGTCAATGCGCACCGACGAATAAAATTTCAATGCCCGCCCGCCCGTCGTCGTCTCCGGATTCCCAAACATCACGCCAATTTTCTCGCGAATCTGGTTGATAAAAATCAGGCACGTCCGCGACTTTGAAACCGTCCCCGTCAGCTTGCGCAGCGCCTGCGACATCAGCCGCGCCTGCAACCCCATGTGGCTGTCTCCCATTTCCCCGTCCAACTCCGCCTTCGGCACCAGCGCCGCCACCGAGTCCACCACCAGCACGTCAATCGAGTTCGACCGCACCAGCGCCTCCGTAATCTCCAGCGCCTGCTCGCCATAGTCCGGTTGCGAGACCAGTAAATTGTCCACGTCCACGCCCAGCTTCTTCGCATACGCCGGATCCAGCGCGTGCTCGGCGTCCACAAACGCCGCCATGCCCCCCGCCTTCTGCGCCTCCGCAATCACCTGCAGCGTCAGCGTTGTCTTGCCCGAAGACTCCGGCCCAAACACTTCAATCACCCGCCCCCGCGGAAATCCTCC